>Ga0307514_10000128_pt1 | contig 211461 bp, 226 predicted proteins | sample 16_EM_MG_FD_203088 | JGI IMG/M metagenome (GOLD analysis project Ga0307514, IMG submission 203088) | Populus trichocarpa ectomycorrhiza microbial communities from riparian zone in the Pacific Northwest, United States - 16_EM | ecosystem: Host-associated > Plants > Roots > Unclassified... | reverse complement strand
TACCCTCAACAGCCAAAATCCCACCCCCCCCCCCCCCAAAAAAAAAAAAAACTCTTGAATACCGGTAGTGTTATTTTTAACTCTCAGCTTTTAAAATCATTCTGTTGGTGGTGGCAGTGAGTCTAAGCCACTAGTTGCCCAGCTCGCCAACCGCAACCAAAGTACCGGGAGTAGTACCAATGAGAGTCGATGAATACTTATTTCTATTCTATGTCGAGCCCGTAAAGTGACCGCCAGTGTTATCCTTGAAAGTATTTATGTACATATATAATTAGCAGTGAATCACAGTAGCTGCTGGTTTAAGGTATTGGAAAGAGTGGCCAGCAAAGGGGTGCTATAGGTCTTAGGGCGTAGGGTACAATGGTCACCTGCTTACCGAACCGATCGCTTGGCGCATCCGAACTTTAAACTTTAACCGACGCGTGTTAATGCACTTCTTAGAACAAAAGGTTAAGTAGCCTAGATGTTAGCCAGTGATTCCCTGTCAGTCCGTTTTATAAGCTCGGTCAAAAATTGGCAATAATGTACGTTCATGACACCAGTTGAGCGTACTGCAAATTCTGGATTCGGCTCCGTCTATGGCTGTTATACACCCGCTTAAAGGACTCTGTACTAGTCTGTACTAATGCCTTCAATATTCGGTTTAAATTTCCATAGCCCAGCCTAATTCGCCAAATCAGAAGATCATGCCTCATTCAGTCGAGCTCAACAATGTGAGCTTTAATTCGTCATGCCCCTGCACGCTGTGGTCATATACGAATTCGCAACATCTTTCCCACCATAATATATTAAATCAAGGCTTCCTCTAGTCGCTGGCCTTGGGGAAGGTTCTGATTAGCTTGCGTAGATTTCCGCATTTTATTATTCTATCCCATCATTCCAGGCATCGATTTGTGCTTGAACAGCTTCCTTCTCCTCCTCATTTCTACCTCCTATACTTAGACAAGCAAAATCCTACCCAAGACATTATCATTACCTATCCCTACCTATCCCTACCTCTCCAGTTCAACGGGGTCGTCATCTCAGATCGCCGCCAAAAGACAGAAATGTGCACCCAATTTGAGTGACATCTCGTCTGTCCAGATCCATCTATCTCAAAAGTCCCGTTGCATAGCGCTGATAATGTATACTAAGATAGTGTAATGTAAGAATTCTCATTAGAGTGCTCGCTGCGCATGATACGACAGTATAAGAGCGAGAATGTTGCCTCCTGCCTACTTTTTACCTCTTATTATCGAAGAGGAATTGATACCCTGGCGAGGCCGACACGAGCGGAAGGCCCAAAGACGTACCCTCCGAATATGTGGTTGTAAGATAGCTAGGTAGGTGCAGAACTAGTTCGACGGTCTGAATCCATCCATCCCTTGGTGGATCAGACGGCAGAGCCGGCCGCACGGGACCGGACTTGGCACGATTGAGCACCCTAATATTTGCCCATGTATTTCGGCAAAATTCCGACAAGAACTTGGAGGGCTAGTCAAATAGTGATCAGTAAAAGCAAAAATCTGCGTTGTTGGCGCTCTCTTGGTAGTTTTTGTGTGGTTCTCTACTCCCTTCTTCTGCTTCGTCATCATATACCTCAAGTATTTCATACAGCCCTTTCAACCGTGTTGTTTCAAATTCATAACCAATTTCACTTGCCATAAGGCCTCAACACAACCTGCAGTATTAACCTTTACATGGTAGTAGAGAATTGATTTGAGGATGGATTTGTACCGCTTCAGATTGATATGTCGCTTTTCAGCTAGCTTTGCATTGAATAAATGTCCGCTTTCATATGGTCTACACCCCCTGTAAGTGTGTCCACCTCGCTCTGGTGGCGCTATCCCTAACGACGCTGTTTTCTGGTGCCAACTTCAGATCGGTTCACAACTTGTAATAAAAGACAAGGACATGCACATATCGCGGTATGACCGGCGGGAATATCTTGAGTTATCTCTAGCTTTGTTGAGTCTTTATGTCCAGCTGGTGAACTCCTGGTTGATATAGACTGAGAGTAGCCATGAATGTTGCTACATCGCACGAAGGCAGGTATCTACTGCCGATTAAAAGTATTTCCCAGTTATCAGAACTTGTTGCACCAGCTATTCAACCTCCGAACACCGCCTGGTTTATCACTATTACAGACGATTATCTGTCAGGCATAAAGAAGACTTTAAGAAGGATATCAAGCAGACTAGATAACAGCTGCGCACTCATTTTCTCCGGTTGGAAGTAATTGGTACAGGCGGCAAACGCTGTGGAGGACCGCGTGACAGCTGGATCGTGAATTCTGTTGCCAGCAGTCGACTTTTCCATGATTATGGCTTAGGTTGTGACGGCGGCGTAGGTAAGGGAAGTTTGGCGGGGGTTAGAATCGTAAAAATCTGTAGGCCGCTAAGCATCTGACGGAAGAATGAGCGCGCCAGACTGATAGGTTCCGATTGGATTAGAGGGCGTAACAGGGGGGTGGGTGATTCCGCCGTGTAATGAGTGTTCGTTAGGGGTGTAGATCAGTCTGTGAGCGGCTAGTAGAGGTTGTGTAGTTGGGACTCCCAGCATCGAGTGGCACAGTGGGAAGAGGAGAACGCCAAGTAACTAGCCAAGAACCGCAAACTGAAGCAGCACTTCGCATCGTCAAAAGCGCCCAAAAGCAGGTTCAATTCACATAAACTACTCCATTGGAGGTATGTGTCGTTCACAGTTCTAGAGGAGGTATGGCATTGCTGGCGAAGATCAAGGTGAAAGCCTTAAACGAATTAATCTCTGTATATAGTTAGTTTATGACATCAAAGTATTATAATAATATACATTAGCAATATAGTTCTTCGAATTAGTCGAGGGTGAGATGCGGCGAGAGATAGTTAGTTACCTTGTGGCCAAATATGGAATGTCTTCAATAGCCCAACTGCCTTGAACGACCGACCTCTAAGTTCCACATCCTTGGAGCCAGCGTCATCAAGAATATTTTTCGTTATTCGGTGTGGAGATATGTCGTGTATGTCTCAACTCAGATTGTATGGAGATTTTATGGGGGTTTGGCATGGCAATAGCATACGCGGTAAACAGCAGCATGCACTTCTAATACTTTGACGCTATAAAATTAATAACTATATATAAAGATTAATTCGTTTAGCGATTTTTGCAGCGGTTCTCTTAGTGGATCATACTGTTGAGATCAATCGAGTACGAATAGAGATATTGAATTGACTATCGTACAAAAGTGATTGTCTAAAGAGCAAAGAGAGAAAAAGACAGGCAAATATATATGGGAAAGGAGGGCATACTCGGCGAAGCCGAGTATCACATCCGGAGACTGATGCCGAGCATCACTACCGGGGCTAGGCCTACTCCTCGGCATGGGGGCTGGTGGCGGCCCATGGGGGCCGCAAGCCACCGGGCTCATGCCCGCAGCTTTAGGCCGAAAGCCACACAAGCCATCGGGCCAAATCCCGTGCCAACACATACTGCAAATGCGGGCATAACAAGGAGAGTTCAAAGAGAGGAAGTTTGTTCAAAGTTTGTGCAAGGAATAAATTTTGGTCAATAGGGCACGCCCAGTAATCGGTGGACAATTCGACCTCGATTATTGGGTAGATTTTCGTCGGTGGCCATGGAATACAGGTGGAACTTCCCATTATGTTCTATCCAATGGTGGCCGGTATGGGTGGGCCATAAAGTACATTTAGTTACATGGGTTGATGTGGCTCTCCAGTTTTCCAACGGCAAGGTTCTTGGAATCTCCAGTCTTGATGCACAGCAGTCTCAATGCACAGCATCTCATTATGTGCAATTCTGACAGTACTAATATTGACCACATCCTCGATATTAAAACCGGACAAGCAATCGTTGCCACAGAACTAGATTAATCTTCCTCACCCCCTAAACCCTCCTCCCCTCCAGGCTTCCGTCCATACGCAACATATCTGCCTCAATCAGCCTAACAATTCCTACCCCACGAATTGAAGCAACTTACAGTGTATTATAAGAATGCACATTCTTATTCTTCGCCGTCGCAAACCCATCTCGGCAAAGCTTATCCGCCACATCCCCATCCATCCCAAGAACCCTCGTAAACGCAGCCATTCCATACGCCCAAAACCCAGTCTCGAGCGCCATCAACGTCATCAATCCGATCCTTTTGAATTTTGTGTCCTTCGGCCACGGTCCAAACGGGTCCTTCAGCTCCTCGACCTTCACGTCCACAAATCCCGCGTCGTCGAGATATCCCCTTAGCAGTGCGCTGGAGGGAACTTCCCGGCCCGTAAGCTTCACGGCTTCGCAGAGGGTGTCGAAGTACACTTTGATCGGGTTGTCTTCGGCTACAGTCCCGTCGTCGGACTTCACACCGAGGCCATTCTCACTGAGTTGCACCCAACCGCCGGGGGTGGTTGTACTGGGGAAGTTAGTGGCGCAGTGGAGGAGGGAGAGGAGGAGGAAGGGAGTGGGGTTACCGGTAGATTTCTTTCATCAGCTTAGGCCAGTCGCTGATCCCTTGTGCGAGGTTCCGGCAGTGGATAAAGTCGAAGTGATCCTAACAGCGTCAATCTCCATCGGGTGGGTGCGGCTGCGAAACTTACCGATGGAAATGTCCATTCCTGCTCGGCATCATCTACCTGGAAACGGCAATTGGGAGGAACCCAAGTCGGTTGAATCGGGCTACCAATTACTTTTAGTAATCCATCCCTGTGTCGAGGAAGCTGTATGTTACCTGAGATCGGTGCCTATCACCTCAGCCTCCGGATGGCGGTCTGCAACATCGATGGCCCAGATTCCAGTGCCGGTTCCGACATCGAGAATTCGTTGCGGGTTTCTGAGGGGGGGTCGATACAGGTTTCCCTCCAGAAGCATGAGCATGATTTCATGGTGGATATCCAGTCTTCCCAGTGCTCTATTAGCGCAGGTAGAACAGGCGAGCGTTTTTCACGCACCGGTTTTGCTCTTGCTGTTTGCTGGGTTAGCACGCGACTACTATAGCGGTTTTTGTAATACCTCGTCCGTCGGCATTAGATTCTTGTCCACGCCAAAGTATGCGTGATAACGGCGACCTACATGCGTTCGTGTTAGATTTGCAACTGCAGACACAACAAGTAACTTCGCACCATTTTCGAAGACATATTCGTTTACGGATGAAGTCAGACTTGCAGAGCTGGTTTCGTAGCCGGCGGACTCGTAGGCATCGTCGTCGGGGTCTTCCAACTGTACCAGGACCGTTAGCAAAGCGAGGAATGTGATGGGGTGGGTAACTTACCACTGCCGGGTCGACTGCGATTATGCGCTCCTCCTCCTCCTCCTCCTCCTCCTCCAGTGAACTTAGTATTGCCGCAGGGCTGGCTACTGCGGGGCTGGCTTCCTTCTTCCTCTGGGCTGATGATGATGATGATGATGATGATGCCATGTTTGCTGTGCAAGTTGCGGAAAGAAAGGTTATCCCAGGTTCTAGGAGCGCAGCAGGCTTATGAACCATCCATCGTTTAACAGACGCGGGTTGTGCCGGGATTTGATATCACAATTACTGCCACTTCCCATTACGTGCAGCATGCAGCATGCAGCGACGCCCTAAAGAGTTTGGTGCTATCTATTGGAGTTTGTTTCATTTTTTTGACATCCCCGATCACTGATTACCCCGCGATGGACATCTGGCGGGGAAAGAACCTGAACTCCAGGCACTCTGCTCTTTGCTGACGGGGCTTGCGAGATCGATTGCGTTTTATGCGGCAGATAAATGTTGCAGCCATTGTTTTGCCCGCAGAAAATCGAGTATGGGCCTTTCTCGGAATGCGGCAGACATTGGTACATGTAATTAATTTCAAAGTCGATGCGGCAAGCCCTAACGTTTCGCGGCAAACTACTGATTTCACATACGTACCGGCGGTTCGTGCTGCTCCTCCGTCGGCGAGTGTCCCCGCAGCCCATGAATCGTAGGGCGATCGACGATCGAATTTTTACGTGGGGGTCGTTGATCCCAAGGCGGCAAGTAACGCGCGGGGTACATCTGGCGATGTACTGATGAGATTCTCCATATGGCGCATGCTTTCATAGTCTATGGACAACTAGGTTAGTAGTAGGAAACCATAAATCTGTATCGTTGAGAGGTGCGGCGATGGAGGTTCGGAGAATGGATACAAAACATCTCCCCAAATCTCAGACTTACTCTTTCCCTTAAAATTTTTAGGAAGCCTCATCCCAATGGGTGAAAACTTTCCGTTGGAAGTTTAAAGTTATTTCACCGCTCCCATGATTGTCGAAAATAGAAATAGGATATTGTATCAATGAAGGTTTCTGATATCGTAATCAGAACTTCATGTAGCAGGCTGGTGCTTGATACCCGCACGTGGTTATTTCGCTGCGAACTCATCGTTTCGAATTCACGAATACACTGATACACAGCAAATACCCCAATTATAAATTGTCTCGTACCCAGACTGCGAAATAAACTTTGTCTAGCCGAGCGAGCTTGTAAGCGATGCTAGAAATTTGGGCACGAGAGAAAATTATAAATGAGTAAAATCATTCCGTACATATAAACCTCCGCCCGTTAAACAAATACCTAACATATCCGCTAGTGGTCAATCAGGGAGTGCGTTAAAAGCTCCGGAGCACTTGAGAGGAATGAAGGAGGGAATAATGGAAATAGATTCAAAAAGGCGAGGACGAGATGGTTGGGTTTGGGTGTAGTCTAGCATTGACAGAAACTACTCTGTAGGATGGCATCTACGGGAGCCTAGAGCGGCAAAACCGCCATAACCATAACCTCGAACTCCCAACTCCCAACTCCCAACTCCCAACTCCCGACTGCAAACTCGGTTGCATGCTACCTCCACCTCCACCCCCCCCACACACACACTCACAACTCTTTCAGATGTTCAAAAATAGTTTCGCTTTCTAGGCGAAAAATAGAGGGGTGTTTATTGAGATATATTGATAAATGGGAACCCACAGTCATATAGCACCTTCTACCAAAAGTTGAAACTTGGTGCAGTACACTAAAAATTGCAACCCAAAATTCAAACCTTCGAAAAAAAGAACCCCAAACAACCTGCAATACCATAAAGAACCCCTTGAACCTGAGTACGTTAAATTAGGTTTAGCTAGTCTGCAAAGCGCTTACTTTGCAGGCATGCTGCCTGTTAACCAAGCTGTTTGCGAAGCTGAAAGGTATGTGCAGGGTTGTGTGGTACTGCGCAAGAATTGGAGTTGGGAGTTTAAGGTTATGGTGGTTTTGGCATCTGTACCCTACAGCTTTGTCAATTATGAATTCTTGACTACAAGTGCTTCTATTTCATTTAAATATTAGCAAGGGAAATAGTTGGGTACATGCTATGATCACCTCTTCTTGTGTGGGTTGTAAAGTAGATAATTGTGATTTTAAGAGTGGGAGTTGAGAGTTGGGAATCGGAGTTCGAGGTTATGGCAATTTGTCGCTTCGGCCCCGTAGGCATCACCACCTCCAGTCTCACTCTTTTCCGTCGAAAGAAAAAATGTACATGCCCTCCATTTGCGCGCATCTAAACCTTCTTCAAAATAAGACAAGTAAATTCTGGCAAATCCTTCACACACCCAATTGGGCCATAGACGTAGTTAAGAAATTACACCTGATTCCCATTGTATGTATACAGCCAAATCCTCCCCACGTTTCGATCCAAACCGCTCGTCGACTTATCGCCAATGATTGGTCCCCAACCGAAAGGTTACTGCAGCCCAACACTATTAGATTTGATAAGGTAGATAGGGAATAATGGGGGAGATAATGAATCCCTTTATTTCGCCAGGTACCCAACGTTGAAAATTAAAACAACTTCCCCTGTCGCTGTAGTCTGTGGAGGCATATGTTCTACCCACATTAGCTCCCCCCCCCTCTCTCCTTTCGCATGAAATATGGTAGACCCACCTTAACCCTTGCTTGAATCGTCTATATACTGCCGCTACTTCACGCCGCGGCTAATCCAAGGTCTAAGCGGTATAATGATGTCGTTTTGCACGAGGACACTGAGCTGGGGTCAGTCATGAACGCAGAAGGAGCGAGTGGTAGTTCCCCGGGTGCCGGCGGTTCCATGCGGATACTCTGCGAAGTAACGTCGCTGTTCAATGTAGCATACTACTTTCTGGTTCTTGACGGTCCTGTTCTGGATCGAAAACATGTGCATATCCCTAAGACACATACGTCGACAACGTTTACACAAGAACCCAGAGACTTGTAATCTGCACACAATTAACTACCGTAGAGCTTACAGTTATCAATTAGCCGTGGAGTAAAAGGATGTGTTGGGAGGGGGAGAGAACATGCGAACCACTTACGAGTGGACACAATAAGCCCTAATAGATGCCAACAAAGATACGAAGATGGAGTAGTGGTATCGGACTAGGGTAACAAATTGTAATTAGGAGCAGGAGACGCAGTTATAAAGGGAACTTTGCCACAGCTTGGGGGTCGAGCAACGTTGTTTTCGATGAGAGTGCGGAGGGAATGACGAGCCGGGGTGACGATTCGAGCAAATTGATTATGATGGAGAAGGGCAGTCGTAAGTGCAGGAGATGAGAGCTCGAGCTGTTATGGTACTCGGTCGACAAAAGCATCAATTAGGGTGTCACAGGCCAGGTTCCATTGCATGTGCCGCCAGAAATACCTTCTTCTCCCTCTCTATGATATCATAACTAGTCACTCGGACACCGTACTTACACACCTGTTGCATGTGTACCTGGATCGTGAGTCTCAGCACCGTCCGGTGTCTTGTATGAGAATGAAGACTTGTATGAAGATGGCGGCTGTATGAGGATATGCATCAGGACCAGGGTGATGCGTCTCATGTCAGATATAGCATACGCGTACGCATATGGGAGATTATACATATACGGGCCTTAGGCCCTCGAGATAGAGAAGTAAATCAACAAGTCAAAGAAGCATCCAAAGTAAAAACACCTACTGAATATCCGGTGGCGAAAGTGACGTGTGGCAATAGTGGCAGAGGGTGGCACCGGCATACCCGAAGATACAACCGAAGATTCTCTGTATATATGTCGAGTCTTTCTCCTTCTCTGTACCATATTCTATGGTTCTCTCCTCCGTATCTCAACAACACGTGGGGTTCGTTCTTGCTTGCCGTTGCATCTGTCGTCTGCCTCTCTTCCCACTTTGTTCACCCTTCGCTTCGCTTGCGTCCATAACAATAATTCTGCTTCGTTCGCACCATTTGCTTCTCCGCAAATCAGTCATTTTGAGAAACGCTTACCAAGCTCACAGCGACAAAGCTCAGAGTCGCAACCATCACTGTCACCATTGCGAACCTAAGGCAGTCAATGCTGTGCTTTTATCCACTATTCACATTTCGTCTATCCTTCGAGCTATACAAGGTACGACTTAGATCTCCATAGCCGCGACAATTGAGAAGGTGCTACGAAATTTAAGGTTAATTTAAATGAACAAGGGTTGACCGATAAGACAGACTTTCCAAAACACAACAGCTGTCGAGAGTGGTGACGACGTCGATTACGGCCGTTATTACAAAACCCGTAGTATTACCTTCGGTCCAGATGCGGATCTCCGGTTTAATTATGTAACTTTACTTCTCAAGTTAACCTAGTCGGGTATAAACTCGCTTGTCGAGATACTGTACCAAGCACAAAGGCTCCCAAACACAACGCAGAAATTACGTGCAACAACCTTCCTCTACGATCTGAGCCCTCGCGACACGGAACTTGGGGAAGTTCCGCGGAACGGGAGTTAGGCACCGAGACTTAATCATCGGAGCTCACCCACACCCGGAATAATGCCCAAAATGAGCGAGATATAACCCCGCAGCTACGACACTACCGGCCAGTAAGGTACATTCTTGTGACACGCGACGCAATTAGTTGCTTGTGGCGTGTAACGTTCCCACTTTATACTCGCAGTATGGTTGGCCACGGGAAGCTGCAGGGCATCTGAAACACACCTATAGCCAAGCAAGGCAGATATAATGCAGCAACCTCAAGGCCACCTGCGTGTCACCCAACAACAATTTTCGTCCTTCAAGTACCGTACTCTCCCCTCTATCATCTCAGAACTACCGTTCATGGTTACAACAAGCAATACCCTTCCCCAGCAATCATGAATTTCGGCCAGCTCGATGGTTCACAATCCCCGCGTCTCTACGAGCTACAGCACTCTCTACCCACCGTTCTCCGTTTCACCTCTACCCCAGAAGCCGACCTCGCATCCCGTCCGCCGTTGAAACTTCCTCCGTACCTCCTTTATGAATCACTCCTATTCATTCCCTTCCTCGTTCCACCGTTCCCGTTCCGCCGCTCCTTGTTCCTCATCATACAAACGGCGTTGTTCTTCCAACTACTCCGATGCACGACAGGCTATGGTCAGGGGCCCGACTATGTGGTCATGATCCACACGTTTGGGCAACTCCAACGTTTTCACGATTTCTATGGTTGCGCTGGTCCGCCCGAGGAGAATCCCGAGCTGACTTGCAGGAAGAAACCGGGCTCTTTTAAAGAGTGGAGTGTGTGGAATCGTCTGGTATGCGTGGAAAGCATGTACCGCAACACGCGGGGGATTGGATGGGGGTGGCAACTGCGCACCCGGCCAGAACTTGGAGCTCCGGCAACCCGCAAGTGGGCGGGAATTCACCACAAGTTGGGGATACCGCTGACGAACGGATAGGCATTTCGTGGCAAGGAATGCCCTCAAGGCTCTTGCGCTCACGGTCGTCATGATCCCACTCCACAAGTTCTACCCCAGCGTGGAGCGGGTGCTGAATGGAACGTGGCTCGAGCGTATAATAAGCAGCAACTGCTGTATCTTCATCATATACAGCTACATCGACGGCGCATACTGCGCCACCTCCGCGCTCATGGTAGCACTGAATTTATCGGAGCCGAAGGATTGGCCGCCCGCGTATGGGAAGATCGCGAGTTGCTATTCGATACGGCGTGCATGGGCGTTTGTCCTCCCCCCACCTTCCATTTCCGGCATTGCAGCTAATTGAATACCATAGTTTCTGGCACCAAATGTTGACCCGAATGATCATCTCACACTCAAACTATCTGTGCAACCTACTCCGTCTTTCGTCAAAAAACAAAGCTGCGTGGCTCATCCGCGTTTATGTCGCGTTCTTTCTTAGTGGCCTGCTGCATGCAGTGCCTGCTTGGGCTATTTCGAGAACTGATGGCGCGAATATGGCGTACTTTATGGCGCAGGCCGTCGGGATTACGATTGAGGAGGTGGTGTGGAGGCCGTGGGGGGGGAGGCTGGGGATTGCGAGGCGGGGGAGGGCGGGGGAGGCAGAAGAGAGGAAGAGGTGGATAGGCGTCGCACTGGGGTGGGTGTGGACCGCTGTATGGTTCGGGCTGACGAATGTGATTTTTGTTGAAGGACTTGTGGTCACTGGGATGCAGCCGCTGGTGGATTTTAGCTGGGTTTGGATGTTGATTAGAAATTCCTGGTGATTTATAGAGAGGGGAAGGAACTAGAATAAAAAAATACGGTTATTATACAACTACCCCTCCGAAATCATGAATTATAGAGACTACCCTCCTTATCCGTGAATTATTATACACACTACCCTTTGTGCATAGATCATGATTCCTAACTAGTTTAACTAATAAATGCACCCCATTTTCACTGTAGCTTTCTCACTGAATTCCACATTGCGAACTTCTTGACCACTACCGGTACCATACAACTTGCAGCTTCTAGATACGTTAGTTCAAATTTAAGCAGTTATCAGAGCCCATTAGATGACTGTGAACCCCACTCACTCGTGCTCCCAAAGACTGCCCCAGTAATAAGCAGAAGAAAAAAGGGTGATGGGCACCGGTCACGCAACCTGAGAAGGCTACTTGTAGAGCTGGGTGCACTTTCAGATATTCCTGAGAGGGTTCCACCCCAGTGTTCAACCTGCAAAAGCCTTGGTCACTGTGTACGAGACTGTATCCACCCACATACCTGAGTGGAGTAATTTAATCTTGTAGAGTAATTCAGCAGCGGCTATCTTAGAGTCATTTATCGTAGGAGGGTAGTTTATATAATAATTTTGGAGACAGGATGGCCTGTATAATTCACGATTCGGAGGGGTACCTGTTTGTATAATAGTTATCTCGTACCCAGACTGCGAAATAAATTTTGTGGCCGACGAGCTTGCGAGCTAGGCTTGAAATCTGGGCACGAGAGAAGTATAATAGCCGTAAAAAATTGGCTACGAAATCATAGACTAAGGTACAGAGAGAAGAGAGAAAGCTTAAGATAGCTGACTAAACCTCTCCACAGTGAGGAAATTGCGCTATGCTTCGATCACGATCGTGACTGCTGTCAAGTGTACAGTCTACCGTTGACATGCTTCACCATCTACCATCTCCCATCTCAAGGTTTCACCAAAACCAGTTGTGTGATCAAAGGGGACAAGCTACAGAATGGCAGGGTCAGAGCATACTATTCCACATGTGTATTGTATTTCGTTGTTTGTTTTAATCATATTGTATGCACTCTATCTAGAGTATGACAGTGCCCGATTCCCCTCCCTCTCCGGATGACCGGACCCCTTCTTCCTCGTTAAACAAAAGAAAATAAAATAAAATAGAACGACCAACCCAAACAAAGGAAAAGAAAGAAAGCGATAACAACCCATGGGTTGCGTTCACCTAGCGGGAAATTCCCCACCTTTGTGGAAGCGAGGAAGTCCATCACCGCCTGGTCGCATTTATCCATTAATCTTAGGTGTTGCTAGAAATCCAAGCAGGGAAAACAGCTCTGATATCTGCACACGCCGACACCTTCCCGCACTCCAACTCATTCCTTCCCCGACTGCCTTCCATAGCACCCGCTGCGTGTATTGTGTTTCTTGGTGTTGAAAATTTTATGAAGCATGAAAGTTCGTCAGTTTGTCAGTTAGTTCTAATCGCGAATTGGTCAAAAATATTGCAAACATTCCTCCCTAGTTCGTAAACTAGAGGGTTTGCACATAGGACGGAACATATGCAACAATCAATTTTAAAGTAGAGATAGAGAAGCTTGATTGTTCTATCTAAGAGAGTTTAAATGGCCTTCTATATATATTGTACGAATCAGACGAGTGAAAGAAGCGAGTGGACACTGGCGACTTGGCGCGCCTCGTCAAAACGAACACCATGCGTGTCGGTCGCAACTTTGTAGGGAAATAATAGGCCCAACTCGCTGGCAGACATACCTTAGCATATAAACTTTCTTTCTATGAAGTCCTATATGTGTAGCTATCATGGTTGTGGAGTAACTGCAGTTGAGGGTGAGGCATGTCAAGATGCCAGTGTCCACTCACTTATTTCACTCGTCTGGAATGCATACGTACGCATCTATCTATAGATACGGCTAAATGACATCAGCCCGTATGAGATCCAGTCCATACGAAGGCTGAGATCTATTTATGCAACAATCGACTCCGGTTTTAAAGCGAGTGATGCGTGATGAGTGATGACGGTCATTCGGGCGCGAACAGAACGAGATGCATGAGGGTAAGCTGGGTCGAGCGGGGATGAAGGTGAGAACAGCTTCTGTGGTGAGATGTGATATTGCGCAAACCGAGGGGAAGAGAGCAGCCCCCACTTGCAGTTGGCCCTCGATAGAGTACTTACTAGTTCCTTGATTCCCTCAGTATCCAACTATACTCTAAATTCCAAGTCTGTGCTTTTATTCCCCTTATTCTAGTAGTAAATATCCTATCAAACCGCCAGCCGACAATAGAACACTACAAACAAAATAAACACAGCACGACCGCCCAGGGGGAATCTTTTGAAGAAATTCTAGCGAGGTGCAACAGTGAACCAAAGAGACTACTAAAACAGCTCCAAAGCAGCCCCCGCAGTCCTTTGGAAATTCTTTCCAAAGTCATTGCTTATATTCCTTTTCTCCACAAAAGGAACCTCAAAACCATCATCCAAACAACCTGGCTGAACGACCATCTTATTTCAAACAAACGTTTGGGGTAAATTCTTTCCGACAAATATCGCATCCTCATAGGCATCAAAGGATCCTTATAATGATTCTGCAAATCCACCTTCTGAACACCTCGACTCAAATCGCTCCATCCACCCTTGATCTTACCCCGCTCCTCACACTCATCGCGCTTCTCCTTGCTCCACCACGGCGGAAGAACTCCCTCGCGTGCCTCCGCTAGATCCAGAAACTTTTGGAAACAAGCGATGGAGTCTTCGTTGTTGTGGATTCCAACTAAGTTCCCGGCAAACGCCCGTTCGTCTTCGACTCGGAGCCGGTAGATGTCGATGAGGCGACGGTATACTTCTTTTTCTGGGAGTCGGTGGAGCGCATCTTCTGATTTCACATCTTCAAGTGTGGATGGTTCTGTCACATGGACTTGCCATTGGATATGCCGATTAGACGCTGAGGAATGAACAAAGTGATCACATGTGCTCTTGTGCAGTTTCCTATCCGCATTTTTGCATTTGGGGGAGCAGTAGGCGACGGATTTGCATCGAGCACACTTTTTGAGGCCGTTGGGGAGTGAGGAAGATGGTTTCTTGCAGTGTGCGCAGTTATCCATTCTGTGAGAAGAGTAAATAGTTAGCACACACAACACAACCCTGGGATTTTGATAAACAGTCAAGTCTGCCACCTTTCGAAAACTAATATCCATGGACACCACTAAATCGGAAACCTCACCTTTTCGCCGAATATTGATGGGCCATAGCTCTAGCACCAGAAAGATCCGGAAACCAACCAAACACTGGTCTGTTGTAGGAGTAATTCATCAGAGCTGAAGACTGTCGGTTGCGTATCCCTTGCGGCCGCGGTCCTGAATGGATCCCAAGCTCTCCCGAGCGTTGTTCCCGATCATTTTTCTTTGATAAAGAGTAAAACACCTGCCATTGCCAGGCACTGGTGATGATGGTGCGGGTGAAGTGACGTAGTGGCACAGGTGGACCAGAAAGGAGAGGCGAAGAGAATATAGTAAGAGAAGATGGAAGCAACTGCCTCAAATGTTTACGAGGCAAAGGATGCATGGTTAGAGTTAATGTCGTGGTTGAATTGTAGACAAGAAAGGCCAAGATTGCGCCTGTATGGTGCCTGCTGTGCCACAGACAAACTTATTCGGCCACGTACTTTTAGTGGCTAATCCTGGTTCCATCAAGTGTGGCTAAAGTGCACTTTGCAGCCTTCCCACACACGCAGTGTACAAACTTAGTAGTTACCAGGTTCTAAACCATTTAGGAGTATATAGTTCCTCCGATATCTGCAACATAAAACCTGCGAATGTGCAGTGTCGTGGCTTGGTGACAAAAGTTGATTTGGCTGGAGTGATAGTTTGTGAGGCATAGCTGGATTCCCGACAGAAGACTAAGTTCGATCTCATGTTTCAGAATCGAATTCTTAAAGCCTTGTGAAGTTGATTACATAGTTCCCACCTACATGAAGAGTAGAATTCAGCATGATAGTTTAACCTGACGATTGAATCATGATGAAACGAGTGTACACCACTTGAAAGATCTCCCCATCATATAACCGCAACCATTTCACTTACTCATTCACACCCAGCGATGCCACTTCCCCCTCCTATCCACTTCCCCCTCCTATTAAACCCCGCGCGCAGAAGTCGCTCTACAAAATCCGCATTGGGGACGGTATCGAAAAGTGGGCGAAACTGGTTCAAGATCTGCGTCTTTACCTAGCTATTGGATCCAATGACGCCAAGATATTAGCAGCTATATGGGAGGAACTGGGGGAGACATTGGCTGTGGTGGAGAAGATACAGCGTATACGGGGAGGAGATGATGGGAGGGTGAAAATGGGGGGCTGGGTATGGCGGTGGGATGATGTCTAAGTACGGAGATGTAGACGGCTTAGCTCTAGAGGACATAAGCATTAAATAAAATCGCTTTTGAGAAAGCGCCCACCAGGCAAGCAGAGAACACGGCAGCCTCTGGTGCTCATGGTGTCCTCCCCTGTTTCGACCTCTGAGATTTCTGCCTTTGGTGCCTATTTCCTCATAGAGGAGTCAAATGTTGTGGGTGGGCATGAAAATTTGAAGAGGAAGATCTTGCAAAAAGAGAAGAGAGTGCCTCTATAAACCAGAAAAACAGGACAATCCTCATCTTACGGCTGCTACTTATATAGTACTCAGTCCTCTGTGAAACCTAGTGAAATATAGGGCAGTTAATCCTCCCGCAGGCAGGTTTGAGAAGACTCGTCCTTATTTTTGCGATTGGGAGCGATTGTCGGCGATGCCACTAAAACCTACGCAAATCAAGCCTTTCGTATATTTGAAAACATATAGTCCCCGAAAGGTATAGACGAAATATAGCCAAAATCTTTGCTGGTATGAGGTGCACTGTAGCTACAGTGTCACTTGCTTCCCGATTCCTGTCGTAAGAATCTAATTCAACATAACATTTCTAAACTACAGCTCCACAATCTAGCATGTCTTCCTCCTGATTCCGAACCGCAGTTCTAACCTATTACTTTAAGTACATAGGGTCTTTCACTTCACGCTGCTACTTTGATTCTCCTACTACTTATAGTTCCCTAATGTATTATAGTGCGAGTTCGATTATATTCTCGCAACAGCTTCATCTCATCTCGTTGTGAACAATTTCCTGCACAATAGAAATACTAAGTGCCCTAGGTATAATTAAACGTTCAACCCACCGCTTGGATTATTAACCTTATCAGTAAACTCTAGTTCAATGGGGCTTTGAGACTACCTTAATTACTAGATTATAATCGAGGCACTTGTTAACGTTGTCAGCCAGGAGAGACTAGTGATTTGACCCGTGAAAACGTTAAAACTATCGAGGCTCTTGCGGGGATACTGAGGCGACTAGCAGGGTGCCTCAAATGAAAATGGCTCACTTCTGCGGCTAAATTACCCGAATTGGGCTTTCCCGCGAGCGTACCATTGACGGCGTCAAGGTTCTACGCCCGTGTCCTCGGCAAATCATACCCACGAAGCCGACAATCACACCACTTGATGTCCGTACTGGCGTGTTCAGTTCGACCTCTTGTTCTACAAGCCATCGCGAGTCAAGACCATCAGAAAATTGGCGGGCCGCATGATGTACCCCAAGGGCCGGGCTGTATGAAAACTTGTACCTGGAAGCTTAAAGTTCCTCGCAGCTAGAATGAATTGAGTTTTCCTAACGGAGAATTTACCTTTGGTACCTGAAAACAGCCTCACACCAAACTCTCCAACAGCATCTCCAGCTCTCCCGACTTCAGCTTCGTCTGCAGTCGATCACAACCATCACCATCGGGTAGTAATACCCAAGAGTAAAAACGTAGAGACAAAAGCAGCTATATAAACCACATCTATTGCCCCCCCAATCTCAACCAACCAACCCATTCATTCAATCTTCTCTTCCAATACCAAAAAGTCTCCAAAAGTTTTCCAACTTTCTTTCACTTCATTGAATATCTTTTGTATAAACTTCCCGTTTCCCTGCTACATTCGGCTCGGGCGACTCACTAATATCTTTACGCATCAGACCCAATACTTTCAAGATGCAAATGAGAATCTGCCACTCCCTTATCGTTGCCGTCGTCTCCCTCGGCGGCCTCGCTAGCGCGGCTCCCTCGAACTACTTCGGTACCGCGATTGGTCGCCCTTGCGACCCGGCCCCTTGCGCGCCTCCATGCGCGCCTCCAAGCGCAATTCCTTGCCCGGATCCTTTCCCGGCACCTTGCGGATGTTGTCCTAAGCCTTGCGGCTGTGGCCCTGTAATTGCCCCCTGCGCCGATATTATCGAGACCACCATCGCTGCCCCGGCACCTTGTGCTCCGCCACCCTGCCCTTGCGCTCCTGCGCCTTGTGGTTGCCCCGCACCTGGCCCTCCGGCACCTTGCGCTCCCGCACCCTGCACTCCTCCAATTAAAGTGGCTGAAGCCGCTCCCGCTGAAGTTGTCACAACCAAGGTTGTTGAACCTGCACCAGCCGAGGTGATCGAGACGACTGAGGGGGTTGCGGTCGCCCCGCACAAGCGCCAGTGCGGCTGCCCCTGCAAGTGCGATGTCGTCGAGCCCCCCATAACGCAGATCAACCCGGCTATTGTCAACACCAGCACTGACGTCCAGCCCCTCGATATCATCCAACCTGTCCAGGATGTTGTCCAGCCCGTCGTCGACGAGCATGTCAAGCCTGTCTATAGCGAGACCGTCAACCCTACTCAGATCAACCACACCGTCGATCCATGCACCTGTGCCTGCTCCCCTTGCACTCCCGAGGTCCCAGTGCGTGCTGAGTAACGGAAGGATGTAATATTTACTTCCTTAGAGATACAGTGTTAATAGGTAGTACTTTTGTTTGTACATAATGCATTGGTAGAACAAATTGTTTCATCCATTCGCCTTAAAAGTCTGGAGTCAATAGTGCTTTGGGTTTAACCGTGACTAGGTGGTTGTGTATAGTACTTCTTCCGCAGAACTTTGCACTACTATAGGTATATCCTAGAAGTCACCATGCCCCTGGCCGAGTGAGTTTCCATGCAGCCTCAAATGGGCAGGAAGTATCCTTCACAGGTAGGTGTCAATGCAGGAACCTGGCGGAGATCATAGTTTAAGATTCTGGCGAATCTTCGTAGTTTGAGTCGCATATTAAGTGCAGTAGTGTACCGCTCAAGACTACCATCTGCGGGAAGTGTAACGAAACACAAAACGTCAACCTTAAGGAGATAAGGGAGTTAATGGGGAAGCTACAACTTGAGCTTTTCCTTTGTTGTATTTGGAGTAACGGGGAAGTTAGGAAGGTAGTATGCCATATATACCCGCGAGCGGGTGAATGCAATATAATTACAAAACAAATAAAGCGTCAATTTAAACTTAAACTCATTGTCACCCCATATCTGAGAGCAATGAAATTCATGACAGGCGGGGGAAGGTACGAATAATCTGAATTGGTGGTGGCGTTTTCTTCTGACATGTTCCACTCCGTTGGCGTGCATCTATGTACTCAGAAGGATATGCTCTTATATACAGAGGAGCCGAAGAATATTTCTCGACTCATTAAACCGCTCAAGCTCCGGCGGCACCCGACTATCACCGCCTATCAAGGGGCCAAAACAAGGCACGTGGCGGGAAATATGACTCCTGGCGGCCCGTCATGCTCCCTACCAGTGAAATTAGAATGGTACTACGTATCATACACCAAATGGACCAACGATCGCAATTAGCCCTATTTCGCCCAGCGGAAACCTCTAACAAGTACGCAAGAGTCAAGCACAGTTTACGCAATGCACTTCTTGATGTACCTATGATTTCCAAACGCCAAGTGTGAGGAACTTGACAGCCGCGGCCAAGAGCGTTTCATGAACCAACCAGCGGCTATATAACTTCTGGAACACCATGGCGGTCTTCGGCCGAAGCAATATAACGGCGTATACGCACACTAGTGAAACCCATATATAACGCTCAACCCTCCCTAGGGAACCTCAAATCTCCCGACGCTTTATCCTCCGTCGTTGCGGTCCTGTGACTATTCTCGGGCCAACTCACTTACTCAGGTTAACAGTTGGCAAAATAGTTCGAATTCCTAGTTCCCATAGACACGATGTTTTTCTCTGTACTATACCTCCTCCCAGTCCTCCTCTCTCCCATCGTCTTCGCCCAAATACCCACCGAATTCTCCTCCAAATTCGACAATGAAAGCGGGATCGAGCTCGTCCTGAGTTTCGGCGCCAACAAGCTCATCGAAGGCGAGTTTGTTCCGCTCGCAGAGACAAAACAAACTCCGACCTTCGCGCTTGGCGATTCTAGCCCAATAAACACCAATGCAAAATACATTGTCGTGGGCATCGACCCGGACGCGCCTTCGCGAAACAATCCCACCGTTGCGCAAGTCCTGCATTACCTCAACGATAATTTTTCCCCCAAGCCGGGCCAGGGGACAAATATCACGAGTTCCAATAAGCAGGCGCTGATGTCATTCAGGCCCCCTGGACCGCCAGTATATGCTTCCACAAACTGTTTACCGACCCCGGCTAACAGTTTTTAGAAAGGAACGGGCCCGCATCGGTATATATGGCTGTTGTATCAACAGCCGTTGACGGGATTTCAGATCAGAGATGTGCCGGAAAATCGGACAATGTTTAATGTTACTAAATGGGCACAAGCCAATGGGCTTGAGCCCCCAGTGACTGGGACGTATTTTGAGGCTGAGTTTGATGGTGAGTTTTTCCAGTGTTCCGGCTTTATGAGATGAATGAAAGAGCGCTAATGCAATGTAGATGGACGTGCTGGAAATTCGTCGTCTTCGGTGTCCTCAAGTCCGAGCGCCACACAATCTTCGGCTGGATCACCGATTGTGTCAGCCACTGCGTCAGCCACTGAATCTTCGCCTCCGGAGCAATCCAGCTCGACCGGAGCAGTAGTAGGAAGGAAGGGAGATAAGGTATGGTGGATACTGTTGACAGTTGTGGGGGCGCATCTTGGAGTAGGTGTTGTATTATAAGACGAATACGCAGGGCATGATGACTAGCTGCGCAGAGTAGAGCAGTGTAATATTGACGAGATGTGATTCTTCCGAGGAGGTTGCAACCGAGCAGGTGCCGCCACCGGAACCGGATTAAGCTCGTGTACCAGCCCCCGCCCCGAGTTCGGCCTACCTCTGAGTGAAGCATCGGCCAGCACTGAGGGCACATCCACCACACACAAACAATTTCGGTCAAGTGCAGGCAGACTACCAGAGCAGTTATTATCTACATAGGCTGTGACCGAAAACTTTTTTTTGATTTTCGGTGTTGAGTTCGGGAGCTCGTTGCCTCTCCGAACCTCGGAGTAACACCGACGACTAAGTCGTCCAGCCCCTCCCTGGGGCGGGTATTCATTCCCGCACCAGGAAGGGGCTGGCATGCGAGCTTAGGGCCGGATTTCGAGCATGCTATACCGCAGTTTGCTGCGGCTGAAAACGGCTGAGACAGCCAGAACGAGTGAAATAAGTGAGTCGACACTGGCATCTTGACATGCCTCACCCTCAACTGCAGTTACTCCACAACCATGATAGCTACACATATAGGACTTCGTAGAAAGAATATTTATATGCTAAGGTGTGCCTACCAGCGAGTTTGGCCTATTCTTTTCGTACAAAGTTGCGATCGACACGCATGGTGTTCGTTTTGACGAGGCGCGCCAAGTCGCCAGTATCCACTCACTCGTCTTCAGCTCGCCTATCCTAATTATGGAACCTGCAAACACTGATCGATTGCGATTGGACCAGCTCCGCAACCTTCGCGATGGTGGAGTAAAGATAGAAAGAAGAAGAAACGCGTGGTGTTTATTCAAAGTTTCATAGGGCTGGGTGCTCGTTCGCATCCCAGCCAATCAGCAAAAACCCTGATTTTGATAATTGGGAAGAAGTTCTATGTACATACCGACATCATATCCAGAAATAAGTCCACCTGCAGAACCCTAGCCCTTCTATCGAACCAGTAGTAATTGCACCGATCTAAGTCCACCAGTGCACCGTCGGAAGGCCAGACCAAGTACCCCTCTCCATTACAGAAGCCTGTTTGTCTTGTCTCTAGCCAGATTTAAAAATGCGCAATGTAATCCTCAGCCGGGCTGCAGGAAGCGGTATCTTATGTATCCTTATCGTCCATGTTACCCGAATATGCAGGCTGCAGAGTTGCAGAGTAACTCACCGCAACAACCTGTTTCTTTTCGCTTGCAGGCTCGTATCTCCGCCCCTGTATTGATAGTTTTCTTTTGTACCGAGTACGCATGCGGGATGGCGGCCGGTTGGCGGATGATGCCCAATCGGCCAATGAAATCAACACACTAACATCCGCACATCTGAGTGGGTGCGTATTCAGTACATAATATCCGGGGATAATCGTTATGCTCACAACATGTGTACCTAAAGCGAGTTGGAAGCTTTCGCATACATTACGGGATTTGTGATTTATGGGACCAGATTTGCATGACGGCTGGGCTCAAAAGATGAATGTGCGGACATCGCGGGAAAGATGAATTGGCAAGTTTGCTACGTAGTTAGTTTGGTGTATTGAAATGTACTCTATATTTACAGTACCGGTACAAAGATAGCCGAATAAATAATGCCGCGACGGAAAGAGCATCCCGTAACTTGGTAATCAGCCAATTGTACGTGCGGCGTTCTTGGGAGTAGGTAGAACTGGAAGGCTACTACTCAAACAAGGTTCGTCACGGGAAGGGTGATAACATCATTCTGATGATTCCATCAACGCTTGCGATGGTGCTTTGTACTCCAGATTGAATGGGTGTTACAATAGGTACCTTCAAGTGCCGACGTTTTGAACATTCTATCCCGAACCGGCCAGAGCTGAGCGGTGGTCAGACCCCAAAATTTCCACTGCATCTGTGCCGAGCCATCGTAGCGATATGTAACTACAATCGTGGCAAGGAGTTATTCTCGGGAGGGAATCCGTGGGGTATTCTGGTTGCGTTCCATACACCTATGGGTTCTATCTGGCGGGCTGGCTTTCGCCACCGCCGGGGACGATTCCAGCCTCAGGCTCGACCGCCCTATCGCCCTATAGCATTGAAGCCTCCCTCCCGCGCCCCCTTCCCGTCTTCCCCTCACCTACGCTTACTACACCACTTGATGAGGTCTATTAAATAGACTACCAACCGATAGGAAATCATCCAATGTCGCATTGAGAAGATGATTGTAATCTGAAATACCACCTACTCGTCCGTGGTCAACATGCTGGAATCGCGAGCCAGTGCCGTCCACCCGGGAAACTAGTCCAGGCCGTATGCGGTGGGTTTAAACCTTTTAAGAATTGAGGATAACCATTCTCTCCTCGGATTTTCTTTGTACCAGAGGTCTCCACGGTGGCGTTTACCGATATTCCATTTTGCTTTTGAAACGCCATTTTTGCTGCAATTTGATCGGTTGGTAGTGACTCGCTACTTAGTGCCAGTGGACCATTTCCGCGGGTAAACTAGTGAGTCCCTGGGTTGATCATACGCCTTGTGGAAAACGCCGCCTAAAGCCTCCAACACCAAATATCCGCGCCGTCAGTATCAGTGAACAGTAAGAGGACTACGGAAGAACTAACGTAGATAGTCTGGAATTGTAGAAATTTATGGATGGAGAAGAAGAAAAGAAACCACCCATATTAAGAAGCAGAGCCTCATAACCATCAAACGATCCTATCGTCCAATCTTATCTGTCTCAATTTTCCCCTCCCCCGCCTTCGCCCGACACTCAGTAAACCAGAGAGGAAACGGCAATTCGGTTAGACGCTCACCCAACAAATCGCTGTGAAGTAGGGAATGGCATAATCTCGTCTTCTTTTTTCTACTGCCAGCGAGCCGTCTTGGGCACAAACATATATCCAACATCCGTATTATACCCCGCCTTCGATCTGCAGACAACATGTCGACATACGTTCGCTTCCGTTGGATTTGCAATGCAGCATTCCACCACTATCACCATTACCACCAATAGAACGAAGCATTTGCGGGTTTTTCCGCTACTCTACTCTCCAATTGTTCACACGAGGCGAGAGCAAGCCAGGCACACGAAGAAGCAAGAGCCGCATCGCTGGCACTACCCGTGTCTTGGCGTTAGTGGGGTAAGATTTTCTATTTTTGTCCCCTTTCTCAGTTCCTTAAAAAAATCACAAGAATTACCTACAATTACTAGAAGTAGCGTGTACTGTCGGCTATGTAAGCTGCACAAACCACTAAAAAGACGGATCTCGCGGTAGAACGGATAGAACGGCATTGATTCGACCGTGAAAATTCTCCAGTTTATGTCAGAAACCAGCGAGGAGGAGCTAAAATCACCACTTTACCACCTACGGTACAATAAGCAAAACTTATCCGCTTGCCTTTGAACGCCGCACGCGCATGAAAATGGGAGACTTGAATTGGACGAGATGCACTAGAATGTCTCAGCTGCTACGATCGGATACGATCCAATACATATCAGTTACACCACTGCAAAGACACAGCGTAATACCCAACACATGACGGACCCGCGGGCCGGGGGGGCTCGTCTCGCCTGCCAGCAATGGAAAGAGCAAGGCAAGCAAAAACCACACATCATAACTCTCGAACTCAACCACGTCTCAAACCAAGACCTTAAATGACCACGCGAGCGCGCGCGCTCGGGGTATTCCGCATGTCATTATACCTAGTAATTTGATTGTGATCTTCGGCCGACAGAATTATTAGACATATGGTAAGTATCCGGGCTGACTGTCGCATAAATTAACAAAGATGCATACAGTACGCCCATGTCAATGCCTCATCCTTGAATTCATCCTAGAAAACCCAAGTTCCGGGAAAGTCGCCCGCAGAGAAATACCAAGGTACGAAGGCGTTAAGCTAAACAGCGTTGCTGTCAGAGCTTATCTATCTTCCTCTGGGCGGCAAACTCCATACTTCAGCTGTACCATGGTACGACAGAAACATTATTTATTACAGTGCAGATTGAGTACAGAAATCGGCTCGGGACCCGAAACCAATACCCTGCCCGTGTTCTGAATTCTGGATGCGAGTAATATAATTTGCCCGCACGAGACCCCCGCTTGGTGGTGCCGCATGCTCCCAAGATCTGACAGACATAATGATCGAGATCTCTCGGATGCAAACAGGCGATGATTCGAATTGCACAATCAGTCACTCAGGGAATACTCTTCAACAATAGGATTCAGAAATAGGCGAGTGAAGTGTCTGTGTGGGGGGGTAGGCTGGTGCCTGAAACCATATTATTCGCATATGCAATAAGTACTTTTTTTCCCCAGGTTCTTTTAATAGAGTTACCTGCATATTGTCCCCTGCAGATGGGCTCGATATCAACGATGATGATAGAGTCGCCGAACCAATTATTTGGATTGACAACAACCACTATTTCACTTCAGCCCAAACTGCAACTCTGTCGGCATACGGCAGGTACATCAACTGTCTGTATCCCACATGTACATAGTTACACTACTATCTATTTTATACATTGACTCAAGCTGCGGCTGAGTCGTTAGATATTAGGTACTGTATTTCGATTGGTTCACTCGACCGAATGATTGGCAAGATCAGTCCATGGCAACATTCAGTACTACCAGATCTGCAGAGCAACCGTTTCAGCCCGCTCTTCTATCTGTGCTTTCACAACATCCTTCACTGTTACTCAAAGTAACATTTAGAAAACATCTAGGAAGTTGTCTGAATACTGAACATCTCGGTGAACAGGATAGATTCACCGTTCATGCCGTACCTGATCGGCCGAGATGAAGATCATTGAAAGAGGTTAAGGAACAGCCTTGTGGGACTAGATCGCATGCTATGTTGAATCAGGGAATCTTAAGCAGACCCTAATCATAATGCAGGTGGATCCATGGGTACACTCTGTGCAAGGCTGTGGCATGACACGAACTGATATGCGATAATACGGCTAGCTCTTCGTTGGTTCATCATATTATTGTCCTCATACTTAAGTACATTGGTACCTCACAATTATTTCGTCTCTTTTTTTCACTGAACTAATAATATATTAATATACTGGTGTTGTCATCTGCAGGCAGCATCACGTTCCCGTCCGTTCATTCCAAGTATTGGCTCGTAAAGATGGTGGTGCCAAGCCGTTACACAACTTCGCTGTTGGCTCTATTTCAGGCCAGCTTATGACGGCGGAACTTTCCTTCGACGCCTAGTTGTGGGGTATCAACCAGCTCAGCTTGTAATCGTGTTCAAATAATTCAGCCCTGTCGCTTCTTTTGTCGCTGCACCGCCGCAGTGCTTGTTTCGACTTGGCAGCGCACCACTCTGTCGTTTGGCAATGCAGTGGTTCCTGTAATTGGCAGGGATATACAGGCTACAGTCCGATCTAAGCTGTTTATGGTGCATGGACGCAGCTAGGATTGTACGGGCCAATCTGGGCTGTGATGTTGACCACAGCCATTTCGAGATTTCAGGCGCACCAGTCTGATCTTCAGGACACCCTCTCTCGGAAGACGGAAAAAGCATGCTTCTGTTTTTACCTTAGCAATGTGTGGTGGGATGCTCCGCTGCACGAGTTCAGGGCTTCCCGTATAGCTGAGTCCCCCGCCTGCAGATTTCCCACGTATCTGTACCTGGTTATTCACTTCTGCAGTAGAGGCTGTGTGTTCGGTCAGTGGTGGGATCGCGCGAAGAAGTATTTTCGGCGTGTGACGAGCACGATCCATCTGGTTTAGTTCGAGACATCACTTTGCAGCAATGAGCCACCGGCACAATAGACAGAATTGACGGGCTCGCCGATGTCTTTCGGGATTGGCGCAGCTCTCTCATCTTTTGCTGTAGCATGTGGTCCTATAAAGGTTGTCTGTTCTGTACCGCAGATTTCCGGGCTCCACACCTGCAGAGGAGGCAAGATTCAGTCGACCTGCACCCAAACACACCATTCTTATTTATAACTAGACTGCTTCCCCCTCCAGCAACCTCTTCTCCGTCTGCTGTCCCGGTCCTTCGTGTCTTCGTGGAAGACCGTTCTTTCGTTGATTTGGCTATTATTTCGACTTAATTCTAATCTTAATTGTTCAATCTTTCATTATGAAGGCCTGGACATTCGCGGCACTTGCCGCATCACTCGTTTCTGTGGTCTCCAGTTCACCATTGGCTTCCAGGCAGACTGCCTACACTGCCGTTACAGGTCCGACAGATGGGATAGTAACACGTCTGCCAATTCAACGGCTGCAGGCTGAATACCCGGATGTCTTCAATGTGTACTTGTTGGCACTGGTATGTCGTCCCCTGGGATTAACCCACTTCCGCTGACCGCTTTTGTAGGAAGCGATGGAAAAAGTCCCCGAGTCGAACCCGCTATCCTACTATCAACTCGCCGGTATTCACGGACGACCGCACATCCCATGGGGAGAGGCTCTCAACGCGGCCACCCAAGACGATAGATACGGATATTGTACCCACGCTTCCGCTCTCTTCGCAACATGGCATCGCCCCTACATCTCCCTGGTTGAGCAGCGGCTTGTTTACCATGCCAACCAAGAGGCTGCAAAGTTCAGCGACCCTAAATGGAAGAAGGCGGCCAAGAAATTGAGACTCCCGTAAGTTCTCCTGGTTGCATACCTGTTGTTTACTCCTCTCATACCGTTGCAGATACTGGGACTGGGCCGCCGATGACTTGAAATCTGCCATCCCCGGCATTGTCATGCAGCCGACAGTGCAGATAACTCGACCAACAAGCAGCGGCAAGGCTGAAACAACTACCATTGCCAACCCTCTCTTCCAGTACTCCTTCACCAACGCGGATTACCGTGCGCGCTACTTCGTCGGATTCCATGCCCAGGCCCTAACAACGCTTCGCAACCCCGCCGACGTCCGAACCAGCCAGAACACCGTTGCCAACGCGAACATGATCAACACCTACGCCGCCCGCCGCCAGAACACCTACAACTTGTTCTCCATCCCGACGTTCCGCGAGTTCTCCAACACGGCATTCTCGATCGGTGGGACACCCAACGCCTGGACCTCGATCGAGTCCGTCCACAACCAGGTGCACGCTGCAGTTGGAGGTAATACCCCGGGAATGCAGGGACACATGTCAACGGTTGACTACTCCTCGTTCGACCCCATCTTCTGGCTCCATCACGTGCAAGTCGACCGCCTCATCGCCATGTACCAAGCCACGCACCCCGGCCAGGTCGTCACCCCGCAGAACGCCACTGCCGTGTTTGCGCGCCGCCTCCGCCCGGGAGATCTCGACACCATCGACACCCCGCTGTGGCCCTTCCGCAAGTCCAACGGCAACTACTTCACCTCGCGCGATGTCTCCACCGCCAGCTCAATCTGGCAGTACGGCTACGAATACGCCGAGGTGCCATTGTCGTTTAAGAACCGCCCCACCGCCGACCTCCGCAGCTTCGTTATTGGCCGCGTCAACGCACTCTACAGCCCCGCCTCCCTCACCTCCGCTCCAACCACGCCGGCTCCCGTCCCCTCGCCGACGGTCCCCGTCCCGCCAACAAATACTACGACAAACGACACCACCACCACCGGCGTCAAAGGTAAGCGCCGCGAGTGGATCTGCCATTTCGTCTTCAGCCCCGCCGAGGTAGGAGGAACCGCAGAGCTCGATGTGTACTTCGGAAACACGACCGCCGTGCCCGGAAGCAGCGACTACTACGTTGGTGCAGGAGCTGCGCTGGGCAAGGCTGTGTACACGGACGAAGACAAGGATATGTTGATCACGGCGACGGTGCCGCTCACGGTCGCCATCCAGGACCAGGGAATCAGCTGCGACGACAGATCCTCTGTTGTTAAGCACTTGACTAAGGAGTTGAAGTGGGTTATGCGGAAGGTTTGTTTTTCCCCTACTTGTCATATTTCATGGAATACTAACGAGAAACAGGGTCCCGGTGGCAGCTACGATCTCTCCAAGCTCCCGTCGCTCAAGGTCGGTGTTTCTTCTGCGGAAGTCACATACGGCGGTCCCGACGAACTCCCCGAGTGGGGCACATTCGAGACGTACTACGAGATCACGGACAAGAAGGATTGCGGATTGACCAAGAAGGACAGCCATATTGTCAAGAGTGACGATGCGCGCGACTACCTGGGTAATTCTAGGTAGCGTGGGAGTTAATAATTGGACATAGATATTGTTTCTAACTTTCTCATTTGGACTTTTTGGGGTGTTTCTTTTTTTTTGATGGCTTTCATCTCATGTTCATGTTGCATTTGGGTGGGGTTAATTGCTTTTAATTTTTTCCTTGAGACGCAGAGATATGGTGATGGATATGTGAATGATGTATGAAGATGAAGGTAAGTTAATGTATCTAGAATGGTGGGAGCTGGAAGGGGGTGTTCATATTTTTTGTCTGCTTCTGCGCTGTTCAATAAGGAAAAAAATTAATGTCCCGTCATGAAAATCACATTCGGTTCCCAAATTCGTCCAATGTGTTTTCCGGCCGAAAATGGCTCCAGTACCCAGTTAGTTTCTCTTTGCATCATTGAGCAAAAGTAAAATGTTTACGCCACGTCCCCCGCGTATCGAACCAACATATCGTGGTGTCTCAGGGGATCAAGCCATGCTATGTCCGAGACAATGCCGCCGCTCATAAGAGTCGAGTATTCCGAAACTAACCCACAACGCTGACGTCACCGTGAAGCTTGTTACAGGCAAGATAGTGGGGCCTGGTGCTTGGGAGTGCGGACAAACTTCTGACTGAGACATTCTCGACCGGCAAAATCTCACACTTTACCGCGCAGCTGCTGTCGATCGCGCTGCTAATTGGCTAACACGGTTTCGGATCCCAAGGCTGATGGGGAGGTAATCGACTTCGGAATTCCCTGGTTCCGGTAAGCTTCAGGAACCTGCATGTTCCTGTTTTCGCAATCCCCGGAGGATTGTGTGGGGGATCACTCACGGGTAATTGAGAAGCCAGATCGGCGGAGTGCTTAGGCGCCGTTGATCGGCATCCCAATTGGGCATCCTGGTAATCTCAACGTCGCGTCGTCATTTGCTCGCTGTTGTACGAACGAAGATACGAGCTGACAGTGTACTAGTACTCTACCGGTATTTGTGGTGTTTATCAGTGTCGTTATTTTGGATTGACTGGTGGTAGATAATATAAAGCGCTGCGGCTGACGGAACGTTGTGACTGAAAGATATCGATATCTCGGAAGTCGGGCCTGGTTAATTTGTGAGTATATGTTGAGTGATCAGTATGTACTATACAACCCCAACTCTGGGGCAAGGTTCCACACGGAATTTGTACCCCCATCCAATGAAACGGCGGGCGTGTGATCTGAATTGAGAAAATGAGCATCCGCCTATCAAACCGCTGAGTTCTTTGTATTAAAATTAAGAGGTCCGTGGGAGCTCGGCTAGCACTAGGGTAAAAATTGTTCACATGGGTGCCGAGGTTTTTATGATGAGTTGGCGATTTGGTGTAGGTACTAATGGGATATCTACGGGTATAAGGGAAATACGGTGCAGAGTTTACCTTTGAGTTTCTGGTACCGAGTGATACTTATGTCTTTGATACTACTACCTATCACCGAGGAAAGTACAATTTATTAAGCTGACAGATTTTTCCGATCTCCGAATGCTCAAGAGTCGACCAAAATGTAATCAAGCTTTTTAGTACACTCCCCCCTGACAGTTGACGTACTTTCCTCGATGACTGGTACTGTACTGAACCGGTAAATGAGGTTCACACGCCACGGACCATCAGCACTGAGTACTCGTTTGCGAGCGGTACAGCAATAAAATTGTGCAGTCATTTGCCATTAACCCCTGCTGCAGCTGCTTTCATAGATCTAATCTCACTCTAGACAGCGTTTTGGACGGAACAACTTTCGTCCATAGCGTGCATTAACTACATACTAGAAATTATCCATACAAGGTAGGAGTAAATGCCATTAACACACTAAGCTCGTTATTTGGGCCTTGTACCACACAAGATCCTGGGCGTACGAAACTCATATGGGTATAAGCACTAACAAATGAGGTTGGAACGTCCTCAGTCTTTGGCTACTTTGTTTATAGCTGGGGAGTGATATCCTAGTAGTTCACAGGCGAAATTGTGCAGTATTTTGTCATCATGCACTGTGTAGTCCGGTTATTGAGAATCTCTGGAGCCGCAGTAATTTTTTTGATCATCAGCGAGGCTAATGGCAATGTTCGAATCTATTTTGGTCGTTCATTGGGGCTTTTTAATAACCGTCCCATTGAGAGAGCTGCAAAGTCCAGAGGACAAAGTCGACAGCTCAGAGCTGAATGATATTATCAGCCGTCACTCGTGACGAGTGATATCCGCGACAGAATATCATCTGTACATACACACATAGTTGACTGTCACTGGGTGAAAGATATACTGGGGAGCTTCGTTACGATGTTCAGAAATGGTCTTATGGGGTAATCACAACCAGCCTAGTGCAGTGTTATTCTAAGCATCTTATTGCCAGTAGATGGGTCCCAGACTTCTTGGCCAGAAAATAAGTGCTTTATTCAAATCTAGCTGCGTTCCAGCAGTCCAGGTATTCACAGACCACTTAGCTTGGACGGGTCACCAATTGTCACTTAATGCCTTAGCGTGTATCATCAACAATCACGCGAAGGCTTAGCATTCATCTCATGCCTAGCCATAGTTGAACTCGCAAAATTAGCAAGCCACAGAATCGAAAGTCCTGGTTTAAAGTTTTGTCTGGCAGTATTAAGCTCCTTAACTGTTGTCACATTCTCAGAGCGACTGGTAGAATTTGCACAGCAAAAGGGAGGAAATTCCACGAAATATCACTCGTACCTACTTCCTTTCATTTTCCTCGGTTCAGTCGCTAGCACGCTAGCATCGTCAGTTTGATGCGGACAATAAAATGCCATCCGTATTCATACGGCTTTTTCGCTGGTGATATAGTCGGTACGTATAGTGCCCCAAATAAGTACGAGTATATGCTAGTGAGGAAACCCTAACATCTGCTCTGAGGCTGAGTAGATCCTCATCACCCCACTCGACTTCCAACACAACTCACGACATCCGACAACCCGCAAACGAGCTTTCACTATGGCAAGCACACCTCTACCTCTAGACTCAAAAGCCGCGCGCGACGATCCCGATGCAGTGGCATCGCAGGCTCCAGCTCCGAGTTCTCCCACTTTCTCCGATAAGCGAACATTAAGCACTAAAACACCTCCGCTTCCACCTTCTCGCCGGAGCATTTTTTGCCACCGCCCTCCGTTCACTATTCTTTTATTTTTAAGTGGCCTGGCGATATGCGGACTCATGATCGCCAATAATCCAAATTTCTTAAGCTGGGCAAGAGCCAAACTGGCCGAGTGGAGAGCCAACAAGGAATTCCGAGAAAGTTGTCAAAAGATGATACGGCTTAACAAAGACCACACGTTGCAAGTAGTACGCACCTATACCGTGTTATCGCTCCTTGCTGACCCAGAGGGTATAGGAGGAAGGCGAAATCCCCGATCCGGCGTGCTACAACCTACTCTCGATCCGCCTGCGCATGTTCATAGCAAAGCACATGGGCTCCCCCGACAGTCCCTTCTGGTCTCTCGGCGGCTGGAGAAGCAAAATGGTAATATGCGCGATCGTTTCTTCGTTGGAATTCTGTCCACAGATTGCACAGGGTCGGGAATTAATCGTTATGCTCTGCGCTTTCGTTCTGTTTGGTTGCCGGCTTTACACCTTGGGGCTGTGGCCGGAAATTGCTTTTTTCGATGCGTGCTGGTTGTTTGCGTGTTTCTGGGTCGGGGCTGCGACTTGTCTGTGCTACTTCGTGCTTTGGATGGGGAGGTTTAAAGGGAGGGGTAGGATTGCGGAGAAGCTGTGGAGCCCTATGCCGACGATGGAGGTGGGCGGGTTTGAGGCTTGGACGCTCCTGGTGATGACCCCGACTAGATTGTGGATGTATTGTTGGTTTTCGGTGGTCCTGTTGGGGTTTATGGCGGTGGAGAAGGTGTTTGGGGTGAGATGGGAGTTTGTGAAAACGTTGAAGAGGGCGTGGAGCTTACTTATCTTCAACAACTACCTAGAGGTTAACTCTACTAGTTCAGTGCCGATGTAGCTTTCTGTTGTTTTCTGGTCAGGTTTGTGGGGAGGATGAAAAATAGTTTTATGCGATTTCTCGGAGAGTCAATTGTCGTACTTATCTCAATACATAGTCCCTCACTCAGTTCGGGCATCACTGGCTTCGTTGAAGTTGCGGCCAGAGCTTCTTCGTAGCACCTATCATACTGTAATGTTTAAACCCATCACTGATGGCGATATCACTCTCCTCGTCACCTTGGAACTGCAAGGACTCATAGTAAATGTGTCGCCTCTCCTCCGTAGAATTTCAACTCCATATGTAGCTTCAATTCAGACCTAAATGGATCTTCCTTTCAATTACTACGTTTCGATATCACTCAGGTTTGTAATTATCAGAAAAAAGCTTCCTGTAGAGAGTGTAAAAGTTGCCTAGATATTATCCACCTCATTTCTGTAAGTGCTGCTTCCTAGTTCAACTACGGTCTATAGAGCCAATAGAGAGCATTGGATTTTTCGTCCCGGCGGACCCAGAACGTCCTAAGATCGTGGGTACTTGTGAGTCCATGGACCCAAGAGCTCGGGTTTCGAGTTGCAATGAAGATTCATCCAGTATAGCTCGGCGCACAGCGCAGACGCCCCCCTCTAGCTTGATAGCCAGCTCACAATAACAAATCTGGTGTCCGGCCCCACTGCGTAATAGTAATAATAATGAAAAATAGCATTAACTACAGGTTTCTAGACTGGGCAGGACCGTGGCGTTTGTAGCACAGATTAAGCACTGCAAGTTTCGAACCGTTTCACCCTGGTGTTTTTTTGGGCACCTGCTCAGCCATCAAAGATAAGATTGCTCGGTGATTGTACTTGTGACAATGCAAAGTCCATAGCTACCTGTTACTGTTGCTGAGTGGTGTCTCAGGTGTGAATTCTCGTGTGGGTCAAATTAGATCCTGCCTTACATAGCAAAAATTCTTTATTCTTTCGGACATGGAGCAGTCTCCAGGACAAGGGGCCAAAGGATGAGGTCAGGTTTGCTTCGCCGGTTTCACAGCGCTAGGGAACATGTGAAAGTCTGGCCACTATCACTCACAACCTCTCATAAGGCATGTGGAGCACACCAATCTCGACCCCACCGCTCACCCCGCCTCTAGCCGTTTTCCGGTGGATTGTGTACCAAACTTGTTTTCGGCTGACGGATGCTACAGCCCAGCGGCGAGTGATGATTGGTGGCAGGGTTTTGCGTTTGCTGTGATGGTTACGCAAGGTGGCTAGCGCTAGCCGCAGGATATGTGTGCCAGGTGATAAGATCTAGGCTGAAACTTTGCCTTCTCGAAAATGAAAGTGTTCGGCTTAGTCTCGGAGTGTGATACACGTTCGGATACCCTGAGTAAAGTTGTTTTGCACACTAGCGCCTAATATTTTTTGGGGGTGGCGCCGTAAACGGTGTAGTGACTAGAGCTACAGCCTACTAAGTACCTGTACTTCCGTTCTTTTGGTACTACCACCGTTCTCTGCTACAAACGCCAACCAAAATACACCTCCTCAAGCCTACCTCAGGGCATCCACCTCAAGCTGCGTCAAGTCTAACAAACGCGTTACCCCGGCTATCACACTAATGGTATTGCAAGCGAGACGAGACGAGCTGGTAATTTGTGATTACACATGTTAGAAGCCGTACTCATGATCAGCCATGAGTCTCAGCAAACGGAACTCGTTTGGATGACAAACATATATGCAAACGAATGCTGCTATCAGAGGTAACACAGGATGTGGATAATTTGATCCAACTATGCGTCGTTTTCAAAAAACTCTCCGAAGACTTGGATCTAACTAGCGCGATAAGATATTATAGGTTTCGAATTTCTTTCTGGCGATTACTTCGAATTCCAATAGGCAGAATCAGCACCACCTCAAGGAAACGTTTCACAAAACTATGCTCACTATTGCCATCACGAGGACGATGTTGGAATATGAAGGGGCAGCATCGGAAGCCACCCTTGGCATATCATCACTCACGAGTACCCCATAGATCGAGGGAACAAGTCTCGAATAACCATGATGTACCGCCAGAGAGGTCGGCAACATCGCTACCGAGCGTTACGACTTCTCTTCTTCCGCCTGTCATCCCCTGCTCACACTGTATGTTATGGGTCCAGTAACTTTGAGTGTTCCTGCTGACAATCACAGCAGTGTTCACTCCTCGCGAGGGCCTGATCACAGCGATCATGAGCATACTTCTGTCCCATAGAGTGATACACATACAAGGAACCCCAACTTCGGGCAAGTCAGTGCTGGTAGATCTTTTGAACGGTACTTACGGATTCACTGTCGAGATCTAAAAGTTACCACCATCTCATATTGGCCCCCGGGCATGACCCAAAATGCATTCTTACCTTTCCTCTAACATAGAATATTACCCCACGGTTCAGTTTGTCGACATCCACATTGATCGAGGATTGAACCCTGTGGCTTTTGTCGTCGAGAGACTGAAGATATGGCTAGACTAGGCAGCAAATGGACGCGACCGCTCGTTGAGGTATTGCCGGAGAAGGGGCCTCTTGCGATTTTTCCACGGGATCCATGAATAACTTCTGTAAACGGGGTGTCTGTTACGGTGGCTTCTGCGTAGGAAGCTTTGAGCCTGGTCTGGTCCGACCAAACTCCGAGGGGATCAGATTCATCCGATGCAGCAACTTATTATCGTGGTAAACTAGAGGAACTCTGCGGAGTAATTGACAACGCCATGGTCCCAGAACTTCTACTCAGTATATTCCGCCGGCAGTGGCGGGTGTATGTTGGACCAACGAAACGGGAAATGAGCGACCCAAACGGGCCTGGGGGTGCTGCTGAGAAATTCTACACAGAGTGGGCGAAAGGAATTTCATCGGGAAAAGTCTTGGTTTCTACTCGCCTTCCGGAGGAGTATGGGAAGACAGTAAACTCAAAATTACTCTCCGATCGCACCTAACCTGCAGGGCTACCACGAGTAACTGCCAACAAGTACAGACACATTGCCATTCCTGCAATCAGACGTTACCTCCGCTTCGCTTTTCAGGACGCAGGGGATGAATGAGATGACCCACATGATACAATGGCTAATCCCGCTGCTAAGGCAGCGAATAATCACTATGGAAAGCCTGCAGACCTTCGCGCAGAAATAACCGAATATAGTATTAGTGTTTATCCCTCCCTTCGTCCAGAGTTTCCAGCAACACTGACACCGAGTTATCTAGAAAGGACCCATCGAAGCCAATCAGTTTTTCCATACCCCCAAGGAGAATCCTTTCGCATCAGAAGTCCCGGATTAAACTTCTAACCCTCTTTCTACTTTGGGTTCCTCTGCTGCCAGAAAGGCATTAGGAGCATTATTCGAGCTTGGATTCCAGGAATCTGTCGAGTTACCAAAGACTCTCGGGTATTACCCGAAAGGCGGGCGATGCCATGAGAAAAGTATATGGCAAAACATTCCAATACAAGTCTGATAACCAGAAGAAAACAGTGCGAGCAATCTTCGAAAAAAAGAGTTATGTACTTCTATCATGTAAACTGGAGAAGGCAAAACATCAGCTATATTTGTTCCAGTAATTGAAGACGACAGCGCTGGAGCTACAGTTTTGATAGTTCTATATGAGCCGCTTCAAATCGATGTAACTTATTTCCCAGAGCACGTCAGGTCTGTTCCTGAATATATTATGAATACGAACCGTACTAACCCTAACGCAGATCGGAATCAACGCTGCGATTTGGAAGTCAATGTCAGAAGTTTCGGCTTCAATGATTGTCGTTGTAGTCGAGTCTGAGGTTAGAGTGAGTTTCTGACTAGACTCGACGAAGCGGCTGCACTTTGAGATATCTTCGGTACCATTCATAGGACCGAGTGTTGCTTCTTGACCAAGGACAATCATCCTACATCCTATTATGATATAGTACTATAGAATGCTTTGATTAAGTCTGTCTATTAGTAACACTGGATATATATTCTCATCCTAAACTGTTATGATTGGGGGAGGGGTGGGGGGTCCAATTGAACGTGCAATCCCTCACACCAATGGTCTTCCAACGAACACAGAGAATCGGATTTTCATGGGAGGGGGTGCTGGTTTGCTGATAAAGGTTGAAGATTCTGTATATCTGTGTTGGCGACATTTGCCAGAGATCACGTGTTGCTTACTATATCTACGTTTTTCATTTTCTCTTGATCTTATGACATTGTACATACACACGAGACAATCGACGAGTTTCCGCCCCACCGCTACGCGTGCGTGTCAACACTATGCTGCCTACGTTGCAGGCTATAGTTACTTAAGCTATTTTGGGGATATGGATAGTTAAGAGTTCTTTGTGAGTTGGTGGCTCTCTTGATGAACGAGGTTTGTTTTAGGAAGGTGATGGCTGAAATAATGGAGTTCAAGTTCGCGGGAGTGGTTGTATAAGGTTGTGGTTGGGAGAACTAGTTTGATCTTGCCGGCGTGAGGTACGTACAAAAATTAAAATACGACAAACCACCACACCACATAAAAATTTATTTTTGAAGCGAGAGCCCCTTAACAGAATAGTAGATGCAGTTAAAAGGTTGTATCTAAAAAAACAATTTATTGCCATACAAATCACTTTAGTAGCAAATTTAATTTCAAAAATGTCCATATCGATATCTCTCAACATAATGCTTTTAAACAGGTCACCATTGACATGATTGGTTTTCTCCAGTTCTAGCAGTAGAGCGTACATTGGTATAGTAAATATGGTAAGTTGCTCTCGTAAACCAAACTTTGCTTTGCTTACAACTCATTTCTGAGAGGTGGCAGCCTTGAAGTTGTCTTACCCCCCGACAGACTGGGGGTGTGTAGGGTTGTCGCAGGGGATCACGTGATTTAAAATGGAGGTGTTTGATGCTGCAAAAACAAGCCTTGAAGTACATAAGCTCAAAAACTCAAATGCGACAACCGACATACTACATCAAAAGAAGTTCGCTTGTAACATTGCAACAAGCCGCTTATTTAGTGTTTAACTGTTAGTATATCAAATCTCCAGGATAATAATCAAGTTTGATTACTATAATATATTCACTAGAATATAACCCCAGTCTTCATCCACCCCATGGTATTCTTGCTTGGGCTCTCTATTGGGCGGTTGTTTGATTTATGGGTGTTGTGGTTGTCGACACATGTCATTTTTAATTTTTGAGCTTTGGTACATACCACACGCCGCCCCAGGTTGAAATTGTAGTACCATATTTCTAGTTATAGAAACTATAGCAATTCACAAAATGCTCTGTTACCCTCACCACGTGCTTATAGTTTAGGGTTCATAGGTAGTGAAGTTAATTTCAGACGGATGGGAGACGGACTTCATCAGCAAAAAAACGAAAATCACGTCGCTGAGCTCGCAAACCTCGGAGAGCTTGGAGACGGAATATATAGTTCCACTTTCAAATACGCTCGGCGAGCTGAGCGCATGGATCTCCTCGTCGGCAAGAGTTCATAAAGCGTCGCGGCGAGCAACTCGCTTGGTGCCCACGTCTATGGAATATTTGTGAAGAATTCGTGAATCATTCACAAACCCCCAAATATCCTTATCGACTAGATGACTAGAAGGATAAAATCGTGAGAGCTTCTGAGAATAAAGATACATCTGTTTCTTACCAAAGAATTGTACCTTAAAGGACACATTTCGAAAGATTTTGAGCGCCAGACATAGTCGGACTAACAAAATTGAACCATACTCCTAGACCTCTTGAGTAGCCAAAGCGGTATTATAATGAAACAACTGTATTATACATAAAAAAATACAAAAATACTGCTGTTGGTACGAAGGGAGCACGCCATCGATTAGTTTGAATACCTTGGTCGCCTGTTTCGTTACTATAAACGAGGCAAAAGTGCATCCTGTTTCTCAATATTGCCGTACCATTAAGTCATCCGGCAATAAAGCAGAGAGTGATCATAGTTATCGGTTCTCTTGATAACTCAGTGCCAGTGTGGATGAAAAGGTACCGGTGGAGACGAAAGTAACACCGTTGGGCTAAATCTTCAGGCCGGGCCGAGTCCGTCGGTACGCTGCATCTTACACATATTGAGACGACTAAACTGGCAGACATGCAAAGTCTCCACTTAGCATAAATTTTGTTAATAACTATTTGCACTTTGCACTTCACAGCCTTCCAAGATATCTCCAATAGCCCCTAAAGTTTGAGAAACGACAACAAAAGAAACAGTAACATTCAAAGAATTCACATCCTATAACCATCACAAAAAGTTAAAAGAACACAATAAATGCCCTTATCATTACATTCATCATCGCTTGCTGTCCCCTTGAGTTGCTCCTGGGCGGTTAGGGTGTGCTAACTCTAAAATGTAGTCCCGATTAGGCAGGGAGTTGGTGGAGCTTCGCCTGGCCATCTGGGACGAAATTGCGAGACTACCAATAGGAGCAATGATTGGATCCGATGGACTCAGTAAATTCCCTCGAGTGCTCCCTCGGACCGGACTGTGCTTTCTCGATCCAGATTGCGAAATGGGTCGGGAAAGCAGCGCTCCCGATCTATTGAAATGTTGGTCAGACTTGACTCTCGTAATTGCACGGTGTTTGGGAAGAGATGTATACTCACATCATTCTTGGTCCCAGTGGTAGTTTTCCGTCAACGTTGATAGACAAATTAATCCCCGCGTCGGCTCCAAAAGCATCAAAGGCCTTCCCTTTATGTTTTGGAATTATGGCGGAAGTATACTGTCGGTGCTCAGCTGTTGATTTCGCTGAAGGCTGCTTATTCGTGTCGTTTAAAGCGGTTCCGTGCTGTTGAGTCTTGTCTGCGGCTGAGCTACCTGTCGAAGCAATAGCGGTGGTCTTTGTGTAGGCCGACTTAACGCAATCGACAGCGTTATCATTCCTCAAAGTCTGTTGATCTGCCATCGATTTCCGGGTTTGTTAGGGGAAGAAAGCTTGGTTGCGGGTGTAGACTATCCTCAGTGTCGGACAAGCTAGCACGCTCTCCAAGTGCAGAGGTGGATGTTTTAATTCAGGGGTTGCAACTACGTCCGACAGCCAACCGACACCCTGAGTACTGAGTACCGCGATGAGGTGTGAGAAGTAGGACGTGGCTTCCCCGTTTCCAATGAAGCCGGCAGGTTGTATGTCGCTATATGCATCAGCCCTATCATACATGGAAAACGTAAAGAACGTTTTATATTGTCTCGACCAGCCGTCGAATTTAATTCTAACCCCCATCCACGCACCCTGTGGTAACTGACGAAACATAATTACTTGGCGCTACTGGACGGAAACGAGACAACGTTTTACAAACATTTCCTGCTTGTAAGCTCGCGTGGTGGTGGTTGTGGTGGTGCATGATTCTTGGCGCGCAACATCTCGAGATTACGAGTTTGGGCATCCGGCAACCGGCCTCCACGCCCACTCCCACAATCTCAAATTGCGGGAACGTAAGATTCGCGGGTGTATTTCTGTTAGTAGTAGATAATACATAGCACATAATATTGATGAAAAGGATAAAATTTGCAATGGTATAATCACTACTCCAAAATCCAAAGAAAGCTTAATGCACTGTACGTAACTTACACACTGCATTTGATTTTGCATATTTCTGTAGACTTATGCATTTTCTGAGTGGAATGCGCTGATAACGCCTTTTAAATACGTAACTCACGCATTCCTTGTACTATAGTATAGGGAGCCGCACTCCCCACGGTCACTCCTTACCCCATGTTTGGATTGGCAATGATACGGCGGGTTCTTTGCACCCTTTCAGTTAACTGACAACGGATCAGGAATTGAAAAATACACCGTTCATCAGATAGTGTATGTTTGCGGTACACCGAGTGCCCTCAACTGACCCGGTGACGAAGTAGATTTCCTTCAACTACAATTCGACAGCGCTAATTCATAAGTCATCCCACCATTGCCTGCTTCGATAGTGTTCGTGAGGATCTAAGAACTACATATTTCGAGATATAAATAAATGGCCTAACGGTGGAGGGTTCTAGATCTTTAAAACCCACCAACTCTCTTTCATCAACACGACGATATCTATAAGTAGTCTACGAACGCGCTCTTCAATGTAATCTCCTGAGTCTTCTTTATATCGACATTTCCCAGCTACGACAACGTATATTAGATCATCAACTCAATTACTCTTCAGTTGGTTTTGTTCGGGCCCAGTGGTGGATACGATTCATCCATGGATGGCCTGGATAATTAAGAAATGGACCGACATCCACAACTAGCATGCCTAACTGCGGATCCACAGGTGGCTCGGGGCACCTATCTGAGATCTTGGTTTGAATAAGGCTTTACATGATAGATATGTAGTGTGTGACAATTCGTTCATGTTGCGTATGTACACCCCTTTCCCTCCCTCTGTTTAGCAGTTCCTATGCTTCTCACAGGTCCATCTTACAATATTGCCATGTTCCTAAATGTTGACGGAGATAAGGGCTTTCGCCCGAGATCATTAACGGCTATCGTGTGTTGTTTGGTAGTTACGTGGCTTTCTTTTCTTTGTATAGCATTGTGAGCTTCGTGGCCTTTATTAGCTTTCTCCTATCTTCTCCTTTAGACTAGAGACGAGTTTTCCACCCACGTGTCAACACTAAATTCCAGAATCCATTTTATACCCTCACATCAAGTGTAAATCGGGATGTCAACTTTTGTATCCAGTAAATCTCTTCCAGCTACATCTCTACCCTCAGGCTCCTTGGAGGTTAGTATTTGTGTGGGCATGGAGGTATTCTGGATGGGGGATGGCTAGGCAGAGGGTAGGCTATTCGTGGATCCGCAGTTAGGCAGGCCGGTGGTGAATATCGGTCTATCTTTGGATATCCCGGGCTGTCGATAGATGGCCCGTATCCACCATTGGACTCGAAGGACAGAGGGTAGGCCATTCGTCGGCCCGGAATTTGGTAGGCATGTGATGGGTATCGGTCCATCTCCGGATTGCCCGAGCTGTCCATAAATGGCCCAAATCCACTGGACCCTAACAGCTCCTTGCGTGTGTATTCTTTCGGGGGGGGGGGGGGGGGGTATATAGTGTGCACTCGTCGAAGATGATCCCTGAGATTATTCGGTCAGCTAAAGCCCATGCTTCCCTTTCTTTTGCATCCATACTCGGGACAGTCAATCGTCCTTTTCTGGTGGACTTCTTGGATATGACGATTCAGGGCTTTGAAGTTAGCACCACAGTGTGGGCACTTAACCGGACTGGATCTTGCAGATGGTCATATTATGTACCGATATTAGAGCTAGGACAACAATCCATACAACGCGAGATTCGGTTATTCGCTGATTCATTCAACTTACATCCTGGGCTTGGGTCCTGTTATATATTTGCCTTTGCCATCGCCGAGCATGCCGACATCTGCCTCTGCTCCAAGATCTTCGCATGAGGTGTTGTATTGTTGGTTGCTGAAGCTATGATTTGGGACAGAGGTATAGCCTACTGGATGTTGGACCTGTGGCCTGTCAATCACACTAGGTCAACGTTAGATCCAAAGCACCAGTTCATGCGGCATAAGATCCAGTTATTGGCTGATTTGTTCGACTTATGTCATGGGCTTTGTTACGCATCCTATCGTATCTTCGCCTTCGTTATTGCCGAGTATGCCCACATGTGCCCCAATTCGGGAATTTCGCTAGAGAGACCACATCGCTGGTAGCAGAAGGTACGATGCAAAGGCTTTTCTATGAACTGGTGGTGAAGAAATTAGAGGGGTGTTTGGAGGGTTTTGGGACGCTTCCCCAGATTGAGGGATGCTGAGTGCCAGAGATATGGAAAATTGCTTAATAATTCACAAACCTTACTCCTTTTGGTTATAGAGCTGCAATGCTATGGTTTTTATTTTGAAAAAGAACAAACAATTTCCCGATTGAGTGAGAAAGTACTACTCATATACAAATCCGCACCCTAAAATGCTTATTCCTTCACAACCAAAGCCCTATTCTGAGAGCTTGGCCCTGTATATAGTGGTATGAAACTATCTGCATAAATGGTCGTTCCGCTGTGTTAACTATTTTTTTTCGAATGTTTGGTAGAGGAATTGGGCCTCAAAAATGGTCGCAGGTCTTCGCAAAAGTGCTCCTAAGGATTTCTCCACCAGAAGCCCAAGTTCCCGGGTCATCCCATTCCACTGGCACTCTGCACCGGACGTCCGCTGCTTCTAATCTGACAGGCACGTACGGCCCCCGGTTGGCATAAATTCGGCTTTTCGAGCACCCTGCAGAAGTTATCAGTATATCACCTGCTAATAAGGAGCTCGCGATGTTGAATGTCCATTTCATGTGAAAGATTGAAAGTCTACATCCCTCACAGTATATTTTCAGTAGATGCTTCCGGGGCTGTCCTGCTGGGAGAGGGCAGGACAATGTAAACTGGTTTTCTCCGATGGCTAGGTATGTCTCCTCCAGCTGGGATCTCATGAGCTTTGAAGAAAGAGCCCCCTGAGATATGAAAGCCCGTCATCTTGGAGATGACGATGAACAGGTGGCATTATGCATCCCCAATAATCTCCGATCCCTGACCCAGAACGGAAGTGAAGGACCGAAGCTTTCGAGCCCTTGGACGAGACGGGATAAGATCTCAATAGAGCTAAGGACGTCCCGCCCTACAGCCCCTCGCCTTGTAGGCCTAGAACTGGCCTCGAATCAGGCTCTCAGTTGTATACGTGTGCACTAAGATGAAAATGGAAGTGACAAAAAGGGAATAGTGTGGCGAAGGAATGAAGTTGTGAGAGAGCCTGGAGACCTCGCTCCACACAAAGTTCCCAGGTCAACCTGGTTAAAATTTCAACACCACAGGTTTGAGCTGGGTTTGCACAGAAAGAAGAGTTCAAGCCAAAAGAAATCAACTTTATATGGGGCACTAAGCAAATTGGACAAAATTTGTGGTGTAAAGTGATTGAGAGTGACCAGGTTAAGCTGGTAACAATCTGGATCAGGTTCGGGTTAAGGCTGCAGTGAGTGTAAATATGGCGGATTTTTTTAAAAAACACTCGGCATTGACTCAGGTAACTGTAAACTAATACCCCCCAAAAGATCAGCTCTCTGGAGGTGATTTGAATTTTTGGTGGAGTCATGTCTCCAGGCCCTTTCACCTCACTTTTTTCATGATCCCAATTTGGATCAGACTCACCATTTCGGTTAGTATAAAATCACGTGAGATCAAGGGCCGGGGTACGAAGCCAGCCTAGAACCCCGAGCGCAGTCTCAGTGATAATCTATGGCCAGGGAGGGACATCTCGTGGCATAGCATACACACGCCGAAAGCTATGTCCTGTCTCTGTAGCCCACACTGGCCATTGTTTTCCAGTTGTTGATAAGGCATTGAATTGTTTTGAGTGATGAATAGGATTGCTCAAGCTGCTGAGGTCAGCTAGTGTAATCAGGGTTCAGTCGATAACTTCAGCCCAGTCATTAGCATTAGCAGTCATATGTCATCACTCACGGAGTCCCGCGCCGGGTTGTCCCGCGCCCTTTCAATCATGGGCTCAGTTCCCGCGATATCTCGTCTTGTAGCAGACATTATTGCAACATCATTTTGTTAGGACATCGTTTATACCGAGCATCAAGGTTCGTACGAGATTTTAAGCGTGACGACCCTCAAAAAAATCTCTTTGGACGGGATCTTTGTGATGCCTGATGTATGAATCTTGACGCGCCGCATGATTCAAGGCTGAAACCATAGCGTACTACGGGGTGATACAGAAGAGCGATTCTTGAAACACGTAGCCGATACGAAGAAGGGGACATGCATGCATTTTGCACCAAAGCTGGATTACAACGCACTCAAGAGACGAAGGGAGAGGACGGATGTAAAGTCCGCCGGATTTTGGTGGTAGTTACTGGGGTTCAGAGCATAAACAGCATATGCACTTCGGGGGCATTACCAGTCAAAGATCATGGCGGTCGGTTATATTAATCAGTACGGGCACCTGGAGGCGCCCCGATTAAGTGCAAAAGGACTTCTAAAGTGCACATGCTGTTATTCCAAATCCAAATACCGAGTCGGCTGATGACACTGTTACCGCTACACAAAGAATGGAAGTGCAGTAAGGTTAATATCGTACCGTAAAGACTCATTTGGAAAGTGGGTGTTACATCAATATATTCGATACTGGAGTTTGAGAATACCGGTAAACAGCATATCCACCTTCCAGGTACCCCATCTATAGCTAGCTCATCACCAGCCGACGGTGCTCATCCCTCAAACCCTCCGTATCGGGTTGAATAACGGATCCGCGTCTGCTCTCGAGTGCGGCCCGCTCGTAAGATTGGACACATGTGCGACCGATCTGATATGGCGGTGTAGGAAATATTTAGGCTATATGAATGGGGCTGCTTTCATATAATGTGTCATCCCGACTCCGGTGTGATCCTAGGTTTTTGGTTGCTCGGTGCTGCGATAGGTTGTGCTAAAGATAGTAAGACTGCGGAGTGTGGCTACGTATGCGACTGTAGGTATCGTTACTTATGAATGCATTTATCTTGCAGCAGCAACTTCTAATGCATTTTATCGGCGATAACGGGAGTTAACGGGTTTGGTGATGCTTGTTCGGGTCGGCCAGGATATCTTTATCGTACATGTCCAAGTTTCTCGGTCTTGACTGTTTTGTGAATCGAACGAACGAATCCCATGGAAGCGGTCATAATTATCCCGTTCTCCTGGTTATATCATGCGCCACCCTCTCGCGCATCGTCATTCGTCTTCGTAGAGGCTTAGTAGGATCTGCTGCAGGGAACATACCGCACCCGGAGAGAGTTATTGGAAATGGTTTACAAGCAGTTGCGGCTGAGCCAAGCGCTAGCGAGAATTCATGTGCAATAGTAAACGGGATTAGCGGTGGAGATTGCTACGGCCGACAAGGAGAAAACTAAAAAAACCTAACCCAACATTTAATGTGGGGGCTAAAATATGGCAATTTCATGACGCGTCGAGGCTGTGACTGAGAGCGGACTGTGGATTATCTGGTAGCAGAGGAAGAGGGAGAGTGTTGTCATCGACACGGCTGGGTAAGGCATATATGTAGAGTACAGAAATGCAGCCAGCCGTTGATGTTACATAAAAGAGGTACTGCATACTGTACTGGTACATCACACCGGGTTGTGCAGAGTATGTACTAGTACAGCCCACCTGCATCCTGCATATCCTCGAAGCCATAACAGCGGGCGCCTGAATAGAGTACTTTAATATACTTCCTAGCAAAGGAGATTTCAGAGATCTCACTGAAAAACAATCAAACCTTCTGGAATATCTAGCGATTCGTTTCTGCCAATCATCAATGGAAGCAGTGTCTTAATTTCAAAGCGCAAATTCGTATTTCTGCGCTGTCGATGCATCACCCACATGCTTGAGTACCCATGGCAATGACAGAGGCTAGGCCGGATTGGGGACGTACAGATTTTCAGCTCCAAAAAAGCAACCAATAGTCCCGGAAACACCTCAGCCATCATATCTAAACCCCTCGCAGCTGCCTGCCGCTCAGATCTCCCGTTTCTTTCTCTTTTATTCAAATCCTCATCGCGACTGAAGAATCACCCCCGTCACGATGGCCTTCTTGCAGGACATCGTCGTTGCTGTCCTTACTGTGGCTGCGTGGACGTCAGTGGCGAATGGCCAGCAGTATGATCCGAGAAATGACTTTTGTCGCCGGTTTAGTCATGACGGTTCGTGCCTACACGTGGTGTTTGGAGTTTCAGCGCAACTTTGGGCCACGAATTATACTAACAGATGGATGCTTGAAAAGCCGCCGTCATCGGCCCCAGGTTATACATCAACGACGGACAACTAAACCTCGCGGAAAAGGGCGGGAAGAATTTCACCAGTATGTCCCAGTCGCACGCGATATTCCGGGTTCGCGATTTCGGTCGCTATTGACACCTTCGCTTGTTTCACAGATGATCGCTTGCTATTTCACGATCTCACCACCACCGTACTCGATGGAAAGACTCTCGATATGCCCATCCTGGATACGAACCTGTCCAAGCCGAGCGAAGTCCCAAACCTCATCGGCGGTATTTTATGGGCAGACGCCGCAAATGCCAGACTGTTTCAATATGGTGGAGAATTTCCGGACCCAGCGGTTCCCGAAAATAATTTCCAACTGTGGTCTTATGACGTTTACGGCAATAACTGGACCACCCTATCACAAAACGATCAATCTATAACGAGAGTGTCATTCGGTGCTGGAACGACGGTGGAACACTTGGGAATGGGATACTACTTAGGTGCAGATCTGGAAACCCTCATCATACTACAACGACTTCGTTAACCTTTGCCCGTGTCGACTTAGGCGGATATCAGAGTCAACGGGGTAATATTAATTGGGAAGGACCGAAAAAGGCGAGCAATAGGATGGTAGAATATGACGTGAGCCACCTTTGATTAAGTGGTTGCTGCTGTCGCTAACCCCGCTTTTCTTTCTCGAAGATGGTCAACAATCAATGGAACAATCGCACGGGTCCCAGCGATCTCAAGGCACGGGCTGAGGGTGTCCTGTTTTATACGCCATATGGGGATAATGGAATGCTTGTGGCATTCGGCGGTGTCAGGATTGCAGAAACGGATGGGGCAGTCGAGGAACCAGTAAGTTTAAGCTCGGAATCAGAGTTTGATGGTTTTATTGATATGTTTCATCATAGTCTCCGATGGACCAAATAGGTAAGATTTACAAGCTCGCGGATTGAACGTTTTATGTTGACCTGAGGTCTTGAAGATGTATACGACAGTATGTTGCCTCTCACCACCCTCGATTTCTAGTGCTAAACCACATCTAGTGGGGAGTCAGAAATGGTATACCCAAAACGCCACCGGTGACATACCGGAAAACCGGAGAAGGTTTGGTGCAATTATTCCCCACTTGTTTGCCAAAGCTGATGGAATCCAGATTTTGCGGTGGCATAGCGACGGCTAGGGATGGCTCTTCGTCGAATATGTAAGGCTCCATTCCGTTCATGATTGGATGAGTTTCACTGACCGGTGCGTAGATACCTTTACGGCGGTGCGTTCTCTCCACCACACCGATGCTGAACTGCTGAATTGACAAACCTTTGTTTAGGTCTGGGCTTTGGCGTCAATGCAACCGGTTTTGATGATGTTTACATACTGTCAATTCCGTCCTTTTCATGGATTAAGATCTACCCTGCGAAAGGAACCCCGCGGAAAAAGGAAGAGGAATTCCCCCACTACGACCTAACATGCAATGTTGTCAAAAACGCCCAACTGTTGATTATTGGTGGTCAATTCCCGAGGGACCTAGACGCGAAAATTGTGACCGCGCCCTCCCTTGCAATGCCTAAACTTGGGCTAACAGTTGACAGTGTGATGCTCCGGATGTGTGGGGTGTACACAACCTGGTAATGTCTAAGCTGGATTTGGGCACCGAATCCGCTTACTGGGCAAAGTATAATGCATCGAGAGATGAATACTCAGTCCCGGAAGACATCATCAGCGTGATTGGCGGCGAGTATGTTATCCTGTTCCCCGAACCTAGTTCTACCTCCCAACGCTCACCCTTATTGCAGTGGCAAAGGAAGCGCACAAGTCAAATCCCCTCAAGGTGGCTTCGACGCTCGCGACCTCGAGGTTCTCTTCCGTCGCACAATCTCCATCACCCCGCGCACACCCACGCGTACTGCCCCTGCCTTGCCTGACTCATCATCAGCAAATACCCAGCCGTCGGGCCCCTTCTCCACCCCCGCCAAACGCGCTGCTGTCCTTGCACCCTCCATCATCGGTGGAATCGTCGTGCTCGCATTGGTCTTCTATCTGATCCGGCGCTACCGCCGAAACAAGACCGCTACTAATGGTGAGGCTGTAGCACTAACCGGCGGCTCCTCCTCCGATAACCCTCCCGGGTACAAACCGCGGGACTCCGCGGCCCCAGAACCGACCAGCGGCCACCCATTATCAGCGTACCCCACCGGCAACGCACCCCCGCCGCCACAGCTATGGGGATACCCACCACACCAACACCCTCCTGCAGAGTACATGAATCAGTACCCCACCGGACACTCATACAGTGAATACTCAGAGCCCCAAACCCCCGCAAGAATCCAGAGTCCCGTTGAGTTACCACACGGACAGACCCCCGCGCCGTCAGATCAGAGCGATTATGAAGGCTGGCGGCCGCCGATACAACGGGGGGCAATGCCGGAGGGGCATTATCCACCGCCCCTGCCGGAGGGTTTCGTGCCTGGGAGAAGTCCCGAGATGAAGGAGAGGAGAGATAGGGATGGAGGTTTATGATATATGCGTGGGAGTTTTCAGTATGTAGGAATATGTAGAAGTTTAATTTTGTGCCCCAAGCGTGAGAGATGAGCGCTATACCGGTGGGATAGATTGTATTCCTTTTTTATGTAGTGAATGGGATGGGATGTATGGGTAATGGAAAGGAGATACCTTTTTGGATTCAAATATGCGGATTTAGTGTATTTAGTCATATTGGTCTCAAATACGAGTTAGGAACACACGAGGTGATATTGGACAGTACTGTACCGAGTGTGACGGCTCCAAATGCGACGTTTTTGACTTGACAGGGTGCCAATGATACCTTCTGTCCTAAGTCCTGGTTTTGAGGGGTAAGTGACGCTGGATTTCGACGCGTTTCCGGTCAGTGAATGGACATGTATAAATAACACCCTGAAATTTCAGATTTAGACACAGATTCTGAGAGAATTTAGCGTAGGAATGTCATCTTATTATGCCATAGCTATACCATTCCAATCCTGAATTAGGGGCATTCACTTCTATATGACGGTTTATTCGGGGGTTACCCAAAATCAACACCAATAAACTTAAATATAAATAGTTACTGATTATGTAAAACCTCCTCCTGAGAAGGTTTTCCAACGGCTATCCAGAATTTATTGAAGGCTAAAAGACCAGATGTCTATAAAAAGTTAAATTTCCAATCAAATCTACAAACTTTAACATTCTTGGTCATTTATAACTAAGATCGTATAATTGGTAATTCTCACGGTGCGTTCACAGATAAACTTGATGTAACGGTGGGCCACCCACCGAAAAGAATAAACGTAGAAGTGAATGCCCCTTTTGTGGTGTGACGAAGGTTTTCGGGCCAAGGGACGTTCGGACGGTCTTGCTGTGACTAACGAATCCGTTCCTTTTACCTACCACATGGCTGCTATATGACGCTCTACGTGCGAAGCATCACGCTCCATATAGGTCTGGATTGTGGCAGTGGGGATGTGTCATATAATATCACTCGCGCCCGATGACGCCAACCATTATCATTAGATCACGATTCTTCTTGCTGCGCCTATATGTCAGTGCAAGACTAAATTTGTACACCCAGAGTGGTGATAGTGTGAAGTAGCAGAAAGTACATGGAGAAGTTGGGTAAACGGTTTCGAATTTCTCGAATCTGAGGTGGCCTTGACCCATCTGTGGAGAAGTATATATTTTGGCTGGATTTACACATATTCGATACTTATAACAATATAATTGTGCTGAGAATAAAGCAGTTGATGACTTCTCCCAGCTCCAAATATGATCACCATCCACATCGATATCTGGTTCACAGCACTGGGCACTTGGAAGATCATTTTTGTGCCTTGCTTTTCGCTTTTGAGCGCTTAACATAGGTCTAGTATAGTATGGCGGAAATTATTACATATACAAAAATAGATCGTTTGGCTTTGACTGGTGCTATAAATACCAGGTATTGGGAGTCGAAACTCCACGACAACCGAAACGCTACTCCGCAGGTTAAAAGCAACGAGTACTATAGCTTTCCAGGTATGACCTCATAGACATATAAACCCGACTATCAGCATGGCGGAAGGCATTTCTAAGTTCCTCCTTCAGTTTCGCCCAACCTCTGTCCAAATTGCTGCTCATCATTTTGATGGTCTCCTGGATAGTCTTGGAGAAATAGTATGGAAAGGTATCGATTACATCTTTGGCTGCTGGGTTAGTTCCGGTATACAATGAGAGGCTTTCGTATACTTGATGAGCTTGATCACTTCCAAATACCAGAGCGCATGCGGTTTCTGGCCGTAGCATTTGGTTTATTTCGTTGGCGATTGTGAGTGCAAGAGATTCAACGAATTATCTCTCCTCTTGGATTGGACTCGACGGGACATTGATAGGACAGTATCGGTACAGGGCCTAGTATTGGCAGAGGAGCTAGCAGCTGTGGATGTGTGCAGATTTGGATGGCATTCTGTCAGATTTGCTGATAGGGATTTGGGGAGGCTTAGAGGTTAGCTGGTGATTTGAATAAGTTGAGATTTAGAGTCAATTACTGGTTTTAGATTGGAGTTGAATAAAATATTGGGGTCAATAGATGATCCTCTTGTAGTGAGTCACTTTCCACTGTTTTCCTTTCATATTAGTTCTACTCTACTGTATCACAAGCGGTTTCTACCTTCATTCTCTAGCTTTTCTATCACGATGTGAGCAATTTCTTCCTTGTATTATTAATATATAAGACTAGTAGATCTCTCCATCTCCTATTGTCGTTAGCATTCTGCAAACCCTTATCTATTTCCAACATCGTCATTTTTATTTACCGATACATCACCAAAATTTTGGGCACAATGAGAGTTCAGAGATCCCATCGGTCTCCGGAGGCCACCAAGAGTGGTGATCAGAGTGGCGTCGTGGCGGCGTGGCGGCGTGGCAAGGGTGAGAATTCGTGTAGGGGTATACCGGTGACCCCAAGAGGTCTCTCTAGATCTCGTTCTCGTTCTAGGCTTCATAGCAACATTTGCCTCTGAGTAAATTTCGAGTGATGGGTGAAGGATCGGGATGTGGCTGTCTGCAAGGTGTATCAAGGAACCAAGGTGTGCTAGAATATTTGATTCTCGATGAGCTGAGAGATGATTACTGGGGCTTGCGCTCTTGAGAGCTGGCTTGCTTATTCCCAACGAATACGTTATCTCTCCTTTGCCTCGTCCCCAGTCTCTCCACTTGCCGAGCGAGCTTGCGAGGTAAGGGTAGTGGAGAAAACGAGGTACGAGTGGCACAATACTACTGGAGGCTGGGCACGAGACAAATATTTCGTCATTGTGCGCTGTTTGGGCTCTCCCTAATCGAATTAATTCCAACCATAGATGGTGTAGTTCGCCGGTCGATGGCAGCAAACTACGAGTCTACGATGCCACCAGTCGGCTTAGGGAGCACATCCATTTCTCGAGGGAGGTGGCAATTCAATTTCGGCCTCAGTGAAGGGGGGGTTTACAACCAAAGGGATATCACATAGGGCAATATAATCGTATTGCCCGGAGGTGGACGCAAGAGGGACCCACAACTGCAGGCGAAATTGATCCGATAGCTGCCTCTCTCCCATAACTACAGTATCTTGTATATCATAAGCTGAACGCAAAGAACTCCAACACGCAACTCAACTTGCACAACAGCTGAAACCACCAAAACATGAAAACAAACCAACCAAGTGGAGCTAAATCCGTTTCCTACCACATCCTGGTAAGTGACTGAATCCAAGCGACGAAACTATGAATAACTCGCAATCTTAGCCCAAATCAACAGATAACTCACGAACCTTGTTACTCAATTGCAATACAGCTCACCCTTTGTTTGTTCTTTCCGTCCTCACAAGTCTGCCTTTGTGTTCCATTGTCACGTTCTCCCACTTCTCCCTTATCTCCCTTCTCCGTCTCCTGTATAATTCCACTCCCATCATCCACTACCACGTTATATCTTACTCTCGTCTTCCTATTATCCTTCAATATACCCTCAACCGTTGAATCTTGACCGGCACACTGCATCATTGGTACCCCAAAAGCCTTCGCTGTCTCGAGCGGACTGAGACTCACAGGTCGCCCCAGGTCCCACCAGCCCCAAAGCAGAAAGAGCACAGTTAAGAGCGCGAGTAGCATGGCGACTAGCGCGGCGGCAAGGTAGCGACGGTCGGAGTGGAAGATCGGTGTGGAGTTTGTGCGTCGCGCGGTGAAAGTCTGGACCTCAGAGTCATTGCCATTGCCTACGCGCAGTGCTGCACGGAACATGAAGTCATGCATGGAGCTTAAGACATACTCAGTTGGACTGGACCACTTAAGGCCACATGTTGCGAAGGTGTGGTTATCGTAGCTTGAAGGTTCGGGATCGAAGAATAAATCTGCAATAAAGCTTGGTCCGCTATAGGTAGATTTATTCAGATCAGGGTCCAGTAACTCCGTGACATTAGCATACAGATAGTAGCCGAAAAAGTTGTTAAGACCTATGAGTGGACCAGCTCCTGCATTCTTGCGAGCCGTGGGTAAGTCTCCGTCAGCGATGTATGTCGAGACGACAGTCATGTCCTGCAGCTCGTCACGGTTGAGTGTGATGGTAGAATTCCGTATCGTAATGGGATATTCGACTATACCGGCCTCAATGCTGCAAGTATCGACCCTGAGAGTGGCAATGCAAGAATCGTTAACTGCCGAAGAGTGTAGAGTGGTCAGGAGAAGAAAGGGCACGCCGGTCGAACTTTCAGACATGGTGGAGTTAATTGCGAAGATAACTGCGCCGTCGTTTTTGGCTGTGGACAAGTCCAAAGTTTCTGTTGTTGAGGAGAAATTGTAACTTATGCCCGCGCCTTGAACTTTACCTTCGCATGTGCCATTGCAATAGTAACCAGGTGCGTTGCGAGACGTGATAGTATCGTTCCGCCACCAAGCTTGGACAGTGGATAGACCATGGCGAGATCCGACCACTGTTATCGATGAACCGTTTCCTATAGTAGCAGTCCAGCCATCTGGAAGCCTTTGTGCAATATTCAACTTTATTGTCTCGTCCGTGATAGTGTACCGGGCCGTAGAGTGCGTTGCTCGTTGCATAGGGGATTGTTGACAAACTTCACTGTAGCTATAATAACTGCTGCCAGAGCCACCTTTCTAGCGTCAAAGCCCGCTCTAAAAGCAGAGATGAAGCTACATCCCTCACCACGATCCCAGATGAAGTGCAGGCATTCTAGTGATGTGCCGCGTAAGGCGCTTCGCCACCATGTGATGTCAACACCTATCGACAACGCGGTTCCGAGAGTAAAATTCAAGATCGACGACAACACCGCAAGCAGTACTGTGGGTTGAACCTTCCACGACGCAGTAGTTTGCTCGTTCGAGATGATGATAACGCACGCAGAGGCTCCCATGCATGCCAAAATAACGAACAGTAGCATAATGGCTAGCCATGGAGTCTGCCGAAGTCCTGGCTGCCACGCTAGGGCTACTGAATGGAGACCTCGACTCGTGGTCGCGGAACCAGGCTCAGTGGTTAATTCGGTCATACTCGCAGCATAATCAACGGATAGTCGTACGGCGAGATAGAGGGGCGGATCAAGTGGATGAACAGATATACGAAGAAAATATAGATAATGCCTCGTGGAGCACAGTTTGTTGAAGTTGGGATTAGCCGTTAAGAATAGATTCAGATTAAAGATGAGTGTTGGTTGACAGCCCGTATTGATCTGTTTCTGTATCCAACTCGTTCAATTATATAGACACCTCGACACACCACCTCACCGCTAGCTTTTGCCAAGCCGTGAGTCGTTGGCCAACCACAAGCCGCCCCATAACTCCTCTTTGGCCTCACGATGCCTAGAGGTGGGCGCCCTTCGAGGACTCCGACGCCCAGCGCGGGTCCCTCTACCTCCTCAACACCCTCAAACGTTACCTCCCGCTTTAGTTTATTGCAGGGGATACTCGAAGAAGACAATTAGTGGGATTCAGATCCCTCTTCTGGTTACTCCGACTACGATTTCAATAATGATAGCGACACGGTCGCTTCCTCGATGCTTCCTATTTTTGCCTCTGGTGGAAAGAAGAAGCCCAAAAAGAAGAAGGGGAAAGGCAAACCGACGACGCCTGCACCCAAGACGACTACGAGTTCGGGAGTCTCTCAAACTCCCATACAACAACAAATGAATTTGCTCGAGACGGTTTATGCCGACGAGAGTGATGATGATTTAGACATGCCCCAAGATATGGCAGAGAAGATAGTTGGGACAGCTGTCATCAAAGTCATGGAGGGACATTTCGCAAAACTCTACTCGAAAATCGACAACCTGAAGACGGAAGTGTTGACGCTCAAAACAACAGTTGCGAGCCTTGTGGAGGAAAATAAAAAGTTGGGTGAAGTTAGGGGGAATGTGCCAGACCCGGAAAAGCAGCCACCAGCGACGCCCCAGACACCAAAAAAGGATCTTACGATCAGGCCACGACCACAGTTACAACCTCGCAAGAGGGTGGGAACACCGTTGGCTAGAGAGATATTAACTCGAAATTGGGAGAAGCAAGTCGAAAAGGACAACGCGACTCCTATGAATATTGACGAATCGGATGTGGAACCCGGGCGACCGGGCAAAGCACTGAGATTAACTAGCCCACCACCCACGCTTATGCATGCTCGATACGCTGGAGCTTCGGCAACGGTAAAGAGGAGGGAGGATGATAGGTTAGAAAATGATAAGGGGGGCCGGACAAGGAGTTTACCGAATCCCCGAGAAAGACAACGACGAAGACGAGGGAGGTCCGAGGGGTCACGTGACCAAGTGACCGAACTCAGGAATATGATAACGTGGAGGAAGGAGGAAAATGATAGGGGTGGAAGACGACCCGGAGGGAGGGGAGGACAACAAAAGCGGGGGGAGTCTGAAGCTTCAGAAAGAGAAAAAGAGAAGGATGGGCGACCGCGACGGAGTCGGGTCGTTACGAAATATGAAGATAGCCGGGGAGTCACGGAGGTGTATGACTGCCGCGGTGGAAGATATGAGAGTTGGCGACCCCGTAAGGGTTAGCCGTGCAGGGCTTAAGAATGGAGGAGAGTCGAAAGAGTTGCAGTTTAGACCGCGCCTATATGGTTTGAAGATCCTGCAGGGCAAGAATGTACTTTACGATTCTCTTTTGTTTTAGTTTGCTTTATTTTTTGGTGTGATTTGTGGGGGTGGGCTTGGGGAGTAAGTGGCCTTAGGGTCCGCCTTGAGTAGCGGGAAGTGGGAAGGGACGACTTTGCCTAGGAGAGAGATTGGGAGTTTCAACGGCCTTGTGCCCTCCCGGTTGAAGACCGAGGAAGTTCCAGGATGGGGTAGTTTTAAATGCCATGACCACTAGTGGTCGGCCGGCTTATGGTAACTTAGCTGGGCGCCTCCCTTCGGGGGCGAATGCAAAATGATTACAAACAAACAAACTCGTTCAATTATAGACTCTTCAGACGTAAGGCTCGATGCCCATACAATGGAAAAAGCAGACTTAATCAGTCTTGATAATTAATGCTTGCAGCCCATCCCAGGCAAAGGTTATCCAATACCTAGCGAGTCGAAGTTCAACTCGGCAACTACATTCGCCGAACTATTTTATGCAGGCTGGGAATTTGGTTAATCAGTTGCTTCATCTGCTCCGCTCACAGTTGTTCCAATATTAACCATCTTTACAGAAAAGATGCAACTTTTGTTTTTTTATAGCTTTCCAGATGAGAAGGTGCCCCGCTGCCTAACGCAAGCAAGAGAATATCTGCGGAGATTCTCTTTGGAACAAACGGTGTTATCTGAAAGAGATGGGAGATTGCAGCATTTTCGACCCCATGCATTTAAATTTACTACACACAACCTGTGTAGCCCTTTAATCGTCAAATCTTCGTCGATGTGACAGGTAAGGAGCCAACTTTCACCAAGACAGCTCGACCAAAGAGTACTATAACAAAGCTTGCACTTCAACTAACTCATGCCACAAACCTCCCACTATATCAAGAAATTTAAGAATTCAAAGTATAGTAAAAGATAATAATTTCCCGATAGCGTTACCATCTTGCTATTTCCCATATCCGGCAACTTGAAGTGTAGAGTATGCTTGATGGAGGACCAACTTGGAACTGTAAGTTTCATGCGATTTATGTGACGTCAGAGTATCCCAGTTATTGCATGAGGCTTGGATGAAAAACCGACTAATCATATTCAAAAGACGATGATGGTGTGCAAACATTAGGAATGCCCGGCAAAAATTATCCAAGGAAAGACGTGGTAGTTCTTGATTTGGCATTTTATAAGGCTGCATTCTCTCAGTTGATAAGACATTCTTGAATTTAATAATCTTTCTTTCCAGCGAAACTCGACAAGGCGGAAAAGCAAAATATGGCGCCACTGGGTGATAAAAATCGTAAGAACTTATTTACTTTTCCATCCTCGTCATTGGAGCGATGCAGTTCTTCTATTCTCGGACAACACTTGGTTTACGGCAATCGTTCCGCATTCAGAACCTTCGGCAGCCGTGGATGCTTAGTTCGGCTCATATGGCAGGCATTGCTAATCAGGCATTCTCTCATGGACACCTTGTATAAGCGGTCTAGACGTCATAATAGACTCGTCGCGAGAGGTAATACGCCTCGAATGTTTGGGAACTCGAATGGCCTATGACGAGATTGTGAACTGCAACGTTAGCATTCCTAGAATTAGTACCTAAAGGTCAGTTTCAAACTCCCGATGTCACATGAGGAGAGCCTCCATGCTATTAACCGAATTTCTAATAGCTCGTCGTAGGCGGTATGGGCTCACAGGCCGTAAGACATCACGAATAGTTTGTCTACTGGTAGCTGTACAATTGGGTGTGATATTGAGCTAATGGTCGAAATGAAGGGATCAGGTAACATAGTTCTGAGATAACGAAACGTGGGACGTAGTGCTAATATACTTTTTTTTGGTACTCGTTTGTATTTAGCTCCTGCTTGGATGGCACATCACGGTGATGGCAAAGATTCTGGGCTTTGGGAGTCTAACGGTAGAGGCCGAGCTTCCCATTTCGCCTCAAATAGCCATGTATTAATGTATGTGTATGTGAAGCTCTAGCCTCTTCAATGCGGAATCTAACTCAAGAGGAATCACAATGTTTATTATTCTTGTTCCTAGGGAACAGCTTCGAAATCTATGAGATAATAACAATAGATATAGACTAGGTCTTCTCTGTGCTTCCTGCTTGCCTAACATGATACAACAGTGCATGAGAAATTAATACAGCACAGCTGATCCTCACCCGCATTCTGGTTGTGATTTGTGAAGAACAACTTGTCAGACCACCGTACTGTATGTAGTAGTAGATAAGGCGCATCAGGCGAATGACACAGCACAAGTTGTTTCCGATGACTCCTGTTTTCCACTCCAATCAACCTCTTAATAACAAGGTAACACCATGGAAACCCCTCCTTTCATTGTCACACCATCAAGAAATTCAAGAGGGCTACTGGTAACGAAGCGAGTATCTCCTCTAGGCAACCCAGTCTTTTGCAAGATCCCAAGTTAAACCGCAATGTTACCACATCTAGCCATAAGAACAATGCATGGTTGCAAATTGCATACGAAATCCGATTTTGTTCTGCTGTGAAAAGCACTGGGCCCCTCAGTTTATCTGCGCAATTGGATATTGTCACCTTAGAGCTGTGCATACGAAAAGGGACGAGCTTGAAGCCAGTTCCTTGCTGCCGTACCGCTTCGTCTAATATGGGTCCTTTTTTCCGCTAAAATACCCCGTGCCACGACCTCGTACCCTGTGTCTATGGACAAAGTCAGAATTTTATAATTTGACTGGTACTACCTGGAGGTCAGGTTTTATCCACTGGGTCATAGCAGACTACAAGGTCATAGGGATAGTACACACCTCCGACAACACACCACACCACCTTTTAGTTTTGCCAAGACCGATTTTGTCCAGTCAAGTTTGACATCGCGAGAAAATTTTTGCTTCGGTTTTCAGTTGAACGAACTTCAACCACTTAGAAGCAGCAACGCTGAGCCTCTTCGGAGCAAAAAAGATGAGCACCTTTCAGAAGGCAGCAGAGCGAGCCAGGAAAATGGGAGATACCGATGGTAGCCCTTCCAATGAGAGTGTTTCTAGCGGTATTGGAGCACAGATGACTATTGCCCGGGACCTTCAGAAGGATTCTGATGGAACAGCTATAACTTCTGAGATCGCTCAGGAGGATTTAAAAGATTATTTGGGAGGACTGATGGTTTTGCCCAGGGAAGCCTACAATGAAGTGGCAAGAATGCACAATCAGGAAGCAGTGGAGATTGGACATCTGAGCCAGATAGTATTTATGGTGCACGGAGGAAGCAGCATGGATGAAGGGGGAAATCTGATCCATAAGCAAGAATGGGTTTATACGATTCGGAGCGACAGACAAAGCCTAAGGGCGGGAGAACGAGGCAGAAGCAGAAGTGTGGATAGCGTAGAGTCATCTAGGCTGTCTTCACTACCACCCACAATGAGCTATGGATGAAGCAGGATTTCTTTTCCAGCGGAGACTCCGAGACAGTCTACAGAGTACAAGGGAAGCATTGTTGGATTCCCACCGAGCGCTATCCCTCAGGATCCTTTTTCGACTCCTAGGGCGAGTGCTGGAATTATTGCCCGCAGGTATATTCAGTCAGAGGAAAATATCAGTCAACATGCAGCGGAAAGTGAGAGTGAAGAGGAGGGGATGGAGGAGACCTGGAAGGTCCACATACCCATTCCGAGAAAATTCGACATTACCGATGATAGTGGAGCTAGTGACGAGGCAATGACAGAGGTGGAGTGGAGGGATTAGGAACCTTACATGACGCCAACAAAGAAGGGAAAAAAGCGCAATAAGGGGAAGGGAGTTAAGAGGCTGCAAACACCCGAACGACCAATCCCGAATATGCCGCAAATACCTGGCAGGAGAAAGGTCAAAGCTAATTGGACCAAGCCTGCATAGGTGGTGACCAATGGTGGAGAACCGGTTAATCTGGAGGCCTTTATTGGTGAGTATCTACGGAACACTAACGGGATGAGGGAGTTTATGGTTGGGCAAGAAAAATATGATGGAGAATATGCGACATGGTGTACAGCAGAAGCAGAACACGTCGCGGCCAGACAGAATCATACTGATGCGGTAGTGATGAGTACACGGAAAATCACTATGGAGATTAAGGAACAGGTTGAGCTGAGTCAGGAGTATGATGAGGCTAGGGCAGATAAGGTTGATGGTAGGTTGAGCAAGATTGAAAAGAGGTTGGCCAAGATCACGCTGGTGAATATGGCCAAGACGATTGAAAATGTGTTGAAAGATTGCATGAAGGGAATGATTGAGCAGCTGATGGATAAAGTGGTAAAGAGGTTTGAGGATGCAGCTGAAGAAGACAGAAGAAAAGAAGAAGCTTGAAGGGGAAAATAGGTGGAACTTCCCTCAGAGAGAGATATGAGTGAGATGAGCGACATTGAATTTAAGCCTGGAGTGACTTTTTCAGAGGAGGAAAATGAGAAGGTGGAAAGAGCAATCCAGGAAGAAATGGAGGTGGATAGGCAAGAGTTGGAGTAATCCAAGCATGCGCCAGTGATTCCACCTGGAGGAGTGATAAGAGAGTTTCTGCATCTGGAGGTAGGACAGGTTACAATTTTGAAAAAGAAGCCGGTGGTGCCAGTGGTACCACAACTGAAAAAGAAGGAGGTTAATAAACCAGAGGTAAAGGAGGTACCAAAGGGACTGAAGGAAGATAGGCGGAAAAATCCGGAGGTCAAGAAACCAACAGAGAAGAACCCGGACAAAAAACTGGAAGAAAAGAAGAAGAAAACGTGCGCACAGAAAGCAGCAGCCCCACTGATAACAAAGAAGAAACCCGAGCAGAGCCAACAACAGCAAGGGGATAAAAAGAGGAAAGGGGACGGCTTTACGGAGGTAAAGAGAAATCAACAGAGAAAGGAGGAGTTGAAGCCGGTCCCCCCAGGGCAAAATTCGATGCAGAAAAGAAGAGTTACATTTAAGAGAGATAACGGACTCCCACTTTCTCAGAAAAAAGATGTGGATATTTCGTCAGAGGTCAACAGAGCACTTTTTGATGCGAAAGTCCCACATTTTATACGCATTCAGGGGGTTACAAAGAATACCCGAGGATGCATGTCAGCGATTACAACCCCTGGATCGAACGCAGAGATGCTGATTAGGTAGAGGGAAATCGTGATTAAGGCGGCAAGGAAGGTGAACGTAGGTATTTTGAACATTGAGACAAGTGAACTCTGGGAAAGAGTGAAAATGCATGGCGTCAATTTTAATAGGTATTTGGGGAAGAAGACAGGGGGAGCCTTTGAAAAATTGAGGCAGGAGTTGCAGGCTGAGAACGAGGGGGTGGTGTTGCCCCTCGCCATCAGCTGGATTGAAGGACCAAAGGATGTGCAGAAGAAGAAGGCGGAGGGGAAGAAAGCATTGTCGGTTGTGTTTGCAGTCAAAGGAAGTAAAATGGCTGAAAAAGTGTTGAAGGGAGGATTAAGGGTGGCAGGAGTGAGGTATGAGGTGGAGAAGTTTATGACTGCCGGACTGGATTCTTTTTGCGGAGTATGCAGCAGATGGGGACATGTTGAGGCGAAGTGTGGAGCTTTGAAGATGCCGGCCTGCATGTTATGTGCAGGAAGACATTTGACGAAGGACCATAAGTGCAACATAGTAGGTTGCAAAGCAAACTCAGGACAGAACTGCACCCATAACGTTGATAAGTGTGTTAACTGGAAGGGAAATCATATTGCAAAGGCGAGTGTTTGTGTTAAGAAACAGGAAGCTATTAAGATCGTAAGGGAAGAAAGATGAACCTGGAAGGAGAGAGAGGGGGAACGTCGAGGTGTGACTACAGATCAAGAAAAGAAACTGCCGCAAACCGAAGATGGAGTACAATCAACGGAAGAAGCGGAAAAGAAAGTACAGGATAATGAACAAGTAGAAAAGGAGCCAGAGGTCCAAGTTGTTTCGACACAAAAGACTACTGAGCCAGGCTCCACCACAGGGATTCCAGAAACCCTCAGGACGCAATGGTGAAATGCATAATGCATACTTGTGGGAGGGGGTATGATGCGATGATGATTGCGCTGGAAAAGGGAATTGTTTGGGGAGCTGATGTTGGGATGATGCAAGAATGGGTAGTGGAGAAGGAGGGATACAACATTAGCCACCCAGGATATAGATTGGTCAGAGGGGGAAGAATGATGACCGCGATATGAACAGATACACACCTGGAATTTTCGGAAGTGGATATGGGGGGAGAAGGAGATGTACAGGTGTTCAATATAAAATATCCCTCGGGGAGAACAATGAGATTGGTAAATGTGTATGATCAGCTGAGGCAGGTGGGGGGGGGGGTGAGAAGCCAAGGCAGACCGGCATGTGAAGCAAGATGGTTGGAAATTATGGGGCAGAATAAGATCCTGTTGGGAGGAGATTGGAATGCTCATAGTGTTAAATGGGATCCGGATTGCCCACCAAAAGGAGATGAAGTCTTTCTAACAAATCTTATGGATGAGTATGATTTGACAGATGTTACCAATGGGGAGGCAACCCATACGACTACGAGAAACGGTGAAATTTCGAAATCGGTAATAGATTTCTTCAGAACAAAAGCTGGGATGGCCGATAAATTGTAGATATCTCCACATTTGGCAACTGCTTCGGATCATGCGATTGTGTGTGCCCACCTAAGATGGGACGAAGCGGAAGGAGTCAAAGTATCAAGAAAGGTTACAGGATGGGATATTGATGGGCTCAAGTTGGAGGAAGAAAAAGAAAATTATGAAAAAGCTAAAAAAGATTGGAAGGACAAGAGCTCAAAGAGACCTGTTTTGACTGAAGAAAGCAGTGAAGAAGAATTACAGAAGAAAGCTGAGTGGATACAGTGAAATTTTGTTAATCATCTTAATAAGTGCTGCAGAAAAGTTAGAGTTTGTGCGAGATTAAAGAGGTGGTGGAATGAGGAGATCGCAGAAAACAGAAAGATTTTGGGTTCTTTGAAAGGGCCAGACGAAGGGGGGAAGCGATGCAGCATCAAGTTAAGAAGCAGTAAAGCAATGTCCGATGAATAATCCGACAATTGAAAATGAAGATGTGGCAGGATTTTTTATCTTCGGCCACAAGAGATTAGGTGTGGCAGGCCTTAAGGTATACGAAACCAGGGGGTCAACAAACGACAAAAGCTTTGAAATCCAGGGAGGGAGTGGTGGCGGAATCCTGGGAGGATAAAGCAGAATTGATTAAAGAAGAAGCGTTCCCAAAGCCTTTGAAGGGTGTGGAGAGAAAGGCCCAAAAAGAGGGACGAGGAATGTGGAAAACGATAACTGACGAAAACATCAGGGAAGCGGTGTTTGGACAGTCAGTAAAGAAGGCACCTGGTCCAGATAGGATGGGGTTTAAGCCCATAAGATTGTTGTGGGAGTGGGATGCTCTGAGAATAACTGGAATCGTCAAAACAGCATTTTGGTTTGCGATACATCCACGAGCTTGGAAGGAAGCGAAGGGGGTAGTTATACCGAAACCGAATAAACCGGATTACGGAGTCCGCAAAGCATATAGGGTGATTACGTTGTTAAATTGTCTGGGAAAAGTGGTCGAGAAGGTAGCAGCAAATGCAATAGCAGAAGAGTGTGAGCGAAGGCAGCTACTTCACGATGGACAGTTTGGATGCAGAAAAAGAAGGTCAGCAATCGATGCGGTTGGAAGGATGATGAAGAGAGTAGAAGAGGTGTGGGCAAGGGGGAATACCACGGCAGTGCTGTTGACGGATGTTAAAGGAGCCTTTCCACACGTGGCGAAGTGGAATTTAATAAAAAGAATGGAAGAAATGGGATTTGAAACCGATCTGGTGAGATGGGTGGAAAGTTTAATGGAAGAAAGAAAAGTGATTATGTCGATGGACGGGAAGAAAGGAGACAGTATGGATGTGGAAACGGGGATTCCGCAGGGGTCGCCAGTGTCACCAGTACTTTTCGTCATATACCTTTCGGGGTTGTTCGGCAGAGTTGAAGAAAAAGAAGAAGAGTGTGGAAGGGTGGGTATATCTTTTGTCAATGATATGGCATGGGTGGTGGAAGGGGAAGATGTGGGGGAATGCACACAACGACTGGAGGGATGCGCTAACGAAGCACAGATATGGGCGAAACAAAATGCTTGCCGGTTTGATGTGGAAAAAAATGAGGCGATTTTGTTTACTTGAAAAACGAAAAAATAAGGAACCGAAGATGATGGCCAAGATAAGGGTCAGGAATCATGACGTTCAATACAACAAAGAAGCGACTAGGTGGTTGGGGGTATGGCTGGATGGTATGCTTACGCTGAATGATCACATGAAGAAGATTTTTGCGAAAGCAAGAAGAGCCCAGAATAGGGTGCGATCCTTAATAATGACTAAAGGATTCAACTCGAAAGGATGGCAATGAATCCAGATTGCCGCAGTACAGGCCATCGCTTTATACAGAGCTGAGTTGTGGGGGAAAGGATAGAAGAATAGAACGCAGGAGGTACAAAAGATTTTGAACGAACAAGGCAGAAGGGTAACCGGATGCTTTAGAATGACACCTTAAGGAGCTGTAATGAATGATGCCGGACTTATGCCAGCAAATGCGATTTTTAATAACCGGGTCAGGTAGTATAAGATGAGGCAAATGATGATGCCCGATGCAACAGGCAGAGGGAGAATGATAGAAATGGAAGGAGATATTGTTCGAAGGGTGGAGGGGATTGACAAGTTAATCCTGAAGGAGTTGCATGAAAGGAGGAGTTATGAATGGACAACGTTGCTGACTGTTAAGAGAGTTTTAAAAGGTAAAGTGATTGTTTCGGAAGAAGAATAGGTTTTAGAAGAAGCGAGAGAAGAAATAGAAGGGCTTGTTCTATGGACGGATGGATCGAGAAAAGAAGATGAGTGGGTAGGGTGTGCGGTGGTATGGAAGGAAGAGAGATGGAATAATAGGAGGGTACACCTAGGCCGACAGAAAGAAGCGTTTGATGCAGAAATATATGCAATGTCAGCAGCAGTGAAAATTGCGGATGAGATTTGCTGGGAAAAGAAAGTGAGGAGAGTAACAATTTTTACAGACTCCCAAGCGACTTTACGAAGAATACAATCAGACGAACCAGGACCAGGACAGGTACTAGCATTACGAACGATGAATTGGGAAAGCGAGTTGACCGATGAAAATATCCAGGTGGAGTACCAGTGTGTACCTGCGCATAAGGGTGTGGAAGGCAATGAAGAAGCAGACCTACAGGTGACAAAAGCGGCGTATAAGCATTGCTGGAGTTACACCAAGACAAAAAACCCGTTACCACATTTGAATTATGTGTCTTTCTTCCATATTAGTCGAAGACTAACTGAGATGAAATGGGAAGAAAGTATGAAAGAAATGAAAGAGATGGGGAAGAAATCGAAGCAAAGTTACCGGTATGATTCGGTGAAAAGGGGAGGTAACAAAGTGGTGATGGAATCCAAAAAATCGATTGCAGCAAGGTTTTATCAACTTAAGACAGGACATGCTCTTATGGGGAAATACCTAAGATGAATCGGAAAAAGAGGAGATATGAAATGCTGGTGGTGTGGGCATGAATATCAGACAAGAGACCACCTTTTTAAGTGGTGTAAAAGATGGAAACGAGAACAGCAGCGGCTTTGGGTTGACGGGCAAGAGGGGGAAGATGGGTATGAAGAGATCGAAAAGGTGATGAAAAAGCCAAAGATTAGTTTGCCGATGTCTCTTGTTTTTGCAGAAGAAAAATGTTCTCAAGCACTGTTAGATTTTCTTTATCATACAGATGTTGGAAGAATTAGCGGAGTGGTGGAGGAGGCGGAGAACTCAGATCATGAGGAGTCGAGTGATGGGGGGGTGTAAAGATTGATGTTGTTTTTTGGCGGTTTTCTTTTGTTGATTGGGGAAGAGGACTTGCGACTTTGGTTTTGTTTCTTTATGTTACGGAAGAGGCGGGGAGGAAATATGTACGGGATATATGACATGGCCGCCAGCGGCCGAATGCAATATGATTACAAAGAAACAAACAAACAAGGTCATAGGACGAGGTCGTGAGACAGGGTACGACTTCGTGGTTTTTGCGAGTATTTTACATCACAGGGTCATGGAACGGGTACGATCCTGCCTCACACCCTCATTTGACGACCTTGTACACTGTGGATAAAGTGTTAATTTCAGAATTTATCCAAGCACCACTCGTAAAATCAGACTTTCTCCATAGGGTCATACTCTGTGTTATAACCTGCCTCTAAAAAAAAGATCTCGTCTCACAATTCTGTGGATAAAATCTGATTCTATGTGTGGTAACCAAATTTATTAATGTGACACAGCCTCCTTGAAGTCGTTAGGGGGTAGATACAACGACCTTTTGTAGTTGCGGCTGGACTACTCACTCGTTGCAGCGATTTTTTTCCCTGAACCTGTACTGACCTCTCTGCAAATTGGGATGGGAGTTTGGAGTGTGGCAACGTCATGGATGTTGAAATAAGTGTAAGCGCGCTGCTTGAAGAGGGTGCGGTTGACAGCGAAGACTTGATGCAACTCGACTGTCGGGTGTCCGCCTCTAGGGAAGCTATTGGAAAGATACAAACTAAAAATGCGAAAAAGGTCGAGATGGAAGGTGGAATAGAACTTCAGCCTGTTTATCGAAAGCTGGTGATGCTAACTATCGGTATCCTATTTTCTCTGTGAGAGGAATTCAACCCATGCGAAACAGCAAGTTGATAGCAAACCTCGTAGCATCGATGCTTCTCTTGGGAATAGTAAAAGTGTTATCGCCGACCTAAAAAGCCCTCTCGATACGAGAGAAGTGGTAGTAGTGGTAACTTTGGCGGTTTGTTCTAGTTAATTGGAATGAAACTGAGTAAGTAAGGAGTAGGTACAGCTTGATGGATGGGTAGATAGTTTGATGCAGAAGCTTGCATAGTGGGTGCTGGGGTTTGCAGAAAGAATCACGAGGAGGGGTGCGTCGAGAAACTTGGGAGAATGCAGAGGTAGTGAAGTGAAAGGGCTGTCAAGATAGGTACGGTGAGTGTAGCTGTGATGGGGAAGAAATTATTTTTAGAACTAGTACTATCCAACGGAGGTATCGACGGTACATTAGCATAACACTGGATGCCTATGTGAGCAATTTAGGAGACTCATGGTTTGTGTGGGACTGATTTGAGTACGGTTATCACGTGTGTTGGTTTAGGGTTTCGCGGCGGAGCTGCATGCACTTTAGTTCTTGTGTACGTGTCAATTAGACTAAGGGAAGTCAAGTTCAGTTCGGTCAAGAGAGATTCAGCACAACAGACCCGTCACAACAGTTTGCTTGCGAGTATTATAAATATAGCTACAACGACAGCCTTGGTGCCCATCTCAATTTATTGTCAAACCAAAATCCTCACATCTCACAAAGTAGATACTATATAGTCAACAGGAATCCGAAGCCTCCAACTTGCGGTGTCGAGGTGGAGATCATGCAATTCCCACTTTCCCACTTTGTCCTCGAATTCGTAGACAACTATAGTCCATCACACAGTCATAATATCTCCGGAATACTCTACCTACCATTTCACGTTGACTCCAATGGGTGAGGGTTGTACTAGGCAGTTTCGCCCACCACCTCACGTAAATTTCTGTAGTGCTCTAACTTGTTTTGGGCGGTGAGCGTGGAGCAAGTCTCCTGTCGAGTGGCTGTAAATTGGTAGTACGTTGGGCCTGCTCCGAAATTACAGAGGGAATGCCTAATAGTGCGTATCGCTGACCACCTGGGATCTTGGTTATTATAAGTTCCGTGAAACATGGCCATCCGCGAGTAAATACTCACGCCATATGTGGGCTTGATCCAGAAACTTGAAGGTAGTCTATTCCTCTGCATCAAGGAAGTACAATTACGATAGTTGAGACCATTATGAGTGGATAATACCGGTACGTAGATCTCCTTCTCGACGATGAGCCCAGGGCGGAATGGCACTGGTAGGAGAAGGAAAGGATGTCCTAGACATCAATACTAGTTATGAAAGTGTGAGGGTCGAGAGTAATTATTCGATCGAGGGTAGTTCGAGATTCGAGGCGGATGCTGGTGCGGCCGTCGTCCCAGGCCACCTATCAAGACATGTGTAAGCCTCTCTTGAAACTTCAGTCTAGCAGCAATTCAGATACAACCCTCGTAGCAGTCCAAGCATCACTGCTTCTCTTAGGGACAGAATTGGTGTTCCCGTTGACATGAAAACTACTTGTCAAATGAGGGAAGTAGTAGAAGTCATGTTCATTCTGGAAGTTATAATGGAACCGAGCAAGTCAGAAGTACATGTTGCAGGATGTAGATATCGTTTTGGGTGAAGGCTCCCATGGTGTGGATTGGAGGTGTTGGATGCTTCTATAATGTGTTGGGAAAGTTAACAGACTATTAACAAAGAACAGGTGATTATTCATATAAGCACATGACATGTGTCATTTTTGATTCTGATTGGTGGAAAGTGATTACCATGTGGTGGCATGAGAATCTAGTGGTGTTGCACAACCATTGTTGAGCCGCTACTCCTTATTTGCTTTTGAATTGCATTACGCTATGCCTGTTTAAGTAACATTTGTTTACCCCACTGCATACTTTCAATACTATTCTAAAACACTGTCTAACTCCATTCTAAATACAAGTCTATAATGTCATTCTGAGAAACTTGACAGTATGTCATTTTGTATTAATATGTTGCTTGCTGACTCCTCCATCAGCTCCATCCCTATATCCAGACATTGTTCTGAAACTATTATCCCTCAACTGAGACTGATTGGTAACACTTCTTACTTGACTTTTACTTTTCTTTCCAGGAAATTTTATATTTTGATTTTAAATTACAAAGAAGCCTCCATAAACCGAAGTTGTAAGTTCTGAGTCTCATTAACATTTTGGTTTATTAGTGACTATGTAACAGGAAAACATTTAATGGTCTATTTTCTTTTTCTTCTACAACTTCTTCTTTATCTTGTTTTCCTTCTACATCTTCTTCTTTATCTTCTCTTACAACTGCTTCTACAACTTTCACTCAAATTAAGTATTTGAATTCTCATCATATCGCAACATAATCCATATGTGCAATATGCAGCTTGATGCGCTCTTTCATCTCCCGCTCTCTGATTTGCGATCGGATCAACATTCGTTGAGTTGCTGTGAAATAAAGCTGAAAATCCCGTCAAAATAACTGGTTTTTCATAGCGACTCAACAAATATTGATCCAATCACAAATTGGATAATGGGAAATAAAGAGGGCATCAAACTGCATAATTCACATATAGATTAGGTTGCAATACAATGAGAACTCAGACACTTATTTGTGGTGAGAAATGTTGACATTTGAGGAGCAGGTTTTGCATGGAAACCCGTTGCAATGGTCCGGGTTCGGTTCCAACCCGGAATAGGAACCGAATCTGGAATTTGGAACTGTTGCTAACACCAGTAGGAACCATTGAGTGTCAATTTCTAGATTTGTCAGTTTCCAACAATAATGTCATGGCCTTAGTATTAATATTCATCCCTTCAACTATGAAGCCCTATGTACCTGGCTGTATTACATAAATTTCAAGCAAATTTGCCACTCTGTCTGGTGAATCCTTGGTAATGGATTCAAGTATTGACTTTAGGTAAGTCTGCTGATCCTTCGGCCCTCATGTTGTGACGCGGGAGGAATCGACTCCAAGATACACTCAACTAGAAGTATCCCTTCTAAGTATCCCCTTATCTTGTCTCGCTATCGGACTTGATATGGGACTTATACAAGGACAAATAGATGGTTCACTTCGAAGCTTCGCTCAGGCGCAGAAAGTAATCAGAGTAGAATAAATGTAGAATAGCTTTCCAATCTGAATATATTGTCAAGGCTTGTTCTCTGTTGTGAGAAGGTTGCCCTCTATACCAGTGGAGAATCGAGAGGTCTTTATACCTCCTTCCTCTACGCTCTAACTGCTAATTCTAACTACGCTTTTCTCTAGATAGATTACTACCATCCCTTTGTTCACCAATCCCCTTGTTCTGATAGCTAGTTGGCCTGAACTTCCTCTGAGCAAATGGTATCCTTTCAACCCTCCAGACTTTCTGGACCAACAGTATCCTTCTGATATACATCTCCAGACTGATTGGTATCCATCGGACTGTTGTCTTCCGGACCCCCTTCCGCATTGTACCATTCAACAGCCTTCCTTCGTATATTGCTCAAATATGTTTATCCCACTGGACACAGCTAATGCCAATCCAAGGTTGCTTCATATAGAGGTGACGATGGCTGGCGTCATTCATTATCTTCATCCAAAGAGAACATAGCGATAGGCGTTTGCATTGTAATAACACATCCTTCTGCTATGACAACACTCGAAGGTGGGTGGTGATAATATAGTCGAGTGACATGTGCCTGGTGGTCATTGGTGTGGCGATAGTGGTTACTTATAATTGATGAACCTTATTCCATCGCCACCTGACATCATCATCGAGTGATATCTCATGACCCCGGAACCGTGACAACTTCAGAGGTATAACACATGTTTACCTGTATTGACTCTGTTGTTAGCTTTGACTCTGATGTCAACAATGCTTCAGATAAACTGTTTGGCCCTATAAATATATATGGCTGCATCGAGGTTATTTACCCAGATATGCTAGAATATAGGCAGTAGTGCAGATTTGACATTAAATGTGCTTCTTGGATAAAGAAGCTTGGTTGGACTATTAATTTCTGCATTTGAGTTTTGGTTTCATTGGGTAGACATTGTGAAAAAATACCCCTTCTCCAACTCAATTCTATAATTACTATTGCTGGAGGTATGTTCAGTTATAATAGAATATCTGAAACTATTGTTCTTGCCCTGAAAGATTTTTTTCTTCTTATTCAGATTTTTTTCCACCTCCACATTTGCAGAAATGGCTGAACAAGGTATGCCATCCAATAAACTATAAAGGACAATTTGAATTACTCTCGGAGCTCGACCTAATAAAACACCAGGAGGTTCACCCTAGGTCCTAATCAATAAAAGCTTCTAATGAATTCTGGACTGATAAAGCAGAATAATAAGGCTTCACTCAGGATGGGTATAAGGATTACCACCTAAGAAGCCACAAGGTAACTGTTCTGTTCTCCGCTTCCAATAGATACTATCGACTAATGAGTATCATCTGAAGCTACATCAGTAAAAAACATTTCCGTCTGGGCGGAATGGGTGCATCAGAGTGGACGCGCTCCGTCAGAGCCATCAGAGAAAACCCCGTGGCAGATTATTCTGCACCCGGCGCCAATACCACGTGTCGCGTTGTATATTGCCCTTTGATCGCAGTTTTGCCGTTTCTTCTCGCTCTGTCGGTATTCTATTGTAAACGAACACTGTGGCATTGTGGTCAACTGTGAGCATACAGCGGAATGGGTTCATTATGAACATCAGCAAAATGTAAATTGGTCCGGAAGCTACATGCAAACCTCTCAGACACTCCGATTGCCTTCACCAGTGCTTCTAAGTACTTCCCGATGCTCCCAGGCCCCCCTGGAGCTTTGCAAAGTGCTCTCAGACTCTGAAAAAGCATTGTGAGGTGCTCCTGCAAGCACCTGCAGTTATGGAGGTGCATTCAGGACGCTACAAGATTTGACATTAGGATAGTCCAATTTCAGAGCAGCAGAGACCACTGTGTAGCTTTGCGGGAGACTTGGTACCGTATTCTCAAAGCAGTGGTTCTTAGGGTTCCATAAGCACAAGGCATTTCGTCTATCATATTCGTTTTTGTTACAGTCACAAGATTTGCTACCTCATAATATGGTATGCATTATTCAAGTATCTTTATATATATACATACGGTCAATCTGGCAACAGATGGTGGTTGAGCATATTTGGAGAAGCACCTGGAGAGGCCCATTGAGAGCACCGAAAGATGCACCACTTGGAGGCTGTTGTGGTGATACGGTGGAGCTAGATGGCAGTGAGTCTACCATCGACATTCCGCCACACCTCTCGAGACATTCAAACGGAATTCGTGAGAAACAACCATTCCAGCTCGAGGAGCTTAGGAAGAAAGTGAGAAGATATGATAATACCCGGCCATGAGAATCCATGCAATTGCCTGGATCCAGATGAGATGAAAATGAGATGATGTTTATCTACCCCGGGGTCTCCCGAATAGGTACTCCTCGTCGCACAGTCCACCTCCGTTACTCCTGTATCTTTGTACACCTGCCGTCGCTCATTGACGATGTACTTGGAGGCCATGATCGAGTGAGTTGAAAAATGCACTTGGAGGCCGAGATCGAGTGAACTTTGAGATGTACTTGGAGGCCAGAATCGAGTGAACACAAAGATACACTCCGAGGCCGTTGTGGTGGGAAAATAGCTCCCACCATTACAAAGCCACTCATTTGAGTGGGTATGTGACTTGGTTAGGGTTATCGCGGCTCTGCATCACGCCATCGACAAGGTTGAATAACCATCGCTCAACGGCATCCGAGATGACCACGATCCAGAGACCTCACCAATCACATACCTAACATCATCTCATTTCTTTCCTTCTTCTCTCTTTTGTTTCTTAGTTCTAGCTAATCAACTATCTTGCTGTGGCTACTCCCTCCCTATGCTCCTCAAAACAAAATCTCCATTTTCGTAGCTTTCTACGGAAGCTGCAGCACAATATCGTGATCCGGGATTTCTGCCACACCGTAATGGAGCGAGTTTGGAGATGCACTTGGAGGCTGTGATAGAGCGAGTTTGGAGATGCACTTGCAGGCTATGATCAAGCGAGATTGGGGGAGTACTTGGAAGCAGTCGATTTGGAGGGAGGTACAACAGCAGCTGAGACTCTATTCATTGGTTAACTTGTAATTGTGGGAATGTGGAGAGTTGAGTACAACAATATCCACTGAGAGATAGGAAACTGGCTGGGAGCGGGAAACTGGCTGGGAGCGGGAGACTGTCGATGTTGGGATGATGCTATACTTGATGTATGCTGTACTCGGTGTTAAGTTATGATCATGGCATGGAGAGATAGAGAGGGATGACTTAACTTTGTATTCTTAGGTGATGGTAGAGTTGAGCACAAGAAAGAGAGATATCAGAGGAGATGGGAGAAATCATCATGAGAAACTGGGACTTAAGAGAATTTCGTGTGCGCCTCGATTTACCATCCCCGATACGGCAGGTATGAGTCCCGATCAGTGGGTAATAACATCGATAGAAGGTCTTCTAAACCTAATCAGGCATGACGTACCCCTGATTTCTCAGGTCCGCTCATATCCTCCATATCGTTCTCATCTTCATCCATCATTGCTCTCTTTCTCGTCCACAACTCCACTATCATTGCACGAACACAAAGTTAAGTCATACCTCTCTATCTCTCCATGCCATCATCATGAGTTAACACTGAGTGCAGCATATGCGGAGTGCAGCATAAACTGAGTACAGCATACACCTAAGATTGTCTGTCGTCCCTGCATTCTCTCGATTTCGAGTTGACCCCTGAATGTAGCTACAGCTTCGGGCGTACCTCCCTACAGATTGACTGCCACCAGCCAGTTCTCCATAGGAGCTTCAAAGGTACAGTCACCTTGTCATATTCCCACGGTTTCGAGTTAACTAACCGATGAATAGTGTCTCAGCACCTGGCGCGCCTCCCATCGACCGCCTCTCGATCGACCACCTCCAAGCACTCCTCTAATTTTCCTCCATCATAGGCTGCTGCAAGTGCATCTCTAAACTCGCTCGATCACATCTCACAGTGCATCTCTGAGTTCACTCGATCTCGGCCTCCAAGTGCATGTCCAAACTTGCTCAATCACGGCCTTCCAGTGCATCTCTGAGTTCACTCAATCTTGGTCTCCAATTGCATCTCCAAACTAGCTCGATCACGGCCTCAAAGTGCATCTCCAAACACACTTGATCACGGCCTCCCAGTGTAACGGACGGGGTCGGACGTAGGTGATATTGGTAATCGGGATGTGATATCGGGAAACAAGACAAGGGCTCAATATTCGTTTCGAGGGAATCAGGACAAGACAAGACAAGACAGGAGTTGAAGCTGTTTCAAAGTCGTAGCTTGCTTTGCTATACAAGAGAACGAGTCAAGAGAGAAGAAAAGGGAAATCCTCCAATGCCAGCAACACTCTCTTTATATACACTTCGTCTGCCACCCTCGAACCATTCTTCATGCTCCGATGTACCATCCGAATCTCATCTTATGATCTTACACACCATCAACAAAACTCCTTATCAAAACAACCACGCCGTATCATCTGACGTCGCAACACCTCACACCACTTTCTTATCTTACGAAATTATACCTCCACCCTCTCGCCGCTTCCTCCGCATCTGCCAACGTCTCTGTCTTTCCATAACACAATTCCTTCCACACGCTTCGTAACGTCCTTCCATTATTCCCAAGTACATCCATATATCTTAGCGCTGTGACAGTATCCCCCCCTTAGGTTCGAGGTCCTCCGAGACATTTTCCAATGGTCCAGGCTTTGCAGGATATCCTTGATGAAACTCCTCCACCGCTTGTAACCCATCAACAAACTTCGCTGGCTCCCAAATAAGAGAATCATAACCCGTCTACCGGATTACATACTGTAATTGATTCCGATATACTCGACTGTCCTCAACACTAGATACTTGATATTCCTCTTCTGCATCAACCTCTACTGATGGGGGGGGTTCAACCCGCTGTTCCGCCAGGGGATCCTCTACTACCACATCCAAAAGTGAAATGGGTTGAACTCGATGAATTCGTATTGACGCAGGCAACTCCAACTCATATGCGTATGGGAATACTTGCCTACATACCCCGAAAAGTCCTAATCGTTTCTAATCCAATTTCCAGGGTGGTCGAGTTGTTCGAACATTCCAAGCATCCAACCAAACCTTAGATTCAACTTGTATATTCGGTGCAGGTATACGTCCTCGGTTCGCACCCTCTTCCTGTAACGCTTGGCTTCGTCTCATCTCAACTCTCAAGTGTTCATGAACCTGTTGCATTCTAGATTGAACTTGATCGGCATCCAGGCGTCGTTGATCCTGCTACTGAGTTGGTTCTCCTACAAACGATATCCGTGGGTCCATACCTTGAACTGCAACGAACGGGGTACACTTTGTTGACTCGGACGTTGCATTATTTGCAGCAAACTCAGCCATTGTTAACGACTGCACCCAGTCATCCTGTTGGTAATTAACAAACACTCGAAGATACTGTTCCATTCCTGCATTCATTCGGTCTGGCCATCTGTCTGTGGATGAAACGCTGTGGACATCCGTCGATCAATCCCTAACCGGCTACATATCTGTCCCCAAAAGGTCGAAACAAACTGAGGTCCCCGATCCGAAACAACACTCTTTGGCAAGCCATGAAGGCGTACAACCTCTCGATAGAACAACTTCGCCAATCCTACCGCATCTATCATTGTATGGCATGGGATAAAATGTCGCATTTTTGACAGCCTATCTACTACCACCCAAACTACATCGAACCCTTCACACTCCGGTAACCCAACCACGAAATCCATCGAAATATCTTCCCATGTGTTCTCTGGTACAGGTAAAGGTCGAACAACTCCGAACGTTGCGTGCCTTGAAGTTCTAGAGCATTGACAGCTATGGCAATTCCGTACATACTGGTCTACCTGTTTTCGCATATCCTTCCAATAGTACTGCCTGTCCAAAAGGTCGTACGTTTTTGCCCTCCCTGGGTGTCCAGCCAACATGGTATCATGATATTCCTGTATTAACTGTAGCCATAACTCATCCCCCTCCGGGACGTAACGCTTTCCTCGATACAACACCTGCCCATTCTCCTCGGCGCAATATGCTACTGTAATCTATTTCAAGCTGTCTTTTCCCCGTATAGCATGCAATATCTTTCTGGGTAATGGGTCTTCCTCATATGCTTTATCAAAGAGATCGGATATTAACGGAGCATCCTGTACCGATAGATCATTCGCTAATTTCCTTAATTGCTCTGGTAAATTATGCGGCTTCAAAACCACTTGTTTCATATTTTTCAATCTCTCATCCCCCCCCTCAGGGAGGTCTCCCGGCCTCCTTGTCAATGCATCTGCTTTCCCATTCGATTTCCCAGGTCGATAAACAATTTCATAATCGAAGGGGGTTAAAAACTCGGACCATCATGCCTGTCGCCGATACAGAAGCTTCTTTGTGATAAAATACTCAAGATTCTTATGATCCGTTATCAATCGTAAGGGGTACGCAGCACGTTCACACTCGGGTCTCCATTCTTCAAGTGCTTTAATAATAGCCATAAGTTCCTTATCATAGATATCATAGTTGCACTCAGCCGGTGAATGTTTCTTCGAGTAATATGCAATGGGGTGCAGCACTCCCTCATCATCCCGTTGTGACAATACTCCTGCGGACACATAATCAGAAGCATCTGTTTCGATAATTACCTCTTTCTCATGATCGAAATGTCGAAGTGCAGGTGCTGTTGTAAACGCAGTTATCTTCATCTCAAAGGCCAGCTGTTGTTCCAATTCTGATACAAATGGTTCATCCTTTTTCGTAAGTCTTGTCAATGGTTCTGCTTTCTTGGAGTACTTAGGAATAAATCGGTGGTAATAATTGCAAAATCCCAAAAATTGTTGTACTTCAAAGAGATTATTCAGCCGTCCAGTCTTAGTCTTTTTCTCCCAGCTCCAATTCTTTATGGTTTCAATCTTATCCTCATCCATGGAAATGCCCTTTGTTGATATAATCAGTCCCAAATACCTTACTGTCTCCTTATGGAACTCGCATTTCTCTGGCTTCAAATACAATCCCGCTTCCAACAATCTCTCCATAATCCACTTAACGTTACCCACGTACTCTTCCTTGGAATTACTATATATCAATATGTCATCCAGGTATGCTGATGTGAAGTCATCCAAGGCCTCTCTAATAGCATTGTTGATATAGCCCTGAAAATCCGCTGGTGCATTCGTTGTCCCAAATTGCATTACAGTAGGTTCATATAGTCCATATCTCATCCGGAAGGCTAACTTATGTTCATCCCCATCCCTTACTCAAATGAGGTTATAGGCCCCTCGAACATCCAGTTTTGTATATATTTCAGCTTTCCCAAAAAGACTCAACGTCTCTTTTATTAGTGGAAGGGGGTACCGATTCTTTATTGTCTTACTGTTGATATCTCGATAATCAATGCAGAATCGTAACCCTCCACCAGGATTTTTCGCAAACAGAACTGGTGCTGCAAACGGTGATGATGATTGGCGAATGAACCCTTTTGACATGTTCTCCTCCAACCATTCTTTCAAAACCACCAGTTCTGTCCTTGACATGGAGTACAGCGGTCCCCGTGTTAGTGTTTCTCCATCCTTTAGGCGTACCTCATGGTCGATGCCTGGCCAATGCGGAGTTAGTCGATCTGCTAATACCTTACTAAACAACGGAAGCAATTCATGATACTGTTTGGGAACAATCTCCTCTAGGGGATGTTCCTTTAAATCCTTTGCTTCAATAGCCTTATTAATATCATATAAGGATGCTTTAAATATTGTGAGTTTCCCTTTTTTAACCGTACAGAAAAACGACGCTCCGTTTAGCATTACAATATTTCCTTGAAATGGCCTCAGAGGTCGAATCTTTGGCTCCCATATTTCTCTAGCCTGATATATTGGTTCTGGAGGTTCTTCTGTAACTCCTTGCACCGTTACTGGTACATCATGGCAATGTGTAATGCAATGGTGTAATCCAAAAGTGACGGTATTCGACACAAAACGTACCGCTACATCATGTAATTGTAGTCATGGAATTCCTAGGATGAATGGATAGTGCCCTAACTTCGTAACAAACATTGGTAATTGTTCCCCATGATCCTGTATCTTCATACCAACTTTGGCAATATGTGTAATATCCCCTGACTCGATAGGTCTTCCGTCAATTACTTCGACCTGTTTTTTCTCCTTAAGTTCCTGGAGAGGTATCTGATGATGGCGAGCAAAATCCTGATCTATAAATGCAATGCCTGTAGCTCCGCAATCAATCAGTGCATATGTGGGTATCTCTTGGTTATTCACGGTCAATGTGCAGGTTATAACTAAATGTTTTCCTTCCATTGATCTTTCCAATCCCTCCATCTTGCTAACTGATAATCGTGAAATTCCAAAACATTTTAAAGTATTTAAAACAAAACTTTTTCCATCAACCAAAGCGCTATCTTGCTTGGGTTGACCTAGTCTTTTCCCGATTCCTTGGAACGTTCCCTGGGTCCTACTTCCTTAATTTCTGCTCCAGCCGCCTTGAACGTCTGAGCCTCCTTCCTTGCTACACAGTCCGCTGCCCTGTGGTTAAAACCACCACAGTATAAACATCTCCCGTCTGCAAACCTTTTTTGCCCTTTCTTCTGCCAAAATCCTCTTTCTGCCTGCGCTGAGATCCATTGGTGCAGGTCCCATATATCCGGTGACCGTTCCGGCCGGGGCTGTTTCGGGAGCTTTTGGGGGGGAGGGGGCCTGGGGGAAGCAAAACCTATCCCTCCTCCCTTATTCTGCGCCGCCTTTTCAGCATGTCGTTGTCGGATCTGATTGTCCCGTTTCTGACAGACTGTCACGAACGTAGAAAGATCCTCGGGCATATCGCTGTAGGTAAACAAATTCTTCATTTTCTCCGATAGACCCATCCTCAGGGCATTTTGTAAGGCCAAAGGGTTCCAATCCAAATCGGCAGCGATAACTTGAAACTCAGCATAATACTGGGAGAACTTACAGTTCTTTTGCTTAATCTCCCTCATTTTCCGTTCGGCGGTGGCTACTCGGTCGGGGTCCCCAAATGCTGCTTCCAGGAGTTGAATAAAAGCTGGTAGGTCTTCCAGCCCTATCATTCCGTCCTCCCGGACGTGTGGCAAAATCTGGCCTAAGGCTATTCCCCTCAGGCGGTTGAATGCATACCACATCTTCGACTGTTTGTCGGGAAAGCTGGCGGGTTTGTGTCATATAACCATCCGGAGATGAGCAATTCACCCTCTCAACTGAGTTTGATCCGACCCTGAAAAGTCTGGGGAGTCGGGAAATTTAAGGCCTCTGTCTTCGGGAGTCTGGGGAGCCACCGGGGCCGCTTTGGCTGCCAATGTCAAGGCGTTCGCTAACTGCGTCCTCAAACTGCGGGCTTCCTCTCCAGATTGCTGTGGGTCCTGGGTTATATCCGCGAGTTCTTGTTGAAGGTCCTCGTTTGTTCCCAGTGCCACAGGTCTCCTTCTGGCTTCGTCCTGTTCATTTGTCGGAGCCTGTATCCGTTGCTCCAGCTCGGTATGGTCACACTGCGGGGGCAGGAATTGCTTCGTCTGCAGGTCTGTGATTTGCCGTTGTAGATCGATGATTTGCTGTGGGTGCTCACAAACACTCTGCACCTCTCTAATCGGCTGTGAGTATTGCACCACCCGCGTCAATACCTCCTTTGTTTGTCCAAACGCCTCCTTCAATTCCTCGAATCCTACGGCATCCCTTTGTAGATCGAGTAGTGCCATGATGGTCCCTTGGTCCTCGGTGGACACCAGGGCCGCTTGGGGTTCCGTTGATCCTGACATGACAGCAAATCAGGAACATCTACCAATGCCAATTATATATGTCGAGTTCGGAAGGAGTCGGGGTCGGTGGTACTATAAAAATCAGCGGAATTCCCAATGACTTAGCTGTTGTTGCTGCTGCTGCTGCGTGTCCAACAGTCGAATGGGTTTCTGCGCAATTATGTCTCTTGCAGTCACAAGGTTCCTCGGGGTCGCAGGGGAACCAGGAATGTGCTCCTGAATACTTAGTCCAATGGGATCCAAACACTGGATCGTTAATATCGAGTCCGCAGCCTTCTCTCGCTGCGTCTGTCCAATAGGTATTCCAAGGGGAAGGAACGGTTGACTGTTCCCAAAAATAAGCTTCGAGAGGTTCTTCCTCGAAGGTTGCTGTAAGTACGCCTTCGATACTATCGAAGGCATTTAAAGGTTCGGGTTCAAAAACAAGGCAAGGGGTTTCAGTGAGATCAAACCAATTGGTTCGTGATGTACAGTTACTGTCGTACTTGTGCATTTGAATAAGGTGATCTGTGGGGGTACTGACGGATATCAAATCCGGTAAGTCGTAATAACTTGTCAACTCAATTGTCGCAAACGTGTATCTAACGGTGGTTTGGTGCTAGGTAAACCCAACAGGAAACAGAGCAAGGTTTGGAACAATACTTACACCCTGTAGAGGGATGTAGGCACATACAATATCAGGTATGTTGTAATAGGACTCATTCTAGTGTAACGGGCGGGGTCGGACGTAGGTGATATTGGTAATCGGGATGTGATATCGGGAAACAAGACAAGGGCTCGATATTCGTTTCGAGGGATTCAGGACTAGACAAGACAAGACAGGAGTTGAAGCTGTTTCAAAGTCATAGCTTGCTTTGCTATACAAGAGAACGAGTAAAGAGAGAAGAAAAGGGAAATCCTCCAACGCCAGCAACACTCTATGTATATACACTTCGTCTGCCACCCTTGAACCATTCTTCATGCTCCGATGTACCATCCGAATCTCATCCTATGATCTTACACACCATTAACAAAACTCCTTATCAAAACAACCACGCCATATCATCCGACGTCACAATACCTCACACCACTTTCTTATCTTACTAAATTATACCTCCACCCTCTCACCGCTTTCTCTGCGTCTCCCAACGTCTCTGTCTTTCCATAACACAATTCCTTCCACACGCTTCGTAACGTCCTTCCATTATTCCCAAGTACCTCCACATATCCTAGCGCCGTGACACCCAGTACATCTCTGAGTTCACTCAATCTTGGTCTCCAATTGCGTCTCCAAACTTGCTCAATCACGACCTTGGAGTGTATCTCTGAGTTCACTCCATTGTTATCTTGAGGTGCACCTCAAATTGCTCTCAATCACCATGATCTGCCAGTCCAGATATACCGTGTGTAGATAGGTAGCTATATAGATACATAGATACATAGATGAGAATACAAACTGAATGCATAAGTTTTGAAAATTGTTGAACGATAAGTAGTAGCTATAATTTCCAGGTACACCAGCAGCATTTCCAAAGAAGATGTTTTTCCCAGACTGCTCTACAGTGATTCAATGTGCTCCCAGGTGCTCCCAGATACCCCGGAAGGCCAATACATCAGTCCAGTAAACTCAGACCCGTCGCCTGGTCGACGAAAAGCATGTAATGCTCCGTCAGAGGGTATGAGGTTCCGTTAGAGCCATCAGAGCCGTCCGGAACACCCGGGTGTTTCTGACGGAAACTAGAGTTGTTGCTGACATATCAATCACTGATGCACATGACTTAAAAGTATCGCCCTAATGACTACTCAAGAGTATTGTCCCAGCATCCAGCACTTATACCCAAGGACCGACTGTTCTATAGTGTAACGACTCCAAGTATCGACTTGTCTATATGAAACAGCAAAGTAGTTTTGCCTCTGCAAAATGGGTAGTACTAACTCAAGAGTATCCTAACAGAAGAATTCTCTGAACAACCACACTATCGGACTAGCCCTCGGACTTCTTTTTGACTCCAAAGTATCATCTTACTCTCTTCCCGATCCATGACTTGCTTCGATTAAGGTACTAAGAATCCCCAAGTATAAAAAGTGATAGATAAATCCGTGGCATAGAACTGAAATATGAACATACAACTCTGGACTTCAAGGGGGAAGTATCCTTGTTGACTTCGATGCAGAACTAATAGATAATACATGGGAATACAGTTAAGGCCTAACCTCCAGGTCGAGAAGGTCAATTGGTATTCGTAGATAAATCATATTGTACATAGTATGTTATCGATGTCCTTCCTCTACATCAGTATTGCTGATTATATATCAGACGGTTCACCCGCTTAACAATCCTAAGACTGCCAAAGCCTGCTTTGGAGTTCACATACATAACTACCACATCATCCTTTGCCTGTACCATTGATGATCAAGTTCTAACTCCCAGGAGTACTGACTATGTCATTAAGGTAACATGCTTGTATTGCAACACAATTGCTATTGGCGATACCTCATATGGATACGAGCTTATCTGAAGCCAATTATTAATAAATAGGTTCATGTCACCAAGATCCAGTGACAGTGCCCTTTCATATACCCACCAGGTATATAATGCTTTAACAATTGTGGGAAACAACAGAACTCTTAATTTGACTACACTTTATTGGAGCCAAATATACAGTGATCTGCAACTGGGTTGTTTTGCCATATATTAAACGGAGAGTATCCTACGCCACTTAGGACTTATCAATCCCAGGTCATATCTGCCCACACCAAGAAAGTGTAGTTGGAATAAAGGTTGATTCATATAAGTCCACTCAGTTAACAGGGCTCTAATATATCAATTATTGGTTACTGACTTATCTCTTATATGACTCTACATATCTTGAGATGCCATGGTGGTCTGATATCGACGACACATCATCTTCTCAGGAATGAATCATTGGAGCATTAGTAAAATAGTCATTTGGTCAGCAACTGAAATAAGGTTTCCTGCCGATAAGGGGTAACCATTAAGAATAGAGAACTTGCGACCATCACTAATCCCAAGATGATACACATGTGATTTGCGCTTGGCTTGACTGCTGTCATAGATCCGTTAATACCAAGGTCGGGTATTAGAGATATGAGTAATAGATAAACTACTCCAGAAGGTAGATTCAATATTGAAATCCAAGTGATAATTCGTGATTTTGGATCAAGTATCTATTTATGGCACTCGAGTGATCCTTTATGATCCCAGAAATATAACTGTAACACCAAAGGCATAACACTTAAACAGATTATATTGCAGAGTCCAGCTAAACAAAACATATATAAGAATTTATACTTACCTGTTTGATTTATTGTACTAGAAACCACCTTAAACTCAGATGACATCTATGGTAAATCTTATTATAGTTGTGTATTACCTTAGGATTAAACACTTTGCAGTACTGTTATTAACTGCTCTGGAGGATGAAGGTTAGTTTTCAAATATTGTATAAGTTAAAACTCCTCTCCAAATCATAATGTGATCTAGTGAGCAACTTGCCTGAGAAAGATAATGTAGAAAGTGTTTCTCCACTTGGAAAGAGAAAGAAGGTTATGCAGAAATAAATAATTCAATATTAGGACCTAATTCTTACTTTGTTATGGGTGATTAGTAAAAGTCATATTATTAATCATATCTTCTCTTTTGTGAAGGGTAATTTTATTGCCATCAACAAATATACCTCAATGTCCTCCCCCAATTCCGCAATACTATAAATGTAATTGTCTTTGGCTTCAACATCTACAGGAGTGTTTATTATGCATTCATCTCTAACCTGTTGAGTCTTCCAACTGGAGGGACCATTTAAGTACAGTGTACTCCATTTTCCTAACTTTAAATTAGCCAATCAGCAAAAGTTACTCTAAATGTAGGACAAGAATGCTTAACAAGAAATGAAACTCTTTATTATGCTTTTTCAGCAGCCAGTTTCCACCACTGCAACTAAATTCTTATCCACCCAATACAGATGTGTTACTATCTGCAGGTAGAGCCTCTGATATCTTATACATACTGAATAACCTGTTTTGTATTTCTACAATTGGTGTTTAAAGTAGATTCCAGAATTTGGCTTTGTTAACAAATATAGTCCTATGTGGTTGATCTGATCATCACATGTTGAATATAGAATAAGGTCAACACCTACTGCAATGGTTCCCATTATGCTTTTGAAGACAGATACTAAATGGCAGCCAATATAGAGATACGCTCTTCAATTGTGCAGCAGATTGAACAGATCATGCTTCACTCCAATAATTATATAGAAAAGTGATTTCTTCTCTGCAAATAACCGCTGGGGGTTCCTTATACCTTAGAGCCAAAGAATTAGTCTGTATCTTCTAGCAAAATTGTGGCAAATATATACCCCAATTCAATTGCCAACTATTCTCCTTACAGTATATATGTTTGGTGAAATCACCCTACAGTGAATGAAAGAGAATTTGTAGACATACTTTCCAGTCACTATAAACCTCTTCAGTATCCATTTCTCTTGTTTCACACCTTTCTAGGATAGTCAAATAATTTGTTTCCTAAACTTACCAATATGAAACATCGGCAAAAGTGCAAATCGACTATAGACTGTGCTACGCACACACGCACACACACGCAGCTCATATCAAGTTTCCAGTGGAACCCTGTGTGACGCCTAGCCGATAGTCATCTATATTCAATTCATAGAGATGTGCACGTGGGCCTATGGAACTATATACAGCTGGCGGCCGGAGATGCACCTATCTATACCAGTCTTCACTGCCTGCAGTCTTCACTGCTATACTGGTACTGTACACTATCGCTGAGAGTCTGCTTGAGATCCTGTTTGAGAGCCTGCTTGAGAGCCTGCTTGAAAGCCTCTTTGAAAGCCTGCTTGAGAGCCTTCTTGAGAGAGCCTCGCATCAGGAGGAGTAGAGGTTTCCACAGGAAGCTTTTGGCCGATGGAAAACCCTGAGTTTGTGGAAGCTTTGGCTAATAGAAGGCTCTATGTCTGTGGAAGCTTTAGCTACTAGAGGGCTCTAAGTCTGTGGAAGCTTTGGCTACGAGAAGGCTCGAAGTCTGTGGAAGCTTTGGCTACTAGAAGGCTCTAAGTCTGTGGAAGCTTTGATGCTAAACTTGACGTACCAACCTACTTGTCTAAGTGCTTCTGGTACTATGATCACCATCACTGACACCATCATCATCGCCATCATCACCATCGCCATCATCACCATCACCATCATTACCATCAGCCCCGAATGCGCACACATACACCTACAATCGGTGGGAAGCGAGCAGTAGATTGCACTGGAAAATCTGAGTCGGAGATCTGCTCTCCCCAAGATCCAATTGTCTACCTTTCCTGCAGAATGTCAGGCTGCAATTGTTAACACCATGACCGTGAGGCATTGTGAGATCTTGTCGCTTTGGCCGCCCTAAAAATAAGGTTCAGACAGTGATATTGACCGACGTCATGATTTCGGCTGCCGCTACCCGTCACCAGCCTCCCGCCTCCCACCATCTGACTCCCGCCACCCACCTCCCAGTACCTGGCACCTGCAACTCAGCAAGTCTCTGGATCGAGCACCCAAGTGCATACACAGGAGCATATAGCCAAGTGAGATTGGGAGTGTCTTGCCTCTGGAGAGTGTACTTGGGAGCGGGGTCGGAAGTGTGCTTGAGAGCGTCTTCAGAGCTTACTTGGGAGCATACAGTCAAGCAGGCTGGGAGCGTCATCGAGTGGAATTGGAAGTGCATTGGAGAGCATGCTCGGGAGTGTGCTTGAGAGCGTCTTGAGAGCTTACTTGAGAGCGTACAGTCAAGCAGGCTGGGAGTATGCCATCGAGTGCAATTGGGAGTGTACTTGAGAGTGTACTCGGGAGTATACTTGAGAGCGACTCGGAGGTGTTCTTTGATGCATACTCAGAGGTGTTCGTGGGAGTGTCTTGAGAGCTTACTTGAGAGCGTATAGTCAAGCAGGCTGGGGGTGTCATCGAGTGCAATTGGAAGTGTATTTGAGAGTGTGCTCGGGAGTATGCTTGAGAGCATCTTGAGTGCTTACTTGGAAGTGTACAGCCAAGCAGGCCGGGAGTGTGTCATCCAGGACAGTTAGGAGCGTCCTTGAGAGCATGTTCGGGAGAGTACTTGATAATGTACTCGGAGGTGTACTTGGGAGTGTACTCCGAGTGTACTTGGAAGCATCTTGAGAGCTTACTTGGGAGCGTCTAGTCAAGAAGGCTGGGAGTGTCCGCAAGTGCAATTGGGAGGGTGGTTGAGAGCGTGGTCGGGAGTGTGCTTGACAGCGTCTTGAGAGCGCACTTGAGAGCATACAGCCAAGCAGGCTGGGAGTGTGTCATCGAGTGCAATTAGGAGCATCCTTGAGAGCATACTCGGGAGTGTACTTGGAAGCATCTTGAGAGCTTACTTGGGAGCGTCCAATGAAGTGCATTTGGCAGTTTTGTTGAATGCAGCATGATGTATAGTATCGAGCACACATAATCGCATGTGTATTATAGTAATGTAGTCAACGCGCAGGTCCATAGGACCTCATAGTGCCACACGTCAAATATGCTATGAATTACCGTCCCAGAAACAGCTTGTCTATGAGTTACATGTCACGTAAGGTCATTTTTCCCGGTGAATACTACTGTTTGCATCTGCTTAAAAACAAAGACTACATTTGTTTTCTTGGAAACGTAAACAACTAATATTTGGTCAATATGTTTTCTTGAATGGAGGATAAATGTTTATAGTATTGACATCAAGGTCTTATCCACATAGCTGATAGTGATAAAGATATAAACTACTATTTATATTCTGATTGGATTGAGTCAAAAGTATGAGCTTCAGAGTAGGTTGCTGATATATTTTCACTGTGTCATAAGTATGAGAGACCATCGCTTCTTATCACTGTTACAATACACTCAAACTGGCCTGAAATGCACAATTATTTATACTCTGGGTAGAATGCTTCTGAGCCACCTGGAGTTGTTGCGTGAACTTTCAAAGTATGAAATTAACCCAGTTTGACAATTAGCCATGACTGAAGTATCACTGGTGTGAATTCTGACATGGCAATGCCCCCACTGTAACATGTATACTATGCCAATAAACTCCAGTTTATCGATGTGACTGCAGTGCCATATTTACCTAAGTGCAACATGGCTTCTAAAGTACAGTGGGTATTGCATATTATTAAATTTAACATTTCAATTAGTGGGGAATAGTTCAGAATACTACAGTAATGCAGAATACCAGCAAATGTGACATTGTAAATAATTACACATTTATTTGAATGGGGTGATATTGGTGAATTAAGTAGTATGGAATATTTGGAACAATAAGGTATGCATTTCACATTCTCACTACATTACTTCAAGAGTGATAAACATGGGTACCTATATAGAGCTCTATTAAAACAAAGTAGCAATACACTATATGGTGTAATAGTTACAAAGCTGTACTTATACTGAAGAGCATGGGTTCAAATCCCAGTATAAGCTGCTATGAAAATTGTTTTTGCAGCTAAAACAGCCGCAGCAGCTATCTAATGTGTATGGTAAAAAGTAGATAGTATATGTGGAGATGTGTGGAGATGTACAGACATCAAGAAATATATACATGCAGGACTAGTCTAGTATGACTGCTATATTTCCATCAATGTGCATTGTTCTAAATGTGAGATCAATGTAGATTCAATGTAGTATTAGTGGAACATTTCAATGTATTTCTAGTGCTACATTTCTGTAACATTGATCCAGCATTCAATACAATGTAGATTCTTACAAATTCTGAAATACCCCACAAGTTGAACGGATGTGTACATTTGCAGAGAATCTAGCATTCATGCAGCAAGAATTCGGCATTAATAAATGGGGGTTTTTTGGTACAGTAGGTTAAGGAGACGTCATCACCCAAATCTTGGCATTGATCCGATTCTGTTACTTTGAAAGCTTCTTAGACTTGTTGATTGACTGATCTTCTCGAGGCCAGAAGGCCGTATATATACAGACTTGTCTCCCATATTCACAGCCATATTCGTCTCCATATCTATCTCCGTTTGCTCATCCGTTTGCACTGATATGAGCCGCTCTGTACTGATACAAGCCGCTCTCCTGAGGCATATCTTCATACACCAACTGCATATCAAACGGACCTGAGGCTCACGATGCAGGTACACATGCAACAGATTCGGTCTTGGATGAACCGAGTGAAAATCATGAATCACACAAGTTACACGTTTCACAAATGCACAGATAACGAATCTAGATCCCGAAAACAAAACATTTATTTGACCCCGAAGGGCAACCTTTTCCATCCCCCATCCCCTCCCCTCCCCTCCCCCCTGCCCCCTGACCAGGCCGACCACCACATGAGCAACTGGCAAGTGCACGCAACACCTACCAATCCTGCATGTAGGAATGATCAGCCCGGTCCTTCACGGGAGCAGGCGTAGCCTTCGCAGCCGCGGTAACCGCAGCCATGGGCTCGACCCTGGAGTCTCGCGGGAGATGGAAGAAGCCTATCTCCTTCTCCATGACTGCGGCCACCACGCGCCGCTTGACCACCTCCCACTCCCTCCCGGCCTCCTCGGAGACATGTTCGTCCCCAAGGAGCCCCAAGATCCTCTCCGCTCCCCGCAGATGCTCCATCAGGAGCCAGTCGGGATTGCACAGAGTCGTCCGACCCAGGCTCTCCACGAGCGACTTCCATCCGGAGATTATCCGCACCGCCTGTCTACACGCCGTCGGTTCCTTGGGGGTGAAGGCCTCTGCCTTTAGGAACACACTGAGGTGTGCGTCCATCTATTAAAGTTAGTCAGGGAAACGGGGGGGGGGGAGCGAAGGAGAATGTACCAGGCGCACTTGCACCTCCAGCGGGAACAGAAACTCTACCACCCTCACCCTCTTCTGCTTGGTACCATCAAACAGGTACCAAGAGCCAGACTCCCACGCATGGACTTCTCTCCGTAACACATGTACGTCGAGAAGCTGTTTGTTAGCCGCGAGGAAGTTACTGGTTGTTGTCTGGAGGGTGAGTTCGAGGCAGGCATAAAACGACGACTGTAGGACAGGGGTGACTGAGACTGCGGGGAGAATACTAGTGCCCTTCGGAGTTCCGCGGAATTTGCGGTTGACAAAGTCTCCGAGTGCTTCCAGAGATGGGAAGCGGGAGGAAGGGATAACAGACGTAATTGGTCCATCGAGCCCTGCGAATGGAATTACTTTCGCTGGTGCTTCCCCTTTCTTGTCGGCTGCTGGCCCGTCGGAGGTTGGACGAGAGGATCGACTGGACGATCTCTCGTGAGGCTTGCCACCTCCGACGGTTGGAGAGGATTTGGAACGGCCGTCCGCTCTGAGTTCACGGCCGAACGGATTAATAGTGTCTGTTGGAGGTCCGAAAGGGTTGTTGTAGATCTCGTCCAATCGAGGTTCAAGCTGAGGGGACTCATCGTCAAAAGAGCATGCTGAAGAGCGAAGCTGAGCAGTACGATGAACGTTTTCATCGAGAGGAAGACGGCTCTGACGATCTACTGATGATGTTAGAATATTGAATCTTTGAACGGTGATTGCCAAACATTACCTTGCTTGAAAGGATTGGAAGGAAATTCTTCTCTGTAGACTTCGGGAAGATCCTTCCCAAGGTCGGAAGTTTCTAATTTTCTGATGCGGTGATTATCTAGATGTGGTATTAGCTAGGCTCAATCTTGTTGGATTGGGGAAACGAACCATCTTGGGTCAGGTTAAAAGAAGAGTCTTGTTCGAGACATTCTTCGTTTATCTCATCTAAGTCATCGATGACCTCTTCTGCATCAGAGACAACTAGACAGTTAGCAATAACGATGAAATCACCAAAACTTGTCAAAACTCACCACCATTATCATAATCCTCTCTAGTTGCATCGGCATCTCCATCCCCATCTACGCAGTCATCAGCACCATCATTTCCGTCATCATCATCACAACCTACCCTTCTTATCACTCCTAAGCAAACCCTCCCCACCCCCAACCTTCATCTTTCTTGCCACATCAACCGAGAATACATCCTCAACATCATCTTTCACACCTAGCTGCTTGTAGATGGAATCGATGTAGTCCTTATTCTTCTTCGCTGCACGAATTACCGAAGACATTGTTGACGAAGCTTGGGAAGGCGGGCGAGTTTCGTTGTTGGTTGTGGTAGGTGAGAGATCGGAGAGTGTGAAGATGAAGTTGTCAGGGTAGTGCTTGGACTGCTTATAGGACCTGATTGCAGCGTCACGTTGGGCTAGGACCATGGTAGAGTCGCAGGAAGACTGGGAAGGTACCTACGCTAGTCAGTCATGGGGTGTGGTTCGAGGGAAGGGTTAGGGACAGTTACGATGTTTGATGGAGGTGGAGGTAGGGAGTACTCTGTTGACACGTTAACACGAAAACCACTAGGTTGTGAGGCAACTTTGCCGGCGCCAATGAACGGGTTTTAGGGGGACTTACCAACGCGATTGCCAGTATGAGAAACCATCCCATCTTTGGGCCTCTGGTTGTCCTCATTGTTGCTAACGGTATTGGGTGAATCCTCGCAGCCTTCAGTTTCGGAGTACTCCTCCTGGTCCCTGGAAGCGTCGAGGTCGAGATAAACTGCCTCATCTGCAGGTTTCACATACCACTCCTGGTCCTCCTCGTTGTCGTCGACGATCTGGTCATCCTCACTCTCGCCTGCATCTCTGTCCTCAGGTTTGACATACCACTCATGCTTGCTCTCTTCGGCATCATCACCTAAACCCGGTTACCCCCCACCCACCGTCAACCACCGTGAACATACCCTGATACCACTCACCAGTACTATCATATACAGACCCCTCGCAACTCCCAGAGCCATCGGGGTATTCTTCACCCTCACATTGATGGTCACCTTAGCATCATCAGCATCACTTCAGGCTTGGATGTGGGACATACAGAGAAGGATGACGACGTTGCATAACATACCTTGATACTCGACTGCACTAGCACAAAAGAGGGTGCTTGTGTCGCTTGCATCGTCACGGTGGCGGTCACCTGAGTCGGTTAGCCCGAAGGTCGTGGCGAGAGAGAGGGTGAAATATACCTTGGTACCACTCCTCGGCGGTGTCGGAGCCGGAGGGGGTGGGTTCATTGGAATCGTGAGAGCAGGTTGAGGAAGATTGATGGTTGCCTAAATTGGTTCGTATCAGCCGGGAGTGACAAAACAAGATACTACAAACCTTGATACCACTCCCCGGCGGAGTCGGAGCCGAAGGGGGTGCGCTCATCCTCATCGGTTTCATGTTCAGAATTGCCATCACCAAAGTGCGAGACATCATCTTCGACGACATCAGAACCCCTCTCGGAACCATCTCCTTCGAGACGTGTTAGTTTTACCAGCCAACAAGAATGCGACTAGTACGTACCCTGATATCCATCCCTAAAAGGTGGCAGATTATCCTGAGAATTGGACTCTAGCTGATGGTGAGGGTGATTGACGTCTCCAGATTCCGCGTCAGCACTGGATTCTCGCTGGCGATTAGACCTACTGCCGAACAGTGCTTTTTTTAGGCGACATCCGCGGGGGAAAGGCATTGTGACGGTTGAAGAGGAGGGATGTGAGAACTCTGATTAAAGTGGGGATTGGGAATTGAGAGCACTGTGAGCATGGGAGAAGAACGAGATGGAGGATGGACAGAAACAAAACAGAAGAAGGACAGAAGGATGTAATTGGGGAAGATTGCTTGTTTTCTGTGGTTCTGATCACGTTATCTTGTTGCCCATATATATTGCAGATGAGCACGATACGGTATTCGGATGAACTTGTAAAATAGAGTATCGTTCGCAGCCACTACAACAACGACGGCAGTGGATGTCAGTTGGCGCAACTGGCTCTATATCCCCTCATGCCGTGTGTACTTTGTGAAGCCTAAGGAGTTTGGCCAAAGCTGATGTCGCCAAATCGAGCACACCTGTTCTGTGACATCTCCCTCGCAGTTTATTGGGTAGTCATCCCCGTGGTCAAGTCACTTCTACCGCCGTTTCTTATCCAAAGCCACCGCCATGTCATCCCTATTACGTACCTTCCTTCTATAGCAAGTGATGTGTACTATACTCAGAGACTAGCAAGAGATACTGGGAGATGGTGTTGTGGTGGTGACATAACAACCGAAGCTACCACACAAAGTACCACCCTGTTGGCGGATTCCGTGAATGGGTGCCCCAATGGCGGATCACGCTAAAAAACCTCCCATTCCTCCCATTCCATGGACAGGGCTACCCCATCCGCAGACGGGGCGTTTCCGTCAACGCGGTGAAACAACGGTTTAAAAATGCCCATTTTTCTTGTCTCGCATCAGACATTTTACCCGGCCCGTGCTAAACCCTCAACCCTAATCGCTGGGTTGGGTTGAAAATTTAGCCGATACAATCACGTGCGACCCGCTTTGTTCAGGTGCGAGACAACATTTTTTTCGCGGTATCTCTAACATTCGAACATCGGGATGTCATTGATTTCATTGATTGTAGGGGGAGTTGAACCGTGTCGTCTAAGAATGCCCACTGAACTGCAAACCAGAATGTTTACCGCTCGACCCAAGACCCTCTCGTCCGGTTCATTTCGTGGGATAATTGTAGACGGAGAATTACGACAACTACATCTTTCAGAGCGCAATTCATACATAGGCTTTCTGTCCAGGTTAATGGATCTGGAATTTAATTTTTCTCATTTGCAAGATTTTCTTTGATAGCAATCAAACGATCCCTCAACTCTTGTGCTTCAAAGGGGGGATGGCCACAGAAACCCCAAAACTCGACTTCGTTATCTGAATGATAGGACTCTCTGCACCCAAAGTATTCAAATGAATCCTTAAAATCTTCGGACCTTGGCAGGTTAGTTCATGGCCACGACCGCCAGGACTCCAATTCTGGCTTCTGCTTCTTCGTCAGTAACCATACGTTGCGCAATGAAAGAATAATTCTTACATCGGCGGGAATCTCGTCGTACGTTGCGACAGTCGCCAACCAATGACTGGTTGCCGGTTTGAAAATTATTACCAGCTGTCTAGAGCTGTCGGTGCCGATTATGGAGAAGTGACGGTTAATATTGCGGGAGGGGCGAGTCAGACCCCCGAGTGTGGGTGTGTGTTGGGCATGAAAGATGTTACGACTGGAAGGAAGATTGATGGCTCGACAGATCTTATCGAAGGTCCGCTTGAGAAAACCTGGGCGAGAGCGCGCTTGGTGGAAAGATTCCATGGTTCGTATGCTCGTCGAGTGTTGCTGTTTGGAGTGCATGCGAGTGACAATCATTGGGAGAGTGGTTAAAGTGAACAGAAAACCAAACCTCGCGTCGAGGCGTAATTATTGGCACTGTCCTTGTAATACTGCACCAGCGTTGGGTATAGTTGGACTCTAGATATAAAAACCGCACCTCATTGGCCTTTCTTCTTCAACTTGAAGTTCATATCAACATCTCTCGTTTCGACTAGTGTTAAAGCTTAAATCTAGAACTTCGCAAACACTGTATCGAGCATCCAGATTCCTACGAGATTTGGAACGCATCAATTTTTTTCAATACTGAATGCCCAAGAGTGAGCTAAACAGTAGTAACACTTCTTCAGACAGGCCCTCTGTGATGCTTGGCATACGAACCTTGACATTTGGTATAGTACTTGAAGTAGTGATGTGTTTAAACGACGGATACTGAGTTGAGAGAGCTGTTGATAGAATTGGTTAGACACCTGTTAGCTTCGCGTTGTCCTTGCTTTCTGAAATGCTGTCTCGCTGTTGTCTCGCACCCAGACGAGTGAAAGAAGTGGGTGGATACTGGTAACTTGGCGCGCCTTGTCAAAACGAACACCATGCGTGTCGGTCGCAACTTTGTACGAAAAGAATTGGCCCAACTCGCTGATAGGCACACCTTAGGATATAAACTTTCTTTCTATGAAGTTCTATATATGTAGCTATCATGGTTGTGGAGTAACTGCAATTGAGGGAAGCATGCCAAGATGCCAGTGACCACTCACTTATTTCACTCGTATGCACCCAGATCTCCTTTTTCTCACGTGATTTGAGCCTCGTACCTCGGCGCTAAATAACTACTTCAGTCGCCGGAAGAGGAATGCTCTGAAAATCACTTCAGGGTATTAGTGGCTCATTCCAGGGGCTTTTTTCTTGAGTCGGCCGGGTAATTACTCACTTTATCACTCGTCATCACCATATATCACGTGATCGTACGATTGCTCTCGGCCATCAGTGTTCTCACACCCATACATCACGATATCATGAGGTTTCCACAACAGGGCTCACTCCCGTCCTCCAGCAAACTAACTCTCACCCACGACACTCACTCCCCCTGCTCCTCCTCCACCCACTTGCCCACTTACTCCTCCTCCTCTATCTCTGCCCACTTAGCTACTTGTCCCTCAGTTCTGTATTTAAAATATTAAAATGTCATCCCTCTCCTTGTACTTCGGTAGCTAAAACTCTCTGAAAATTGGTGTTGTCCGTTGCTTTTGTGTTCGTGTTCGTGTCTCTTAAATAATTCGGATCACGAATTTGCTGGCACATTTTGTAGTTGTCTCCCCAAACCTCTGCACAATTGCCTCCAAGCAGGATGTGTCACAAAATAGAACATATGCGAAAGTTGCCTAGCATAAAGCTCGCTCATGGCCCTCGGTAGCTGGCCTGCAATGAACGAGCCCGGATAGCACTCATCAATACAAAAACCCGACGAGTACCGCCATCACACTTGTTTCTAAACTTTAACAATACGTCTGATTGATTTATTTAGGATTCTCACTACTTACAAAATTTATTGACTCATTATCCCCCCACTCGAACAACTATAAAGACAGCTGCCTCACGTTTTCATTGAATCGGATCCAGGACAATAACACCGCATAAAAGGAGTCCGCCGCTATTTCATCGGGAAGAATGAGCCTCGGGAGTCAAAGCTATATCTAGTGTTAGGAATATTCGGACTACACAGCGGGTACGAGAACGAACCTTCAATGCTTGTATCTCTTCCCCGGGAAGACTTATTGATATGCACTGAAGGGCCGACGATGATTCCGACACAGAATACCAATTACAAGGGGAAACACGAGAAGTAGCGAAAGACATAACACAATATCGCTCTCTGTAAGAACCCAAAACTTTTGAAGCATTAACACAGACTAACCTGAATCTAAATCCATCGAAGGCCCCTAAACCGAGTCGCAGCAAGCCATTAGGGGATTGGCGCCTGGTCCAAACATTCTTGGCCTTAGAAAGCCATACAACTTTAAGATCCAGCAAGAATATTTTCCGTTCATTCCATCTCAAAGTTAATCGGATATTCGGTGTAGAAACGCTGTAGGAGGCTCTGGACTTATTCTCATTAGTAGCCTTCCATCAAGTTGAAGCTTGGAATTTATATTTACGACGGTGATGAATGACAGCATCAACCATTGATTCATTAAACAAATACCTTGACTCCAAATCGAATCATCTTTGTGCAGTAGAGGGGCAGTATGAGTGCCTTAGGGCCAGAATCTTACGGTAGATGACGAAACGACGAGCCTGAGCAATAACGTATGCCTGGTATTTGCAAGCTATTCGATATTGTTGAAGAAATTGGAAAGTAACCTGGGAGCTCCAAGGTTTCAGGTGTACACCTGCCACGATCTTAAAGAACTTTGGGATATCCCTGAAAACTCCATAGAAAAGTCTATGAGAGTGTTGCCTTTTGGTAAGTTGCGAGGGAAGAAGACAGCTGTGATTGGAGAGAGTGGGAGTGATGCTCCTACGCAATTCAATAACGTTCGAACTGTCGATGATTGTAGTTTTTAGTCGCTGTCTCCTTGTTACTCGGGATATTAGTCTCGAACGCTAGGAAGCTACTCCGAGATTACTGGGATATCAGTCGAAATTGACACATAAAGGAAGGAGAGTAGCCATGTCTACAGAGGTTGAAACTTGAAACCGTTTGTTAGTTGGTTTCATCAGACAAATTCTGTGCGATCATAGTCGTGTTTGTGTGAGCTGCATCCCAAATTACAAGGGATTTATTAGAAGAGGAGCTGTGCAACGAAATCTATATTTTTAATTTCGTGACATCTGTATGTACTCCGATGTGCATGCCGTACCTTCGCCCCACCATTTCCATAATTGAGGAAGGAATTTAGAGAGGCAAAAGGTACAAACATGCGGCAAACTGGCGGACTGTAGAGGATAGTGGGAGAGGCAGGGAACATGACGGTTGAAGCTGGTGTCTTTGTGATGGGTAGTGGAGTGACTGTGCAGGCCAGGCATTAGCTGTTGTATGAGGGGATTGCTATCTATTAAGAGAAGTACCTAGTGCCACTTGGTGAGTATGGAGAATGAACAGAAACTTTCATTTAGTGAGACGCTTCAGATTGGAGGAGAGGGTCCGAAAGTGCGAGTGATGGTAAACAAGTGTTAAATTTAGACCTGGGAATTCATAGAAGGGTCGGGGGTGGCTTGAAGTTTGCGGCTGTTCGTTCCCACATTCTACGGTTGCAGCACTACAACCCTAGCAAAGTTTCAATTCGATTTGCGGCCAAACTCTCTACCTTCAATTCAACTCAAACTCCTACTTTGTCTCTCCCGTTTCACTACCTCCCCACAATAGAGTCGCTATCAGTTACCTCATTCTCCTAACTTTGCCCCCCCGAAATCCCCCGAAATCCCAGTGCAGCCCTTGTTGTGAGTAACCATATTTCTCATCCAAACCCTTCCGCGACACAACGCTACTACCGCAACCATATTTACTTGTATCGTCTCATCTACCGTCGCATAACACCACCCTGCCGAGCACCAGAATCTGTTTTTGGCTTGATGCTAACATTCAATCCCAACTGTAGATAACAGATCTCTGCGATGTCGCCATCACACCGAGGCAGTCGCGGTAAAAACCGCAGGAACCACAACCAACCCGCGAGATCTCACGTCACTGAACATCTTTCACCAATGCCAGGCTTTCCTATTTATCCAGGAGCGTTTGGTGGTCTTACAGCAAACAACATACCGATGGATCCGCTAGTTCAAGGGTCTGCCAATCAACCGAGAAGTGTCGTAATGCACCAACCACGTCCAACAACTCAACCTCTGGGTGTAGGGCGAGGAAACACTTTTCCCGGCCCCGGTTCTCAACACGTTGTTTACCACGAACGGCCTAACGACAGTGTTTATCAAACTTTCAACGGAACTGGAAGAGGCCAGACGCAGATGTACAACGACTTGCACCCCTATGCAGGAGCTATGCAGCAGCACCAACCACAGCCACATCTGACGGTTGGGAATGGGTGGATGGACATACCCTCACCCTCGAATGATCGCCGTCGACGTATTTACGCCACATCTTTCTCTACGTAGTATAGCAACTCTAACGACATGTTTACAGATTTCGACACACCTCGTCGCTTCTCGCCGTCAGACACGCCTCAGGGAAGAGATTTAGTCACCATGACGAGACAAGAGTTTAATCGCACGACGCAAAGCCTCCAGGAACTTCGGAAGGAAAATTCAAACATGCACCGGGAGCTAAATGAATTGCGACACTTCCGTAAGGAAACTTTGAAGCATCAGAAGTCTGCAGAAGATACTCGGAAATCGTCAGCTGTTTCTCAGGAAAATGACCTTGCGTTCCGGAAGCTTCTAGAAGAGAAACTCCCTACGCGAAAAGAGAGATCACGGAGCCGCAGGCCAACATTTCCAGGATCATCCGCACCGGCATTAAATTTATTTTCCGGATACGAAAAGAAGCAATTCTCCAAAGGGACTCTGTTGGGCACAAACAATAAACTGAAGATGACCCAGACTGCAGGGAATGTCCAGGATACTGCAACACTTAGCAACGCCCAGGTCGTTGGTGCTGCGCACAACCGGGGTAGGCAGCCTATCAGAGAGAGCGTTTTCCCAACAAGGAGCAGAGGAACTTCCGATACGGGGAAAGTTAGTTACGCAGCTGCGGTTGCCGGAAGAGATTCGAGAAAGACAAAGTCAGACTCTGGGGTTATTTCTAGTGGGGAATCGTCTCCTACCGTATGTATTCTTTGTGATGATACAGAACGACATATAATAACTTGTATGATAGGAATGGCCATCTGTTTCCAAAGCCTATAAGCCAGCTAACGGAAGCCAGGATGGCATACGCAGTCGCTCCAAGAAGCGTATTGCCAGACGTCGTTCCCAAGAACCCAAAGTTGAGCGGAACACATCATCGTCAAGTGCTTCCGATGTTGATGCAATCAAGGAATACAACGGCCCACTCATAGTCGATGGTAGTGGGAGGACGACGTCCGATGATGTTCCTCAGGTTGCAGATGCATCTAAGACTTTCTCCTTCAACCCTTGCGCCAATGACTTCAACTTCGGTCAGCGTTTACCCTACGAGATGGATAATTCTGGAAATTATCAATGGTCTTATGGGTATCAAGGGCAAGATTATTCCCAGGAGGAGATTGGTTTCGAGTATCAGCGGCCTTCTTATTATTCGCCGTCTAAAAACGGGTATGAGTTTGGAGGATCTCAATACCAAGGACCCGAGTACCAAGGAAATACTATTGAACCCCCCTATCATCACGAAAGCCTACAGCAGGGGCACCAGTATATGTTGAATATGCCCCAGCTAGAACAGCATTACTCCCCGTCGGGGATTCCTGATGGAGCGCATTATATGACCCAAGGTCCTGCTCAGGAACACTATGAATATGACCCAGGCCAGAGCGAACTGTTCCGTGATCAGACGGTGGACTATGAGAACAACTCCAGCCACCAGACAGCTCCTCCTGTTCCTGAAATGTGTGTTGAAGAGACGGGTGCGTTCAATAATCCAATATATGAATCTGAACAACAACCTTCCGTTAGCGACACTACATTCGTGATTGCAGAGATTGAAGCGACTCCCCTTCACCAGTCCGAGGCTTCCGTTGGTGCCAGTGCTGTCGTGATTGCGGAAGTTGAAGAGAATTCCCTCCATCAGTCTACGCCATTCGTTGGTAACAGCGCCATCATCGCTGCGGAATTTGAAGCGACTCTCCTCCATCAGCCTGAGGCTAAGGCTGTAACCAAAAACCCTATCTTGGTGAGTCCAAAGGTGGTGGAATCGCGGCGCTTCAATTGGGCCGACGACTCAAGTGAAGAAGATACTTTGGTCGATGAACTGCAGTCAGCTACAGGAGAATCTGTTGCCATGACGAACCCTCAGACTTCAGAGAAGCTAGAGATAGATAACGAAGACAATACCGATGCAAAACACAATGTTCCAACTAAGGCTCTTGTCGAGGTGAAGCCAACTTCCGATTGGAGCGCATCAGGGGTGTCTGCGACAACTGCCAACAACCAAAGCGAGGACCGTGTCCGAGTTGAAAGCGTTGCCACCGCAGATATTGGCAATCAGAAACATCCTCTCGCAACCTCCAAGCAAGAAATCTCCCCGGTATTTGACACAGAAGAGCTCCCAGCAACTGAGGAGACTGCCACTGCGCATCGTCAGACAGCACCCCAAGATGACAATATATCCGGCCCACAGACTAGAGAGATCGTTGATTCCACGGTTAACGAAACTGTCATTGCACGGCATGAGTCTGCATCCCAAGATGACCATGTATCGGTTCCAAAGTCTAGCGTGATGGTTACTGGTGCAGCTAATGAAACTGCCACTACGCAGCATAAGACTACGCAGTATGAGACAACAACCCAAGATGGTCATGAACCTGTCCCAGCATCTCATACAACCATTCTTTTCGCTGTTGGTGAAATACCGGCAGTACATTCTCCAGTTCTGGCAGTTCCCTTGGTAGAAAATGAACTGCCCAAAGCTGAGACAGAAGAGAACCCGTGGCAGACCGTGGAACGTTCGGCAAAACATGGAAGGCAACCTAAACTAAGGAAGGTATATGGATCAGGTGCCATTACGTCAGGTCGAAAACCATCGTCAGGCTCTTCATGGGCTTCTATCGTCTCGGTGCCGACAGCTCCTGTGACACCAACTAAGAAAACGGATCTTGCCCTAGATGTTCAACAAAAGCTGGAATCACCGGGCCCTGTCACGGCCGGAGTTCAACAAAACGTCATCAGACCCGAAGCGAAACGGAAGCTTTACATCAGTGATATCCCAAAAGAAACGACATATGCGGACCTTCTACATGGAATAAAGGGTGGTCTGATCGATGATATTTATCTGTCATCGCAATCACCGGATCGACACCAGCACCATCAGTTAAAGACAGGGCGCCCCAGGTCAGAGAAGAATGATCCATGTTTTGCGTACATCACGTTTTATTCCGAAGAGGGAGCTCAGCGCTGCGTACAATATCTTCGTCACATTGATGCCGCACAGGGTTCAACTGTATCAACTTCTTCAAAGAAACAGGCGAACACCTACACCAGCATGCATAAGCCTGTTGCTCATATCACATTGAGCGGTCATCGAACGCCGGTCTACTGTCGGGAGAAGGATCAGCGAATTCTACAGAGAGACGTTGTGGAGGCAGTCCAATCTCACCACGGGACACGGGTACTTATTTTTACATTCCGTAAGAATATTCGGATCAAGCTGCCGCATACGGGAAATTCCTCCACGTGGGACATTTGGCAGAAAGCTCTATCTCGGGATAATGGCACCCCTGGCTTAGAGTTGATTCAGCGTCATATTCAGGTATGGAGAAATACTCCAAAGATTGATGTCGAGAGCATAGAGTTGTTGCCAACAATCACCGAAGCTCCAGCAACTAAGAAGCCATCAACCGTTCCGAAGTTGTTCCTTGGAGCTCCTGCGGACCAAACCTTCAGGGTCCGGGTGTCATTGATTAGAATATCCGTCGCACAGAAGGTGAAGCAAATCCTCGAACAAGATATTATGTTCAGGGAGCACTGCAGTATTTCATTCGCACCTGATCCATGCGCCGAAGAATTCACCATTCCGGAACCTATCACAGTTCCGGAGACCTCCAATACAATTCAAGGCGATACTACCTCCGGATCTACTCCTGGGACACCCACAAAGTTGCGTAAAAAGAAGAAAAAGGCAGCAGCACTCAAGATTGGGGTTGGGGTTGAAGACTCAGAAGCATTCCCGCCGCTTCCGCGCTCTGCTTCTTTCAAAACTAGCGATGAGATGAAGACGCCTACGTCAGTGACTTTGTGGACTAGCAAGGAACTGCCACTGGCTGTCCGGACTAGGGATTCATCTGTTGTAAAAGAGACCAAAGAAACTGAGAAGCCCGCCGATAATGCTGAAGATGATGAAACAAAGTCCGTCACAAGTTCTCACCGCTCTGTTTCCTCAACTTGTCGCACCATACCTATCTTTGGAGACATTGAAGCGATTGACACGGGCAAGGAAGAGGGCACAGTGGACATGCCTGCGAACCGAAAAGGAAAGTAGTGGGAGAAGGTTGATATCTAATACCAACTACGTTACGCAATGAGTCGATTTTCTTTTGGGCATCTTTCTTGGGTAAATTCTTTTGTGAATGATGGGATCTCAGGGCATATTTTTCATGTTACTGGTTTGTGTTTGCATTTGGTCATTGGTCTGCTGCCCTTGTTTGCTTGATTTGGCAGACATGTGTGCGCTGTATTTCGTCCCGAAGGGTGTAAGTGTATTAGAGGAAAAAATGGGGTGTCTCGGAAATGTGCTGGTGGTTGTTGAAGAGTTCCTGTAGTTTGCATTCACGCGAATAGCAGTAAAGTCGATTCATGAGAGTTTAAACAGGTGCTTTCTGGCTGTGATAGTGGATTGAAAAAATTATGAGGATGGCAGCTCGTATTTTCAAATTCTCTTCTCGATTTTACCATCAACATACCAAGTCGGTGGTTAGGGGGAAAGTTCATGATATTGCCTCTGAATACTATACTTTCATCCTTGTCGTATTTCTTTTAATCCATCCCGACACCTTCACGCAAAACCCTGACTCAACTGAACACTTTTTCGAAGTGGTGCTCAATCACTCCGTTCGCAGTTTCAAGCTTGGAAATGGAATTTATGCACTGTTGACGGGTGTTTGACCACGATTGAACATCATGCTGACACTTTAGCACAAGCAGGAGGAAGATGAGGGTGTGCGGATGAGTGAGTGAACAAGACGGTTAAGAATGGGGCGAAGCATTGGTGATGAGGATTTATGGAGCCCTAACCACACATCACGTGATTCTTAACTGCTACAATGCGACCCCCCATCACTAGTACGCCCGCCAATTTCCAAGATGAGCATGCTGCCTAGGTTTGCAGAACCGACACCCTTCGCGAGATGATGAAGGAAGCCCAGTATTAAACTAAAGCGTCTGCTGTTTTGAATTTAACTGACCTGTAGTTGATTTCCCAAAGTTGAAGGCCAGATGTTGTAAAACCAGGACATGTTTTAGAAGCAGCTCAATATATTTTATTCTCTTAACTAAAACCCAAAATCGCTTTTCAATATCTCTCCTCTTCCTCGGATATTCCCGTTAGACAGTCTTCCCCTTCTTCTGTTTAAGATGCGCAATCGCTTCCGCCACTGACTCGATACGCAAACACAACGCCCGCGCAATAGCATCCGCTTTTGTCCCCCGTACGTGCATCATGTAAATGCTGTGTTTGTCGGCGTTGGAGGGTTTGCGATCGGGGTCCAATAGACCTACCGGTGGTGCCAGTGTTGGTAGTATTGAAGGTGGGACTGGTTTTCCCCCAGATTGCAAGTAGTGATCGATTATTTCTTTGACACTCTCCATTTTAAGGGACAGCTCAATTGCGATTCTCTCCTGGGGCTGGCATCGCTGGTACATCTTTATGGTGTTGCGGTTGTCGGCGGTTGTCGGTTTGCGCGTCGGGTCCATGGAAATGGGTTTGGTGATTATAAATTCGATCTTAGTGTTTGCGTTTTCTGGGTCAGGGGACGTATACATGGTGTTTGTGTTTACACCCGCTTTTGGATTTTGGGGGTGGTTTGTGTTTGCCATGGAGAGTGGGGGAGGTATCAGAACGGTGAAGTGACGACTGTATGACGGTTATGGAGAAGGATATACGGCGGAATATTTATGGTGCATTCTGGAGGCGAGTCGAAGTACAGTCTCATCTGTTTCGTTTCAGAGTTTGCTTTCGGGTTGGGGTCAAAGGTTTGGGGATCAAAGAAGATATGGGATTCTTTGTAACTCAAGTGTTGATAGGTTTGCTTGAAACAACGTCTGAAATACTGTCTAGGACCGACTCAATTCTCCTTCAAGCCCACAAGCACAAGACTGTTATTCTCTGTCCCTACACTTTCGTTCGTTGATAAGGTCGGTCTTAAAACGACTACGAAAGCTGCGGACGGTGTTTTACGCGCGTTGTAACCCCCAAGCGGGTTGATATTTGTAAGACCTGAGCGTGAGACCATATCAAGGGGTAGTGGGGGGGGGGGGGGAGATACAATAGGGCCTTTGTGATAAAGTCATGATTTGTATGATGTTGTCGGGCATGTTTGTAGCGGCGGAAGGGGAGAAACTTAAATGAGTTGTTCACATTAAGGTAGAAGTATCGTAAAAGTAATGGATTAATCGAACGCTGAACCAGCCGGTACATCAGTGTTATTGAAATGTTTACTGTACAAAATTTTACGCTTCAAAATGCAGACATGCGTGCCACAGTATTCCATTTCCCAGAAGATAGCCACCCGACCCATACTCACACAGTATGTACAGCACACCACCAACCCCCCCGTGGTAGATACCCCATCTTGTACACCGACGCCCTAATGTCGTTTGAACGGTAATCCAAATTATCCCCTCTTCAAAGCCGCCTTCACTGCCAACCCAAGAATCACCAAAAAAATCACCACCCCCAGCCCGATACCAAGCCCCAAGATCTTACACCTCGCCGTAGCCTCCCTCCTATCCAACTCCCTCTGATCATATCTTCGAGAGTTAATAAACTCTCTCAACTTGCGTACACGCCGTGTCTGTAGGAGCGTCTCCACATCGACCTCGTCGTATTCCATCATCATCGTGCGGTTCTCACTCGGGCCGTCGTACCGATCATACGGGCAACTATAAACCGAACTTGCCACCGAATCTGCTCTTGGCCGGAAGTAGGACGTGGCTGTGTCCGCGTAGGGAGAGCGCGCGTTCTGGACGTATGTAGCGTACCCGTATGGAGGTTGGAAAGTATCTGGAACTCCGGCAGAGGAGGATGCAGCGGCTTCCTGTGCGATTAGGGTCTCGAGAGTGACGCTGGTGACATTGCGGACCGGTCGACCCGAGGAGGGCTCGAGGAAGTAAGTGCTGTCGTTGAGTTTTGTTGCGCAGGGCACGGGAGTGCTAGGGGAGGGGAATGTGGGGTAGCGGGCAGAGGCCGGCATAGAAGGGAGGATAATTGAAGGTGGGAGTTGATGGCGCGCTTGGGAGGTGGACATGGTGGCGGGAGTGAAGATGATGGTTGCAGCGGTGTTGGGTTGTGAACAGAAGAGTAGGGCGCAAACGAAACCTAGAGTGCAAAGGAAAGTGGGTGCGGGCTGAAAAAACTTTGATTATATCTAAAGCTACGAGGATACAGGCACGTTTCCCAACGCAATAGCGGTGGTGTATAACGATGCAGATTCTAGCGCTCGTCACCTAGGAATTGGTCATTGCGCGATCATTAACAACCAACGTAAACCAAATCCTATAAGTTTCATATCCCTTTCCCAGGTTTTGTGAAGCGAACGAAGCTCAAGCAGGATCTAGTTGGCGAGACAAAATCTCACTAAGAATACAATAAAAAATGGGGTCTACGAGTAATTCAAACGAAACGGACAGGCCGACCAAAAATTTCACTCAAAACTCACAGTTGGGTACTAAGAAACTTCCGTAGATACATCACTATGTTGTACATGTTGCACTTTTTCGTAGATTAAACCATGATTGTTTTTTGTATTCATGCATAGGTCTTGAATGACCTACCATACACTACATAGAAATTGGGCTATAGTATATTCCCCTGCACCAAACACTTCTTGAGCACCGGAAACATCATCTCGCTGGCTACTCAGCATACAGTATCCATCTCATGGAACTTCACCTCATACAGTATTATAAGGGCTGTATTGTTGCTGCTGATGGTCTGTGGTTCGTATTCACCTCCATCCGGAGGTGTGTCCGGCTGACAACGTGTTCAAAATTGTTAGTTATTTAGGTTCATTCACGATAGTATTTTCGTTGGTCCTTTCCATAGCCCTTTCACACTCCTCTAGAAATGACATAAAACGTAGTTCCAAAGCTCTTTTCAATGGTCTTCTAGTCTCAATTTCGGTACGCGCTAGATATCAGCGAAAGGACCATCAAAAGCACCCAAGAAAAGACCGTAGTAAACGCCATGTTTAGTCAAAACGGTTCTTGCGGAGGGACTGGAGGAGGGATGGCGGCGGTCCTCTGTATATACTTCACATGGGTAGCACTAGATTAATTGCACTAGATCCATCTATTAGCGCTCTGAAGTTGAGTTCGTGATGAAGCCTTGATGCTGGAGGTTCTTTAAAACCTAACCCACGCTGCCTAGCACTACAAGCACTAGAGTATTTTCCCATATTCACCCGCCGACGCACATGGCTGAGGCTATCACGTACATGCCTATAGCAAGAATGCATTAATGCACTATGGCGTACGATACGTGGATTAATACAGGATTCTTACCGAGTCACATTATCATGCAGGCAGATCTCACAAAATCTGTTGAACAAGAATCACAAAACCGAAAAGTTTTTGATCTCGATATCCACCTTGTTTGTATTAAGCTTGGGGTTATCCATGCTATTATTAGCACCTCCCATTTTGGGCATTACATGCCCGAGATTAACGCCGCGCGAACCCCCCCCACATCTCCACACCGAAGATATCTCCGTAATCCTGGCGCTATCTAGATCTGGCGGTTCATTTCCACGAGGAATTGCCAATTAACGTGTTCATTCCGACTCCATGGCGTTAATCTTTCCCCACACCATTTCCCCCATATCAAACGAGTTCCAGAACAAACGTTTATCTGCGACCACCCCGTTCTTGCTGACTGTTACTCCCTCCGTCGACAGCAGCTCCTTCCGTGTCTCGATATTGTCGCCGTAAGGGATCTTATAGCCCGACGGATAGTTGCATGCCAACACACGGTGCGTGGACACGGCGATACCGGCGCTGACGACTTTGGCTAGAATAAGACTGTTAGATTCGTCAATGCAGAGAGGGTGAGGAAGGAACGGACATAAAGCGGCAGAAACATCGTTTGGGGTGATCCGCTGCGCTTTCAGCGCGTTCGCGATGGCTTGCGTTGTCGTGATTCTGCCGCACGGGATTTGGTCGATCAGGGAGACGATGATCTAGGGAGAGTGAATACACGGAGAGAAACGCTGGGAGAGGGGAGGAGACTACCTCTTCGAGTGCGGTGAAGGAAGGTTCAGCGTAACCAGGCATGTTGGGTTGTATTGTGGAGGCCCTGGGGATGAAGTTGGAAGAGGACTGCGGAGGGGTACTGGTGTTTTGAATGCTTCCCAATGTGTGACGCAATTTGCTTTGGGCAGGTTGCGCCTTTCCGCATGCAGCGGATAGTCTTAACGGATTTCTTCAGGGAATGTCCTGTCTGGTGTTAACGTTGGGTGATAGGTAAGTTTAATTCATCTTACAGAAATGAGATAGGTGTGACTGCGGCTAAATATGTAGGGCTGGGTGCAGGGTTGAAGCGGGTGATGTGTGGATTAGGTTTCGATAGGAAGTCATGCGATGCTGTCCGAGAGCTCTGCATATTCCCCCATCACCTCTCTTCTGTCCCCCGCAAGCTCGTCGGAAATGGTTCTAAAATGTTTGTTTTGCAAGTTCATTTGACAGAATCGCTACTAATAAAAGCGGCGAGAATTTAGGCGTGGTAGTTTAGGCTTTGGCACCGCTCGGCGCATTGCGCTACGAACCCGACTGCCAGTTCATTATCCGACGGCGCGTGAACCCGAATGTTCCGGCCCTCTCAACACGACAAGAGCGACAAGTTGCATATATTGCCGTGCACTGTGCATATGCAACCGAACCAATAACTGCGTGAGCCGCGGGGCTCCCATATCCGACGTCAGTGGCTTTCCAGGGGCGGCCATGAGAGGTACTAGGGGTTTTTTGGTGCATGAAGGGGATTTATTGATGAATAGTCGAGCTTTATGACGAACAATGAAACGGTCACACGGGCTTGCGCAAGGCCACAGGGGCGCAATAAAGTTTCGGAATTGATGACAAGGAACGGATAATTTTCTTTATTCTCGTACTGCGGCAGCAGCATCGGCCAACGACTATATTTCGTTCTCGGTTCCGATTTCCGGGAACCGGGGTCTCGGAATCCCAGATTACCGGTCGGCCATCCTGAAACCGTGACTCTGGACCGGCTTACTCGGCTCACGTTATCCTGAACGTCAGACACAACCTTGGTAACACAGGGCGGAAATGTGGCCAGAAACAGCAAGCGCACTGCGGCCTAGCATGACACCAGTAGAGTACCGAATTTGCTGTCCGAGTCCCCAGGAGCACTGTCAATTACTAAGGCCGCCAATCGGAATGCCGCGGATGTTATCTCGGTCCTGCCGGGCGCTTATGGTTCAGATATGCGCTGTACCGAAGAAGCCTTGGCGGATACATATATAGTTCTGATAAGAATGGCGGTAAACGGCTTCGGTCGATGCCACCCGCCCGCAGAAAACCCCCACCTTCGCCCCGGCGGCATCTTCGAGACAGTGCTAGTGCCCACAGCGGAAGCGGTCGGGTACAGGGCTAAACGCGGTCGGTGGCAGAAGATTTGTATTAACGGAGACGTCTAGCCTGCAATCGCTAGTATTATACGCTTTTCATTCTTTCATCCCTCGTCTAGAAGCACTTCAGTAATTTACTCTAGAGGAATGGATATCAGAACGAACCAGGTTGCGGGTCTGAATATAGTCTTCATTTTAGCCCTGATTTGATGATGTTGGGTTAACGCTCGTCGCTTCCTCCAATTCGTCCAGCGATTCACCGGGGAAAGGAGTGATTCCGAGTAAATCTTTCTGTTCTCTTCCTTCAAGTTTAGCACCACCAATTATAGCAGTGAATGCGTAAGGATATATCCTAAGCCCAAGATTCGGAAGCATTTTAATTCAGCCGTGAAAGCGCTGGTTTTATTCTGTAGGTAAGATTTTAGCACTGCAATGGTGTTAGTGGAATTCTCGGCCTCAGTGCATGGATTATAATTGGCAATAACAGAAGACTATACCGCATCTGTATCGCACGCTTGAAAGCTACAGTGTAAGGAGATGGCAAACAGCGGATTCTCGGTGCCTCTGCTGTTTGAAAAGTTCATTGTAATCTATCTAATGTCACTCCTGTATCCTTCTAGGTGTGCTGGGCGGGTGATAATGTTGACGCTTCGAAGGATTACCTGCGATGTACTGTAAACTCGTTCTCGGCGGCTAGGTTTTTTTAGAGCTGTTGACTAAGGGATTTAGCCCGAAGGCTACCGGAACTAAGGCGGGTACTAACTTTAGCCCGCAGGTCATTGGGACTAAGGCATGCACTAGACTTAGCGGGGTTGGTACGGAGCCTATCTCCCCGCCAGGCTCGGGCTTGGTGCGGTGCTTATCTCCCCACGAGCCTCGGGCTTGGTGCGGTGCCTTGGGCCTGAGTAGTGCCTTTCTCGTGATGCTTCGCTCTTAGTGCTTTTCTCTTAGTGCTTGAGATGATTTTCTTTCCTTATATATGTCTATCTTCTTCTCTCTCGGTACGATAGACAGTTCAATCATCATCATCTTTCTCTCCCTCCTCTGATTGTCTCATCACTTCGTTCTTTCTCTTTTGCTCTCAAAAAGAGCCGTATATGGCTCAATTTGCAAGGCTTTATAAAGATTGCCTTTAACGTACTATATCTCACGGTATTGCATTGGAATAACATTTACAACAAAATTGTGGCGGTCTATCAATTATACAAAAGTAGTACATATCATTACTCTAAGTATGGAGCAGCAGTCCGCGAGCCCACGTTGCCGAACGTAGAGCTATTCACCACTAGTTTTGTCAAATCCTAACTTATAGTAAGCCCAGTTATTTATTATCTAGGTACAGGGGATTAATCTAATCCAATTATACATGCTAGAAGGACTAAACATGGCAAAACCTGGTGCCATCTCAGTCAACCTGGGTCCCCCACACAGGGGAGGTCTTCACGTCAACAGTAGGAAGCACGCTAACGATAGTGTTCTGCACCTCAACGAGAGAAGGCGACACGTCAATCACAGTAGTCTGTTCGCTAATGGCAAAAGTCTGTACATCCATATCAGAACTAGAGATTGTTACCATTAGGTGATATAAACTTAGTTGTAGGAGTGTCTGGTGATTGATTGGAAGCTTCGAAACTTCGGTATCCGCTTGCTAGACTAATCCTGAATGCCTTACGGCATGAAATAACGGCGGCAAATTTAACTAGAAGCTGCATCTATATACGTTTTAGTCGTGCAGATAGCGTAGTAGAACTTTTCCCTTTCCCATATGGTGTCTGTATGTCTGCTTGTCGTCCACGGAATTAATACTGCTCGAGTCATGTATACCTAGCAGATATATTCTCTAAGCAGAGTCAGTTCAGCTGCAGGTGACGGATTGGAACCTCGAGGTCAGCGTGTTGAGTTCCTGATAGAATCATGGTCAGAAATATCTACGGCAGAATTCAGTGATAACTGCATTGACATTTCTGGCGTTTGAGGCGTTAGGACTTCATAATACTACCCACGGTACAATATAGCCTTTCATCAGCAGCTTTTCATATGTTAATCTGCGTGTGCGGTTCTCCTGTTTGGAGTTGTTAGTCGAGTGGGTATCATTAGTATGAAATCACCTCGGCGAAAAACCACGTCACACACAAATGCACTACCCACCTGAAATCCCCTTCTCCAATTTTTTCTCCTCCTCTCAGACCATCCCAGCTTCACAACGGAGCCGTACTCTCCTTCCTTCTCTCCTCACAAACACCAGCCATGCCTGTGAATTTCGAGATTTATCCTGAGCTGTATACTCTTGTTTGTTGAAACGAGTGAATAACGACGGCAAGCTGAAATCATCGAATGTATTAGGTATTTACTGCTGCCATTTCCGGGTCTAGAAAAACATGCATTCCTGACCCCCCAAAAGTGGCATCAAACAGACTACCGGCACATCCGCTCACCAGCTGCCCTATCCTCCGTCCAACCCTACGGTTTCATTGGTGGGCTTGACCCAGTGTTCCTAAGCGGTCAGGTCGGAGAGATTTTACCACGGCCGCTCATGGCCTGCGCCAGGATAGGTCTCCAATGAACGGACTAGGCCGGGTTTGAACCGTGGAGGCAATGGTGGCCAGGCCATCCACCTGGTTGTTTCAAGAGCAGGTTGTTTAAAACAAGGACTGGCTAAGCCTGTGCCAGGGTGGCCAGTCAAATTGCTACCGTGCCGGCCTGATCTACAGTTGCCTAGCGGAGAGTGAGGTCAAACGTTGACCTCGCTCTAACCGCGTAATTCCCCGTTCCAGGCTGCTGCCGCCAACGACCTTGCGGCTTATGCCGATTTCACTCTGCGAGAGGCTAGAAGGTTTATCATTCTCTTCTAAACCAATGCCGCCTTCCTGTCCAGTATCAGGAGTTTGCTATCACCAACAGCCTTGCTGCATATGCCGACTTCAGTCGGGAATCAACTGGAGGATTCCTCACCCACTTTCAATTTGGCGTCGCGCGTTTCCGTTCAGCAGCAGGAGTTTGCTATCACCAACGAACTCGCCGCCTATGCAGACTTAGTAAGAGACTAGAAGGTTTCTCATGCCACAGCTAGCACCATCAATCCTGACGGAGAGTGAGGACAAGCCTGCTGCTCACTCTCCTTTAAACTAATGCCGTGTTTCTCTTCAGTAGCGTGAGAGAGTAAAGTGCGTGGCATGGTGTTGCGGAAGCTGTGTCATGGGGTGAAGCGCTGTTACGGAGGTTGTGTCAGAGAAGGTGAGTTGAGTGGATGAGGCAACGCTGTTGTTGCGGAAGCTGTGTTAGAGGGGCGCTGTTCTTTGGAGGTGTTGCGATGGATCATGAAGTGTTTTTTGATGTTGCTTGTCCTCCATATGCCCCGTTTTCTTGGATACGCCGATTGGAAGGAATAGGGCTAGAGGCTAGGGTAGAATCTGTCTATTCAAGAGGAAGCATGACGTTAATATATTTACTTTGCGTTCTCCAACCACTTCAAATCAATGCACCTATCTTTTTAGTCTTGGTTTCTCCATCTATACTACAAACAATATGAACAAAATAGGTGATCCGCGAATGCGGTGGCTATGGTTAGCGATTTCTCGCATGAAAAATTCATGACATTATAACATGCAACAATAGGGGTATTCATAGTCATGGAATATGGATCCATATATACGTCACGGAATCGAGGTTCACAGATTGCGCAAATATGGACGCCACACCACTATATGCATGTATATGTTCTACCCCACCGGCCAAGGTCTCCACTTGACCAAGAGGATATCCCCTTGACCAAGATGGCCGCTTTCCAGGGAGGGTATCCTGCCAGGCAAGATTCTTGATTGGGGGGTGGGACACCTCCTGGTGGCAAAGAAGGTAGTCTGTATGGGGTGTGAGGGATATCTTTGGTGCAAAAAGCCTTCTCTTTCATTCATCTAGAAGTATCAAATACACTGTATCTACTATGCTTCAGTCCTTCGAGTCTTTCTAGGGGGTGTAGAGGTAGAAGTATCTGCCCTCTTGCGGCGTCGACTTCTCAGGCTTTTCCCACTTAAAGTTGCTTCCATTTCAAGTTGACCATTTGCTTCCTCCTCCTCCTCCTCCTCCTCTTCCTCCTCCTCCTCCTCCTCCTCATCTTCCAGCAACCATCTCTCATCCAGCTCAGACAGCTCACTCCCTGTATCATCTGTGGGTCTGGTAGTGGTGACAGGCGAATGCTGCACAAGGGCAATTTCAGTTCGTGTTTGTAAGTTTGATAGATTCCCACAATCAAACTCAGTTGCATGGCAATGAACAGAGCATTTCACTTTGTTTTTGATACAACGGCACCGCCCTGAACACTGTGGCCCCTTGCAGTTACAAGATATTGTAATCCTTTCACTGGTAGAAACTCTTGCCGCTGCTGCATGAAGGGAAAGAGTGATATTCATTTCTTTCCGGGGAATCATATTCTCAACATCTGCCGCAGCCACCATGGGAACTCGGAGCAGTTGACTGACTGGATGTCCCTATTTGGTCAGTGGGACATCTCCTACCCACCAGTTAAGAATCTTGCCTGGGAGGATACCCTCCCAGCCAAGTGGCCATCTTGGGCAAGGGGATATCCCCTTGACCAACGGGATATCCTCTTGGTCAAGTGGAGAACTTGACCGCTGGGGTAGAACATATACGTACCTGGAATTTTAAAGATGATAGCCCATATTTATTTTAAGAATCCGTACATATATATAAAGCCTAATATCTATCATCAATTCTTGTTATAACACCGCAACCGCTACCACCGCTACGTAGCCACTGCACTTACTACAACCCTCGCGCTCAATTTACAACCACTCCTACCATGCTGAAGTTCCCGGTAGTCTTTGGAGGTGGCATAATGCTTGATGTATGATGTATGATGGAGCGTGTGTACTGCGAAGTGTAGGAGTAGTGGAGAAGCACGGCATGCTAGCCAGTTATGATGATGTTGGCATGTGTCGAGCGTAACGAGTTAGGGCTTCAATGGATGGATGAATAATAAATTGGGAAAGATGTACGCATTCATACGCCTAGAATATGTGTAGAATATGGGAGGTATTCAAACACGTGTATTTTTGGAGCAGAAAGAGGTCTCTATAATTTTTCACAATCTCGGTCCATAATACGTATGTGTGAATACCCCTAATACTTTGCATAAATGTACAGAATTGATTCTTAATGGCATAAACCACTGGCATGCTCACATTTCCAGATTTTTTTATCACTTACAACAGTAGTGAAAAATAATTGTCCGGTATATGTATATGAGCTTCAGAGCACAGGTAGCAAGAGAAATAATTTTTCGCTCAAGTTATTTTTCGCATTACAATATGGGTATGGTGTGATCTCACCTGCCATCCCTACGATTTGTGTAAACTCCGTAGGCTTGCGAGCGAGGCAAAAAAGCCTGGGCACGAGAGCAGGTATGGTGATTGATGGCAATGATATGTCAGGAAGACGATGTGCTATGTATGGTAGTGGTGTTGGAATATGCAAAGTTACTACCCCCGCCCAATCTGCGGATGGGGTGATTCCGTGAATGGGGCGAAACAATACCTACATCCCAATCTGTGAAGTGAGGGGCCATCGATTTCTAGTTTGCCAATTGGTACAAAAAACAACCGTGGCTTAATTTGCGAACATATGCGACAATTACGGACACTTTGAACTGCATCACGGGATATATTGTCTCGCACCAGACGTTACCCGCCCTCGGTGAGCCCTCAGCCCTAATTCGCTCCACTGGGTTGAGATTCTCGTCGGGGCTAACTGATTGGTTAATTTTACGGCGAGGTATGAGGCTTATATCACATGACTCTAAGAATCTGGTGCGAGACGAGGGATATTACTCAACTGTGAGTTTATTATCAACTTTGATTTCTAAGCAGATGCAGTTAGTGACACAGTTGGTGATTGACATATCTACCAGGCTTTGTATACTGTGTATGAAAACAAGCTCACCAGCATATCAAACCTCCGCCTTTCATAGTAGCGATGAGAAAAACGATATGTCTATGTCAAAGTGACGCAGTATGCATGCTGTAACTTGGGTGAGTCGTGTTTCAGCGCTCGGCCTCAAGAGGAAACCTAAAAACTAATAGAGCAGAACTTAGTTCACACTCTCCGAGGAATAAATATATCATACTCTGCCCGGTAATAAGGCGGGGAAACGTTAATATTCCATATCGTTATGGAATCTATACTGTATAGGCTTCCAGTCACTCGGACAGGGTGTGCATACCCAACGTGTCTAAAATCAATATACTCCAACCAGATGCCATATAGCTATGAGCATCGGACCATCCAAGCCGCGCATAAAAAGAGCTAATTCAACTCCGTGCTATTCCCATGCAACCCCCTTAAACACCCTTAGGCTTCATCTTCGTCCCATAGCGTAGGAAATTACCCTCCATCTTCTTCTTTCCCGAATTATACGTTTTAAGTACCCGGCACAACTCCTTCTTAGCCCACTTTGCGTTCTTATCCGGGAACTCTGCCAACACATTCGCAATTGCCGTCTCTTGTTCCTGTTCATCTAGATTCGTAAACGCAATAAAACGACTCAAGTCAATTCCTGAGACCTGGCGGATTTGAGCGGCGAATTCCATTCGGCGAGAGAGAAGGGGCTTATTTTGATCGCCAGGAGAGAGGAGGGGAGGCTCGCGGGTAGGTAGGGCGGCAATTCGTCTTGCTGGGCGGCTGCGGGGCGTTAGTGCGTTCGACCAGTTAGGATGAAGTCTTACTTGTTTTCAGCTCGAGCGGGAGAAGGAGTTAATACATCTTCCACAGGACCGGCGGCAATAGGAATGGATCCCGAGCGGGCCGTTATTGGGGACGGATAGCTTTGCACGATCGTCATCAGCACCTCCTAACAAATCAAAGTGCCCGCGTACCTTGTCTGACCACCAATACTGAACTCAATAGACGGGCGTCCCAAAAATACCTCTTTCCCTTTTACTTCCACATTATCAAACTCTCCACACCTCCAAGAATCACCAACTTCTGCTGTGACTGCAACAGCATAGAGAATACCAGTACCATACAAAGCACAGTCAAGAACATCCACGCCGCAAAGTGTGTCAAAAAACTCCGGCGTGATGTACCAGATTTCCAAATCGGGAAGATTGACTTCGTTTGGAGGCGTCTGAGGGACTGACTCCAGCTGCAGATGGTGAGCTTGCGGAGTCATCTGTTGAACGGCATCGTTCAATGCAAGTGGCAGATGTGGGTTCGTTAGTACCATGCTAGGGTTGTTGGAGAAGAGCACTTCTTGTGGTGAGACGAATTTGGGGAAGCTGTCTGTGGGATTAATCGTATGAGGGATTGACTCTATCAGCTGACGGGGAGTTTGCAGTGTAGTCGGTGCAAATCCACGATTCAAGTCAGGCATGATTTGTTGGAACGTTGGCGTTAGGGTAGCGTTGCTGGAGATGGTTGGCGGTGGTTCTTGCAGTGACTGGAGGTCGGAGAGGCTGCCTACGAAGACAGGTGCGAGATGGATAGAGTTGTGCTGATGCTCGGGATATGATGGAGTTAGTTCTGCAAGTGTACGATTCAAAGCTTGCTGGGCGGCCTCGCTTGGAAAAGGTCGGTATGTTGGGGTGGGAGGAAGGTTGCTGGAGGTATTTAATGCCATTTTATGCCGTTACTTGACGTTGAGGAGCCTGTAAACGTCAGTGGATGGAAGTTGGTTATCGAAGGATATAGACTCCTATACGCAGTTTTGGAGGTTGCAGCTTGTTGTTGTGAGTTGATGGTGTGAGCAATAGAGAAGTGTTATAGTTGTAGTTATTGTGATCGAACAGACAATGGGGGCGGACGTCGGAGAGCACAATATTGTCACAGGGTATACCGGTTGCATACGACACAATACATTTACTAAGAGAGAAAACATCTAGATTACCCGATTTTTGATGCCCTTCCCAGATGAAGCATTTACTCCTAAACCTCTCTAGCGCAAAAATCATTATCGCTATCATAAATGGGCTTCTATCATCTCTATTTTTTCGTTGGGTTTGCACGCTTACTTGCCTCCCGGGGGTGGGGACTGTGGGGTTGAGAAAGTGGACGTGCTAGTGGCAGGCGTGGTGGGCGACGCGACTGTGCCCTTATGGGCTCATATTTTTGGAATTATAGTACTTTCAATCAGCGTTATCGACAGCGCAGCTGTATAACGCCTTGGGAACCGATCTGTGAGCAAATTGCAGTACATAACAGTGCGGAGCTCCACGGTTCGAGTCCGAGAGCAAGAGTGAGTAGCTGAGTGAGAGCAACCACTTTTGTGGTTTGGTTTGCTCCTTTTTAATTACTACTGCGGTATTCCTCTAGGCGTTGCTAGCACATTATGAGATGTTGTCCAACTGGCCTGGCTGGTGGAGTGGGACGGCGTTTCCCTATAGCTATCAGTGCTTCCTGCCTGGGGTCCATTGCTGTCCACATGTGTGGCAGCGGATCCACCGCTCTTCTTTACCATCTTCTTACCTACACCAGCCTCGGGCCAATGCATCTCTTGTCACGCAGTACATATAGGTCCAACCTTAAGCATATCTACGGTTGTTTTTGTGCCGACCCATCTCTCTTGATCAATATGACCCTACCTTATTGACTTGAGAAGAATCATTTCGTTGACGACACAGCATACCGTATGCTGCTGCTTCTGCCAAAAAAATCACTGCAGTCTCAGAGCATAGCGGACTACTGTCTATTGTTTCATTGCTACCTAATCGTTGCTGCAGCATTTTGAGCCAAACATGGCCAGAGTCCAGTGCGACAGACTTAAAACCATTGCACGAGGTACACGTGTATGTGTTCAAAGGAACGAAAAATGCTGTAACCCAACGGATGAGTACTTAGTATACACAACTTTCGTAACACCATGTCACCCTTCTTCACTCCTCCTCACTCCTCACCTGCTCCTGCTCCTTCTCCTTCTCCTCCCCTTGCTCTAGAAGTTTGTCAATATCTGCGAGCATTTCAACCTCCCGCATTGCGACCGCATAGCCAGCCCCCACCACACTCGCCATCGAACCTCGCCTCTTCCCTGCCCGAGGACTCGCAACCTCTTCATCCTCACGTGGGCACTTTTTGCCACAGCTACCACTCCCCGGTCCCTCACGACCCAGACCCGCCGCCGCCGGTGTCTTCGCTGCCCCCCGCTTCAACTTCTTAGCCCCACCAAGGCCCCTCCCTTCCTCTTCGTTCTGGGAGGAGGAAGAGAGGTGCCTCTTCCATTTCCCAGCTCGCTCTTCGGTTTCCAACACTTTCACCTCCCCCATATCTGCGATTCCACCCTCTTTCAACACCCACTTCTCCCAAGTCAACTCTGGATTCCACTTGGTGGGGCGAACTCCTTGCTTTTCCAACCCTGCACGACGGACGGAGATAAGAGGAAGTATCTGCTCTGAATTCAACCTCATACGGTCTGAAGGCACTGCTCCCACTAGCTGGTCGGTATTCCGGAGGACCTTTCGGATAATCGGTAGATGCAGACCAAGCGCTTTTCGTTCTGCGTTCGAGGCGATGCGGCCAATGGTCCAACTGTGGCGACGATTAGAGCACCGAGGAATGGCGGTGGCCGGAAAACTTACATGTTCCATCGTGGATCCTCGGCTGGTGGGCAGACATATTTTGCCGATGGCTGCTTACTAGTTCTCTTTTTGGGCGGCGTTATGGTGTTTGCTCCAGGTGACTTGGGGTTGGTGGACGCGCTGGGAGTGCTAGGACTGTTCAACGACTGGAACTGGCAAGGATTGATGTCGACAGATGAAATGGATTTTCCCTTGCTATTGGTTCGAGACTTGAGTTGGGGTCTGGCGGTTCCCTTGTTATTACGGGCTCCAGGTGGCTGAGGAGTCTTATTGCTCGGTGTCTGAGAGGCAGAGGTAGGTGGTGACGAGCCTGTGACTGAAGACCCATCTGGCAACGGTAACCCTGTAGGAGAGACGCTGTTGTTGATTTGAGAGGGACGGTCTGGTGACCTTTTAATAATGGTAGAAGCCGAATCATTGGCACCCTTGTCGACACTCATTGCATTATGGACGTTGGATCCTGCCGCCGGAGTATTCGGTCGACCACAAGCAGCATCATACAAGTTCGAATTTGTCATCCATTCATATCTATTCGTCTTGAGAAGTACGGCAATGGTACTGTTTGCGCGTGTAATATCGTCTTGCCCGACGGAGCCTTCGGATGCAAGTCGTGAAGACATCTTGGTATGTTGCTCAAGATTGATGCTCAGAATGTAGATGAGGAAAATCGAGTGCTGAGAATATTGATGAGGGAAATCGAATATGTAGGTATGAAGAAGATGGAACCGTTACCAGATTTAAAGTAGATGAGAGTTGTGACTGAATAGAAGGCGAGGAATATCAAGGGCCGTAGAATTGATGCTTCTGTGGGAAGAGCTGGTGGCGTTGAATGCGAAATAGAAGGGTAGTGAGGTGCACTCGTAGAATTGACGGTGTAGTAAGAATTCCTGATAATGCAGAATGCTAACGCAGTAGTATTGATGATGCCGTGAGAATGTTGGAGATGTTGAACGCGAACTCGATACAATAGATGAAGCGTTAGCAATTGTGATGAATGGGAACACGTTAGAGACAATGGCATTAACCTGAGACAAGCTGAGGTTGGTGGGGGTTGCCCTGGACTCGTACATGTGATGTCACTCGGTCGCTAGTAGTGGCAACTTAGGGCACGACATTTCAATGGCAATTGAGACTGGGGATGCAAGACAATTCAAGTTATACAATTCTTGCCATTCAGACTGTTGCTGCAACGTTATTACGATATTCCATGGGAGGCAAAACTTGGAATCATGGATTGTCACACGTAGCCCCCAACTTAAATCATATTATCAACTATTGTTCAATCATTACTTTCGCTGCATATAAATCATACTGCATGAAATATGGCGCATTATTACGGTGACTCGCGCACAGTGTTATTGAATCACCCTGTTACAGAATTTAGTGTTTGCGTCGCTGATGCTAAAATCTAAACTTGACTTGGGATGGGCTAGTTGGTTGACAGAGTGAAGGCTTACGATCACGAGGTGAAGTTGGCTGTGCTGAACATAAATCGAGCATGGCCAGCGGTTTCGATAGCGCGTTTGACGAAATTGATGAGTTTCGTTTCAAGCGTCTGAAGACTGGGCGATGCTGTAGCCGTGATTGCACCGTCTCCCCCATATCCTCCGGATGGGATTAACCAATTGAACCCTGCCTCAATGCCGCAATATCTCACTCCCCAGCATCAATATTTCACTTCACGATCCCTGCATCGTCTCTTCAAATTCCGTATCCTTCAGTCTCGAATCTGCAGAATCCCACCAGCCAACAGAACCAAACACAACCCCTACCGAACTGTGCTGGCATCCCCGTAAAAGAAATATATCCCGAAAGCTCGATATCAAACTACGAAAAAACAGTATGAACTACCGAGGATGCTAGAGGTAATTGAAGAGGCGGGGGATGAACCCGGGTGTGCCGGCTTCGGGTCCGATGAGAAGTTGGAACCTGTAGACGATCGAGAAGGGGATTTGGGTTTGGGCGAGAGCGAGAAAGAGGAGGTGGAGGGTAGTGAAGACGAGAAGAGAAGAGAAGAAAGAATTAGATTTGCTACCAGAGGAGACGATTGATCGTAGGGACTGAAGTTTGGAGTCGAGTAGCGGGGAGGAACAGGATGACGAAGGGGAGGGGGAGAGTCATAGTGAGAAGGCTTGGGGTAAGGTTGGGGATGGGGCATAGGTAGGGGATGGGGCATAAGTAAAGGATGGACTTGAGGGAGCGAGTTGTGGAGATGGGGTTCAAGACATAAAGTGTAAACGGCAGAAGTGCATAGTTACGTACGTGCTGTGGGGGGATAGAACATGCGGCCCAGTTAAAGAGTTTGGAAATACCAGTTAAAAACTCTTTACCATCTATCTTTGCGACTGCTCTCGTGCCCAGACTTTTTCGCCTCGCTCGCAAGCTCCTACAAATCGTAGGGGATGGCAGGCGAGATCACTTTGCGACATATCGCTGAGCAAGGAAGGGAATACTAGTTTTATAATAGATAAAAGAAGGAAGGTTATCGACACCGCTAAGGCTGAATGTCAATATCACTCTTTCCATACAAGCAGAGGCGACTACTCGAGTACTCCGCTACCCCCTGAGACGGGCGGAATCTCTCTCACTCACGACGCCCATGACTCTAACTAGAGAATATTTAAAGGTTTCCATGGGCTGAATTGTAGTTTCGTACTGTAGCATAGTAGCAGCTGAATTGAAAATTCCATGCCAACAAAATGGGCTGGGGTTTGTACTAAGTCAGGTGATTAAACTAAGCCCGAAACCCTTAACCCTATCAAACTCTCTAGGAGCGAAAGAATAGGCGTTATCACCATCTTCCACGCTCCATGGCCCGTTTGCTTCCCATCATATTCCAGCCAGAACATCCCGACAAATCACCCTCACCGTCGCCGACATCCGGCCAATTACAAGTTCACTTATCTCCACTAACTACATAGACGATGATATACTCCTTTCTGTTGGACCAATCCTGGCGCAGAGGGAAGCGTACGTCGACTTATGGTGCAGCTGCCAAATTGGTGATGCGTATATTGACTTGTCTATTCATCTATTTGACACGTACACAAGAAGTAGAGTGAATGCGGCTCCGCCGCTCAACCCTAACACCACATGATGACCGCACTCAAAGTCTGCCCTACACTCCTCCAGGGCGGTATCACGACCGTAAGTCTAAACCATAAAAAAAACAAAGATAAACAGTGCCGAGCTCCTCCCAAGCAATCAGCCAAGCCCAGAGCTCCTCCGAAGCGATTATCCTTCCAAGAAACGAAAAAACTCAGATTCCACTCACAATCAAGGGCTTCGGCCTGGACTGGTCAGTCGGCTTCTGCACTCTCGATCTCCAGTCGACCGCTCCTCCGACGGCGATGACCAGTCCGGCTCCTCCTCCGATGAGAGCCCATAGGTGCTTCCCATGCACTCCCAAGATTCCCGTCGAGGCCTGCCAATTCCCGTGAGAAAGAGGATTTCTTGGATTTGTCAATCACTACCGGTGGATCGTCCTCATCCTCACTCTCATTTTCATCATTTTCATCGCTAGAACCCACGCGATCCTTCATTTGACCTGCAGAACTACCGCCGGAATTGCCACCCTTGGAATTACCACCGGGATTACTACCCTTGGAATTACCATCGGCTGCTGCTAGTGGTCGGTTGATCGTGGGAGTCGATGCGATTGGTACCAATATTTCCCGTTGCTTTGGCTCCTCCGGCTCCAAGATGTCTGTATAAGTATGCTCATTCAGAATCGTCTTCTCTGATGTGTGTCGCTTCCTCCCTCTAGATACATCTCTCGACCGACGACCCTTTCCTCCAGCATCCAGATCGAACCGGAATAAACCTCCCACCTGGGGTGCCACGGCAACAAGACTTCCTTGACCTCCATTGTCATATATCTTGATTCCGTAGCCATTGACAGGAACAATCCGTAGTCCCCTATCCATAAGCCTTGATTGCGAGAGCAAGTTGTGTGCTCCTGCGACATGCAAGACATCCCTCACAACTACTTCATGCTCACGATTTCCAGGTAGGCGAAACTTCAGTCGAACATCTCCCTGTCCTACAGCCTTGCCCGCTACCCTCCCAGCGAAATCGCGAATCTCCCGCTCGTCCTTCTTGGTGAATCCTGTATACCGAGCGAATTTCCTTCGATCTCCACAAATGTGAGAGGTTGAGGCACAATCCAAGTACCAACTCTCCTTCGATGGGGCCGTTTTTCCGCCGGTATCTGTCACCCAGTAGTTTTCGATTGTCTCCGCCGAAACACTGGCAGCAGTAATCGTATCATCCTTGGCTGCGATTTCGGTGCTTTCCTTCGTGACGGGAGGATCACCACGTTTCATGCTTGGGCAGTTCCAGACCTTATGCCCTTCCTTATGGCAATAGAAACAGGTCGGTTTGCCCTTGCGATCCTGATCCTCATCACTCTCGTCACCTTTCCAGCTCTTCCTGCCTTTGCCTTTTCCTTTGGCATTTCCTTTGGCATTGCCTTTGGTATTTCCTTTCGCGAACAGTAGGGCTTCCTGCCCGTGGCCTTTCTCACGCTTGATTGTGGTCTCCTTCTCGACCAACTTGATCACAATCTCATCTGGCGTGAGCATCGCCGTCTCGTTCTTGTCCATCATCAATTCGAGAAAGAACTGCCAATCGTCATTCCTCGGTATACCGCGCAGGAGGTAAAACACGTGCTCTTCGTCGGTCATCTTTGCCAAAGTCTTCGCATCCGATGTCGATGGCTCCGAACAGAGATTGTAGTCCTTCACCTTCTGGTCGATCCGTAGGGCATAAGTGTCAACATCGTCACAATCCTCAAGCCTTATCCCTAAAAGCTCTTCCCGGATCTGAAAGACATTGAACTTCAACTTTGCCTTGTACGCCGTCGCCAGCTTTTCCCAAAGTGTCCAAGCATCCGTGATCTCCATGTACGATGCCTGCAGCCGCGGCTCCATGCCGAGCAGGATCGTCGATCGCGAAGTACCATGTTGTTTTACCCAGTCTTTGACTGCAGCCCGATGTGCCAATTTCTCCGCTGCGGTAACATCCTCCGCCGGATCCTCGGGCCGCTCATCCTCCCCCGTGACTGTACCGTAGACCTGCTTCTGCTCCAAGAGAAGCGCCATCTCCCCTGACCATTGCTTGTAGTTCGAACCATTGAACTTCGCAATTGATATGGCGGTAGAAGTCATCGTGAGGATGTCGTGTCAAAGTCGTCAATTATACACCGCTGCTCATCAAGACGCATCTCCTCCGAAAGTCGCGTTCCTCCGTAAGTCGCGATTCGTAATTACCAAAAATACGATGCGACCGGGCTCATAACCTGTTGGACCAATCCTGGCGCAGAGGGAAGCGTACGTCGACTTATGGTGCAGCTGCCAAATTGGTGATGCGTATATTGACTTGTCTATTCATCTATTTGACACGTACACAAGAAGTAGAGTGAATGCGGCTCCGCCGCTCAACCCTAACACCACGTGATGACCGCACTCAAAGTCTGCCCTACACTTTCAACGCTCCATATCAGAATTCCTTGGTTGGCGCCGCAAGGTTTGTTCACTCCTTCATTCCAGCGTTACCACGTTTTTCTCCCTTTAAAAGCTGACACCACCCCAGGCTCGGCTGTAAAAGATTCGCAGACCAAACCCTGGTGCTTTCCACCCTCCAGTGCTCCGAGCAGCTAGTCCAGCCGCAACGATAGTGGAATAATCGCGGAAGCTATGAATAAGGTGGAAAAGATCCTCGGAAAAGATATCTACGAGCACTATTTGAGTATGGAAAAACTCTACCGAGGAAAGCATTGCTAATTCTAATGCAAGTCTTGGTAAAAGCCTTGAGTGGCCCTTGTCGGTGGTAAAATTGCCGATTTATGGCACAAGCGGCTTTTTCTTTCATCACCGGCTTGCGATTCGAACTACACGAGGCCATCCTCATGCATCTGTTCTCGACCACTAGCTTTGATTGCAAAGGTACATTCTGCGCAACCTAAGTGAGGTGCATTTACCGATTTCTAAGGCTTACACATTGATTGGTACATCGGGAAAGATCATGGATATCGGAGGCACAAGGCCAGCAATTTGAAAGTTCACTGATAATGACCATGGCTCCCGGGAAGGAAGATGGTGGTCCAGGTCACCTTTAAGGGGATATAATGGTGGGTTAGCGTTTTCCGGGTCTCTGCGTTTTGGTCTGGGTCTGGGTTCGAAGAGCAGACGACAAGGCTATAGGTCATATCGTTGTACCCGTCTCATCCGGCGTTCTGTACATCCCCCTCGAAGGATTCATCGGCAAAACACTCGACAACACATTCATACACAGAGCAACAAGGCAACAAAGCAACAGAGTAATGGGCCTAGGAAGAGCATAAGATGTTGGGAAGGTACATAACCATACGAGCGACATCAGCATAACGTTCTCATCTAGGGCTTTTACCCTACCTACTCTCACGACAACACTTATATTTAACTTTTTGTGTATCTTCTCAATTAATCATCTTTTCAATCTCTCATCATCATATTCCACAGGTTATGAGCCCTCCCTTCTGACCAATGATACTCTATTGTCTTCAGTGAATCACTACTAAAATAGAGTGCATATCATCTCATCAAAAACGACATCTCATTCCCTCATGTTTACGTGTCTCTACGCGTCAAATACCGTGTCCGATACCACGTTTGACAACCTCGACTACTTTTATTACGAATCTCAATGAGCATAGTTACTGTACGTAGGCCCTTAAGGTAAAGGATGTCCTCAAGTAGCTCAATCTATGGCGCATAGTCACCAAAGAACGATACCACGTCCACCCGCTGCACCCGCTACGACAAATGCCACTACACCGACTACTCCTAGCCATCTTGATATTGCATGTGACTTCGAACTAGAATCAAACGTCTCGGCGTACATGGCACGAATTGATCGTTTCATCACCGAATGGGAGCACTACCGAAACGCACGAGACGTGGATCCCAACACTACGGTCGTGCGACAGCACTTATCTCTATCCAGTGGATACAAGACCTATTACTTATAAAATGGATAAGATGATCATGTTGTGTTCTTCAAATGCCGAATGCGACAGTCTTACGGATGAATCGAAATATCCAAAATTCTACGCTGACCATAGTGGTCGCGAGAGTGATCTTTAGACATGCGGTTTCCGGCAGGCACAAAATCATAGTTGCAACAAGCAGTTTAGGTGTGGGACTCAACTTCAAGGGGGTTAATTGGTAGGAATCGAGTAACACCTTAGGTTGTGAATGTCTACCATTGTGATGGTGTGGGCCACGGACAGCCTCGAAATACGCCGAATCGGGGGGTAGCTGCAACAGTATATTAACCTCCTGAATTGAAGCACGAACAGACATAACAGTAAGAGATGGAGCTACAAAAGGTAGCTACAAAAGACTTAGAACAGATTAAGCACTGCTAGTCAACACATCGCAATCAGCTAGTAGTGAAAATCATAATGCGCATGCTCTGACTGAGATAAATACCTTTACTGAAACAGCGAGGAGCTGGTTGCGTATAGAGGTGATATGGGAGAGGAGATATACGGGAGAGGAGATATACGGGAGAGGAGATATACGGGAGAGGAGATATACGGGAGAGGAGATATACGGGAGAGGATACATACGGGGGAGTATGAAAAGGATGGATCCCACCCACACCAATAATATCTTGTATCAAACACCACTGCGAGTTTAGAACCTTGACGAGTGCGCAACTATGAACCAACATTCACTAAAGAACAGGGTAACTGTATTAACTTACTACTATACTAAACCTACCCTTCACTAACACTGCCCAGGTTCTCCGACACCAATCCCAATCCCAATCCCATATAAACCCCATTTGTCATTTATATCACGCAAAGAGTCTCGCATGCACGCCCAGGCAGTACCACTCAAAAAGCGAGCTCCTTAAAGCATATCCAAAACAATTTATTTGCTCATCTCAGCTCTCTAACTACCTCATAACCCACCAATGCTAATATCAGGAATAAGAATATTATGTAGTGAAAATAGAAAAAAGTAATAGAAGCTAAGCTAGAGTATAAGAAGATAGACTCGAATATAAGAAGATAGGCTGGCATCCAGAAGGGGGAGACTGGAAGCATCCAGTATCCATGAGCAGACAGACGAAACCAAGCATACAAAACACCCCAAAATGCATACACGACACTCCTTTCAACTCCAGCAAGGGAAGTAAAATTAAGAAATAAAGCTAGGAAGAAAAGCCACAGACCCAACAACTGCCAAGCACAAAGCCGGTATATACACCAACCGCCCCCCACCCACCAAGCTCACACAACATTCTTCCAAAGATCCTTAACATCCCCCCATCGATGTCGTTCCTCACTCGTCGGCTTCACCCCCTCCCCCTGCCACCGTACCTCCGGCTGCCCCGCCCACCGTTCCAAACGAAACCTCCACATTGCATGCTCAACATCCAAACACTCCTTCGCCGTAACCCGGTACAGTCCATCATACCGGAATCCCTCGGCGGGGGCATAATTCTGTGCCCCTTTCTCCCGACTTTTAAAGCTCCGGATTACACGCACCTCCTTCCGCGTTTCCAGCGCGCGGATCATGGATTTTGTCGCATTACTAGGGATCCCTGGACCGCCAGTAGAGGCTTTGTCGCCACGGGTACCACAGTAGTGGATTGTGTGTAGCAGATCTTCGTCTTCGTAGGTAAGGTTTGGGGACTTGGTACCGCCAGAAATAATGATTGAGACAGCGATACCGTCAGAGTCGGCGGAAATCCCGCCTTCGATAACTCCATGAGCACCGTCACGGAGACAGCAGATCTGGAGAGGCCACCACTGTCCGATGACCAACCCGTTATGGCCGCGGATGCGCGCGTTCTTGCGCCAGCGATACCCATCTTCGAGGGAAGAGGAGGTGATCGTTTTTTTCCCGCCGCGCGGCTGGCCAGCAGCGTCGAGGCGTTGGGCGACACGTTTAGTTTTGTTGATACCCCGCAGGAGATCCGGGTCGAAATCGTCGTTGTGCAGCCACCGGTTGAGAATGTATTCGGCGTCCAGGACAATATCAGAGGGGATTTGGAGATCACGGCCGTCGCGGCGAACTTGTTTTAGGACGTCTGTGACGATGTTGCGGTGCAGGGCGTTGACGATGAGGAACGGGATGCGGTGGAGTGTTGTGCGCATGCTCCACAGTTGCCTATCGGTTATTGTGCCATCGCGGAAGGCGCGGTAGCCAGTTGAGACTTTGTGGGCGGCGTTTTCGAGGTCGATGATTTGTTGGCGGGTGAGCTTGGTTTCTTCGACCGGTGACTCTGACCGCCGCCGGGTGAATTGCTCGGTGCTTTCGTAGGTTAGTTTTGAGCGTTGAGTTTTCTTCTTGGCGTAGAGGTTGTGGTCGGGGCTTGGGGATCGCCGGCGACGCTTTGAACTGGCGGATGCGCTGTCTTGGTTACGTCGACGAGGCTGTGCGGATGAACTTGAACCATTCCCGCCGACGGGCTGCGGCCGCTTCTTGGGCTTCATCGAGAAGATTGAGTCAAGGACGACTTCTTTATCGACAGACTGACCCCTGGGCTCTGATTTTACCTCTCGAGAACTAGACGTCGCATTCGTTTCGCCAAATTCCTTGGAGCTCGATGTCCGATGGTTTTGGCCACGGTTTCGAGAGCCACTTCCGCCACCTGTAGGTTTATAATCCGAAGCCTCACTAGAATCATCATCATCCGCCGACTCGGTAAGATCAATTGTATCCTGACGAAGAGGACGCGAAGTAGTAACCGAAGCGGTAACCGAAGTAGCCATGGCCTGGCTCGCCCTTCGCGCGACACGATTAAACATTGGAGCATCGGAGTCGGCATCGCTCGATTCATCAGCTGGAACTAAAATAACATCAGCACACACAATCCATCAAACGGAGCCTGGAGAATCCATACCAGTAACGACGCGCTTAGGGCTCTCCGTCTGAAGGTTGCTCGATGGCTTTCTCTTGGCCGCTCTGGTAACAGGTTCTTTTCTGGTCGGTGAGATTGGAAGCTCGGAGCGGCGACGGGGGCTAGTCTGAGCTGTGGGAGCGGTACGGGACGACTCGGGGGCATTGTTCAAACTCTCCTCCTCCTCCTTCTCGACCAACCAAGTCCCAGCAATATCCTTAAGCCTGCTCCCACTCGAGTCCCTAGGAAGCTTATCAGAACGCGAAGTCGTGTTATCGACTTCGACACTCTGCGTCCTGTCACTCGCACTCGAATCGGCCCTGTCCTCCCTCTTCCTCCGCGGCTTCAAATCCCAAATATTTGCTGGCTTCCGGTAGCTCTCTACCGACGACATTTTGAGGATCTAGAGTAGAGCTAAGATGATGCGACGTGAGCTGGGCTCCTATTGGGGTAAGGCACCTTTTATCTCGACGAGCTGCGGGCGTAATCGGCAATGCTAAGGTGGTGGTGAGGGCGGTGGTAAAGACGCGTATACTACAAGACAACGCGAAAATGCTATGCAGCGGGGAAGGAAAGTCTGCTTTGTCAGCGGAGAGCAGGGTATCAGCGTTGTTGTAACACAAGGCGATTAACGGGAAGTGGCGGGAAGAGAACGGGAGGAAGGAGGATTGGATGCTCCTTCTATCTCTAGGACCAACTTGGAGCTTGGGTGCAGAGCCCGAGAACCTTCAAATCAATATCGCATTTGCAACTACCCACAGGTACGGACACGGAGTTAAAGTTGAACGCGGGCACCCACAGTCACTCGATGTATTTTCCACGACTCGGCAAGAGCCATGCTGAACAAGTCATCAATATCACAGCCCAACTTGTCTTCGCCATTCAGAAGCTATACATCAAAACCTTCGCTTCATTTGTTAAGGGCCCGTTCAGTTGTCCAAGTTATATATTGAGAAATATTTCTCTTCCCGGCGGAGCAGATATATATTAACTTGCTGGAGTTTCAGTTGACCAACAGAATGAGAGGGGAAGTGGGCACTTGGAAGTTCTGTGGGTGATATTTCGGAAATTGCCTCCAATGGTTTTTCAAATCACATTTTGGGGGCTAATATAGCTGCAATATCTGTATTAACCGAACACGTACCAAATCTCCAAAGTACAACTATATATACCTTTAGATTTGTATGATATTTTTGAGACATATTGCGTAACCGAACAGGCCCTTAGTACTGAAGACGGTGTCAATTTCCCTATATACGCTTAATTGACAAAGCGGTAGCATCTAGAAATAATTACTTGGAAAACTCCTAGCTCCCATCGACCAAAATAACAACCATATCGTACACATTTTCGATAAAACATACCAAAAACACTTCACATCATCCCCCCATGAACCGCAGTACCCGGCAACTCCGCTGGAGGAACCGACATCTCATGCACTGGCCTCACCGGTCTTACTGGCCCTTCCACCCGAATCTCATCCGACGGCAACTGTGGCGTCTGATACGGCGGCGGATATGATGCCCACTCTGCCTGTGTCTTCGCCTCATACTGCGCTTTATCACCTTCGTTTCCTCGTCCTATCCCTCCCTCCACCGCAACCGCCGACGTCTTCGCCTTTCTCCGTCGCAGGAACAATAGTACACCAGCGATCAGAGCGAGAGCTGCAACACCACCCACCACTCCTCCTGCAATCGCGCCTGTGTTGCTGCTTTGTTTATCGGCGGGAGCTTTTGCGTTATCGCAACCAAGCGCTTTGAGACTGCCGCTGTTCGACGAGCTTTTATTTTTCGGCGCGAGGAAGAAGACGCCAGATTCGTAGTCGACGGCAAGGTAGACCTGTGAGAGGAATGGCCCGCCGAGTTGTACGATGGGCTCGGTTCCTGACGCAAATCCGGCGGTTCCAAGGCCAGCTTGCTGGTAATCTGCAGCGAATTAGAGAAGTCTTGCGGTGTGAATCATAGATGCTTACTTTTTATATCCTTCCATCCGCCTACGGGTACCAACATCTTTCGCTGCTCCCAAAGCTCGTCGTGAGGAATCGTCACCGAGAAGCCTCCATCAAGCTCAAACGCCATCGTCTCCGACTTTGGAAAGTCATTGGAGGAGGAGTTGTAGGTGTAATACTCCCACGTGGCGTTGACAAAGTTCATACCCTTATGTTTTTCCAGCACCGTCTTATTAAATCCGCCCTGTACCTCCAGCGGCAATACCAGCGCCCACACCGCCGGCTCGATGCACGCCGTGAACGTCTTGGAGTTTAACGAAACGCCGTCGAACTTCACAGATTTGACCTTGACCTGGAGCGGACACGGGATGCTCTTGTCCGCGAAGATTGTAAAGTTCTGTGCTTTGGCGAAGTTGACGCGAGAGGGGTTGTAGCCGCCAATCACGAGCTCGCCGTCAGAAGCGGGAGCGCCGATGTTGCCGTAATCGAAGCCCCAGGTATGGCTGGGCGTTATGTTAGCGGCTACGGCGGCTTCAAGGAAGCGACTATCCGAGGCGAGACCGAGCATTCCCGCGCCAAAAGGGAAAGAGGCGTTGTTGATTATTGTGATGGGATAGCCGAAGATTTGGATGCTCTCGCCTTGCTCAGTGTCGAAGCGCATGGTATCCCAGCCTCGGGGGAACGCTGTGAGAGGGTCTTCACCTAGACCTAGAGATTCATCCGATCATGCGAGTTAGCTTTGCAACATACATTTAACAAGGTGACAACAAAGTAGTACCCCCCCCACAGAACGGGGACGATCTACATCAATTCCCTCAACACCAATTCCCTCAACACCAATTCCCTCAACACCAAATCCTTTAACACCGAATTCCTCAATACCAATGACTCGTACCTTTGTAACTCTGCATATGCAACGGATCAAACCCCGGGTTCTCAGCCGAGCCATTATACCCCACCGTCCCCTTATCCGGCGTCCACGACGTACTCTCCTGTGGCGAAAACAAACCTCCCCTCCAAAATACGCATTCTCGGAATGCTGGATCGCTGGAGTTGCATATCTTTGGCCCATCCGGCAGGAAGGTTGTATTGATAGTCGTGGCGACGTTGATAGAAAGCCTTTTCTTTCCGCTCCCAAAGCTCAGGTCAAGGCCACGATGGGCACCGGGAAGTTGGGGGTCGTGAAGGATTGCGACGTCGCCGAAAGGTATTGAGAACGGCTGAATGCTGCCTGTGGATACAATCTGTTTAGCTCAAGGGATTCAGAGCACAGGGAGGGTCTTACAGTTTTTGGGTGCTAGGAATGCTGCGGAAATAAGTGATGGTATTAGAAGGAGAGTGCATAACCGTGATACTACTGATGTATGGGGCGTCATTGTAGAAACAAACCTGCTGTTGGTGAGAATGGATTGCAGTTACTTTTGTTTGTCAAGAGGGAGAGGCGGACATTATGAACCCTCTCCACCGCAACCTTGCATCAGAATGACGGAATAAGTAACACCAAAATATAGAAATGGCAATAAGCAGGTATACGGCCGAACTAATCCCTGGTGCATAAAGTGAAACGACATCACCTCCCCTTATTCCCTAGTCAGCAGGCGGTGAAATAAAAGTATCCGCTAAGTAGTTGGGTGGAGTGGTAGAATCATATCCAATCATAGCCGGCTACGTGCCGATGGGATCTTAATGCCATCGTTGATGCAGAACACAATTGCGGATGTATTAGCAATTGCAATGCTATCGCTGCTGCGTTATTGTTATGGTTTTGTAATGTTGATGTTGTGGGTCAATTGATACATTTCCGGTGGTTGGGCAATAATGCACATTCGTGGTGAAGATTTTTACCCCTTCAATCCCACGCAAATCTGTTCTTGTTTTAATTCAAAACTCACCCACTTACTTCATGCGGAGAAATTTTTAGCAAAAGCAAAACTGCAGTCTCGTAAACCTGCCGTCTGCTTTCCGCCTAAATCCGAACAAATTCTAGGAACGATGTAAGTCCCTACAAACCCGTCAGCCCATACAAATTAAAAAAGGGGTTAGTAGGGCTATTATCACGAATATTAGATTACCAGTCTTCCATTATTCCATACGGAGGGTTTGCGCGCCGCGGCTATGGTTGTACAGCACATCAAATCTGACAGCCGGGCTAAATAAGCACAACATACCGCGGTCGAAGAAAGGAGAAAAGCTTAGCTCCTGTATGCTAACTGGTGACGCGGTGACTTTGTACTTCCAACAGGGTTGGTTACGTTTGACATTTGACGTGCCTCTCTGCCGCAGTAGCAATATTGCAATTGATCCAGTAGTTAGGTACGGCGGGTAATGTGACCTCGGTGCAGGGATCCTTTGGAACTACCGCGATGCGGAGAAGAGGTCTCGAAGGTTTTGACTGGGGCGCGAGTGTCACTGGGTTAACCTTATCCTGGCAAATCTCTAGTTAGTCTGTCAAACGGCTTCTTCAAACTGGCGCTTAGCCGAACATCCTAAGGCAGTCTGACGGATAGCTGTTTCCGCTGGGAGGTAGCGAACCGGTCACGTACTGGCGCTGGCGCGGTTTCAGGCGCCTATTCCTCAGGCCTAATTTGAAGTTAAAATTCGCTAATCTGAGTATTATGACTTGTGCTAATGGTGCTGGGGGCGTGGAGCTACTTACATTGTCCAACTCTTTTGGCAAACGCTTGTTTATATATTTACAGGTCCCAAGCTTAAACCCTCAATAAGCGCTTCAGACGGTGGATGTCGCGGTTAGGTTACTGCAACCGAGCGTCGAGCGTGAATCGTCACCAGTTTCTGCCTACGTATAAGGCAGCGCCTAATTGCAAACGAAAATATTTCCGTCGATCTTGATACTCCTATACGAATAAAGCGTTATTGCAATAGTTCTGGCAAAGCCAATTGTTGGAAACCGAGCGGTACTCGGGGTAGGTAAAAGTGGAACATCCCAAACCAGAAACTGGGTTTTGGGGGGAGAACAGGGTAATAACTAGGGGGCAGAGGCTAACACAGATGTCGGTGCAAACCTACTATTTGCAGTAAACACCGAGGAATGCTTTACCAAAGATGTACGTGGTGTCCTTGATAATTCCCCCTTTTGGCGGTAGCTAGGTAAAAATGGGGTGTACCCCGAGTACTTCAAAAGTGCAATTGCAGTTGTTTCCTCAAATCAGGCTAGCATACCTAGTACTGGAAACTATTTAGCCGATTATACTTCTGTAGTCCGTCCGCAGTGGCTATGTCCTAAGTGAATTGCAATTCAAAGATCGTCAACACCCGGTGAGGCTCCCACGTAATTACCCCTTTTATTTCGTCCATAACTCGGGCGGCCTCGGAAAGTCTCAAGATAGCATCAGCGCATACTCGTATTGGCTGCATTCCAGGTACTCTAATTTGAATCTAAAAGGATGCAGTATGGGGGTGCATACCGAGCTATTGTCTGTGTGTAGGATGTGGCCCACCGACGATGGCATATAGGTAGTGAACAGTTGAAGTATCTTAGTCTCAAAGTGTTATATTTACTAGAAGTACCTCTTAGCACTAACAGTTGCCAAAAGATACTTGACGGATGGTTTACAATATGTTACTAACCCCAAGCATCCCCTAAACTGTAGCTATGGGTTTCAGGGTCGTTTAGCCCCCGGTCAGCTGTTGCCTTGGATGGTGGATAAGACATATGACGGCATTGCGACAATGGGTGACTTCATTTCAACCGAGTATTCACTGAAAGGGAGCCAAAGCATTAGAATTCCAGGTCAATCATTGCCAATCGTTAGCACATGTCAATCGAGAATTCTGGGCTCTCACGGCCCCGAGCTGCTGGTTTAAGGGATAAAGTACAGAACCACTGGATATAGGATTACTTCCGGGCCATAATAATACATCTACAGCTACTATGCATATCATTACTATAGTCTCCGATTCTAAGATCAGATTCTTGGTCATTGACTCCAAACCGTGGCAACACCACCTTTGACGTCAAGTCGTTTCCTTCGTCACCGCAGGGCACCATCCAACTTTCATCAGCACATTCATCCTACCAAGACAGTCATCGGCTCGGTGAGGACTCACTTCCGCAGCAAGAGCTCCCAAAATACAGGTATTATGGTGACTTACTCTCGCCTTTGATCTTTGATGCAACACACCACTTGGTTATTGGTACCACTCATACCCCTCCGCCACGAATAGGAATGCAATTTTAGGCCCGTTGTAGGTCTAAGATCTGCTTCCTCGCATTTGGAGCTTCACAACGAATTGTTTTGGAGCGTGCTACATTGGGAGAATGACTGCATGCTTAGATGAGGATTGCGCGGCTGTGATTACCAACTAACTTTGAATAACTACTATATATATGGGTCGATAAAACGTGTAAGCCTACTGAAAGGATGTTTTTGGCTACAGCTCTTATACTACTCTTATGATATTCCTATAGAAAGGGTTTGTCCATGTTGTCTCGTCTCCAAACTCTCGTTGCCTTTACTCGCAAGCTCGCTCTATAGATAAACGAGGTACGAGTGGCAATACCACTGGAGGTTGGACACGAGACAATTGTTCGGGTATAAGTCTTTTAAAATGTTTGTATAAGAGTGACATTGGAATAAATCTTTTCAATAGGCTTACAAGTTTTATTCAGCCCGCTATACGGTATGTATATATCCCTCTTCAAAGCTCCTGAGATTGATCCTGTGAGATGAATGAGGTGTGGTGTTCACATCCCCAAATCCAACCGTGGGTTGATAGACTTGCTAATACTGGGGGTTCAGGGCTGCAATGCAAATAGAGCACCGATGTGAATTCACAAATTCAGGATAGATTGCAGGCCACTTATTGTCGAAGCTGATTCCAAATGGATTTTGAAGTCCCAATCTCAGATGTTGTTTGTATGTCACTTGACGGTTAATTTATGCTAATTAGCTGCAGTTATGGGTGCTCGGCCCCCGGCTAACCATCTAGCCGACGCCTTATATTGATTACCTCGCAGTTTGCCTGATACCCAACATGCAGACCATCCATAACCTTGTAACCTCTTCAACCCCGAGAGATGGCACCCGTTGACTACAGCAGCCTCAAATTCAACACTATCGTAGTATCAGCATCGCCGTCAATCGCAACAGTCACTCTAAACCGCCCGTCCCGACTCAATGCATTTACAAAAGAGATGGCGGGCGAGCTAGAGATGGCATTCGGCCTTCTTTCCGAAGACGAACGGGTTCGCGTCGTTGTCCCTACTGGCGCGGGCAGCGCGTTCTGTGCAGGCGCCGATCTTAGTGGCGCTATACTCACAACAGCGTCACCTAAGGACCATCGTGATGAGTATGTTCTTTCTTCCACGATTCTTCGGTAGCTAACGGGATGCAGGGGAGGACTTGTGTCGCTTTCCATCTACCGTTACAAGAAGCCCGTTATCGCCGCTATTAACGGGCATGCTGCCGGAGTACATATTCCCGGTTTCCTACTGAACAAACAGACGAACATGGCAGATCGGAATCACCATGGCACTTCCATGTACTATCCGCATCACACATACCACGGCAAAAATCGCCTTCCCATTCGCCAGCCGCGGCCTAGTTCCAGAAGCTGCGAGTACTTGGTTCCTTCCTCGCCTTATTGGCCACTCACGGGCGTCGCATATCCTCACAACAGGTGAGACGCTTCTCGGAAGTGACAAACTCCTCGAAGGGTTATTCTCGGAGGTGCTTGCGAAGCCAGAAGACGTTCTTCCGCGCGCGTACATTATTGCCGAAAAGATTGCAACCCAGGCTTCGGTGGTGTCCGCGTACCTTGTCAAGGTGATGCTGTTTCACACTCCCACGACGCCGGAGGAGACGCACTTGCTAGACTCGAGATTACTAGCAGAGCTCTATAATGGGCCGTGAGGTTCCCGAGCTAAAGTCAATGAGGATGGGCTGATCATAAGATAGGGACAAGAAGGAAGGGATCGATGCGTTCTTGCAGAAGCGTGTGCCGAACTTCACGGCTTCTATAAAGAAGGATCTGCCCGTGAATGTACCTTGGTGGCAGGAGGTGGACACGAAGGTGATGAAGTTTACTGGAAAGCTCTGAGGCCTACGACGGTGGCAACGATTCTACCCTTGTATGGATTTTATTGGCGTGTCAGATATTGGACCCGATCAAGTCAACTGTTCTAAGCATGATGTCTGCCTTGAGCCAAACCAACCAATGAAGTGCAGAAAACCATGGGTAGTGAGTCAAGCTTTATGCAGGCTGATGCACTGTACTCGGCGAACAGTCTAAATACAGCAGGGCACAGCCGAGCTCACATATCAAAACGCCAAATTCGGTGGCCTCGTACCCCGGCCCTTGATCTCACGTGATTTTATACTAACCGAAACTATGAGTCTGATCCAAATTGAGATCATGAAAAAAGTGAGGTGAGAGGGCCTGGAGACATCACTCCACCAAAAATTCAAATTACCTCCAGAGAGCTGAGATTTTGGGGGGTATTAGTTTACAGCTACCTGAGTCAGTGCCGAGTTTTTTTAAAAAATCCACCAAATTTGCACTCACTGCAGCCTTAACCCGAACCATAACCCAGTTACTCTCTTTAACTTTGCACATGTAGTTTTGTCCAACTTGCTTTGAGCCCCATATAAACTCTTTTTCCCTTATTCTAAACTCTTGTTTCCCTGCAAATCTGGTACAAATCTATCTGTGGTATTGAGATTTTCACTGGATTGATGAGATCTTGACCCAGTTGACCCATGAACCTTTGTGTGGAGCGATGTCTCTCACACCTTCTTTACCCCTGCAACACTATTCCCTTTTTATCACTTCCACTCCCATCTTCGTGCATATACATTGAGAGCCTGATTCGAGGCCAACGAATCTCCACACCACTGCCCGCAGTTATTCCCCCGCGTCGTGACAAATCAGTTCCTCAGGCATCTGACCGGGTTTTGTAATTCGGCTTAATTTTAGCCGGTATTTAATTATGCATTTAGTACCTTACGTGTCAGACGTCAGACTTGTCTTGCATTGCACGAACCTCCTAGTACATAGGTATATATCAACACCTCCCGTCTCGCCTGTCCTACGACCTACATTTACGAGCCTACGAACAAACTCACGAACATAACGCATTTACTCACGAACATTCATACCATATCTTACGCATCAAACCCTCATACAACCACACACAATGCCACCGATAACACTCTCCGCGCTCCTCCCGATAAGTCTATTCACACTGATCGCCTGGCGGATCGTAAACCCGCTCCCATCATCCTCGTCGTCACGACATTCACGGTTCGCAGCGGCGGCGCCAGAGACCGCAGCACGGTTACGCGGCGATGTACCACCACCATCAGCCAAGAGGAGGATATCCTCGTACATGGGGCCGACGAGCGTGATTCTTTCTGAGGTTGTAGCGAGAGGGAAGAGCGGGGGTGCTAAGGGTCATCGAAGGCATGGGAGTACGCCGGGACGGATGCAGAGTGGGGGAAGACATAGGAGGAATGGGAGTCTGGGTGGTGAGAGGAGGTGAGACATGGTGCGGGGTATGGTTTGATATGGAGTTCCTTGGTTTCTGAACACGGCTAACTCAGCCAATGTGAGACATGTATTCATTGATTTTTTTGTATATTTATTGATGGGGTATATTTTTTTGGTGTGCTATCTACTCTACATAATGTAATAGAGTCACCCCAAGACAGTTAATAAGATTTCGTGTCGAACGAAGGAAATGGTAATTTACCTTGAGAATCTCGAATTGCGAACAAGACTTTTGCTGCGAGGGAGAGTAGAACCGTCAATGTTTCAATACACTACCCTTAGTCACACAAATGCTGTATTATCCCTCCCAACTTTCCAGTAGTCCCTGAAACCCTTTAACCTTCATGGTTAGTTGCCGCGTCATATCAATGAGCTTCCTCTTGCGCTAAATCCCGATCTACCGCTTCTAATGTAACACAGGAACTCCCTCAAGTTCAACCCTTCCCGATAGCTCTGACGTTGTTCTCCGTCTGATATCTCTGCATCAACACCCTTGTCCCAAACTACAACCTTGCTCCTCTTTCTCAGTCCCGAATAACACCGCATTACTGCGATTCACATCATTGAAGCAGCCCGGCACTCACGATTTAAACACCCTACACTACATTCCCGTAGACCCCCGTAGACCCCCTGCGTGCCCAGTCGCGGATTAATCATGTTTGGTATCATTGGGTGGACAAACACGTGGCAGCCAAGTTGCCCTGGTTGTTGCCTACCTCGCCGTAGCAGTAAGATATCTGCCGGAACATCCCGCGTTTCGTGGCGAAATTGGGCCTGGCGTATTTTAGTGAAGACGAAGGTCACCGCGATAGCGGCTCCGCAAAACCGGAGGTCTGAGGAAGTAAAGGCTGGGCTTGCCGATATAGTCGATGAAGAGTGTGGGACCGGTGGTGTTGAGAGCTGCTTGTAGAATCCACGCAGAGTGCTCGACGTCGGTGCTAGGATGAACGTATCTTGGGTTTTGTCAGTCGGGGAAGAAAGCGTGGCGGCAGGTGTTCGTGCTTTGGAGCGCGAGACTGTTCATCGGGAGGGCATTGAGATGGATATGGATGTGGAGGAATGGTGGGATTGGATACTAAAGCCTCATGCTATAGGTAGGTTGGAGTGGATATCGTCAGAATGTTGCCCGGATCTTCTGCCAAGTGTGAAGTCAGTCTGGTGTATCAGCTGTTACCTTGGGTGGAAGCTGTTGAGTTCTGCAAAACGATAGGACGAGGTGATGAACTGGATAAGGGTTGTTCAGGGACTGTTTTCATTTCATGGTTCTTTTGGGAAAATCAGCACAATCTCACAGGTGCTCCGCAAAAGCAGCTTTCAGTGTCACTCGGGCCCGCATTTTACGCTATGCTAGGATTTGTCCACAAGTACTACATTACATTCCAGTGTAGCTAGTCAGTGGAAGAAATGGATCCCCAAAGCACACGTGAACTTCGATCTTCCGAAGCTTGATATTGGTTGGCATCGAAAACCCATTTCAAGGGAATGGCTTGCACGCACATGGTGTGTGCTTATTGCCCTGTATGTGGGAGTCATCATCGAACTGGTGTACAACCGCTTCTCTCTGCAGCTCTCGTTCTTAACTTTGGCTGGTTGAACCTGCGTGGGTCACTATTTGTCACTCGACACTGCACAGAATGACGTTTCCGGACATCCCCCGACTTTCTTCTTTGTACTCTCAAGCATTGGGTTTTAAATTTCATAACAAGTTTTCTGTAGCAGTTTTAGTTTACGTGGGGCCATTCTTTAAGTCGCTCATTGAGAGATAGGGGAGGCCTAGGGGAATCACTAGGTATCACACCACCCCATAAACTGTGCGTCTACAACAACAAGTGATGCAATCATCACAACATTTGTATATGATCCGCCTCCGTGTTTTGACCTCGGTAGAAGTCGTGGAGGGTATAGTGAGGGTGTACCGGAACTGCACTGCCTGAGAGAAAAGCGTCATCCTTGGGGACTGGTCGACTAATACTATCTGTCTATATTAATTGATGAACAGGAGTGTGCAAACGTATATGGCAAACCCCCGTTTCGGGTAGATGTAATCCAAATATATCGATGTACCACCACAACCAATTTAGATGCCATCATCATACCTGTCCAAACCATGTCTAACGACAATATTGATGTGCGATGGGACTTGAATTTGTATGAATGGATTGTGAGCGTATAAGATGTTGATTTTTATGCTTGCAGCCACGATAGCACTGAGAATCACAGACCGGCGCTCAAAGGTTACACAGTGGGTGATTTCGGCTAAGACAGTCAAGTTGCCGGGGGTGGGCTTGGTGGGTTAGTGGCCCTCCACTATGTAGCGGGAAGTGGGGAGGTACAATTTTGCTTAGGCGGTTAGTGGCCCTGTGCCCTCGCTGAGGAAGTACCGGGGATGGGGGAGAAAAAGTGCCATGATCAGTAATGGTTGCATGCACATATTTAGCTTCGCTAAATAAATATGATTACAAACAAACAAATAGACAGTCAATTTTGGCAATCAATTAGGCAGTGAACTTTACAAATAGACCAGAACTTATGGCTAATTTGAAGGGAGTACATTGCAGAAACTTGGAGGATACACAGCAAAGTAATCACGATTGCAAGATAGGGACTACAGATGCATTTGGAGAGAAGATAGATTCCCAGCACGAAACATTCCCGAATGATAATCAACTTCTCCATCCCGAGGCCGCACTGTAGGTCACTCGTTTGAGCACGTGCATTACTTTCTTGAGCCGCTTCCTTCGGCCCTGCCAGGAACCATCAACATTTTAATTGAGTCCTCCTCACTATAACTTCCGCGTATGATAATTCTCAATTGCAGATGAGTATAAATTAGTGATGACTTCGCATTGTGGCTGTGTTACCAACGTGTCCATAGCGCATCGGTAAACGTCCAATGTTTTGAGATGATGTGCATAACGCCACGCATCCACAAAATCAAAAAACAAGGCTACCACGTCGCTCGCGTCAAGCTTATGTCGGTCGTGCAACACGTTTTACTAAAAATGAACACGTCGTCCGCCCTGTCTACAAGCACAGAGCATGATGAGATAGATACTGAGATCTAGGGTCGCCGATGCCTAGCAAGGGGCACAAGGACATATTCTAGAAGTCAGGGTATATACGACAAGGCGACACCGGATAGAGTCTCCCGAACGCTGGTAAGCCCAAATTCATGAAACAAAATACGAATTAAGCTAACACATAAAATGCCAAAGTACTAGTCCAAGCGAGGAGCAGTGGAGAACATCGTCATGATCAGTGCATGCGTACTTTAGAGATGCATGCGTACTTCAGAGAAAGAGGGGTCAGGTGCGCATTGTGCACACTTGCATTCGAGAAGATACAGCCTTGTTTCTGCGGGCGGGGGATGCCGCGCATGATGTGCAACGGTTGCTGGGGGGTTATCAGTGAGATACAGTAATTCGTATGGAATGGGTGCGGAGATGCGAGGAGTTCGAGCAATTGGTATCGAAACCCCATTTCTAGCTATGACTGCGCATGCGCATATGGCGAGGCAAACTCATTCACCGGGTGAAGGTTTAGGCAACAATGTTCTCATAAGTTTGAAACATGCTGTAAGATACGAATTCATGATTCAGCTAGAAATAGCGGTTATAAACATTAGAGCTCATGTTGCGGCCGTAAATATCGTACAGTTCGTAAGGCTACATAGCATTCAAATACCCCCAAACACCATAACCCAGACCAAATAAATGCTAAAATTTGAATGAAAGATGCCTCCCCAATTATGAATAATTCAATGGAAGTACTGTCGTAAAATCCTAATAATCCTGATATCTCCTATATGATTGCTCATCATGTCGCCTCACTGTCCCATAATTCACACCAGTCTCTGGCCTTCCACCGGTAGTATTTCGTCTCTGCACCCCTGGAGGCATTGCAGCTCTCGGTCCCATATGATTTGAATGTCCCATAGGCCCCATGTGTGAGCGATGGCCCATAGGCTCGTCGAATTCGCGCTGGCTCTCAAAGTGGCCACCCTGTCGTTCAGGGAAGCCTTGCTCAAAGTGTCCACCAGCCCTTGTCGGCGGCATTTTAAATTGTGGCGGTTCGAATTCATCGTCAAAACGTCCGCCGTGACCACCGTGACCGCCGTGGCCACCGAGACCACCGTGACCACCGAGACCTTGACCACCGTGGCCACCGAGACCGCCGTGACCACCGAGACCTTGACCGCCGCCGTATTGTGCACGTGGGAGTGGTGGTATGGGACCTCCCATTGGCGGCGCGGGTGCCATTCGATCGTTTCCGTATCCGTGCGGTGCGGGATTTGCGGTATTCGAATATCCATGCGCGTTGACGCCACCTTGGTACCCGAGCGGCTCTACCATTGGTGGAGGTGGTGGCGGTTCAATCGCAAGTGGCTGCTTCTGCGGATGAGACGAATGATAAGGTTGGACTTGCGGAAAGGACGAAAGATGAGGTTGGGCTTGCGGGTAAGACAAATGTTGAGGCTGGACTTGCGGGTAAGACGAACGTTGAGGCTGGACTTGTGCGTCGAACTGTCCGCCAGGGTAACGCGGTGGAGGATTAGGAACATAGGCAACCAAATTTTGACTAGGGTAGTGGATGTCTGAGCCGCGGTGGTGATATTTTTCGGTTGAGCCTCGCGTAGAATAGCTGCGGTCTGAATATTGATCTGAATGGCTCCGTTTGGGCTTGCTTTTGTAGCCGTATGACTGCGACCGGACAACTCTGGAGCCTCCATCCCGGGTTTTCTTTACATGGTCAACCTGGACCCCTACGCGACTCGGTAAACATAGGCACATCGTTGGTTGAGTGTGGTAGAAAGCGGGGCGTGGGACGTGGTTGAGGTTGTTTGATTGGGGAGAAGGCGGTTGGCAATTGTCGCAGAACTCTTAACGTATCCTTATGTTTTCGTGAGGGTTGGAACCGATTGCTTCGACTGACCACGGAAACAGCAGAGGGAAACGCTCGGCTTTATGGTGATCGAGCTTCTCCATCTATGTAGTACTTTGTTGAGACACGTTCAAGCTTCTCTGCTGTTGGCAACAAAGATAACAAGGCGTACAATCAGACACTGCCAAGGGTAAGCTGAAGTGGGACATCCATGGCCACGCATATGCAACCCCCGACGTCATTGATCGTTAAATAAAGCGATTGTATTCGGCTACTCTATAGGAAATATCGTTACGGGATGAAGATAGAGTCTAGATTCCCATCTAAACTAACTTGCTGTGATGAATAAAAGTCCGAAATGGTAGTAAAGCCTGATTTTTTCGGGTTGTTATAGCCGGGTGAGATCTTATACTAGTTATTAATGCCATATTAGGCATAGTCATATATGTCGTGCAGATAAAGTTCATGGGTAAATTCCGGTAAATAATACGGTTCGGTTGGCAGCCTTAACCTCAAGACTGACAAGCTGATAGGGTTTTCCGAGGCGTCCCAGGAGACAAGATGTCGGTACTTGACCTGGTCGTACGGTATCTCGAGTTTGCTTTCTCCCGGTCCTCGAGGTTTTTGAACAAAAGTACCGCGCGCGGCCGAAAATCGGGATCATCACCGCAGATGAGAGAATTTTTGTGTTCTTTAGTGTAAGTTTTCGTTTGTAACAGGATTCGGCGTCGTAATGTTCATTCGTTCGCCTTAAAGCAGCTTAAAGCAGCTAATCGCATCGCGCATCTGCATCGTCTGATGTCGGGTTTTGTGACACCATCATCGGAAACGAGTTGTTCGTGCATGGATGCCCATTCTGGCGGTGCGAGATCGATGGAACGCTGGATGCGTGCAGGAACCCAAGAATTCTTCTGGGCATGGGGTTATTATTTATTGAGGCCCTAAAGGAGACGAAATACTGGAAATACATACTGCATATGCAGGAGAATGAACGGATTTAGTGGGGAATTCGTATTCCAGATCAATGCCCGATAATCTCTGATCGATAGTGCTGTATCTTTGTTTGCGTTGGGTCAATCGGTCGGAGTACTCGAGTCCAGAATATCGCTGGTTTGAGCATTTGTGAAAACTGATGAGTCCAGTCGTCGATTTGTTGACGGCGAAAAACAAAAAACTGCGCTGAACATGTCAACGGAATGGGAAGCAGCCAGTGAGAGTGCTTAGGAGTTAACCGCTCCAGCGGGATTCGATTGTGCGCATGGACATTCGCTGTCAATGCATCGTCTAATCAGCTTTCCAGCCTTCTCATGATAAGGCAATGCAATAAAATCCAATCTTCTCACACCATGCAGATACAAAAGCTGTAGTCGATCAACACTTCAGTCTGAATCTATAGACATACTAGAATTATTGGCTCATCGAAGTGGGGTGACGATTCCCGTAGGCATCAGCCTAGCACTCCATAATTTTGTAGCCAACTCACGAGATGATTCTCGGTTATCACATTCGGAGTGTTCTGTATTGCTACTGCAAGTGTCGAATTTCTGCGTAGGCACTGTGCAACCTAAATCTTGATTCCATAGATAATACGCTGTACGATACTGCTGCAATGTCTATGCAGACCGCATATCTGGACCCAATTGATACTCTTCGGTTGATTGGGAATGTTGATACCGGTAGATATCCCCGTCGGCGCATTTGCTAATTGATGGGGGCAAAAGAAAACGTGATTCAAGACTTCTGTCTAGATGAATGATCCTACGACAAATTATCTAAGCCATTGAAAAAAGTGCATCCTGGCGTAGAAAGGCGCGGCCAGTGGCGTACGTTTTCGTACACTCCGCACGAATAAATATGGTGGACGGTCTTCTGTAGAATGTACTTATTGCACCCCCCCGCACGCCCTCTTAGACAGTTATGTATCCATAATTGCATCTAAATTCGAGAAGCAAACTGCTTGCTGCGAGCGGGAATGTGGGTGACTAGGAGGGCGGTGGATGGAGAGCTGGGATCGGCTCGAATTATTATTGCATAGGATGCTAAGAACGTCGTCATAATGCAGCAATGCCATCATATGGATTTATTGATACAGTGTTTTGTTTGGTGGATGAAAGCTGTCAATATGTTTGTTAGTCCATGATACTTAAAATTACAGCGCGACCGCTCAGGAGGAGAGAAGGGAGGAGGGGGAGGTCATAGGATGATGCACCACCAATAAGATCCACTATTGAGCTGTCAATCCGGCTATAGGTCATATGGACCCGTGGTTTTCATCAGACCTGTAACGAGCCACAACCACACTGGTGGGGTGATCATTCTAATGAAGCTGGATGACACATCTGAACATCGAACAACGGAGTCAGAGGAAGCTGCAAATTTCACCGAAACAACAGGATCGGCCCCGATGAATCCCGAAACGGCGGGAATACGCGGTGGACTCATCTACGCACTTTAGTAGTACCCTCTTTCGTTAGCTCGACTCGACTTTGACTGTACTGACGATAGTATCTAGAGTAGTAATAGTAGATTCTAGCTAAACAACTCTTCTAATTACGGTGGAGGATGACTGACCGGGGGATGTTGGTGGCTGGTGGCGCTCGTACCCCGTTGCTCACCGCGGTAACTGTTTGTGTAGAGGTCGGGAGGAGAGGATCCGATCATGGCAAAGAGCGTCTGACATAGGTTGGCTGTTCGACACGAGATCTCTGAAAGGATGCGGAAGGTATTGAAGAGGTGATGGCGATGAGAGAGATTTTAAGGCTGGAGTTTCCCCAGTAACTACTCGAGCTATCCAACCAGTTTCCAAGTACCACGTGATACGGTTTAATCATGAAAGCTCACCCGGGTTTCTGTGAACTGTGGTAAAATGGGGAGATTTTGATAACAAGGCATACTAGTACTCTGACAGTTGATAGAACTTCATACGGATAGGATAAACCCCATTTCATGTAAGAGTAGGTATCCCTGCATAGGAATGCCTGGGGGTGAATCTCAGACACTACAAAAAGTACGTGGTTCAACTGATGGGTTTATATTTGCAAAGCTTTAGGTACAACTGGTCCTTCTGCAGAACGTTCTCTGCCTGACAGCGAGGATGAAAGGAGCTTGTTTAATCAGGACCTTCCTTGTGGTTTGTTTCCATTCCAATCCACAGTACTGAGTAAATATCGAAACCAAAAGGTTTTATAACGAAAGTATTATGATTCTCTTCACAAAACCAAGCTGCGTGCTTCTACCCCATTTCCAATGTTGTGAGTATACCCTGCTAAGTTAATCTTTCCGTAGCTTTATGAGTTGGCCAGTTTAAACTTTCCTTCATAATTTTGGACTACTTAACTGAAGATACCATTTAAGGGCCATATGTTGTAATGGCTTGCACGAACACAGTATCCTTCACCAAAGTATATCTTAGAGGTCGCAGTTTTCAAGTCTGCGCTGGGCCATTTTTTTTGCTGTTGTCTTCCTTTTATTCATCATGTTTGTCACTCGGAATGAATGATACCAGGGATCCATGCCAACGAGAAAAACACTCAAGGTAGAACAATTGATGCAGTCGACAATGGCTCCCAACACAACGCGCCTCAGTCTGAGGAGGTAGAGCTTTTGACAGTGCAGAGCCTTGGGTAATAGCCTGGAGATCGTGGAGTTGAGGCCTGGTTTCATTTTTTTCTCTGATCACAAACCAATCGACTCAACCCCATACAGAACTCCATCCAGCAGGGACAGTAGAAAGAAGTTTGCTATCTTGAACTAGGGGGTTTGAAGGTAATAGGAACTGATGGCAAGAGGGGTAAAAGAGATGCAGCCGCACAAGAAGACGACGTTGGGTTCTGCGGAGGCTGAAGGAGCGCAAGTGTGAGGAGAAATGCAGGAGGGAGAGAGACTTGCAAGGGCTGCTGTAGAGATTGAGGGCTGGGGAATAAGTAAAAACTGTAGTGAGAGAACCTAGAAAACCCGATTTCCAAACTTAGAACCCCCATAATCTGAACCATTTACATATCATTCTTCTTCCACCTTAATCTCTCCCTCCTAACTCTTCTTCTTGTAACTACTTAGCAAGTAAATCATCCGGCTTCCTCTGGATCTTGCTACCTTCTGCTGCTTTGAAAACTTCCCGGTGGTTACGGGAGGAGTTATGAGAATCAGGAAATACTGGGTGTGGGGGTAGAGGCCCTCTGCCGTTTTTAAACCCTACCGGCGGCGAAAGGAACATATTGCACAGCTTGACAATGGGAGGAGTCGTGGGCTGTGGGAATTGAAATAGGAGCCTCAGAAGGGCTCTAGCCAGGGAGCGTTGGCGTACAGCATCTCAGGCGTCCACGGTGGTTGCGTTTGAATGCGGGAGGCGCGACGAGATTACGACGACGGTCAGGTTATTGAGGATATAGAAGGGAGCTGCCTTGTGAGGATGGATCTCGCGGAAGAAAAGGGCGGCTTGAACGTGAGGTGTATCTGTTGTGGTGTGTTGGTGTGTGTTAGTGGGAAGAAGGGAGAAGGGTTGGGTAGTTCTGGTATGAGGAGGGTGAGGTTGTGGTGAGAGGGAAGCTTATGCGCTGGGGCTTGGACGTGATATGTCTGAAGTGCGGCGCAGGAGGCGACAGAATGTGGTAGTGGTGGTTCGTGAGTGAGGCGTGGTGGGGATGTGTTGGTCAGATGGGGTCGAAGAAAACCTGGAGCTACTCTGGACTACCACCCTCACTGCCACCCCGAACTCTTCCAGTGATCGAACGTCCTTTGTCATACGGAGGCACAGAATGTATTGAAACGCTATCAACTGCAGTTATAAGCGAGGCGAGGTGAGGTGGAAGCACTGAAACTGAGATGGGGAGCGCGGTTCGTTGGACGGTTGAGGATGTTGGAAACGGAATTAATTCTTGAAGCGTATAACCATTTAAATTGTAATCCAACCTTGTCCTGGTCCAAAAAAAAAGCAGTCTGATTATTATGCCATGTACAAAGCATTAAGTCCAGCACAGTACACAAATTCACCAAAAATGCCTTTCTCCTCGACGCGTTGTCTCTTGACATCCGCCCACCCCTGTCCCAGTCCAGCGTCATCAGCTTTCCGCTTTCTCCCTCTCCCCCCCTTCTCTCTCTCCCACTTCTCTCTCTCCCTCATTTCCTTCTCCCTCTCTTTTCTCGCGCTCTCACTCGCCGTCCAGCTCATCGCCACCGCAGCGGCATAGGCAGGCCCATACTCCGGCCCCACGGTTTGATGCTTCCAATCCGAATGTTTGACCTCCCATCCCCGCAAGGGAATCTTCTTCCTTTCCTTACTTTTAATTTCAACTAACCACTGATTCCTCACTATCCTCGGAGGTGACTCTTTCTTGCTAAAACGGATACCTTTATCCTTAATCTGTTCGATCATGTTGGCGGCAATCTCCCGGTTTTGCTTCCGCCGCTTCTCTTTCGCCTTCTCTCGTAATTTTGCAAGCTCCTCCTCCTCCTCCTCCTCCTCCTCCTCCTCCTCCTTGGGCAACGTCGGAAACTCCCCCACCTGCCGGAACTCCTTCTTATATACTCTCCTCGAAAACGTTTTTAATAGCCCTTCCAGCTGCGGCTTGGTATACTCCTGCTCCTTGTCTTTATTGTAGTGCTTAATATTATGTACCACCGTCACAATGTACTCCCTCAACTCCGCCTCCGTAACTCTCGGATCCAACGCCTCTGTGAGAAGCGAGAAGTTTGGGGTGCGAGATATACGTTCTTTCGTGTACGATGCTTCGAGGTAGTCGCGGAGGGAGTGCGGGTTCGGGGGGCGGGGCGAAGGGGAGGAGAAGTTGTAGGGTGCTGGTATTGGTGGGTCGTCGACGATGCCGGGGTCCATACCGAAGAGGGAGGCTGGGAGATTAGTACGCGAGGAAAGAGGTGAGGGGGGGGGAGGTACCGTAGTAAAGTTGGAGAGAGCGCGAGCGCTGGAGTTGGCGTTCAGCCGGGGTGGCGGTACGGAAGAGAGGGTGGCGGCGGTTGTAGGTGCTGATGAAAGGGGTGTAGGACATTGTGATGGGGATGGTGGCTGTGTGTGAAGGTGGTCTGGGGGCGTGTGGCGTTCGAGTGAGGAGTGTTGAGGTGAGTCGAAGAGACGGTTGACTGTCGATATTTGTTGCTGAAGTTAGTTGGTTGAATGTGAGGGTTGTCTGAGAGCGTAGGATGTGGGAATGAGGTTGTGTAAAGGTGTAAAAGAGTTGAAGGGACGGTGGACACTCCGTATCTGTTGTCGACGTTGTCTAACGTGAAGGGTGGATGATCCGAGGGTGTAGATGTCTGAATGGCGTTGTGGGAAGGTGGTCCAGTTGCCAATTGACTCGGGTTCTTGGGAGACAACATCAACAGGAAGTGGTGAGGAGCACCCATACACAGCCTTGCCTGCTCATCCACAACGTTGGCCAAGTTCATATGCACCATCGTCAGCGAGAAGCCACCTACCACAGCACTTGCAAAACGCTAGCCTCCGTCAGCCGGCTAAGTACTCAAACCTTAGTCTGTTTTAACCGGCTTTTGTCGCTGGGGCTATCGCAAAAATTCTACCAAGCCGTCGACAGACTACCCAAACCTTAATTCCCTCCCCACCTTCGCCCTCCTCCGCCCTAGAAACAAAAAAAGCGGCCCCGCGCAGATTCGAACTGCGACCTCTTAAATATACTTCAGATGTAAACTTTATATGTCAAGTAAATCTCAAATATACCCCACGCGTGCAAGCCATTACACCACGGGGCCATTGGATGCTAGAGTGTACGCTACCGTGACTATGACACGGATTGAGAATATGTAGACATACGCAGATTCCAGAGACTTGTTTTCTCTGCTTACAATAAGTACCTGACCAGAGTATTAATGATCGTTAGATTCTTCCTCCTCTACACCTGATCACCCGTCAACTCTCTCAATTCTCCGCGATAGAAGTAACCATACCTGTCGCCGCTTGAGGTCCCCCCACGTTTGCAAGTGTGCCATCTGTCATTGTTTAAACTTCATTTACTCAAAGCTCAATCTATTACGTAATGTTGAACAGAACTCCACCTCCACTACCTGACGTTTTAGCGCCACCTGAACCTTTCCGCACGAACCTTCCGCCGCGTCACCAACCGCTGTTAACATTGAACAACGCAGTAGAATACGGAATGCCTTCATGCGGATATACTTGTCGATGTGGTAGCTGGTCTACTGATGTAGCCGTTAGATTGGAGGCGAGGATTGAGCGGTCCGCGCGAAGAACACCGTCGTCGGAAGAGCAGTCCAACGTTGACAACCAGAGGAGAAGAAGCGGGTATGTGGAATCTCCCCCACATAGCCGGGCCATCCGGGGGGGAGGGGACAATGGTTACTGTCATACTCTATGTCATTATGATTACACAGAAGCGAGCATTTGAGGACGCAAGGTACTCTTCATAAGGCGACAATGTGGATCGAATATATTGCCGACTACGTGTATGGCGCCGAATCCTTGCCTTCACCTAATGGACTTCTACGACAGGATTGCTCTAGATGGATAAGCTAGTAGTCGCACTAAGTGCTTAATGGAGGTGTGGAACTGTGGAAACGAACACACATTGAGGCCGTGAAAGCATACCCCGAGGATAAGGATTTGGTTAACCATAGCCAGTAAGTTAAAGTCATGCTCACTTTGTATTGTTGATAGCATTACGAAGACAGTGACGGCAGCGTAACGAACATACAGAACCTACAGGCCCACCGACACTATCCGACAAGATATCCGACGGCAGTTTAAATGCTAGGGTGCCTTTTGATGGCCAGATGTCCGTTCGGTGGTATCAAAGGCTCTTTGTCGACTAGATTACCTTCGAGGGGTTGACAAAGTACCCCCACCAAGAACTGGTCAGCTATTTGCAACAGATCTACACCTTTATCTACTACAAACTTGCTACGGATGGGTGGATGGATGGGGCTGCAACATTACAACTCTGGTGAAGTAGTCATGCCAAATTGTGAGTGGGTACACATTCTGGTCGTGAAAGAACTTTAGAAGACTCAGACTAATCTAGACTAGTGCTAGTTTAGTTAACGAGTCCTTAGTTCGTACCCACAATGATCTCTTGTGGCTGATGTATTACGAAGACTGACCGTAGAACGGCAGAACATTCACGCGAGGTTCTACTGTCTACAATCATCCCACTGACGATAACAGCCGCTGCACATACCCCTCCAACATTGGCACCGATTCCTCGGTTGAGTGCTCGACATAGTACTTCTCGCTATCACGGTTTTCTATATAGTAACTGCCTTGCGTGCCGGTGTAAGTGATTATCTTGTGGCCTAGGGTGTCTCCTAAAGTGTCTTGAATATTGGACGTCAATCAAGAGCTTTAGTGCCACAGTGCGCCCGTTGATGGAAACTTTAGTTAGGAATCCGCTAATTGGTATTAGGGGTGCAGACGAGTGAAGAAAGTGAGCGAACGCTTGGCATTTTCGCGACTCACGGGCAACGTTTGAAAGCCGATTCCTTAACACAACACAGGTCAATTTGATTAAGAATGAAATAACAAGTAATATACATATATAAGAAGCTCTACTATCATGTAGGACCACCATTGCTATGAAACAGGGTACAGACCCTCTTAGGCATGCCATCTATCTACTGGTAAATACACTCTTACAACTACTCCTCCCACAACCGTTGTGTGACAACAATAACTTCCTCATGGTCATGAGGTCATTGTTTAGGGTCCTGCATTACTTTTCTGAAGTGTGCTTTCTGCATAGACCATACATTGATGATTGTGTTCCAGTCATTGACAATGTGATGAATGGCAGTTTTGCCCACTCCAGTTTTCTGTTGCATTTCACAAAAGGATTGACCTTCAGACATTAGCTGAATAACCCAAATGGGTTCTTCGTGTGTTGACTCCCTTCTCCTGCCATCACGACCGATAGGCATGACTGTGTGTGGGGTGGGAGCATGAGAATGCGTCGGGGGTTGCGTGATGTGAAACTAGCGCGGGTTCGCTCACTTTCTTCACTCGTCTGGGTGTCCCGTGCCTTGACTACAACGGTAGAAACTTGTACTTCAGCCTACTAACAAAGCGAGGTAATGAGAAACTGGAGATGAGGTAAGTTTCAGGTGGCTCTTTGTCAAGTCGAATACCTAACAGTGCTATTAGCAGCGTCGGATCGAACTTGGTTGGTTTGAACTTAGGCTCATCCGGGATGTCTATGGCTGGTCATTGGCGGGAAACCATTCGCCAAAAGTGCCAGTACTTCCGTTGTTAGTCTACAGTCACTACTGAGGTGGTGGACAAAAATTAGCACCCGAAAAGCTTAATTTCCCTATAGAGTGAGCAAAAGAACGGCCTCGCGCAGATTCGAACTGCGACCTCTTAATATACTTCAGATGTAAACTTTAAATATCAAGTAAATCTCAACTATACCCTCGCGTGCAAACCATTACACCACGGGGCCTTTGTATGGGATCAATATGTTGTAACCTGCTTTTCACCTAAGTTAGAGTTAGCACAGGCTTGGGAAATACGCAAATGCGAGTAGTCTCAATACCCTAGTTTCTCAGCGCTGTATGTGCACCCCTAAGTACCACAGACACACTGACTGTCAGTGCATAATTTCCAGCACTGGGATCGGTTCCTTTTGCTGAAGACTATTTGTCAATTGCCATCACCACCAACATCACTGGATTTGATATCAACTTACAATTACTAAAGTATTAGTATAAAAGAAGCACCCATGTTCAACCTTCAAGTCTATGCTAGGGTAGACCTGCCCGTTCAGAGACCTGGCCCCGGACTATACACCGATATATTTATAGGTTGGGTAGATATCTGCAGTCCGGCATCTCGAGGTAGATGTAGCAGAAAGCGAATTTTCGCGCAATGGGGAGAGAAGATGGCCGTTCTGAGGCGAAAGGCAGAGGCAGTCAGTGTAGATAATGTGGATGTTGTGGACGTGATGGTAGAGGAGAGGAAGAAAGGAGGTTGCTTTAGAGTAGTTAAGCTTTTGGTACTAAGTACTAAGAAAGCATGATGTGCATGTGGGGTAGATGCAACCTTACTTGTTTTATGCTTAGTTGTCAGGGTCCCGTGCATACAGCAGCGAGCGCAATGGTTCAGACGTCAGGCGTCGCACAGTGTCATCTCCGTTAATTGTTGTTCTTCTCCAAAAGTGTCCGTCACTCACCACATAATTGCTTCTTTACACCAGTCGTCTTCTAACAAACCTGTCACACCATGACAAGGATAACGCACAAACGGAGGATTCTCTGCAAGTTGACGACCCGAAGTCATGGAACGTTGTCAGTCGATGGTCACACCGAAGAAGCGCTTGTGCTGCTGCCCTAGCACGGTACTTGCGTCGTGCTGCAAACTTAAGGAACCTACGTTTGGCGTGCATATGAGCAAGAAATTCACCCTGCGATAGCCTGATGAAAAACACGAAGGCGAGGGTCATTGGCAATGCCGGATATCTTCGCTAAGTTAACGACCGCATACTCGGCATTACGGCACTGGACTAACGTGCGTAAGCCACAGGAAGTCTACTCAATAACAAGACACTGTGCTAAAATTATGGCGTAGTGACTAGATCGCGGGTCCATACTACTCGTCGGGTTTTCAAGTCTCCCGACACGTCATTAGAAGCGCCCTTGGCGATACATCAATTTACAATGACTACTCATCTAATTACCATAACTACACATTACAGTCGAATAGCTACGAAATCAAAATCAAGTGTCTGATGCAGAAGCAATGAAGTTCAAGAGCAAATACTCCGCTTCTGGAGGATCGGGTTCTCAGAATATTGGTGGATCCTGTGCTGACCCCGTTCGACTCCTTTACGGGCAGGTACTGGGAACAACGGAGAAACAAAATGACATTGACAGACTTGAATCGATAAGTTTGTAGCTGCGTGGTTTTCAGAGTTGCAAGGCGATGAACTAACGTTGGATTCATGTGTCGAACTCGATACCCTCTTTGTAAACAAAGAGAAACTTTCTGACTTGGCGCTTAGTTTTTGAAAAGGATAGATGGTGAAGGCGGCGGAGAAGAAGGAAACGGTAGCGGCAAAGATCGTATACCAGATGTTCTTTTTTTAATAGTAATCTCTCTCCTTCAGCTTATTTACTTCAGCCGCTGGAATTGATGCTGATTTGGATGAATTAATCTTAGGTGCAATGGTCAGGCCATTTTTGGCGACTATGATCTCTTCCTCGCCATGAATGATGGAAACAAGTGCGCTAAGTGCCAGAAGGGAAAATTGGAGGGGTCACATGATGGCTGTTGACTCTGACAGAAAGACGTGAATCGCAGAAGCGGAGATTTGAAATATAGGGACAATGTCGCACTTATATCTACCTCTCTCCAGGCAACTAATTAGTTGTTGACTTTTTTCTCAGTAACTTTTCAGCTCTTAAAGCTCCTTTTGTGTTTTCGACAACCTCTCATTCGCCGCTACAAAAAGCCACTGGGGATGTAGAGTACAAGCTACTCGGGGAAGCACATATAATTACGCGCTATTGGCTAGCTACAACAATTGCACTAACATACAGGCCTAAATAGGTAGCTGATCATGAATAGAGATCATTTCACCCACTTTGGTGAAATTCTTCCCTCGTTGAACTTTTTTTCGATTGGATCTGTTGACCTTGAGATCCAGAGAGCCCAAGGACTTATTCTCCACAAATCCAGGACTTGAGCTTGTTGAATGCTAGACAAAATTTGAGACACTATAAATAGAAAAATAAGAATTCTTTGGCGAGACTCGTGATACGGGCGCTAAGCGTTTGTTCGGTAGCGTGGTATGTCCTCGAAGTGGTATTCAAGCGGCAACAAAAAGAAGTTACTATATGATTCCAGTCACGCGGGATTCGTAGCGTTCGTTCCACACTTGGAATCCTGGGTCTATTATCTTCTGCTGGGCCTACTCAGTATTCATCATTTGTCCCGTCAGTATTTAGCGCCGCTAGGCAAGTTCCGTCCTATCTGACCATACCCGTACCCGAACTGTAGGCTCGTTCCCAGCTCCAGTCTTGGCACGAGCGCCACTTTCTGACGAAACTCGCTCGTACCCAGAGATGGGCTGGAACCTTTCGAGCTCCGAAAATGGGGTTCGCTTATCGGAACGAGTGAATAGCATTCCGAGCTTCCTAATATGGAATTGTGTATAAACTTAGCATCCGAAGCTCTTGGCGTGAGGGCTCCGGGAATTGTGCTCAGCATACCGAGCTTCCTAATAAGGAATCATGTATAAACTTGGGGTCCGAAGCTCTTGGCGTGAGGGCTCCGGGAATTGTGCGCTCTGTGGCTCAGCAGCCCCGATTCCTCCTCATCGCCATCAACACACAGTCAACTCCACCCATCCTCTTTGGACTGCACCTGCATTCCAATCCACAACACATATCGAAAGCCGAGACACCCTACGTCATTCTAGCATCTATCCTCTAGGGCACTTTGCGACGATAGCTATGCCCCCTAAGGGAAATAAACGCGCTGCATCGGAGGTGTGAGGCCTGAAGGTCAAAAGGAACAAACATGATCGTGGAAGCCTCCCCAATCACTACAGAGTTGACAATTGGAAGGGATTCCTCCCGAAGAAGATCTTGGAGGCTGTATTGGCTGTGAAGGTCAGCGGGTCGAAAATGCGCAAGATGAGGACTATCGTGTCGACTGGCTAACGCGTATAACCTGCTAGACCCCTGACGACTGGAAGCGCAGCATTATGTGCTTAATAATGCTTGTATTCTTTAAGATCAGAGGTTTGACCTTAGCAAATATGAAAGCCTTCCAAACAATGGCTATCCTGCATTCCTCATACTCGCACATCACGGACCTTCGGAACTGGATTAGCTACACGAATGGCCTACTCAAATCCAAACTTATTGAATTGTACTGGGCGATGGCTCAGAGGTTACTCGAGCAGTATCCGGACGACAAGCGAAGAGAGGTTGCGCAAAAGGCGGCCAACAATCGAATGCAGCACCTCTCAATGCATGAAGTGGCGTCTTTCCAGAGTAATGACGATGTTTATGAGTATTTCCATTTAGACACAAAGGATATCTTCTTTGTGTGGGCTCCGATAGTGCGCGACGTAATGCCAGAGTACCTTGGTATGCATGACAGGCCTATGGACAGAGGATTTCACTGGTTAGATCGTTTAGAAGAGCAGTCATATACAATCATCGCGCGATTCGCGTCAGGCGCATTAATTGCGATCACAGGTACCGATTTTGGCGAGCATGCTCGTGCGATTGATCTGCATGAGACAAGTTGCACACATGAAGACCTTCTGTGGCCGCTGATGCGCACAATTGATTGTTGGTCGGATATCCCGCTTGAAGCTGGTGTTGAAGAAGAAGTTTGGCCTAGGCCCGGAGACGCTGCCAACTTGCCACAGGATAGCCCCGGAGTTCGCATGAGTGTACCTGGTATTACGGACTACAGTATTTCGGAGCACCAGGAAACTGGTGGCTAGGGAATACGTATGAAGGCGATTGAAGAGATGGAAAAGGCTAGCACCGAGAAGGATATGGAGACGGTCAACTTAGTGAAGCGGCTGTTGGGCACAAGGGAGTTAACCCCAGTGGTTGGGGATGATGGTATGGGTACATTCGCTGCGCACAGTGCTTAATGATTAACTGAATTTTGCATGCATAGGTGAGGTCGAGTTGCGCCCGCAGTACAGTGTTGAATACATTACTGCGGAATCAAGTCGTTTAGCCCAGATGAATACTTCCGGGCACGTTCGGTATGCTTTAGAATTGTTGGAGATCGACAAGAAATCCTATCAAGTCTTAGGAGCTGCCCTCCGAAGACGGGAGAAGGAGCTTGAAGCCGAATCGGCGCTTTTAGAGTCGATGGAAGAGGAGGCAAAAGTGTGGAAGGACGAAGTTAAGGCGATCGAGGAACGTGTTGCTCTCAGGCGTAAGGCCAATGCTGAACGCAAGCAGTTACTTGCGCGCGACCAGCAGGAGAACCAAAGCAGCTTCAACAGAGTCCATCCGGGAGTGGTTGATTCTTTGCGCCCAGGATCAATGTTTGGTTTCGACGCATCGCCAGTTAGGCGTCCGGCACAGGCTCTCCGTGGTCGTCGTTCCTTCGCGGGCATTAACGACTCGCCCCGTTTGGATCATCGCAGCTTCGGAGCTAGTAGCGACGCTGCCGGGTTGGGCGTTTTGAGTCCGGGCAACAATCTAGGGCCCGCTTTTGACGCTCCGCAAAGTACTCCGGGGAGTTACCGAAAGATCTCTCCAATTGGTACGCCTGAAACACCGGTCGCTCGGAGCGATTTGCGCAAGCCCGAGAAAGACGAACCTGTTCCATCCCGCAATTCGGTGACCCCCGACCAGGGCTACGCGCAGGGACCTTGCGCGGGTGCTATTGAAAACGATGGCGCCGAGGAAGAAACGGGGGCGACGAACAGGGAAAGGTCAAGCACGCCCGGTTTGGTATCAGATGCTTTGGGCATGCTTGGTGGTGGAGGTGGTGATACATCTTTTGGGTCGGGGAACGAGAATGAGATCGAGTTGATTGATGGAAGTCGTGGACCTACTAGTGGGAGGTGGGATGAGCATGGTGGGGAAGGAAAAGATATGGTGAGCGAATACTTGAGTTCACAGTCATCTGCTACCCAGAATGTGATCCCCCCCGTAGACTTGTCCTTCGGTTAATTTTATGCAGAGTGTAGACGGAGTTTGGGTTGCTGAAGGGCTGTGAATTGTGAGTTATCTTGTGGAGTTTCTTTCGTTGTGGGGTTTCTTTCTTCGGGGGTTGTATCATGATAATCAGAGTTCCGGATTGGTTTTGTCCTCGCATTAATATTTCTTACCCGTATGCTTAGTTTGGGTGGATATTTCTTATTCATATATATTTACTTCGTGAGGGTTTCTTTTGGGCTTAGGATTGAGTCATCTGGGGGGGGGGGTCGACTGTAAGTTATATCGTTAGTCTTCGAGCCATAGTCATTATATAGCAATGCGGACTGTTGTGAAACACATTGTGGATTCCTACTGGGTCGGAGCTGCAGTCCGGGTTTCACGGGCAATGATGAGTCCCCGTTAGGGGGGATTATAAGTGGCCCGAGCACAAACAAGCAAATACGGGTAGGACATAAAGCACACCGGGTCGCCCGCTCGGATTCCGCGCAATCGATTCCATAATGGTTCGGAGCCGTGCGGACTCTCCAACAGTTCGCGTCGTCCGAAGGCGGCAGGTATTGAGCCAGGAAGCCAGGAAACGTAGTGCAGCGACTGCGGTACCGATAAACGACGGAGGGTCAGTTATAGCACGCATTGACGTCAACTTTGTGCGTGCACCCTGGGAGACGATTACTTGTTTAGCCATGAGAAGGTATGTTGGACGGAGTGAATTGGCAGCTTTCTTAAAGTGAATTAATGAGGCTAGATATATAAACGATGCCTCCAAGGCTATCGGGAGACGATTGAGTAACCCGCAGCTCGAATTACGGGACTGGCAAGGGATGGCCATAAGTCAAATCGATTGCGGACGGGACGTGGTGATCGTTGCACCAACAGGCGGGGGAAAGAGTATGGTGTTCCAGGGTCTTGCGTTAAAGGATGATAGAAACATTGTATTTGTTATTGCACCTATCAATGCTCTCATGACCGATCAGGTTGGTAATTGATCACCCAAAAGGGACACCTGCGGGCGAGGGAGAAAGTTGACGCTTCTATAGGTTGACAATCTGGGTCGAAAAGGCGTTAAAGCTTGCTATATCAACAGCGATTCTCTGAAGGATAATCCAGGTCTTGTTAAAGACGTGGCCCGGGGTGTCTACCAGATTGTCTATGCTGGCCCGGAGATGACGTCGCCCAACAATAATGCGATTTGGCGAGTGTTAGATGATGAGAAGAGTGCCTTCCGGCGTAGCCTGAAAGTTGTGGTTGTGGATGAAGCGCATTGCGTGCATGCGTGGGGTGCGCCTGCTAAGGATGGAAAGCCTCCTTTTCGGAAGGAATATGCAAATATTGGCGGTTTACGAGCCTTCTTGCCAGCCAGTGTGCCGTTCCTTGCGATGTCGGCGACACTGCCACGGAGGTCTTTGCGATATATTCACAACAGCTTGGGTTTATCGAAGAATACAGTTCTCATAAAGTTACGCCTGGACCGGCCGAACATTTTCCTCTGTGCGATTCCGATACACGGCACATTAGACGATCATGCGGACCTCAATATGCTCGTTCCGGAAATAAATGAAGACTCCGAGACTACCATCATCCCGGGGGACATACCAAAAACGATGGTCTTTGTAGACAATGTGTCTGCGGTTATGCGTGTAGTCCACCAACTAAGGTGGTTACTACCAGCCCGTCTTCGGGATGCGGATGTTGTTCGGCCTTATCACGGTGAAGCATCGGCTTCCGGAAATGCGAAAACGCAACAACTATTTCGAGAAGGTATTACCAGGCTGTTGGTGTGCACATCGGCTGCGGGGATGGGTGTTGATGTCAATGATGTGGAACGGGTTGCGCAGTGGCGGTTTCCCCTTCTCGCTACTTTCGACGACCTCTGGCAACGGTTCGGTCGATGTGCCCGGGATCCAAAGCTCTCTGGACTGGCTATGTTGTTTTATGAACCATCGAAGATTGTTGATTGGGGCGTCGGCGACGGCCATGTGCTCGAAGGTTTCCGGGCATACAACAAGCCAGCCGGTACGGATACTCAAGCATTCTGTGACCACTTATATACCGGAGAGAAACCTGATGTGATCAACGAGGCGCAGAGGAAAGTTAGCAAGCAAGACCCTTCGCTTCTTTGGTGGGTTTCTTCGAGGGGCTGCCGTAGGAGGACCGCTTTATATTTGCTCGACGCGGATGAGAGATCGGAACCATTTTCTACTGGGACTCAATTCTGCGATAATTGCGATGTGTGTGTTTCAAGGCTGGTGGATTGCGGTGGACCAGGGAAATTACTCGGAGTTGATATCTCCTTAACTCAGCCGTTCAGGGTGCCTCAGAAGCGATCCCGTCAAACCGGGAACATCGCTAAATCCACCTTGAAGCAGAGAGAATATATCGATAAGAAGTTACAACATTGGTGCCTTCAGCGTTGGAAGACTTTGGCGATGGGCGACGGTGAACAACGTTTTTTCGCCATACTCGCGGATGAGTGGCCAGTTACCGAACTCCAGCGGAGCAAGATAGTGGAGTTCATCAATGAAATTAAAGACAGGCAGTCGCTCTTTGAGGCGTTGGGTAAAACGTGTCACCTTGGAAGCTCAGTCATAGAGCAATTCGTGGAGGAGATTGTCGACTTCGCGATTTCGGAGTCTGCCAAACGCCCCCCTACACCTCCTGAAGTGACCAGCACAAACGGCACCACAAACACCACAGGAACTCCATCTCTACGATGGCTTCCTGAGCACCAGTTTACTCCCATAATGACGCCAGGTACGGGTAGAGCCCGGAGTGGCGCCACCATCAGCGGACAGAGGACTACGGGGGTACTGGACTGCTATGGCAAATTGGAAGAGGTTAGGGCACGGATTCGGGAGATAGAAGAGAGGTCGCGCTCCGTTAGGAGCCGCGGTTCAACAAGGCGCGGGCGGGGTCGCTTCTCCCATTTGTCACCTCAGTCGAAGAACCGGGCAGAAAAGGAGTATCGGTCTCTAAAGGCTAGGGAGTATTACTGGGTTAACAAGTGCCGTCCGCCTCAATCCGGATTGGCTGGGCTTAGAACCCGGGGCTGAACAGATGGCCCGAAGCAATGAAGGCTTCAGTCGGCGGATAATACTATTATTATTAGAGCGATTGCATATACTCTTATAGATATATTTTAGCCCACAAGCAATCGCTTAACCTATATCAGATACATAATCCAAGCATCAAGATAGCTTTAAAAACACGGATCCATATCTATCTCTGCTCCCATGAAAAAGTCCATAAGATCGCCATCGTAAAATTCTCTGGGTTGGCTAGGGTCTGAGCCTTTGATTTCATCTAAGTCCAGGTCATTCTCCTGGCGCCTGTTGGCTGATCCTATTCCGGCTCCCGAAAATTGAGGTACACCAACATTGGGATCAAGGATTTTGCATTTGAGGTCTGATATACTCTTCTTCGTGTTGAGGGCAACCCAACCCTGCATTCATAAATCCGTCGCTGGAGTGATGTGAAAACGGTCTGCAGAAGACCCTACGGTACGACGGCCCGGGGTGAACAAAAAGACCTACTGCTATTAGCCTATGTCTATATAACTAAGTGAGTAGGTTAAGAGTAATATATATTCTCACTGTGGAGGGGTTCAATTAGACGCCTGATGTCCACCCGGACTGACATTTCCCCATGGTGGGTCCCATTGTCTGGGGCTCCGGTTGCTCTCGCCATCGCCAGTTTCGTTCGCCCGAAGATCATCATTAAATGTGCCAGAACCTCGCGCTGAAATCGATCCGATGCAGGGGTTCCCCGTTGGTTGGAAACTTCTATTATACAACAGACTAAGTGTTTGTTGAATCGATCCATCTCAATCCACTTTCCCTCCCGCCCACTAAGATTCACCACGCAATGATTCAACCAAACTCGTTTAAGGCTGTCGGACCCAGTCTTTAGCATTCCTGCAGACCATTCCAAAGACTCGATCGTGTAGTTACTTTGTCGTCCGCCATGAAACATTATCATAATCATCTCAAGCTGCTTGACTATCCTCCCTGAATCTCCTTGAGCGACAGCTTCCCCAAGCGCCCTATAAATCAAGCCGTGCTATAGTAGCAATAATGCATTCTCCAGTAAGGCATCCCGTTCTTCGATAGTCTGTTTTTTATGGTTACAATGAACACTAGTAGGAGGGATCCACTTCTTTACGACTTCGGTGATAGTTGCGCGCCAGTCTAAAGACGTCATTCGGGTCCGCATCTCTTCAACCGACCCGACATTGATGTGTGCCATAACTGCAACAATGATTAATGCATCCGTTACATGCTTGAGCAGAGCGTCCGCAGCATAAAAATCCATATGACCAGTTGCGCTAAAGACCTTCGTTCTTCCCAAGATTCCTCCAAGTCTCTTTAGTGATAAAGCATTTCGACAACCATCCGATCCGCCATGAGCGTCGTATATCATTCTGCACGCTGCCATGCGCAGGTGAAAAAGCCCTGCTCGCACATCTATGTCAATACACCCTTCTACTCCGCTAGCAGCCTGCAAGTTACCTACCAGATATTGGCATAACCCATTGCAATTTATGGACAGCTTTCGCATCATCGAAAGACTTACAGCATTTTTAGGACTGGAGCCGCTGAACAGTTAACTGATCGCCTGATATTGGCACGAGGAAATTGTCTCCAAGTTTATCTGTATCCAAGTATAATTCAGGTATAATGGCATCAAGGATTTGAGAGTTCCCTGATATTGATGCTTCGTCCAGGTCAAACGCGTTCATTGGCACAGCATCTATCTTTGTCGGAAAAAGCATATACATCTCCGGTGGTTCGAACCGGAGTAATTCCTAGCCACTCCGGCCATCCTTCGAACCTATTTCGGCGCCTGTGAAGCTCCACAATGTATCGCAAATGATGGCCTCGGAAATTCGGGGCATATATGTGCGGACTGATTCAAACAGTGGTGCCAATATATCATGAGTTGTGAAATCCCGAATTTCCTCCAATTGAATCCACCACTGTTCCGGGGCCAGAGTATATAGGCTTGATTAGTGTGAGCAACGGGTCCGGGTAACCCGCCAGCGGTCCGGGTTTGGGCCGCAAAAATGGGTCAGTTCGGTTCCAAACCTGGCCAAAAACCCGACCCGCTGACTCTTGGCGGGCCAAACCCGGACCCGTACCCATCAACCCACGGGTTTGGCTGGGTTTGGCTAGACCCGTCGGTTCCAATCTTCGGTTCTGCGTTTCAGGTTTCACATTTATGGTCCCATTCAGATATGCTACTGTGAATCGTAAAATATTGACATTGGTACTGCACGTTTCATTTTCGACATATTAGCCGCCTTGATGTGCAAAACAAGCATACTCACGCGCCCAACCACATCCTGAAAATGAGTGTCAACAGAGCGTCAACGATATTTGGTCTTGCATTTCCGGTAATATGAGTGGTGCTTGATCACAAGCATCCATAAAGAAGGATATGGCAGCCTTTATAGGCAGATATGTACAGTATATTCTAGCCACATCCTCTGGGACAGTAACAACTTACTTCATTTACAGAGCTACCACTAAGTATTCTTGAGCCTTTTAGCGTATAATAACAGTCAAAACGATGTATATAGACAATAACCGCCACATCGCGCTGTGATTAACCATGATGGAAGGCCAACAATCGTTGACACTCTGTTGACGCGCATTTGGAAGATGGGGCAGGAAGCGTTTCACTTTCAGTTTTGCTTATAAAGGCAGCCAATAATCAGTTTATGACAATGTGCAACCTGTCGCCCCGCAGATTAGCCATGATACCTGACCAACAATCGTTGACGCTCCGTTGATGCTCATTTTCATGTTGGGGCAGGGAGGGTATTGCACTCTGTTTTGCCTAGAAAGGAAGCCAAAAATTCCTTTATGACTGGCTACAACCTATGGGAGGTGTGATTTCCCAGGACGCATAACCAAAAATCGTTGACTCTCCGTTGACGCTCATTTGCATGATGGGGCAGGGAGGGTATTGCAATCTGTTTTGCCTATAAAGGCAGGCAAAAATTACTTTATGACTTAGTACAACCAATCGGAGGTGTGATTTCCCAAGATGCATGACCAAAAATCGTTGACACTCCATTGACGCTCATTTTCATGATGGGGCAGGGAGGGTATTGCAATCTGTTTTGCCTATAAAGGACGGCAAAAATACCTTTATGACTGAGTACAACCTATTGGAGGTGTGATCTTCCAGGACGCATGACCAAAAATCGTTGACGCTCCGTTGATGCTCATTTTCATGATGGGGCAGGGAGGGTATTGCAATCTGTTTTGCCTATAAAGGCAGGCAAAAATTACTTTATGACTTACTACAACCTATCGGAGGTGTGATTTCCCAAGATGCATGACCAAAAATCGTTGACGCTCCGTTGACGCTCATTTTCATGATGGGGCAGGGAGGGTATTGCTATCTGTTTTGCCTATAAAGGCCGGCAAAAATACCTTTATGACTGAGTACAACCTATCGGAGGTGTGATTTTCCAGGATGCATGACCAAAAATCGTTGACGCTCCGTTGATGCTCATTTTCATGATGGGGCAGGGAGGGTATTGCAATCTGTTTTGCCTATAAAGGCAGGCAAAAATTACTTTATGACTTACTACAATCTATCGGAGGTGTGATTTCCCAAGATGCATGACCAAAAATCGTTGACGCTCCGTTGACGCTCATTTTCATGATGGGGCAGAGAGGGTATTGCAATCTGTTTTGCCTATAAAGACCGGTAAAAATACCTTTATGACTAAGTACAACCTATCAGAGGTGTGATTTCCCAGGACGCATGACCAAAAATTGTTGACGCTCCGTTGACGCTCATTTCGCTATGGCTGTATCCACAATATGCAATCAATTAATTTGGCCCAGTCCATCATTCACATTGTTTTGGCTGCCTTTCTGGCATTTTCATTTACTTTCTTCTTGATCACTACGTTGTGCTTTAATAATACATAGATATATATAATAATAATCTCCAAAATCCCATGTCTTTCGGTCACTGCTCGTCATCAGTTGCAAAATTGCTCAATCCGCTGCTTTTGTCTTCAAAATGAATGTTAGCCACATTACCACGCAACAGATAGTGTACTAACCTTCATCAGTCAGCATATCTGGATCAAAATCGGTATTGTGCTGGGTATCCTCATCATCATCGAAAAATTCCGCACAGGGAAGAGCTGAATGTGAATACGAATATCCGGCTGGCAAATTGACGATTTCGGAAGGTTAACCTCCGGATGTGTTACCGGTTGGAGCGGGTGGGGCAAGTGGTGTGCCGGGCGGATATGGAGTCGGCTCTGGAGTCCGCCCTCTGCATCAGGCGGGTGGAGGTGCATCTGTTCCTTTGCGTCTCCAGTGTGTCTGCAGATTCTTTGCGGTGCCATTTTGGCGAGGAAGGCAGCCGGATGTTTGGTTTTGACGAAGCATTGCCGGGAGTCTTTGTATCGCAGCCTTCAACTCATTATGCGCAGGAAACTCAACACCCCGCTTCTTCTCTTCTCGGACCTCGGCGTGTGGTTTATTAAAAAAATATTTCGTTTCCTCTATTGCGGCGTGCGAAAAGCCTGCTTTGGCCATTTTGGCCATATTCAACGCCAGGCGCATGTCGGACTGTTCCAGCTGTACCCGACCTCCTTGCCTTGCCATAGTCGCAGACATGGTGAAAACCTAGAAGCCATTAGTTGCTGCTCATATACGCTTCCTTAGCCTCCTCTGAGGTGATTAACGCCTGTTTTGTCCACTCTCGGGGATGCTTATCAGGAAATTCATCTGCGAAAATCCCAGAGCTAACAACATCATGATGTTCGATTTTGCGGACTGTGCGGACAAATGCCTTTGTTGACCATGGAGGTTTCCCGTTACGGGCAGCAATAAATTCGTTACACACCTCTTTACGGACACCCGCTGTACGTTATACAGCTAATTGACCGCCGATTGCGTTGATATGGATACACTCACATCCCACCACATGCTGCATCCTATTGTTCCTGCTTTCAGTCTTGCGGACGATTTTTAAATTTGCATCCTGGGTCATACGTTTGGTGGCTGCATTGGCAGCGTCGAGGTGAACTAACTTGTGTCTGCACTCTTGTTGTGTGCCAAGAATTTCCATATTGGATATAGCGCCCACCAATCTGCTGGTATTTAATCCGTTCTCACCTGGCGGAGGTGGTAGTGTATCCATGCTGTGCTGGTGTGGAATGGGAGAGGAAGATGATAACGAGAGGAAGTGGGAAGCCCTGAGGACTATATAGTTAGCTTCATGTCAGAATGGAATAAGTAGCAGCCAAGATGATCATTATGCTTAAGATGAATCCTACTGAGTATTGCTGCAAGTTGCAGGGGTTTCCCACCGCCCCGCAATTTGCAAAGAGTTGGTCTGATGTTGTTTGTTTGTTAACAGGGATAAATTACAGTGTAAGACCCCCGGAATCGCTCAATTGCTAGATATTAATAGGATGCAGTTCGAGGGACAGGATGTCTGCTGATGTTTGTCTCAAATAATCCCTGGGATATTACATGAAAATGACCCTAACAATCATGTTATATCGTACGGTTAGCATCTCTATTCCTGATTTCTTGACAGTCAAGAGGGAGATTTTGCTTTGTTCAAGATGAGTAAACATACCAACCTTGACATAAAAGACGCAGCTTGCCTCCATATTGTCCATAACTTGCAACATCCAACATCTCGCCCAACAAAAAAGTCCACGCAAACTACAATGGTCAATGCTCCGAAAAAGAACTTTTTGCCACTCCCAGCAGGCAGATACGGTAAATCGACAAAGCAATCAACCCAACGATGTCATCAATTGAATGAAGGCATGTGCGGGTTGGAGGCAGAGAGAGTCCGAGCCCTTGGGGCATTGCACAGCTTGAGATCCAAAAAGAAGCTTGTGGCGGAGAAGTGATGAGAAACGCGCTTCTTAAGCAATGAACAGAAAGAGAAATTGATTGAGGATTATGTTGAGAGAGAAACAGCTGGGGCAAGAAAGCGAGTTAAAGACGCAGAGGCAGCGGTTCAACAAGAGCAGGACAATTTGATGCATGCTGAAATCGCGGGATTGATGTCCAGAGAGCCCGAAAAGACATTTGAGGAGATGCTGGTTGCTATCGGAGACAGTCTGAGTGATCTTCCAAGTTCCGACGATGAGGAGGATGGGGAGGACGAGGATGATGAAGAGACTGAGCAGGGCAAGTTGAGCGATGATGACGAACCCGGCTGGGTGATGGGCACAATCACCAAAATGGTACAGCAGTGCATAGAGAGCTTTCGGCAGAAGCAGATGAAGCTCGACGAACTGACTCAAGCCGGATGGGAGGATGCAGCTGACTACTTCTGTGAACGAGATAAGAAGTACGGCACATCTGAATTGAGGGTTCCGGCAGTGGTTCAGCCGCAAACAAATGATGACGCTCCGGCACCTCTGTCGACAACATTTGGAGAGCTTATGGAGAGTCTTGACATTGTCCCCGGAATATCGCAAAGGCCGCAAGGGACTTCTCGACCAGGAAGTTGTCATATCAGGCTAGGTTGGGTGAAGCCGCAGTCTAAATCGAGCATACCGAGTGGTGAGCCCGATTCGTCCACGTTACTGAAAGCGAAGCCAGTTGAACCAGTAAGCTTTTACCCCTGCATATAGCCTCCCGCGAATTACCATATAGGTATTGGATTCAGACGAAGTGATGGTGACGGCTCCTGTGTCTGCGGAAGAATACATATGCAAAGTGTAATTCTTGATGTCTGATCGCGGTGAAAAGCAAGGTGTTTACCAATTTTGCTAGGTGTCAGCTATTTCTTGATTTCAGTGACCAAATTGTGAGATATGATAATTCGTCTGTGCATGTGCAAGGGTCGAACACACCATGTGAATGTTCTAAAATCCAAATCGCACCATAAGATGGCCCAAAAGTTCAGTTTTCTTTGGCATGTGACTGTTAAGTGACAAAGCAAAAGCAATATTAGTGACGAAATATGCTAACAAAATTTAAGTGAGTGATGTCATACGTGTTATAGAAAGAGCGGTTAGTGCACATGACGAATTGATCTGAACGACAACTCTCATGCTGAATTCATCCATGTATCCAACTGCATAACTTGCCACACAGACCTGGTGCACATGGTTGAGATATTTGAAATTGCTTGTGGTACATCATGGAAATTGAGGAGAAGGAGCTGGATAAGGAATGGTGAGGAAGTCGAGCTATATTTACTAAAAACTAGTGAAATGATCTACATGCCGTCACTTGCCGGCCGAAAGCGTGAGAATGTAATAGGCCACGTCATTTCTCACTTAGATAGCGTAGATAGCAGTTGATCAGAAATTGAGAGGTAACAAAACTCCTGGACGCAAATGATAATCCATACAAACGTAATACTGGATGTCAAAAATGCATATATGATTGGTTGCATCCAATTATTGAGTGTACAAAGGCTGTCTCAATGTGACTAATGTGAGCGTCAACAGAGTGTCAACGATTTTAAGTCATACAGATTCAGCAATCAATGGGCTGCATTGTCATATCGGTCCAAACTGAATGTATAAGTTGGTATTATTTCGAAAAAACCAAATGACTTGCTCGTTGCGAGATCCTAAAAATGAGCGTCAACGGAGCATCAACGATGTTTGGCATTGAGTCATGAAACATCCAGTAGGCTGTGCAAGTACAGTAAGTCATAATCGAACTAACGGCCGCCTTTCAATTCAATAATGGTGGTAGCAACATTTCTACTATGTCCTAAAAATGAGTGTCAACAGAGTGTCAATGACTTTTGGACTTGCATCTTGGAATATGCATGGGCTGTGCGGCGACGTTACTCTATAATCGCGCTATCGGCCGCCCTTCTAGGCAAAAACTCTTACAACAACATTGCTACTATGTCCTATAAATAAGCATCAACGGAGCGTCAACGACTTTTAGCCTTGTATCATGGAGAATCCTAGGGCTTTCCGGCGACATTGTGCCATAATCAGAATATGGGCTGCCTTTCTAGGTGAAAACGATTGCGACGACACCGCTACTATGTTCTAAAAATGAGCGTCTACGGAGCCTCAATGACTTTTAGCCTTGTATCATGGAGAATCCTAGGGCTTTCCGGCCACATTATGCCATAATGAGATTATCGGCTGCCTTTCTAGGCGAAAACAGTTGCAATGACACCGCTACTATGTCCTAAAAATGAGCGTCCAAGGAGCGTCAACAACTTTTGGCAATGAATCTTGGACAATCCGAGGGCAGTGCAGCGACATTAACATATAATCGGACTATCGGCCGTCTTTCTAGGCAAAAATGCTTTGGACAACATCATTACTATGCCCTAAAAATGAGCATCAACGGAGTGTCAACCATTTGAGGCGTTCTATCTTGCACAATCAAGGGGCTATGCGACTACAATGATCCATAATCGCACTATCGGCCGCCTTTGGAGGCAAATACGCTTAGGACAAGATGGTAACCATGTCCGAAAATGAGCGTCAACGGAGCGCCAACGATATTTGCGCTGGCATCTTGGATAATCTTACCAGAATGGAACGCAGATAAACCACAATGAACCAATCGGCAGCCTTTATTAGCAAAAATGCAAGAGACGACATCGCGTCCGCCTCCTACAATTGAGCGCCCATGGTGTGTCAAGGCTCCAAACACTACAAAGCAATAAACTGCATTATGCTGTTCCTAAATGCAGTTTTACGTGGTCAGTCGTTGCAATCCATTCTTGTATTCAACTTCACAAATATGCATGCAATGTCTTACTGATCTGATTATTTTCCTTGTAGCTGTAGAGTCAATATTCAGGAACCCACAGTCTGTGTTACTGTATTGTGATTTTCGGCAGTCTTTCGAGTCATATTACCGAGCTTCCTAATTTCTACCGCCAGGTCGGATACACAATCGTTGAACACCTCATTGCTCGAGGTTATGATCTCTTTCAGAAATGAACGTGTCTTTATTCGCGATTTGAGCGACCTTACTTTGCAAATCATCTTCAATGTATGGTGGGCTTCAATGAATGTAGGCTCAAAGCGGCCTATTGCTTGGAATGCTTCTAGGCATGCGCCTTTGTGGCGATTCTATTTACACTGTGGAATTGAGGAGTGCGGTAGCCCTAGCATCATATATATCGTTTGCCATCAAGTTCTTCGCCATCCATCGGAACATGGGACAAGCTCAATGGGGAAACACTTGCTGGCAAAAGCTTACATTGCAAAGTTAAACAAATTAACAGAGTCGGAGGTTATTGAATTGACTAGTTCGACGGTAGATGAAACAGCTTTGGCTATTTTGAAGAGGGAAGGAAGTCGAGGAATCACAATAGTAAGTTTGCAGATGAAAATCATATTTGATATCCAGTTTAATCCATATTGACCGAAATGACAGACAAAACGTTCTAAACTGGCAGCTAAGGACTTTGAAACTTCCGAATTTCACCAAGCCACGTGGAATCGCTACCTCATGTTAGGATTTGTTTCGGCACATATTCCATGGAACGCTATATCAAATCTCGAGCTACGGCAGTCATATAAGGCATTACGCGATGACCTAGTACTGCCATCTGCTACGACTCTTAGTAACATTTGCTGGAGGGAATATGCACTGACAGTGGATGCAATTAAGAAGCAATTGCCAGTATGAAATAAATTGAGTTTAGCTTTGGACGGATGGACATCAACAAGCAAATTGGCCATAACGTCAGTCATTGCTTCCGATATGGATCGAAATTGGGCATTGCGTGAAGTTCAACTCGCTTTTGATGAGGTTGATCGCCTGTTCTATTCCCATTTGGAAAGCTAATTAAGGATGATAGGACAAGGGCCAACATACTGGAGCAAGGCTAGCCGTACATTTGAAGGACGTGCTTGATTGTTTTGAGCTTACCGACGGCTGTTTGCTTGGTATTACAACTGATAATGCCTCCTCAAATTACTCGATGACACGCGAGCTGCAATCAACACTTGAGATCTCTGGAATCGAGTGGCCAGCATTGAGGAACCACATACCATGCATTGCGCACGTCATACAGCTCGCTTTAGGTGTATTCATGAGCAGTCTTGGTGTGAAAGACCGCACCAAGTCTTGGGAAGCCCAAGAGCGCGATCAGCAATTTGGAGAGAATGAAAGCATAGACATTGGGAAGAGTCAAAGACTTCGAAAAGAGGGTAATGCTAGAATCAATAAGGTGTCAGCCATGAGACCAGGTTTAGGAAAGATAATTGAGAAAGTATGTATTTCATGATATTTTGAAAGTCCTGAACCTGACTTTCATATAGCAGAGAATGCTTGCTGTATTATTTACACTAACACCTGGTTGCCGAAATGAGTTTATTGACTGTCAAAAAGCCAAAGTCCACATTGCAGTACATCCGATTATGGATGAAGACATGTTGGAACTCTACGCTGGAGTTGCTCAAGCGCGCCTACGATTTATGGGAATTCACACGTGAGTGGCTTCAGAACCCAAAATACAGTGAATACTGGCCGCTATTCACAACTCAGGATGAATGGACGATTGTCAAGTATGTCATGGAAGTATTGAGGCCATTTCGATATTGGACTCTTTGGATGTTGAAGAGGCATACAGTCACATTGCATCACGTTATCACAGTATACAATGACATGATCGATCACATGGATGGCGTAATGTGAGCTTTGGCCAAGAAGAAGACTCAATGGAAGGAAGACTTGTTCTCCGCGGTGAAGTTAGCTCGACAGAATCTTTCCAAATACAACGCTGAAGTGACTCCAACGACAGGCATGCTTCTTATTTCCAGACACATCCTCGATCCTCTCAGGAAGTTGTGATCCTTTAGAAAGTGGGACAAGGGAATGGATATTAATTCTGAGGACAAGACATCCTATGCAACACAATACCAGCAGGCCTTTCTACAGTATGTGGAGAATGAATACTGCGCCAAACATCGACATGTGCCGATCAATAAACACGAAATTATACCGAGCAGCAATTTCATCCACTCCGAAACGGCTTCCGGGTCCTATCAATCATCCTTTGATTCATATGATTTGCCCAGCGATGATGAGGAATACTTAACGCCTAACAATGTGGCTGAGACGACACCCGGACGAAGCGATCGTGCAGCCCGCTTATTGACCGCCACCAGGCTCTATTTGAATTCGCCGCCTGAAGCACCAAAGAACTGGGGACAAATTAATCCAAATCTCAATGATTACCACTGCGACACAATGGAGATTAGCAGTACATTTTGGATACCGGACATAACTGATTGGTGGCGGCAACAGGAGGAAACGCACTCAAAGTACGCTGATCTCTCCAATGTGGCGCACGACATATTCTCTATCATACCACATGGTGTCAGAGTGGAGGCCAGTTTTTCCCTTGGCCGAGATGTTATTGGCTGGAGGCAGTCAAAAACCACAGGTGAGACCCTTCGCGAAAAAGTCGTCGTAAGGCAGTTTGATTGAGCCAATAATGGGCTTTTGGCAGGCACAGACCCGGAATTGGATACCAGAAACACAGGAAATGACTTGGAAATGAAGAAACAGGCGGAGGAAAGGAAATTGCACAGAATGGCCAAGGTTCACAACTTTTTGGAGATGTGGCAGGGCAGCCAAAACCTAAGTGCTACCAAGAAGGAATCTTGCGGTCAAAACAACCAGATGACCACTGTAGGATACATTTCGGACACGGAAGAGATCGTCAAAGCATCCTGGTCACTGTTTCAACATGATGGTGCCGCTGCATTCAAATTGTCAGAAAGATCACCTTTGTCACCAGCTTTGTCTGCAAAGGACCTCCCTGGAGGAAGAACTCAAATCTTAAATGTTCGCCGAATCCGGAGAATCAACCGTCATCCGGTAGCAAGCGACAAGAATAGCGCACCGGAAAGCATTTCAGATACCGATGATTGGCTTAACTGGAATGGCGACTTGGATAATCCAAATGACAGCGAAGATGATTGTGCAGCGGACGATAAATCTGATATAGAGCAAAACAATGGCATCAAGGATTCGGAACGCCCAGAGCAGCAGGATGTGAGTGCCGCGCCAAATGTTCCCGGATTGGTTCGGCCAATACGGAAGTCAAAGAGATAGGCTGAAAAGGTGTTGGTGACGGTCAATGCAGTTGAACCGCTGAGAAATAAAGGAGGGAAGTAAAAGTAGGACAGAATGTGTCAATGGTTCACCAGCTTTATGTAGCTTGACGGAGAGTTTCAGTTAGAGATATATTATGGGCCAATGGTAAGAAGTAGCTTGTGAATACCGGTTCATAAATAGATGTATACCAGGCGCAATGAATTTTTTGGCATGATACATCATTTTTAGTCGTGTGGGAGTGAACAGTGCAACATAGTTACGCCGCTCGGCTTTGCCACAGGTCCGAGTCTCAATCAGGCAGAAAGACAACCGATAAAGTCAAATCAGGATGAGAACAATTATCGACGGCAGTAGATGTTGAATGGACAGTACATTAAAATGAGCGTCAATGGAGCGTCAACGATTAATGGTCTTGTAAGTACAGTAATTCACCAGTGACTTGGTCGTTGTTATGCATAACGGACGTACTGGCAGCTTTTATTGGCAAAAGAGATTGTAACACAGCCACTGCCCCATGCTTAGCATGAGCGTCAACAGAGCTTCAATGATTTGTGGTCTTGTAAGTATGGTAATTCACAAGGGACTTGGTCACTGTTATGCATAACGGACGTATTGGCCGCTTTTATTGGCAAACGAGATAGCAACACGGCCACCACCCCATTCTTAGCATGAGCGTCAACGGAGCGTCAACGATTTGTGGTCTTGTAAGTACGGTAATTCACAAGGGACTTGGTCATTGTTATGCATAACGGACGTATTGGCCGCTTTTATTGGCAAAAGAGATAGCAACACGGTCACTGCCCCATTCGTAGCATGAACGTCAATGGAGCATCAACGATTTGTGGTCTTGTAAGTACGGTAATTCACTAGTAACTTGGTCGTTGTTATGCATAACAGACGTATTGGCCGCTTTTATTGGCAAAAGAGATAGCAATACGGTCATCGCCCCATTCTTAGAATGAGCGTCAATGGAGCATCAACGATTTTTAGCTTTGCATCTGGAGTAAGTTATGTTCCGATTGGTTGAGGATATCCATTTATGAGATATTGGCAGCCTTTACTGGCAAAAACAACAGCGACATGCTCTCTGCGGCATCCTGAAAATGAGCATCAACAGAGCGTCAACAGTTTTAGGACTTGCATATTTCGTAATCAAGGCATCGCGTGGATCATTGTGTGGATAACTGTATTACTGACCGCCTTGCTAGGCAAAAATACCATATATCGAAGGTGAAATACAGATACCAAATTACTCGATATTGCAAACTGCTCATCAAGCAACAGCACATTGTTGGTTGCTGAAAACGCGATTTTGATAAGATAGTATTAACAAACTGCAAATTCAAGAGCCTTATGTGAATCTATAGATGGACCCACTGGGCGACCCGCTGACAACCCGCTCAATTCAGATGGGTTGGGAGTTATCCATGGAACCGTACCCGACTGGGCAGTTCGGGTGTATTGACGACCCGGACCGCCAAGTTGGCAACGGTTCGCTTTGGACTCGGACCCGTACCCAAAGTGACGGTCCGAAACCGTTGCTAACACTAGGCCTGATTGATCCCCCGAGTGGGCGTCAAGCAGATTAGGATGTTGCTCAGCCCGGGATACTGTTTGTTTATCCTGTGGCAATCGCATTGACCAGGGATCACCTTGCTGCGTCTTTAGAAAGACCACAGCGCCCACAGTATTGTTGTGTTGAATGTCCTTATTATGAATTCGCTCGTCCTGCACTTTGCTATATATGTTGAAGTTATCGTATAGCAACATACACGGCTGGTTCCGTACTCGGATTCTAGTCTTCGCTAATTCGCTCTGCGCCGCCATCTCCAGGATATGGAGAATATGACTATAGGAGCTTGATACGCCTAAACGTTGCAATACAACTATCACGCGTTTAGGAACCCGGGAAGCAAATAGGTAAAACCCCACAGTAGTGTATAAGTAATCAACTCTGCCCCCGGCCCGCAAATTCAGACACCTACTACCTGTTGAATGTTGGCATGCAGTGAATTGGCATAACCGAGCAGGCTCATTGCTACAACTGATATCATCTTCCTCTTTCCAATGGTGCAGGACTGTCTAACCCCCAGTGGTCTTCCGCGTCCCCAACTGCACTGCCGCCTGTATAACGCCCTCTGGAACGGGCAGGGCAATCTGCAGTTATGGCTGTAATCCCACACAACTGTTCAACCAGCTCGGTTGTAGCAGGAGCTGCTCGCCGGAACGCTTCCCCGATGCTTCCTAAATCCAGGCTCTGCCAATTGACTTCCACAAAATCTGATGCCAGGCGCCTGAGTTTGCGGTGTTCACTGATGCAATCGAGTTCAGTCTGGAGCGAATTGAACGTCACTTTCCGGCCCAATATACATATATAAGAGTCATACGTCAACTTAAATAATGCTGTTGTGTTGTCCGCCGCAAAGAGCAATTCCAGCAGCTTGGTGAACACACCCCAAGAGCCAAGCATTATTCTAGTTAGGTGTTTGATATTGTGAGCCCGGGAATCCCACATAGCTACCAAAAAGCTTGAAACCGACGTGAAACCACGCGTCTTCATAAACTGCAGAACTTCCCGAATCCTTGCGTTGATGCTTTCTCGCATTGTTGTGGTATCGGGCCCCCCGCGGCAGCACATTGTTGGATGCGACATTAACGATGGTGAGGAGTAGCGCGAACGGATGACTGATATCCCATCCTGACCCCAAAGAAAAGCAATTTCTACCCTCGCAATCCATTTAACATCACTTCCGACTTGCATCTTCGGGACCTGCGTTAATTCCACTACCATCACTTCCACCACTTCCCAGCGGCAATGTTTGAGGTGTTAGCATCCCATAGATCCTCACACCCAAGCGGGCAATGCGATCCAGACCTTTCGACTGCCCCAAAACGACCAGCCTAGTGGGGACCAGCAATGGGATGGCTTCACTTCGTATTTGCCCTTTCAACAAGTTCCCGGAGAATAGATTATGCTTCCGAGATCGATGCGTTCCCATGTGGCGCTTCTTTGTGCTGGGGTAAAGTGCCAAACATTCGCCAAGAAACCAAACCCTGCTTACCTCAAGCACCATTACATCCTGCTAAACCTCTCAGCTCTTTCTCACCACCAATACGCCTGCCTGCGATGCCTAACTATTCACACTTTGATCGCCTTTCTCCAGTCTCTTCAGACGAGCGCGACGAGCGCAGCGTATCTCGAACCGTTGCGACTCCAACTCTCAAATCCGCTGTGGCTGAATTCAGCGAATCGGATGCTAACAACGATCGACTTACACTACAGCCACGAACCCCTTCGAGCACGTTTCCATCGCCTCCCCCCTCAACAGCATCCACGTCCTCAGCAACGTCCTCCCCGCATTCCGGCCCTCAATCACTTGTGCCAAATGACCCCTTTGCGAGAATTTACACGCAAATCAAAGAACATAACCGCGCAACGCTCCTTAACTTTGATTTGGAAAGGTTCTGCCCGAGCGACCTCCTCCTCACCATCGAGGTAGACTATGAAACCACGTTTAAGTTCATTCGGAACTACCAAAAGGTCCCTGATCGTCATTGGCTCCACAAGGTTGTGTACTATGACCACCAACTACAGATTGCTTCGACCAGAATGGGTGTTGCCCGAGCATATCACGACGTGGCTCGGACTGCACTCCATGAGCATCTACTCAAGTTTCGGTACATTGAATACTGTATACCTTTTACGCTTTACAAGAAAGCAAATGATGATGTACAGAGTATGTCTATTCTTCCTTGGTTGGTGAAGGCCAGGGACTAACGAGCTTACAGGCTACCCAGTTCGAATCCCTACGGGAATGTATGGAACCTGGTACACCGTGTATACACCGGACGCTGGAATCTCTTGTGATGTCGGGACTGGGACACCGTTTATGGTTGAGGTTGGGAATACTCAGAAATACGGGGACCTTCAGACTAAGCGGAGCTATTGGCAATACGGATCGCTTGGTGGGGTCAAAACCATCATTCTGATGACTTACCAGCATGAAGACGTTTTGGATAACCATACATGCATTCTTGAGGTATGGAAGACCGCTCACAGAGCTCACCCAGGTGGCGAGTGGCAGTTCCCGGAACCCCCTCCCGGCATGACCTACGAGGATGTGGATGAATACCGCAGGGTCGCGGCGATGGCAGCCAGTGGCAACCAGGTTTTCTTGGGATATCGAGAAGGGCCTAGTTATGTGAGTTAATCGATCCATCATATTACATCTAGCATACTAATTAGACTGCTGGTAGTGGATCCGCGATAAAAAGCCAGTTGAGAAACGCTATTCCCACGCTGAGATTCCTCTACGCGCTGGGGACTGGTTCGGTGATGGCCTCTCTGCTGATCTTGACCTCCTTCCCAATGAATGGTACAATCCTCGCGCTGAGATGCCGATTAATCTTAGTGAATGGCATGATGTCATTCAAAGGCAGGTACGCGAAAGTGTTAACCACGATGCGGCGTTCAACGACCTTCCCCTCGATATCCCGGACTTGGTTACTCCTCCGCGGCCTACGCGTAAGGTCTTCCCTGCTGATGAATGCGAAACATGGCAATAGGCCACTTCCCTTCATTTTACGATTATGAGTATATGTCCTTAACACTCTTTCCTTTGGAATCCATGTGTGCGGTTTCCTTTGTGTTTGCATTGTTTCTTTGGGTCTGTTACTGGGATTATGGTTTGGGGATTATGGTTTGGGGATTGTTTTTCTTTCCTTTAGGATGGGAAAGCATAACGGTTTAAGGCTATAGGGTATCTTTTGGTGGCTCCGGGTTGGCAGGATATCAAGGGATTGGATTCTATTTACTTATGGGCTTGGAAATTGCATTGCGATATATATAGCTCAGATACCAGAATAGATGCTCGGATTCGTCATCGGACAGTGGTATTTGGACCCGGAGATAGTTCTTAATATCGGGAGACTCCCAATGAACTTAGTGTTACATCAGAAGCAGGGCTGCCATATTAGGAAGCTCCGATGGCTAAAAGTAGCGCCCGATCGGACTTGGCTATACCAATTAGTTCCAGACTCTCACTAAGTCAGTGCTCTGTGGGTCAGAAAGTGGCTGAGTCACTAAGAGAGAGTCTGGGCACGAGACTACCCGAACTGGTAAGGAAAGTCTGCGATATTTCTGTCCCATTCACAAACTGGATAAGGGTCGCGAGCAGGGAAAAGTTTGGGAACTGGCCCCAAATAATGAACTCGAAGTTTATTGCTAGCAGTGAAGCAGCGACACATTGTGGGCACTTTAAGTATGTAGTACTAATCTATAGCTGTAACAATATTGCAATGATCATTCTTGTAGTGGCCACAAAATTATGTTGGTTCCAATACACACTGTGGTAATATTCTGGTGTTATGGTGAAACTATGTTTAATTGTGAGACATAGTCCTGCATAGATATGGACTGATGGTATCATAATATCATTGCAATATACATCAATCTAACAAGAATCTAGCAGGTTCGTATATTATCCTTCCATTCGTGAATAGGTGCAAGTTCGCAAACCGGTCACTGAAGTTCGCAAACGAGTATGGGTTACATATAGAGCGGAACACATGCATGTATTATACCAGTACCACGAAAATAGACACAGTACAGTACATGTCTATTCGAATTCAGGAACTTCAATACTATTAAAGATGTTTTCCAGCAATATAGAGAAGTTCAAAGCCCCACGGCCTTTCAAGCGTCGCTCATATCGAACTCCAGTAATGAACACTGCCCATAATCATAGATCTCTAACAGTTAGCATAACTAAATATCAAAACTCTGGTAACGGGTTCTTATTACATATCTAACCTTTCATCTTGTGAATCCTTTGACTCTTCCGGGGTTATGGTGAAATCGCTTGTTCCCCACCCACTCGGATATATCGCAACTCTCGCCCCATATCTAAGCTCAACTAGATTCTTCCAACCAGTAATATTCAATCTTTCGCCCATACCTAAATCAAAGCTCGTGGTGGCCTCCCCTAAAAATTCCTTTGGTGCGCCGAGCCTACTTCCGCGACCGACATCCAGGACTGACCGAGGGTTCTGGGTGCTCTCCGGTTGGTTCCGTCATCAGTACTCGCCCCTGGTGTATTCGAATAAAAGAAGAACGCTAGGAGAATAATGCCCAGGAGAGTGTAGTGGAGAGAGAGAACTGCTAAGACAACTGCAAACTCGTGGAGCTTTTTTGGTATTGGAACGCTTTAACTTTCGAGAATGTCGCTTCGCGCTGTAGGTTAAAGACTCCCTGGTGGTTGAAGTAAGCGGTAGCTGTGATGACTGTGAAATGAGATTGGAGTGTTCGGCTCAAGTCGTTAGTTTTGGCGAGCGCATTATTGAATATACATTCCAATGCGTGGTTGACATGGCGACCGCCACCGCCGACGCAATTTTTAGTCCTACATATATGGTAGCTTTGTTCCTCTCTTTGCATGGTGTCAAACACAGACCGAATATCCCCCGGGCTTCCTTTGTTTGAGGAGTGATACATAGTCCAGTTGGATAGCGAGAATAACCCACGCTGCTGAATGCTCTGATCGATCCCGAGCCCAAGCTGTTGCTCGATCGCAGATGTATTGTATCCGGTTATGTTCTCGCCTGAAAGTCTAGATAATTCAGGTTCCATGGCCTCGTTAGATGAATTGGGTCGTTGAATGTCGATACCAACATTTCTATACTTGAAGCTTCCAACACAAAGACTCTGTTCCATGGTGACTCAAATATCGCCGGCTGAAGAAGACCTTGCCACCCACTCGGATCCATTAAATTTGGCTCCTGATCTGAGAGTTGACATAATTGCTCCAGTCATCATGCCTGAGGGATGGAGAATGTTACTGGAACTGTTTGTGATAGTTAGGCGAGAAATCATCAGCCAAGTATTGCTGACGTCCATGAAACTCTCCGTAGGAAATCTGTTGAGGGGTTCGGGGAAGTCACTAGGTGGGGCTATGTTGAAAAAGGTTCCATTGGGTGCTCCGGAGCCATATTCGGAGGTTTCCAGAGGACAAATGGTAGTCACCCCAATAGTTGAATTGCAACTGCCGGCTAATTTTGTCTCCAGGGCAGCGTTTATGACAGGGTAGTTTCCGTATCTTTGTCGATCGGAACGTACGATTCCCAAGGGCCAGCTGACTGATTCTTTAAAAGTAATGGAAGGGGTGATATGTGCGCCGTCGTGGAGAGAAACTTCGTCTGGATCATCTATGAATTTTTTTTTCTGTCCAATGGGTCGAAATACTCGTACTTAAGAGTAGCCTCAAGTTGTTCTAAGCCTTGAGCGATGCACAGAACATGAGAATCCATCGCAAGTGCTGGTCCCCGGTATTTTACAAGTGATGGCCGCTCAAATTTGAACAATGGAATCAATGCTCTAACGTAGCTCCCCGAATCCCGCCAGTCTCTGAATCCATTATCGTCCATAACCTTGAACGCGGACGCACTCCGTGTCCCTTCCGCGAAAAATGGAAATTGCGAGGGTGCTTGGTACAAGCCGTAGCGACTGTTTATCCCATCCATCTCAACAGCGAAGGGTATACCCCTTTTCTCTTCTGAACCAGGGACAGGCCAATTGGTTGTATCCGAAATAAGAAACGTAGATGTAAATTGAACAACGACGTTGACTAGCACCAACCCTGCCAACTAGATTAACCCAAGTATTCGTTCGCTGTAGAGCGGTCGTCTGTTATATTTTGCGCCTCGAAAGAAGGGGAAAATCAGCGCATACAGCCCTGAGGATGAATACTGCAGCATAGACAATGATGTTGCATCCTGGAAGATAACGAGGCCATGTTCGAGTGCTAGAGTCGCCAAAATCATGCAACACACAATCGATTGGGCGCTGATGCATTCTCGGATGACAGTAGAGCAGAGTGTTATGAGTCGTGCTGCCCATTCGATAGTGGCAACGTACGTCCATCCACCCCCGTGAATTTTGGCGACTCCCCAACCCCAAAATAATACTAGCGTAGCCATGGCCATCAAGACGCCCAAGGTGCCCCCAAAAAGGACAAATAACGGGTAGAAACCAAACCGGGCTCTCTGGAGCCTCATCCAACAATACAATCGTTTCCAGATGACATAGGACGATCAGAAGGATCCACCTCTTCTACCAGTAGAGAGTAACTATTAGGGCAATCGCCAATTGTCCAGATGGTATGTTACCTCGCATGCTTGGAGCGTCTTGTCTGAGAGGTTGATATAAACTAAGCTGGGTTCTTAGGGTTCTCACTTGACGACACAATTGCTTCCACGAGCGGTCGGAAGAACCTACGTCTTCTGCATGTAGTTAGTAAGTAATAGGTTAAACTCCATAGTGTACTACTGTACAATGGACCGCTTCTTACCTCGCATTATGTGACGAACTATATTTAACAATTATTCATATAAGCACACGGAATGTGTCTTTTTCGATTCTTATTGGTCAGAATTCTGTGGCTGAGTGGCTGAGTGGCTGATAGTGGCAAGTATAAACCACAAGAACTCAAATTAAAAACAACCCACCAATTTAAGTCTGCAAGTTGCACTCTGACAACAAAGTGTGATATATATGAAATGTATATAACTCTACCTGCTTTCACATCCCAGGTTGACATTCATGATATTTTTAATATTGGGTGAGTAGTTGTGGATTAATACCTTTATTGTAATGTTTCTTTACAGTAGTATATGGAGAATTTGCAATGGAGTAAATTGGCAACTGGGAAGTGAAATACGATCTATTTATGGATGTTTCATCCCTAGAACATGTTGTGATCAGAGCAAAACTTGGTGACATCATTGGATTTCAAATAATTCAAATAGCTGCACAGAAAGCTTCTTTTCAACTAACAATAATTGCTCTGGCCATAGAAATAGTATCAACTTACAGAGACTTGGAGAGATATACTAGTGGCCTTGGAACCTGTACAGTGGGTACACTGTAGAAGATGGAGTTGAGTCTAAACAGGGTGGTGAAAACATCCATATCTTATCTCTACTGCTTATATTAGCATGGAAAGCCAGTTGGGGGATAGTGGTGCCTAGGGATACCAGAGGTGGACTGGGTGATGGCAAGTGTATATAGTTAGAAGTCTCAGAAGTAGATAGGTACACTGAAAAAAATGACATTATATAATACATAACCCATAGACAAGCGGTTTCTGGGATTGTAATCCATAGTATATTTGACAGATGGTAGTAAGAGCTTCTATTAACCTGCACGTTGACTACATTACTATAATATGCATACAATTTTGGGCGCTTAATACTATACATTATGCTGCATTCAACAATACAGCTGAATACACTTCATTGCATGCTTCCATGTAAGCTCTCAAAATGCTCTTAAGTACACACCCAAGTATGCTCTCAATTATGCTTCCAATTCCCCTCAATCACACATTCCGAGCCTGCTTGACTCTATCCTCCCAGGTAAGCTCTCAAGAAGCATCCAGGTTCACTCCAAGTATATTCTCAGGTATACTGTAACAGCAGCATGTGACCTGGGGTGAGGTAACGGCCATTCCATATAGTCGGCTCGCCATGAGTCATAGATTTCTGGTGATAATATCACTGAAACATCTATAACTACTATTACTCGCATTCAGGTTTGGAACTATAATTCGATAAATACGACATATATGCCTACGAGGCCGAACGCTGGCATACGTACCCTTACATATACTTTCAAGGACTCTCTCAAGTACACTTCTGAGCATGCTCTCAACAACACTTCTAATTGCACATGATAGTATACTCGCGAGTCACAGCCATATATGCTCTTATGTTGGCTCTCAAGATGCTCTCAAGCATACTTCCAAGCATGCTCTCAAGTACGTTCCCAATTGCATTATATGATACATTCCCAGCCTACTTGGCTTTATGCTTCCAAGTTCACTCTCAAGAGGCAAGGCACTCCCAATTTCACCTGACTATATGTTTCCATATATGCTTCTTGGTATTGGATCGAGAGACTTGAAGAGTTGCAGCCACCAGACACCAGGAGGCAGATCATGTGTAGTGGGTAGTGGGAGACATATCATGGCAGAAACCACAATGTCAATCAATATTAAAGTGTGAACCATATCTTTATTGTACCTACCACAATGAGATCTCACAATGCATCATAGTTATGGTATTGACAATCACAACTTTAGATTTCCCAGAAAATGTAGAAAATTGGATTTTGGGACTCAGATTTTCTAGCAAAATCTGCTATTTGCAGCCTACAGATTGTAGGTGTAAGTGTGCACATTCAGTCCAGGGCTAATAGTTATGATGGTAATGGTATAATGGCCATGGTGATGATAGCAATGATGATAGTGTTGGTGATGGTGATTATAGTACCAGAAGCACTCAGACAAGTAGATTGAGTTCTTCATCAGTCGAGTCAAACCTTCCAACTCAGAGATTTTCATCGGCCAAATGCATCGCAAGGAAAACTCAACTCCTCCCAATATTTGCATCTCTCAGCCGCAGCTCTCAAGGATTGCGCTGTCATGCAGACATCTAGCAGGCTCTGAAGATGGCTATGACGTAGGCTTAGAAGCAGGATATCAAGTAGGCTTCAGAGTATGCTCTGATAAGGTGTTCAAGTGCCAGCAGGCTCTCCAGGGGACTCCGTACTGCTATAACAGCCGTGTAGTTCACACAGGTATACATCCATCTCTGGCCACCAGTCTTATATAGTTTCACAGGAACAGGTGCACACCTCCATAAATGGACAGTAGATGATGATAGACTGCACATTGTGCAAAGGTCCACGGAAAGCTTGCTATGAGTTGTGCATGTATGCAGGTACACAAAGTGCAGACTACGGTCAATTTGTACATTTGCTGATGGATCATTTTACCATACAATGAAATACGCACTGATTTTCTATCCAGCTTTTCATTGGCAAAAGTGCAAATCGACTATAGACTGCGCTACGGGTATACGCACACTGGCGCAGCTCATAGCAAGCTTCCCGTGGAGCCCTGCGCGACGCGCAACGTATAGTCATCCATCGTCGGTTCATAGACATCTGCGCGTGGGCCTATGGATGCATTTATGACCGGTGGGTCTATGAGTGGACTACCATTGGACTGATCTTGTCCTGTGCATCCTGGCAGGCTCTAGGTATTTGTAAAATGGATATCCGGATATCCGGTGGACGTACTGAGCACTCTATATTCCACTATGACTACTTGTATTCCGCCGCTACCTGTAAAGAGAATGCTGCAGTGCCGCTCGATGGAGGGTGGATATTCTACAATTACACAATGGGTGTGCGGCAACTACAAGTCGAGCTCACGCTAAATCTGTATTAGTAGATTATGCTGCCGGGAGAAGCATGGATATTTCGCAATAGCACAATTGGCGTACGGCAGCTACAAGTTGAGTCCACACTAAAGCTATGAATGTTCTGAATGGGCATCATATGCTGCCATCGGTATATTCACCGAAGTTCCGCATGAACTATGGCAAAATGGTCACTGGAGTTCTAGTGAAACTATGGCACAATTTCCAGTGCAGCGACGGCACGATGATCATAGAGTTGTGGTAGTCTACGAGGGTTATGGTACAATTTCCAGTGGAGCTATGGTACAATGGTCACAGCGTTGCAGTAGCTTACAAGAGCTATGGCACAATTTCCAGTGGAGCTATGGCACGATGGTTATAAACTTCCAGTGGCTGGAAGACAGCTACTGTACGATAAAATTCATACTAAAATATAAACTTTCACTAACGAATACAATACTTTTGGCAGCACGTCTAGTCCAATTTAATTCACCAAACTATAACTCCACACTACAAAACTGAATTCACTTCCTTTGCCAAACCATAACTCCACACTACACAACCAAATTCACTTCCTTTGCCAAATCATAACTCCATACTACAAAGCCAAATTCACTTTCATCGCCAAACCTACGCAAACCATCCTCTCGAACCTTACCAGTAATTCTACCCCAGGTGCCGTCCATTCCAGTGTAAACTAGTTTGCACTGGGCACATAACCTCGGCGATACTTCCTTATCTTACAGATAATGACCATTGTTTGGAATCCTCCAGGTCATGCAGCGCCTCTAAAGCGGCTAATGTTTCCATCATCTTGCCGATGTACTCCTTTGATGCTGGCAATGCCGTACGTTTTGGAAGGCTTATATGTTGAACTGCCTTGCCGTTTTGCTCTTCGGATATCTAGAATTTTACGCCTTATCAAGGCCATGGCAATGTCTGATGATTCTGGTGTCGTATACATGTTGTCCCAGATCTCCTGATGCCTCTCGTATATCGCTGTGACGGTCAGTTATTGTCCAGCTGCCATTGGAAAGCGTACTCACCGCCGGCGTTTATTGAGTTAAATCGCAGCACTTGTACAGCCTTGCCAGTGGCAATGTAGGTGTGGAGGTGCCACTAGAGAGGAATTGCCATTAGACAGATGAACTCGGGTGACATTTGTGCCCGAAAGCATGAAACTTGGATGCCGAGGGATTTTTTCGCCTTGAAAAAACAGTGGTAAATGGCGGTGGCAATGTAGCATCTAACGTATGGCTCCGTGCGAGTCTGAGGATAAATATCAGCATTGTTTCTACCAGTGGACTTATAATACCTGCCTCTATGTCCTTCTTCTCAAAGATATATTGGTCAATGTCGAATTACCAGCGGACCTTACCGTTCTTCCTCGGGGCGTGCATCTCGAAGAGTTGGTAAATCTCTTGAAGTTTTATGCCAATATTTGAGACTGCAGTGCTTCGCACGGAATAGTGAAATCCTCTGATCTATGGCTGGTGGTCAACATTGGTACCAAGAAAGTCTAGGGGACTTGCATAGGCCACATGTTCAAGCACCGGTTGTTGGGGGACATTGTCATTGAATTTCCACAATCTGCAGGCCTTTATCCAGGCAGTGGTAGCCATCTCATCTACATGTTCTGGGCAGGGGTTATCGAATAATGTCTTCTGCCTGATCGTTAGAGAAGCTCTGTCCCCAACTTTTCTAACCTGTGGATCTTTGAACTGGTCGATACCTCTTGACTTCTGTCCTCCTGTAGTCTTTTTGGCCTCCCAAGGTTCGGAATCAGTATCAGCCACAGCACGTTTCTCCTGGGAACTCTGAGGGCTTGAATGGAAGGTCCCAGGCATCAAGGCCCTTTCGCTAGAATTATTGCTTTGCTGGGAACTAACAGGACCAGATGCTGGGGTTAACAGGGGATTATCCACTCATGGCGATGATGATGAGGAGGCTGAGAAGCATTTTGTGGGTACTTGTGGTAAGGTCTGTTTTGTTGGATTTTGAGCAGCCATCAACAAGCGTCCGGTGGCTGCTTTCGACTTTGGAGGTGTTGGAGTAGAAGTGCCCGAGTCCCAGAGAAGTTTGTCATCCATAACCTAGAAATTGTCCGGTACATCTAACAGTTGGTCGTCTGTGAGTTCGACCTCTGGTGGATTCTATCCCACATCAGCATGGCACCCTGGCCACAGGGTACAAGCTTACCAACAGCCGATATGAAGACTTGGACGAATGGCGTGGGGTTTCAGTATACTCATCTTCGCTTCTAGAACAAGGGATTTTTTCCTCTTCCTCCCTATCTTTCTCTTCCTTGCGCAGTCTCGTTGATCGGCTGGTGGCATTGGATTTGCCCACAGCATTGCTCCTGGTTCTCCGAGTGTTTTTTCTCGCCATTTCAAAGCTAATGGATGAGGTGTGTTGAAAAAATAGCAAAAGAGGTAGGAGGAGGAAGGGAGAGTGTCCTGCGGAGTGCACTCGTCATAGTATATGTATCTAGCTGGGGTTCTGATCTTCCACATGCGTCAGTGATTCTCCATCACATTCCGCTAGATAAAGATTTTGATCTAAATCTCTATAACCGAAATTCTAATCTTTGTAACTTTGTTCCCGCTGGATGCAGATTGTGATTTAGATCTCTATAACAGAAATTCTACTATGCGAACACTTAGATCACTGTAACCTTAATCCTACTGGATGAAGATTTTGATCTAGATCTCTATAACTGAAATTCTAATCTCTGTGACTTTGTTCCCACTGGACAAAGACTCTGATCCAGATCTCCGTAACCCCAATCCCGCTAGGCGAAGACTTAGATCTCTGTAAATTTGTTCCCGCGGGTTGAAGACTTTTATGCAGATCTCAGTAACTTTGTTCCCGCTGGATGAAGACTTTGATTCAGATCTCCATCACCTAAATTCTGTTAGACGAGCTTGATCTAGATCTCCATACTCTTATTTCCACCGGATGAGCCATACAGGCCACCAGTAGTAATGCACAAGCCATTGGCTAACAATAGGAGAAAATTGATTTGGAAGAGATACGATATACAGGTAGGGTAAGGAAATTCACATGACAATATCCAAACGACAATACACAAGTAAACAAAATAAAACAGGCAACGGAATACCATCCCAATAACAGGTAAACACCTCCAAGATATATGCCCGGCAGGAAAACCAAACAAAAACCCACGAAATACTTTCCAAATGACATAAATAATGGTCCTTGATACATGACCGGTGGAAAATCAAATGAAAGCCTGCAGAATACTATCCAATGATAATAACCGCAAAGATACATGAACCAATTCAAAAACCCTGTTTATACCACTAGCCAAAGGAGGTTCATCAACCGGGTGAATGCTGTTGACTGCAGTCAGCAAAGGATCCCCCTAACTGAGGCCAGAAGCCTACCTCCATTGGTATCGGGCAAAGCCTGCAGCAACACAAGGTGGACCAGATTCGGGATATCTTCATCCCAGGAAAGTGTGAGGCAAGTTGAGACGTCCTCGTCCCACTTGATAAAGACCATTTTCTCCCGAGGCAAGAACCGTGGAAGCCCACGGGACTTATATATTAGGCTGATGTACCTCGCACCTCGCTGGCCCAAAAGACTGACAGCCTGCAACTTTGGCCCCCAAATAGTCTCATGCAACCACCGGAAATGCAGAATCCGGATAGTATCGTCGTCATCATTGGGGTATCTGACACAGTTGGCGACACAAATTGCACGGTGGTGTCAGATCAGCCAACATTTTGCCACCCATTATCCTGGTGGGTTGTGATCATCCAAACCCTGCAACCCGCCACCAAACAATCCACCCAGGGTATCGGCCACGGAAAGAGGGCAAACTGCAAGAGGGCAAACCGCAAGAGGGCAAACCGCAAGAGGGCAAACCGCAAGAGGGCAAACCGCAAGAGGGTAAACCGCAAGAGGGCAAACCGCAAGAGGGCAAACCACAAGAGGGCAAACCGCAAGTGGGCAAACTGCAAGAGGGCAAACTGCCAGAGGGCACACCGCAAGAGGGCACACCGCAAGACGGCAAACCGCAAGAGGACAAACCGGAAGTGGGCAAACCGCCAGAGAGCAAACCGCAAGAGGGCAAACCGGAGGACTTGCAATGACAGGATGGCGAACTCCATAAGTGGGATCGGCCGTGGGGGGAGAATCGACTGTGGGAGTAGAATCGACCGCGGGAGTGGAATCGACTGTGGGAGTGCGAATGGATGAGTCAGGAGTCAGGGGTTCCGGTTGTCCAGAGGGTCCCGGTTGTCCAGAGTGTGCCGGTTGTCCAGAGGGTCCAGAAGTCGTTGGTTTCCTAGGGGTTGGCCCGGGGGTGTCATCAGTCCTCTTTCTTTTCTTCTGGGTCTTTTTGGCCTACTTCTCCAAGATGTGCATCAGTGCCCACCAGACAGCATCCTCTCCGCATTGACCATCTACATCTTCGCTGCCTCTTCGTTCGGCTCTACGCTTCCATGCACCACGGAACCGGGCACATATGGCAAATCCTAAGACAACCTCATCTGTCACCATCCAGAAGTCTGCTGACCACAAGGGATTCTGCATTGTCCTTCCAACTTTCTGGCATTCTAACACTCAAAATGGGTCCTCGGAGTGCCTCTGGACTGCATCCCATTGGGCCGTGACATCTGGAGATGGCTTCTGGACTACGAGCTACGACGATGTGTCTTTGATGGTTGGAAGTGTGCGTTGTGTTGTTGTCTGGATGGTCAGTTTCATTACATTGGGTAGATTCCGGATAGATGACTTACAAGTTCCATCCCCAACTTGTTTTGAGAGCACATTGGCAACCACTTGAGGGCTCGGGTGTTATTGTCCTCGGACGGATTGTCGTCGTGCTCACCGCGTTGATCTGGCCAACCAGGATCCTTTCCTTTACCGGTGTTGGCTCTCTTGTCTTGCCCACCACCCGTCGAATTGCCATTGCCGTCGTCATTAGTATCATTGGAAAGATCGCAGTTCTGAAGCGCCATTTGCTATTCAGTATTTTCCAGCCACCGGCGACTCAGTGTCTCCACTGCCCACCAGATGAGATCTTCTCCACACCTAAGCGAGACCATGTCATTGATGTCTTCCCAAGTAGCTGCTATAGAGTAGATCTTGGCTACCGCATCAAGTCTACTGTTAGCAATAGTTCCGGACCGTCACTTCGGGTCCGGATCTGGGTCCAAACCAAACCGTTGCCAAATTGGCGGTCCAGGTCTGCAATAAACCCGAATTCCCCACTCGGGTATGGTTCCATGGGAAACTCCCAACCCAACTGAATTGGGTGGGTTGTCAGCGGGTCCATCTATAGATTTATATAAGGCTCTTGTATTAGCAGTGTGTTAATAGTATCTTATCAAAATCACGTTTTCAGCAACCATTAATGAGCTTTTGCTTTTTGAGCAGTTTGCAATATCGATTAATTTGGTATCTGTGTTTCACCTTCGATATATGGTATTTTTGCCTTGCAATGTGGTCAATAATAAAGTTATGGACGCGAAAGTTTGTGCGATGTCTTGATTACGCAGTATGCAAGTCCTAAAACTGTTGATGCTCCGTTGATGCTCATTTTCAGGATACTGCAGGGAGCATTTCGCTGTTGTTTTTGCCAGTAAAGGCTGCCAATATCTCATAAATGGATGTCTGCAACCAATCAGAACATAACTTACTCAAGATGCAAAGCTAAAAATCTTTGACGCTCTGTTGCCGCTCATGCTAAGAATGGGACGGTGACCGTGTTGCTATCTCTTTTGCCAATAAAAGCTGCCAATACGTCCGTTATGTATAACAATGACCAAGTCACTGGTGAATTACCATACTTACAAGACCACAAATCATTGACGCTCCATTGATGCTCATGGTAAGAATTGGGCGGTAACCGTGTTGCTATCTCATTTGCCAATAAAAGTTGCCAATACGTCTGTTAAGCATAACAAAGACCTAGTCACTGGGGAATTACAGTACTTACAAGACCACAAATTGTTGACGCTCCGTTGACGCTCATTTTAATGTATTGTCCATTCAACATCTGCTGCCGTCCATAATTGTTTTCATCCTGATTTGACTTTACCGGTTTTCTTTCTGCTTGATTGAGACCCGGCCCTGTGGCAAAGCCGAGCGGCGTAATTATCTTGCACTGTTCACTCTCACACAACTAAAAATAATGTATCATGTCAAAAGATTCATTGTGCCTGCTATACATCCATTTATGAACCGATATTCACAAGCTACTTACCATTCGCTTATAATATATCTCTAACTGAAACTCTCGGTGAAGTTATATAAAGCTGGTGAACCATTGATGCATTCTGTCCTACATTTTCTTCCCTCCTTTATTTCTCCGCATTTCAACTGCATTCACCGTCAGTAACACCTTTTCAGCCTGTCTCTTTGACTTCCGTGTTGGCCGAACCAATCCGGGCACATTTGGCGTGGCACTCACATCCTGTTGCTCTGGGTATTCCGGATCCTCGATGCAATTGTTGTGCTCTATATCGGATTTATTGTCTGCAGCGCAATTCTCTTCGCTGTCATTTGGATCATTCAAGTCGCAATTTCAGTTTAGCCAATCATAGGTGTCTGAAATGCTTTCAGGCACACTATCCTCGTCACTTTCGACTGGATGACGGTTGATTCTCCAGATTTGGCGGGCATTTAAGATTTGAGTTCGTCCTCCAAGAAGGTCCTTTGCAGACAAAGCTGGTGGCAAAGGTGATCTTTCTGACAATTAAAATACAGCCACACCATCATGTTGAAAGAGTGACCAGGGTGCTTTGAAGATCCCTTCCGTGTCTGAAATGTATCCTACGGCGGTTATCTGCTTGTCTTGAGCGCGAGATTCCTTCTGAGTAGCATGTAGGTTTTGGCTGCCCTGCCACATCTCCAAAAAGTCGTGAACCTTGGCCATTCTGTGCAATTTCCTTTCCTCCCCCTGTTTCTTCATTTCCAAGTCGTTTTTTATGTTCGTGGTATCCAATTCGGGGTCAGTGCCTGCTAAAATCCGGTTATTGGATCGAGCAAACTGCCTTACAACGACTTTTTCACAAAGGGTCTCGCCTATGGCTTTTGACTGCCTCCAGCCAATAACATCTTGGCCAAGGGAAAAGCTGGCCTCCACTCTAACACCATGTGGTATGATAGAGAATATGTCGCGCGCCACATTGGTGAGATCGGCATACTTTGAATGCGTTTCCTCCTGCTGTCGCCACCAATCGGTTATGTCTGGTATCCAAAATGTACTCCAAATCTCCATTGGGTCGGAGTGGTCATCATTGAGATTTGGATTAATTTGCCCCCAGTTCTTTAGTGCTTCAGGCGGCGAATTCAAATTGACCCTTGCGGCGGTGAATCAGCGGGCTGAGCGATCGCTTCGTCCGGGTGTCGTCTCAGCGACATTGTTTGGTGTCAAGTATTCCTCATCATCGCTGGACAAATCATATGGATCAAAGGATGATTGATAGGACCCTGAAGCAATTGCAGAGGGGACGTGATTGCTGCTTGGTATGGTTTCGAGTTTATTGACCAGCACACGTTGATGTTTGGCACAGTATTCAATCTCCACATACTTCAGAAAGGCCTCTTGGTATTGTATAGTGTAGGATGTCTCGTCCTCAGGATTAATATCCATTCCCTTGTCCCACTTTCAAAACAATCGCAACTTGGGGATAGGATCGAGGATGTATGCGGAAATGAGAAGCATGCCAGTCATTGGAGTCACTTCGGCATAGTATTTGGAAATCTTCTGTCGAGCTAACTTCACAGCGAAGAACAAGTCTTCCTTCCATTGAGTCTTCTTCTTGGCCAAAGCTCGGATCATGCCATCCATGTGATCAAACATGTCATTGTACACTGTGATAACGTGATGCAATGTAACTGTATGCCTCATCAACATCCAAAGAGTCCAATATCGAAATGGCCTCAATACTTCCATGACATACTTGACAATCGTCCATTCATCCTGAGTTGTGAATAGTGGCCAGTATTCAGTGTATTTTGGGTTTTGAAGCCACTCGCGTGTGAATTTCTGTAAATGGTAGGCGCAGTCGAGCAACTCCAATGTAGAGTTCCAACGTGTCTTCACATTCATAATCGGAAGTACTGCAATGTGGACTTTGGCTTTTTGACAGTCAATAAACTCGTTTCGGCGACCAGGTGTTAGTGTAATTAATACAGCAAGCATTCTGTGCTATATGAAGGTCAGCTTCAGGACTTTCAAAATATCATGAAATACGTACTTTCTCAATTATCTTTGGTAAACCTGGTCTCATGGCCGACACCTTATTGATTATAGCATTGCCCACTTTTCGAAGTCTTTAACTCTTCCGCATGTCTATGCTTTCATTCTCTCCAAATTGCTGATCACGCTCATGGGCTTCCCAAGACTTGGTGCGGCCTTTTACACCGAGACTGCTCATGAAAGCACCTAAAGCCAGCTGTATGATGTGCACCATGCACGGTATGTGGTTCCTCAATGCAGGCCACTCGATTCCAGAGGCCTCAAGTGTTGATTGCAGCTCACGTGTCATAGAGTAGTTTGAGGAAGCATTATCCATTGTAATACCGAGAAAACGGCCGTCGGTAAGCTCAAAACGATCAAGCACGTCCTTCAAATGTATGGCTAGCCTTGCTCCAGTATGTTGGCCCTTGACCTATCATGGTTAATTAGCTTCCCAAACAGGAACAGAACAGGTGATCAACCACATCAAAAGCGAGTTAAACTTCAAGCAATGCCCAATTTCGATCCATAATGTAAGCAATGACAGATGTTCTGGCCAGTTTGTTCGTTGATGTCCATCCGTCCAAAGCTAATCCAACTTTATTTTGTATTGGCAATTACTTATTAATTGCATCCACAGTCAGTGCATATTCCCTCCGGCAAATGTTACTAAGAGTCGTACCGGACGGCAGGACTAGGTCATCGCGTAATGCCTTTTATGACCGTCATAGGTTAAGATTTAATATAGCGTTACATGGAATATGTGCCGAAACAAATCCTAACATGAGGTAGCGATTCCACATGTCTTGGTGAAATTCGGAAGTATCAATGTCCTCAGCTGCCAGTTTGGAACATTTTGTCTGTCATTTCGGTCAATATGAATTAAACTGGATATCAAATCTGATTTTCATCTACAAACTTACTATTGTGATTCCTCGACTTCCTTGCCTCTTCAGGACGGCCAAAGCTGTTTCATCCAGCGTCGAACTAGTCAATTCAGTGACTTCTGACTCTGTTAATTCGTTTAAATTTTCAATGTGAGCTTTTGCCAGCAAGTATTTCCCCATTGAGCTGGTTGTATGTTCTGATGGATGGCGAAGAACTTGATGACAAATGATACATATGATTCCAGGGCTGCTGGTCTCCTCAATTCCACAGTGCAAATAGAATCGCCACGAAGGCGCATGTCTAGAATCTTTCCAAGCAATAGGCCGCTTCGAGCCTACATTCATTGAAGCCCACCTAGCATCAAAGATGATTTGGAAAGTAAGGTCGCTCAAATCGCGAATAAAGACAAGTTCATTTTTGGAAGAGATCATAACCTCGAGCAATGAGGTGTTCAAAGATTGTGAATCCGACATGGCGGTAGAAATTAGGAAGCTGGGTAATCAGACTCGAGACACTGCCGAAAATAACGATACAGTAAAGCAGACTGCGGGATCTTAAATATTGACTCTACAGCTGCAAGGAAAATAATCAGATCAGTCAGACATTGCATGCATATTTGTGAAGTTAAATACAAGGACAGATTGCAATGACTGACCGTGTAAACCTCCATTTAGGAACAGCATACTGCAGTTGATTGCTGTGTAATGTTCGGAGTCTTGACGCACCGTGGGTGCTATTGTAGGAGGCGGACGCAATATCGACACTTGCATTTTTGCCAATCAAGCCTGCTGATAGGATCATTGTGGTTGATCTGTGTTCCATTCTGGTTATATTATCCAAGATGCCAGCGCAAAAATCATTGATGCTCCATTGACGCTCATTTTGGGACATGGTTACGATCTTGTCGTAAGAGTATTTGCCTAGATAGGCGGCCGGTAGTACGATTATAGGTCATTGTAGTTGCATAGCCCCTTGATTTTCCAAGATGGAAGGCCTCAAATTGTCGACGCTCTGTTGACATTCATTTTTAGGGCATAGTGACGATGTCGTCAAAAGCATTTTGGCCTAGAAAGACGGCTGATAGTTCGATTACGTGTTGATGTTGCCGCACTACCCTCGGATTGTCCGAGATACATAGCCAAAAGCCGTTGACATTCATTTTTGTGACGTAGTAGCGATGTGCTCGCAACCGTTGTTGCCAAGAAAGGCAGCCTATAATTGGATTATGACTTAATGTTGCTGCACAGCCCTAGGATTTTCCATGATACAAGGCCAAAAGTCGTTGAGGCTCCGTTGGCTCTCATTTTTAGGACATAGTAGCGATGTTGTTGCAAGAGTTTTTGCCTAGAAAGGCGGCCGATAGCGCGATTATGGGGTAACGTCGCCGCACAGCCCATGCATTTTCCAAGATGCAAGGCCAAAAGTCGTTGACACTCTGTTGACGCTCATTTTTAGGACATAGTAGAAATGTTGCCACCAACATTGTTCCATAGAAAGGCGGCCGACAGTTTCATTATGACTTACTGTAACCACACAGCCTACTGGATGTTTCATGACGCAAGGCCAAAAATCGTTGACGCTCTGTTGACGCTCACATCAGTCACATTGAAACAGCCTTTGTACACTCAATAATTGTATGCAACAAATCATATACACAGTTTTGACATCCATTATTGTGTTTGTATGTATTATCGTGTGCATCCAGGGGTTTTGTTATCTCTCAATTTCTTATCAACTGCTATCTACACTATCTGAGTGAGAAATGACATGGCCTTATCACATTCCTGCGCTTTCGGCCAGCAATTGACAGCATGTAGATCATTTCACTAGTTTTTGGCAAATATAGCTCGACTTCCTCATCATTTCTTATCCAGCTCCTTCTCCTCGATTTCCATGACGTACCACAAGCAATTTCAAATATCTCAACCATGTGCACCAGGTCTGTGCGGTGCGTTACGCAGTTGGATACATGGATGAATTTAGCATGACGGTTGTCGTTCAGATCGATTCGTCATGCGCACTGACCACTCTTTCTATGACACGTATGACATCACTCACTTAAATTGTGTTAGCACATTTCGTCACTAATATTACTTTTGCGGTGTCACTTAACAGTTACTTGCAGAAAGAAACCGAACGTGATGGCCGTCTCACAGCCCGATTTGGATTCTAGAACTTTCACATGGTGCGTTCGACCCTTGCACATGCACAGACGAATTATCATGTCTCACACTTTGGTTACTGAAATCAAGAACAAGCTGACACATAGCAAAATTGGTAAACAACTTGCTTTTCACCGCAATGAGACGTCAAAAATTACAGTTTGCACTTCTATTCCTCCGCAGATGCAGGAGTCGTCACCATCTCTTCGTTGGAATCCGATATCTATATGGTAATTAGCTGGAGGCTATATACAGGGGTGAAAGCTTACTGGTTCAACTGGCTTCGCTTTCAACAATGTTAACGAATCAAGCTCCGCAGCTGGCTCACCACTAGGTATGCTCGATTCTGACTGCTGCTTCACCGAACCTAGCCTAATATGACTATGTCCTGGTCGAGAGGTCCCTTGCAGCCTTTGCGATATTCTGGGAACATTGTCAACACTCTCCATACACTCTCCAAATGATGTCGGTGGGTCTGCCAGAGCATCATCATTTGCTTGCAGCTGAACGACTGCCGGTACCCTCCATTCAGATGTGCTCTACTTCTTATCTCGTTCACGGAAGTAGTCGGCTGCATCATCCCATCGCGGTTGAGTCAATTTGTCGAGCTTCATCTGCTTTTGCCGAAACGTCTCCATGCGCTGCTGGACCGTTTTGGTGATTGTGCCCATCACCCAGCCGGATTCGTCATGTTCGCTCAACTTGCCCTGCTCAGTCTCTTCATCAGCCTCCTCTTCCCCATCCTCCCCATCGTCGGAACTTGCAAGATCACACAGACTGTCTCCGATAGCAACCAGCATCTCCTCAAACTTCTTTCGGGCTCTCTGGACGTCAATCCCTCGATTTCAGCATGCGTCATATCATCCTGCCCTTGTTGGACCTCTGCCTCTGCATCTTCAACTGGCTTTCTTGCCCCAGCAGTTTCTCTCTCAACATAATCCTCAATCCATTTCTCTTTCTCTTCATTGCTTAAGAAGTGCGTTTCTCGTGGTTTTTCTGCCGCAAGCTTCTTTTTGGATCTCAACTTGCGCAATGCTCCAAGGGCTCGGACTCTGTCTAACTCCAAGCCACTCTTGCCTTCATTCGCTTAATGATGTCGTTGGGTTGACCGCTTTGCTGATTCACCGTATCTGCCCGCCAGAAGTGGCGAAAAGTTCTATTTCAGAGCATTGACCATTGTAGTTTGCGTGGACTTTGTTTTTGGGCGAGATGTTGGATGTTGCAAGTTATGGACAATATGGAGGCAAGCTGCATCTTGTATGTCAAGGTTAGTACATTTACTCATCTTGAACAAAGCAAAATCTTTCTCCTGACTGTCAATAAATCAGGAGTAGTAACACCAACTGTACAACATGACATGATTGTTAGCGTCATTTTCATGTAACATCCCAGGGATTATTTGAGAAAAACATCAGCAGACGTCCTTTCCCTCGAACTATATCCTATTAATATCTAGCAATTGGGTGATTCCAGCGGTCTTACACCGCAATTGATCCCTGTTAACAAACAAACAACATCAGATCGACTTTTTGCAAATTGCGGGGCAGTGGGAAACCCCTGCAACCTGTAGCCATACTCAGTAGGATTCATCTTAAGCATAACAATCATCTTGGAGGCTACTTATTCCATTCCGACATGAAGCTAACTATATAGTCCTCAGGGCTTCCCACTTCCTCTCGTTATCATCTTCCTCTCCTATTCCACACCAGGACATTATGGATACACAACCACCTCCGCCAGCTGAGAGCGGATCAAATAGCGGCAGATTGGCAGGTGCTATATCAAATACGGAAATTCTTGGCACACAACAAGAGCGCAGACACAAGTTAGTTCACCGCGATGCTCTCTTTACCGCTCCACTGCGAAATTTGCCGGTAGGCTTTACCACAGTTATAGAAATCAGGGTATGGAGGAATGCCAGCCCAGATGTCACCAAATACCGCGGCTTTCCCGTGGCGTTGTAGGAAGCCCTCGATCCAGGTCATAAGGTGATCAAATATTCCGATGTATATGTTACGGAGCATATGAGGCCGGTGGAAGTTATAGGCTTTGACATGCGGAAGATCCCAAAAAATACAGAAAACTGGCCTCGCACTGACGGACTGGAACCAATCCTCAGTGATCATTATAGCCTGACAGTCGCTAGCAGTTTTGGCATTCTGGTACTCCTAATATTTCTGCTGGAAGACTGTTGACTTTCACTGGTGGGATTCCAAGTCCGGCGGAAGAATAAGCAACCCCAGCTCATCCTTTGGAGTTTGACACTTAGGGCAAGCATTCTACTTGACACCCATAAGGTTGGCATGCTCCATGTGATCCGCCAACCAAGACATGAGAATTGGCCAGCAACGGCACATTTTGCCATCGGAACAATGCCACAGAGCACCGGAATTGATGTCTCCTCCCTTGGGATATCCTGTAACCAGCTCCAACACTAGCTTGGATATATCACACAGCACCTGTTGGTTTATATCTCTCTGGGCTCGGTCATCGGATGCAGAATCCCGGTGGAACTTGGGCGGCACCGGGCGGAAAGCAAGCTCAATTGGCACGAGGTAGCTGTATGTGTTCCATATAGAGGAATGGATATTCGCAATGATCAGGTAGATCGGCCAGGCTTCCTTGTCGCCGGAGAAGTCAGTGTGCTGCACCTCGTCCGATCCACAGATCAGTGGAACAATTGTTGCCCGTGGGGGAAGTCTTCCTGCGTCTCCCACCACCAGTGTACTGAATTCGTCTCGGAATACACATGATCACCCTCCGCATATACGTTCCGGGTTTGTCCATAGACCATTTGGTTTTTAAATGGGCATTGGCGAAGGAGGTACCGCACACATTCTACCAGGTCTCGAAAATAGAAATACCTCTGACCGTTTGGTGTGGAGATGGAGTCTTCTCTCCATTTCGGTAGCTGGTTATCCATCTTGTAGATTTGATTGTACATCGTCCATCCGGAGGTGTAGGAAAAGTGCTTCGGCATCTTGTATCCGCCTTCGTTAAAGTGGCAATCAATTTGTGACTTGGGGTAGTGGGCATCGACAAATCTGATGGCCTGTTGGAAGTCTTTGACGCAATGAAAGGGTTACCACGGGTTATTGATGGGATCTCGGAACTCATTGTAATCGGGATCGTCACTGAAGGTCCTCCCAGCTGGGGGATATACCTTGATTTCTCGATTTTCCTCGTCCATCGGAGTTTCCCTGGGGTCTGCCTGCTATGTATTGGATTCCTGGGCTGGAGAATGGGGTTGCAGGACACATCAGTAAAGGCCATCGTCTTCGGAGTCGGTTTCCTCTGGAATTTTGTCAGGTGCAGGGGCCGGGATACTGTCATTGGGTTTGGGGGCTTCTGTAGGACACTGCCGATGCGGCGAGTACAGTCAGCGACGCGGCGGGTGGCTTTGTCGATCACTGCCTGGTGGCGGAGGGTGACCCTGATGGCTGATTCCCCGATGGCATTTAAGGTTTCCCTGCCGGACAAATATCATCATGCAGTCAGGATATGGGCATTCGAGCGCATCTAGGGCGCTCATCCGTGGTCCGCATGCTGGTGGCATGGCTCGAGGTCTGCCAAATGGTTAGAGGGTGTTTGCGGTCCAGTGGATGAATTCACTTACCAAGTCGCCTGTTGCTGCACAAAGAAAGCCGAGGAATTGGTCAATGATGGTATGTTTGATGAAGTGGTTATAGAAAGAGCGCTCGAGATCTCTCAGAAGGTTAGAGAGTGCTTTGACTAATGGAATGCTTTAACAATGAAGAGCCATCTTGTCGATCATTTAATCCTTTGTTTATATACAGTTTGACGGTGCATATAATGTTTGATGATGCATATAAAGTTTGACGACAGACTCCAGCCCGGTGAATGAGATAGGTCTAGAGGGCGGAGAATACCAATGGCTGGCTTTGGTTAGCTACGGGTACCAGTGGCAAAGCTGGGTGTGGGTGCATGTGTGCGGCAGCCTGACATCGGCTAGTTCTCAACCTTCTCTTTGTCTAAAGGATGTTGATAACGATCAACTATCGCGAGTCTCAAGGATCACCAAACACCTTCTCTGATCTACCGGAAGCGTGGAAATCAATGAATCGGCTCTTCTTGTCAACATATCCTTCAGTGATGCCAGTTCCAGCGGGTTTCATTGGTTCACTAGCAAAATAGAATTGGTATACCTAGTGTTAGCAATGGTTGCGGGTTACCCGGCTGCAGTCCTGGTTGGAACAGACCCGGAGGCCCCGGCCTGGGTCAGGAACTGCCAAGCAACCCGAACCGGGTCACTAGCGCCGGGTTGTTACCCAGACCGGACAGAAACCCGCGGTTTTTTGGCCGGGTTGGAACCGGACCGCAGTTCCAACTTTGCGGTTCCTTCAAATTTGGCTCCAATTGAGTATTTGAGTTCTGATCGTATTGTGACATGATCTGTATGTAGATTGTTCAGTTCTCGCCGCCCTTTCACCTCCCGCATTCAGATCTGCGATCCGACAGATATTCGTTGAGAGCCTGTGAAATAAGGGCCAATTTTAGGCGAAATTTGCCAGTTTTCGACAGCGACACAACGAATATTGGTGGGATCACAAATCTGCAACCGGGAGGTGAAAGAGAGACTGGATTTGTAAAATCTACGTACTGATCATGTCATGATACAATGAGAACTCAAATACTTAATTGGAGCCAAAGTTGTGATGTTGAAATGCCGGGTTTTTGGTGGTAAAACCGGCCCAATTGCAAAGGTCCGGGTTTTCATGTGGTAAAGCCCGTTGCAACAGTTCCGGTCCGGTTCCAACCCTAACCTGGAACCGTTCTAGCGGGTTGGAACCGTTGCTAGCACTAGGTTTACCGACAGAAGTTGGGAAGCCCATAGGAAATTCTCCTAGATCGAGTTCACTCTCCGTATGACCATGGTCGCAGCTGTTAAGTAGGGTATATAGAGACTATCTCTCGCCATCCCATCCGTTTCCTCCATCTTTCTTACACTTCATACGCTCCACATTTGCACCCCTGACGACTGACGTTCCAACGGCACTGATTCTACCACCTCGAGACAGATTCGACACCCAAACCTCTGACCTCAGGACCCTACAGCTGCCGCTCTCACGCTGTCTACGTGATCATACTCGCTGCCGAACTATGGTCCCAACCAGAACAGGAGATTCCAAGGCAGGTTACTTTGATACAGCCTATATACTGTGGTGTCACTTACTGATAAACCCAATCAACAGAACCCCAAGCACTCTGGAAGCCATCGGTCAAAGAAGGACCACAAGAATAAAGACACTGGCAGGCCTGCAAAGGGCAAGCCGGAGTTGGCCAAAGCTAAAACCGGTGCCTCGATCTATGTCCAAATGCCAAAAGTAATGAAGGCAATTACCATCTCCGATGATAACGAGAGCAACAAGGAGCAGGAGCTGGAGTCGCAGGAGCAGCTGAAGGACAAACAGCCGGTGGTGGAGACAGACGAGGACGAGGACGAGAAGGATCAGGAGAATGATTATATGCCCTATATCAGCTGGGAGACAGTGGATGGTTACCTAGTAAGTATTATTGGGCATCTAGAGGAATATACCTGACTGCCGTATAGGGATCCCGGTCTCTCAGAAGAGGTGATCTGTATAACATGCCGCCGGCTACTGCAGAAGCCATCCTTGGAGTCAACGAAAGATTGTTGATGACCTGCCTACAGTACATTCCAGAAATATGATACAACACAAGTGCGCTTTGAATTGTCACCACCGCTGAGAGCACCGAATGGTTCCACGAAGACATGACAGAGGCCCTGAATTTGTTCTCCCAACATAGCCCTCAACTTGACTACTGTTAGCAATGGGTCCGGGTCACCCGCCAGCAGTCCTGGTTTGGACCGCAAAAACTGGTCGGTTCAGTTCGAGACGCGTCCAAAAACCCGACCCGCAGACTCTTGGCGGGCCAAACCCAGACCCATACCTGTCAACCTGCGGGTTTCGCTAGGTTTGGCTAGACCTGTCGGTTCCAAACTCCAGTTCTGCATTTCGGGTTTTACATTTATGGTCGCATTTAGATGTGCTACTATTAATCGTGAAATATTGACATTGGTACGTCACAGTTTATTTTCGACGTATTAGGCCCCTTGATATGCAAAACAAGCATACTGATGCGCCCAACCACATCCTGAAAATGAGCGTCAACAGAGAGTCAACAATATTTTGTCTTGCATCTTCGGTAATATGAGTGGTGCTTGATCACAAACATCCATAATGAAGGATATGGCAGCCTTTATAGGCAGATATGTACGGGATATTCTAGCCACATCCTCCGGGACAGTAACAACTTATTTTATTTACAATCTACCACTAAGTATTCTTGAGCCTTTTAGCGTATAATAACAGTCAAAACGATATATATAGACAATAACCGCCACATTGTGCTGTGATTAACCATGATGAAAGGCCAACAATCGTTGACACTCTGTTGACACTCATTTTGAAGATGGGGCAGGAAGCGTTTCGCTTTCACTTTTGCCTATAAAGGCAGACAATAATCAGTTTATGACAATGTGCAACCTGTCGCCCCCCTGATTAGCCATGATACATGACCAACAATCGTTGACGCTCTGTTGATGTTCATTTTCATAATGGGGCAGGGAGGGTATTCCAATCTGTTTTGCCTATAAAGGCAGCCCAAAATTCCTTTATGACTGACTACAACCTATCGGAGGTGTGATTTCCCAGGATGCATGAATAAAACTTGTTGACACTGCGTTGACGCGCATTTGCATGATGGGGTAAGGAGGGTATTGCTATCTGTTTTGCCTATAACGATAGCCAAAAATTCCTTTATGACTGACTACAACCTATCGGAGGTGTGATTTCCCAGGATGCATGACCAAAAATCGTTGATGCTCCGTTTACGCTCATTTTCATGATGGGGCAGGGAGGGTATTGCTATCTGTTTTGCTTATAAAGGCAGCCAAAAATTCCTGTATGACTGACTACAACCTATCGTAGGTGTGATTTCCCAGGATGCATGACCAAAAATTGTTGACGCTCCGTTGATGCTCATTTTGCCATGGCTGTATCCACAATATGGGATCATTTAATTTGGCACAGTCCATCATGCACATTGTTTTGGCTGCCTTGCTGGCGATTTCATTCACTTTCTTCTTGATCACTACGTTGTTCATTAATAATACATGGATATGTATAATAATAATCTCCAAAATCCCGTATCTTTCGGTTAATGCTTGTCATCAGTTGCAGGATCGCTCAATCCGCTGCTTTTGTCTTCAAAATGAATGTTAGCAGCATTACCACACAACAGATAGTGTACTAACCTTTATCAGTCATATCTGGATCAAAATCGGTATCGTGCTGGGTATCCTCATCATCATCAAAAAATTCCGCACAGGGAAGAGCTGTATGCGAATCCGGATATCTGGCCGGCAAATTGACGATATCAGAAGGTTCAGCTCCGGAAGTGTTCCCGGTTGGGGTGGGTGACGTGCCTGGCGGAGGTGGAGTCAGCTCTGGAGTCGGCTCTATGCATTAGGTGGGTGGAGGTGCACCTGTTCCTTTGCGTCTCCAGCGTGCCTGCGGATTCTTTGCGGTGCCATTTGGGCAATGAAGGCAGCCGGACTTTTGGTTTTGACGAAGCATTGCTGGGTGTCTTTGTATCGCAGCCTTCACCTTTTTATGCCCAGGAAACTCAACACCCCACTTCTTCTCTTCTCAGACCTCGGCGCGTGGTTTCTTAATGAGATACTTCGTTTCCTCTATCGCGGCGTATGAGAAGCCTTCTTTGGCCATTTTGGCCATATTCAATGCCAGGCGTATGTCGGACTGTTCCAGCTGTACCCGACCTCCTTGCCTTGCCATAGTTGCAGACATGTTGAAAACCTACAAGACATTAGTTGTTGCTTCTAACAATGAAATTCGGCTGTTATCTCTACCATATACGCTTTCGTAGCCTCCTTTAAGGGGATCAAAGCCTGCTTTGTCAACTCACGGAGACGCTTAGCAGGAAATTCATCTGCGAAAATCCCAGACCTCACAACATCATGATGTTTAATTTTGAGGACTATGCAGACAAATGCTTTTGTCGACCATGCTGGTTTCCCAATACAGGCAGCGATGAATTCGTTATGTAGCTCTCGACGGACACCTGCTGTACGTTATACAGTTAATTGACCGCCATTTGCCTCGATATGGATATACTCACATCCAACTGCATGGTGCTTCTTGTTATTGCTGCTTCCAGTCTTGCGGACGATTTTTAAATGTGCATCGTGGGTCATCTGTTTGGTGGCTACATTGGCAGGCAAATTTTGGTTGAATCATCTACCCAGCATTGGCAGCAGCATTGCATGACCCACTGCCCCATCACTAGTGTTAGCAACGGTTCTGGGTTACCCGGCTTCGGTCCGGGTTGGAACCGAACAGAAGGCCCCGGTCCGGGTCAGGAACCGCCAAGTGACTCGACCCGCTCTGTCTTGGTGGGGTTGTTACCCGGACCAGACATAAACCCGATGTTTTTTGGCCGGGTTGAACCCGGACCGCAGTTCCATATTACGGTTCCCGCAACTTTGGCTCCAATTAAGTATTTGAGTTCTGATCATATCACGTTATGATCAGTATGCAGATTGTGCAGTTTTAGCTGCTCTTTCACCTCCCGCTGTCAGATTTGCGATTCGACCAATATTCATTGAGTCGCTGTGAAATAACATCATATTTCGGGCGAAATTCCCGCGTTTTCGACAGCGACTCAACGAATATTGATCCGACCGCAAATCTGAGAGCGGGAGGTGAAAGAGGGGCTAAACGTACACAATCTACCTACTGATCATGTCATGATACGATCAGAACTCAGATACTTAATTGGAGCCAAAAATGTGGACTTGAAATGCCGGGTTTTTGGTGGTAAAACCGGCCCAATGGCAACGGTCCGGGTTTTCGTGTAATAAGACCCATTGCAACGGTTCGGTTCCGGTTCCAACCCTAACCCGGAACCGTTCTAGTGGGTTGGAACTGTTGCTAACACTACCCGTCACCGAGCGGTCTTCCAGAGAGCATTGACCTGCGTTTGATCACTGGTCTACTGGAGACTTGTGGTACAATACCGAACCCACACAACCGAGACTCTCAGCTATCTAGCAGACTATTTCGAGGAATTCCACGCAACTAAGAACGTGTTTACCACCTACCGGAGGTCTAAGGCCACAGACAGTATCGCCCATGCACGCATGAAGGACCTAAGGATCCAACTCAAGGCCGAACATGCCGTCGAGGATGAATAAAGGGCCGAATGCGAAGAAGCTCTTTCCCATGCCCAAAAGGAACACTGAAAGGCAGACAACGAAAAGCACCTACAGGAAGTCTACAATTCAATGGTACACGAATGTACCAGCTTCGACTTCGTCAAAATTCACCTCATGCTGCATTATGAGGAATCAGTTCAGCACTTTGGACACTTAGTCAAAAACAGCACTGAAACGGAGGAAATGAACCATCCAAAGATATGTATGGGCCCTTAGTGCTGGTCAAATCGCAACTTTCAGTACGAACGGCAGATTTTCAACGACTACTCGTGCATCCATGTCCTCCAGATGCGGTGCCTTCACCTCCGGCAGGTGGCTAAGGAAGGTCACTGGACCCCCGAAATCCAGGAGGCACTTCAGTTATATCAACCAAAGGATCAAATTGTTGTCAACAAATGCAACCGTGAGCAAGTGCCAATACCGGAGAATTGACTCCTCAGCTTCCGCGAGGATGAGGGAAATATACAAGTCCGTGGGCTGTGATCCCCCAAACGAAAGGGCTTCTTTGTCAAAAACAAGCATCTTCCAATTTACAACTTTCCACTGGTAGAATACCTATATCGATGTGCCACCCAATTCAACCTACTCGATGTTCTGGGGGGCAACTTCCAGACCTTCGGCAGTTGTGATTCCACTGCACATAAGTTGCAGTGCATGGACGACCAATCATTGTGCAATGCTGCGTCTCGGAACAACTTTGTGTGGTCCTGTGTAGATGAGCCGCCGAAAGGTGATGTAGGGGACTTACAACCGGCACAACTTGTGAGGATTCTATGGCTGCAGGATGGCCTAGGGAAGAGATGTGTTGTTCTTTTGCAGGAGCTCCCGCTTGAAAACCAAGGCATTCGTCTGGCTTCCAATGGGCTGCTTGGAGTCTCCGACGAAGGTTTCTGTCGGAACCAGGCCGAGCTTGTCGTAGTTAATATCAAGTGCGTATAGTCGGCCGTGCACCTGATTCGCATCCCCGGTACCAGATACTACTATGTCAATAATACTATCAACCTAGTCACATTCAATTGTTTCTGGCCTATACCACCAGAAGCTAAAAGAGACATGCAGACTGAGGATGATGCTGCTAGGCCAGAGGAATACTGCAGGAACCGAATTGCCAGTGTCGACAAGGACAAAGAGGACAAAGAAGAGGAGGAGGTCAAGGAGGAGGTGGATGATGAAGATTAGGAGATTGTACAGTCTCCACAGGGCGTCAGATGTCCTATAGCTTCGACTCTCCAGCATTTCATGGCTCGATCTGTATAGATCCTGTCAGAGGTAACAGGCCCCCGACTCACCCATGATCCATAGCTCAATATGTAGAAAATACTTGACTAGAGGCATCAGTCCTGGCTCTCCCGCGATCCATAGCTTGATAGGTAGAAAGTACTTGACCTGAGACATCAGTCCTGGCTCTTCCGCAATCCTTAGCTCGGTATGTAGAAAATACTTGAACAGAGGCATCATTCCTCCTGCTCTTCCACGTTCCGTAGCATTACATGTGAATAAAAACTGGCCCCAGGCATCAGACCTCTGGCTTTCCCGCGTCTTATAGAATTTAGCGCAATTTCTAGTCATCATGTACAATTGATATAATACTGTCTGCGTCCACACGTAAGTCCATAGAACTTCACAGTGCCACGCATCAAATATGCTATGGATTACCAGCCCACAGACAGCTTCTCTATGAGTTACGCGTTGCGTAAAGTCATTTTTCCCGGTGTTGGTTACATGTACTCATGTTGAGCTTTGTTGATTGACGCAATATGTGTGGTTCCTCAAGGCTGCGTGTTCTGTCAAATCCTGTCACCATATTCTTATGCTCCTCAAGCTAGAGTTGCTCCCTCCAGAATTACCTTACAACACTGCAAAAATGTATGGTGGAATGTTGAAGATAGGCCTTCAGCCTTCTACAGCCACTGATTCACGACTTAAAATCCTAGGGTATATTACTGGCAGTCGAGTAAGTCATAGAGCCTCACTTCTTTTGCTCCTGTGGTCATGATTCCTTTCTCCATTCCTCTTCTCTACCATAATGTCCCTCAATAGAGACAACCAACAGAGTGGCTGGATAGTCTATTTAGTAGAATATTCACCTGGATACAGACAGTCATTGATGCGGAGGGTGGCATGGCACCATATATGTGGTATTTGGTAGAGAGACCAGGTGGTGCATTCAACTTTTTTCCTTCACACAAATCAAGTCATAGATGTCACTAGATTATCTTTACATGGTCTAGCACAGCGAAATAGCTGCCAGGACTTGATATCATATCAGGAAGTGTGCCCAACTTTTTGTACCCTCCAAGCACTTGACAGGCAGGGGTAAGGTATTCCTGGGAGTTGAGTAGGAGATGATCTATCTCGGTACCTGCAAAGGGCGGCGAAGCCGCCACCGTAACTTGTATCAATATAAACAGCAAAAACCCTCGAATTATCAAAAAGTTACGCTGGATAGCGATGACCCACGTTGAAGATAGTTGGAATGGAAGACTTCCGTGAAAAATATGCGGAAATGGTCCTAGTATGGTAGAAAGATGGTGTGTGGGTGGAACAGAGTACTCGGGTTTAAACTGTCGAGATCCTGCAACGGGATGATACTAGTACTTATCAATTCGCTATGGTAACCACGTCCAGCTGGATTTCGAACTAAGTATTATTTGAAGTAGAGTCATCTGCCACCTCTCCAAGATCAAAGTCTTGGATTTTTCGTCCCTGGCCTTTGCACGCAGCTAGAAGCTTCAGGCTGCGGTACTGCGAGATACATGTCTAATAGCGATTAGCTTAAGATTCGGGTCGGTGTTATGCAGCAGCACTAGAGGGAACAGTGCCTTATGATTGTGATTTTGCCTTTTTTTCTTAGCACGGACTGATACGGTGCAAGTTATACAGGCTAGGATTTGAGATTAAAACCCGAATCGGAGGTCCGGATGACTTGGCACCCTCGAGAAGAAACTCTCATCCGGCTTAATTCCGATGCACAATCTTGCACACTTGTCACTTGTCACAACACCATCACTACTACTATCAATTGCACTGTGGTCGATAAAGAAATGAGCCTGAATGTAAGAACGTCCTCTAAACCAAGTGTAACTTTCAAAAACAAGAGTCGAGAAGCTAGAGTAGTACGATTTGTTTCCCTATAGTGTCAAGGGTTATTTTTAATTTAGTTGGGTTGCGGAAGAGCTGGAGACTGTGCGCACGTGTGGGTGATATATGTACTCTGTGTGCCGTTGTGCAAGTATTGATGACAGGGACTGCGCCCCTGATAAAATGTCATCTTCTCTGCCATCCTTAAGCTCGATTGGAATCCGCGATACTGTTAACCGGTTTACGAGTTTGAACAGATCTGCGAACTTGCGATCGAACCTCTTAAGGCCCAGCTGTATAGGTTTATGGCTCCTAAGATACTAACCCCGCTCTACACCAATGTGATCACTGTAATAGGCCTCGCATCTGCTTTCCACAGTTAACCAATTACCACAAACGGTAATTCGTAGCAGTAGAACGCCCAGCTTCATCAGTTGCCAAGTCCTAATGTTAGCTTACGTTTTACTTGTACGATAGGGTTTTTTTGCGTATCCAGCCAGTAAGGTTGCGGCATAGTATAATTGAGTCATGACGGGGTCTGCCCAACGCAGGAACCATAGTTGTAGCACTCTTATGCATTTACTGAATCTCACCACAGTAATGGCACACCGCTTACAACCTGGGGCGCAAGAGTAATAAGCACTGCAACCTCCATGTATATATCCATCGGATGCTTTGCCTACTATGATCTATCATCGTCTATAGAAAGGTACAATATTAACTTCAGATAGTTCTTCCATCCCCGAACTAGAGTCTCCTATAGCTATCTGATCAAGTGGGTCAGCGAAGTGGCAATGTTCTTATACGGGATAGAACACGTAATTTTAAGGTGGCAACAAAGCCCGAACCTAACCAAGGTCTACATTGTAGGAAGTAAGGACATGTCGGCTGCTTTCAATTGGGGAGAACAGACTGGTTCCCAGCTGTTTTGTCATTTAAAAGGCTGGTTGAGTGTTGACCACTGACGCTGGAAAACCTGACGCCCTTTAAGCTGTTAATGCGAGATAGAAACTGGACATTCGCACTGCGCTGTATAAACGGCAGGCAGAAACTAGCGCACGCAGTGATTGGTGGGCTTAATTTAACGAGAGCGCATTTCTTTTGTGAAACCGATGGGGGCATTCAGCTTCTCGTTAAAAAACAATTCCCGAGTCCTTTTCAGGTGCCTCGACTGCATATGGTGTATGCAAGTGCTTCAGCGTAGGGCTGAGAATCAGGTCCGAAGCTGGGGTTGAAGTAGGCATCCTACATATCTCCGCTCGCCTGCGGCCACGCAGAATGTGCGATAGCCACCCATAACGTTTTTTTTTTACTTCTCGGTTGGTTCTCTCATTGCTCTGAGGCACGACTATCCAGATGTTTAGGTGTTTTCGTGCGTAATAACATCTGGTCAGAGGCTTCGCCGAATCACATCATCTACTTATGGGCTTTGTCAGAATGCTTTCGCAAGGTTTTCAAGTCTTCCACAACTTCCTCGCGGCTTTTACTGTCGCTAAACATCTTCGGATTCATGGAAGGCCCGACAACCCCAGTCCAACTAGATTCTATCCCGCCGATACAATTCTGGTGCCTAAATCTCCCGTCCGATTCATTTACCTGTTTCCTGTCTCCATTGGCAAATGTTACGCATATACCGTCAGCCCACGGGGGCGAAACAGCGACTATTGGTGGTTGTCCGTGAGTGAGGCCTTCTCAACTGTGACCAAGAGCGCAAAAATCAGGATCTCACTCTTACTCTCCCATTTTGCACTTCAATCGTCCATTCTAACGTCAGAGCGCAGTGGCAGCAGCGTTGTCTGACGAACTAGTTCCCTCCACCGTGGCCCCTTCATTCGTTCATTAGTCTGCTTGCGAGAAGAGGATCTGTTCCCTAAAAATAAAGGTGACGACTGCTAATAATTTCTACCCGCAATTGTTCGCGGGGGGCAAATGCTCGAAAAAGGTTGAACATAATTCCAGCAGTCCATTGGTCCCACCGCGGACCGAGCTAACCAGGCATAGGGCCCATATGAAGTCACATTTCTGACTCTATGCGTGGTATTTATTCTCCTAGTACCACACATAAATGTGAGACCGCTGTAAGCCTATTGAAGCGGTTCAGTAGTGGTAGTAGCAAAATAAAGCGAGTAATATCGCGTGTTTTGGTGGAAGAAGTTGACAGGTATCGCTTTGGCAGATTCGGCAGCTGTGCATGCTGTCCCCAGCCATCCATCCTCTTATAATTCTCATTCCCGGCTGTGCCACTGTAGATGTTTGAAGTACCCGCATCGACTACTTAAGGTCTCCAGATCTGGACACGGGATCCCACATTTCCGGCACCATCCGAATAGAGCTAAGGTTCGAGTAACGTCCCACCAAGAGCGCTAATGCAAACGGTTAGCAGAGCCCCACCTTAATTGTGATGAGCGCATGTCCCTCTTACATAGACGCGCCTTTAATATGTGACTTTAGGGTTTGCGCAACTGTTCCGCTCTAAAGCGGAAAACCCACCCCAACACCATTCCACTGGAAGCGAGGCGAAGAGAAACTGTAGTTTGATGACCTTACCTTCTGATAACTACTGTCTAAGCCCGGAAACTTAGACCTGGGAATGGTGCAGAGAGACGAGAGATATATACAAGAGAGCGGTACCCCCAATGCCTTACTACCAACCCTGCTTACAGTCAGTTCGTGTCGGGTCTATATATATCCATCATTTTTTTTCTGGTTTAGGGTTTGATACAAGTGCTAGAAGTGAAAAGTGCGAGCGGTGCGAGTGCTTCTTACTACATGTGCAGGGAGAGAGGGAGGACGACTCCATTTGACAAGACGAAATATTAAATTGCAGGTTAGGAGAGTATTCGGAGATCATGTAGATACGATGAATTCATCTTGAGCCATCCTGTATTTTTGCTCCTATGAAGAAAAGCGCCTTACAACAGAGTCCCGAGACGTTGACCACTTTACTTACCAGTATACTCGTTACTGTTCAATGTATGCTAAAGGAGCGTCTCTTTTAGAAACTACAAGTATTTGAGCTTGTATCCTTGTATTACTTACGGTCTTAATGAACTTACATGCCCTCCAGCCAAAAACCGTAGGGTATTTAGACCCGCAATCGACTTTCCAACAGCCACTACCTTGTGGCTGCTTCTAAAACCGCCCCCCAAACAACCTTACTATTCTGAAGTCATTACTATCCCCTACACGCCAGATTTTCTCGGATTGTTGCACTTTTCAGCTCTGTAAGCTCATTAGTTGATTAGTGTCAGGCTGAACTGCCTCGAGCCGTTTTATTGGTCGAATCAAATGATCAGCATCCAAAAGAGGAAATGCAACAGATCCGAGAAAAGTCGGCGTGTAAGGGAAACTGACCGCTTTAAGAGGTCCTTAGCGGGGATTTCTGCTGATAACAGACTTCAATACGGTGAACATTCTGATTTGATTCTAGTGAAGAAAATCGGTAAGCAGAGTATGAGTAGATTTAAGCAACTTGCAAAATCGAGTGAGAATACACAAGTGCAGTGGTCCCTTCCCTTGAGGACTTCATAGTATGTACATATGTGCTCCGTACTATCGGCGACCCTAACGATTTGTGCATTATAGAGACCGGCTCAAATCATTTGCAGTTCACGAGCTGGAGAGTGTTTACAACAGCACCCAATCACAATAGCTGATCCTTGGCACATACAACCTCCCGGAATTGTGCTGTGTCTTAGTAGATTGAAGCCGGTGAAATATCAGCCTCAGTTTGCTGTGTAATGCTCTTCTCAAGTTTCTCGGGCAATGCCAGTTTACTCTTTCAGTAGCTTGATTCCCGTGAACATGTAGCGCGGGGCAGTAGATGGATATCAAGGTCGCTCTTCAAGCATCTGTAGCACAGCGCATCACACTCTTTCTTTGAGTTTGCACCAACCTAGTTGCTTGCGGAACATGACATATACGTACCTCCATTAATTATAAATCATTGTCGATTAGGATGCCCGCAGCCTCCATGTATTTATGCATACCATCTCAAAACCAGTCAGTGGGGACGGCGTAAGTCTGGCGTACGCGTGTGGCGTCTGGAGGTTAGTGAAATCATATCCCTAAATCCCTAACCCTATCGTCGCAACACCTGCTTGCAGCATCACTCGGGACATGCAAAGCCGGCAACCGGATACTTCACCTTGCATGAGGCCCGTTGATCCTTCAATCATTTCGCTTCCTCGCCCCCATGAAACCATCGTCATCTACTGCATCTCGTTCTCACTGCATATGTGCACTCACAAGGATAAGTGAAAACACACCGGCTGCAAGCTAGCCAACGAAAACTGGGGACCAAACTAATGTACTGCAGCCCGAGCCATATTAATTGTGCTCAACGATTCGAGGCCCACCCAATATGGATGATTCTGAGCTTGTTAGCGAGCAGGAATATCAGCGGTAATAGCACATTACATGCAACTCGAGACCAAACGAGTGTGGCTGCAGTCTGGGCCGTATTGATTGTGCTCAATTATTTGAGACTCGCGAATCGTTCGGTTCTAATGCAAATCTGTCGTCCACATATTATTCTGCGGAGATCTGCGCTACCTTGCTGAAGCTGGGGGTATCTTAACTTGATTGATGGGGGCCTCATAGGAAGGTGCATATGTCGGTAAGACAGGCACCACAAAACTATACATGATAACCAGTCAGATAAACAAACATATATTCTTCAGTCTTGTAAATTGTGTGTTTTTAATTTAAAAAATTCCTAGGAATATATAGTCACATTTTTTAAATGGTAAGCATGAGGATGAACGCTTTGTTTTTTTGTGAAAACGTCCCAACCCCATGGCCACTCAAAGCTCAGGCCGCTTCTAAAATGTAACCATGACCTTCCATTGGCCCAACTGATTAGGCAATACCGAGAATCCTGCTTAGTATGTGTTTACTTCTGCGGCAGGCAAGGTGCACGATCATTCATATTCATCACCCCAGAACATGAATCGGCGACATTTTCATCTTCTCGACAGACTAAATGGCCCGATTGCGAACATTCATCCTCTTCATCCGTATTCTCGCTGCGCACCTACCCGCTGCATGGTTTTGCTTCCTATTCTTCCTTTCTCTGAACACTTATAGAACGAATGTTATGTCTAGTTATGTTGTTATACTTCCTGTTTAGGATGCACCATTGGCTCTGCCTCCCTCAAATTCTAGCGATGTTGATAGCGACTAGACCGTCAGTCTATCTGGTGGCCCTGATATTTAAGAATCGAACGATAGCCTCGGAAGTATGATCACTTCTGCACACCTAAATACTTCACCTCGACCTCCTGCAGCTGTGTATATCCACGCTATTCTTACGACTCGACAACAACGACTATATATCTATTTCTTTTCTCATCGCCCAATGACATCAAATCTTACAGTACCTCTCGTTCCGGTTCGCAACAACTCTTCTCAATACCGGATCGCCATTCAAGAACACAACGGCTGTGCCAAACTCTACAAGCTCGAGTTAGTGGACCTTACTACTGGAAGGGATGTTATGATGAAGGTACGGTCGAAGTCGGAGGGAATTATGGTTCCGCCCCTTCCCTTTGGCAAGCTATGGAAGGTTGTGATTGAGACAGCCGTTGTCGAACCAGTATGCACCCACTACCCCCCTTAGCTCCTGATAGACTCCACCAAACCACAAGTAGGTATGCAACTATTAATATCCTACCCCAGATCAATGGAACCCATTTCGACCTACTAGTACAAGCACCCGTCGAAGTAAACCTCCGCGAAAACACGCCTAACCCATGGCTCACGCAAGCCTTCCACGAACCCGGCACACTTCTCCAGGCCCCCGACTTTTCGGAGTTTAAGATCACCTCGGACAACAGCAATGTGCCAATGAAGACATTAGTTATCAGGACTATCATCAATAAGTCTGTACTGCTGGTATTGCTGTTGTTTACGGTTGTGTTTGCGTGTGTCATTGGCACAGTGGTGGGATTGTTGACTTGCAAGACAGAATTGGGGTTTGGAGCTGCATGTGCGGTGTTTGCCTTGATCACGGTAGTGCAGGGACTGGCAATTGGGTATGTGAGGGAGTTGGGAGGGGGGAGATAAGAAGGGTACTTACCGTAAGAGAAAAGTGTGTTTTTTTATGACGAATATTATACTGTTGTTAAAACAGAACATTAGAATGGTCAAATAACAATTCCAAATTTTATAATAGTCTCATCGTCGTTTCAAATGGTTCAATAATGGTTCTAAGAACAGCTCCAACGACAAAAGTGTATTATAATCGACTTTTTTCCTAAAAAAATACACCCTTTTTTATTACGGTATTATGGAACAGAAGAATAATGACGGATTCCGTCTCGTCCCTTGCCCAGCTCGTCACATCCCATAAGTTCCAGCAAAGTCTCCGGACTTTTGAGCAAGTGGTTGTTGTTGTTGTTTTTTCATACTGTATGCACTCTTAATAGAGTATGACAGGACCTGATCTCCCCTCCGCCTCCGGGCTAGCCGGCTAGATGGCGGAGCTCCCCTCCGCTACCCTTCATCCCCGCTGACAAATGAAATCTCAAAGAAAGACCAGAACCAGAGCAGAAAGACAAGAAGAAAAAGGAAAAGAAAAGAAAGGATATATGCCCGCAGCTGCCGCTCCCTGCACCTGAGTCCGCCTCCTTGCCCGCTCCATCCCTCCATTCACTTGGGCGGGAACTTCCCGACTTCAGTAGCCGCCAGGAAGTCCATCACCGCTTGATCACACTCATCCCTAGAAAACAGCTCAGAG
>Ga0307514_10000127_pt1 | contig 211607 bp, 188 predicted proteins | sample 16_EM_MG_FD_203088 | JGI IMG/M metagenome (GOLD analysis project Ga0307514, IMG submission 203088) | Populus trichocarpa ectomycorrhiza microbial communities from riparian zone in the Pacific Northwest, United States - 16_EM | ecosystem: Host-associated > Plants > Roots > Unclassified... | reverse complement strand
AACTCCACTAGAATACGCGCTCCTCATTCCTCGTCGGTGCTCCTCAGCCTTGATTCAACCTCTTTTATTTTATTCTGCAATCAATTCCTCCTCTTAGCGCTGCTCTATCCCATTCCACACTCAAGACCCCCCTATCTGCGCTCCTCAGCCCGGGATGGGAGCTCTTCAATTCCCACTGGCGCTCCTATAATACATTCTACACTCCTTACCTCACCCCATTTCGGCGCTCCTCCTCTGGGATAAGCACTCCTCAATCCCATCAGTGCTCCACTGTCTGAATTGGCTCTCCTCTATTTCATTCCGCACTCCTTAACCCACCCTCTTTTGGCGCTCCTCAATTTCATTCTGCACTCCTACACCCTCCTCTTTCGGCGCTCCTCAATTTCATTCCGCACTGCTTAACCCCACCGCTTTCGGCGCTCCTCAGCTTAAACTGTTTCCTCTTCATTTTCATTCCACGCTTCTCCAACACCTCTTGTGGTACTCCTCTTTTCCACACAACACTCCCCATCTGGCGCTCCTCTTTTCCGCTGGTAGTTGTTCCCATTTTTCATCCAAATGTATCATATTGCCTCTCATACCCCCATTTAGGTTCACAGCTAGCTAACATCTCATTACACCTGCGTTAGATATCACAACTCGAGCCATATGACATTGGAATTCCATTTCATTCACTTGGCAGGAACAAATAATCAGCAAATACAAGGAGCGCCTCCAGCTTCTTTGCACTGTTGATGAATTGTGTGTTCCTGCTTTCGTTGGCCCTGATGAGATGGGAGATGGAGTGGATGACATCGACACCATGTTTGATTGATATTTTTCAATCGCTTAGTTGGGTTATTTTGTCGGTGTACCTGGCTTTATATTTGAATGTCTCGCCTTTTTCTTTCGTTTCCTTAATGTAGCAAGGGGCACAATACAATGTTGAACACGATGACCTCTAGTAGGATTCAGAAGTGATAATGAACCATAATCCATGCATCATATTCACTGTTGAGGGAAGTCGATTGCTCATGTACATCCAAACTGTCTCAGATAACGCCTGCAGTCCTTCGAATGAATATCCATCAGAACCCAGTCATCTCTCAGAGTTTGTTTGTGATTCCCATGTTGGTTCGGCGACACTCCCAGGTGCACCCAAAGTTCTCTCCGGCGCTCCAATGTGCTCCCAAACATATCACAATCACTCCCATTGTACTCCTGTATCAGACATCATAGATCCCAGTTACTCCTGTACATGTCGTTAGAGATCCCAGTTACTCTGAAGGCTGGCCGGAATACCGTCCTAGGGTCTGATACTCTCCTGAAATTGACGCTTCTAAGTTTACACTCCACATCCTCTCAGACACTCCTGGAGTCTTCCAGAGACTAAAATACATTTTGCTAATGCAGACTTGTCGCCGCCACTCCCAGGTGCTCACAGGCTTGTCGTTGGCGCTCCCAGACTCGTTGCCGGCAATTCCAGCTGCTCCAAGATGCACCCAAAGTTCTCTCCAGCGCTCCGAGGTGTTCTCAAACCTATCACAATCACTCCCATGGTACTCCTGTTGCAGTCATCAGAGATCCCAGTTACTCTGATGGCCGGCAGGAATGCCCTCCTAGGGTCTGATACTCTTCTGAAATTGACGTATCTAAGTTTACACACCACATCCACTCAAACACTCCTGACGGTATCCAGAGACTGAATTACATTTTGCTGATGCACATGAGACTGCACTTGCAGAGTCTGAGAGCACTTTGCAAAGCGCCAGGGGGGCTGTGAGCTTCTGCAAGTATGTAGCAGAACTAGCGAAGGTTACCGGAGTGTCTGGGAGGTTTGAATATGGCTTCCGGACCGAATTACATCTCGCTGATGTTAGCTTTCTCCCACAACTCTGATATGCTCACCTTCACAACGAACTTGCTTGCTCTCCGAAGTCTGACATACTCACTGCTAATGATCTGCCACACTTTGTCTTGCCACTCTGACATACTCACTCCAACTGCTCTGGCACTCTCACTTTCAAGGGTGAAGCTGTTCGAGGCATATCTGGCTCAGCCAGTTGGGGTCAAACTGACTTCACTGGGAGCAATGTGGTTGTGGAGGCTGTGGCTTCACTCAGAGTGGTGGAGCTAGCTTCGCTGGGAGTGGTGAAACTGGCATCGCTGGTAAGCATTACACTGAGTTCGCTGTTAGCAGTGAATCCCACCTCGCTCACATTGGAAACGCTGGCTGGGCTGGTAGCCATTAATCCAGCTTCGCTTGTTGGAGTGAAGTTACCTGCACTGGTAGAGGTGGATTTGGCTACACTGGTCGGGGTGAAACTGGCTTTGCTGGAAGCACACTGGCAGCAGTGGATTCTGCTTTGGTGGTAGGGGTACAACTGGCTTTGCTGGTAGAGGTGCAACTGGCTTTGCTGATAGTAGTTGATCCAGCTTTGCTGGTCGGGGCAACACTATTTTTGCTGGTAAAAGTAGATCTGGACTTAGTGGAAGTTAGCTGGTAGGGGTGGGGGTGACCTTGCTAGTAGCAGTGAATCTGAATTCTCTATGAGCTGGCAAGAAGCTTTGTATCTGGCATTGCTGTGAGCACGCTGTTAGCAGTGGATCTGGCTTCACCTGTAGCAGAGACAATTGATTTACTATTTGCTGACAAGAAGTTTTGGATCTGGCTTCACTCCCACATCTATGACATGCTTACTTGCACAACTGACATGCTTACTCTCACAACTCTAACCTAGTAACTGTTAATGTTTTCATATGCTTTGATTAACTGCTTGGACAAGCCCACTCGAACCTCTCCGACAATCTTGCATTGTAGAGAGCAATCTTATAGTGGTGGATCTGGCTGCACAGATAGGGGTGAAAGTGACTTCCCATGTAGGGGTGGATTTGGCTTCACTGGTAGGGGTAAATCAGACTTTACTGGTAGTGGTGGATCTGACTTTGCTTGTAAAAGCGAAACTTTTTGTGTTGGTAGTAGTAGATCTGGGCTTGCTCGATGGGAAGAATAGGGGGTTGCTGGAAACAGGGGATCAGCATTTGCTGGAACGAAGTTGGTAGGAGTGGATTTGTCTTGGGTTGATTCAGATGATCAGGCTTTGAATAGTGTAATTGAGCTGGCTTCACATCTGGCATTGTATTTGAATTTACCTGTTGTAATCGATCTGGCTGCTCTGAAAGTTGGCAGGGAGGTATTACATACTACTCACGCATAGATGATCTAGAAGTATAATGTCTGATGGAGATGATAGTGATGGTGGTAATACTCATAGTAATGATGGTGATGGTGGTGATGATAATGGAGGTGATGGTTATGGTGGTGATAGTAATGGTGGTGATGGTAATGGAGGTGATGATTATGGTGGTGATGGTGATGAAGGTGATGGTGATGCAGGTGATGGTGATGGCGGTGATGGAAATGGTAGTGATAAAGGTGATGGTGATGGTGGCGATGGTAATGGTGGTGATGGGAGTGATGGTGATGGCGGCGATGAAGATGGTGGTAATGGAAGTAATAGTGATGGGGGCGATGGTGATGGTGGTAATGGTGGTGATAGCAGGGATGGTTGTGGTGGTGATGGTGGAAATGGCGGGGATGGTAATCATGTGGATGGTGTTCATGACGGTTTTCCTGGTGGTGATGATAGTCAAGGTGACGATGGTGATGGTGATGACGATGGTGATGATGGTGATGTTGTTCAAGATGTTCATTATGATGGTGACAGTGGTAGTGTTAGCAACGGTTCCGGACCGTCATTTCGGGTCCGGGTCCTGGTCCAAACTGAACTGTTGCCAAATTTGCGGTCCGGGTCGTCAATAAACCCGAACTGCCCACTCGGGTACGGTTCCATGGTAAACTCCCAACCCGTCTGAATTGGGCGGGTTGTCAGCGGGTCGCCCAGCGGGTCCATCTATAGATTCATATGAGGCTGTTGTATTTGCAGTGTGTTAATAGTATCTTATCAAAATCGCGTTTTCAGCAACCAACAATGTGCTTTTGCTTGTTGAGGAGTGTGTAATATCGACTAATTTGGTATATGTGTTTCACCTTCGATATATGCTATTTTTGCCTAGCAAGGCGGTCGATAATACAGTTATGCATGCAAAGATCCGCGCGATGCCTTGATTACGACATATGCAAGTCCTAAAACTGTTGACGCTCGGTTGACGCTCATTTTCAGGATGCTGCAGGGAGCATGTCGCTGTTGTTTTTGCCTGTAAAGGCTGCCAATATCCCATAAATGGATGTCAACAACTAATCGGAACATAACTTACCGAAGATGCAAAGCTAAAAATCGTTGACGCTCTGTTGACGCTCATTTTTAGGACATAGTAGCGATGTCGTCGCTACTGCTTCTGCCTAGAAAGGCAGCCGATAATCTGGTTATGGCCTATTGTCGCCGCACAACACTAGGATTTTCCATGATACAAGGCCCAAAGTCATTGACGCTCCGTTGACGCTCATTTTTAGGACATAGTAGCGATGTTGTGGCAAGAGGTTTTCCCTAGAAAGGCGGCCGATAGCACGATTATGGCGTAACGTCGCCGCACAGCCCATGCAATTTCCAAGATGCAAGGCCAAAAGTCGTTGACGCTCTGTTGACGCTCATTTTAATGTATTGTCCATTCAACATCTGCTGCTGTCGACAATTGATTTCATCTTGATTTGACTTGATCGGCTGTTATTCTGCCTGATTAAGACTCAGCCCTGTGGCAAAGCCAAGCGGCATAATAGGCTTGAACTGTTCACTCTCACACGACTAAAAATGATGTATCATGCCAAAAGATTCATTGCGCCTGCTATACATCTATTTATGAACCGATATTGACGATCTACTTCTTACCATTCGCCCATAATATATCTCTAACTAAAACTCTCGGTCAAGCTACATAAAGGTGGTGAACCATTGACGCATTCTGTCCTACTTTTTCTTCCCTCCTTTGTTTCTCCGCGTTTCAACTGCATTGACCGTCACCAACTCCTTTTCAGCCTGTCTCTTTGACTTCCGTGTCAGCCAAACCAATTCGGACACATTTGGCAACGCGCTCACATCCTGCCGCTCTGGGCATTCCGGATCCTCATTTCCATTGTTGGGGCCTATATCGGATTCATCGTCTGCAGCGCAATCATCTTTGCTGTCATTTGGATTATCCAAGTCGCCATTCCAGTTCAGCCAATCATCGGTGTCCGAAATGCTTTCAGGTGCGCTATCGTCTTCGCTTTCGACTGGATGACGGTTGATTCACCGGATTCGGCAGACATTTAAGATCTGAGTTCGTCCTCCAGGGAGGTCCTTTGCAGACAAAGCTGGTGGCAAAGGTGATCTTTCAGACAATTTAAATGCAGCCGCACCATCATGTTGAATGAGTGACCAGGATGCTTTAACGCTCTCTTCAGTGTCCGAAATGTATCCTACGGCGGTCATCTGCTTGTTTTGAGCGCGAGATTCCTTCTGGGTACCACGTAGGTTTCCGCTGCCCTGCCGTATCTCCAAAATGTCGTGAACCTTGGCCATTCTGTGCAATTTCCTTTCCTCTGCCTCTTTCTTCATTTCCGAGTCGTTTTCTGTGTGTGGGGTATCCAATTCTCAGTCAGTGCCTGCCAAAATCCCGTTATTGGCTCGAGCAAACTGCCTGCCAACGACCTTTTCGCGAAGGGTCTCACCTGTAGTTTTTGACTGCCTCCACCCAATAACATCTCGGCCAAGGGAAAAACTGGCCTCCACTCCGACACCATGTGGTATGATAGACAATATGTCGCGAGCCACATTGGAGAGATCGGCGTACTTTGAATGCGTTTCCTCCTGTTGGTGCCACCAATCAGTTATGTCCGGTATCCAAAATGTACTGTTAATCTCCATTGGGTCAGAGTGGTAATCATTGAGATTTGGATTAATTTGTCCCCAGTTCTTTGGTGCTTCAGGCGGCGAATTCAAATAGAGCCTGGCGGCGGTCAATAAGCGAGCTGCGTGATCGCTTTGTCTGGGTGTCGTCTCAGGCACAATGTATGGCGTTGATTATTCCTCATCATCGCTGGACAAATCGTATGGATCAAAGGATGATTGATAGGACCCTGATGCGGTTGCGGAGGGGACAACATTGCTGCTCGGTACTGTTTCGAGTTTATTGACCGGCGCACGTCGATGTTCAGCGCAGTATTCATTTTCCACATACTTTAGAAAGGCCTCTTGGTATTGTGTAATGTACGATGTCTCGTCCTCAGGATTAATATCCATTCCCTTGTCCCACTTTCTAAACGATCGCAACTTCCGGAACGGATCAAGGATTTGTGTGGAAATCAGGAGCATGCCCGTCATTGGTGTCACTTCAGCGTAGTATTTGGAAAGCTTCTGCCAAGCTAACTTCACAGCGAAGAACACATCTTCCTTCCATTGAGTCTTCTTCTTGGCCAAAGCCCGCATCACGCCATCCATGTGATCGAACATGTCGTCGTACACTGTGATAACGTGATGCAATGTGACTGTATGCCTCTTCGACATCCAAAGGGTCCAATATCGAAATGGCCTCAACACTTCCATGACATACATGACAATCGTTCATTCATCCTGAGTTGTGAATAATGGCCGATATTGAGCGTATTTTGGGTTTTGAAGCCACTTGCGGGTGAATTCCCATAAGCGGTAGGCGCGCTCAAGTAACTCCAGTGTAGAGTTCCAACGTGTCTTCATATCCATAATAGGAAGTACCGCAATGCGGACTTTGGCTTTTTGACAGTCAATGAACTCGTTTCGGCGACCAGGTGTCAGCGTAATTAATACAGCAAGCATTCTCTGCTATATGAAGGTCAGCTTCAGGATTTTCAAAATATCATGAAATATGTACTTTCTCAATTATCTTTGCTAAACCTGGTTTCATGGCCGACACCTTGTTCATTCTAGCATTGCCCTCTTTTCGAAGTCTTTGACTCTTCCCAATGTCTATGCTTTCATTCTCTCCAAATTGCTGATCGCGCTCATGGGCTTCCCAAGACTTGGTGCGACCTTTTACACTGAGACTGCTCATGAATGCACCTAAAGCCAGCTGTATGACATGCGCCATGTATGGTATGTGGTTCCTCAATGCCCGCTACTTGATTCCAGAGGCCTCAAGTGTTGATTGCAGCTTGCGTGTCATCGAGTAGTTTGACGAAGCATTACCAGTTGGAATACCAAGCAAGCAGCCGTCGGTAAGCTCAAAACGATCAAGCTCGTCCTTCAAATGTACGGCTAACCTTCCTCCAGTATGTTGGCCCTTGACCTATCATCATTGATTAGCTTTTGAAACGGGAACCGAACAGGCGATCAAGCTCATCGAAACCGAGTTGAACTTCACGCAATGCCCAATTTCGATCCATATAGTACGCAATAACCGACGTTATGGCTAGTTTGTTCGTTGATGTCTATCCGTCCAATGCCAAACTAACTTTATTTCGTATCGGCAATTGCTTCTTAATTGCATCCACAGTCAGTGCATATTCCCTCCGGCAAATGTTACTAAGGGTCATAGTGGACTATAGGACTAGGTCGTCGCGTAATGACTTATATGACCGTCGTAGCTCGAGATTTGATATAGTGTTCCATGGAATATGTGCCGAAACAAATCCTAACATGAGGTAGCGATTCCACGTGTCTTGGTGAAATTCAGAAGTTTCAAAGTCCTTATCTGCCAGTTTGGAATGTTTTGTCTGTCATATCGGTCAGTATGGATTTAATTGGATATCAAATATCATTTTTCTTGGCACACTTACTATTGTGATTCCGCGACTTCCTTGTCTCTTCAGGATGGCCAAAGCTGTTTCATCCACCGTCGAACTGGTCAATTCAGTGACCTCTGACTCTGTTAATTCGTTTAACTTTGCGATGTGAGCTTTTGCCAGCAAGTGTTTCCCCATTGAGCTGGTCCCATGTTCTGATGAATGGCGAAGAACTCGATGACACACGATACATATGATGCCAGGGCTGGCAGTGTCCTCAATTCCACAGTGCAAATAGAATCGGCACGATAGCGCATGTCTAGAATTCTTCCATGCAATAGGCCGCTTCGAGCCTACATTCATTGAAGCCCACCAAGCATCGAAGATCATTTGCAATGTAAGGTCGCTCAAATCACGAATAAAGACACGTTCATTTTTGGAAGAGATCAGAACCTCGAGCAATGAGGTGTTCAATGATTGTGTATCCGACATGGTGGTAGAAATTGGATAGCAAGGTATTTCGACTCGAGAGACTGCCGAAAATAACGATATCGTAACACAGAATGCGGGTTTTTAAATATTGACTCTACTGCTACAAGGAAAATAATCAGATCAGTAAGACATTGCATGCATATTTGTGAAGTTGAATACAAGGACAGATTGCACTGACTGACCGCGTAAAACTCCATTTAGGAACAGCATAATGCAGTTTATTGCTGTGTAGTGTTCGGAGCATTAACGCACCGTGGGCGCTCAATTGTAGGAGGCGGACGCAATATTGTCAGTAGCATTTTTGCCCGCAAAGGCTGCCGATAGGTTCATTGTGGTTTATCTCCGCTCCATTCCGGTTAGATTATCCAAGATGCCAGAGCACAAATCGTTGACGCTCCCTTGACGCTCGTTTTGGGACATGATTACGATCTTGTCGTTAGCATATTTTCCCAAAAAGGTGGCCGATAGTAAGATTGTAGATCATCGTGGTGGCATGGCCCATTGAATTTCCAATATAGAAGGCCTCTAATGGTTGACACTCCATTGACGCTCATTTTCAGGGCATAGTAACGATGTCGTAAAAAGCATTTTTGCCTAGAAAGACGGCTGATAGTACGATTATGTCTTAATGTCGCCGCACTGCCACCAGATTTTCCAAGATGCATGGTGAAAAGTCGTTGACGCTCCGTTGACGCTCAGTTTTAGGACATAGTAGCGATGTCGTCGCAATGGTTTTTGCCTAGAAAAGCAGCTGATAATCTGATTATGACTTAATGTCGCCGCACAGCCCTAGGATTTTCCGTGATACAAGGCCCAAAGTTGTTGACGCTCCGTTGACGCTCATTTTTAGGACATAGTAGCGATATTGTTGCAACCGTTTTTGCCTAGAAAGGCGGCCGATAATCTGATTATAGCTTAATGTCGCCGCACAGCCCTAGGATTATCAAAGATACAAGGCCCAAAGTTGTTGACGCTCCGTTGACGCTCATTTTCAGGACAGAGTAGCGATGTCGTCGCTACTGTTTCTACCTAGAAAGGCAGTCGATAATCTGATTATGGCCTATTGTCGCCGCACAACACTAGGATTTTCCATGATTCAAGGCCCAAAGTTGTTGACGCTCTGTTGACGCTCATTTTTAGGACATAGTAGCGATGTTGTTGCAACAGGTTTTGCCTAGAAAGGCGGCCAATAGCACGATTATGGCGTAACGTCGCCGCACAGCCCATGCAATTTCCAAGATGTAAGGCCAAAAATCGTTGACGCTCTGTTGACGCTCATTTTTAGGACATAGTAGAAATGTTGCCACCACCACCATTGTTCAATAGAAAGGCAGCCGATAGTCTGAATATGACGTACTGTAATCGCACAGCCTACTGGATATTGCATGACGCAATGCCGAAACTTGTTGACGCTCCGTTGACGCTCATTTTTAGGATGTGGCAACGACCGAGTCATTTGCTTTTTTCGCAATAACACCGACCTATACATTCACTTTGGAAGGATGGGATAATGCAGCCCATTGATTGCTGAATGTGTAAGATTTAAAATTGTTGACACTCTGTTGACGCACACATTAATCACATCGAAACAGCCTTTGTACACTCAATAATTGTATGCAACGAATCATATAAACATTTTTGACATCCAGTATTGCGTTTGTATGTATTATCGTTTGCATCCAGGAGTTTTGTTACCTCTCACTTTCTGATCAACTGCTATCTACGCTATCTGAGTGTGAAATGACATGGCCCTATCTCATTCCCGCGCTTTCGGCCAGCAATTGATGGCATGTAGATCATTTCACTAGTTTTAGGTAAATATAGCTCGACTTCTTCACCATTCCTTATCCGGCTCCTTCTCCTCGATTTCCATGACGTACCACAAGCAATTTCAAATATCTCAATCATGTGCACCAGGTCTGTGCGGAGAGTTATGCAGTTGGATACATGGATGAATGCAGCATGACGGTTGTCATTCAGATCGATTCGTCATGTGCACTGACCTCTCTTTCCATGACATGTATGACATCACTCACTTAAATTGTGTTAGCTCCTTTCGTCACTAATATTGTTTTGACTTTGTAACTTAACAGTCACTTGCAGAATGAAACTGAACGTTTTGGCCGTCTTACAGCGCAATTTGGATTGTAGAACGTTGACATGGTGTGTTCGACCCTTGTACATACACAGACGAATTATCAAGTCTCACAATTTTGTCACTGAAATCAAGAAAAAGCTGACACGTAGCAACATTGGTAAACACCTTGCTACTACCCGCGATCAGACGTCAAAAATTACAGTTTGCATATCTATTCTCCCGCAGATGCAGGAGCCGTCACCATCTCTTCGTTGGAATCCGATATCTATATGGTAATTAGCTGAAGGCCATATGCAGGGGTAAAAGCTTACTGGTTCAACTGGCTTCGCTTTCAGCAACGGTGACAAATCGGGCTCCACAGCTGGCTCACCACTAGGTATAATCGATTTTGACTGCGGCTTCACCGAACCTAGCGTGATATGATTACGTCCTGGTCAAGAAGTCCCTTCCGATATTCCGGGGACAATGTCAAGACTATGCATAAGCTCTGCAAATGTTGTCGGTGGATGCGGCGGAGCGTTGTCATTCGTTCGCTGCTGAACGACTGCCGGAAACCTCAATTCGGATGTGCCGTACTTCTTATCTCGTTCACGGAAGTAGTCGGCTACATCCTTCCATCCCGGTTGAGTCAATTCGTCGAACTTCATCTGCTTCTGCCGAAACCTCTGCATGCGCTGCTGTACCATCTTAGTGATTGTGCCCATCACCCAGCCAGGTTCGTCATCTTCGCTCAGCTTGCCCTGCTCAGTCTCTTCATCATCCGCATCTTCCCCATCTTCCCCATCGTCGGAACTTGCAAGATTACTCAGACTATCTCCGATAGCAACCAGCATCTCCTCAAATGTCTTTTCGGGCTTTCTGGACGTCAATCCCGCAAGTTCAGCATGCGTCATATCGTCCTGCTCTTGTTGAACCGCTGCCTCTGCGTCTTCAACTCGCTTTCTTGCCCCAGCGGTCTGTCTTTCAACAAAATCCTTAATCCATTTCTCGTTCTCTTCATTGCTTGAGAAGTGCATTTCTTGTCGTTTCTCCGCCGCAAGCTTCTTTTTGTATATCAATCTTCGCAATGCCCCAAGGGCTCGGACTCTTTCTGCCTCGAAGCCGCTCTGGCCTTCATTCGCTTGATGACGTCGTTGGGTTGAGCGCTTTGTCGATTTCCTGTTTCTACCAGCCGGAAGTGGCGAAAAGTTCTTTTTCGGAGCATTGACCATTGTAGTTTGCGTGGACTGTGTTGTTAGGTGATATGTTGGATGTTGCAAGTTATGGACAATATGGAGGCAAGCTGTGTCTTTTATGTCAAAGTTGGTATGTTTACTCATCTTGAACAAAGCAAAATCACCCTCCTGTCTGTCAAAAAATCAGGAATAGTGACGCTAACCGTACAACATGACCTGATTGTTAGCGTCATTTTCATGTAATATCCCAGGGATTATTTGAGACAAACATCAGCAGACGTTCTTTCCCTCGAACTACATCCTATTTATTTCACGCGATTAGGCGATTCCGGCGGTCGTACACCGCAATTTATCCTTGTTACCAAACTAACAACATCAGACCGACTTATTGCTAATTGCGGGGCGGTGGGAAACCCCTGCAAGTTGCAGCCATACTCAGCAGGATTCATCGTGAGCATAACAGTCATGTTAGCTGCTACTTATTCCATTCTGACAAGATGCTAACTATATAGTCCTCAGGGCTTCCCACTTCCTCTCGTTATCATCTTCCTCTCCTATTCCATACCAGCACATCATGGATATACAACCACCCCCACCAGGTGAGAGCGGATCGAAAACCGGCCGATTGGCGGGCGCTACATCAAATACGGAAATTCTCGGCACACAACAAGAGCGCAAACATAAGTTAGTTCACCGCGACGCTGCCGATGCAGCCACCAAACATATGACCCAGGATGCACATTTGAAAATCGTCCGCAAGACTGGCAGCAGGAGAAATATGAAGCAGCATGTGGTGGGATGTGAGTATATCCATATCGATGCATTTGGTGGTCAATTAACCGTATAACGTACAGCAGGTGTCGAAAGAGAGATACGGAACGAATTCATCGCTGCCCGTAACGGGAAACCTCCATGGTCGACACAGGCATTTGTCCGCACAATCCGCAAAATCGAACATCATGATGTTGTGAGCTCTGGGATATTCGCAGATGAATTGCCTGATAAGCATCCCCGTGAATGGACGAAACAGGCTTTAATCACCTTAGACGAGGCTGCAGAAGCATATATGGTAGAGGTAACAGCCGAATTTCATTGTTAGAAGCATCAACTAATGTCTTGTAGGTTTTCACCATGTCTGCAACTATGGCAAGGCAAGGAGGTCGGGTACAGCTGGAACAGTCCGACATGCGCCTGGCGTTGAATATGGCCAAAATGGCCAAAGAAGGCTTTTCACGCGCCACAATTGAGGAAATGAAATATCTCATAAAGAAACGACGTGCCGAGGTCCGAGAAGAAAAGAAGTGGGGTGTTGAGTTTCCTGGGCACCAAACGGTGAAGGCTGCAATACAAAGACATCCGGCAATGCTTCGTCAAAACCAAACGTCCAGCTGCCTTCCTTGCCAAAATGGCACCGCAAAGAATCCCCAGACACTCTGGACATGCAAAGGAACAGGTGCACCTCCACCCGCCCGACGCAGAGAGCGGATTCCAGATCTGACTCCACCTCCGCCAGGCACGCCATCCGCCCCAACCGGTAACACTTCCAGAGCTCAACCTACTGACATCATCAATTTGCCTGCCGGATAGAAGTATTCGCATACAGCTCTTCCCTGGGCGGAATATTTCGAAGATGATGAGGATACCGAGTACGATACCGATTTTGATCCAGATATGCTGACTGATGAAGGTTAGTACACTCTCTTTGGTGGGGTAATGCAGCTAACATTCATTTTGAAGACAAGAGCAGCGGATTGAGCGATCCTGCAACTGATGACGAGCATTGACCGAAAGATGGGATTTTGGAGATTATTATTATATATATCTATGTATTATTAAAGAACAACATAGTTATCAAGAAGAATGTAAATGAAAACGAAAGAAAGGCAGCCAAAACAACGTGAATGATAACCTGTGCCAAATTCAATGATTGCATATTGTGGATACAGCCATGGCAAAATGAGCGTCAACGGAGCGTCAACGATTTTTGGTCATGTGTCCTGGGAAATCACACCTTAGATAAGTTGTCGTTACTCATAAAGGTATTTTTGGCTGCCTTTATAGGTAAAACAGATTGCAATACCCTCCCTGCCCCATCATGAAAATGAGCGTCAACGGAGCGTCAACGATTTGTGGTCATGTGTCCTGTGAAATCACACCTCCGATAGGTTGTAGTCAGCCATAAAGGGATTTTTGGCAGCCTTTATAGGCAAAACAAATAGCAATACCCTCCCTGCCCCATCATGAAAATGAGCGTCAACGGAGCGTCAATGATTTGTGGTTATGAGTCCTGGGAAATCACACCTCCGATAGGTTGTAGTCAGTCATAAAGGTATTTTTGGTGGCCTTTATAGGCAAAACAGATTGCAACACCCTCCCTGCCCCATCATGAAAATGAGCGTCAACGGAGCGTCAACAATTTTTGGTCATGAGTCCTGGGAAATCACACCTCCGATAGGCTGCAGTCAGTCATAAAGGAATTTTTGGCTGCCTTTATAAGCAAAACAGATTGCAATACCCTCCCTGCCCCATCATGAAAATGAGCCTCTACGGAGCGTCAACGATTTTTGGTCATGAGTCCTGGGAAATCACACCTCTGATAGGCTGCAGTCAGTCATAAAGAAATTTTTGGCTGCCTTTATAGACAAAACGGATTGCAATACCCTCCATGCCCCATCATGAAAATGAGTGTGAACGGAGTGTCAACGATTGTTGGTCATGTATCATGGGTAATCTGGGGGGCGACAGGTTGCTCATTGCCATAAACTGATTATTTGCTGCCTTTATAGGCAAAAGTGAAAGTGAAATGCTTCCTGCCCCATCTTCAAAATGAGCGTCAACAGAGTGTCAACGATTGTTGGCCTTCCATCATGGTTAATCACAGCACGATGTGGCGGTTATTGTCTATATATATCCTTTTGACTGTCATCATATGCTAAAAGGCTCAAGAATACTTGGTGGTAGCTCTGTAAATGAAATAAGTTGTTACTGTCCCGGAGGATGTGGCTAGAATATCCCGTACATATCTGCCTATAAAGGCTACCATATCCTTCGTTATCGATGCTTTTGAACAAGCACCACTCATATTACGGAAGATGCAAGACCAATTATCGTTGACGCTCTGTTGATGCTCTGTTGACGCTCTGTTGACGCTCATTTTGAGGATGTGGTTGGGCGCGTGAGTATCCATATTTTACACATCAAGGCGGCTAATACGCCGAAAATGAACCGTGACATACCAATGTCAATACTTTACGATTAGCAGTAGCATATCTGAATGCGACCATAAATGTGAAACCCGAAACGCAGAACCAGAGATTGGACCCGACAGGTCTAGCCAAACCCAGCGAAACCCGCAGGTTGATGGGTACAGGTCCGGGTTTGGCCCGCCAAGAGTCAGCGAGTCGGGTTATTGGCCGGGTTTGGAACCGAACCGACCCGTTTTCCGGTCCAAACCCGGACCGCTGGCAGGTTACCCGGACCCGTTGCTAATACTAGACAGTGGTGATAGCAGTGGTGATGGTAGCAATGATAGCGATGGATATAACTGGGGTCATGAAAGGGTACACAGTATGAGAAATATTCCTCATTCTGTAAATGATTCTCACACACATTGATATATGGTAACACTCCCATAACACTCCTATATTGATACAAATATATGTTATGGCACTATAATTTTGGATAGACTACTGTAATTCAGTAGTAATGGTCATAGTAAATCCCTGTTATGATAGTGTAGAAGCTTTTCGCAATGTCGGTTCTCAAGCAAACTTGCAGGCAGGCTATTAACCAAGGCTTCAAAGCAGGCTCTCAAGCACCAGTGGGCTCTCCAGTTAATACAGTATTGGTATTACAGCCAGGCAGTAAAGACTGGTAATAGTCCATTTCCAGCCACCAGTTAGATAGAGCTTTATAGGCCCACACCCACATAGCTATGAATTAAGTATAGATGACTAAAGACTGCCCATCATGCAGGGGTCCATGGAATACTTGCTATATACTGTAGATAGCACTGCCTATAGTCGATTTGCAGCTTTGCTAATGTAGCTGCCTCCAGAAATAATTATTGTAAGACTTTTACTATGTATTCCAATACTGAGTATTCAGCATATCATAAATGGACTTGGGTGCGAGACACAGCTGATGGCATTGTTGTATAATACTTTCTTTTTAGACTTGTTGTATACAATCTTTAGCCCCACTTGGATGCTTGTGTGGAATGCTGGAAAGTGCTGAATCTGAGCACCATTTCTGGCTTCCATACATGGATCAGTATGCTGATATTTTTGATGTAAATCAATGTGTATATCTATACCACACAGTTCTTCACTACCTTTTAAACTTCATTGTGTTCAGACTTCCAAAAAATCACCCACATTGTTGTATCTACCTATTTGAAAGTTGTCAAGTAACTAACATTTTGTTTCTTTAGACTTTGCCAACTTCAATCTGTGATGCTTTGTCTACTGGATTGACCTGTACATCCGCATCACAGTAACAGTGAGTAATGGACTGGTTATCATGTGAGGCATACATGATCTTGCCGTTTGCCGATAAAGTTGTATGCCAGATTTTCACCTCGCTCGGCGAAAAAGTCTGGGCACGAGAGCAGGTTGATCTCGGTATGCATCTTAAGCTTGGGGAACAATTATACCGTTTGGGTGACAACGAAGCTTTTAGCCACATGAAATAATAGTTCAAATCTACTGTCTAATCATGCTGTGGTAATTATAAGCTACGCGATTTTGTTGTCATAAATTTAGTATTAAAGTAGCTTGTACCCAAGATCACCTCATCCTTTTAAGTGCTACCGTTTTAACACCCAGAAATACGGTTGCTGCTTGCCCCACCCGTCTAAACCCCGAAATATTGACCCAATCCTGTACCATAAGTTTCGAAGCTTCAAACAATTTGTATCACAATCACAGAAACGTATAACTGCTATTAACCTGTCAAATTGACTACTTCACTTGGAGAGTGGATGCCGTGCTCTTTCAAAAATGGTCCGTCGTAAGCGCTGGAATTCATTGCTGTATTGCTCTTTAGAGAGGTTTGTGGGACAGTCACTCCGCACTCAACGCTACGTACTTATTATTACAGAGTGCGAAATGTTACATTAAGGCCTGATAAGAATGATATAAGCATCACAATGTGTAGAATCTTTCTCTGGTAACTTTGAATAATTTCTTTTTCTGCAAAACAAAAGGGATTACGGACCAGGTATTTCGGAGTTCGTACCCAACCCTCCTTCGTGTTAGGTCATCGGTCCCAGTCCAAACGCACGTCCTCAACACCTTCTCCAGCTCGATCATCCATAGCCGCCACAGTCTAGTGTCACGCGGTGTTCTTGCGGCGCGTCACTACCTTAGCGTCAGTGGGGAGTTTGGAGAAACTTCATCTGTTATACGGAACCTTTCGCAATATCGACTCCAACCTCACGCAACATGTCCACTACAACTTCTGCAGTATCTGCTGCTGAAATCGGTGCGCAAGTTCCCCCAACCGATCCTGCACTCTTGTCGCCGCAGCAACCGCAATCCCAAATAGAGCCTGAAACGACCGCGCAAGACCATGACCGGAACGGAGCCAATATTTCTAGGAGTGAAATGGTTGCCGCTTCGCAAGTTTTGGCCAGCAGTCGCACTGCAACGGTCGAAGTCGTTCAGCAGCTTCAACCATCACATCAACACAATTCCACACCTCTTCGACAGCACCAGTACCAGCAGCACCAGCACCAGTCGGATCAACACCAGCCAGTGGTGCAGTCGCATCAGCACCAGCAATCACATTTGCAACATACCACACAACAACAGACCCAAAGCGAACCAGGAACTCCTACTGGTGGCCAAGTATGCAGGTACTATAATTCCCCCATAGTCGCCTTCCAAACACACCCACTCTAATCAGAGCTTCCTCGATTTCTCCTAGTAACTGCGGCACAACTCGTACTCCTCTGTGGCGTCGCGATCCCGATGGAAAGACTATCTGCAATGCTTGTGGTCTTTATCAAAAAGCTCGGAATCAATCGAGACCTACAAATCTCAAGCGTCCTCTACAAGGTAATTCAACTGTTGGCCCTATACACGCTTCGAATGGCGCCACATATGTCGCAGCAGACCACATATCTTCGGGGACATGTCCTGGCGGAGGAAGCTGCAACGGAACCGGTGGTGCTGAGGGTTGTAATGGATGTCCCGCATACAATAACCGTGTGGCAAAAGCTGCTCAACTCACGATTCCTGGACACTATGGCAGTTCGGATGATTGTATCCGAACAGATCCCGCTATTACAGAAAGTATATCGGCAGCTAGAGCACCGTCGCCACAGTCGCAACCACAGCCACAGCCACAGCCACAACCACAGCCACAGCCACAACCACAATCACAACCACAGCCACAGCCACAACCACAATCACAACCACAGCCACAGCCACAACCACCACAACCAGCGGGTACAGGTGGCTCTCCGACCAGTACGACAGTCATTATTGCTTGTCAAAACTGTGGTACAACGATCACGCCGCTTTGGCGTAGGGATGAAAGCGGACACACGATTTGTAATGCCTGTGGTATGTGAAGTCTCTGTAGTCTCCTCTCAGCTGTGGGTGGTCATCTGCGACAATTTCGATGATAGGAGATTGTTTCCCATTTTTCGCCCACCTCACCAGATCAATGATTTTCTACTCCTCCAGCTATTTGTATTACTTGATGGAACTTTTACTGATATAATTGAATTGTGTTTCTGCAGGTCTGTACCACAAGCTCCATGGTGTGCATCGTCCCGAGGCGATGAAAAAGACCATAATTAGGCGACGAAAACGAGTCGTCGCTCCTGCCAATGGAAATTTTACCCCTGGTCCTGTATCAGTTGCCAATCAGGTACAATCTCCACAGCAGCCACAGCAGAAACATTCGCTCGCCGACACAGAAATGACCGATGTAAGCCAGTTGCAAATCTCATCGCCGCATCCCTATGCCCAGCAGCGGCAGCAGCAGCAGCACCAACAGGCACATCGCCATTTTCCACCGCCCGTGGACTTCACTACACATTCTCATACTATGGCAACAGATTCTGCTATTCCTATGACTGCAATTCCAAGTAGCGGTCAAAATATACACGCCACACTTACACAAGCAAACCCACAGTCACAGCAAAGAAAGCGGTCATTGTCACAGTCAATGGAGGACGACTTACTGGACAGCAGAGGACATCAGTCGATCAACTCGATCCTAAATATCTCCCAAGGTTCAACTCGTGATGTTCCTATCGAGCCCAGCCTTCTTGCGCTCTGTCAGGGTCCTGAACTCACACACGATCAGAAACGCCAGCTGCTTTTGGAGAAAAGGGTTTTATTGGAGAGAGAAAGTAAACGTGTTAAAGAAGAGTTGGACAATTGCACCCTAGAACTCGAAAGACTCGATGAATCCAGGGCAAGGACTAATGCCGCTATAGCTAGAGCAGCGGTTGCTGCCTCTGCCGCTGTCGGTGAGGATTAGCGGCTCTTGCAGTAGTGTGTTACAACTAGAATCCGTATCTGGACTGTTTCTTTCGCTAAACATTCCATATATACCCTTTAACGGATTGGCGCATGTACCCAGGTTCCCCAGGTCATTTCTGACTTCTATTAAAGATATGGGATGGAGAGATGTGGGAAAGGCGGAGTAATTGTGTTTCGTTTTCTTTCGTCCCGGGACATTGTATTTTCTATGGCGTTTACTTGATCCGGGGATATTTTGTATAACTATTCTCTGTTCATGTGTAGACCCACCCTTTTCCTCCTTCCCTGTCATGGAATCTGGAAAGTGAGAAATGAGAGTAAACAGAAGCTTAAACTCATCACAATTCGTATAACTGGGAATACGGCCCAGTTTCTTAAGAATACATTATTCCTTCTGTCGGGACACATCCTCGAGCAATCTTAGAGCGTGCGATTCGCTCCACTCGAAGGGTCTATTGAACACACCGGGCATCGATGGGATACGGAATGAGTCTGCGGTTTCGAAGTCAGTATTAAACAAATCCTTGGGCTTGAAACTCACTCGCGTGGTCAGGCGCCCACTGAATTTCATGACCAGGTCCAATCTTCTCCCTTACAACTTCAACCGCTTTCTCTAACTAATTCGTGTTAGCTCTAGAGAGGTAGGAGCGCATGGGTTTATACTAAACTCCTTCCCAACCCCTTCCCGCGGTACCGCCGTTCTACCGTCCATGCCCACACCAGTGCTACTTTGTCCCCCTCCCCAATTTGAAGCACGACCGCGCCTATAACCTTCTCCCCCCACTTCGCAACCACCACCTGCCTTCCAAGAGTGTTAATATACTGCCCCAACCCCTTTTGGCTCCCGACAGCTTCCGCTCGCTCGAGATATTCGCAAGTATACCGCGAGACCAGCGACAACAAAGCTATTGTTACGCCGGCAAGAAGGACAGTGAGAGTGGCAAGGTCTGCCGCGAGATGGTAGTTGAGCTTTGCGATAATCGCAAGGAGTGCAAGGGTTGGCGCTAGAAAATATGGGTGTGTAATAACGCGCCGGTTTAGTATTTGGCGCTGTTGCGCTATGCTATCACTGACGAGGCGGAGCGCGGCAATCTTTTCAGAAGCAAGAGATGTAGTTGCGGTCGTTAGCGTTGGAATTTCAGGCATGGCGGTAGTACTCTGGAGTAAATACAAGTTATTTGTCGATGAAGAGTGCTCCGAAGTTTCCGTCAGGGTTCTAGTGAAGTGGGAAAAGAGGGGAAAATTTGACCCGAAAAGCTTGTGTTACCCTACTTTAACTTTGCAGCATCCCTTGCTGAACTGCACCACAAGTTGTCTGTTACAAGATGAGGTAGGGAGAACCGTGTGCGTGTATTGTATGGTATAGAGAAAAGAGAAGGAGAAAGACTCGAGATATACAGGAGGCATCGGCCCCTGCAGCAGGACCGTGTATCAGACCTGCAAGGTTATGTACATCTGTAATACTTCCCCCTCTTGCTGCACTCCATAAAATCAAAAGCAGCAAGAACTTCAGAACTACGAAAGCCAAACAACAAATCCACAGATAAAGGACCCATCTGGCTGGCTGATTTCTGTGATGCAGGAATCTTCCCAGAAACCTACTCCATCTCTGGAAATACAAAAGAGACAGAAAATTATACTTAACAAGAACTGATACAACTGTACAACTAATACTTCCCATGGACTCAGGTATTTACTACAGAACAACCAAACAGACAAGACAGCAGCATGAATTTGAAAACTTGATATTAGATAATGAACAGACAAACAACAACAAACAACTGGTAACAACCAATATCAGATAGATATTAATTCTGCATAATTACAGTGAGACTAGTTCTGTAAATCCCCAGCTAGACTCACCAGCAAGAGAAAACTGCCTCAACTAGAAGACTTGCCAATCTGTATGACTAGCCTTGATCAAGACTTTGAAGATGTATGTTTGATTGATTGAACAGTAGAAAGAGTATGGAGATATGAAAATATATATATTTATTATCTAGGAAGGAAAGTAGAATATATTAGTCAGCTATCATACAGAGATATATCACTTCTCAAGCAAATGAAACCGAATTTTTAATCTAGATCAGTAGTACTCTCAATAGGTATCTTGAAAATATTGCAGTGGTAGAGGAAGACTATTATCATATCACAAACAGAAGCTCTAAATGGTTAAGTGTTGATATTAAGAAATATTTGTATAATGATAGATTCTAGATTTCAGCAGACAGAGAATTGTAGCTATTCCATATATAATGTGTTTCAATATTAGATTAGGTACAATCATAGATATGGAGTCTGTGGTACATAATTGGAACAGTTATTTTGCCAACGGTAAATTACTTTAGGTAATACAACCATCTATAGTCTGCGGTAATACACATAATGTTGGACAATGGAGTTAAGCGCAGAATTATAATATGTAATGTAGATAGCAAATGTGTAACACACAGTAAGCTTATAGTAGTATTTCTACATTGTCCCTTGCCTTTAGTGTACAAGTCAATTACTCTTGTGGTAATAGTGAGAATAGCCATGCAGGACATGGTGTAATTAAGTATACTAGATCTACATTATATGACATGTTGCAGAGGCTACTTGTGCACACACATTAACTTGTCAGAACTCCACATTGGGTATCAGAGTAGTTGCTATGATTTTGTTTTATGCTCTGTATAATATCACTTAGGTCTTGTCAGTGCCTAATGGCCACTGCTAGAATCCACATATATACCCAGCATAATTATGGCAGCAATTTGTCATGTGATTGGTCTGGTCTTTTCAGAGCTTACTACCAGCTGTCAGAGTTTCCATTTACAGTAAAACCCCAGAGTAGTTAGATATCATCTAACCATGCAACAAAAATAGATATTGTATAACATCTACTGCTTGGTCCCACACACATGTTTTGAACATTGATGGATCCATGCAATAACTGTGGGGTACTGTATTTTGTGTACTTACCCACATTCTACCGTCCTCCTGCAACAATGGCACATTCTTGCGAAGTTTCTCTCTATACTGCTAAAAGTGAACCAGATTGTGTATAATCGGCCCTCTGGCTTCTCAATCTGCCAGTTTAACACAAATGGAGCTTCAATGTGGATATCTGTCTAGGAAACTCTATCAGAAATAATGAAACAGACTCCCACAGGCAAATATGGGTAATTATCGAGAAAAGCTACTAATCAAAGATTACTACACAACAAGCGGCATTAGCAAGATGTAAAATTGTCTGGATACCTTACTTATTCCTCCCGGGAACTGCTGTTAACCACACCAGTACACCTAAGAAGATACAGATACTACCAGATCCACCTAATGCTAATCAAAGTTCTGTCACATTCATCTAACAGCACCTGCAACTGTGGAGGTGCATTTAAGAAGCAACAAAATTTGACATACAGGATAGCCAAATTTTGGAGCTGCTGAGACATCTGCACAGATCTGCAGAATCAACTAAGACCATGGTCATATATCTGTGAGAGGGCCTGAACCTTGTATTCCCACAACAGTGATTCCTAGAGTCCCTTAAGCCATTTGATCTATCATGTTGGTCATTGTTGAGACAGTTGTGTCACAATCACAAAATCATTCTCTATAGTATCATGCAGCATCTAGTCACTATTGAAGTTACTTTATCTAGATGTATATGGTCAATCAGGAAGAACATGGTACTCAAGATTTGAATGAGACAGATCTGACAGATGTGACCGAACACACATAGTGATGCACTTGGAAATAGTGATTGAATGTGTTCCGAGATGCAGTTGAAGACTGTAGTCTAGTAAACTGAGAGGTGTACTTGGTGGCCATGATTGTTTAAACATAGAGATAAAAATGTAGGCTGAAATTAAGCAAGGTTTGAGAAGCAGTTGGAGGCTGTGATTATGTGAGATTTGAGATGCTGTGGGATAATGCTATTGTACTAACCTAGAGATGCAATTTGAGGCAGTAATCAAGTCAGTTTGGAGATACACTTCCAGGATGAGATGTAGTGAACTTAGTGAAGCAGTTGGAGGTTGTGACTATGGGAGTTTGGACATGTACTTGTTGTCCAAAATGAACTGAATTTGAGGATTCATCAGCCACCTGTAAGATGGGTAGGAAGTCACAACTGAACAACTCCGCAACTGTGAACAGCCACACACATCCTTCCAGATACTCCCAGCTGCTTCCAGACAGGCTGAATACAAAGCAATGGGATTCTAGTTGCTCCGAAACTACTTTAATGGTGCTTTCAATGCTTTGGAAGTCGTGTATCGGAATACAAGAATACTCTACAGAGTGTATAGTTGTCTTCAAAATACTACAAATCGAAACAATTAGGATGTGCAGATTACAAAGAGATTTGAAGTAGTGCTGCGACTCGAAGACTATTCCAGTCCACCTTGAACCTGGAGTGGTACTCTCCAGAAGTGATTATGAGATTGTTTATATGCATCATTACAATTGGATTGAGTATCATCCTCCTGCACACTGTGATTCAGACATTGCAACATAATGTACAGACTAGTAGGAATCAACATCCACATGATGACGTTGAAGCCATATGCTACAGATCGTACATGATGCAGCAATATCTTGCACAGCATGTACTGGTTGAACAATTGCTCTGACAGGTACAATATACATGTAATCAGTCTGTTTGACAACCTTGATGAACCAGTCAACACAATCAGCCCAACCCTGCAGATCTTTGTATTTTGTTGTAATCACCACTGCGTAGTCTTGAGCTTGTTGATGTAATATCCATTGTTCAGTCAACTTGCCCCTCTGAGAAAGATCGATAGCATTATTTTGACAGTTAGGTACTCCTTCATTCAGAGGATCTGAGTTGGTGGAGTCCAGGTAAAGTATAACATACGAAAAGCATGAACTGGGCCTTGGAAGGTGTAATCAAGATCACTTTCCTTATATTGGACCCAGATATTATGAAATTCAGACATGATCCCATCATTGGCATCCGTATATTCCACCTTGCAATCAAGTTCTAGATACTCAACTGATATAGGACAGTGAAATAGTTGACAGTTATATAACAGCTCATGCTGAAGTTTAAGAAATATACTGTCCTTGGGAACATTCTGATCATATCCGAGCACCATTCCAAAAACCTCACGCCCCCAGTCCTAATCAATTTTTGTACGGAATGGGTTTCCAAAGTTCGGAAAGCTTGAATCTTCTGATCTATCTCTGAGTGAGGTTGATTTGATACATCTGCATACTTCACGGGAATGGGATTCTCTCAGATTATCTACGTACTGTAATATGATGTGGAAAAATATCTTGTCCTGACCATGCTGGAGGTATCAATAATGTGCTCAGTGAGAATTTCACCATTTATCTGATGTGGATAGTAGTTTGAGAACCTTGCCAGAGTCAATATCGTACCAGTCTTGAATGTCATTATACAGTGGTGTCTCCTCCGTATAGTCAAGACTGGTATACCGGTCATTGTTCTTGAACATCTTTTGAAAGTAGTTGACTGTGTTCGTCGATTGATATGCCTCGTTTATATTGCCAATAGATAGCTGTTCTGAAGTATTGGCGGTGAAAGTGTCACAAGAACCCATTGCGTGAATTGGGTCTGATATATGGCATACAAGATGCATGATTCAATATCGGGAATGTATTCCACATTGTTCCATCGTATACTGGAACTTCATAATGCCAATTGGCGGCCACCCAGCTTCAAATTCAATCAAGCTGATGGACAATTCCTTCTTGAACCATGTCTGTTCATTTAATGTCATACATTAAATCACTTTCACCAGCTGATTCACAATGTGGTCTGTATCAGTCACACTCCACCAGGTGGTTGCAGTCCCAGTATTGGATAGACATACCAGAAATTTGACACCCTTGTCGGTAGTTATGTATACCAACCCATCAATGAATTCTTCTGCAGCAGTCCTCATATGTGTAAGGATTTTGGCGAATGTACTTCTGGGACTAGTTACCTTGGTCCTGACTTCTTGCAATAGTTGTCACTCAAGATGTTAGAGTGATTTATCAAACTGCTGACATCAAACAGGTGTCACCTGAGAGATTCCGTGCTCCAATTGCGCTATCACTCTTGCCCAATTAGCATCTGACTATTTGGTTTCTGCTTGTTAGGCTCTATTCAGGTGCGCCTGAAATTGCCTTCAGTTTGATGAAGTAACCATTGCAGCCCCACACAGTTGAACCTCCATTGCAGCACGGATTGAATGAAGCTTGTGTACTCGTTACTGATGGAATTTGCTTGCGAACTGGTCATTCAGATTTAAATTTGCAGACTTCGACACTTTCCGTTCTCCAAAGGTGCACTCCTTCTTGTACAATTTCGGCAGTACATTGTTGCATGCTTTAATGGATAGTTCAGTGTTATTTTGTTGGCTAACAAGTAGAGAGCATTCACATAATGCCCACACAGTTCCCATTAATGTTCCATCAGGGGCAGTTTCTGCCAGAGGTTTTCTGTCATTCTTGGAGCAGTCAAAAATGGATGTGCAATTGACTCCCAGTCATCTAAGTATGTCCCAGATCTCGTTTCCCTGCCAGGATCAGCTATTTATTGAATCAAGGGGTTTAGAGAAGTGCTGCAGTCCTGGGTATCATGGTACCGATGTGAATCCATTGTCAAATTGATGCTTGAATTTTCATACTTTCAGGTATTTGTGCAGCCATTGCAAAAAGACTGTAATTAAATCCAAGAGCAGCTGATGCAATTTACCAGGCTGCTAACGGAGATAGATATTACAGAGAGAGAATTGCCTGACTTGGTTGCAGATCCTATGAACACGAACAGTTTGCAGAACATTAGTATTAGTTTCGTCCAGAAGCTGTATAGATACATGCTAATCTCATGAGTTATTGAGCGGTCGAAAAGTTGAACACCCCATGGGTGCACCTTCATGAACATTTCACAGTAAGTATGAGCCATATGAGACTGGAGCAGCCATGACTTGTTATGGATAATTCTAACAGAGGCAGCAAAAAATGGGTAACATTGACTCTCGAATTCATCTGATCAATTCCATTTCAACCAAAGACGAGTGATGTCAAGATTCTGGAGTAGGAATAGCATTGTTTGAACCGTGGGATGCCATGCCTCGTCAGAATTTTTTTGAAACTTTCAGGGCACATGCGATCAGATCAATGACAATGAAGCAACGTTGTTAGAAGTGCAGCCGATTTTTCGATATCACCAATTGTGAGATTTGGTAGCCACATATACTGAGTGTGCAAAATATTGGTCAAGGGAGTTTTGTCAGATGCCCAAATGTCTGGCACAATCATTGCTCTAGCAGGAAGCTGATCTTGCATATCCCACCACCAATCACTACTGCCTATCTCACTGTATATTTCGCAACTTTCTGACTCTGTGGAATACACTGGTTCGCAATGAAGGTGGCCTATAATGGGTGATATGCTAAAGGCAACTGAATGAATGTTGATATATCCCGGTAGTATAATGTTCCGAATATATTCAAGTGATCTTCAAACAAACTATCATTGCCAAGCCCAACAATGTGTTCGGAGAGGAGCTTCCATAGAGCATCAGCTGATTGAAATAATTAGATTTCGAAATTGAGCTGTCAATGCCACTGATGTGAATTTGTCAATGTTTTGGTTTGCTGGTAGAATAAATGAGCCTGTTAAACATTGTGTGCTGACCGAAATAAATGTTATGGATTCCATTGTTCTGAGAATTTGGAATGGTTGTTGTACAATCTAGTTGCTTTGCCCAATACTTACCCACCTGCATTACCTCTCCAACTACCTATCTATGAGCCTTTGTCTTTGTTGGATCAGGGGAACATGTCAGACCAGGCTGCTGGTATTCAATTGGTTCTTCATTGGGAGTATCTTCAGATCATGGTGCTGCTGGAATATTGTTTATGGGTAGATCATTAGTTGAGTAACGCATTGATGGCCATTCCAGTGTACCGACTGCATTTCAAACAGGATGGCTGGGTCAATCCCATTATGGAGGTAGTAATATTGCATCCGGTAAAAGTTCTTTATTCATCAATGTTGGGTGATATTGCTTATAGTGAGTCTGTAGTCAATTCTAACATATTAAATTGCATTTGCTGATAAAGCACTAGATATGTCTCCAGCGAGTGTTGACCATATTCAAGAAATGGTGAGCAAATATGTCTTCTGAGGAATCATTAAAATGCTCCAGGTTGTATTTTAGAGCCTCAGGATAATGGTATGAATGCAAGCTATCACTCAGCCATCTGTATTTCACTCACAGCCGCATCACACTCTGCCAAATGCAGGGTGGGGTAAAATTTAGTTACCTTACACTCAGTTCTCTTCATAAACCAGGATATATAGATCATAGGCTGCCTAACAATCATTCACACCGTCTGCTGAATATCATTAGCTGAGAAGACAATGTATCTTTTATCATCACTGCAATTACCATCATCAGCCATATACCACCTCATTGTGGCATTGTGAGTTATACCAATATTTGAGTCTCCAAGCAGCTGATAAGAAATGATGATTGTCTAAATACAATGAATATGTAAGCGACCTAGCTAGCTGTATACCAGTGCAATAATCATCCAGAGCCGATAGACTGGTAGGGTAGTTGCTTCTGTAATATTCCTTGACTGGAGCATGGATCCTGAGGACAATAAAAATGTTTAGATAAGGATTTCAATAGAGAGCAATCACAGTTGCTGCTCAACTCAGAGGCCACCTATTGAGTAACACTGCAATGTTGTACATGCACAGCTTATGGGTAATATTTATAGTTGTGCTATCCTGCATGCTGGATATAGTTCATGTTGGGTTCCTTGAGATATCATATCATATCTCACCTATAACCTTTAAATTCATGGAAGCATACACAGTTGAGCATCTATCCAATATCCTAGGATCTGAATTGGAGTGTATATCGAAGAAAGGTGGAATGTGTGGGATCAAGGTTTCTTTTCTCAACTTGGTTGGTTTCTTGGATTGAAGGAATAGTAAAAAACCATAGTGTGTGACAACCAACAGGGATATAAGATGCTCTTCATTCTGTTGATGGTCACTGCAATCTGCAATAAACTCAATCATAGTCCATTGAATTCTACATCACATCATACATCGATAGTACTTTACCATCATGTTAGATCACAAAGCATGTTGCCAAATACAGTTCGACTCAATACAGCCACTATGGCACAACCAGGTAGCCTATTTGGCTTGTGACAAAGCCGTGATGACAATTCACGATTGCCGGATTATAGCACCAGAACAGGCTCTGGCAAAGGCGGTCGACTTGGGAAACACACAAATCAATATCTTCTGCCACATGGGTATGGTTACTCTCCTTCACAGTAGTCAATTCCAGGCACTCTGCATATTTGTTACTATTTTTCATTCAACATGACACTCCGCAGTTTGCAAACAACAACTAACACAAGCGGAGGATTTCCAAGTTGTTGGCCACTGTGGCAGGGTGATGACTTCCACCAAGGGCGTTATGGCGAGTCTCAAATGTTCCCCTTTCTGCAGTTCCCAGGAAATGGGCCGTCATCCTCAGGTGCAATGAGTGTGCCACCAGGACCTTGAGGTTACACTCTGGTCAATCAGCCAACATCTTTCAGCTCAATTTCTCCACCTGGACATGCTTATGGTGAGTCTGGAAGACTTCCCATTAGCCTTCCAATGCCAAGGTTCCAGCTGCCAGTGGAAATGCAGAGAACAGATATCGCAAGGATTGTGTACTGGCTCCGATTGCTGCAGATATGGTACGACGAATATGATGCAGATACTCAGAGTGACGATTTGTCAGACTTGGGCAGTGCAGAGGCCAAACCCCCAATTAGCATGTAGCAAACTGAATTCTCCTGGAAGCAATTTGTGAAAAGGATGGGGCAGGCCAACTAGAATGCACTCAACAAGTGGAAGAAAGAATGGATTGCTGGGGTTCTTGAGAAAAAGAATCTGTCTATTATCTGGGGGCAGAACTGTTTGAATCAGCTTTGTGATGTACTCCTCTACTGGGAGACAGTGGTTGGAGATTTTTTGAAGACATTCGAGAACTGGCTGCCATTTGGTAATTTCCAAAATTCTGAATAGATTTGGAAGCAGTGGGTAGAGATGATTTGGAAGAAATGTGGCAGAAAAATTTTGAAGGTGAGGAAAGAAGGAACGCAAGGCAACCAGTGAGCAGCAACAGTTTTGTGAGAGCGGGTGGGCAAACAGGTCAAAGGTAATCTCCCAGTGTGGTAATAGTCAATATTCATAGTTGAGATTCTCTGAGTGTTGAATTGTAAGGATATGATTCTATAACCCAATCCACTCCAAGTGTCATATAGTGATGTGAGGCACTGGGAGATGCTCATTTGTTTCATCAACAAAACTACAGACCAGAAAGAGCTATATATTCGAACATTGATATTCAAGTGCATCTCCGAGCAGAACAAATTGGACAAAGAGTATTTGGAATTGTTTACAGCCGGGCAAATGATAATTGACCCTATATATTGCCACATCACATGCAGCTGGTGTCTTTGCAATGTTTTGCAGTTGAACCTTGGATGGAATCCGAAAATATTTTAGGTGGAAATGAAGAGAGCTACCAGAAACGGGATTGCGAAGAACATCATTACACCGGGAATGGTAATCCCTGCAAGTGATGTTATGGTGTGATGTGGGCAACAGCTAATCAGGAGATGTAGTCTGTGGTAGGTTCTGAAGAGAGTGGAACAGAGGAGGAAGAGGAGGATGGTGGGCATGAAAGTAATCCTTGTATCAAAATAAGTTCTGATTCAAAGCATAGAATTGTTTGTATTGCATCCATAAATATTCATTCCAATGGTTCCATGTCTGTGAAATACCTAACATGGTGATCAATTGCAGGTGCGCCGGAGTATGAACCAATCTGCATAGTTTACATCCCAGCAACTGAGAGAGTTCATTCATGATGAAAAGAAAACAAACACAGAAGCCAGGGTGGTTCAGGACAAAGTGGAGGTTGGTGCTGAAGTCCTTGATCCAGATAATAGCAGTTCAGTATTGAATACAGCTCTGAGCACAATCAACAATTAATTTGAACATGATGGAGTTGTTGAGACTGTCAGGATGGTGAGTGCACGTCCCATTTGCCGATGAAATGCTGACCGAGTCCGTTGCAATAAGCATTCAATTCCAAGCCTGCTGGGAACCATGTTTCTGGTGCACCAGATTTGGGCAATATGGCTCATTGTAAGAAGATGGATTTGGGCGTTAGATATGCCAGGAGCACTGGTGGCAGATGCAGTGTGTCTTGGTAAGATGTTAACCTCGGTGGCAGTGGCTTTGTTGTGCAAATTGCTGACTGACAATAATGTTATGGAGTTACCGCTGTCAATTTTGTGGGCGAACACCCTTGAAGAGTTGATGAATATAGTGCAGAATGACAATTCTGGAATTAATGGTGATGAGCACAAGAGGTATCTGCTGCTGAGACTGAATTCGGTACCCCACCGTGTTTTAGAGATCTAGACAACTCTACCTCTCAGGCATAGAGAACTTAGTTCAGCACTTGAATCAATCCTTGTGGTCCCAATACCCACAGTGGCACAGTCACTGCAGAGCAACATTGAAGAGATGACACAACTTAGGAACCAAATTGAAAGTGGAAATCTTGTTGCATGTACAAAATGCGAATCTCACACATGAGAGGGTGAACAGCAGTATTGACAAGCTGGAAACCTGATTGATTATCCACCATGTGTAGTATCACACCTTAACATCTAAAGCGATACCATCAAGCAGTGGCCAACACTTGTGCTAAGGATGGAGTGTTGGGATTTGTGATGAGTCCCATTCGTTCAAGACAAAAAACTGTATGGACTGGCGAATTCCAATGAAAGTGAGAATTGTATTCAATCATCTGGGCACAGGTACACTGGGATTTCATCGACTCGATTCTGAGTGTTGTCAAATGATGTGATTGAGTCCAGGCGTACCTGAAGATTCAGAGGATAATCCTGAGATGGGAAAGAATCATGCAGAGGCATTGTATTCTACTGCAAAGAGATTGATGTGTGCCATTTGGACAAAAGACAAAGATGCTTAACGGGATGCAGTGCACTAGATGATACAGATTGTGAAGCCTTGGACGATAATCAGGTGGTCTGATTAGAAACTTGCCGACAGAGATCGATGGGTGTGGATACAACAAGAGAATGCAATCATTATTAATCTTGAGTGGACTCAGGAAACACAACCAAAATTGAGGATCATAGTGGAGAGATACACATCATGGGGTGTTTCAGATGCATGTGGGGATCATCAATGGCATCTTGCATAGTGCTCATTAGTGTTGGCAGACTTGAAAGATCGCAACAATGTCTCCGGCCAATATTACAATGAATGGTTACTTAATACTTTGGTAGATTCTCTGATTTACCAATTGCAGAGACAGACATTCATGCCAATGCTTGTCAACGAACATGCGGTGCATGCTAATTGTAACCAAGATGGCCCATTAAGACAGGCACTCCTTCTGAAACAAGAGAGACATGAAAATGCTCTCCCCAGTACACCTTGTCAAAAAAAAGTGGAGGTTATTTGTCTGCTTACAGGCCATGTTCGTCATTTGAAGTGGTGGCTAACCAAGTATTTAACGGAGCAAATGCATATTTTCAACATATGTGCGGATATAGGCAATAATGAAAATGCACAATTCCAGCTCAAATTGCAGGATTTACAAATTCATGCTGTATTTATAACAACACCCAATGTGGGTGGGACCGGTCCAAATCTTTCTGCTTCACACCATGCGGTAATAGCTCAGAAAGTCAGGGTTTTGAATGAGAAGTGGGAGGCATTTCCATGAGTTGTGTGGCTAGAGGAAAATAGAGTACCATACAAATAGTTACTGAGTATTTGTCCTTGTGGCTATGATTACTGTACAAGTGATCTCCATTAACACACTGGAGTGTCATAAACAAAGTTCTGCACAGCTTGATGAGTTGACTGAACATCATGCTGTCGATGATTTACTGCATTCTGGAGTCTCATCAGGAGCATACAAAGCAGCTGACTGAGAATGGAGACATATTGCAGTCAGATGAGCCATTATCTCAGATTGATAGGAGTGCTTCATCATGTTATGCATCTTTAGACATTCAACCAAATACATCTTCTTAACTGATGCAAAAATTCAACAAGGTCATTTGGAAGGTACACCGTAGTGTGTAAAGAAATCCTGTCACTCTGTCAGTTTGAAGTCAATCAAAGTTCTGATGTTTGATTTGTTTTGTCTGTAATCAAAAACAGCTTAATTGAGGTTTTATTTGGGTTGTTGATTATTACTATTAATGACCAATATGAGATGAAGTCAATTGTTAAACATAATTTTAGGTTCCCAGGCTGGCATATGTCATGATAAATGGCTCGTATCAATTTTTGAGAATGATGTTTCAAAGTGCCCCAAACTATGTATCAGTTGCAAATTTGAGGTGCGCCAGAAACCTGTTGCCATATATACATTTGGAAGTCAAAAACATCAACAAAGTCCAAGTCAACAACTTGAGAGTGTACCGGAAAATCCTCGGCATCAGTTGTGAGTATCGTTAGGACAGATTGAGTAATGCACATTTCGCAATCCGATTTGCCAAATCACTTAGTTAAGGTGATGGTGAGTCGCTGTATTAGAATATGAGACACTGGCTTGCTGATTGTGGGCAAAGCTGCATCTTTTGCTTGCATATGAATGAAGTTCAGGTGCACTGGAGACTCATTGGCATATGTTTTGAATTCTGTTATGACATATCCCGCACAGCATTTTTGCCAATCCAATGTGGTAATCAGACTGTCTAGACAATAATGAGTCCTTGGGTCAGAATATGAGATACAGCTGGCGGATTCATTGCAAAGCTGGAGCTATTGCTGGTGCATTCCTGAGGTTCAGGTGCACTGGAGACTCCTAGACACATATTGTTATGACCTTCGCTGCATATTTGCCAATTTCATTCTGTAATAAACACTGTCTAGGTGATACTGAGTTCTTGTGTCAGAATATGAGACATGGGCTCACTGTTTTGTGGCAAAGCCGCAGATTTTGCAGGTATGTTGTACTAGTTTGGGCAAACCTCAGATATGCATCCCAGAGAGGCTGATACTGAGACAAGGCTTGGGTAGTTATTACTGGGCAGCAGCTATCAAGGCCAGATACTTCCTGGCCTATCATTCAAGTTCAGGCAAAACTGTAATCTGCAATCCAGTCCAGAATCGCATTCTTTGATTAGTGTGAAGCCAACTTTAACAAGCTGCAACTCGTTACAAATGTATCATGCCAGCCCAGACATGCCTCAACACTGAAAAATCAGCCTTCAAGGCACATGTACCCCCCATCTGTCAGGTACTTTCTAATGTGAGTTTCTTCATTCTTATCACATATATTTCGACTATGAATCAGTGGAAGCTGTGTACCCAGGCGGTCATCTATCAAGACACTTCACATTTTGGTGTAGGCAGCTCATCTAGCCTGGCAGCTGCTCATATATCTATCCAAGCTTGATTGATATGAGAAGGACTCCTCTAAAATGCATTGAACTGTCAGCTCTGTGTCGACTGTCTGTTGCAGGAAGGTAGCCCTATACAGTTGAACTATAAATGTATAGTCCTGGGTAATTAGTAACCTCAGTTAACTCAATATTGCCTAAGTAGTATGTTTGGACCTATGCTTCCAAATCCTAAAATAGCTTCTGCCACATCAATCTCTGTCAAAATAGCTGCATATTGAGTGCGAAAATCTCAAACCCCAGATTCAGCTATGCGACTCTTCAAGATGACTGGGATCTCCCACTCACCCATGTACCGCACTGACTTACAGAGGCCTAAGTTCCCCATATTTTGAATATAGATCTAACTGGATTGTGTCTAAATGTATGTTTGGGCTGCCAAAATTAAAATCTGACAATAGATGATGTGACTCAAGTTCCATGGAGAGAGACATTCAAAGAGAGAGTATGTTGAAAGTTCAAGTTAAGAACAGACAACTTCAAAGAGTGCAACTAACTGTCAGAGTATGGTGACCCTGCAATCCCCAGTCATTGAATCTTAGTATAACCATGTAATCTTCGGTATGCCCCAATTTGCTGTAACTCCGTGCATGTCATTTTCATTTCACTCCCCGCTGTGAGATGACATCTCACTATGTAAACATGTGATTGTTGCTTATAGCTTTGAACACCAGCATTTATTTAACTCTATATTGTATTGGTTAGATTCATAATGAATATGTAATTTAACAGTATGCAACTTACTAGATATTAGGCGCAAAATCAGAATGTGAAAGAGTATTTAAAACCCATTTGTTAGCAATCTTGGCATCAACGAGTGGTTGAATCCATAAGCATACCCTTGAACCATTCATTGTACTGTACGATTCTTTCTCAATGTCTATATCTCTCTTTGGTGTACCATACACTCTTTCTCCTCCCTGTTGTGCAATGTTGTTGTGATAGTTACTCTGCAGACACGGCCAAGAACAACATATAATAGGGAAGATCTGCTTCTGATATAGTATGATTGACTGCTAACTTAGCTGCAGCATCCTGATACAATAGAATATCATGAAAGTACATGTGTCCTTCTGGCAGTTATACCACATACGGAGAATTACAATACTGGTCGATTGTTAACAAACCTAGTTTGAACCCTTGCATCAGAGCCATCACTAGTTGAGTTCTGCTGATTTTCAATGGCGCGATAATGAAAAAGAATGTGGTCAATTCAAATGATCGAGCTCTCACGCATGAATACTACATTTAGAGGAGTTGTATATAGGGACACATGTCCTTCTTGAAGTTCTTGGTGCTTCGTTTGGCCAGAACGATGGGTTGGTTAATGTTGCAAGTTTGCTTCCGGCACATCTGGTTCAGGTGGGTCTCGATCACGTGGGTCTGGTTCAGGTGGGTCTGGTTCACGCGGGTCTGGTTCAGGTGGGTCTGGTTCAGGTGGGTTTGTTTCAGGTGGTGCTGGTTCAGGTGGATCTGGTTCAGATGGGTCTGGTTCAGGTGGATCTGGTTCAGGTGTGTCTTATTCTTTTCTATGTTTGTTGGCTTTAGCCAAACTTCAAATCTTGCATTCCTTCAAAGTGTTGTTGATAGGAGTTGGTAACATTCGGCATTAGGAATCCATCAGTTTCATTGCACCTGACAAGGAATTCATTCATTCCAGTCCACATGGCAAGCTCCTCAATTGCAACCCGAGACTACTGTCCTTGATATACAAATGAACCATTGAAGTCATCTCTCCTGAACCCAAGTTCAAGGTGTGATTCAAATTGCATCTTCGTCGACTATGTGCAACTTCTTGCCCAATTTTTCCCATTATTCTATTGCACTTAATCTTGTATTCACTGCTTATACACTCTCTCCCACATTCCCCAACTGTCCATCTTGATTCCAGCAAATGCAATGTATGCCCAGCCAGGTGAGTAATCACTATTCACAAAAGATTCAAGAAGTACATCTTCAGAGAGCACGTGCATTCCAGAAAGCAGCCAATCTTCATTGTCCATCAAATATTTGCCTTTCAAATATGTATCTGCGAGTATCATGTTCCAAATGACTGCTGTCACCAACATCATTGACCATGCAGGGTAACCATACTGATCAGGAGTTCGGTGGTGACAAACGTAACCAAGATGGAGAGTCCACCTTGCCAGATGGCAGGGAAGAAGCTGATTTGGATTGCCAACAGGAGGTTCAACTTCTCATCCAGGTGTACGGGGAGTTGTCATTATGAATTATACGGGTTCCACTGCAAAAGACAGAGAGCAGTGCCAATGCCGTTATTGGATGCCCTCTGCGTCGAAATTCGCGAAAACCACCTGGGCCAACGTCACCACCACTGCTCAAAAGCCAACAGTCAGCCCTCCTGAACAATGTATGTGAGTCTGACTATATACCATCTGTCCAGGCACGGCCACTACCCTAGTCTGGTGGAGACCAGATTACTCCACAACCCATGGCTAGTGCAGAATGGAACATTCTCCAACACCAACAGCTACTATGGAGGTAGCGAAATAGTCCATGGAAGGAATGCTATTCACGAAGACACCATGGCCAATACTATCCAGTGACAAGTACATAATGGTTTGAGAAGCTTAGAACTGAATCTTGGAAGTTCACGATCGTCACCAGGGATTAGCAGGTCTTTCTGGAGGGATATGATCTTGGTGTCAATTGACCGAAGGTCCATCCTTCATGATGGAAGCAGAAACACCAATAGCTGTAAGTCTTGAATTTTGTTTCATGCTCCTCTATCAGATTTACAATATTGTCTACGGCCCATCATATATATACATAAGACTGAAGATAACTCCGATTAGAGGACAGTGGGCAAATTTGGTATGTCCAACTGTTGTTTGTAGGTACCAGTTAGATTTGTGCTCTGAGAATGAGCTTCGGATCCAGATGAAGGAGGGCCTGCTTGGTATGGCATATCTCTCCAAGGGTGTTGATGATCAGAAGTTATGGTTCACCTGAATGAAAGTGGTTGAACCAATTTACTATCAATTTTTCTACACCGCCAATAGCGTGGGCGACCAGCCTATTCCTTCCCAGTATTTGGAACCTCTCGCTCCACAGAGTTTAGCACTGGGAGAGGCAACTATTCCTTGTGTGCTGCTGGGTTGTCAGCTCCTGAAATTGAACTGACTTTCTTTTGTCTTGATTGTTACTTCTATGTTGAATTCTGCTCTTCATACCCCCACCCCCCCATTTTAGTCATTCCCCATTGGAAATACACTCCTAGATCCACTTCTACACATCTCCTCAGCTTCGATTGGCTCACCTCTATGTCATTCTGTACTCATAACCCCACCCCCCACTTTGGGCGCTCCTCCACTAGTATTGGTACCACTCAATTCACTTTGGCTCTCCAAAGCCAAGATATTGCAAACCTCATCTTCATTCGGTGCTCCTCCAGCACCTTCTGTGTACCACACTTCTCTGCTCAGAACTCCTCACTTGGGGCTTCTGATGTTCTGGGAGTTGCTCCCCTTTATTATCTGAATATGTCAGATTGCAATCCCAATCCCCATTTAAATTCACAGCCAGCTATTATCTTATTACACTTTTGTTAGATATCACATATTGAGCCATACAACATTGGGATTCAATTTCAGCCACTTGCCAGGTATGAATCAGCAGCAAATAGAAGAAGTGCCACCAGCGTTTTTGCGCCGTTGATGAACTGTGTATTGCTGCTTCTGTTGGCCCTAGTGTGATGGGAGAAGTAGTGGATGAAATTGACACCATGTGTGATTCATATCATGGAATCGCTAAGTCAGGTTATCATTTTGGTTAATCTGGGTTCATGTTTGAACCACTTCCGTTTATCTTTGGTTTATTAATGTAGTGAGAGATTAAATACAATGTTGAAGAAGATGATAGCAAGGATGAATTGTAAGTGATAATGAACAATAATGCATGCATTATATTTGCCATTTAGGGTAATCAGTTGCGTGTGTATGTCCAGAGAGTGACAGAAAATGCCTCTTGTCCTCCAAATGACAATCCAGAAAAAACTAGGCATCTTTTACAGTGTGTTTCTGATTTGAGCATTGGTTTAGTAACAGTCCATGATGCACTGAACATTCTCTCCGGCACCCTGATGTGTTCCCAAACAACTCATGATCACTCCCATGGTACTCCTGTACCAGTCATCAGAGATCCCAGCAACTCAAAACACCAGCAGGAATGTCATCCTATGTTCAAACTGTCCCCTGACATTGACACTGCTAAAATTATCTCAACAGATCCTCTAAAGCAATTCTGGAGGCTCCCAGTGACTAAAATACACTTTGCTATTTTATTCTCACAGGCCATGACACAGTGAACTTATATATTCAGTTCTGTGCTGTAATGGAGTGAGTTTCAAAATGAACGTGGAGACAATTACTAACTCAAGTTGAACATGTACAGGCAGAATGCCAATCTGGAAGAAGTATGAGGAGAAGGTAGGAATGATAGTAGTAGAGAGTATATTAATTAGTAAACTTATAATCATGGGAATGTAGAGTGCAGAATACAATAAGTTCAGGTAAGAGATCAAAGTTGAGAGACTGGCTGCAACCAGGAGCCAGTCAAATATTGCATTGATGCGGTACACTGTGTCTGGTAAACTTAGTGTATACTACAGTCAGAGTATACAGTATATGCTGTATGCTGAACATGATATATCTGGTAAATGGTGTATACTGTACGGGATTGATAGTCATGAGTATGGCATGTATAGATTAAGAGAGATTATTTACATTCGTGTTGTCAGCCAATGGTGGAGTTGAGGGTGAGAAAGAAAGCAACAAGATGATATCGGGAAAATTCTCATGAGAAAGTGGAATTTCCGAGATCTTCATTTGGACATCAATTTCTGCCTCGTATCCTCTGTATAATTTCCATCTTGGTTATCCATTTCTTGTTCTTGCCCACAACTCTGATACTATGGCGAAACTCCAAGATAAGTTAGCCCTCTCTATAACTGCATGTCATGATCATACAGTAATACTGGGTGTAGGATATAGTATGTATGGTATACACCAAGCATAGAAATCACCGAGTTCAGCATACACTGAGTATAGTATACACCAAGTACAGCATACACCCAGTACAGCATACACCCAATACAGCATATACCAAGTACAGCATACACTGAGTACAGCTTACACCAAGTAGAGCATATGCCAAGTACAATATACACTGAGTATACCAAGTACTATGTATAGCATATAAGGAGTACAGCAGATACCAAGTATACCATCAACCCAAGGTAAACTGTCTCTCTTCATTCTCACAATATGAGCTGATCTTTGAATGGGGCTTCACCTTCTGGCATTTCTTTTGACAGTTTGATTACCACCAGCCAGCTCTCTATGAAAGCTGGAATGTCCAGTCAATGCATTATAGTCCCATTTATGAAAGCTAACTTATCAGTGAATACAGCCTCAGCACACATCGTGCCATCCAATCGACTGCCGGAAGTTTTCCCAATGCCCCAATTTCACTGAAACTTGGCCTCCCAGGGCATTTTCCAACTCACTTGATCCTGGCCTCCAAGTGCATCTGCACACTCACTGGTTCAAATCCTTCAAGAGCATCTAGGTGTTCAACTCTGCATCTTGGTGCATCTCCATACTTGCATCATCATGGCCTTCAAGTTTATTTCTAAGTTCAATGGCTTATGGCCTTCATGTGCATCTCCATACTTGTGCAATCACACCCTCCAATTGCCTCTTCAAATAGTAACAATCCAGAACTCGATGTGTATTCTCAGTTCATTCCATCCCAGCCCTCAACCGCATCCTCAACCTTGTCCAATTACAGTCTCCCTATGCATTTCTGGCTGCATCAGGGGCTCCAGTGCATCGCTGTAGATGGTCAATCGCAGCCTCCAAGTGCATTTCTGAGATCAGTCAATATTCACCTTCAGCTGCATCTCCATACTTGCCCTACCACATTCACAAAGTAAATCTCAAAATATACTTAGTTATGACTTTCATTTGTATCTGGGACCATGCTCGACCATGGTCTCCATGTGCGTCTTCACACTTGGCAACTTCTGGCCAGCAACTGGATCACTAGATGCAACCAATCCTGGCCTATATATGTGTGTATTTGAACATGTGCTAGTCATAACCTCAAAGTGAATCTCTCAGTTTGCTCAGTTGCCATCTTCTGGCACATGTTCCATATCCCATGTACTGTCTGCAGACAGGCTGAATATACAGGGTAGAGATGGACAGCTATATAGAGAGATGAATACATAGATACATCAATACTTAGATGAGAATCGACATTGAATATATGAGTTTTCAAAAATCAATTATTGATATGTAGTAACTAAGATTTCCAGGCACACCAGCAGCTCTCCAAAAAATATGTCACTATGCCCTGAGTACACTAGTACAGTGACTCAAAGTACTTTTGGACTTGTCGCATGTGTTCCCTGGTACTCTCAGTCTTGTTGCCTCCAGTCCCAGATACTCTCGTACCCATTATTCGATCTTCTATAATGCTGTCAATTGGTCGCCAGTGCTACCGTGTGCCACCCATGGCCAATGCCTATGTCAGGTAAACTCTGGGGTTTGTCTACCCCAAAATTCTTGTCTGATAACTCACAACTACTAGCAGAGGCTCCCAGTGGTCAAATTGTTTTGTGCTAATGGAAATCAATCTGATAGGTACTGCATTTATGCAGTAAGCACCCAGAGTTTGTTGCCAGCACTCCAAGCGGAATCTGCAGGCCATTGTATCAGTCCCATCAAGACAAGGATATTATGACACTGCGATTCAGCTCCAATAACATCAGCAAAATGAAAAATGGACCGGAAGCTACAAGCATACCTCCCAGACACTCTGTACAACCTTATCAGTTCTCGATTGAAATGCGAGATTCTCCCATGCCCCCTTTGAACTAAGCACAGTGCTTTCACATGATGCAAGAGTAATCTCAGGTGCACTGGAATACAGCTGCATTTGTAGCGGTGCACTCAAGATGCTCTGCAACATGACATATAGGATACTGAAATATTGGAGTAGCTGAGACCTCAGAGCAGCTTAGAGGAATACTTTGAGAGCAGCTGAAACTGCTGCTAATGTGCAGCGGGAGACATTGAGAGCAACTGATTAGATCTCTGTGCTGCTTGGTGGGTGATAATAAACTCAGCGCAGTCTTCTCACAGCAGTTGATCTCAGCGTCCTATAACCTCAAGCTATTTCAACTATCATAATTGTGCTTGTATTAATCACATGTAAATTCACAACATTATACTCTGGCATGAATTATATATCCAAATCTATCTGTGCAATTAGATATAATTAATCTGGCTGCAGCTGGAACTCAAGCACGATCTGAGGAGGACATGGTTATATCAATTGAGCAAACATCAGGATGAACTTTGTGGCTGTGATGGAGCACATGAGAAGTCCAACTTGGAGTTCATGATCGAGCAAGTTTGGAGATGAAAATGTAAGTCGTGAATGCACCACTTTGTGGTCTGCAATCGAGTGAGTTTGTAGACGCACTTTGAGGCCACAATAATGTGGGGTTAGAAATTCATCTGAAGGTCACAATTATGTGAGACTGGAGATTCATTTGGAGGCTAGGGTTTTGCAAGATGGAGACACACTGGGAGAATACGATCTAGCAAACTTGGAGGCCAGGATAGAGCAAGTCTGGGGATGCACATTGAGCAGATGATTGTGCACAGTTGTAGCAGTACATCTAGATGGTTGTTCAGGAGGTGGTCCATCACTAGGTGATTGAAAATGTGGGTGGTAATTCAGGAAAGGTCCATTGGAAGGAAGTTAATTGCCAAATGTGATGGGAATTGGGACTGGATATATTGGCATACACTGAGTTCAGCATCCACTGAGAACAACATCAAGCATGTTCAGTATCCATCGAGGACAGCATACACCAACTGGACCATCCACCAAGTATAGCCCCCATGGGAACACCCTCCACCGAGTAGTGCATCTACTGAGTAGAGCATCCCCCAAGCACAGTATCCAGCGGGTTCAGCATTTGGAGAGTACAGTATTCTCTGAGTGAAGAATCCACAGAGTACCGATTCCACAGATTACAGCATCTGTGGAGTACAGCATCCACTCAAGAGTCACTGTCTTCTCTCCATACTGAAAACCAACATCAGCAAAATGTATTTTAGTCACTGGAAGCCTCCAGGAGTGTCTGAGATGATGTGGAGTGTAAACTTAGCTGCATCAATTTCAGGAGAGTATCAGACCCTAGGAGGGCATTTCTGCTGGCCTTCAGAGTAACTGGGAGCGCTGGCGACAAGCCAGGGAGCGCCGATGACACGCCTGGGAGCACCTGGGAGCACCGGCAAGAAACCTGGGAGCGTCGGCGATAACTCTGGGAGCACCTTGAATCACAGTAGAGCAGTCTCAGAAAAACATTGTCTTTGGGAACGCTTCAGGTGCGCCTGGAAGTCATAGCTACTACTTATTGTTCAACAATTTTTAAAACTCATGTATTCTGTTTGCAATCTCATCTATGTATCTATGTATGTATATATAGCTACTCATCTACACACGGTATATCTGGACTGGCTGCAGGCGGTGCTTGAGCAATTCGAGGTGCGCCTGAAAATGACGATCGAGTGAACACAGAGATACACTCTGAGGCCGTGATCGAGCGAGTTCGAAGGCCGTAATCGGGCTAGTTTAGAGAGCCACTTGAAGGCTGTGATCAAGCGAGTTTGGAGATGCACTTGGAGGCCGTGATCGAGCAAGTTTGGAGATGCACTTGGAGGAAGCAATCAAACGAGTGTGTAGATGCACTTGAAGGCCATGATTGTGCGAACTTGAATGCTGTAACCGCGCGAGTTTGGAGATACACTTGGAGGGCGTGAACGAGCGAGTTTGGAGATGGACTTGGAGGCCGCGATTGAGCGACTTTGGAGATGCACTTGGAGGCTGTGATTGAGCGACTTTGGAGATGCACTTGGAGGCTGCAATCGAGGGAGTGTGGAGATCCACTTGGAGGCCGTGATCGAGCGAGTTTGGAGATACACTTGCAGGCCGTAATTGAGCGAGTTTGGACGAGTACCGGGAGCCAGTGAATGGACAGTGGTTTGGGTGCTAAGACTGTTTTCATCAGTTACTTAACTCGCAACCATGGGAATGTGACAAGGTGACTTTACCTTTGAGCTCTGATGGAGAGGCACGGCGGAAGCTTAAGCTACATTCAGCGGTCAACTCATCAGCATGAGAATGAAGGGAAGACAAACAATCTTGGGTGGATGCTGTACTTGGTGTATGCTGTACTCGGTGTATGCTGTGCCCGGTGTATGCTGTACACGGTGTAAGCTGTACTCGGTGTATGCTATACTCGGTGCCAACTCATGATCATGACATGGCGAGATAGAGAGGGATGACTTAACTTTGTGTTCTGTGATGATAGTAGAGTTGTGGACGAGAAAGAGAGAGATGGGGGATGACAATGAGAACGATGTGGAGGACACAAGCGGATATGAGAAATCCCGGGTACGACTTGCCTGATTAGGTACGACTTGCCTGATTGGGTTGGAATGACCTCGTATCGGTGTAATTACACGCCGGATCAGGACTCTTACCTGCCGTATCGGGGATGGTCAATTGACTCGCCCACAAAATTCTCTTAAGTCCCAGTTTCTCATGATTATTTCCCCCGTACCCTCTCATCTCTCTCTTTCTTGTCCTCAATTCTACCATCACCTAAGAACACGAAGTTAAGTCATCACTCTCTATGTCTCCATGCCATGATCAAGAGTTAACACCGAGTAGAGCATACACCGAGCACAGCATACACCGAGTACAGCGTACACCGAGTACAGCATACACAGAGTACAGCATATACCGAGTACAGCATACACAGAGTACAGCATACACCGAGTACAGCATACACCGAGTACAGCATACACCGAGTACTGCATCATCCCAAGATCGACTGTCTCCCGCTCCCAGCCAGTCTCTCATCTCTCGGCAGACCATGTGGTACTCAATTCTCTGCATTCGCACAATTACGAGTTCACCAACGAATAAAGTCTCCGCTTCTGTCGTGCCTCCCTCCCGAACTACCGCCTCCAGATTGACCGCCTCCTAGTCCTCCTCCAATCTCGCTCAATCACGGCCTCCAAGTGCATCTCCAAACTTGCTCGATCGCGGTCTCCATGTGCATCTCCAAACTCACTCAATCACAGCCTCCAAGTGCATCTCCGAACTCGCTCGACTGCGGGCTCCAAGTTCATCTCCAAAGTGGCTCGATCACGGCCTCCAATGCATCTCCAAACTCGCTCGATCGCGGCCTCCAAGTGCATCTCCAAACTTGCTCGATTACAGCCTCGGAGTGCATCAGTAAGTTCACTCGATCACGGCGTGGTGAAACGCTGGAGCTGGAAGGCAGACAGCCCATCAGCAACACTCCGCCGCACCTCGCATGGGATCCGAAGGGAATTCTTGAGAAAGAGCAGTTCTGGCTCGAGGAGTGTAGGAAGAGTGTGAGAGGATGTACACAAATTGCGTGGATCTACGAAAGCTCGGCAAGAGTGCATAAGACCAAGAGCTGCGAACGATAGAGTGTGTATTTCGTACCTTGAGATGATGTCTATCTACCCCGGGGTCTCTGAAATATATACTGCCTGTCGCTGAGTCCATCTCCGTTATTCCTGTATCTCCGTATATATATATATAGCGAGACTTAGATAATACATGCCATATTATGATGTAGCAAATCTTGTGACTGTAACAAAGACCAATATGATCGATGAAATGCCTTGTGCTTATGTAACCCTAAGAACCTCTGGTGTGGGAATACGGCACCAAGTCTCCCACAGACCTGCGCAGGTCTCAGCAGCTCCAAATTTTGACTATCCTAATAGTCAGATCTCGTAGCATCCTGAATGCACCTCCATCACTGCAGGTGCTTTCAGGAGCACGTGAGAATGCTCTTGGAGAGTCTCAGAGCACTTTGCAAAGCTCCAGGGAGGGTTGGGAGCATCTGGAAGTACTTAGAAGCACTCGCGAGGGCTACCGGAGTGTCTGGGAGGTTTGCGTATAGCTTCCGGACCGAATTACATTTTGCTGATGAAGTGTTGACCCCTGAATGAATCTTCAACTTCCAGTGTTCTTCCCTACAAAGTCAACTGCCACCAGCCCACTCTCCAAAAGACCTCACTGATAAAGTCAGCAAATTATATTTCCCTGGATGTGAGTTGAGTAGCCTCTGAACTGAGTTTGCATTCCCATTGTGAGTCCCACCTTCTGATTGATCGCCTCACACCAGTCCACTAGTGGAGTTCGATTGTAGTTGTGAAGTGGCTCTCCAAACCTACTTGGTAATGTACTCCCAGGTTGCATTGTGGTTGCTTTCAAATGAATCTTCAAACATCCACGATCACGGCTTTGATGTTTGCATAATTATCATATTCAATTTCATCTCTAAACTTGATTATTGTTGATGGTATAGCACATCACCAATCTCACACCATATGGACCTCAAAGTGCATCTCCAATCTTAATTGATCATTGCCTCCAATTGTGCAGAATCTTGGCCTCTAAGTACATCTCCAAACTTGGATGATCATGACCTCAAATTGTACCTCCACACATACTTAATGATTGCCTCCAAGTTTGCATGATCATGCCCTCTAATTGCATCTTCCAACTTACTTGATTGCAGCCTGCAAATGCATCTCAATTTTCACCAGAATGTCATCTTTAGGTATACTTGAAATAGCTCTCAAGCACCATCTGCAGCCAGTTCTGATATACCATGTGTAGATGGATAGCTATATAGATACATAGATAGAAAGATACAAAGATGAGAAAACAAAACAAACTGAATACATGAGTCTTGAAAAATGTTAAATAATACATAGTAACTCCAATTTCCAGCCATGCCAGCAGTGCTCCTAAAGATGATACTGATTATCACAGTCTACTCTACTATTCCTGAAGGCACTCCCTGGCTTGCAGGCTGCATTCCCAGCAGTGTGGTATGATGTTACCTGAAATTCTTAATGAGCCAAGGCTGGTTATATGTAGTGTTTGCAACGGTTCCAGGTTACCCAGCTGCGGTCCGGGTTTGGAACCAGACCGGATGGTCCAGTCCGGGATGTTACCTGGAAGACTGGGGTGCCCAGCGGATTCAGAGACAGGTTTGAACCGGACCGCGGTTCCAGCTTCCGGTTCCTACCACTTTGGCTCCGATTAAGTATTGGAGTTTGGATCGTATCATGACATGGTCAATACGTAAATTGTTCAGCTTTAGCCGCTCTTGCACCTCCTGCATTCAAATTTGCAATCCGACTGATATTCGTTGAATGGTTGTGAAATAATGGCTGAATTTCCGCGAAAGTGGCGGGTTTTCGATCGCGACTCAACGAATACTTGTCGGATCGCAAATCTGAAAGCGGGAGGTCAAAGAGCGACTAAAACTGCACAATCTACGTATTGATTATGTTGTGATACGATCAGAACTCAAATACTTAATTGAAGCATGAAATGTTGACTTTTGGGGAGCGGGTTTTGTGCGGAAACCAGTTGCAACGGTTCGGTTCGCGGTTGGAACGAGACCCGGAACCGACCCGGTAATTTGGATCGGTTGAAAACACTAGTTATATGCAGTTACAGTTGCGCCAATGCTTATTGGCTGTGTTTCCAGATTCCCCTTGGGTTGTCCCCAGTTCTCTTATGATGTTACATATTCGTTGCCGGGTCTCCCTGGTATGCTGGAATTGCCACTGCCTCAGTCCAGTCAACTCTGCGATTTTACCACTCCAAGATTCTGGTCTGACAACTCCCAAACACTTCCAGAGGCTCCAAGATACAAAAATGCATTCTGCTAATGAACTCTGATACACTCCAAGGGACTTCCAGTATCTAAAATACAGTGTGCTGATGACAGTGAATACCAAAAGCAATTGCATTATATTTAAGAGTGGTACTGACAATCTTGGATTGGAATAACAGGTATGGTAAGCTGGATATATCAATATCACACACAAACATGGCACCATTTTTGTACATTGGCGAACACCCGGGAAATGGCATCTACAAAGCACTGGAACCAAATGTACAAACCTCATACCAGCTGATTCATCCAGAAGCCACCACCAACCGAACAACAGGATAATAGAGACTGACTACACAGATGGGATGAAGTACACGAATTGGTACCAATCTTTTCTTTGGCTGAGAGAACTCTAGCAATCAAGATTATTGCTACCATACTAATACAGACAGCGACAGAAAGAATCCCCAAAAACAGAAAGTAATGGGACAATGGTGGTAAAATTATAAGCAACACTAATCAGAATACTACTAGTTATGTTGGTGGAAGTTGCAGGGAATAGAATATGAGAAATAGACAACACAACTGGCAGCTAAGAGAGAATACTGGAAGATATGGTGAAGTGGGGCTATAAATAGAATGAAAGAAAGAGCGCACCTCAAGATGAATACAAACTGACCAAACTCCTCTCCCACAATCCCCCAAACAAGCAATTGAAGTTAGATGACCGATCACTTTCAACTCACCACTTCAACCACCATTTAATGTCTAAACAACTACATCAGTACTGATCAACCTGTTGACTTAACAGACTCAATGTATTTTTTGCAACCAGCAGTTACAGCTTCCAAGCCAGTTTATCTAGTGCTCGACCATGATGGAACACTTAATGCTTTGCCAATGTCGAGACTTCTACCAATGTCTAATCCTGTCCTATTCACGATCACATGGAATATATTTGATTCTTGGCCCATATAATCAGTCAGGAAATGAGGCAAATGCCACTCACAGAAACCTACAGCGCCCCAGTCAATACAAGTGTGACAGTTATCAAGTTCATCAAAGGTTATTACAGCCTCTCATCTCACCCTACGTCTGACCTGGCAGCAGATGATGTAATTGTGATATTTCTGAACATCAGCAAAATGTAAAATGGTTTGGATGTCGTAACTCAATGACTCAGCTATTCTGAATAGCCACACGTATCCTTCCCCAAACTCAGAGATTATTCTCAACAGGCTGAATGCAAAATAATGTGCTTCGCAAGGTCTCTGAGGGTACTTTCCAGTGCTCCTGGACGCTTGTGAACTAGCGGAATGGAATATATGAATATTTGAAACAGTATGAGGTTGTCCTCCGAATGCTATATAATTATTCCTTTAATTTGGTAAACGTTGGGAGCTGCTGAGACTACAACACTCATTTCCAAGGCTATTCTGGTCCACCTGGAGCCAGACTCTCTGGGAGTGAGAGAATAGAATATCAATATCGAATAGTACAATTCGATAAACTATATCACATCCACATACCTGAATTAGGCATAGTAATCCAATTAATGTACAGTCCAGTAGGCATCGCAATCAACATGATTATATACAAGCTATACACAATCAACGCCACCCGCTGCAGCATTCAACCACACCAAATGTGCCGGTCCAACTATTGCTCCAATGGGTACAATGTGTATCATATTTGTCTGTTTGACAACCCGGATGGACCCATCAAGACAATAAGCCCAACCATGAACATCCTTATACTTTGTTGGAATTACCACCGCATATTCTTGAGCTTGAGGACGTCATACCCATTGTTGAGTCTTCTTGCACCTCTTAGAAAAGGATAATATTGCCCTTCCAGCTGGCAGTCACTCCAGAAACTGGAGGAACTGATTCAGTGGAATCCAGCTGAAGTATAATCCAAGAATAGAAGCAATTAGTCTTTGGAAGGTGTTATCGAGGTCATTCTCTTCACTTTGCATATACTGCACCCAGATGTTATGAGCTTCAGAAATGATCCCTTGGTTGCCATTCATATATTTCATCTTGCAATCAAATTCCAGACACTCAACAGAAGTTGGGCAGTGAAATGGTTGACGGTAACAGAACAGCCCATTCTGGAGTTTAATAAATATCATGTCTATGTATTCATTGGGATAATTTCCAAGGAGGAGTCCACTAACATTGTGTCCCCAGTCATCTTCACATTGCATGCGAAATAACTGTCCAAAGTTGGGAATTCCGAAATCTTCTAATGCATCTCTGAGTGAGGTTAATTTGATACTTCTGCACACACCACAGACATGCATTTCTCTCAAATGATATACATGCTGTGATACAGAGCGGATAGTGAGCTCATCCTGAATTGTTTTGAGATGTAACAGATGGGTGCTGTGATTACTTTGCCACTTATCGGTAGCGGACAGTAGGTTGAAAACTTTTGTAGAGTCAATTTTTGAATAAATAGATTTCATAGGGGCTGACTGGGCTGGCTCTTCTATGGGCTGACGGGGCTGGCTCTCATATGGGCTTACAGGGCTGGGCCGAGTGATAGTAATGGTTTCGGATCATCACTTTGGGTCCAGGCCCGGATCCAAACCAAAAAATCACCAATTTGGCTGTGCGGGTCGTCAATCATCTTGAACAGTCCACTCGGGTACAGTTTGATGGTGAACTCCGAATCCGTCTGAAGTGGGCAGATTGTCAGCGGGTCGCCCAGCAGGTCCATATATAGATTCATATAAGGCTCTTGTATTTGCAGTTTGTTAGTAATATCTTATCAAAATCGCGTTTTTAGCAACAAATACTGTGCTTTTGCATGTTGTGCAGTGTACAATATCGATTGATTTGGTATCTGTGTTTCACCTCTGATATGTGGTATTTTTGCCTATCAAGGTGGTCAATAATACATTTATACGCACAGAGATCTACACGATGCCTTCATTATGAAATATGCAGAACCTAAAACTGTTGACGCTTCATTGACGTTTATTTTCAGGATGCGGCAGGGAGCATGTCGCTGTTGATTTCACCAGTACAGGCTGCCAATATCTGATAAATGGATGACTGCAACCAATCGGAACATGAATTACGCAAGATGCAAAGGTAGAAATCATTGATGCTCCATTGACACTCATTCAAAGAATGGGGTGGTGACAGTGTTGCAATCTCTGTCGCCTATACAAGATGCCGACAAGTCCATTACCAATACCAACGAGCAAGTTACTTGTGAATTACTGTACTTACAAGACCACAAAACGTTGACGCCCTGTTGAAGCTCATTGTAATCTATCGTCCTTTCAACATCTGCTGCCATCAATAATTGATTTCATCATGATTTGATCTTATTGGTTGTCTTTCTGTCCGATTGAGACTCTGCCCTGTGGCAAAGCCGAGCGGTATAATATTCTTGCACTATTCACTCTCACTCAACTAAAAATGATCTATCTCGCCAAAAGATTTATTGCGCATGCTATACATCTGTTCATCAACCAATATTCAAAAGCTACTTGACACCATTCGCCCATAATATATCTAGAACTGAAACTCTCGGTCAATCTACATAAAGATGCTGGTGAACCATTGATGCATTCTATGCAACGTTTTTTTCACTCCTATATTTCTCCTATTATCAATTGCATTGACCATCACCAACACCTTTTCACCCTGTCTTCTTGACTTCCGTGTTGGCCGAACCAATCTAGGAACATTTGGTGCGCCACTCAAATTCTGCTGCTCTGGGCATTCCGGATCCTCAATAACATTGTTGTGCTTTGTATCAGATTCATTGTCTGCCGCGCAATCATCTTCCCTGTCATTTGGATTTTCCAAGTCACCATTCCAGATGAGCCAATCTTCAGTGTCCAAAATGCTTTCAGGTGCGCTATCCTCGTCAATTTCGACTGGATGACAGATGAATCTCCAGATTCGGCAGACATTTAAGATTTGAGTTCGTCCTCTAAGGAGATCCTTTACAGATAAAGCTGGTGGCAAATGGAATCTTTTGGACAATTTGAACGCAGCGGCAGCAGCATGTCGAAAGAGTGACCAGTAGGCTTTGACTATCTTTTCCGTGTCCGAAATGTATCCAACCGCTGTCATCTGGTTGTTTTGAGTGTGAGAGTTCTTCGGGGCAGCACATAGGTTCTGGCTGCCCTGCCACATCTTCAAAAAGTTGTGGACCTTGGCCATTCTGCGCAATTTTCTTTCCTCTGCCTCTTTCTTCATTGCCAAGTCAGTTTCTGTGTTTGTTGTATCCGATACTGGGTTATTGCCAACCAAAATCCCATCATTGGCCCAAGGAAACTGCCTTACAACGACTTTTTCGCGAATGGTCTCACCTGTGGTTTTTGACTGCCTCCAGCCAATAACATCTCGTGCAAGGGAAAAGCTGGCCTCCACTCCGACACCATATGGTATGATGGAGAATATGTCGCGTGCCACATTGGAGAGATCGGTGTACTTTGAGTGCATTTCCTCTTGGTGGCACCACCAGTCGGTTATGTCCGATATCCAAAATATACTGCAAATCTCCATTGCGTTGGAGTGGTAATTATTGAGATTTGGATTAATTTGTCCCCAGTTCTTTGGTGCTTTGGGCGGGGAATTCAAATAGAGCCTGGCGACCGTCAATATGAGTGCTGCACGATCGCTTCTTCCAGGTGTCGTCTCGGCTACATTGTTACGCGTTAAGTATTCCTCCTCATTGCTGGACAAATCATATAGATCAATGGATGATTGACGTGATCCAGAAGCCGTTGGAGAGGGGAGGGGATTGCTGCTTGGCAAGCTTTCGTGTTTATTGAGCGGCACACATTGATGTTCGGCACAGTACTCATTCACCACGTAATTCAGAAAGGCCTCATGGTATTGGATAATACAGGATGTCCCGTCCACAGCATTAATATCCATTCCTTTGTCCCACTTTCTTAAAGATCACAACTTCCGGAAAGAATCAAAGATATGTGCAGAAATGTGAAGCATGCCCGTCGTTGGAATCACATTAGCGTAGTATTTGGACAGTATCTGTCGAGGTAACTTCGCAGTGCAGAACAAGTCTTCCTTCCATTGACTGTTTATCCTAGAGAAAGCTCGCATCATGCCATCACTATGATCGAATACATCATTGTACACTGTGATAACATGATGGAATGTAGCTGTATGCCTCTTCGACATCCACAGGGTCCATCATTGAAATTGCCTCAATACTTCCATGATATACATCACAATGGTCCATTCATCTTGAGTTGTGGAAAGTGGCAGGTGATTACTATAGTTGGGATTATGGAGCCACTCATGTCTGGATGCCCGTAATCGGTAGGCAAGCTCGAGCAACTATACTGTTGAGTTCCAACGTGCCTTCATATCCATAGTCGGAAGTACTGCAATGCGGACTTTGGCTTGTTGACTGTCAATAAACTCATTTCGGCGACCACATGTCAGCGTAATCAATACCGTAAGCATTCTCTGCTATATGAAGGTCAGTTTGAGGACTTCCAAAATATCATGAAATACATACTTTCTCAATTATCTCAACTTAATCTGGTCTCATGGCCGACACCTTGTTGATTCTAGCATTGCCCTTTTTCGAAGTTTTTGACTCTTCCCGATGTCTATGCTTTCATTATTTCCAAATTGCTGATCACACTCCTGGGCTTCTGAAGACTTGCAGCGGCCTTCTGCCCCGAGACTGCTCATGACTGCACCTACAGCCAGCTGTATGACATGTGCCATGCATGGTATACAGTTCCTCAATGAAGGCCACTCGATTCCAGAGGCCTCAAGTGTTAATTGCAGATTGTGTTTCATCGAGTAATTTGAGGAAGCATCATCAGTCGTAATACCAAGCAAATGGCCGTCGGTAAGCTCAAACCGATGAAGCACACGCTCTAAATGTACAGCTAACCTTGCTCAAGTATATTGACTCTTGACCTATCATCCTAAATTCGCTTTTGAAAGCGGAAACGAATAGACGATCAACCTCATCGAAAGGGAGTTGAAGTTGACCCAATGCCCAATTTCGATCCGTATAGTTGGCAACAACAAACATTTTGGCTGGTTTCTTCGTTGATGGCTATCCGTCCAAAGCTAAACTAACTTTATTTCGCGACGGCAACTGCTGCTTAATTGCATCCCTGGTCAGTATTTATTCTGTCTGGCAAATATTGCTAAGGGTTGTAGCGGACGGCAGCACTAGGTCATCATGTAATGCCTTCTAAGACCGTTATAGCTCCTGATTTGACAGAGTGTTCAGTGGAATATGAGCTGAAACAACTCCTAACATGAGGTAGTGATTCCACGAGTCTTGTTGAAATTCAGAAATTTCAAAGTCCTTAGCTGCCAGTTTGGAACGTTTTGGCTGTCATTTCAGTCAATATGAAATGACCAGGATGTCAAATATGATTTGACTCTGCGAACTTACTATTCTAATTCCTCGACTTCCTTGCGTCATCAGGATTGTCAAAGCTGTTTCATCGACAGTTGAACTAGTCAATTCAGTGATGTTTGAGTTTGTTAATTCATTTAACTTTGCAATGTGAGCTTTTGCCAGCAAGTGTTTCCCCATTGAGCTGGTCCCGTGTTCTGATGGATGGCGAAGAACTTGATGACAAATAATACATATGGTACCAGCACTACCAGTTTCCTGAATTCCACAGTGTAAATAGAATCGTGATGAAGGCGCATGTCTTGAATCATTCCACGCAATAGGCAGCTTTGAGCCTACATTTATTGAAGCCCACCAAGTATCGAAGATGATTTGTAATATATGGTTACTGAAATGACGAATAAAGACACATTCAATTTTGGAATAGATCACAACCTAGAGCAAACAGGTGTTCAAAGACTTTTCATCTGACATGGCAGTAAGAATTGGAAAGGTAGGTAATCATACTCGAAAGACTGCAGAAATTAATGTTACAGTATAGCAGACTGCGGGTTCTTAAATATTGACTCTACAGCTACAAGGAAAAAAATCAGATCTGTAAGACATTGCAGGCATATTTGTGAAGTTGTATACAAGGACAGATTGCAAAGACTGGCCGTGTAAAACTGGATTTAGCAACAGCACAATGCAGTTCATTGCAGTGTAGTGTGGTGAGCCTCCACAAAAATTGTTGACGCGCCGTGAGCGCATAATTGCTGCATGCAGATGCAATCCCGTCAGTAGCATTTTTGCTAATAAAGACTGCCAATAGGTTCATTGTGGGTTATCTGCGTTATATTGCACTTAGAGTATCCAAGATGCACGATCAAAAATCGTTGACACTCCATTGACGCTTCTTTGATGCTTGTTTTGGGACATGGTTATGATCTTGTCGTAAGCATTTTTGCCTAGTAAGGCGGCTGATAGTTCAATTATGGATCAATCAGGTCGCACAGCCCCTTCATTTTCCAAGATGCAAGGTTTAAAATTGTTGATACTCCGTTGACGCTCATTCTTAGAGCATAGTGATCATGTTATTTAGAGCATTTTTGCTTAGAAAGGCGGCCGATAGTTCAATTATGGCTTAATGGCACTGCACAGTCCTTGCATTTACCAGGATGCAAGGCCAAATGTCATTGATGCTCGGTTGATGCTCATTTTTAGAATATAGTAGCGATGTAGTTGCAACTATTTTTGCCTAGAAAGGCGGCCGATAGTTAAATTATGGCTTCATGTCGCCGCATAGCCCTCCCATGTTCCAAGATTCAAGGCCAAAAACCGTTGACACTCTGTTGATACTCATTTTTAGGACATAGTAGGGATGTTGTCGCAACGATTTTCGCCCAGAAAGACGGCCAATAGTATGATTATGTCTTAAAGTTGTCACTTAGCCATTGGATTTTCCAAGATGCATGGCCAAATGTCGTTGACACTCTGCTGACGCTTATGTTTAGGACATGGTAGCGATGTTGTTGCCACAATTTTTGCCTAGAAAGGCAGCCGATAGTTTGAATATGGATTGATGGTGCCACACAGCCCTAGCATTTTCTATGATACAAGGTCAAAAGTCGTTGACGCTCCGTTTACGCTCATTTTTAAAACATAGTGGTGATGTTGCCATAACCATTATTGCCTAGACAGGCGGCCGATAGTACGATTATGAGATAATGTTACTGGGCAGCCATCTGGATTTTCCGTGATACAATGCCAAAAATCATTAACACTTGGTTGACATTCCATTGATGCTTATTTTTAGGATGTGGTAACGAGTGTCTCATTTGTCTTTTTCACAATAATGCGGACCAATACATTTACGGTGGAAAGATGTGACAATGCAGTCCATTGATTGGCAAATGTATAAGACCAAAAATCATTGACACTCTGTTGACGCTCACATGAATGCCATCTAAACAGCCTTTGTACACTCAATAATTGTATACAACCATTCATATACACATTATTGACATCCAGTATTGCATTTGTATGTATTGTCATTTGCATCCAGGAGCTTTGTTACCTATCAATTGCTAAACAACTGCGATCCATGGTATTTGAGTGGGACATGATGTGGCCCTATCACATTCCAGCACTTTTGGCTGGCAATTTGCAGCATGTAGATCATTTCACTAGTTTTTGGTAAATATAGCGTGATGTCCTCACCCTTCCATATCCAGCTCCTTCTCCTTGCTTTTCATGATGTACGATAAGCAATTTGAAACATTGGAACCATGTGCACGAGGTCTGTGTGGAGAGTTATGCAGTTGGATGCATGGGTGAATGAGGCATGATGGTCGTCGTTCAAACAGATTCGTCATGAGCACTGACCGCTCTTTCTATGACATGTATGACATCACTTACTTAAATTTTGTTAGTTTGATTCTTCACTAATATAGCTCTGGCTTTGTCACTTAACAGTCACTTGCAGAAAGAAATCGAAAGTGTTGGCCATTTTTCCAAGTGATTGGGATTCTAGTACTTTCATATGGTGCGTTTGACCATTGCACATGTACAGATGAATTATCATGTCTTACAATTTGGTCACTGGAATCAAGAAAGCTGATACGTAGCAAAATTGGTAAACAAATTGCTTTTCACCAAGATATTAAGTTAAAAATTACTCTTTGCCTATCTATTCCTCTGCTGATAAAGGAGCCATCACCATGTCTTCATCCTAATCCGAAATCTATAGGGTAATTACCTGGATGCAATATGCAGGGGTCGAAGCTTACCGGTTCAACAGACTTCAGTTTTAGCAAAGGTGATGTCTCGTGCTCTGTGGCAAGCTCAAGACCGGATATGCTCATGTTTGACTGCGGCTTCACCAAACCTAGCCTAATTTGGTTACTTTCTAGTCCAGAAGTCCCTTGCGGAATTTGCAATATTCCGTGGACAATCTCAAGAGACTCCATAAGCTCTCCAAATGTTATCGGTGCAGGTGCTGCAGCGTCATCATCCGTTTGAGGTTGAATGATGGCCGGAACCCTCAATTCAGATATGCGGTACATCATAAATCTTTCACGCAAGTAGTCGGTTGCATCCTCCCATCGCGGTTGTGTCAATTCGTCAAGCTTCATCTGCTTCTGCTGAAACCTCTCCAAGCGCTGCTGTACCGTTTTGGTGAATGTGCCCATCAACCAGCTGGGTTCGTCATCTTCGCTCAGCTTGCCCTGCTGTGTCTCTTCATCATCCTTATCTTCCCCATCCTCCCCATCATTGCAACTTGCAAGATTACTCAGACTGTCTCCGATAGCCAGGATCATCTCCTCAAAACTGTTTTCAGGCTATGTCGTCGTCAATGCCATGATTTCAGTATGCTTCATATCTTCCTGCTGTTGCTGAACCGCTGCCTCTGCGTCTTGAACTCGGTTTCTTGCCCCAGTGGTTTCTCCCTAAACCTAATCCTCAATCCATTTCCCTTTCTCTTCATTGCGTAAGAAGTGTGTTTCTCGTCATATCTCTGCCACAAGGTTCTTTTGGATCTCAAGCTGTGCAATGCCCCAAGGGCTTGGACTCTTTCTGACTCCAAGCTGATCTTGCATTCATTTGCTTGATGACGTCATGGGGTAGACCGCATCATCAAATTGCCGTATCTGCCCGCCAGAAGTGGCGAAATGTTCTTTTCCAGAGTATAGACCATTGTAGTTTGCAATGATTTTGTTGTTGGGCGAGATGTTGGATGTTGGAAAATATGGACAATATGGAGGCAAGCTGCGTCTCTTATGTCAAGGTTAGTATATTTACTCATTTAGAACAAAGCAAAACCTTCCTTTCGACTGTCAATAAATCAGGAATAGTTAGACTAACTGTACAACATGACAAGATGGTTAGCTTCAGTTTCACGTATTATCCCAGGGATTCTTTGAGACAAACATCAGCAGACGTCTTTTTCACCGATCAATGTCATATTCATAGCTGAGAATCATGCGATTTTGGCTGTTGTACGCCACAATTTATCTCTGTAAACAAACAAAACAACAACGGACCGACATATTGCACATCTCGGGGCGGTGGGTAACCCCTGCAACCTGCAGCTGTACCCAGCAGAATTCATCATGAGTATAACGAACATGTTGGCAGCTAATTATTCAATTCTGACATGAATCTAACTATATCATCCTCAGGACTTCCCACTTCTTTTCAATATCATCTTCCTCTTCTATTCCACACCACCAAATCATGGATACCCAACCACCTTAGCCTGGTCCGAGCGGAACCAAATCCAGCTGATTCGCAGGTGCTTCGTCAAATACGTCACATATCGGCACCCAGGAACAATGCAGACAACAGTTAGTCTACCACAACTCTGCCAATGCAGCTACCCAAAATTTCACCCAGGATGCACATTTAAAAATTGTCCTTAAGACCGGAAGCAGCACGAACAAGAAGCAGCATGCAGTTGGATGTGAGGATACCCATACCGTACTCAATGGTAGTCAATTAACCCTATACCATACAGCGGCTGTAATACGAGCGCTCTGTGATCAATTCATTGCTCTCCGCAATGGGAAACCTTGATGGTCAACCAAGGCATTTGTCCGCACACTCCACAAAATCGAACATCATCATGTTGTAAGCTCTGCAAATTTGCAGACCAATATCCTGACAAGCATCCCCGAGAGTGGGTGAAACAGGCTGTAATCACCTTAGAGAAGGGTATGGAAGCGTCTATGGTTGAGGTAATAGCCACATTGTATTGTTTGAAGCAGCAACTAATTTCTGTTTGGTATTTAACATGTCTACTATGATGGCAACGCAAGGAGGTCGTGTACACCTGGAACAGTCTGTCATGCGCCTGGCCTTGAACATGGTCAAAATGGCCAAAGGAGGGTTTTCCCGCGCCACGATAGAGGAAACGCAATGTCTGATCAAGAAACCGTGGGCCGTGGTCTGAGAAGAAAAGAAGGGGTGGGTTGAGTTTCCGGGGCTTAAATAGGTGAAGGCTGCGATTGATAGACTCCTGGCTATGCTTCATCAAAACCACACACCCAGATGCCTTCTTCGCCCGAATGGCACCGCAAACAATCTGCAGACATGCTGGAGATGCAAAGGAACAGGAGCACCTGCGCCCAACGACGCAGATAGCAGACTGCAGAGCCGACTGCAGAGCCGATGCCATCTTTGCCCAGAACACCACCTGCCTCAACCGGTACCACTTTCGGAGCACCACGTCTTGAAAACATCAATTTGCCGGCCAGATATGCGTATTCACATACATCTCTTCCCTGTGCTGAATCTTTTATCCTTGATACATCTGCCCAGAATAGCGAGCAAAATACAGATTTTGATTCAGATATGCTGCCTGATGAAGTAACATCCACTGGTTAGTACACTTTCTGCTGTGTGATAATGCAGCTAACATTCATTTTGAAGACCAGAGCAGCCTATTAAATGAAACTGGCAGCAATGACTAGCAGTGTTCGAATGGCATGGCATTTTGGCAATTATTATTATCCTGAATTCGCAGATACTGTAAAGTATATTTCAACAGATAGATTATTATGTATTATTAAAGAACAATGTAGTGATCAAAAAGAAAGTAAATGGAAAGACTAGAAAGGCTGCCAAATCAACGTGAATGATTGACTACGCCAAATTAATTGATTGGATATTGTGGATACACCCATAGCAAAATGAGCGTCAACGGAGCATCAACCATTCTTGGTCATATATCTTGGGTAATCTTGTGGGCGATAGATTGCAAATAGTCATAAACAAAGTATTCGCTGCCTTTATAGGTAAAAGAGAAAGTGAAATACTCCCTACCCCATCATGAAAATGAGTGTCAACCGAGCGTATCAATGATTATTGGTCATGTATCTTTGGTAATCTGAGGGGCGACAGGTTGCACATAGTCATAAACAAAGTATTGGCAGCCTTCATAGGCAAAAGAGAAAGTGAAATGCTCCCTGCACCATCATGAAAATTAGTGTCAAGGATTGTTGGCCTTCCATTATGGTTAATCACAGCGCGATGTGGGCGTATTGCCTATATACATAGTTTTGACTGTATTGGTATGCTCAAAGGCTCACAAATACTTAGAGGTAGCTCTGGAAATGAAATGAGTTGTTACTGTCCCAGAGGATGTGGCGGGCATATTCCATACATATCTGCCCATAAATGCTGCCATATCCTTGTTTATGGATCCTTGTTAGCAAGCGCCACTTATATTACTGAAGATGCAAGACCCAAAATTGTTGACACTCCGTTGACACTCATTTTGAAGACAGGGTAGGGAGCATTTCGCTGGCTATTGTAGCAATAAAGGTGACCACTACTTTGATTATGACTGTATTTGAGCTGTCGCACCCCCAGATTACCCAAGATACACGACCAACAATCATTGACGCTTCATTGACGCTCATCTTCAGGATGTGGTAGGGCGCGTATGTCTATTCATTTACATCATTAAGGCGGCCAATACATCGAAAATGGACTGTGATGTACGAATGTCAATATTTTACGATCAACCAAAGCATATCTGAATGCGACCAGAAATGTGAATCCTGAACCGTGGAACCGGGGATTGGAACCGACGTGTCTGGCCAAACCCTGCGAAATCCACGGGTTGACGGAAACGGGTCCGGGTTTGGCCTGGGAACAGTCAGCAGGTCGGGTTGTTGGACTAGTCTTGAACCTAACTGAGCTGTTGTTGCAGTCCAAACCCGGACCCGTTGCTAACACTGGCTTGGTCTGATATAGGTTGAGAGGGCTGGGTCTGATATTAGCGGATTGTGATGGATCTGATATGGGCCAATGCAGCTCAGGTATTTCTACATTTAGATCAGTACATGCGTGCTCATACCATATATATATGGCCTTGTGGCTCTCTCAGATAGGATCAAGCTTCAAGCAATCAGAATTTCAACAGGTTCTGAGCCTGGCGATCACAACCATATAAAATCTTATTTTCACGATCTGTATCTAAGAACCCGAAACCTCAAGAACCGTAAACCTCGTCACCGAAGCAACAGCCACAACAAACAGCAATATAATTGAAAACCACCTCCACCATCTCACGATGTCTTCCTACGGACGCACCTTCATCAAAGCCAGGTGGGGCGACATTCCCATTCTCACCCATGCAAACTATTGTGGTACTGAGGCGTGTGCTCCAGTAGTCGAGTGTGTGCAGGTGTATGTGAAGGTGTGTCTATTGCATCGTGTAATGAGACATGTCACATCGACATAAGGTCGATCAATGACTAATGGTGCTAACTCCAAAAGAGGCAAGTTACATCATTGTTCTTGGCATAGTGATATCCGTACTTCCAATCAGCTGAACACTCCTCCAGGATGGCTATCACGTCCGTTTCAAACAGAACACTAAACACAACAGAACAGGAGCTGATTAAACAGCGTGGATCTCCTCGAAACAAACCTGCCCAATCAATTTCCTTTCCGACCGCATTCCCGATGTCATATCCAGTTCGGATACCATTTCCGTGACCATTTCCGAGTGTACCGAGGCCATTTGCGATGCCATTCCTAATTCTAATCCCGAGACCATTCCCGAGTCCAATTCCGATCAGTCCCCTCGCTGCACACTGCCTCAAGAAGGCGGGCTTCGGCAGTGGCTTGGTGAAGCAGTCAGCGAGCATATCAGTAGTCGGTATGTAGCTCAAGTCGATCTCTCCATCTCTAGCCATATCTGCAGCAAGATAGTACGTTGTCGCAATGTGTGCAACTGCAGTTCCGCGGTAGAATCTGTGCTTGATGCTCCCGATCAGTCACTTTGAGTGGGAGAACACGTGAGGGATACTCGGGATGCCGAGCTCGTTCAAGCGATGCGAGAATCTGTGTGAGTCTCATAAAGCCTACTCCAAAGGCATAGTATTCGGCATCGGTCGTGGACTGGGCAGTCGACTTCTGTTTTCTTGATCGCCAGTCGACCGCTCTTCGGATGGTGATAACCAGTTCACTTGTCAATTTATAGTCATCCGGGCATCCAGTATAGTCCGAATCGACATTACATCCAAGTGCGCCTTCTCCTTCTGCTCCAAGTGCTCCTCCGAAACATAGACGCCAGTCCTTCGTGCCGTTGAGGTACCGAAACACGTGCTTGAGAGCTGTCATATACTCATTGCTCAGGTCGTGATTGTACCGCCTGAGGACTTCGATGGCATATGCGATATGGGGCCGATTGGCGGTCATTGCGTACATGAGGCTTCCAATCATTGATTGGAATATGGTCGGATTGCAGGCTTCTTTGTCGGGCTTCCTCTTATGAAGCTTCATCCACATTGGTGTGGCGACTGGTCGTGACTCATCTATTCTGAACTTCGCGAAGATCATCCGAATGTAGTTGTGCTGATGGATGTCAATCGTGTGATGCTCCCGATTGCGTTCGATATTCATGCCGAGATAGAAGGAGACACTCCCGAGATCATGCATCCGGAACCTTTTCTTCATCTGATTCTTGATCTGCCCAGGCAAGCCCTCGTTAGCAATGATGAGGAGATCATTGACGTACAGAACGACTGCGTCAACAACTGGGCCGTGATCTTCAGGCACGAAAGTCCTCCATCGACACATGATGCCACAAACCCAATCGAGATCACGAATTCGTCAAAAGTGCCGTACCAAACGTGAGAAGACTGTTTCAGGCTATAAAGAGACTTTCTGAAGCGGAGTACCATCTTCCACGAAGTCTTTGACCTTGGATCGTAGTATTGGCTTCCAGGGACCAAACGAAAGTATCCCTGCGGCGGGTGCACATAGTTCTTTTCCTCCTAGTCAACTCCCAGGAAAGCGGTGAATACGTCCATTTAATGGATCTTGAGATCATACTTGGCGGCGATCGCGAGTGCCAGCCTAACGTGGCCCAAGCGAGCAGTCAGTGCATACGTAGCCTGGTAGTCGATGCCTTCAATTTGGTGATTTCCTCTGAAGACTAGCCTGGCCTTGAACCGCTGCACATTACCTGCTCCATCGCGCTTGATCTTGTATACCCAGTGACTTGGCAAAGCCTTTCTCCCTTCCGGAAGCTCTACGAAATCTCCAATGACTTGATGCGTACCAATTGCATGTAACTCTTCTTTCATCGCCTTATCCAATTTGTCAGCGAGCGGAGACTCGGTTGCTGCTTTGTAAGACTTTGGATCGTCCATGCCATCCTCGTGATTGTGATTATTGAAGATCGCAGCTGCAGCGTAGATGGGAATCATATCCTCGAATTCGTTATCTTCTAGAGCCAATTGTGCAGACTCTGGCAACTTATCCTTCCCAGCACGGTTTCGGCGACTACCTTTGGCGGGCAGCTTCCATGCATCTCCAAGTGATGTCTCAACGCCAGCCAATTCTCGTGACTTCTCTTCGGCTTCGGAGGATCTGGAGGTGCATCGTCGTCCAATGGGTCCTCCATATAACATTCGGTTGGTTGCTTCTCGATTGGCTGTGAGGTTTCAGATTATTTGGTAGGTGTGGGTTCTACGATGACATCTCTGTAGAAATGCTCATTCAAGATCGCTTCATCTGCAGCATTCGGTGCTGTGTACCACTTCCCTTCTCTGAATACCACATCTCGGGAGCGGTGAAGCGTCTTGGCCAATGGATCGTATACGAAGTACTGCTTAGTCAATATGCTGTATGCAACAAATATGCCGGGAGTGGGTCTGTAATCCAGCTTCTTTCGTTTCTCTTTCGGAATGTGGACACAAGCCAAGTACCCAAACACACGGAGATGCTTCAACGATGTCTTCCTCCCATGCCAGGCCTCGTACGGAGTCTTGCCGACTACCAATCGCGTCGGAGTGCAGTTCTTGAGATAGACCACCACAGAGACTGCAACTGCCCAGGACATCTTTGAAAGTCCGGCATTTTCCACCATGCATTGTACGCGCTCCATGATCCTGCGGTTCGCCCGTTTGACGACTCCATTAGACCGAGGTGAATAGGGCATAGTTGTTTTCTTTATTATGCCCTCTGATTTTAGGTATTCTGCGAATTTCTTGGAGGTTTACTCACCGCCTCCATCAGTACGCCATCGCTTCACTTGCCTGCCCGACTCCTTTTCTCTAAGAGCCTTCCATTCTTTGAATTTCTGAAGGGCTTCTGACTTGTACCTCAATATGTACTAATTCGTATTCCTCGTGGCATCTTCGATGAAGAACAGCATATATCGACCTCCTCCAATGGCTGTTTCCAGGGGACTGCATAAGTCCTAGCGCACGAGCTGCAGTAGCTCAGTGGTACGGGAGGTCGTGGGAGTAAAGGGCTTCCGAACAAAGTTGCACTTGATGCAGCTCTCGCAATCGCACTTCCTGGTCATCTTCAGAACGTCGGTGATCGTCGGCAACATCTCCACGGCCTTTAGACCAACGTGTACCAGGCGGCGGTGCCATAACATCCGCTTCTCTGCATCATGCCAAGATGCATACCCAATCGTCTTAAGTGCCAGCAGACAGCAATAAATGTTATCAATATCGGTGTATTCGGTCGATTCCGGAGCGTGAACCCGAACTCGATCCAGAATGAAGAGCTCATCGAGCTGAGGTGCAGTGGCAATCAACTTGCCATGGCGATTGTAGAGTTTGAGACCGTAGTGATTCACCGGTTCGACTTTGACGTCCTTGTCCATGATCTGAGATTGTGAGATGAGATTGAACGACCCCGGCAAATGCACCACTTCTTGCAGTATGATTGTTTCCGTCCTTCCATCTGGTAGTTGACAAATCAATCTAATACTTCCATATCCTGATGGAAACGATGTGACCCCATTGTATCCCTTCACCTTCTTCGTATTCGGAGGATATTCGGTGTAGGTGATGAACATTGATCGATGGCCGGAGATGTAACTCGTGCATCCGCAATCGACGGACCCATCACTGGATGAAGCACTTGAGCTGGCCACCATCCAATAGTTCTCGATCGAAGTGGTGAGAGTCGAAGTAGTCTCAGTCGATGCTTTTGCTGCAGTGTCGGCAGCCTTTGGTTGATCGCCGCTTTGCTTGCTCAAGTAGTTCTCAGTGGTATGCCCTCGCTGCTGGCAATGAAAGCACTTCCGGAAAACCTTCTCTTTCCTATCGTCCTTATTCTTTCTCTTATCCCTCTTTGGACTTCCGCCACCCTTACCGGCTTTACCGCCATTACCACTACCTTTGCCACCCTTCTTTGCAACGAGCAGAGCTTCTGGAGCGAGCCCATTCTCTCTATTGATTACAGCTTCCTTTTCGAGGAGCTTGGTGACGATCTCATCGGAAGTGGCGGTCATGGTGGTGTTTCTGTCCATCACAAGCTCCACGAAGACTTTCCACTCGTTGTTCCTTGGGATTCCATGAAAGAGGCAGAAGATATGCTCTTGCTCACTTACCTTGGCGATTGTCTTTGCATTTGCGTCAGTGTTGGTGTCGGGAGTATCAGTGCGAGCGCTCGATGTTGCTGTTGGTCCTGCGCAGAGATTGCAATCCTTGATTTTCCGATCGATTGGTGATGCATAGTTGTCGACATCTCCGCAGTCCTGTAGCTTGATGCTCCAAAGCTCTGCCCTAATCTCGAGGATAATAAGCTTCAACTTTGACTTGTACGCTGATGCTAACTTTTCCCAAAGCGTCTTCGCATCGTCGATGACCGTGTATTCCGCTTGAATCCTCGGCTCCATGCTGAGTAGGATAGTCGATCTGGCAACACCATGGTGATTCATCCAGTCTTTGAAAGCGGCCTTCTGTGTACCGGTCACGTTGGCTGCTGGCTCTTCCGGCGTGTCGCCGTATCCTTTGATGGTACCATACACTTGCTTCTGCTCGAGAAGTAGAGCCATCTCGGTTGCCCATTGTGCATAGTTCGTGCCATTGAATGTGGTGATGGTGATTGTAGTCAAACTCATCTTGTAACGAGATGTTATATCTTGAATCGCAATCATCAGTTATCGTAGTCTCTCAGACTGTACGTTACCGATGACGTCCAGCAGCCACCGTCAGAAACATGGTGGGATGTGGGGTAATTGCTTCGCTTGTGGAGATGCTTCTCCATGATGATGTTAACCTCTACTCGACAAACGAAAATGGAAGTATTCATTGTCGGTTCCCTTTTAAACGCAATGGCTCATAACCTGTTGTACGGTGGCGTGCACTCGAGTAGTTGAGTGTGTGCGGGCGTATGCAAAGGTGTGTCTATTGTATCGTGTTACGAGACATGTCGCATCAACATACAGTCGATCAATGACTAATGGTGCTAACTACACAAGAGGCAAGTTACATCATTGTCCTTGGCATAGTGATATCCGTAGTTCCAATCAGCTCAACAACTATGACGAATCGACTGAGAACATGTTACTTGTCCTACCACCAATGGGAGTATACGCAATCATCATTGGAGATGATCGTGGATCGCAGCCCATTGATTCAGACCATGTTGAAAATTGTGAAGATTAGAAGGGTAAGGAAGCCGAAGCTGCGTCAATGGTCAGACTTTCCTGTTCCCCCAAAGTACAGCATATCATCAAGGGAATATGGAACCCTCATGCGATGTGGAATACACTGGCAACCAGCTTGTACTCTACCTTATATTATATGGGCAGACAGGATATCCTACATCAGTTCCATGCTTGCCGATCCAAGGAGGACAAACCACTTACAGCATACTTTACCAAACATAGTAACTACCGCACACAACTGGCTTATACAGACGATGCAATCACTTATTGTAATTTCCGCACCCAAATATTCACATCATTGCCATTACAGTATGTGATGATATTCCTGGTCCTCACACATAGAAGACCCTTGCCCATACCCGGAGATGCCATGCATGACCTCCTAGCAAGAGAAACAACATCCGGCCTTACCAATGAACTTGGACATCCATTGACATGGGCTGCCCTACTTTCCGAATATGGCGGCTATAGTGGCCGAGGCTGTGGGTGCAGTGGATGCGGTGGAAGTGGTGGAAGCGGTGGAAGCAGTGGAAGGGATGGAAGCGGTGGAAGTGGTGGAAGCGGTGGACGTGGTGGAAGCGGTGGAAGCAGTGGAAGTGGTGGAAGCGGTGGAAGCGGTGGAAGCGGTGGAAGCGGTGGAAGCGGTGGAAGCGGTGGAAGCGGTGGAAGCGGTGGAAGCGGTGGAAGCGGTGGAAGCGGTGGAAGCGGTGGAAGCGGTGGAAGCGGTGGAAGCGGTGGAAGTGGTGGAAGCGGTGGACAAGGTGGACAAGGTGGACAAGGTGGACATGGTGGAGGCAGTGGACACAATGGACGTGGTGGATGCAGTGGAGGCGGTGGAAGCGCAGATAGTCACGAGAGTAAGTGCATCTTTGCAACATTGACAGCCATACTCTGGATGCATGCAGAAAGCGGAAACGCGCTCAGGAGGGAGGAAACAGAGCAGGAGGGAATGAGCACCGCATTTTCTACCAGTTCAGGCTCCCAGGTCACCTCAAAGTTGATTGCGTCTCGTACAATTGTATAAAGAAATGGTGGAGAGTGAAGCAAGGAACTGCTACAGCAGCTCTTTCTATGACTTGACACTGCGATACACTCTGATACTCTGCTTTTCCGCTTGCCTCTGACGCAGCTCTGAAGTGGGTCATTGACTCCGGAGTGTCACACCACATGTGAATTGACAGCAGGAGCTTCTGAAAATTCAAAAAGCTCTCACTTCCTACAGTAATCAAACTCGGAGACAATGACTCAGTCACCGCCACGCATTATGGTTTTGTCAACGTCATACTGGGCTATCAAGTTGATGCCCTCCATGCTTCTACTTTTCAAGATTCCCTTCTATCAATCAAGCAATTGGATTTGGGCAGGCATACAACTATATTTCAGAATGGAAAATGTTCCACAACTTCTAAATGCTCTGTAACTTTGCCATCTTTCTGCCCCCTCACCGGAAAACTAATCAATGGCATATATATCATCGTTCCAGCATTCACACTCGTATTATAGACTACTGAAAATGGGGAAAAGAGAAACAGAGAAAGCTCACCACCAAGAGAAAGCTCACCTCCAAGAGAAAGCTCACCTCCAAGAGAAAGCTCACCTCCGAGATCACCTACCATAGACAGATCTAAGTCCACTCAACAGTCTCTCACAATCTCAGAATCATAACATTGGCACCGACCACTAGCCCACATCAATTCTACTGCCATGAAAACTCTGATTGGCAGATATACCCATGATGATTCAATGTGCTCATTCTGCATCCAAGCGAAGTAGAAGCAAACGTACATTAAAGTGCTAGTCAAGCGCACTATGAAGCCTTTTGAACTTGTACATTTGGATGTTTGCAGCCCCTTCTCTACTCTGACCTTTGGAGACTATCAATACTATACGCAATTCATTGATGAGTACACAAGGTACACATCCGTATGGCTGTTCCCAAATAAGAAAGCCCTGACCGGCACCTCCTCCTACCAGTTACTTCAGGTCCGAGTAGAGTCAATAGGATATGAGGTCAAGTGATTCCGGTGCGAGAATGGACAGGGTAAATACAACACCAAGACCTTCCGATATGTACTTGCAGCCTGCAGTATTTCCTACGAGCCATGCCCTCCATATGATTATCATAAGAATGGTGTTGCCAAAGGAACAATCTGTACAGTCCGTGGAAAGACTCAGGTGATGCTGATCGACTCCCACCCTCCCATTCAGGTCTGGGGAGATCCAGTCAATACTTTGGTCTATCTCCATCAATAATCACCGAATGAAGGCCTGAACAGAAAAGTTGAACACAATGGTTATGAAGCACCGTACAAAACGCCATACGAGACGCTGCCTGGGTTTGCCAAACCGATGCACAATGCTGCTGGCGATGAAATATTGTATCATTCCTCTCTTCACAACGCACATCTATTCAGCTGCTGTGCTAGTAGACTTTTTCACGAAGTTCAACGCTACCAGGGCAAGTTCGGCCCAAGGTCGCACTGCTGCATGATGGTAGGCTACACACACAATGCAAAGACATTGTGAAGGATATGGGATCGCAATATCCAGGAAGTTGAAGCCCAATAGGAAGATGTCTGAAACGAAGAAAGAAATGCACACATGTCGTGTCAGCATGGATGCAATATGATCAACATGTTGGGATTACCAGAAGATGAGGAATATGTCGAGGAAACAGATTCCGGAGATGTGCTTCTCTGAGGCCAAGATAGTCAACCTAGACAGATTGATTTGAGCTCCACATCTCACATGGATGAAGTTCCTGACGTGGAAGTAGAAAACGCCCACATCCGATGCTTCTGCCACGAGGATCATAGTGCCCAGCCTACTGCAGCACATGCAGAAATCATCGCCCACAGCTGGCACCTCCGCTGATCCGACTGCCTGCCGTTCAGCAGCAGCAATCAAGAAATCAAGTCAAGTACTGCCAGTATCTCCAGCTCCAGCTCCGCCGATTGCAAGTCGTGTAAGAAGAATTGAAGGTAAAGCCTCCACAGAAGCATCAATGGCATCCATAGACAATCCATTCATATATGCGGAAGCTATCGCAAGCCCTCAACGAGGTCACTGGACATGAGCCCTGGAGGAAGAAAGCACCTTCATTCTGCTCAATAACACCTTCTCAACCCTCAACTTCCGGGAAACATGGCAACAGCAAGTTATCTTGATTGTCTCTGAGTGGGTTCATAAGACTGAATACAATCCTGATGGGTCCACACGTTGAAAAGCATGGCTACTCATAGAGGGATATGAGCAGCCGGATTTCAGTTAGTCCTATGCTCCAGTTGGCAAGCTAACTACATTTCGTGATCTCATCTGTCTCATTGGGATATAGAGGTGGAATATGGACCACTTGGATGTAGTTACCGCTGTCCAAATCTCCGAAATCGATAATGACGACAGCCATATGAATTTGCCAGAAGAATGTGCCAAGGGCCTCAATGCACCAAAGATCATTGTCAGACTCAGGAAAGCCCTCTATGACCTTAGACAAGCTCCACGGCTATGGCACGATTATATCAATTCCTTTTTACTCTCTCATCAGTATATACAGTCCTCAGCTGATCTCAACCTCTACCTCCGCAGGGACACTATTCTGATACCTGTGCATGACGACGATATCTCCGTATCATATCTGGAGGATGTCGCCAATGCCGCGATTGAGGTCAAGGTGAAACTCCGGGAGCAATATACGATTACGAACCTTAGCCCAGCATGGCATTTCATTGGCATCGAGATCTACCGCGTTGAAATTAGTACCTAAATCACTCTAGGTAAAAGCATCTATATCACCACCATTATCAGATGATTTGGCATGGAGCATAGTCACAGTGTCTCAACACCCATGGATTCCAATAAATAGTTTCACTTGGTCAAGGATCAGGGGGCGAAGGAACTAGAACAAAAAGATATCACAGACTGTCAAGCAGTCGTGGGATTACTAATGTATGCCACACTTGCAACTGCTCAAGAAATTTCGTATGCAGTTGCTGCTCTTTCGTGTTACAATTTGTGGCCATTCACCAGTCATATGACCACTGCCAAGAGAGGTCTTTGGTATCTCATATCTACAGCCAATTTTCGACTACACTTCACCAGCAATGGCATCGGCATCAGCATACGCATTGGGATCAAGATCGGAAATAGCTTCGTAGGGTACTCGGATTCCGATTGGGTCTAAGACAGCGTGGACCGCAAATTCCTGGGATGCCATGTGTTTCACGCCAACAATGCAGCTGTCTCTTGGCAGTTTCGAAAATAAGGCCTCAATGCCAGGTGACCTTTCGAGGCCCAATTCATTGCCTGTTTGGAGGCCTCTAGAGAAGCGAAATCATTACTCCAGTTGCAAAAAGATATACACAGTTCTTATACAGACTTACCACCGCTGCCTATCAAATGTGACAATGAGGGTGCTCTCACTCTAATTACCACAGAAATCATCAAAGCTTGAACTCATGACATTGACGTTTGCTATCACAACAGTCGAGTTCTGCACAAATGCTGACTAGTCAACTACTCCTATATACAGACGGACAGAAATATGGCCGATATACTTACCAAAGCACTGACACACAATAACTATACGAAGTTTCAAAAGCAATGGATTTGTGGTAAATGGAAGTCAGTTTAAGGTTAAGGTTGTTACACTGGTCTTTTGGAATACAGATTTCTTTGTTTATATGGATGGCCATCCTCAGGCTACGGTAGTACTCTTCCCCTGCTCACTTGTCATGCAGGGTATTCAAGACGCTACTATGGGAATCACATGTTGTGCATCATGTTTGTTTGTTTGTTTATTCGTTTGTTTCTTGCTCTACAGAGTGTAGCAATAGGGGGGAGTGTTGCATAAATAGATTTCATACTGGCTGACTACCCGGGCTCTGATATGGGCTGATGGGCCTGCTTCTCATATGGGCTGGCAGAGCAGGCTGTGATATAGGCCAACAGATTTCGATCTGATACGAGCAGATGGAGCTGAGCTGTCTCATCATTTAGATGAGTACGTACACACTCGTACCATATATTCCTGGCCTTGTGGCTCTCATGGATAGAATCAAGCATCTGGCAATCAGCATTTCATCATCAATATTATACCAGCCTTGGAGTGCACGATATGACCGTGTCTCCTGCATATAGTCAAGATGGGTATGACAGTGATTATGCTCAAGCATCAGTCAAACATAATTGACTTCGTTGCTAGATCAATCTGCCTCTTTCAGTTTGGCGATAAGTAGCCGTTGAGCAATATCAGGGGTAAAATTGTCACTGGAACCCATTCCCCAAATTGACTATGACATATGGTGTACAAAATGCATTATGGTATGTCCAAAATGTATTACGTATCGGGCAATGGTTTCCGGAGCGCCTGAATGCTGAGTGTCTCCCACCAAGATTCAAACTTAATCAAGAAGATGGAAAATTCCTTGTTGAACTGCTTCTGATCATTCGAGGTGACGCGATTAATCTCACTCTCCAGATGGTTAGTACCGTGCTCCGTATCAGTGAAGCTCCAGGTCGCGGGATATGTCTCAGCATCAGATTGGCTGATCAGAAAATGCAGTGGTGTGTTGGTCATCTTGTTTGGCACCCCATAGGCCTCGTCTTTGGTGGCAGCTATCCTTAGGGCAAGGTCTCTGGCGAATATACTACTGGGACTGGTTGCCTTACTCCCAACTTTCTGCAATAGTTATTGGGTATGATGTTGGAAAAATTTACCACAATGCATTTGTTTAACAGGTGTCGCCAGATGGATTTCACGCTCAAATCGCTCAATTACCTTCTGACCATCAGCCTCTGACCAAGTGGTCCCCACATGTTGGGCTATATTCCGGAGCACCTGAAATTGCCTGCATTTTGATGTCTATCCCTTTTCAGCCTCATACACAAGGGCCTCCATTGCAGCACGAATTTTATGAATCATTTGTTCAGGTAACAGATGGGATACCATTGCCAACAGGTCATCCACTTTGGCCATCGCAGAGTTCAACATTTTCTGATCTCGAAAATTGCCATTCCTTTTGTAAACTCTCTTGGCTGCATTGATTGTTGCTTTGAGGGAAAAATCAGCAAAAAACATTTCTGTCCGGGCAAAATGGCTGTGTCAGAGTGGAAGGACTCCGTCAGAGCCGTCAGAGACGCCCTGGTGGCAGACTACTCCGTGCCTGGCATCAATACCACGCGTCGCATTGGATATCGCCAACCGATCAGAGTTTCACAATTTCTAATTGTGCTGTCGGTCTCCAATTTCAAACAAACACTCTGGAGTTGTGCCTAACTGTGACCATATGCCGCAATGGGCCCATTGGGTACCTGCTTGCATCGGCATTGCCATGGGGTGGGTGACACTGTGAAAATCTCTCCTCCTGTTTCTTCTCCCAGTGCACAACATGCAATTCTCTCCTTACTGATTATACACATCATTCCAAGTCACCAGATCTATGTGGCTATTGACAATCCATCTCTCATTCCTTCCGTCTCCTGTCTTACTCCTAGCAGCTATGTCTTGAACGACGTGCTCGCATCTGACAATGTTTCGCACGCTGAAAGCTAGCTAAGCACCAGCTGCTGGGGCTATTCTCACTTGTACAAATTTCGGGACGGGATCCAAGTTATCCCAGTTTTCAGGTATTGTGGTCAGCGCCAGGGCTAACCAGTACTCAACGAAAGCTCCATCCTTGTTTAGGAGATTGATTCTGAATACACATTACAGTTGCCACTGGAGACGCCAATTCAGAGTGCAATAACACCTCCCTGGGCGTTGCTTTACCAACACCCAGTCACTCCAATGATTCCCTTCGCACCTGCTCTGGCTTTCTGTGCATCGCCACACCAGAGATATGCGTTGACCTTCTAAACAGTCAACTTGAACATTAATACCATGGTAAATACAGAGCTCCATTGCGTGCAGTTGTTTATCAGATATATATGTCTTGTTATGACTCCTATGCTTGAGAAACTTCCGTGTGCCACTGTATATTGCCACAGGATGCCTTGCATCTGGTGTATTGTTGAGTAATGCTCTGAAATCTTTGATCATAGTGTCAGGATGCTTTTCATCATGGCAATTTTGGGGTCCCATGAAGTTGGGCTTCCCATATAACTGGGAGCTCAGGGGGGCAGCCAGATTACCACAGGAAGGGAGAACTTTGCAGACGGCAGCGCTGTGCCCTGACGCTGAGCGAGGGCTTGGACATTGAGCTCTGTGATTTCGAAGCTGAGAATGCGACAGTGAAAGGTGATTACTTGTCGCTGGTAGTTGAGATTGTAATTGGAGGTGCTCCAACTGTCCTTGAGGTTTGTTTGATGTTCTTGTTCATGTCTCTCGGCAGAGGTCTGTTGCAAGGTTCAGTATTGACAAATCGGTTCAACCCGATAAGAGATTAAGTTGATCTTCGGAAGGTAGATGTAGGCATCTTGCTTCTTTGAAGCATCTATTTCATGGTGGATGTAGACCAGCAAAGCAGTCATTTTTGCACCGCGTCTCAGACCAGGTCCAAGTTTGGGCATTTGTTTACTCATCTACCTTTTGCTTGTTTATGAGTTCCGTTCTCAATGCATTGGCTTTGGCCTTTGCCTTTTTGCCAGTCCGCCCGAGTAAGGAAGCAACTTTGAAGGTGTGAAGACGACACAAAGCGTCCCCCATGTAGCTCAATGTTGCGTCATCGTGAGATTTATATCGAGCATACATATAGAAGTCAAACAATGCCCATGTGCACTCAATTGTGTGATTGAATATGGGATGCTAAGCGGGGCTTCCACCTCGTTGAGACTGGGTTACAACTCCATGCATGTACCGGCTCATTTGGTTTATCTCCTTCCCATTCCATTGAGAAACTTCGTTGTACGACTTAATGTTTGGTATAAGGTCATGGTAAGCAGGCACGGGTAACCAGATTGCATTGTAGTTGTCGAGCAGTTCGTGAGTCTTCATGAAGTGGAAAATCCACTTCTGGAGGTGGTCAAGCATGGTGATCTCTATTGTATGGAGGAGGTCAGGCTTCGGGAAGTCGCTACCAATATGGGTAATTTGTCAAAGCATGTTGAATCGTCGGTGAACATGGTGAGAAAAGTTTTTGGCATCAGCTGCCATGATGTTGGCACCACTGAGTGTTTTTTATAGGTTGTGATCCCGCTCGGGGTATTGCTTGTCAGGAGAGACATAATTTCCAAGTTCGTTCTTTGGACACTTGCACCAAAAACAGACATGCCTCTCAAGATGATGTAGGTCGCTATACTCTGGCTAATCTGCAAGCCATGCTTGCTAAAACTGGTTTCAAACACCTGATGTTGCATTCTGCAACGAGGACTTTGTAATACCCACTCTCGGCACAGGGATGTTGTTCACAGGTGAGTGGGTCGAGTACCCGCCGGAGTACTTTATTTAGCATCTCTCGGTTTGTTTGGCGCTGCTCATGTAGCCGCTAGTAACGAATATTGCGGTTCCTGATTGGAATTGGCAGGATAGCGACAATTACGAATCTATGTGTTGAGGGCATCTGGCGGATCTTCGATGATCAATTGCCAATTGTCATATATACAGGCCACTCTGTTTAGTCATCAGCAAAATTCGAGAGATCTGTTCCTTCGGACATGACGATCAAGGGAACATGTGTATCCCCCACTCGGCATGTTGACTTGACATCGATTAACCTGTTATTATCCTCGGGTATCTCTCCTTTGCTGTATCTGTCACCACCAGTCAGCAGTGTGCATTTCGGTATACAGATGCTATGGTGGCATGATGCTGTTAAAGCAATACTGAGGGGCATAAATCTGATGCCCAGCAGAGGTTGGCTGCCGCATCAACCATCTCATGCTTTTGATAATGTCTTGACTCTGATATTTGATGGGTCATTGGTGATTGTCATTCCATCTGATGTCCTTGACAGTGTGTAGTTCGAACTTCCAGAGAGTCTGAACATCTGGCATGCTAGCAATCAGCATCTGGACACCATCGCCGTTTTTGAAGGTTGGAAAACGTGGAGGGTAGTATTCTTGCTTCAGCACGCTGTCATAGAACTTTTTGATCCCCTTGTTCTCGATCCCACAGTGATATATTTGTACTCTTCACGCGCCACAAATGGGTAGTAGGGATTGGTGTGTAGGTTGGTGTTAAGCCAACCCTAAGTGTCCCATTCTCATAACTCAGCAATGTAATCGCTCAGCAGAGCGCCGGCACAGGGGCATGTTTCCGTCCACAGCAGAGGAGGTGGCAGTGGTTTAGACTCCGAGTCTGTGATGCTTTTAACGTGATTGAGGTCGGCAAATGCATCGATGTTTGCAACTGAATCTTTGTGAGGGTTGGATTCTGAATGTGGAGCCAGTTCAACACATCATGGTGCGCTGTGAATAGTCAGATTCTTTTGGCATGCAACTTGAGGGTGTTCAGGATGGTGTAATTTTATATGTTCAAGTCGCCATTATTCTGAGGTGAACTTCTTTCAGCATAAAAATTCAGCGTAACAGAAAGGGGTCTTCACTGAGATTGTAGACGACATGCGAGATGTGGGGTATATACTGTAGAAACCGACGAAAGTCAGTGCTAGGCCTGAGCAGCCTGGTGTGTAAGCTATGATACTTTCAGCTAACTTGGGAGATTTAATGATCCTCAACACCATTACAAGGTGGATTCTTACACGCCAGGAGTTGCAAAAACGCTTCATGTACGATGTCCCATAATACTATGAATATAATAAAACCAATACAAAACCCATAAATGAAATGTACCCTGAGCAATCCACATACCATGCAACGCGTGTAATTATCAATGCCTGAGATGAATAGATTAGAACACAGGAAATAAACAAGACAAGAATCCGACCCAAAGCTGAACACAACGACAATCGCCTCCTCTGAAATGCGAGGACAGGTTGACTCCTCACCAACCCAGCCATCCGGGCGTTCCTTAGAAAGAGAGACATTGGGGAGACTATCGCCACCTCCCAATTCGCCGAGCAGCTGCTCATCCATATTTGCATCTGAGGTGTTTCCGGCCGCCTCACTGCGTCGCAGAATATGCACTGCCAGGCGAGGTTTATGTGGTGTCACAACCCCCAAATCATCTAGCTCACAGAGGGAATTGGTCTCCGAAGTTTGTGGTCGTGGGCTAGCCTGTGGGGTATATGGCAGTGGGGCAGGCACTGGAGATTGTGGCTGTGGGGTATGCTCACAAATCTCCTGGCCTTGCTCTGGTAGTACGATTGGCTGATCGTCTACCATGGTATCAACATTCTCAGCCAATGGATTTACCATCTCTCCCTGCCCAATCATCCAATGTCCTTTGCCATTATCCTCATCCTCATTCTCCTCCTTATCCTTATCCCCCTTCTCCTCATCATCCTCCTTTTCATCTTCCTCATCTTCATCTTCACCATTCTTTTCCAACTCCACATCGCCAACTAAATCAACACTGGCTGGTGTGTCCACCTCATCCTCGATGCACTTATCGACTGCAGAATGATGTTGTGAGTCATATTCGCCATCCAACTCCTCGGTAGAGTCGGTATCATTATCAGAGGAAAGTGACATGGTGGGCGATACTTCCGGCTCTAAATATATCTACTGTAGGTAGCCCGCTGTGTCCGAGTCGGCCTCGTACATTTTTTTCTGTAATCGCAACACCCGGCAAGTGAGATATCATCCCCCCCTGGGATTTGTTTAACAATACCTTGCCCTTCACCATTTCCCTTCCTCTTTCCCTTCCCTTTCCCTTTCCCCTTCCTGTCCTCAGTTACCTTCCCTTTCCCATTCCCATCCTGTGTTCTCATCCCTTTTCCAGTCACTTTCTCACCACCTAGGGTGTCCTCCTCGCCGTTGCTGTCATCATCGTCATTGCCATTCCCAGGATGGCTCTTTCCACTGCTCGCCGCTCCCTAATATGCCCTGTTCTCATCATCATTGTCCTCGTCTATTATCTCATCCCAATCCAGTGGTCTAACCGCCAGGATGTTTCTGGCTCATACTGCCAGCAGCTTGATGGCTCAATCTTTGCACTGAGATTACTGCTAACGTACCAGGAGAAATGCTCGCTTGTCCGTTTAACCTTCCCCGATCCGGTTGTCTGTGGCTTGCAGCGATCAACTTCATCCCCATAGGCACTGGGGCTATCACACCTCGAATTGTCCATTGGGTCATGGGTTTTGTCAAATATTTACCCCATATATAAGCGGAAGGGTGCCCCCCACTCCCGAGAAGGCGAACACCTGCTCCTGCGGTGCAGCCACATCCGCTGCAATCGTGAAAGGTGGCGAGCGGTGACTGGATCAAGAATGATTATATCATGAAAGATGTCCCATGCCCTCTCATCCTGGACACCACGAACAATTTATATCTGTATGAGTTCACTGATGTGTTCCGAGATGAATCCCATTATACAGTCCCGATCCAACCAACAGTGTCAATTTATAACTGATTTCTGCAATTTTGCCTCAGCAGTTGCCTTCCACTTTCCTTTGTGGCTGCCCTATAGTACCATCGCTGCGAGTTGAAAATGAATCTCCATTCAAGGCATTAGCATTATGATACAGTTGAATGTGGCTAATGGAAGCCCTAAGGGAACAAACAAAGTTGTGTAGGTTATTGAGTGTGTTTTGGAATGAAAGGTGTTGTTGTGAGTAAATCACATGACATCGAGATAGTTCAGGATGCTGGTGGTGTAGTCAATACAGGAGGAAAAGAGAATGTAGGTGTTGGTGGGAAGAAAGAATATATATACCCGAGTTCCTGTGATTTCTTGGTTCGACTTGTACGATATGATAGTTTCGATACATATCGTGCGTTTTGTTGGTTAATGAACACAAAACGGACCAGCCTTCATCTGGCCCAACGATCAGGCACCTCATGAATGAGAAGCCTCGAGCCGAGATTTAGTAGTCATGGTGAGGAAAGTTCACGACGCGAGATGTTGCATTTGCATCACGTACAACTTTCACTGCTCAGACCTCGTGTATCTCGGAGCAAACTGCGTAGTTCTCAAGTCATTCCAACTCTGCAACCATCGCACACAACTACCAATACCCCCAGCGGTGGAAAAAGCACACGCAACTGATGTTATAGGATAGAGAAACAATCAGACCTCGATTTGCGATATTTCTAGCGCTGCCAAAGGGGGATTTCCACCGGGACACTGATGACATTCACAATCAATGGTTCAAAGTATTGTGCCAAGAAAGAGTGCAATGCCATGATAATTGTGCGAAGAGGGCATAAACACTCTTCAAGCGGTGCAAATGGACCTTCAGATGTTGCTGTGAATCAATGCTGAGTTTATGCTGAGTTTAATCTGATTGCAGTAAATACCATAATTGAATGCTTTTCAAGGGATATCGTCCATGAGTATTGTCACAGTTTAGAGTCAACTGTGGTCAACAGTGCGGCTTCCGTTGTTGTCGAATCCATGGCTGATCGCTCCAATAGAAATCACCATCACCTGCCGTTGCAAATGTATGCAGAGGAAATTATACATACTTTCTTACCATTGAACATCTATCACGGACTATGCCTTCCCAATGCCCTCAACCTGACATGACTCAGGTCATACTAAATGTTCGAAGTCTTGCCAATCGTCAGAATCAACAAAAGTGTGGGTCTTGATGGAATTATCAACTTCCCCCTGTTAAGTGACTAGTATCTTTACCGGCTGGCAGGAAGAATACCTCTCAAATTGGCAGATCCGTAGCCTCTACAATCTAAGGTCAGAACACTGCCCCCTCATCTTTGCTGAACAATTCCCGTGTTGTAGAAATCACTCTATGTGTGACTTCCAACCTATCCAGTACACAGCGACGGTCAATAATTACTCCAACCACCATGCCGGGTAGAAGCAGTTGTAGCACACCAGCACGTGGAGGTACCTCACAGACAGACTCAACACTTTGCGTTGTATCCAGCCCCGCATCCGGCATTGCCTGCTCTCCCACTCCTCTCGGGGGTCTTGATATCCTGCCTACCCTCATCCCTGATCCAGAAACCGGTGCGATCATTACAAATCCACTGCAAAAGCAAGTTCCAGAAAGGAATCAGAGACAGAGGCAGTGGCAATTGCAACCGCAGGTGGTGTCTACACCTCGATTATTGGTCTCCGGCAGTCGCAGCATTCATCGAGTTGGGCACTAAGGCATGACCAGTCTTCTGTTTGCAACGGGTACACTCTTGGAGCCCTGCATGTGCAACAGGCAGCCGTTGATGAGTGCAAGCGACTTGGAGACGGTAAGTTATGCAACGCGACGCATTGCGAAAGCATTAGCTGAAGCCCCACACTAGCAGATAATGTAGATATACTGGAACACTGCTATGCAGCAAAACAACATTTGGTCGATAGCATTTGAGCCACACACAAAGAATATCTTGAAAGAGCTATGCTGAAGCAATGGCCCACATTGTATATTGCATGCTCAAATGAGTCCTAGGTTTGAGCATAAGTCGATAAGGTTAAATCCCATTTTATTCACTCAGCACAGCACAATATAGCAGAGCTTTATAATCTCCACCGCTTTGAATCCGACACAGAGTGTTTGGAATTCAGTGATTCCCTTCTGGCAGACAATAAGCATCTTTTTCCTGCAGCAGAGCGTGTGGAAAGTGGTTTACACGGCCCAAATCAAATGCAGAGAGAGTCAAAGGCTGCAAACAAATGCCCAGCGTCCACTTTCCTTCGAGGCTGAAGCAATCCCGCAGTTTATCTGCATCAAATTTCATCTTCGGGGGAATATTCATGGTTAGTATGCTGCTAGATTATATATTTCGAAGAGTGACGACAAGGACAGTCATATATCCTCGCCACTGATCATGTTTACCTGCACCAGGTTGCTCCATGCTCTCCTAGAGTGGCAAAATATTGAAGGGGTTCATCAGAAAGCTTCCAAGTCAAAGCTGAAAGCAGACAGACCAGATCGCTCGAACTACTTCAACTACAAGAATGATGGTGGTAAGAACCCATCCACCTGTACTGCAATGGGTCGCAAGTTTTTAACCTCGTCTGGCGTTGCAGACACGGATACATCCTCGATGAATACCTGGAACACAGTACCAGAGAGCTACCAACAGAGAGTGTATAAAAACATTCTTGCTACAGTCCTGTGTCAGATTCAACAGGCGGAGAACCAAATGCCTGCTGTGGTCATCAGCGTGGAAGCAGCGCGTGTTGACAATTCTATTCATCTTGACTATTTGACCTCCAAAGTGGCGCTTGAGGAGCCTAACATCACATGCACTGACCCAAACATCCCGATAGACAACAATTGTACAGATAACAAACTGCATTTTGGGATGCCAGGGGGAAGCGGGGATTAGGATGGTCAAGGTATCAAACGTGACAAGCACGATGCCCTCCCCACCGCCAGGTGGCAACAACAGGCTGCGACTGAACTCGAGCGGGTTGACCTGGGATCCGGTTATGTCGAGTGGTATAAGGGCGAGGATGGAGACAAAGCGGATGTTGGTGAGGAGGAAGAAACATCGCAAGCCAATAATGAATCAACGCAGAATATGGAGGACTGAGGGCATAGTAGGATTGGCCTGTGAAGCAGTTATGTCGACGGATATGAGGGTGTGGATGGTGACAATGTGGATGCGGATGAGGAGGATGAAGCATTGTAAGGTGATGATGCATCAATGAAGCATGTGGAGGACTGAGGGCATAGTACTAGAGAGTGGAAAGATTAGACAGTACATTTCAGACCAGTAAAATACGATAATGGCGAAGCAAATGCAATGGTAAATGATGCATCCGAAGCGAAGACTGCATTGTAACAAGTGACAGCATCTGAATGGTCAACATATATGGAGAGGGTGCGGCATCCGATATATAGCAATAGCAGAAATATATAATGTGGCACTCGGCCAGAGCAAGGGATATACATCCCCAGGTGTGGTGTCAACAGCTGCAGGAAAACAGCAGACCCTGCGAAGAGTATAACACACATGTAGGTCTGATGGTGTGTATACGTCGCCATATTCCGAGCGTAATGTACAGGACGTATGTATGCAATAGGAAGTGTGTCATTCTCCGTCAGAGGGTACGAGGTTTTGTCATAGCCATCAGAGCCATCAGAACACCAGGTTATTTCCAAAGGAAACTAGTGTTACTGCTGATGAAGATCCGAGTGATTTTGTTGGCTAACAACTCGAGAGATTTCACATGATGTCCATACTGCTCCCTTTGCCATTTCATCGGAGGCTGTTTCCGCCACAGTCTTCCCATCATTCGTGGAGCAGAAATGAAGTGCAGCGCAATTCCCTGCCAGTGTTCTGATCATTCCACAGATCTCTTTGCCTTCCCAGGTGCTGCTGTTCAATGAATGGAACGGTTTAGAGAGGTGCTGGAGGCCAGAATATCTTGGCACCAATGTGAATCGATTGTCAAATTGATCCTTGTCATTTCTAGCTTTGAGGTATTTGAGCAGCCAGTGCAATCAGTCTTTAACTGAACCCAGTAGCAGCTGACCCAATTCATCAGGGTGCAAAAGGCATTAGACATTGCAGAGAGGGTATTGCCAGAACAGGTTGCAGATTGCATGGACCCGTAGAGTGTGCAGAGCATCAATATTGGCGTCCTCCAGCAGCACCAAGTAAATATGTTGGTCTCTTGAGTTATCGAGTGGTCGAAATGTCGAATTCCCCATTGGCGCACATTTGGGAACTTCACACATTGGGCATCAGTCATATGAGACTTGAGCAACCATGACTTGTTCCGGATAATCTCTGACCCAGGCAGCCAACAGAGTGTAACAATGTCACTGAAATCCATCTGCACAATCCCATTTCAAGTCAGGGCCAGTAATGTCAAGATGCGTAAGTTGAAACAGCACAGTTCCAACCAGAGTTTGCCATGCATCGTCATTGTTTTTGGCACTTTTCGGGGGACAAGGGATCAGTCCAATGAAAATCCTGCTGCACGTTGTAGGAGTCCAGGGGATATCTTGTCAAATATTACCAATCGTGACATAAGGTGGCCAGGCATGATGGTGGTCAAAACATTGGTCAATTGAGTCTTGTCGGATGCACATGTGATAGGCAAAATTGTTTCTGCATCAAGAAGTTGATCCTGTGTATCCCACCACCAATCACCCATGTTCATCTCACTGCAGATTCAATTAACCTCACAGTCAGCAAGGAGCACCAGTTCTATATCGAGGTGTGCTTGACACGGGAGATGTGCCAGGAGGAACTCAATACATTTCAAAATCGCGCTGAAGTATAATAGTTCGCAGATATGTCAGTCATCTTCAATCCAACCATATTCGCCAAGCCCAAAATCGAGGTGTGAGAGGAGCTTTCGCAGCACATCTGCTTATGGTAATGATTCCATTTTGATGCTGTCCAGTTGATGGCTCAGATATTGATCTATCTTTATTTTCATTTCTTTGTTCAATGATTGAGCTTGCTAAAAATTTTGTGGGTACTGAAATGGATGCGATGTATTCCATTGGTCTCAGTACTATTAATGCTTGTTGTCCAATCCAGATGTTTTGCCATACGCTTTCCCTCCCACATGTTCCACTCCAACTACCAGCCTATGAACCTTTGCCTTTATTGGATCAGAGGTACAGGTGAGATCTGGCTGCTGAGGCTCAATTGGTTCTTCATTGGCAGTAACTTCAGGTCATGGTGCACCTGGTACATTGTCAATGGGTTGCTGATTACTTGACAGCTTGTTGATGGCCATTCAGGTGTACCTACTGTAGTTAAACCATGATGGCTCAGGGTGGGGGAAGCCGGCAGGTGGTAGAATCCCGTTGGGTATTAGCCCTTCATTCATCGATATTGGGTGAAATTGTTGATAGTAAGCTTCTAGTCTGTTCTCGTTGAATAATTACTTTTCTCATATAAAGCATTTAACATGTTTCTATTGACTGTTAACCAAATTTGAGAACTACTGAGTGTGCTGATGAATCCCGATGATACTTTAGACGGTACGGTTTGTTTCTTGATTTCTGCCCCAAGGATATTTGATTGAAAGTGAGCTATCTCAGGTTAGCCTATTGCTTTCAAAGCTGCATCACACACCACCAAATGTAGGGGAAGGGTAAATCAAAGTTGCCTTGTGATCAGTTTTCTTCAAAAACCAGGATAATATCATTCATATCATGCACGACAATGTGTCACATTATCTACTGAAAATTATTAGAAGGGAAAGTTTCTTTTGTCATCACTGCGATAGACTTGTAATAGCATTCATTAGGTATAACTATGATCAGCCTGATCACATACCACATCATTGTGGCATTGTATATGCTTGAGCCTTGAGCAGTGGATAACATCAGCTTAATCCAGTCAATGAGGTCAGTGATCTAGCTGGCTTTCTGCCCATTCAATGATCATCAAGAACCGATAGGCTGGTAGGATGTCTTCTTCAATTACGATTCATGACCACTGGGTGGATCCTGAGGAGACAACGAAGTTTACACACTGAGCTTAAGAAGAAGCAATCACTATTCCTGCTTGGCTAACAAGGCCTCATATTGAATGATATGCAGGTCGTTCACACAAATGTTGAGTGTAAAATGCCCAGTTGTGCTAACTTCCAACCAGATACAGTTCTTGTTGGGTTCGTAGAGATATCATGCTGAATCCCTTCTATGACTTTTACTGTCATGAACCGAACACAGGTGAACTTGTATCCAGGATGCTAGTATTTGAATATGAGTATATAACAAGGACAGGCGCAATTTTTGTGATTATGATTTCTCTTTCTCTGCCAGGTTCCATGGGATCAAAGATGCAGTGAAACACCATAGTTGGTGACAAATAAGTTGGATATCAGAAGCCTTCATTCCGCTGAAGGTCACTGGTACCTTCAATAGTCTCAACTTTACTCCGCTGCATTCGAAATCACTACTTGAATTGATAATGTGTTTACTATCATCTTTGATTTCCGTACGAGGTTGACAAACGGATCTCCACTAAATATAACTACTATGGCTCCAATAGGTCGGCTTTGTGGCTTACAACAACGCCCAGATGACAAGGTAGAGCATTGGATCATAATGCTGGAAATACACCGAGTAAGGACACTCAATTCGGGCAACCCCCAAATCAATTTCATTCACTTCCAGGGTATTGTTGACCAGCTTAGCAGCCACCATTTGCAGGTGCTCCACAGTTCTACCTCCATGGCCTATTCAACATGACACTAAGGTCACAGACAAGCTCTGGTGCAACCCAACGATATCTGAGTTATGGGCCATCGTGGCAAGCTTATAGTTTTCCCCAAGGAGATTATGGTTGACCTCAAATGTTCCCCCCTCAGCAATTCACTGGAGATGGGCCATCATCTCTAGGTGCAACTGGTGTGCCTCCAGCACCGCCATGAACCAATCCATACATTCGGCCGCCATGTTCCTCGTGTGCTGCACCAGTGCAACTTCTCGGCGCACCTGGGAGATGCACCATTTGGCTCGCAATGACACGATTTCAGCTGGCTGCGGAACCGTACAGGACAGATGTCGCAGGGATTGCCAATTTGCCCCCATGATCAGAAATTTATTATGACAAATATGACGCGGATTATGAGAGTGTAGAATTGTCGGATTTGGGCGGGACTGTAGGTGAATCCCCAATCAGTCTGAAGCAAACTGAATTCTCCTTGAAGCAATTTCTTAAAAGAATGGAGCAGCCCAACGTTAGGGGCGTCAACGAGGGGAAGACACTATGAGTAGCTGGATTTCTGGAGATTCAATATTGGTGGATTAACCGGGGACAGCACCAGGTTTGAACCAGCTGCTAGATGGACCACTGCACTGGGAGATGGTGGTTGCAGATTTGTTGGTGACTTTCACGACCTGGCTGGCTTCGGAAAATTTTGATAATGCCAAATGGATTTGGCAACAGTGGGTTGAAATGTTGTTGAAGAAATGTGCAAGTGAAGTTCGGAAGACCTGGAAGAATGGACAGCAAAGCAAGAAGAGACTGGTGACGGATTTTGGAAAGTGCAGGAGTACAAAAGTATGAGATAATCTCCAAAAGTTGCCAAATACAACTTTCCTGGTCGTACTTTGTTGTATGCTGAACAGTAACAATGACCAGACATCCAGCATGCAACTCCAAACTTCATACACAGATGTAAGGCATTCGGATAAGTGAATGGATTTCATCGAAACAAATGGTGAACTGAACGAACCATACTGACTGAGTGCGATATGCAAATGCAACTTGACACAGAAGAAAATGGATGAAGACTATATGCCAATATACGCACTGGGCCAAATGATGCATGACCCACTATACGGTCAGATTTCATACAACAGTGCGCTTTCTAATGCCTTCAAGGCGACACTGGGATACAATCTGAAAGTCTTTTTGGTAGAAATGAAGGCAGCTACAAGGAATAATATTGCGGAGCATGTAATTAGACCGGCCAAAATCATCCCTGCTAGTCTAATTTTGGTTAGATATGCCAAATTGCTAAACAGTATACTTCGACACCGGAGGTATCCGATGACAATGAAAGAGTGGTTGATGAAAAGGCAGTTTGGAACACAACTGAAAGTAGTATTAATGTAAGTGCTGATTGAGTGATTGGAATAGATTATATTCCATATATTTATTTGGTCTGAATCCTTCTCTCTGAAATACAGGAATTTCAGGAGTGCCGGAGTGTGAGCCCATCAGCCCAACTTACCTTGAAGCAACTGAAAGAGATCATTGAGGATTAAATACCAATCAACCAATGTGGAAGACACGGTCAAGATCAAGTGGATCGGGATGAGGACCTCGTTGCAGATGATACCTGTTCAGTATTGAATACTGTGCTTAACACAATGAATAACGAATTTGAGCAAGAGTGTCTGCATGAGGCGGTCAGGCTGCCAAATGCCTATATGATTTGCCAATCAACAGATGATCATGTCCCAATCCACAAGCATTCCATTCCAGGCCTGCCCGGACCTACTAAGTGTCCCGCGCAACAGGTTTGGGCCATAGGGTACATTATGAAGAGGTAGGTTTGGGATTCAGATATGCCAGGAGGACTGGTGTCGGATACAATGGGTCTTGCAGGACTCTCACCTCAGTGGCAGCAGCAATGATATGCAAATTGCTGACAGAGAATAATGTAATGGGAATACTGCTGTCAAATTTGGGAGGAATACTCTTGAAGAGTAGGTTAATATGGCACAGAACAACTTGCCCAGGAGTATCGGTCATGAACGGGAGTGGTATGTATTGTGGAGATCAACCACTCTGCCCCGCCGCCATTCAGAGATCATGTCAACTCCACTGCAGGGGCATCCAGCGCTTATATCAGCCTTTGAACCAATCCTGCTGGTGACAATGCCCAGAGTTGCAGAGACCTTGAAGAGTGTCATTGACGAGATGAGATATGGAACCAATTCCAAACTCTTTACCATAGTGCATACGGATGATGCAAATATTACCCATGACGTTCTGAACACTGATATTGAACAGAATTGGAATATACACCGTATGTTGTGTGATACCATAACATCGAGAGCGAAACCATTAAGCAAAGGCCAACTCTCACACTGTTAATGGAATGTTGAGAGTTTTGATGAATCTCATCTGTACTAGGTGAAAAACAGTTTAGACTAGTGAATTGCGATCAAGTTGATACTCGGATTCAAACTGCACGGCACTGCAACGCTGGAATTGCATTCACTCTATAACAGGTGATTTCAGATGATGTAGCTGTTTTCAGGTGCACCTGAAAATCCAGAGGATGAGACTGTGATGGAAAAGCACGGTGACAAGGCACTGTATTCCGCAGTGAAGAGTTTGATGAATTCAATCCAGACTGCAGGCCACGATGCTCAAGAGCATGCGGCACACTGGATGATCCGAATTGCAAAGTGCTGGACGATCATAAGGCAGTTAGAATCAAAACTCACGAATGGGAAACCACTGGTTTCAATATCCACACAGGATGCACACCTTGTTGATCTCGAATGGACTGAGGAAGAGCAAGCTAAACTGAATACTGTTGCGGAGAGATAGAGTTCACAATGTGCTTCAGGAGCATGGACCGTACATAGATGGTGGCTGGTATGTTTCTGATTGATATTGGATGACAAAGTGGATCGGAATAATGTGTGAGGACAATGGCACTATGAATGGCCACTCGATACAGGGGTGGTTTCTCCGATTGTCCTATGAGTGAGAGTTACCTTTCTGCCTCTGCTTGTCAATGCACCTGCCGAGTATCCCAAAACTGACGAAAACAAAGCATCAAATGAGGTACTCCTGCACGAACAGGGAACATATACATGCGCCTTGCCTGGTGCATCTCCTCCTCCACACAAGACATTGCTATTTTGTCCTCTGGCAGGACAAGGTCGTCATTTGAAGTGGTGGCTCACAAAGGATTTTGCGGATCATTTGGATATTTCCTACATATATGCAGGAATGGGCAATAATGAGCACACAGAAATGCAGCTCCAATTCCAAGATTTGCCAAATCCCTCTATATTTGCAACTACACCCAAAGTGGGTGGGACAGGCCTGACTCTCACAGCTGCAGACCATGCGGTAATAACTGAGAAGTTCAGGGTAATGAATGGACAGTCCCTGGCCTTTGCTTCGGTTATCCGACTGGGGCAAAACAGAGCTCCACACACATGGCAAGTGAACACTGGACCCAGCGCTTATGATAATGGACCGAGTGATCTCCACCTGCTCCCTGCAGTGGCTCACATGAGAGTCCTGCATGGCCTGATGAGCTGACCGAACATGACACGATGACCATATTCTGCATTGTGCAGTGTTGCGAAGGACCATATGAAGCAGCTTACCGAACATGGAGACATTGTGCTGTCAGATGGTGACAATGAATCATAATTAGTATGGTAGTGTAATCAACGTATGCCTCTTTAAACATTGAACTGATACTATCTCCCCAACTAATGCAAAGTAGTAACATGGTATGGAGTATAAGGCGCAATTGAGCAGTCCAGGAGAATTGGTTAGTGTTCAATTCCATTTCGTGTTAGTTGATTATAGTCATGAATATGGGATGAAGTGATTGTTAAACAGATATCTGGTAGACTGAATCATAGCCTCATTTCAATGATCAAATATGTGAAGAAAAGCAGATCCGCCGGTTTAATGGTCGACTAAGTCAAATTCGGCGTTACTGTATGTTTTGCTGTGTGAGAATCAGTTGCAGCTGCAGCCACTGCTTATCGTATATTATCCATGTGGATTTGGGATGTCTAAATTAGCGAACTGGATTCAAGTTTTCAGGTGCACCTGAACCTTGAAGTGTGATACCAATTCTTTGTTACTTGTCAATTTCAGGTGCACTGGACACAAGAATTGCGAAAGAATTCAGGATATTCACTGAATTAACAATGTTGACTAATTTACAGTCAATTGCAAAAGTGAATTGCTATCAAATTGTTGACTTTCCTGCAACAGATCCAGCACAGTATATCTCTGATCATCCAGGCATAGAAAGACTGGTTAAGTGGCATCGGCTTAATATATTATATCATAAGACATGACTCACATGTTCCGTGCTTACACGCAACAATACAGCCAAATGTTTCCTCACACCAGCCTGAAGATCAGAGACACTAGAGATACACTCCCCTGTTGAGGTTGATGGTCTGAAATTTGACACTGTGTGCATATTCTCTTAAAAGGCCAATTTCAAGCAGCAGCGACTCATTATCAACATATATTCCCACTCCAAGCACATCTCTGAACCATGTATACCCACTTCACATTACCGTTGAGCAATTCATGTTGCTCCATTCGAAGCATATTTTTTTCCTTTCTGAACACATTCAATCTCTGGCTGCCAGCACACACGGAGTCTCCGTATTTCAGACACTATACTTTTAGGTGCAGGCACGGCTTATCTGACTCGGCCCCAGCTAATATCGGAATCTATGCTTGATGAGTATGTGAAGGCCACTGCTATAATGGCATTACTGTCATGCTCGGTGTCAACCCATCCGTTGGAAGACGGTGTCCACCACACACTCACTGTAGATGTACAGCCCAGGGTGATAAGTATCCACACTTAACTGGATTTTGAGTAAAAAGTATGTTGGGACCTATACATTTCCAAGATCCTATAATAGCTTCTATCGTTCAGGCCCCACAATTGAGCTGCAGCATGAGAAAGTGAACCTCAGAAGACAGCTTGTGCTCCGCGACTCAGCAAATGAGTGGCAAAACATGCTAACCTGTATACCACACTTCCTTGAACAGACTTAGATTCAGAATACTTCTTTTGCTAACTTAACTCCATTTTGACTAACTTATATGTTTGGGACGCCAAAAAAACATATCATACATTAGATCTTTTGAACTGATTTCCATTAAGAGAGCTTGAAGAGATAGAATCTGAATGGCGGTCTCTGCCCAGTGGCTCAATTGGTGACGAGCAAGCTCCCGTCTGAAGCTCGTAACAAATCATAAACAGACAATCTCAGATTTTGGCAAACGTCCAATCCCCGCACTGCATGAATCACAAGTCGTAATGAATGCTCAATTTAAAAATATGTAGTTTGTGAGAGTACAAATAACTGTCGAAGTAAGGCAAGCCTGCAATCCCGGCCATTATATTAGAGTGAATTTGACATTCCGATTCAATGCTCGCTGCACTTCAATTGGCCGGCACGAAATGTTGTTATGTGTCGTTCTGCTGTCTGATAAAACGTCATGACGCATTCATGTCGTTCTTACACACTGCGTTGAACCGAATATTCAGGTTAAGACAACATTGCAGCATGAAGACTCATAATGAGGTTGTGATAAAATGACACGGTGTTTACAAGATATTATGCCCAACATTGTAATATGAGTAACTATTGATGACCCATTTCTTACCAACCTTGGCATTGACGAGAACTGGAATCGATTTGATTACCCCTTCATTTTCATCGTACCTTTACTGTTCTTTCTCTATGTTGAATCTCTGGTCTGTAATCCGAAATTCTCCCTCTTCTCTTATCTTAACTGCATACATATTGCCAATGCGGCAGACTCGGACTACTGAAAGTGAAGTTCTGCCCGCGATATTGCCTAATCAACTCCTTACTTTGCTGCAGAATTCTGAAACGACAGAATATAGCAAACCTATGGTGTCCATCCAACTGGTATACTGCATTTGCAGATTCATATTTATCTACTATCAGCAACATACTCAGTTTGAACCCATGTAACTTCAAGTGTTGCCACTTACCAACATTCCAACTCTATCCTCCATTCAACTTCTGCAAGATTCTGCAATACACCAACAATTCTTTGCCATGTGGTTACCACTCATATGCTTGAACTAGAGGCAGAATAAACTACCTTCAGCGGTGAAATATGCAGGGGTGATCATGATCAACCCATTTCTCAGTATTCCTTATGTGTCCTGAGTGTTAGTTATTGATTCAAGCATATTAATGTCTCGAGTTCCTCAGCTGTGTTGAGATCTTCAGGTGTATCTGGTTCAAAATATGGTATGTTGGCTTGAACCAACCACCAATTCTTCTATCAATAGCGTACTTAGATACAGGTGCTAACATTCAGGAATTGGGTACATGAAGAATCCATCCAATCCAGTGCACCTGACGCTTCTACAATTACAACAGTAAACTAGCATCGACAATATCAATATGAACAGCTGATATGTGTTCGAGATACTGGCCACGCACAGCTCAGATTGCATCTTCCTGGGCCGAGTATCACTCATTCCAGGTAAATCTCAAATTGCATCCTTCTTGACTGAGTGTCACTTCATTGCCCTATTTTCCTGTTATTCTACTAAGCTTGATACTATATTTACCCATATATACTTTTGTGTACTGTCTTCAACTTCACTTAATCCTCATCAACATGGAACGTATGGCCAGCCAGGTGAGGAATCACAATTCACACAACCATGAAGAATCGCACCTTGAGAGGGCACTTGTATATACATTCAAGAAGACAGTGAACTGTCATTCCCAACAAATGATTCAACATCCAACCCAGCCTTCGAGTATTGAGTTGGAGATGGCTAATGTCTGCAAAATACTGTCTATGAGGCAGGATGATGACCATGCCGATTGGGAGATCAACGACAACGAAAGTGAAGATCTTTGAGTGTCCACCTCATCATCCAATATCAATGATGACAATTTGGACAACCAGCAGGAGATCCTACCTGTAGAGCAGGCGTGCAGTGATATGACAATATGAGCTACAAGGGTGCCACTGCCAAAGCAGCGGAGCCGTGCGGATACTGTCATTGCACGCTCTCAACTTCCAACTCTGTGACATCCAGCCGGGGTCATAACAGCATTATTTCTCAAACGCGAAAACTCAACCATCAACATGTTGCCTGAGGCTGACGTTCTACCCGCTCAGGCGCTCCTGCTTCCCAACGCTGGTAGAGACCAGATTGTTCCTGAACCAATGGCCAGTGGAGATTACAACGTTCCTGAACACAAGAAGCTGAAAAATGAGGTGGTGAAAGTGATTACGGAGGAAATCGTATTTACAATGACTTCATGGCTAACCATTTACGATGAGAAGTACTCGATGGTTGATGAAGCTTGGATACTAGCCATTGAACCACAGGATTGTCAGCGGGCATTAGCAGGTGCTCCTGTAGATACACCATCTGTGCGTCCATTGCCCGGTGGACCATCTTTCAAAATAAATCTGCAAACCTGAGAAGTGATATGTGTTAAGTCAGGTGTTCTGCTCCCCGATTGGACTTATGATGATACTTGACCACAGAAATATTTGTAGTTAAAACTAAAAATTAGGACCATTTGAGGGCTTTCAGCAGATGAAGCTTGTCGAACTATTGTCCGTAGTTACTGGTTGGGTGTAGAATCAGAGACTGAGCTTCGAATCCAACTTTGGGAGATCGACATTGATGACGCTTATATGTCGAAGGTCATCGATCATCAGGATTCATCGTTTGCCCAGATGGAACTGCTTGATTCAATCTACGATCAATATTGCTTCACCACCAATAGCTTGGGGTGACAACCAACAACATTGCAGTTCATTCATTCGCTCACACTGTAGACATTAGTACTGTGAGCAACAGGTCCAGATAAGCTGCCAGCCGTCCGGGTTTGGACTGCAAACACTGTTCGGTTCAGTTACAGAACCGTCTAAAAACCCTACCTGCTGCGTCTTGGCGGGCCCAATCCGGACCATACGCTTCAACCTGCGAGTTTTGCCGAGTTTGCCTGGATTTATCGGTTCCAATCTCCAAGTATGTGTTTCGGGTTGTTCTATTTATGGTCGCATTTAGATATCCTACTGTAAATCGCAAATATTAACTCTGGTACGCCATTGTCCTTTTCGGATGAATTGGCCGCCTTTATAACTAAAAACATGAGAGATATGCTCCCTGCCCCATCCTGACCATGATAGTCTGTGGCGTGTCAATGATTTTTGGTCTTGAATCATGGATAATCTTGGTGGCGATTGGATGCAAATGATCATAAATGAGGTATTGGCCGTATTTGAAAGGAATATAGAAAGTGACACGCTGTCTGCCCCATTCTGAAAATGAGTGTCAACGGAGCATCAACGATATTTTATTTCGTAAGTGAGGTAATTGAAAAGTAATTTCTTTTTTGTTATTCATATGTGACCTATTGGCCGCCTTTAAAGACCAAAGAGACAGCGACACGCTCCATGCCCGATCTTGAAAGTGAGTGTCAATGGAGTGTCAATGATTTTTAGTCTTGTAAGTCAGGTAATTGAAAACTGATTTGTTATGCATAAGCGAAGTATTGGCCGCCTGTAAAGGGGACAGAGAGAGCGACACACTCCCTGCCCGATGTTGAAAAGCACCATCAATGGAGGGTCACTGATTTTTGGCCTTGCATGATGGTTAATCAAAGCACGAGATGGCCGCGAATGTCTCATTATGGAGTTTTGACTGGTTTCAGAGGCTGACACGTTCAGGATCGCTGAGTTGCAGCATTGAAAAGGAATTAAGTTGGGATAGTCCGGAATGCTGTCGTGGGACCACCTCTTGCTTATCAGTCTATGAAGGCTACCAAAACCTTGTTTATAGATGGGTGCAATCATTTACCACCAAGATTTCTCAGGATTCAAGACCAAAAATGATTGTTGCTCAGTTGACACTCATTGTCAAGATGGGGCAGTTAGAGTATAGCATTTTCTATTGCCTTAACAGGTGGCCATTACAATGATTATAGATAACAACGAATGATTCTCATTATAATAACCACACCTACAAGACAAAAAATCGTTGACTCTCCATTGACACTCATTTTGCCACAGACGTATCCACATTATGGAATAATTCACTTTGGCATAGAACATTATTAACTGTGTTTTGGCAGTCGTTGTATCCTCTTCATGTATGTTTTCCTTTATCACTACATTGTTCTTTAATTGTGCATATAAATATAGCCTTTTAAATATACTTTAAAGTGTCCGCTAATTGTAGATAATGATAATACTCAAAAATCCTGTTCCTTTCAACCAATGCTCGTGTTCACTCTCCGATTCACTTGGAAGCCTGCTCTCGCCTTCAAAATAAATGCCCGCGGTATTTCCCCGCAGCAGATAGTGTACTCAGAAAATCTGGAATGAAATCTATATCCCGCTTGTTATCCTTGGCTGATGCATTATGATTGAAAATTGAGTGTTTGGAAGTGGAGAAAGTATATACACACATTTGGATGGCATACCATCTATTTCATAACTTTCATTTCTGTCAGTGTCACCTGGTGTCACAGGTGGCATTCCGGGCCGAGTTGGCATTCTGGATGGAGGTGCAGCCAGATCTGGTGGAGGTTTGCACGTTTCTTTCTGCCTCCAGCGTGTCTACAGATTCTTTGCTGTGCCATCTTGGCATGGAAGGCAGCCAGCCGTATGATTTTTATAAACCATTGCCGGGTGTCTTTCTATTGCAGCCTTCAAGTTTTTTTACCCAGGAAACTCAACTGCTTGCATCTTCTCTTCTGGGACTTCCACGCGAGGATTCTTAATTAGTTGTTGCATTTCCTCTATTGCTGCGTGCGAAAACCCTCCTTTGTCTATTTTGGCCAGATTCAAGGGAAGGCGCATGTCAAACTGTTCTAGCTGTACCTGACCTTATTCCCTCCCCATATTTGCAGTCATGTTCAAAACCGACAAGAAATTAGTTGCTGCTTGTAAAAGGAGCATTCGGCTATTACCTCAACCGTACACGACTCTGTAGCCTCTTTTAAGGTCATTAAAGCCTGTTTAGCCCACACCCAGACACCCTTGTCACAATATTTGTACCCAAAAATCCCTGAGTTGACAACAACATGATGTTCGATTTCGCGGACTGCATGGCCAGCTGACTTTGTCGACCATGAATGTTTGCCATTGCGGGCAGCCATAAATTGGTCACAGAGCCCTCTACATACACCATCTGTAGATGAGATTGTTAGTTGACCGCCTTCTACATCGATATGAAGCTACTCACATCCGATCGCATGCTGCTGGCTATTATTGCTACCTCCAGTTCTACATACTTGTTCTAACTGTGCGACCTGGGTCATATATTTGGTGGCTGCAATTGCAGCGTTACGGTGGACTAACTGGTGTCGGCATTGCTGCTGTGTCTCAACCAGGGGCACATTCGATGAAGTGTTCGTCGTTCGGCTCGATTCAGATTCAATTACACCGGGCTGAAGTGTTTGCGGAGCCTTGATTTGTTGTCGTGGAAAGGGTGAGGAAGATGATAACGAAAAGTGGAAAGTCCTGAGTAATATATAGTAAGCTACAAGTCTCAATGGAATGAATGACAGTCAACTTGCACGTTCTACTCAAGGTATATAGTGCTGCGTATAGCTGCAAGTTGCAGGTAATTCCAACAGTTCCGCAATTTGCTGTCAGTTGGTCCAATGTTGTTTATTTGTTTGTTTGCTGGGATACATTGAAGTGAATGACAGCTGATATCTCAAGTTTGATAGATATAAAAAGGAAATTCTTCGACAGAAAGGTCGTCTGATGATGTTTGTCTCATCATATCGCTGGTATCTTACATGAACCAGACGCTAATCATCAAGCCATGACATACGGTTAGCATAACTATTCCGAATGAAAAGACAGTCAAAATGCAGATTTTGCTTTGTTAGAGTTAAAGAAACATGTGAACCTTGACATAAAAGACTCAGCTTGCCTCTATGTGGTCCATATCTTGCAACATCCAACATCTCGCCCAACAACAAGGTCAATACATGATACGATGGTGAATGCTCTGAAAAAGAACTTTTCTTCACTTCCAGCCTGCAAATACAGCAAATCGACAAAGTAGTCCACGCGTTGACATCATCAAGCAAATGAAGGGAAACGCGACTTCGACGCAGATAGAGTCTAAGTATTGGGAGTATTGCCCAGCTTATGATCTAAAACGAACCTTTGAGTGCAGAAAACACAGCCAATGCACTTTTCAAGCATCGAAGAGAAAGAAAAATAGATCGAGGATTATGTGAAGAGAGAAACCGCTGTGGCAAAGAGGTGAGTTTAAGACGCAGAGACAGCGATTATGCAAGAGCTTAATGATATAACTACAGCTGAAAACGTGGGGGCGACAACCAGAAAGGACAGAACAACATTTGAAAACATATTGAATGCTATCATAGACAGTCTGAGCGATCTTGCAAGTTCCAACTAGTGTTAGCAACGGTTCCGGACCGTCACTTTGGGTCCGGATCCGGGTCCAAACAGAACCAATGCCAAATTGGCGGTCCGGGTCGTCAATAAACCCGAACTGCCCACTCGGGTACGGTTCCATGGGAAACTCCCAACCCGTCTGAATTGGGCGGGTTGTCAGCGGGTCGCCCAGTGGGTCCATCTATAGATTCATATCAGGCTGTTGTATTTGCAGTGTGTTAATAGTAGCTTATCAAAATCGCGTTTTCAGCAACCAAGAATGTACTTTTGCTCATTGAGGAGTTTGTAATATCGATTGATTTAGTATCTGTGTTTCACCTTCAATTTATGCTATTTTTGCCTAGCAAGGCGGTCAATAATACAGTTACGCATGCGAAGATCCGTGAGATGCCTTGATTACGAAATATGCAAGTCCTAAAACTGTTGACGCTCGGTTGACGCTTATTTTCAGGATGCCGCAGGGAGCATCTCGCTGTTTTTTTTGCCTGAAAAGGCTGCCAACATCCCATAAATGGATGTCCACAACGAAGAGGAACATAACTTACTGAAGATGCAAAGCTAAAAATCGTTGACGCTCCGTTGACGCTCATTTTTAGGACATAGTAGTGATGTCGTTGCTACTGTTTTTGCCTTCAAAGGAAGCCAATAATCTGATTATGGCCTATTGTCGCCGCACAACATGAGGATTTCCCATGATACAAGGTCCAATGTGGTTGATGCTCCGTTGACGCTCCGTTGACGCTCCGTTGACGCTCCGTTGACACTCCGTTGACGCTCCGTTAACGCTCCGTTGACACTCTGTTGACGCTTATTTTTAGGACATAGTAGCGATGTTGTTGCAGGAGGTTTTGCCTAGAAAGGCGGCCGATAGCACGATTATGGCGTAATGTCGCCGCACAGCCTATGCAATTTCCAAGATGCAAGGCCCAAAGTGGTTGACGCTCTGTTAACGCTCATTCTAATGTATTGTCCATTCAACATCTGCTGCTGTGGACAATTGATTTCATCCTGATTTGACTTGATCGGCTGTTATTCTGCCTGATTGAGACTCAGCACTGTGGCAAAGCCGAGCGGTGTAATAATCTTGCACTGTTTACTCTCACACGACTAAAAATGATGTATCATACCAAAAGATTCATTGCGCCTGCTATACATCTATTTATGAACCGATATTCACGATCTACTTCTTACCATTCGCCCATAATATATCTCTGACTGAAACTCTCGGTCAAGCTACATAAAGCTGGTGAACCATTGACGCATTCTGTCCTACTTTTTCTTCCCTCCTTTGTTTCTCCGTGTTTCAACTGCATTGACCGTCACCAACACCTTTTCAGCCTGTCTCTTTGAATTCCGTGTCGGCCAAACCAATCCGGGCACATTTGGCGCGGCGCTCACATCCTGCTGCTCTGGGCATTCCGGATCCTCAGTGCCATTGTTGGGGCCTATATCGGATTCATCATCTGCTGCACAATCATCTTCGCTGTCATTTGGATTATCCAAGTCGCCATTCCAGTTCAGCCAATCATCGGTGTCCGAAATGCTTTCAGGTGCGCTATGGTCGTCGCATTCGACTGGATGATGGTTGATTCTCTGGATTTGGCAGACATTTAAGATCTGAGTTCGTCCTCCAGGGAGGTCCTTTGCAGACAAAGCTGGTGTCAGAGGTGTCTTTCAGACAATTTAAATGCAGCCGCACCATCATGTTGAAAGAGTGACCAGGATGCTTTAACGCTCTCTTCAGTGTCCGAAATGTATCCTACGGCGGTCATCTGCTTGTTTTGAGCGCGAGATTCCTTCTGGGTAGCATGTAGGTTTTGGCTGCCCTGCCACATTTCCAAAAAGTCGTGAACCTTGGCCATTCAGTGCGATTTCCTTTGCTCCGCCTCTTTCTTCATTTCCGAGTCGTTTTCTGTGTGTGGAGTATCCAATTCTCGGTCAGTGCCTGCCAAAATCCCGTTATTGGCTCGAGGAAACTGCCTGACAACGACTTTTTCGCGAAGGGTCTCGCCTGTGGTTTTGACTGCCTCCACCCAATAACATCTAGGCCAAGGGAAAAACTGGCCTCCACTCTGACACCATGTGGTATGATAGAGAATTTGTCGCAAGCCACATTGGAGAGATCGGTGTACTATGAGTGCGTTTCCTCCTGTTGGCGCCACCAATCAGTTATGTCCGGTATCCAAAATGTACTGCTAATCTCCATTGGGTCGGAGTGGCAATCATTGAGATTTGGATTAATTTGTCCCCAGTTCTTTGGTGCTTCAGGTGGCGAATTCAAATAGAGCCTGGCGGCATTAAATAAGCGGGCTGCGCGATCGCTTCATCCCGGTGTCGTCTCAGGCACATTGTTAGGCGTTAAGTATTCCTCATCATCGCTGGACAAATCATATGGATCAAAGGATGATTGATAGGACCCTGATGCCGTTGTGGAGAGGACGAGATTGCTGCTCGGTACCGTTTCGTGTTTATTGACCAGCGCATGTCGATGTTTGGCACAGTATTCATTCTCCACATACTTCAGAAAGGCCTCTTGGGATTGTGTAGTGTACGATGTCTCCTCCTCAGGATTGATATCTATTCCCTTGTCCCACTTTCGAAACGATCGCAACTTCCGGAACGGATAAAGGATTTGTGCGGAAATCAAGAACATGCCCCTCCTTGGTGTCACTTCAGCGTAGTATTTGGAAGCTTCTGCTGAGCTAACTTCACAGCGAAGAACAAGTCTTCCTTCCATTGAGTCTTCTTCTTGGCCAAAGCCTGCATCACGCCATCCATGTGATCGAACATGTCATTGTACACTGTGATAAGGTGATGCAATGTGACTGTATGCCTCTTCGACATCCAAAGGGTGCAATATCGAAATGGCCTCAACACTTCCATGACATACTTGACAATCGTCCATTCATCCTGAGTTGTGAACAATGGCCTATATTCAGCGTATTTTGGGTTTTGAAGCCACTCGCGAGTGAATTCCCGTAAGCGGTAGGCGCGCTCAAGCAACTCCAGTGTCGAGTTCCAACGTGTCTTCACATCCATAATAGGAAGTACCGCAATGCGGACTTTGGTCTTTGGACAGTCAATAAACTCGTTTCGGTGACCAGGTGTCAGAGTAATTAATCCAGCAAGTATTCTCTGCTATATGAAGGTTAGCTTTAGGACTTTCAAAATATCATGAAATATGTACTTTCTCAATTATCTTTGCTAAACCTGGTTTCATGGCCGACACCTTGTTCATTCTAGCATTGCCCTCTTTTCGAAGTCTTTGACTCTTCCCAATGTCTATGCTTTCATTCTCTCCAAATTGCTGATCGCGCTCATGGGCTTCCCAAGACTTGGTGCTGCCTTTGACACCAAGACTGCTCATGAATGCATCCAAAGCCAGCGGTATGATGTGCACCATGCATGGAATGTGGTTCCTCAATGCCGGCCACTTGATTCCAGAGGCCTCAAGTGTTGATTGCAGCTCGCGTGTCATCGAGTAGTTTGACGAAGCATTATCAGATGTAATACCAAGCAAGCGGCCGTCGGTAATCTCAAAACGATCAAGCACATCCTTCAAATGTACGGCTAACCTTGTACCAGAATGTTGGCCCTTGATTTATCATCTTTAATTAGCTTTCGAAACGGGAACCGAACAGGCGATTAATCTCATCGAAAGCGAGTTGAACTTCACGCAATGCCCAATTTCGATCCATATAGTACGCAATGACTGACGTTATGGCTGGTTTGTTTGTTGATCTCCTTACGTCCAAAGCTAAACTAACTTTATTTCTTATCGGCAATTGCTTCTTAATTTCATCCACAGTCAGTGCATATTCCCTCCGGCAAATGATACTAAGGGTCGTAGCGGATGGTAGGACTAGGTCGTCGCGTAATGCCTTATATGACCGTCGTAGCTCGAGATTCGATATAGCGTTCCATGGAATATGTGCCGAAACAAATCCTAACATGAGGTAGCGATTCCACGTGTCTTGGTGAAATTCGGAAGTTTCAAAGTCCTTATCTGCCAGTTTGGAACCTTTTGTCTGTCATTTCGGACAGTATGGATTTAATTGGATATCAAATATTGTTTTTCTCGGCACACTTACTATTGTGATTCTGCGACTTCCTTGTCTCTTCAGGATGGCCAAAGCTGTTTCATCCACCATCGAACTGGTCAATTCAGTGACTTCTGACTCTGTTAATTCGTTTAACTTTGCGATGTGAGCTTTTGCCAGCAAGTGTTTCCCCATTGAGCTGGTCCCATGTTCTGATGAATGGCGAAGAACTCGATGACACACGATACATATGATGCCAGGGCTGCCATTCTCCTCAATTCCGCAGTGCAAATAGAATCGCCACGATGGCGCATGTCTAGAATTCTTCCATGCAATAGGTCGCTTCGAGCCTGCATTCATTGAAGCCCACCAAGCATCAAAGATGATTTGCAATGTAAGGTCGCTCAAATCATGAATAAAGACACGTTCATTTTTGGAAGTGATCATAACCTCGAGCAATGAGGTATTCAAAGATTGTGTATCCGACATGGTGGTAGAAATTGGACAGCTGGGTATTCCGACTCGAGAGACTGCCGAAAATTACGATACAGTAACGCAGAATGCGGGTTCTTAAATATTGACTCTACTGCTACAAGGAAAGTAATCAGATCAGTAAGACATTGCATGCATATTTGTGAAGTTGAATACAAGGACAGATTGCAACAACTGACCGCGTTAAACTCCATTTATGAACAGCATAATACAGTTTATTGCTGTGTAGCGTATGGAGCCTAGACGCACCGTGGGCGCTCACTTGTAGGAGGCGGACGCGATATCGTCAGTAGCATTTTTGCCTACAAAGGCTGCCGATGGGTTCATGGTGGTGTATCTCCGCTCCATTCCGGGTAGATTATCCAAGATGCCAGCGCATAAATCGTTGACGCTCATTTTGGGACATGGTTATGATCTTGTCGTAAGCATATTTGACTAGAAAGGCGGCCGATTGTATGATTATAGATCATTGTGGTCACATGGCCAATTGAATTTCCAAGATGGAAGGCCTCAAATCGTTGACACTCCATTGACCCTTATTTTCAGGGCATAGTAACGATGTCGTAAAAAGCATTTTTGCCTAGAAAGACGGCTGATAGTACGATTATGTGTTAATGTCGCCGCACTGCCACCGGATTTTCCAAGATGCATGGCGAAAAGTCGTTGACGCTCCGTTGACGTTCATTTTTAGGCTATAGTAGTGATGTCGTCGCAACCGTTTTTGCCTAGAAAGGCAGCCGATTATCTGATTATGACTTAATGTCGCCGCACAGCCCTAGGATTTTCTGTGATATAAGGCCCAAAGTTGTTCACGCTCTGTTGACGCTCTGTTGACGCTCATTTTTAGGCCATAGTAGCGATATTGTCGCATCCGTTTTTGCCTAGAATGGCAGCTGGTAATCTGATTATAGCTTAATGTAGCCGTGCAGCCCTAGGATTTTCGAAAATACAAGGGCCAAAGTTGTTGACGCTCCATTGACGCTAATTTTTAGGACATAGTAGCGATGTCGTCGCCACTGTTTTTGCCTAGAAAGGGAGCCGATAATCTGATTATGGCCTAATATCGCCGCAAAATACTAGGATTTTCCATCATACAAGGCCCAAAGTCGTTGACGCTCCGTTGACGCTGATTTTTAGGACATAGTAATGATGTTGTTGCGAGTGGTTTTGCCTAGCAAGGTGGCCGATAGCACGATTATGGCGTAACGTCGCCGCACAGCCCATGCAATTTCCAGGATGCAAGGCCAAAAATCGTTGACGCTCTGTTGACGCTCATTTTTAGGACATAGCAGAAATGTTGCCACCACCATTGTTCAATAGAAAGGCGGCCGATAGTCTGATTATGAAGTACTGTAACCGCACAGCCTACTGGATATTTCATGACGCAATGCCAAAACTCGTTGATGCTCCGTTGAGGCTCATGTTTAGGATGTGGCAACGACTGAGTCGTTTGCTTTTTTCGCAATAACGCCGACCTATACATTCACTTTGGAAGGATGGGACAATGCAGCCCATTGATTGCTGAATGTGTAAGATTTGAAATTGTTGACACTCTGTTGACGCACACATTAATCACATCGAAACAGCCTTTGTACACTCAATAATTGAATGCAACCAATCATATACACATTTTTGACATCCAGTATTGCGTTTGTATGTATTATCGTTTGCATCCAGGAGTTTTGTTACCTCTCACTTTCTGATCAACTGCTATCTACGCTATCTCAGTGTGAAATGACGTGGCCCTATCACATTCCCGCGCTTTCGGCTGGCAATTGACGGCATGTAGATCATTTCACTAGTTTTTGGTAAATATAGCTCGACTTCTTCACAATTCCTTATCCAGCTCCTTCTCCTCAATTTCCATGACGTACCACAAGCAATTTCAAATATCTCAATCATGTGCACCAGGTCTCTGCGGCGAGTTATGCAGTTGGATTCATGGATGAATGTAGCATGACTGTTGTCGTTCAGATCGATTCGTCATGCGCACTGACCGCTCTTTCCATGACACGTATGACATCACTCACTTAAATTTTGTTAGCACATTTCGTCACTAATATTGCTTTTGCTTTGTCACTTCACAGTCACTTGGAGAATGAAACAGAACGTTTTGGCCATCTTACATTGCGATTTGGATTCTAGAATGTTCACATGGTGTGTTCGACCTTTGCACATGCACAGACGAATTATCATCTCTCACAATTTGGTCACTGAAATCAAGAAAAAGCTGACACGTAGCTAAATTGGTAATCAACTTGCTTTTCCCCGCGATCAGACGTCAAAAATTACAGTTTGCAAATCTATTCTTCCGCAGACACAGGAGCCATCACCATCTCTTCGTCGGAATCCGATATCTATACGGTAATTAGCTGAAGGGCATATGCAGGGGTAAAAGTTTACTGGTTCAACTGGCTTCGCTTTCAGCAACGGTGACAAATCGGGCTCCGCAGCTGGCTCACCACTAGGTATGCTCGATTTTGACTGCGGCTTCACCGAACCTAGCCTGATATGATTACTTCCTGGTCAAGAAGTCCCTTCCGATATTCCGGGGACAATGCCAAGACTATCCATAACCTCTGCAAATGTTGTCGGTGTATGCGGCGGAGCGTTGTCATTCCTTCGCTGCTGAACGACTGCCGGAACCCTGAATTCGAATGTGCCGTACTTTTTATCTCGTTCACGGAAGTAGTCGGCTGCATCCTCCCATCCCGGTTGAGTCGATTTGTTGAACTTCATCTGCTTCTGCCGAAACCTCTGCATGCGCTGCTGTACCATTTTAGTGATTGTGCCCATCACCCAGCCGGGTTCGTCATCTTCGCTCAGCTTGCCCTGCTCAGTCTCTTCATCATCCTCATCTTCCCCATCTTCCCCATTGTCGGAACTTGCAAGATCACTCAGACCATCTCCGATAGCAATCAGCATCTCCTCAAACGTCTTTTCGGGCGTTCTGGACGTCAATCCCGCGAGTTCAGTGTGTGTCATATCGTCCTGCTCTTGTTGAACCGCTGCCTCTGCGTCTTCAACTCGCTTTCTTGCCCCAGCGGTCTCTGTCTCAAAAAATCCTCAATCCATTTCTCTTTCTCTTCATTGCATAAGAAGTCCGTTGGTCGTCGTTTCTCTGCTGCAAGCTTCTTTTTGGATCTCAAGCCGCACAATGCCCCAAGGGCTCGGACTCTCTTTGCCTCGAAGCCGCTCTTGCCTTCATTCGCTTGATGAAGTTGCAGGGTTGAACGATTTGTCGATTTCCCATTTCTGCCAGCCGGAAGTGGCGAAAAGTTCTTTTTCGGAGCATTGACCATTGTAGTTTGCGTGGACTGTGTTGTTAGGCGAGATGTTGGATGTTGCAAGTTATGGACAATATGGAGGCAAGCTGCGTCTTTTATGTCAAAGTTGGTACGTTTACTCATCTTGAACAAAGCAAAATCTTCCTCCTGACTGTCAAAACATCAGGAATAGTGACGCTAACCGTACAACATGACCTGATTGTTAGCATCATTTTCATGTAATATCCCGGGGATAATTTGAGACAAACATCAGCATATGTTCTTTCCCTCGAACTACATCCTATTTATGTCACGCGATTAGGCGATTTTGGCGGTCATACACCGCAATTTATCCTTGTTACCAAACAAACAACATCAGACCAACTTTTTGCAAATTGCGGGGCGGTGGGAAACTCCTGCAAGTTGCAGTCATACTCAGCAGGATTCATCGTGAGCATAACAGTCATGTTAGCCGCTACTTATTCCATTCTGACAAGATGGTAGCTATATAGTCCTCTGGGCTTCCCACTTCCTCTCGTTATCATCTTCCTCGCCTATTCCATACCAGCACATCATGGATACACAACCACCCCCACCAGGTGAGAGCGGATTGAATACCGGCCGATTGGCGGGCGCTAAATCAAATACGGAAATTCTCGGAACACAACAAGAGCGCAGACAAAAGTTAGTTCACCGCGACGCTGCCGATGTAGCCACCAAACATATGACCCAGGATGCACATTTAAAAATCGTCCGCAAGACTGGCAGCAGGAGAAAAAAGAACCGGAATGCGGTGGGATGTGAGTATATTCATATCGATGCAATCAGCGGTCAATTCACCGTATAAAATACAGCGGGTATCCGTAGAGAGCTACGTAATGAATTCATCGGTGCCCGTAACGGGAAACCTCCATGGTCGACAAAGGCATTTGTCCGCACAGTCCGCGAAATCGAACATCATGATTTTGTGAGCTCTGGGATTTTCGCATATGAATTTCCTGATAAGAGTCCCCGTGAGTGGACGAAACAAGCTTTAATCACCTTAGAGGAGGCTACAGAAGCGTATATGGTAGAGGTAACAGCCGAATTTCATTGTTAGAAGCATCAACTAATGTCTTGTAGGTTTTCAACATGTCTGCAACTATGGCAAGGCAAGGAGGTCGGCTACAGCTGGAACAGTCCGACATGCGCCTAGCATTAAATATGGCCAAAATGGCCAAAGAAGGCTTTTCGTGCGCCGCAATTGAGGAAACGAAATATCTCATAAAGAAATCACGCGCCAAGGTCCGAGAAGGAACGATGCGGGGTGTTGAGTTTCCTGGGCACAAAACGGTGAAGGCTGCGATACAAAGACACCCGGCAATGCTTCGTCAAAACCAAACATCCGGCTGCCTTTCTTGCCATAATGGCACTGGAAAGAATCCGCAGACATGCTGGACACGCAAAAGAACCGGTGCACCTCCCCCCACCCAAGGCAGAGAGTCAATTCCAGAGCCGACTCCGCCTCCGCCCGGCATGCCACATGCCCCAACCGGTAATACTTCTGGAGCTCAACCTGCTGAAATCATCAATTTGCCTGCCGGATATACGTATTTGCATACAGCTCTTCCCTGTGCGGAAGATTTCGAAGATGATGAGGATACCAAGCACGATACCGATTTTGATCCAGATATGCTGACTGATGAATGTTATTACACTCTCTGTGGTGTGGTAATGCAGCTAACATTCATTTTGAAGACAAGAGCAGCGGATTGAGCGATTTTGCAACTGATGACGAGCATTGACCGAAAGACGGGATTTTGGAGATTATTATTATATATATCTATGTATTATTAAAGAACAATGTAGTTATCGAGAAGAATGTAAATGAAAACGCCAGAAAGGCAGCCAAAACAACGTGAATGATAAACTGTGCCAAATTCAATAATTGCATATTGTGGATACAGCCATGGCAAAATGAGCGTCAACGGAGCGTCAACGATTTTTGGTCATGCGTCCTGGGAAATCACACCTCCGATAGGTTGTAGTCAGTCATAAAGGAAGTTTTGGTGGCCTTTATAGGCTAAACAGATAGCAATACCCTCCCTGCCCCATCATGAAAATGAGCGTCAACGGAGCGTCAACGATTTGTGGTCATGAGTCCTGGAAAATCACACCTCTGATAGGTTGTAGTCAGTCATAAAGGGATTTTTGGAGGCCTTTATAGGCAAAACAGATTGCAATACCCTCCCTGCCCCATCATGAAAAAGAGCATCAACGGAGCGTCAACCATTTTTGGTCATGAGTCCTGGGAAATCACACCTCTGATAGGCTGCAGTCAGTCGTAAAGGAATTTTTGGCTGCCTTTATAGACAAAACGGATTGCAATACCCTCCCTGCCCTATCATGAAAATGAGCGGCAATGGAGCTTCAATGATTTTTGGTCATGAGTACTGGGAAATCACACCTCCGATAGGCTGCAGTCAGTCATAAAGGAATTTTTGGCTGCCTTTATAAGCAAAACAGATTGCAATACCCTCCCTGCCCCATCATGAAAATGAGCGTCAACGGAGCGTCAACAATTTTTGGTCATGAGTCCTGGGAAATCACACCTCCGATAGTCTGCAGTCAGTCATAAAGGAATTTTTGACTGCCCTTATAGGCAAAACGGATTGCAATACCCTCCCTGCCCCATCATGAAAATGAGCGTCAACGGAGCGTCAACGATTTTCGGTCAGGTATCATGGGTAATCTGGGGGGCGACAGGTTGCACATTGCCATAAACTGATTATTGGCTGCCTTTATAGGCAAAAGTGAAAGTGACACGCTTCCTGCCCCATCTTCAAAATGAGCATCAACAGACTGTCAACGATTGTTGGCCTTCCATCATGGTTAATCACAGCACGATGTGGTGGTTATTGTCTATATACATTGTTTTGGCTGTCATCATATGCTAAAAGGCTCAAGAATACTTAGTGGTAGCTCTGTAAATGAAATAAGTTGTTACTGTCCCGGAGGATGTGGCTAGAATATCCCGTACATATCTTCCTATAAAGGCTGCCATATCCTTCTTTATGGATGCTTTTGATCAAGCACCAGTCATATTACCGAAGATGCAAGACCAAACATCGTTGACGCTCTGTTGACGCTCTGTTGACGCTCTGTTGACGCTCTGTTGACGCTCTGTTGACGCTTTGTTGACGCTCATTTTCAGGATGTGGTTGGGCGCGTTAGTATCCATGTTTTGCACATCAAGGCGGCTAATACGCCGAAAATGAACCGTGACATACCAATGTCAATACTTTACAATTAGCAGTAGCATATCTGAATGCGACCATAAATGTGAAACCCAAAACGCAGAACCGGAGATTGGACACGACGGGTCTAGCCAAACCCGGCGAATCCCACGGGTTGACGGGTACGAGTCCGGGTTTGGCCCGCCAAGAGTCAGCGGGTCGGGTTTTTGGCCTGGTCTGGAACCAAACTGACCCGTTTTTGCGGTCCAAACCTGGACCCCTGGCGGGTTACCCGGACCCTTTGCTAACACTAGTTCCAACGATGAACAGGATAGGGAAGATGACGAAGATGATGAAAATGATACAGAGCTTAGCATGATGAGTGAGGATGATGAACCTGGCTGGGTGATGGGCACAATCTCCGAACCAGTACAGCACCGCATAGAGAGTTTCCGGCAGAAGCAGATGAGGCTGGACGAATTGCCCCAACCGGGATTGGGGGACGCAACCAATTACTTCCTTGTGAGAGATATGATGTATGAGACTGCTGAATTGAAGGTTCTGGCGGTTGTCAAGCCCCAAATAGACATCACCACAGCCACACCATCTCTGACATCATTTGGAGAGCATATACAGACGATTGATATTGTCCGCGGACAGTCGCATATGCCCGCAGTGACTTCTCGAGCAGAAAGTAGTCAAATGAGGCTGCATTCAGATAAACTACAGTCACACGAATTCATAGTGGTACTTTAGCCCGACGCGGTGCCCGATTCAATATTTATTCAGGATGCACAGCTGGTTCAACCCATATGCTTTTACCCCTGCATGAAGCATTCTTGGTTAATTGCCATATAGAAATCGGATACGGACGAAGATATGGTGACGGCTTCCGTGTCACCAGAGGTATAGCTAGCAAAATATTTAATTTTGAAGACCTGTCTCTTGTAAAAGCAAGTGGTGTACCTACTTTGCTATGTGTCAGCTTTTTTGTGATTTCAGTGACCAAATTGTGAGACATGATAATTCATCAGTGTCTGTGCAAGGGTCATACTGGCCATGCAAAAGATCTAGACTCCAAATCTGGTTAATCGACGGCCAGCAAACTTGATATTGTCTTGCCTGTTACGGTTACATTTGAAAGCTCAACCTAAAATAGAGACACAATTTACTAACAAAATGTATTTCAGTGCTGTCATACAAGTCATAGGCTGAGCGGTCAGAGCGCAGTCTGAACCCGGATGAATAGCAGCCGTCATGCAGCATTAGTTCATTTAGCTAACTACATAACTCTCCACTTAGACCTGCTGCACATGGTCGAGATATTGCAATTTGATAATGGTATGTCATGGAAATCAAGGAAAACTAGCTTCAAACAGAAAGATCAGGAAGTCACTCTCTATATATCTGAAATTCATAGATGGATATGTATGCCATAACATACCAGCTGAACGCCCTCAAACGTGATGGAGCTACGTCATTTATCAAACTGATGCTGAGAATAGTGGTACCTCAGAAACTGAGAGGCCTCGATGATTTTGATACAAATGGTTATACCCAGAAATGGTACATTGGCTGTCAATAATGACGGTATATGTTTTTACCAACATGATTGTGCACCAAATGACTGTTAGTATATCTCTAAGGTAAGCGTCAACAGAGCGTCAAAGTTTTATGCTTGATCTTTTCAGCAATCAAAGGGTTGCATAGTCACATCGATCCAAAGAGCTGTTATTAGCTAGCTGTAGATGTAAAAAGGCAAGCAACATACAGGTTGCCCCATCCTAGAAATGTTTATCAACGGAGTCTCACCGATTTCTAGTCTGGCATCTTGGATAATCACTTGGCTGTTCGACAGCACTAAGCCATAATTACAGCATTGGCCACCTTTATGGGCACAAAGGCCAGCAACGATATCGCTACCACCTCCTAAAAATGAGTGTCAACAGAGCATTAACAATTTTTGTTCTTGCATCTTGGATCATGCATGGGCTGTGCAACAACATACACCCATAATCATAATATTGGCTGCCTTTATAGGCAAAAATGCTAGTGACAATATTGCTAATACCTCCTAAATATGAGCTTCAATGGAGCTTCAACGATTTCTGATCTTGCATTGTGGATAATCAGATAGCAATGCAACAGCGTTAAACCAGAATCGCACTATCAGCTGCCTTTATGGATAAATATGCTACTGATGATATCGCAACAGCCTCGTCTTTGTATGTCCAAGTATTCAAATTCACAAATGTGCATTCAATGTCTCTCAGGTCTGACTCTTACATTGCTTGTAGCTCTAAAGTCAACATTTAAGATCCAGCGTTCTACCTGAGTATAACATATCCTTTAACAGTTACTGAGATTGAATTACCCAGAGTTCAATTTCCCACTGCGATGTCAGATACAAAATATCTAAATACCTCGTAGCGAGAGGTTATCATATGTTCAACAAATGAACTTGTCTTTCTTTGTGATTCAAGAGACCTTACTTCGCAAATCATCTTCGATGCTTGGTAGGCTTCAATTAATGTAGGCCGAAAGCGGCCAATTGGTGGGAATTATTCAAGACATATGCCTTCGTAGTGATTCTATTCACCCTGCAGAATTGAGGAGACCGGCAGCGCTTGGATCATATGTATTGTTTGTCATCAGGTTCTTTCCCATCCATCAGAACATGGGACCAGCTCAATGGGCAAACACTTGCTGGCAAAAGCGCACATCACAAAGTTAAAAAAATTAACAGTGTTAGATATGACAGAATTGCCTAGTTCGACGGTTGATGAAACAGCTTCGATCACACTTGGAAGGCATGGAAGTCAAGGGGTTCTGATTGTACGTTCGCAAAGGAAATTCAAATTTACCGTTCACGTTTTAAGTATACTTATTGAATTGACAGACACAATGTTTTAATCTGGCACCATAGGACTTTCAAACTGGCGAATTTCACCAAGACACCTGGAATCACTACCTCAGGTTAGGATTTGTTTCGGCTCATATTCCATGGAACCCAATATCAAACCTTGATCTATGATGTTAATTAAACGCATTACAAAGAGAGTTGATGTTACCATCAGGCATCTCCCTGAGCTAAATTTGCCGGAGGGAATACACACTGACAGTGGATGCAATTAAGAAGCAATTGCTGTCAACAATTAAAGTTAGTTTAGCTGTAGACGGATGGATATGAACAAACAGATTAGCAAGCACGTCGGTTGTTGCCTGGAATATGGATCGAAATTCCGAGTTGCGCGATGTCCGACTGGCATTCAATGAGGTTGATAGCGCAGTCTTTTCCTATTTCGACAGCTCATTCAGGATTACAGGTCAAGCGTCAACATATGGGAGGACTGTAATGAGGTCATATGAAGGAAATTCTTGATCATTTTGAGCAAACGGACAGCCATTTACATGTAATTACAACCGATGACGCTTCTTCAATTTACTTGATAACTGGCAAATTTCAAACTACCCTTGAGACCTCTGGAATGAAGTGGCCCGCATTGAGAAACCACATACCATGCATGGCGCACGTCATTCAGCTTGCGCTGGGTGCATTCATGAGCAGTCTGGGTGATAAAGGTAGCACCAAGTCTTGGGAAGCCAATGAGTGCGACCAGCAATTTGGAGAGAATGAAAGCACAGACATTGGGAAGAGTCAAACACTTCAAAAAGAGGCCAATGCTAGAATCAACAAGGTGTTGGCCATGAGACCAGGTATAGCAAAGATCATTGAGAAAGTATGTATTTCAACATATTTTGAAAGTGCTGAAACTGACCTTCATATAGCAGAGAATGTTTGCGGTATTGATTACGCTGACACCTGGTTCTCACAATGAGTTCATTCACTGTCAAAGAGCCAAAGTACGAATCCCAGTCCTACGAATGATGGATGTCAAAACACGGTGGAATTTGACACTGCATTTGCTTCAGCGAGCCTACCAATTACTAGAATTTACCTGCGAGCAGCCTAGGAATCCAAAATACAGCGATTACCGGCCACTCTTCACAACACAGGATGTGTGGACCATTCTCAAGTATGTGATGGAAGTTTCACAGCCATTCCGGTACTGGACCCTGAGGATATTGAAAAGGCATACCGTTACTCTGCATCACGTCATCACTGTCTACAATGACATCTTCAATCATATGGACGGCGTGATGCGAGCTTTGGCCAAGAAGAAGATACAATGGGAGGAAGACTTGTACTTTGCTGTAATGTTTGCGCGGCAGATGCTGTCCAAATATTATACTGAAGTGACTCCAAAGACTGGTATACTTCTCATTTCCGCACATATCCTTGATCCTTTCTGGAAGTTGCAATCATGTAGGAAGTGGGACAAGGGAATGGATATTAGTCCTGAAGACGAGACTTCTTATACTACCCAATACCTGGTGGCCTGTCTGAAGTATGTAGAGAATGAATACTGCGCTAAACATAGATGTTTGCCAGTCACTAAACCGAAAAGCTTACCGAACAACAATCTCGTCTCCTCCGCAATGGCTTCTTCATCGGGTCAATCATCTTGTGATGCATACTATTTGTCGAGCGATGAGGAAGAATTCTTAATGCCTAACAATGTGGCCAAAATGACACCCGGCGAGGCGATCGTGCAATACGTTTATTGACTGCTGCAAGGCTCTATTTGAATTCACCATCTAAATTACCACAGAACTGAAGGGAAATTGATTCGAATGTTAATGATAACCACTCTGACCTAATGGAGGTTAGCAGTACATTTTGGTTACCGGATATCACTGACTGCGGGTGGCAGCAAGAAGAAACGCACTCAAAGTAGACCGATCTCTCCAATGTGGCAGGCAATATATTATCTATCATACCTCACGGTATCCGAGTAGAGGCCAGTTTGTACCTTGAATTAGTTGTGATCGGTTGGAGGCAGTCAATAACCACAGGCGAGACCGTTCGCGAAAAAGTCGTTGTATGGCAGTTCACTCAAGTCAAGAACGGATTACTGGCTGGGGACAACCCAGTATTCGATACATCCAGCACTGATATTGACATGGAGATGAAAAAAGCGGCGGAGGAAATGACGTTGCACTGAATGGCTATGGTCCACGACTTTTTGGAGATAAGGCAGGGCAGCCAAAACCTACAAGCTACATAGAAGGAATCTCGCACTCAAAATAAACAAATGACAGCAGTATGATATATTCCAGATACTGAAGAGATCATCAAAGTATCCTGGTCCAACTATCAACATGATGCTGTGGCAGCATTTAAATTGTCGGAAAAATCACCTGTGCCACCAGCTTTGTCTGCAAAGGACCTCCCAGGAGGACAAACTCAAGTATTGAATGTCCGCCGAATCAAATGAGGGGACTGCCATCCGGCTGAAAGTGATGTGGATAGTTCACCTGAAAGCATTTTAGACACTGAAATTGGCTTACCTGGAATGGGGACTTGGATAATCCAAACAACAGCGAAGACGACTCGGAGGCAGAAAATGAATCAGATATGGAACCGGACATTTGAAGGCAGGAATGAGAAACCCCGGAGCAGCGGAATGTGAATCCCACACTGAATGTTCCCAAATTGATTCGGCCTATATGACGGTCAAAGAGGAAGGTTCAATGGCATTGACGACGGTCAATTCAATGAAAATGAGGAGGAATAAGAGGATCAAGAATGAGTAGGACAGATTGCGTCAATGTATTATCACCAAGTTCGTTATGTAGTTTGACTGAGAATTTCATGTAGAGAAATATTATTGAAGAATATTGAGCAGTCGCATTAGAATATTGGTTAATGAACAAAGGTATAGTGGGCCATATGCATTATTTGGCAAAATATATATATTTTAACCGGATGAAAGCGACCAGTGCTGGATTATTACTGGGCTCGGCTTTGCCATAGAGCCAAGTCCTGATCAGGCTGAAAGGCAACCACTATGTTTAAATATTTATGAATGCAATTATTAATGGCAGCAGATCTTGAGTAGACAGTACAACAAAATGATTGTCAACATAGCGTCAACGATTTCGAGTTTTGTAAGTACGGTAATTGAAAGGTTATGTGGTCGGTGCTATCCATAACCACAATACTGACAGCCTTTCTTGGCAAACGGGTAAACGACAAGGTCGCTACCCCATTCTGACAATAAGTGGCACTGGAGCGTCAACGATGTTTGGCTGTGAATCTTGGGTAACTGAAGTGGCAATTGGTTGAAGCCATTCGGAAACGAGATTTTGGCTGCCTTCCAAGTAAAAATATTAGTATCAGGCTCCCTGCCCCATCCTGAAAATGAGTATCAATGGAGCATCAACAATTTTCACACTTGTAAGTACGGTAATTGAAAAGTGAGCTGGTCGCTGCTATCCATACCCAACATACTGGTAGCCTTCCTTGGGAAATGAGTATACAACATGGTTAGTGCCGCAATCTGAAAATCAGCATCAACTGAGCGTCAACAATTTTTGGCTGCGCATCTTGTAAAACCTATGTGGTGATTGGTTACCACCATTTATAAATGAGGTATTTGCTGCCTTCCGAGTTAAAAATGTTACCAATATGCTCCCTGTCGCATCCTGACAATGAGCATCAATGGGGTGTCAACAATTTTTGGTATTGGATCCTGTCAAATCTATGTGTTGCAATGTGGTAATAATTCATAGACCATGTCATGGCAGCGTTTTCATTTCAAACAGTGTATGACACATATGTTACCCCGTAATGAAACTGAGTGTTAACAGAACTTCAACATTATTTGGGCTTGTATATTGGGTAGTCAAGGCTTTGCAGGGATAAAGGAGCTCATAACAGAACTATTGACTACCTTTATAGCCAGAAATACAACGTATAACACGAAAAACACATATTTCAAAATAATCAATATCGCAGATTACAACACATGCAAAAAGAGATTATTGGCTGTCGAATACCCAATTTTAATGAATACAATTATCCAACTGGAAAGAAAAAAACATTTTCTAAAACTTCAGATGGACCCGCTGGGCGATCCACTGACAACCTGCCCAATTCAGACAAGTTTGGATATTGGCATCGAACCGTGCTGGAATTGACGATTCGGGTGTATTGACAATCCAGACCGCAAATTTGTCAATGGTTCGATGCAGAGCTGGTCCCAGACCGAAAGTCGTAGTCCGGAACTGTTGCTAACACTAGACGTTAGTGCGCGTGGCCACAGCTATTTATCGTGCACTGTCTGAGTATGCCACTGGAAAGAAGCTTATAGTTATGTTTTCTCAAGATGAATATCCTGGTAAATTTTGCCCTTCCATAGTGATAAAATTGTATTACTGTAGAAGCCACTGCACTCATTAATTGCACATGGTGGGCTACTTCGTACCCCCCCCTCCCCAATGGTGTTCCGCTGGTGTAATATCTGTTACTCAATCCCTGTCAGCACTCCTCAGTCTCAATTGGCAATTTGATATTTCATTCAGCGCTCCATACTACCTCCTCTGTTCCTACTGCTCCTCTGGGATGGGTGTTCCTCAATAGCATCCTCAACTCCAATTAGGAGCACCTCGAGTTGATTCCAGACTCCTTACCTCCTTTCCCTTTCGGCGCTGCTTATCATGGATGGCTGCAATGCTGGATTGGTGCTCCACAATCCCTGTCGGCCCTCCTTGGCCTGGCTTTCACCCCTCACTTTCAATGCACACTCCTCCATCAGCATCAACACACCCCTTGCCTGCCATGCACTCCGCATCATACACTCCTCCTTTTCAGGTGGCGCACCTCTTTTTCTTCCAAATTCATCCTATTGCCTCTCAAACTCCATTTTGTTTCACCAGGAGCGAACCACTCAGTTTAAACCTTGTATATATCACAAATTGAGCTAAATGACATTTGAATTGAGTTTCACCCACTTGCCAGCTCGAAGCATTTGGAAATACAAGTATTGCCTCCAGCCTCATTGCTTCTTTGCTGAATTGTATGTTCCTATGTTTGTTGGCTCTGATTAGACAGGAAATTTAGTGGACATCATTGGGACTATATTTGACAGATATCGTTCGATTGCGTAGTTGGGTTATTGTTTCGGTTTTAGCTGCGTTCAATTTTGAATCACTCAACACTTTCTTTGGTTATCCTTGATATAGCGATGCAAACAATCGAATGTTGAATGAGACACTGGGTACTATAGTATAATTTAAAAGTTCATAATGAACGATAATCTATGCCTCATACGTGGAGGGTATTCTTATTGCTCAGGTACATCAGAACAATGTCTCACAATGCCTATAGTTCTTCAAATGAATATCCATAAGAACCCGGCTATCTCTCAGAGTTTGGTTGGTATTCCCGCACAGATTGGGTGACAATTCCAGGTGCTCCCAAATTTATTACCACTGCTTCCTTAGTACTCCCCAACCAGGCATGATTGATCCCAGTTGCTCTGAATGCCAGCCAGAATGCCCTCCTAGTGTCTGATTGTCATCTGAAATTGACCCTTCTAAGTTAACACAGTGCCTCCTTACACACAATCCTGCAGGCTCCCAGTGAGTACAATACATGTTGCTGGCGAAGTACTGCGCTGGTACAAATCAGATGATAATCAACATCAACAATGGATATCTGAAGAAGCACTTGGAGACACTGACAGAAGATGTGATTATCACCTTCTACCATACTAGTAGCCAAATTTATATGTGTCCCCTGTATTATAACATTGGCATTCTTGGCCCATTGGGGCATTGCAACTGACTTCCCACCAGCAAATATTTTGCAATCCAACAAGAAATCTTTGGGGGTGACCTGGGAGTATTATAATCTTACTCGGTTATGTCTTGAGAGCATTTAGCCAAACATCAAGAACCATACAAGAATGGGGTGCTGATAAAAAGGGCAGTTTCTGTTGAGAAGGTTGACTCAAGATCAGCTCCCCAAAAACTCAAATATGTCACTGCGCAGCCCAGAGGGACAACTCTGCCCATAACACCCCAATGTATCCTTCAAGCTTAGTGGTAAAAACATGCTCTGAAGTCCTCATATTGTTGCACACAAGGAAATCCTACTGCAATGTACCTGAAAGTTGAGATTCTGAGGGGGAATACCAATACCCATTGCACAGCTCTCATAGTGAACAAGACAAAAGCCCATATTGTCAAATATCAAAGAGGGTATATCTTGACCACTCAGCCAGAGCTGGTGTTGCAGGCAATTTTCGGCACACCTTCAGCAGGGAAAAGTGCCAGGATCGTAGATTTGCCAGCAGGAAAGCCCAGCCACAATACGAAATATCCAACCAAACTTTGCAAAGCATGTTCAAAATTGTATTAACTGTGGTGAATCAATGATGAAAAGAATAGTTTTGTGGAATTCAATCAGCTGTAAAGGAGAAAGGAGGGTAGTGGTGCATAGACATGGGGTGGGTTCCCAGTTCAGAGAGTGAATTTTGGTGGGGCAGTAAAATGTACAAATTCACATCACATATAATTTACTATAGCACGGTAGTGTATGCTCGAGGATTGGAGTGTATGCAGACAAATGCGAAGCTGTGTCGATTGTATCATGTAACGAGACATGTCGCATCGACATTAGGTCCATTGATGACTAATGGCGCTAACTACAAAAATGGCAAGATACATCAGAGTCCTTGGCATAGTGATATCGGTACCCCCAGTGAGCTCAACACTCCTGCAGGATAGCTATCACGTTCATTCCAAACAACAAACAGTAAACAAAGAAAAAGAGAATCCAATCAAATAGTATGGATTTCCTCGAAACAAATGTGGCCAATCATTTTACTTTCAGACAGTGTTCCTGATTCCATTGCCATTTACGATTACGATACCATTCCTGCAACCAGTTCTGAGGGTGCCAAGGACATTTCCGAGGTGACTCCCCATTCCAATCCCGAGTCCATTTCCGAGTCCAATCCCGATCATTCCCATTGTAGCACACTGCTTCAAGATGGCGGGCTTTGGCAGTGGCTTTGTGAAGCAGTTTGCGAGCATCTCAGCAGTCGGTACTGTTGAGCTGATTGCAAGTACGGAAATCACTATGCCAAGGACTATGATGGAACTTGCCTCTTTTGTAGTTAGCACCATTAGTCATCGATCGACCTTATGTCAATGCGACATGACTCGTTACACGATACAATAGACACACCTCCACATACCCCCGCGCACACTCGGCTACTCAAGCACACGCCACCGTACAACAGGTTCTGAGCCCTTGCGTTTAAAAAGGGCACCAACGATCAGCACTTCCATTTTCATTTGTCGAGTGGAGGTCAACATCGTCACGGAGAAGGGTCTCCCCAAGCGAAGTGATTACCCTGCATTTCCACAGTATTTCTGACATTGGCTGCTGGACGTCACCTGTACAGTCTGAGAGACTACGATAACTGACGATTGCGATACAAGATATAACATCTCGTCACAGGATGAGTTCGACTACGATCACCATGACCAAGTTCATTGGAACGAACTATGCACAATGGGCAGCCGAGATGGCCCTACTTCTCGAGCAGAAGCAAGTGTATGGTATTATCAAAGGATACCACGACAAGCCGGAAGAGCCTGCAGCAAACACGACCACAATGGAGAAGGCCGCTTTCAAAGACTGGATGAATTGGCATGGTGTTGCCAGATCGACTAACCTACTTGGCATGGAACCGAGGATACAAGCAGAATATAGGATCGTCGAGAATGCGAAGACACTTTGGGAAAAGCTAGCATCAGCCTACAAGTCAGAGCTGAAGCTCAACATCTTCGAGATTAGGGAAGACCTTTGGAGTATCAAGCTAGAGAACTGCGAAGATGTCGACAATTACGCATCGCGGAATGATCGTGAAGTCAAGGATTACTATCTCTGCACTGGGCCATCGACCACTGACACTGATGCGGACACTGCAAAGACAATCGCCGAAATGAGTGAGCAAGAGCACACCTTCTACCTCCTTCACGGAATCCCAAGGAACGACAAGTGGAAAGTCTTCCTGGAGCTCATGATTGACAAAAACGCCACAATGACCGCCACCCCCGATGAGATCGTCACCAAACTCGTCGAAAAGGAAGCTGCAATCAAGAGAGAGAATGGGCTCGCTCCAGAAGCTCTGCTCTTTGCAAAGAAAGGTGGCAAAGTCGGCAGAGGCGGCAAAGTCGGCAAAAGTCCAAAGAGGGATAAGAGAGAGAATAAGAGAGATAATAAGGACAATAGGAAAGAGAAGGATTTGCGGAAGTGTTTTCATTGCCAGCGGCAAGGGCACACCACCGAGAACTGCTTGAGCAAGCAGCGCGGCGATGCTCCCAAGGCTGCCGATACTGCAGCAAAAGCATCGACTGAGACTACATCGACTCTCACCACTTCAATAGAGAACTATTGGATTGTGGTCAGCTCAAACTCTTCATCCAGTGATTGGTTCGTCAATTGCGGATACACGACCCACATCTCCAGCCGTCAATCAATGTTCATCACCTACACCAAATATTCTCCGAATACGAGGAAGGTGAAGGGATACAATGTGGTCACATCGTTTCCATCAGGATATGGAAGTGTTAGGTTGATGTGTCAACTACCAAATGCAAAGACGGAAACGATCATACTCCAAGAAGTAGTGCATTTGCCGGGGTTGTTCAATCTCATCTCACAATCTCAGATCATGGACAAGGACGTTAAAGTCGAACCAGTGAATCACTACTGTCTCAACCTCTACAATCGCCATCGCAAGTTGATTGCCACTGCATGTCAGGTCGATGGGCTATTCGTTCTGGATCGCGTTCTGGATCGAGCTCCGGGATCGGCCGAATACACCGATATCGACAACAACAACAGCTACCTGCTGGCACTTAAGATGACTGGGCATGCATCTCAGCACGATGCAGAAAAGCTGATGTTATGGCACCGCCCCCTGGCACACTTCGGTCTTAAAGCTTTGGAGATCTTGCCGATGATCACCGATGCTCGGAAGATGACCAGGAAGTGTGATTGCGAGAGCTGCATGAAGTGCAAATTAGCTCGAAAGGCCTATCCTCCCACGACCTCCCGTGCCACTGAGCCTCTGCATCTCGTGCACTTGGACATATGCGGTCCGCTGGAAACAGACATCGGAGGAGGTCGATCTGTGCTGCTCTTCATCGACTACGCCAGGTGGCATACAGATGAGTACATATTGAATTACAAGTCGGAAGCTGTTGAGAAATTCGACAAATGGAAGGCTCTTAGAGAAAAGAAGTCGGGCAAGCAAGTGAAGCGATTTCGTACAGATGGAGTCGGTGAGTACACCTCCAAGAAATTCGCAGAATACCTACAATCAGAGGGCATAATAAAGGAAACGACTACGCTCTATTCACCTCAGTCTAATGGAGTCGTCGAACGGGCAAACCACACGATCATGCAACGCGTACGATGCATGCTCGACAATGGCGGACTGTCAAAGAAGTACTGCGCCTTTGCAGTCTCATGGGCGGTCTATCTCAAGAACCGCACTCCGACATGCTCCGTGGTTGGTAAGACTTCGTACGAGGCCTGACATGGATGCGGAAGGAAGTCATCTTTGAAGCTTCTCCGTGTGTTCGGATGCTTGGCTTTCGTCCACGTTCCGAACGGGAAACGAAAGAAGCTGGCCTACAGAGCCACTCCCGGCATATTCGTTGGGTACAGCATATCGACTCAACAGTTCTTTGTATGTGATCCTTTGGCCAAGACGCTTCACCGCTCCCGAGATGTGGTATTCAGAGAAGGGAAGCAGTACACAGCACCGAATGATGCAGATGAAGCGATCTTGAACGAGCACTTCTACAGAGATGTCATCGAGGAACCCAAACCCAAACCCAAACCGATAGAGAAGCAACCAACCGAACGTCAAACAGAGGAGTCATTGGACGACGATTCACCTCCGGATCCTCAGAAGCCGAAGAAGAACTCACGAGCATTGGCGGGCCTTGAAACGTCAGTCAGAGATGCATGGAAGCCGCCGGCTGAAGGTAGTTGCCGGAACCGCTCTGGGCAGGATACGCTGGCAGACTCTGCACAATTGGCTCTCGAAGAGGAGGAATTCGAGGATATGATTCCCATCTACGCTGCAGCTGTGATCTCCGACGATCATGAGGATGGCATCGACGATCGAAAGTCCTACAAAGCAGCAACCGAGTCTCCGCTCGCCGACAAATGGGATATGGCGATGATAGAAGAGTTAGATGCACTTGGTCAGCATCAAGTCTTTGGAGATTTCCTGGAGCTTCCTGAAGGGAGAAAGGCTTTGCCAAGTCACTGGGTATACAAGATCAACCGCGATGGCGGAGGCAATGTGAAGCGGTTCAAGGCCAGGCTAGTCTGCAGAGGAAATCACCAAATCGAAGGCATCGACTACCAGGCTACGTATGCACCGACTGCTCGGTTGGGCAACGTTAGGCTGGCACTCGCAATCGCCGCCAAGGACGATCTCGAGATCCATCAAATGGACATATGTACCGCTTTCTTGGGAGTTGACTTGGAGGAAGAGATCTATATGCACCCGCCGCAGGGATACTCTCGTTTGGTCCCTGGGAGCCGATACCACAATCCAAGGTCAAAGACTTTGCGGAAGATGGTACTCCGCTTGGGAAAGTCTCTTTGTGGCCTGAAACAGTGTTCGCACGTTTGGTACGGGACTTTTCAGGAATTTGTTATATAGATTGGGTTCGTGGCATCACATGTCGACGGAGGACTATTCGTGCTTGAGGATCACGGTGCAGTCATCGCCGCAGTTGTTCTATACGTCGATGATCTCCTTATCATTGCTAACGAGGGCTTAATTGGGCAGATCAAGGATCAGATGAAGAAGAGGTTCCGGATGCATGATCTTGGGAGTGCCACCTTCTATCTTGGCATGAAGATCGAACGCAATCGGGAGCATCATACGATCGACATCCATCAGCACAGCTACATTCGGACGATCTTGGCGAAGCTCAGAATGGAAGAGTCCAGGCCAGTTGCCACCGCAATGGCAATGAAGCTTCACAAGAGGAAGCGCGAAGAAGAAGCCTACAATCCGACCATATACAAATCGATGATCGGAAGCCTTATATACGCGATGACCGCCACTCGGCCCGATATTGCATATGCCATGGGAGTTCTCAGCTGGTACAATGACAACCCGAGCAATGAGCACATGATAGCTCTCAAGCGCGTGTTTTGGTACCTCAATGGAACGAAAGACTGGCAACTGCGGTTCGGAAGAGCACTAGCAGGAGCACTCGGTGGAGCACTCGGAGGAGCACTTGGAGAAAGAGCACTCGGAGGAGAAGAAGAAGGTGCACTTAGATGTTATGTCGATTCGGACTATGCTGGATGCCCGGATGACTATAAATGGACAAGTGGACTGGTCATCACCTTCGGAGAAGTGGTCGACTGGCGATCGAGAAAACAGAAGTCGACTGCCCAGTCCACGACCAATGCCGAATACTATGTCTTTGGAGTAGGCTGCATGGGACTCACACAGATCTCGCATCTCTTGAATGAGCTTGGCATCCCAATGATCCCTCACGTATTCTCAGATTCACAGTCACTGATCGCGAGCATCAAGAACAGAATCTACCGCGGAACTGCAGTTGTACACATTGCACCCAAGTACTATCTTGCTGCAGATATGGCTAGAGATGGAGAGATCAACTTCAGCTACATACTGACTGCTGAGATGCTCGCCGACTGCTTCACAAAGCCACTGCCGAAGCCCGCCTTCTTGAAGCGGTGTACTGCAATGGGAATAATTGGAATTGGACTCGGCAATGGCCTGGGGATTGGAATTGAAAACGGTCTTGGGAATGATTACGGAAATGGTATCGGAACTGGAAATGGTATTGGAAAGGCCATCGGAATGCAAATTGATTGATTGGGCAGGTTGTTTCGAGGAGATCCACAATGTTTGATTAGCTCCTCTTCTCTTTTCTGTATTGTTTTGTTTGAAACGGACGTGATTGCTGGCCTGGAGGAGTGTTGAGCCGATTGGAAGTACAGATATCACTATGCCAAGGAGAATGACGTAACTTGCCTCTTTTGTAGTTAGCACCATTAGTCATCGATCAACCTTAGGTCGATGGGACATGTCTCATTACTCGATACAATAGACTCACCCTCGCATACGCCCGCGCACACTCGACTACTCGAGGACACGCCACCGTACAACAGGTATGTAGCTCAAGTCAATCATTGCATCTCTAGCCATATCTGCAGCAAGATGGTACTTGATCGCAATGTGTGCAACTGCAGTTCCATGGTAGTTTCTGATCTTGATGCTCGCAATCAGTGACTGTAAATCGGAGAATATGTGAGGGACAGTCAGGATGCCGAGCTCATTCAGGAGATGCAATATCTGTGTGAGTCTGATGCAGCCTAGTCCAAAGGCAAAGTATTCGGCATCGGTCATGGACTGGGTAGTCGACTTCTGTTTTCTCAATCTCCAGTCAACTGCTCCTCCGAATGTGATGACCAGTCCACGTGTCGATTTATAGTCATCCGGGCATCCAGCGTAGTCCTAATTGACATAACATCTAAGTGCGCCTTCTCCTTCTTCTCCGAGTGCTCTCTTTCCAAGTGCTCCTCCACAACGCAGACGCCAGTCCTTCGTGCTATTGAGGTACCAAAACACGTGCTTCAGTGCTACCATATGCTCATTGCTCAGGTCGTGATTTTACCGGCTGAGACCTCCGAAGGAATATACAATGTCGGGCCGAGTGACGGTCATCGTGTACATGAAGCTTTCGATCATCAAGTGGTATATGTTCGGATTGCAGGCTTTTCATTGGGCTTCCTCTTCTGAAGCTTCATTGCCATTGGCGTGGCAACTGGCCTGGACTCGTCCATTTTGAACTTCCCCAAGCTCATTCGAATGTAGCTGTGCTGATGGATGTCGATCGTGTGATTCTCCCGATTGCTTTGGATGTTTATGCCATCATAGAATGAAACACTCCCGAGATTGTGCATCTGGAACCTTTTCTTCATCTGATCCTTGATATGCCCAATTAAGCCCTCATTAGCACTGATAAGGAGATCATCTACGTACATAACAACTGCGGCGATGACTAAGCTGTGATCCTCCATGCCATGGAGCACGAATAGTTCTCCATCGCCACATGATGTGATGAACCCAATCGAGATCACGAAATCCTTGAAAGTGCCATACCAAACGTGCAAAGATTGCTTCAGTCCATAAAGAGACTTTCCCAAGCGAAGAAGCATCTTCCGCGAAGTCTTTGTCAATCTTGGATCATTGTATCAGGTCGCATTCTGAAGTAAATGAAAGGATCCCTGCGATGGGTGCATAAAGATCTCTTCTTCCAAGTCAACTCCCATAAAAGCCGTGCATACGTCCATTTGATGGATCTCAAGATCCTACTTCGCAGTGATGACGAGTGCCAACCTAACGTGGCCCAAGCGAACAGTCAGTGCATACGTAGCCTGGTAGTCAATGCCTTCCATTTGGTGATTTCCTCCGCAGACTAGCCTGGCCTTGAACCGCTGCACATTGCTTGCTTCATCTCACTTGAACTAGTATAACCAGTGACTTGGCAAAGCCTTTCTCCCTTCCGGAAGCTCCACGAAATCTTCAAAGATTTGATGCTGATCAATTGCATCTAACTCAGCTTTCATCGCCGCATCCCATTTCACGGAGAGCGAAGACTCGGGTCGCTGCTTTGTAAGAATTTGGATCATCGATGCAATCCTCATGATCGTTAGAGATCGCAGCTGCAGCGTAGATGGGAATTATATCTTCAAATTCCTCATCTTCGAGAGTGAATCGTTCAGACTCTGCCATTGTGGCAGCGCTGATTCGGTGGCTTCCTTAGGCAAGCGGCTTCGATGCATCTCCAAGTTACAACTCAAGGCCAGCCAATTCTCCAGACTTCTTTGTCATTGGCTTCGAAGGATCCGGAGGTGAATCTTCATCCAATGGCTTCCCTGTTTGATGTTCGGTTGGGTGCTTCTCTATGGGTTCGTGTTCCTCAATGACATCTCTGTAGAAGTGCTCATTCAAGATCGCTTAGTCTGCAGCATTCGGTGCTGTGTACCGCTTTCCTTCACTGAATACCACATCCCTGGAGCGGTGAAACGTCTTGGCCGATGGGTTGTATACGAAGTACTGTTTGATCGATATGCTGTACCCAACAAATATGCCAGAAGTGGCTATGTAATCCCGCCTCTTATGTTTCTCTTTTGGAAGGTGGACGAAAGCCAAGCATCCGAACACACGGAGATGCTCCAATGATGGCTTCCTCCCATGCCAGGCCTCGTACGGAGTCTTGCCGACTACCAATCGCATCGGAGTGTGGTTCTTGAGATAGACCGCCACTGAGACATCAATGGCCCAGTACTTGTTCAAAGGTCCGGCATCATCCAGCATGCATCGTACTTGCTCCATGATCGTGCGGTTCGCCCATTCGATGACTCCATCAGTCTGCGGAGTGTAGGGGGTAGTCGTTTCATTTAAGATCCGTTCTGTTTGTAGGTATTGTGCGGATTTCTGGGAGGTTTACTCACCGCCTCCATGGGTACGAAATCTCTTCACTTGCTTTCCCGACTCCATTCTGCTAAGAGCCTTCCATTCTTTGAATTTCTCAAGGGCTTCCGACTTGTACTTCAATATGTACTCATTCCTATACCACGTGGTGTCATCGATGAAGAGCAGCATTTATCTACCTCTTCCAATAGCTGTTTCCACAGGACCGCATCTGTCCGAGTGCACGAGCTGCAGAGGCTCAGTGGCACGGGCAGTTGTATTTGCAGTAAATGGTTTTCGAGCTGAATTGCACATGACGCAACGCTCGGAATCGCACTTGCCGGTCATTTTCGGAGCATCAGTGATCGTTGGCAAGATCTCCAAAGCCTTGAGACCAACATGTGCCAAGCGATGGTCCCATGACATCCGCTTCTCTGCATCATGCGGAGATGCATGACCAGTCGCCTTAAGTGTAAGCAGGCAGCTGTTACTGTTGAGATTGGTGTATTTGGTCGATTCCGAAACTCGATCCAGAACAAATAGCCCATCGACCTCAGGTGAAGTGACAATCATCTTGCCATGGCGGTTGTAGAGATTTAGACTGTAGTGATTCACAGGTTCGACTTTGACGTCCTTGTCCATGATCTGAAACTGTGAGCTGAGGTTGAACGATCCTGGCACATGCACCACTTCTTGAAGTATGATCGTTTCCGTCTCTCCATCTGGCAGCTGGCAAATCAACCTAACACTTCCATATTCGGATGCAAATGATGTGACCCCATTGTAACGCTTCACCTTCTTCGTATTCAGAGGATATTGAGAGTAGGTGATGAACATTGATCGATGGCCGGAGATGTGAGTCATGCAGCCGCAATCGATGAACCAATCGATTGATGAACCATTTGAGCTAGCCACCATCCGATAGTTCTTGATCGAAGTGGTGATAGTCGAAGTAGTCTCAGTCGATGCTTTTGCTGCAGTGTCAGCAACCCTAGGAGAATCGCCAAGTTGCTTGCTCAAGCAGCTCTCGGTGATATGTCCTCGCCGCTGGCAATGAAAGCACTTCTGCATATCTTTCTCTTTTTTATCGTCCTTATTATCTCCCCTATTATCTCTCTTATCCTTCCTTGGACTTTTGCTGTTTTTACCGGCTTTACTGCCATTACCACCATTACCACCTTTGCCACCCTTCTTTGCAAAGAGCAGAGCTTCTGGAGCGAGCCCATTTTCTCTCCAGATTGCAGCTTCCTTTTCGACGAGCTTGGTGATGAGCTCATCGGGCGTAGTGGTCATTGTGGCATTTTTGTCCATCATGAGCTCCAGGAAGACTTTCCACTTATTGTTCCTTGGCATCCTGCAAAGGAGGTAGAAGATATGCTCCTGCTCACTCATCTTGGCGATTGCCCTTGCATTTGCATCGATGTCGGTGTCGGCAGCATCAGTGCCAGTGGTTGATGGCCCAATGCAGAGATTGGAAATCCTTGACTTTCCGATTGATCTGTGATGCATAGTTGTCGACATCTCTGCACTCCTGTAGCTTGATTCTCCAAAGGTCTTCCCTAATCTAGAAGATGTTGAGCTTCAACTTTGACTTGTAGGCTGATGATAGCTTCTCCCAAAGCGTCTTCGCATCGTTGACGACCGTATATTCTGCTTGTATTCTCGGGTCCATGCCAAGCAGGATAGTCGATCTGGGAACACCATGGCGATTCATCCAGTGTTTGAAAGCAGCCTTCCTGGTAGCAGTCACATTTGGTGCTGGCTCTTCCGGCCTGTCGTCGTATCCTTTGATTATTCCATACACTTGCTCCTGCTCGAGAAGTAGGGCTATCTCGGTTGCCCATTGTGCCTAGTTAGTGCCATTGAACTTGGTGATTGTGGTTGTGGTCGAACTCATCTTGAACGATCCTGATCTTGTATCGCAATCCTCACTCATTGTAGTCTCTGAGACTGTAAGGATGACCTCCAGCAGCTGCCGTGAGAAACTCGGCAGGATGCAGGGTAATTGCTTAGTTTGTGGAGACGCATCTCCATGATGATGTTGACCTCCACTCTACAAACGAAAGTGGAAGTGTTGATCGTTGGTTCCCTTTACAAACACAAGGGCTCGTAAACTGTTGTACAGTGACATGTGCTCGAGTAGTCGAGTGTGTGCGGGTGTATATGAAGGTGTGTCTATTGTATCATGTAATGAGACATGTTGCATCAACATAAGGTCGATGGATGATTAATGGCGATAACTACAAAAATGGTAAGATACATCATTGTCCTTGGCATAGTGATATCCGTACTCCCAATCAGCTCAACATTTACAACTCACTTCAATAGAATGTTTTATTTGCTACAATAGAAGACTTGACAAAAAGGATCACCTCCAATCACCACTTTTGGATGTGTGGTGAAGTGGTTACACAAGTGGCCCAAATGGAACATGAACCAGTACGATCCAGGGGATACAGGTTTTTACCCGGATGGAATGCGTATGCGCCAGCTTGAACATGCCAATGTCAGCCTGAGAGTATTCAAGCACTGTTATGATATTATCAGCTGCTATATGACTGAAGAAGACGCCTTCGCTGAGTACTTCTAGCTGCAACTGCTGCACGGAACCCTGCCAGGTGATATGGGTGTGATCTTTTAATGAAACCTGAACTTCATTTCTGAGACCACACAACATTCACATTTGAGAAACTGTGAATGTTTGCCCACAGCAAATGTGTGAATACCAGCCCCATTATATTTATCTGGACTGGCAAGAAGCATATGCCACCCAGGGAGTATCTTCTGACTCTGTCACAGCTGGAGTTCTGCATCCACAGATCCCAGTGATGGTGAATCTTCTGGCTCTGTGTAGAGAAGCATGTAAGCTGCCAGCTTAAGCCACTGAGGGAATTGTCGTCCTGAAAGCCAAAAATAAAATCAGCTGGATAAGGAAAAATATAAAGGTGGTCTTCATGACCTGGCACATTCAGATGTGCAAATTGAATGCACTCTGCTAGAGACGCTTCCAGATAACTTGGACATATGCCATCAAAGCTGAACATCCACCTCTACACACACTGACGAATTTACTGCATCAAAATCCACCCATGAAATCAACTTACTACCGACCAGGATCTATTGTCTAGTAGTATCCATGGCAACAGATAGGACACAGAATTTATTGTGACAAGCTTGGGCACAGATTCACATTCTTTCCAACTGTACACACTGATCAAGAACAGGGTATAGTCAATCTCACTGAATGAGGATCATTAACTTTAGGCCCAAGAGGAGGAAATGGAAGGGTGAGATCTGGATATTGACTGGAAAGAAGGGTTTTGTCAATGTGGGTTTCCATATGAGTTGTTGGTCAGATAGGGGAGCCATGATTGGGTGTAGTCTCCACAGCTACACCACTGTCGCTTCTGCTGCAGCTTATTGCAAAATTACACCTGCAGTAGTGGGCCAATGCGTAGGTGACTAGCGGTTGGTGTGGGTTCACTTGACAGCAGTTGGAATTCCATGAGAATTACTCTGGTTGCTCTGCAGGTAAGGATTGTATGAAAGAGAGAAACAGAGACTCTATCCAGAAAATTAAGCAACAAGGAAGTACAGTAAGCCAAGACTCGATGTGAAAGTAGTATGGAGTTAGAAGAGGAAAGTGAAAAGGAGGAGGAAAGTAATGTGTGCCTAGACAAGATGCAACAAACACAGTGCACAGTAATAAGTACACAGGCAGGATATGACGCGTTTGATGACAGAAGGTAGAGAATCAGTTACACATTAACGAGACAGACTTATATACAATTCTCCTACTGTCTGGTTTGATTCTATTGATCCAATATGATGTTGATGTTATGCATTACATTTACCATCTCATCTGAACACACAATAGTAGACACTTATAGTTTATTCTCAGTGCCAAGTATTTATTGGTACACTCTGGATCTGCTGATAATTTGCATCAAAGAAGTAGGAAACATTGTATATATCAAGTTTGAGACATTACATCCCAATATAATTGGGCAAGAGTTGGAATATTTGGTGAATGTACATCGATATTTTAAGTAACAATATGGCAAGATGAAATCTGAAATGTATGGGGGATTGCTTAAATAAAGGATACATATATGACTTCGAAAGAAGAGGTGCACGATGGTATAGATTTGTATTCAATTACCATGGGAAGTGGGAATAAAGGTAAAATTATCTCAAACTATCAGCAAAATGGATATCAGTCATGGGTAGCATTGGGACAATTGTATGAGCTGCTGGACTTGAATCCCAGTCTTGCCAAATCTCAATGTTACCTGGACTGATACAGTTGCCTACATGAGTACTTGCCAGTTCTTGTTACAAATGTCAAATGTCACATTATCAATGCATTGAGATTCAAATACAATTGGCAGTATAGTCATCAATTATGCACGGTTTTTGGTGGATGTGTAAAATTCTGTGGATTATCTATGAAGGTAGCCAACAAACCTGAAAGCACCTGGTATGGCTGCAGCACAGTCCATAATAAGTAACATATTCTTTTACAATGCTTCTGGTGCAGCTGAAACTAGCAGTTACTACTTATTGTTAAACAATTTTTATCCTAGGATATTTGGTTTGTATTTTTATTTCTATATCTATGTAGCTGTTTATCAATGTATCTATCAATTAAAAACAAGTATATATCTCAATATACTGCAGTTAATGATGGAGCATGACTGGATGTTCACCTGGCAATATCAAACAAGCCAATGGTATTGAGATATACATGTCGTGTAAACTTGCAGATCCCTATGGTGGCCACAATTGTGTAAACTTAGTCATGTATTGGGAAGACTGAAATCATTAAGCTAGCAAGTAAATACACTCAGGAAGCCATTGGCAGGTAAACTTAGCGATCTCCACAGAGACTATAATGGAGGGGGTTCAGAGATGGCATTGGATGCCATAATCGTGTAAAGATGGAGATGAACTTCAATACTCTGACTGAGCAGATGTTGGAGACACACATGGAGGGAGTAATTCAGGGAGTGTAGACATGCACATGAATACAGTAATTGAGCAAATTCAGACACACACTTGGGGACAATGATCCAGCAACTCTGAAGATGCACATAGAGAATATCATTTACTAAAATTCAATAGTACTAATGAGGCTGATTTCAGGAGGATGTGGACAGCCACCCGCAGAATGTGATGGAGTGAAATTCCAGGTGTGGTTGGCAGTGGGTGAACAATAGGTTGTCAATTATTAGGCAGGCAAGCAATTGATAGTCATACATCCAGAAGTCCATCTGAACTGAGATCCATTCAGAGCTGAGTCCCCAGTGATTAGTTGACCTGCAATCTCACAATCATGACCAGAGTAGATTGTTCATTTGAGCTTCCCCGGGATGTGGCAACTTAAAGAGGTCAACTTGGTCATGAAGAAAGTGAAAGGAGACTGGCTGTCAGCAGGTGACAGTCCATAAGATGTGCATGCTGGTACTCTGTGTACTCTCAGTATCATGAAAATAAGGGATAGTAAGACATGGCACAACTTTATATTATCTTGTAATGGGAGAGTTGTGGATATGGGAGAGCGAAATGGGGATGAATATGGCCAGAGTCTAGCAGGATACTAGAGAAGAGGTAATGACCAGAGTATTACATGTCTAATTCGGTTCAGAATAATTACTAATGTTGTTCCTAATGGTCAGATTTGCTGTTGAGTACACCATGTTCAGAATGATAAATACATGTACTCACTCAATATACTAAAGTCCCAGTGTCTCGTTATATGTTTTACAACTTCCTCTCGATACAATATCTCTTCTACATCAGTACCACTATATGACTACCCAAGGATTAGAGATCAATCGTAATCCCTCCCCCCTATATTCATCAGTAAATACTGTGTATAGACACCTCCCAAGATCTACTATCTGCCACTGCCCATCAGTCCATTATCACTTAGCCTTGTATTTCGATACTGGACTCTCCAGATTATTGTGATAATTGCTAAACAGATGAAATGTAATTTCACTGCAGCTTCACATTCCTTCCAATCAGCTGACACCTGATTAACCACCATGATTTACACCTTCTATTTCAATTGATTACTGCATACATAGTGCCTGTCCATACTCCATTGATCATAACCACACAAATATCTCCATATTTACTTGAGCATGGCTGCAAGGGTATCTAAAATCTAGCCTGATAACAGAGCTGAATGGTATTTCTGATTAGACTCATTCTCGGGCTTCTGGTGCAACACCAAACTAGCTTGAGCATTGTTGCCCGATGAATTTCCATAGCCACTGGATCACTAGGCTCATGTCCATCAATCTAAAAACCTAGTAATGGTTTTGTAGTGCATCTTCATACTTGGTTATTCACAGCCTCCAAGTTCATCTACAAACTCACTCTGTTATCACCTGGATGTGAATCTCCATGTTCATAACTTGATTCCCCCCAAGTATCTTCTTTAGTTGGCATGATTATGGCCTCCAAATGCATCTTCATTGTCTTATCGGCAAAATGTAATTTAGTCACTTGGAGTCTCTTGCAGTGTGTGAGAACTGGCAGAGTGAACACTTAGAAGCTTAAATTTCATTGGAGAATCAGATATTAGAAGAGCAATCTGGGCTGCCATCAGAGTACCCTGGATCAATCAATACTGGTTTGGATGGAATCTGGAGGTGGTGATGCTATATTTAGTATCACATTGAAGCACTAGAGAGCACTTTGGAAACAGCTAGGAGTAGTGACCCATCAACATGTGAATGCAATCCAAACTCTGCACGATGCCAGCATTGTTGGTCGTATTTATTCTGAGAACTGCAGGTAATATCTGGGACTGTACAGAAGTACACAAGCAATGGAGTACCCTCCATGGTGAAAATAATACATTGATTATTGTTGATTATCACTTGCAATTTATACCTCTACAAGCTATCAATAACTCTCTTATGAATCAATTATTTGCATCGCAACAGGAATGAACTGATGAAAATCGGGAGAGGCTTTCATCAAAATGATAATGTATGGAAACAATCACCCAACGTAGCAATACAATCGTAATAGTTAAACATGGTGTCAATTTCATCCGCTATATATCCAATTTGAATATTGATGACAAAAGCAACGCATACAATTCATCAACAGTGCAAAGCCCATTGAGATGCTCAATGTATCTACTAATAATGCACTTCTGCCAAGAAGGTGAAATTCGATACCAATGATGTTGGGCTTGATTTGCGATATTAATCAATGGTGTGATTGTTGTGACCAATCTGTCCAGACGATTGATTGATTGAATCCAAGTCTAAGATGTCACGTAGCCAATAGAGTCGCTGCCAGCCCAAACCCACAGCCATATGATGATGTACTCTACAACAACTCAGTCTAACAGTGATTAGTAGTTAGCTAACTGCAAATCTAAACAGTGATTGAATGGTGATAAAATATATACATTGTGTTGAAACTACAGAGTTAGAACACAGTGAGGCATCATGAACACTCCACTACACCTCGCAAAGTATACAAAAATTGGTGATGAAAAAGAGATGTTCCAGCTCGAGGGATATAGGAAGAGGGCGAGATGATGGGCTCAGCGATGAAGCGAATAGGAACGATGCAATTGAGTGGATCCCCAATATCTCCGGAACAGCCAGAAAGATCAACAGCTGGGATTCATAGGGTGTGTATTTTGGTGTATGATTAAAATAAGAGATGATGTCGTTTTACCCCAGGGTCTTCCAAATAAATTCTGCCCATCACTCCATGTATCGCAGTTACGGTTGCATCTCCGAACACCCACCATTGCTGAATCTCTCACAGTTCTCTATGTATCTTGGTACAACATTCTTCGGCTTCTCTCTGTGATGCTGAGTGGTGGTAGTAATGGGACACGGCTTTCCTGCCACAATCAATACACATGGGGAGCAATCTCCAGGATTTGAAGAGTGTAATATTGATAGTACCTTTGAAGAAGAGAGGCATCCAGAGATAGTGATGGAGGAGTGCAGATAATCATAGAAAAGCACCACTCAATGCTGAGGAGCTGCAACACAATTTCAGAAGTGCTGATTCCAGCAGTGGAATGCTTATAGTGGCAGAGAAGTGACAAACAGCTGGTATGAAGCATTGAAGAAATATGAAGAGAGCTGTTACACCTTTTAGGCAACAGTTATATGCTTCCGGGATCATACAGGATCATTCAATGATCCAAATATTGATACTCGATCTGAAAGTATGAATTATCACTCAGGTTTCCTCATTGAATCAAGATTCTGAATATGTTAACCTATTACACATATCTTCATTACCTGACCTTGGTATCAATTGATCCATCACTGAGATCAAGCCAAGGGCCAATAGGATGTTTATTATCTGTGGATCAGTGATGATTGTAGTATCTTGTATTTCAATTGTGACATCTTATTGGCGAGAAGCTTTATTCCCAGTCACTGAACAAACTACTTCATTCTACTGCTCCAATGCTTGATTCCTGATGGAATAAGGTGTCGTCAATAACAGATCACCATGACATCTGGAGATGTGCAGAGTCATATAACAGATAAGCTTGTATCAATAATCGGTATATCAGAGCCCTGTCAACCAAATGCACTGATACCAATCAACCCTTCCTTCGACCACACTTTTGTGGATTTGGGGTGCACAGGACTTGGGATTCAATAATTCTGAGTGGCACAGGATACTCTCCGTTTAATATAGGGCAAAACAGCTCAGTTGCAGATAACTGTATATTTCGCTCCAATATAGCGTAGTCAAATGAAGGGATCTGTTGTTTGCCGCGATTATTAAACCATTATGTACCTGGTGGGTATATGACTGGGCACTTTCACTGGCTGTTGCTGACATGAACCAATTTGTTGATAATTGGCTTTAGATTAGCTTGGTGTTAGCAACTATTTTGGACCATCACTTTGCATCTGAGTCCTGGTTGGAACCCACCCATCATCAAATTGACGGTCGGGGTTGTCAATACACTCCAATCTGCTATTTGGGTACATTTCAATGCAAATCTCCCAATCAGTCTGAATTGGGCGGGTTGTCAGTGGGTCACCCAGCGGATCCATCTCTACATTTATATAATGATCTTGTTTTTGCAGTTTTATAATAGTATCTTAACAAAATCATGTATTCAGTAGCAAATAATGTCTTTTAGTATGTTTTGCAGTGTGTGATATTGATCATTTGGGAATCCATGTTTTCCATTCCATATCTTATGTTGTTGCCTTGAAAGATGGTCAATAGTGCTGTTATGAGCTCATGTATCCATGCAATGCCTTGATTACCCAATATGCAAGACCAAAAACTGTTGATGCTCAGTTGACACTCATTTTCATGATGGGGTAACACATATGTCATGCACTGTGTCCAATGAAAAGGCTGCCAGCACATCATTTATAAAACACTGCCACAAAGCGATACTGAAAACAGCCAAGATACAAGACCAAAAATTGTGGACGCTCTATTGAAGCTCATTTTCAGGATGGGGCAGGGAGTGTGTTAATCTTGTTTTTGCCCCTAAAGGCAGCCAATACCTCCTTTATGGATGTTTGCAACCCATCGCCAGCTAGATTACCCAACATTCAAAACCAACAATCGTTGACTCTCAGTTGAGGTGTATCTTCAGGATGGAGCAGAGAGTGTATTGCTTTTGTTTTTGCCTTTAAAGGCGGCCAATAATTCATTTATGAATGGTTCCAACCAATCGCCACTTAGGTTACCCAAGATGCAACGCCAAACATCATTGACTCTCCATTGGCGCTCATTATCAGAATGGAGCAGTGTCTGTATCATGACTGATTCTGCCTATAAATACTGCCAATACATTGGTTGTGCATACCAGCGACCAAATCACTTGTCAATTACTGTACTTTCAGGACCAATAATCATTGACGGTCCATTGATTCTCATTTTAACGTATTGTCCAATCAATCTGCGCTGCCATCAATTACTCCATTTATAAACATCACAATTTATTGGTTGCCTTTCTTGGTGATTGAGACTCAGCCCTTTGGCAAAGTCGAGCCCAGTGATATGCTTGCACTGGTCGCTGTCATTCTATTAATATTTATACATCTTGCCAAGTAATTCATTTTGCCTACTATACATCTGTTTGTTAACAAATATTCACAAATGACTGCTCAATAATTTCCCATAATCTATCTCTACATGGAATTTGTTGCCAAACTATATCAAGAGCCTGGCGAAAATACATACTACCATTCTGCCCTACTTTTTCAAGATCCCCTTAATCCTCCTTGTTTCCATCATATTTACCGTCACGAACACCTTTCAGCCTGTTTCTGTAACCTCCTGATTGGCCAAATCGATTTGGGAATATCTGGTAACTCAATCACATTGCGCTGCCCTAGGGTTACTGTATCGTCAATGCTGTTCGCTAGGTCAATGTTGGATTCATTGTCTGCTTTCCAGTTGTCTTCGCTGTCATTTGGATTATGCAAGTCCCCACTGCAGTCAATCCAAATTTTTGGTGTACAAAATGCTTTCAGATGCACTATGCTCATCACCTTCCAAAACATGGCAGTTGATTCATTTGATTCGACAGATATTTAATACTTGAGTTCGTCCTACTGGGAGGTTCTTTGCACAGAAAGCTTGTAGCACAGGTGATCTTTCTGACAATTTGAATGCAGCCGCACCAGCCAGTTGACAGTTTGACCAGGATACTGTGACAACCTCTTCGGTATCTGGAATGTATCATATTGCAGTCATCTGCTTATTTGGAGTGCGAGCTCTGGGTAGTATGTATGTTCTGACTGCCCTGCCACATCTCCAAAATGTCGCAAACCTTGGCCATTCTGTGCATCTTGTTTTGCTCCTCCTCTCTCTGCATTTCCAAGCCATTATCAGTATTGATTCTGTCTAATGCTGGGTCATCAGCTGCCAATAGCCCAGTATTGGCTCGAGCAAACTTCCTTAGAGTCATTTCTTCGTGAAGGGTCTTGCCAGTGGTTGTTGACTGGCTCCAGCTGATCGCATCTTGCAGAAAGGAAAAGCTGGCCTCCACTCCGACACCATGTAGTATGATAGAAAATATGTCACCTGCCAGATTGGAGAGATTGGCGTACTTTGAATGCGTCTCCTCTTTCTGATGCCAGCAGTCTTTTATATTGGGCATCCAAATTGTACAGCTCATCTCGATAGGGTCAGAGTGGTAATCATTATGATTCGGATTAATTTGCCCTCAGTTCAGTGGTAATTCAGGTGGTGAATTCAAATAGAGCCTTGCAGCTGACAGTAAGAGTGCTACACGATTGCTACATCCCCGTGTCGTTTCGCCCACAGTTTTAGTCATTACGTATTCTTCATCATCGCTGGACAAATCATATGCCTCGCAAGATAACTGACCAGATCTTTGAGCCATTGTGGAACAGAAATGATTCTTGATCTGTATGCTTTCAGGTTTGATGACAGCCAAATGTCGATGTCTGGTGCATTATTCTTTCTCCACACACTTCGGATATGCCGACTGGTATTGATTTGTATAAGAAGACTCATTCTCAGGATAATGATCTATTCGATAGTCCCACTTTCTAAACGATCCCATTTTGCGGAAGGAATCAAGGATGTGTGCTCAAATGCGAAGTATACCCATGGTAGGAGTAACTCCTGTACAATATTTCGACACCTTCTGCCGCGCAAACTTCATCGCAAGGAAAAATACTTCCTTCTGTGGAGTCTGCTTCTGAGCTGAAGATCACAAATCGGCATCAATATGATTGAACATGTCATTGTAGATAGTGATAACTTGATGCCGAGTAATGGTATGCCCTTTTGACATCCACAGCATCCAGTATCGGAATGGCCTTAACACTTCCATGACATACCTGATGATTGTGCATTCATCTTGCATTTGGTAGAGTGGCCAGTAATCACGAAATTTTGGATTCTTGCACCACTCAGGGGTGAATTCTTGTAATCAATAGGCCCAGTCTAGCGACTCCAGATTTGAATTCCACCGTGTCTTCAGATTCATTATATGTTGTACTGCGATTCGCTCTTTGGCTGTTTCACACTTAATGAACTTTATTCAATCATCAGGGGTCAGCATAATCAATACAGCAAGCATTCGCTGCACTTTGATGGTCAGTTTCAGCAGATTCAAATCATGCTGAAATATATACTTTCTCAATTATCTTTGCTAAACCTGATCTGATGGCAGACACTGTGGTGATTCTTGCATTGCCCTCTTTTCGAAGTCTTTGACTGTTCCCAATATCTATGCTTTTATTCTATCGAAATTGCTGACTGGGTTCAAGGGCTTCCAAAGAGTTTGTACGGCCTTTCGCACCAAGCCTGCTCATGAATGCACCAAGAGCAAGCTGAATAAGGTGCACCATTCATGGTATGTGGTTTCTCAATGTACGCCACTCGATTCCAGAGACCTCGAGAGTTGATTAGAATTCGCCAGTTATTGAGGTTTTTGAGGAGGAGTTATCAGTTGTAATTCTTAGTAAACGTCCGACGGTAATCTCAAAACAATCAAGTACTTCCTTCAAATGAATGCCTAGCCATGCTCCAGTATGTTGAACCTTGACCTATCATCCTTAATTATCTTTGGAAATAGGAAAAGAATAGTCAATCAATCTCATCAAATGGAAGTTGTACTGCTCGCAATGCCCAATTGCTATGCAGATAGTAAGGAATGGCAGACGTTATGGCCAATTTGTTTGTTGATGTGCACCCGTCTAAAGTTGAACTAACTTTATTTTTTGACATCAATTGCTTCTGAATTGCATTCACTGTCAGTGAGTATTCCCTACTGCAAATATTACTAAGCATGCTGGTGGATAGTAGCACTGATTCCCTGCATATCGCAATGGATGTCAGTTGTAGCTCAAGGTTTGATATGACATTCCATGGAATATGAGCCGGTACAAATCCTAATATGAGGTAGTGATTCAATGTGTCTTGGCGATATTTTGCAGGATCAATGTCCTTCACTTCACATTTGGAGAGGTTTGTCTGTCAATTCAGTTAATATATATAAAACCTAAATGTCAAATATGAATTTCCTTTGCAAACTGACAATTCGAATTCCACAACTTCCATGTATCTTGGATCTGGCCAAAGCAGTTTCATCGACTGGTCAACTAGTCAATTTCGTAACTTCTAACGCTGTTAATCTATTCAGCTTTGCAGTGTGAGCGTTTCCTAATACCAGGTTTCCAATTGAACTGGGACCATGTTCTGATAGATGGCCAAGAACTTCAGGACAAACAATTCGTATGATGCCTGGGCTGCCGATCTCCACAATGCCGCAGTGTAAATAGAATTGCAACAAAGACACATGTCTAGAATCATTCCAATCCATCCCACACTTCAAGCATAAATTCATACAAAAACACCAAGCATGGAAAATGATGTGTAATGTAAGGCCACTCAAATCACGAAGAAAGACATGTTCAATATTGGATGATATCATAACCTCTTGCAACGAGGCATTGAAAGATTGTAAATCTAACATCGCCGGAGGAATTTGTAATCTGGGTAATCATAACTGACTGGCTGTTAAAAGTAAGGTTATAGTAAAGTGAAGCGCTGGTTCTTCAATATTGACTTTAGAGCTGCATGCAACAAAAAAGTCAGTCCTGTGAGACATGACATACATATTTGTAAAGTTCAATCCAAGGACTTACAGAGAAGAGCGACCATTAATCACTCCATCAAGAAACCACGCAGTGCAGTCTGTTGCTGTGCAGCTTACTGACCCCCCACAAATATTGTTGACGCACCTTTGGTGTTCTTCTTTATGATGTGGTTGTGATCTCTTCTTAATCATTTTTGCCCATAAAGGCGGCTGATAGTACAATTAGCAGTCAACTCCATCCCTCAGCCCTTTGAAATTCCATGATGCATGACAAATCATCGTTAACATACCATTACTGCTCATTGTTAGGAGGCAGTAGCAATATTGTCGCTAGCATTTTTGCGCATCAAGACAGCCAATATTTTGAGTATGGGATAACCATGCTGCATAGCCATTTGATTATCTACCATGCATGACCCAAAAAGGTTGACGCTCAGTTGACGCTCATTGTTAGGAGGTAGTAGCGATACCGTGGCCAGCATTTTTGCCCATAAAGGTGGCCAATACTCTGATTATGGGTAAATGCTGTTGCACTGCCCATTAAATGTCCAAGATGCAAGACAATAAAGCATTGAGACTCCATTGACGCTCATTTAAAGGATGGGGCAACAAGCATTTCGCTTACCTTTTGAGCTCTAAAGACGACAAATACATCCTCTTTGGATGGATATATCTATGCAGCTCTTTCATTGTTGAATGGGTCAGACTCAAAATCATTGACACTCCATTGACACTCACCTTAGTATCATACTAACAGTCATTGGGTGCTCAATGATTGTACTCAATATCCATACAGTAATTAATCACAGCCAACATAATGTTCCTATGTATGAACATTTTCATCCAAATGCATCGAGACATCTCAGTTTCTGAGCTACCACTATACACGTCATCTCGACAATGAATGATATAGGTCCAACGTGTTTCACCTCATTCAGCCGACAATTCAAGGCATCAAATCCATCCACTAGTGTTAGATATAGATAGCCAACTTCGTCACCATGTCTTATCCAATTCATTGTCTTCAATTTCCATATCGTACCATAAGCAATTTGCCCACTGACAACCATGTGTGGCCGGCACGAGCGGGGAGTTCTGGGGTTGGATGCATGGATTGATACAGCACAAGGGCTGTCATTCATCAGGGTTCAGGTTGCGCATTGACCACTCTGGTGATGAGTCATATGACATCACTGACTTAAACTTTGTTACTATATTACTTCTCAAATTTAGGTTTCCCTTTCTCATTGAATGGTAACAAGGAAGACAATATACCATTCGTTGATTATTGATCAACTTGATTTGGACTCTAGAACTTGTGCATGGCCCATACAACCCTTGCATACACACTGAGATATTGTCATGTTTCAAAATTTGGTCACCAAAATCCAGAACTAGCTGACATGTAGCATAATAGGTACACAAATTGTTTTTACCAGAGATACGTCATGAATACTAACTACATTACTAGCTACACCTCCGGTGATGCAGGAGCCATCACCATGTACTCATCCTAATATGATTTATATATGGTCATTAGCCAGGGATAGTATACACAGGGTTCAAATCTTACGATACCAACAGGCTTTACATCCTCGATTGATGACGAATTGGCCTCCCGGTCAGGTAAAAGAGATGCTGTGTCTTTGTGTGTCTGAAGTTTCTCTGAACCCAGCCACAGTTGACTACTTCCTGGTTGAGAAATCCCTTACGACATGTGCGATTGTTCTGGGATGCTATCAAGGGACTGCATATGGTCTCCAGATGTTGTTGGTAATGGTGTGGCTGCTGTCATGTCTGTTTGGGGCTTCACAATGGCCAGAACAATCAATTTGGACATCTGATACTTCATATCTCTCTCAGGGGTGTAGTTGGCAGCGTCCCCCATTGCCGGTTGCGTCAATTCGTCAAGCCTCGTCTGCTTCTGCCAAATACTCACCATACGGTGCGGTACCGTTTTCAAGATCATGCCCATAACCCAACCAGGTTCGTCATCTTCGCTCAGCTTGCTATGCGCAGTATTTTCGTCATCATCTTCCTCATCTTGCCGATCCTCCTCTTCATCCGAACTTACACCATCGCTCACACAGTCTCCGCTTGCATGCAACATCCCTATGAATCGTGATTCAGCATTTCTGGTTGTTGATCGTTTGTTTTCCGCATTTCTCATACCTTCTGATCTTGCATAAATGCTGTCTCAGTGTCTTCAACTGCGATTCTTGCCACTGTGTTAACTGGATCCACATAATCATCGATCTATTAATCTTTCTCTTCGTTGCTTCAAAAGTGGGTTTCTGGTCTTTTCTCTGCCAAAAGGTTCACTTTGGATCTTATGCTGTGCAATGCTCCCAACTCTCGGACCCTCTCTGCTGCCAAGCTACTCTTGCCTTCATGTTCTTGAAGATGTTGTTGTGCAGATTGCTTCGTCGATTTGCCGCATTTTACTGCCGGGAGTGGCGAAAGATTCCCTTTTGGAGCATTGACCAATGTGTCTTGTGTTCACCTTGATGTTCGGCAAGATGTTGGATGTTGCGAGATATGGACCACATGGAGGCAAGCTGCGTTTTTTATGTCAAGGTTGGAAGGATTAATCAACTGGAACAAAGCAAAATCTGCATTTTGACTGTCACTTAATTGGGAATAGTTATGCTAACTGTACATCAGAACTTGGTCGTCAGCGTGTGATCATGAAAGATCCCGGCAATTTCTATAGACAATTATCACCAGATGTCTTCTCTGTTGAAGAGTTTTCTGTTCATTTCTATCAACCCTGACATTTCATCTGTTGTTCAACATGATATATTTCTTTAATCAAACAAACATCATCTGGTAGACTTACTGCAGATCGTGGGACCGTTTGGATCCCCTGTAACCTGCGGCTATACGCAGCAGGATTCATCTCGAATAGAATGTAGAAGTTGGCTGTCAGTCATTCCATTTTGACCTGAAGGAATCTATATATTCCTCAGGACTTCCCACTTCTTTCAGTTATCATCTTCCTCACATTTCCACACGGCAAGTCATGGCTCTACAAACCCCTCATCCAGGTGCAATTGAATCCAAATCGAGCCAAATGAGAGACGCTTCTGCCAATGCGCCACCTGCTGAGACACAGCAGCAACGTAGATACCAGTTAGTCCACCGTGACACTGCAATTGCAGCCACCAATCATATGACCCAGGACACACATTTAAAACAGTATATGAAATCTAACTCAGCAAGAATAAGACGCAGCATGTAATCAGATGTGATTAACTCCGTATCGATGTAGATGGCTGTCAACTAACCATATATTGTACAGCTGGTGTACAGCGAGAGCTACGTGACCAATTGATCAGTACTCATAATGAGAAAGCTGTATCGTTGACGAAGGAATTTGTTCCCACTGTTTGCGAAATAGGGCATCATGATGTTGTCAGTTCAGGGATTTTTGTGTATGAATTTCATGATAAACATCCCCGGGAGTGGACGAAACATGAATTAAAGACCTCAGGGGAGGCTACGGAGTCATATATGATTGAGGTAATAGCTGAATCTCACTTTTATAAGCTGCAAATAATGTCTTGTACATCTTCAACATGTCTGCTACTATGACAAGGCAGGGAGGTCGGGTACAGCTAGACCAGACTGACATGCGCCTTGCCTTGAGTTTGCACAAATAGCCGATGGAGGGTTTTGTGCGCCACAATACGGGATACCCAACAACTATTCAAGTAACCTCACACCAAAGTCCGAGAAGAGAAGATGCGAGGAGTTGATTTTCCTGGGCATAAAAAGGTAAATGCTTCGATAGAATAACAGCAGGCAATGATTTGTGAAGATTAAATGAACGGTCTTTTCATTGCCCAAATGGCACTGTAAAGAATCCACAGACACGCAGGAGGCACAAAGGCACGGGTGCACTTATACCACAACAAGCAGCATCTTAGCCCGGTATGCCACTTGCACCACCTGGTAACAGTGAGGGGAGAGAAAGCTCTGACATAGAAGGTGCGGCACCCATATATGAGTATTTTCATACTCCACTTCCCAATGCTCTATTTTTCAATCATGATGAAGATGCCAAGCATTGCAAGCGTGATAATGAGTATATTCCAGATTTGCTGACTAACCAACGACCATCTAATGGTTAGTACACTATCTACTGCGTGGTAATGCTGCGAAATTGCATTTTGCCAATGAAGGCCGGGTTTTGAGCAAACCTGGCAGTGACGACAATGATTGATTGTAGGGAACAGGATTTTTGAGTCTTATGATTATCAACAACTAGCAGACACTTTCTACTATATTTGAAAGGATATATTTCTATGCATTATTAAAGAATAATATAGTGAAAAAGGAGAATGTACATGAAGAAAATACAATGGCTGCCAAGAGACCATTACTAATATTCTATGCCAAAGTGAATCGTTGTATATTGCGGATACACCTGTGGCAAAATAAGTGTCAATGGGGTGTCAAAGCTGTTTGGCCTTGCATCATGGTTGATCAACGCACAATCTGGTGATTAGTGTGGATGTAAGACGTTTTGCCCAGTTCAATAGACTAAAGTACTCAGCATCACTGGGTTTCAGCTTTGAAAAGGAATTATGTTGTGATTGTCCAGGTGAATGTCATGGGAACATTGCTTCCTTCTTGCCCTATGCAGGCTGACAACTCCCGGTTTATAGATGTCTGTGATGATTCGCCACCTAGATGCCACAAGATGCAGGACCAAAAATCATTGTCCCGCGGTTGACGGTCATTGTCAAGATTGGGCAGGGAACATGTAGCTCTTTCGTTTGTCCAGATAGGCAGCCAATACAATGATTATATATATCAACGACTAATTCATGATGTAATAACCTAACTGACAGAACCAACCATCGTTGACCCTCCATTGATGCTCATTTTCAAGATCGGGTGGGGAGCATGTCACTTTCTTGTTGGCCTATGATGGCAGTGGGTATTGTGCTCATGCATAACAACGACCAAGTCACTCTTTAATTACCTGACTTACAAGATCAAAAATCGTTGACACTCCATTGACGCTCATTTTTAGGAAATTGTAGCGTTGTTGTACCTGGCGGTATTGCCCATCATGGAGGCCAATACTTTCGGTTGGCATTACAATGACTTAGTCTCTGGTCAATTACCTGACTTACCAGACCAAAGATGATTCACACTCTAGTGACACTCAGTTTCAGAATCTAGCAGGGAGCGTATCGCTTCCTGTTTTACCAATACTGGCAGCCTGTTTGGTATTTATGAATGTCTGGAACCAATCGCCACGTAGATTAACGATAATTCAAGGTGAAACATTGTTGCTGCTCCGTTGAACATCATTTTCAGAATGCTGTAGGGTGCCTGTTGATTACTCTGTTGCATCTAAATGCGATCTTTACCTCATGTATGAATGTCTGTATCCAATCCCCACTCAGATTACCCAAGATGCAAGACCAGACATTATTCATGCGCTGTTGATTCCCATTTTCAGAATGGGTCAGGCAGTGTGTCTCTCTTGTTTTGATCATAAAGCCAGCGAATACATTAGAAAAGGACAATGACCTACCAAGATCAATATTTTGCGATTAGCAGTACAATATCTGAATGCGACCATAAATAGATCAACTACAAAACCTGAACCGGTGATTGGAACTGACTGCACTATGCACACCCGGCAAACCCTGCGGGTTCACAACTACAGGTCCGGGTTTGAACAGCCAAGAAGCATCACTTCGGGGTTTCGGATGGGGTTCCACCGGAACTGAAACGTTTTAGCTGTCCAAACCTGTACCACTGGTTGGAAACCTTTACCCGTTGCTATCACATCATCAGCTCCTATCCATACAAGGTCTTGCTAATTGCAATTGTGTCGCAATATGAACATACTATCTTGATGACATATTTATAACTCCTGTGTGTGTGAGAACTGAACTATAAATGGAAAAGGTAAAAGATGATGAGGGAGTTACATGTGTGAACTCCGGAACAGGCATTGGCAATCGTATGATCTTTCAGGGTGTGGATGGTCGGATATATATTGCGCGATCCCAACATCGAGGAAGGACATTGACGACATTGATTCCACAATAACATTTATCTATGGATACCAATTGACCTTCTAGACCTGGAGGTCAAGTCTTAACTTTATTCCGATGTATTATCTATTAGTTCTGCGTCGTAGTCAACGAGAATACTTCTCACTTGAAGTCAGGAGTTGTACATTGATTCTTCAGTTATATATCACAGATATAGCTATCACTCTATATACTTGGTTATTCTTACTACCTTCATCAAAGCAAGTCGTTGATCCAGACGAGGGCGAGACAATACTTTCGAGTCAGGAAGGAAGTCCGAAGCCAGTCCAAGAGCACGGTGGCCCAGATGATACTTCTGTTTGGATACTGTTAAGTCGGCAATACTCCTTCTGCAAAGGCGAAACTACTTCGCTTGTGTCATATCAATGAGTCAATACTTGGAGTAGTCACACTTCAGGACAGTCGGCCCTGGAGAATACATGACGGTAGCTGGTACGATACTCTTGAGTCCGAAGCGAGCCTGACTGCCAGCATGAGAGTGTGGTGGTATGAAAATCTTCTGAGTAGGATTCTCTTGAGTCATGTACATCAGTATACTGATTGTGTAAGGTGATACGCTCAACTTGATACTATCTATTGCAGGTAGAGAATGGAACATTTACCTTGTACCTCTTCAGGTGGTACTCCTATTACACATCATGAGTGAATCCTTATCTCTCTTCATCTTTATCAGTCCGGAAGTCATTAGTGGTTTTTATTGATCATGACCTAGAGTGGATCTCCCGGTGTAACAAGCACACACTCACGCTAACAGGCACCATTGAGTGTTGAGGATTGCATATCCCACCAATGCAGTGCCAAAATGGGCAAGGCATGCACTGTAGAATGGCGCATTAGAGCTGCGGTTCAGACCAACAAGCATCAGTTGAATTTGAGGAGCATTAATCCCAGCTGTTCAATGCTGAAATAACAGGCACTGGTGTATAATATACCGTATATGAGTGAGGATCCAGATAAAGGAGCATTGGTGGGATTTTGGAAACCTTCACCACATCAGAAGATTCAACGAAGGGTGATACAGAGCATGGAATGATAATATCGGCACAGCTCCAGTTCTGTGGTAATTGAAATTATGTAGTTTGTAACCATTTGTTCTGGTGCGCGTGGCCAAGATGCTGGACCACCTGTTGGTGTTCCAAATTGACTTCTTCAATATCAGATGACAAGGTGTACGTCCCAGTGACCTTACTATCTTAATAGTTAGACTTCGGACTAATAATATCATCCTGCTTTGTCAATATAATTGGGGCCATATGTCCTTTGCATTGCGATGTACAAAGCCAGATGGCCAGATGTCAATCAACCGATTGATATTGAAGATTGGCTGTTTTCCTGAATGTGAGTGCTAGTGCTCTCTCAAGGTGTATATTATGGTTCATCTGATAATAATGATTCCTCACCTCGCTGGACATAGGTTACATCAGGATGACATTGATAATCGACATTTGGGGAATATAGAAGAGCAAGATAGTGAATCAATGTTGAATATAAGATTAGTACTATAGAAAAATGGGAAAATGGAGCAAGAAGTTGCACAATGATAAGGAGGATACAATTTGAGCCACTCCTATACAGAGTTCAGCAGGCATGACATCAATCATTCATATTTATGTTGAGGATAGATAGGCCAGCATTGAATTTTGTGTAATATCAAGTACGCTGGAAGAGATAGATTCCTAAGCACCATACTGAATATAAGCACTTCTGTGAACAAGACTATGGATGCAAGAATTAGAGGTTATTATAAGCCAATACATATAGAATTAAATCATATACACCTCAAACCAGATGCACCTAAAGAACTTGTAATATTATTATTGCAGTATCATTTACCAACAGTTGGTGTTGGCTAAATGGAGTACTGTTAACTAGAATGAGAATGAGGGTTACTGTGTATGACATCTTGAAACAAACTATGTATGGTTGAAAGGTGAAGTACTGCAGGTAATGCCATGATGTTGAATTGTTGTAGCATGGAGAATCTGCAGTGCTCAGAATAGTTGCAATGATGTCGGTGGCTGTTAAGTAACAAGGGTCCGGACTGCCTGTGATATTGATAGGGGTGTTGTTTTAACCTCCATTTGTCATATATCTGCCAGAATCAAACTGTTATTTTTATTATATTCTGATGTATTTGAAACTTCCAGCTATATTCGAAGTCAATAATGCAGCATCATAAGTACAACTTCTGTTTCATGTGCTCATATGCGCTGTATCAGAATTATAGCTTGAGAATATTATTGCTGTAACTTGAGGATAGAGATGGAGAGAACATTGGTGCACGTAGAAGAGATACAAGTGTAGAGAAGGAATGGTAAGTAACAATAATTACTTAGAAATAATCTTATCATTTGATGCACACATCCATGAGAAGAATACCAAATGGGTTGGAATTACTCACTAACATTCTGCTTTTGTTTCTAACGTCTACTAAATTAGAAACTGTGAAGTCCAAAAGTACCTATGCGTTGTGCTAATTCAAAGTTGACTGAAAACGAATATTGCATTTGATTGATACAGATGATGTTATGAAGGTAGAGTGAGATTTCATGTCACAGCGAATAGAGGAAGAATTGTGTCCAGTTCCAGGGAATAGATGTACACAGATATTTGAAAGGGGATGCAGAATTCAATGCAAAGGCTTTGATTGCAGGTTCATGTTGTGCAAACAATTACCTGCACACCTTGATGCTGCCATTTGTCTGTTTGAGCTTGCGATGTTCTGTCTATCAGAATACCGATAGAAGTAATTTGTTCAGATATTTGATTTTGAGGTTTGGATTGTGGTGTTCCAATTATACGTGTAGTAACAAGCCAGTTAAGTAATAACAAGAAGTATTAGGAACATAGACTTCTTCGAGTAACTGTGGTTCATGAACTATGCAATGGTTGTCCAGTAGCTATAAAGTTGAAGATAAGCATTGGTATTTTGAGATACTCTGTCAATCTCCGGCTCTTTCGAAATAGTCTGAACTTTTGGAAGCTGTTTTAGACTTTGTAAGTGTTGGTTCAAATATACTACTTAGTTAAGCTTGAGTTAGGTGCAGTTACCAATTGGCCAGGGATGTGTCTTTATTGGTTTGGGAGTAGTGGCCACCTTCTTCTAACAGACAATGGACACAGAGTACAACATTTAAAGCATTATTGCTGCAGCCATCAAATACCAACCAAGTACAGATTCAAATATTTGAAGATGCCAGGGATAACGAGCTGCCTGCACCTGATTTTAAAGTGTCTTGATAGATGAGAGTCTGTGTGTACTGCTGGGACTGAATTAAAGTCAGAGAAATGTTCCTTCGGAATAAATCCAACAACAATGTACAGTTTAACCTGTGGAGGGTGACCAATGCATCAGTGGGTATTGTGTTTTTCTAAGGGGTGTGTAAGCTTCAATGATACATCCAAGGTGAAATGTAACCTGACAACATTGGCTCCATTAATGTGGAAGAGCATCATGCATATAACAATCTCAGATTTAACATCTGCCTTTACATCATTCAAAGGTTATATACTACCCAATAATGAAAGCTTCAGCTCAGCCATGAATATACAAGCAATGTCTTACAATTTTACTTACTGGCATGCAGGATTGTGCTGCAGCTGAACTACTATCGTATGATAGTACAAGTTGCAGATTTGCCCAAATGTGCAAGCCATGTTTCATATTCTGACATTGGCACATATGATTGCATTAACTGCGCATGTTGCCAAATGCATGTGGAGAATGTGTAGTGCTCGATCTGGTAAAATGAGATCAAGACTGAAATGGGATACAGGATTCTCTGCAGCATCCTAAAGTAGTCAAATCATGATTTCTGAAGTCTTATGATTTTCAATTCATCTCTGACCTCAGATTTGCAGCGCATTTCAGAGTTGGTGTTAATAATCTATGTGGAAATTTTGGTGGGATCATATATTGGATTTTGATGATAGCCAATTAATATGAGATGTGGTAAGTCTGGAAATTGGAATTGTAGCCACTGGCATGGCACATTTTCAACATTCTGACAACAACATATACATTACCAGTCCAGATTGCATTAGTTCATATGTACCAGCAGAACCTCTTGAAAAATTCTCTCATTCATTTAACCAGTATGTCTGCAATATTATACACAGTCCTGATCAGATAATTTCTTTTCATATCGGTCACTTATAGTAATCATGAATGCCAATGAAATTCGACACTAAGCAATTATTATTGAACGAAGAACAATTCCGACACCTAAACTTTGATTTACATCAAGATACCAGTGAGAAATACTATCTATGTGGAGTATATTGTATCTTACAAATGAACATTTTGGCTGTTTCTATCAGTGGCAAAGATTATATTGATTGAATGGGCCAAGAGGTGTATCTTGAAGCCACAATTCCAATAATTGTTGATGATTGTTCATCTGACTGCAACTTTTCCCAATTCTTTATCAACAGATTTGTATTGTCATTACAATACTGCAGAAAATGCAAAATAATCAACCTTGTCATGATTGGTTGATACAGCACGCCCTGCAGGACTCTGATTTGAGCCACTCCAGAGGGTTGTAGGAAATCACCCATGTTAATATCATAGCTACCATCACCCTCATTCAGTACACATGAGCATAGCTTGCTGCTGTACCCTAGCAGGACAACTTGTGCAAATCCGTCGCGCTGCTTATTCCCAACCGAAAACATCCTCGTTGATACCTCACGGTACACTACTACCGAATACTTGACTCACTCTACTGCTTGGGCTGTAGTTATGAATACAGATGGATCTCATAAATTCTTGACATTGCACAGCAAATTAGAGTATTTGTTTCTCCACATTTCTGCATAGATGTGGAATATATCAACATATTCTATGCAATGCTTAGTGATTTACCACTGCAAATCACAAACCTGGATTGGAAGATGGCAATAGAGCATTTCCTTTCGTGTAAGAAGTATACCAGGGAGAGTATAATGGTATCACTGTAGTTCAAGTATAAGTGTGATAAATATTGCTTTATCTTAGACTGGGTTCAGATACTCAGCAGGTGTGTAAACAGCAATTGGGATCAAGGTCTCTGACAGTGATCAGACTAATACAGAATCCACCATGGGATTAAGTAGCTATGCATTGCAAATACTCCCAAAACATTGTTTCCATCTTTGGTGTCTTCCCACGCTTTGTAGAAACATACTAGTTGCCATCTTTCAACCTTCCATAGTGCCGAAATTCCCTGTGAAGTAAATCATGTCAAAACAGTCTCCAGGTTTGGCTGATGTTGATGAGTTCAATGAAAATCAATCAGATGTCCATTCTGCATCAGTATCTAATCAAGTTGCATTCAAATCTTAAATGTCTGTTCAAACTACATTCAGATCAATACATGCTATGAATTTGGTATTATGCACTGTCCCTCATCCTGTTGAACATGTTTATATTCAATCCAGATGGTATGTATGAAACACTTTACTGCAGAATACAGTCCCGCTGCTCTATTTCTTTCTATTACTGTCTTATCCTCTTGATCTTCATGTACACCTGAATAAATTCACATCACCAGGTATCAGCAATCCAAGAGTAAAAACAATCACAGTATAGCTGCCACTCGATGTTCGAATCCAGCTTACCCTTTTATTCCAAATTGCCAGCCCATACAGTCTTTCATCTTACATCTCAAAGAGCAATCAATTCTCTCCCAAGTCCACACACAGTGTGAGGATTGGTCATTGCTTTATGGTTTTGCTCTGGATGTTAATATAACATTTAAAACCAGGTGGATATTGCATACATTCTCCAGATTGTCACTGCTGGTATTGAAGTCCTTATAAGTGTAATTGACATTTTCTGCATCCAACATGTTTACAATGTTGGAATCTGTTCTATATATCATCTTTCAGGGGACACTCTTCAATATCTCTACCACTCTGGGCATTTTAACCACTATAATTGATTCAAAGGCTGAAGTAAGTTCTGGATAGCCCAGAGGTGCAGTTCACTGGATCTCTGAAAGATGGCGGGGCATTAAATACAGTCTCTGCAATGGATACGATCATGTGTTTTCACTGAACATGGCAGAATAGTTGTTCCCTGCGATATCCGCCGATTCATCGAGTGTATTCCACCACAATATCGACAATGGCAACCGCTCAATACCCTTCTCAATTAGTGATCGGGGTATTCCAGCCGCTGCAACTGAGGAAAAAGTTACACCTTGATAAATTTCGTCAGCACTTGGCATATCTCAATCCAAAACTGATCTCCACACAATTCTTCTTATTGGCTACACCTTGTGTGCCGAATATTGAGTTCATGCCAAGGCTGAAGTTGAATAAATAATTGGAAGGACTCAGTTACCTTTCAAATAGCAGATTCGATAGATATTAAGTAGCCTGAGCGCCTGACCATAAGAGTCGTGATGAAATTCATTGTTGATTGTATGTCGATCAGTATGGAATACCAAACTGCTTTTAGCTGCATACACAACCTCCTCACCGTCCTGCACTTGCTTCTGGATTTTCTTTGCACCACTATCTGTTTTCTTTTTGTCCACAATGATCTCTTTCAGTTGTTCAAAGGTAACCTGGATAGACAGGCTTAAACTCTGACTCTGTCGAAAAATTTCTCAATTTTGAGCATTTCACAGACACACAAGCATTAAAATGAATATATATGTGTTGAATATAATTAATTCTGTTCTTTCAATCAGAACTTGCATTAACGCCAGTAACATTGTATAGTCAACCATCCCCCTGTTCCTCCAATACTATACCCTCTGCACAACATTCCGATGCCAATATACATTCACAAGTTGTTGGGTGTCTGTAGCTTTTTCCGAACTTGCAGGGATTACCCTTGACGGTCCAATTAACTGTTATGCACTCTCCCCCTCCGTCGGTTTCCTCATCACCACCCATAATATTATCAAATTGCATCCCACTTCAAAGTGAAACCATTTGAAACCCAATATTTGTATTAAGTCTACCCATGAAAGGGGTCATTTCGCAGTCGCCTGTGTCTGTCCAATTCCATATACTCTGCACTCTAATATCCTGGCTCCATCACCTACTTAGTATGAATGTCAGAATATGCGGTACACAGGGGCAGCTGTTTTGTTCAATGAAATTAATCCCCATCTCTTATTGCCTTACATCTGTAATTGATGCCTGCTGTTTTTTTGGTGACATAAGGTTACCATTACTGTTGAACACCTATCAAAAACACAACTGTGTATGTTGTTATTGGCCACTCTGGGAGGTGGCTTGATGCAATCTTGCCCTCCTACTCTTGCAACTCTGTGGCCAGTTACATATTACATTACTGTATCTTCTTCCTCACATCTCTAACATTGCTAAGGCATTACATCAAATACATCACTGACTGCTGCCGCCAAATCCTTTCAGCAGTCTGAATGGTGTCCTCCCATAGGGATTGCTTGAATATCACCAAAAAATTTACGACTACTGTCAGTGAGTACATGGATCTATCTCAATGCTGTGTGGAATTGTTCTGACCCTGAATAATTCCTCAATACGTTTTCTGCAGAATCGAAGCCACCCAGATAATGTTCCACATTCTGAACCCACTGTAGTTGGACTGCCATGTTACATTGACATATTGCTCTTGGACAACATGAGTTTACTTCAACCTAGTTTATGCAAAGCTTTCTGAATCACCTAGACACGCTGAGTGATTACTCTCAGCACCACAATCGAATTCGGCCTAGCAATCCTCCAGCAATCGGAGAATATCCTCAATCCATATATTGTCTTTGCTGCTTATTCGCTGCCAGCTGGAAAAATTTCGTTCCATAACTGAATGGGGGTTTCCAAGGTGTGCCTGAAAGCGGTCCTCGTCGAGAAAAGTGGGACAATGTCAGCAGAATGACTGGATTGTTTCCCAATATTGCTGGGTGCACTCAAGATGCATCTGGAGATAGTAGCGCTTGTCCAGAAAACTGCAAAGAAGGAAAATTAGAGACTTCCCATAACCGCATTGGTCGAGTTAACATTGTTCAGATGGTGGCTGATACTGGGAAACCATTAACTTTCACTACTGCTTGGTTGTAGGCTAGATGGTATGTTGAATGCAAAATGGTGGTGAAACTGAGTAGTGTCTGAATATGCTGCAGAGAAGGGTAGCCACACTGATGCAGAGGATCAAATTGATTGGTGTGTTTCCAAAGCGTACTGTCATTGCACATGGCAGGTCAAGAAATGTCATAGGATGATCACACATTGTCTTCCGGTCATTGTGGTGAGCCACATAGTCTGGTGTGTGGCAACATATTCCCTGTCATTGTGGGTCATTTTTTTGTGGACAAGTGATGGGAAGAAAATAGTGATTATGTTATATTTGTTGTACAGTGTCCGGTGTCCTGTGTCCTGAATCTCTCTATTGACCTAAACTCACTGACTCTCTCGCTAAGTCTGATTGACACGTACACAAGAACTAAAGTGCATGCGGCTCCGCCATGCTCAACCCTAAACCAACCCATGTGATGACCGCACTCCAATCCGTCCCCACACTCCTCCAGGGCGGTATCACAACCGTAAGTACTAATCTCTCAAGAAAAACAAAGATAGAGCTTTGCCTGCAGCTCCTCCCAAACTATCAACCGTGCCTAGAGCTCCACCCAAACAATCAACCATGCCTGGAGCTCCTATCCTCTCGCTCGATATCTCTTTCTTCGGCTCCTCCGGCACCAAGAACTCTCGATAGAAGTGCTCATCAGCAGCATTCGGTGCTGTGTGTCGTCTGCTCTCTCTCGATCGATGCAGCTTTCCTGCAACCTTCACATCCAGCCAGAGTCACCCTCCAATCTGGCGTACAACGCCCACAAGACTTCCTCGACCTCGACCGTTATACTCTGCCGGCGCTTTGTCGTATATCTTGATTCCATAACCATTGACAGGGATAATTCGTAGTCTCCGATCCATAAGCTACCATTGTGACAGCAAGTTGTGTGCTCCTTCCACATGCAAGACATTTCTCACAACAACCTCATGTTTTCGGCCTCCTGGTAATCGAAGTCTCAGTCGTACAGCACCATGCCCGATGGCCTTGCCCGCTTTCCTGCCAGCAAAGTTACGAATCTCCCGCACTTCTCTCTTGGTATACTCCGTGTACCATTCGAACCTTTGTCGATCTCCGCAAATGTGAGAGGTGGTGGCACTGTCTAAGTACCAGCTCTCCTTCGATGGACTCTTTCAGTTCGTAACTGTCATCCAATAGTTCTCGATTGATGTCGTCGTCATGGCTGCAGCTGCGGCTGCGGCAGTCTCTGTCTGTGCTGCACTCTCCATTGGTGCTGCACTCTCCATTGGTGCCGTGCTTGGACAATACCGCGCAATGTGCCCCACCTTATGGCATCTGTAGCACTTTTGAGTATGCCTGCGGCAATGCTTCTCACTCTCCGAACTACAACCATCACTCTCACTGCTGCTATCACGGGACTTCCGGGACTTCCGAGTCTGCCTCTGTTTATCGCTCTTCATCTGCAACTTTGAGAACATGGCTGCGACCTCCGAATCGTCTTCCTGCTGTAACTGCGCTTCGTGGGCTTTCATCTTAGTGACAATCTCCTCCGATTTGTCGGCCAGGGTGTCGATTTCGTCGTACATCAACTGGGTGAAAAACCTCCAATCATCATCCTTTAGTAAACCCTGCATGAGGTAGTAGCTGTGCTCGCTCTTTGGCATCGTACCGGTCGAACTCTCCGCCCAGAGGTTGAAGTCATTCATATACCCCTGGATCTTCGATGTGTACTCCTGTACATTCTTGCAATTGCTCAACTTCACCGCTGACATTTTGTCTCGCAAAGCCCAAACATTCAGCTTCACCTTCGACTTGTAGTCCTCCTTCAGATGATCCCACAGCGCCTTTGCGTCTTTCTGAACCCCATACTTCTGCTGCAATGACCACTCCATCGCGAGGAGAATGGTTGACCGTGCGATTCCATGTTGCTTCTTCCATGCTTTAAACTCTGTCCCGTCCTTCGCGTCCGGTGCTTCCTCTGTACTGTCGACAATGCCAAGAACCTGCTTCCGCTCCAAGAGTATTTTGATTTCCAAACTCCAGCTCTTGTAGTCCGTCCCATCAAACTTCTTAATCGAGATCGCTGTCGATTCGGCCAGCTTGTTGTCCGTACACGTGTCGAGTCTGGCTGTCTGTACTCCTCCCAGACCGTGTCGATGATGCCGCAATTTCAGTCGAGTTCCTCAAATCAGCGAAGTGCTCGGGCTTATAACCTGTTGTACGGTTTCCGGTGTCCTGTGTCCTGAATCTCTCTATTGACCTAAACTCACTGACTCTCTCGCTAAGTGTAATTGACACGTTCACAAGAACTAAAGTGCGTGCGGCTCCGCCGCGCTCAACCCTAAACCAACCCACTTGATGACCGCACTCAAATCCATCCCCACAATATTGAACCAAGGTGTAATGTATAACAAATAGGAGTATTGTGGAGTAAATTGCTGGTAGCAGTGAACCTTGGCTGAATGAAGTCCATATATCATCCAGTATGATGTCATTGACAGTGGTATTGTACTATACCATTGATCCATGAAATCTGACAAAGAACGAGAAACCTCAAACATACCCATTCTACATTTCTTTTCGATATGATTCTACTGACTTACTGGGGTCTTCAACACATGCTCACCTGCATATGGTTCTGTAACCACAACAATTATTGATGAAAAATAATATCAAATCTCCAAGAACCTAATATGTTTGTAACTAGGATTCAAGGTAAGCATGACAGGGAATCATATATATAAGTTGTACCTATTCAATCTGCAACTTCATTTAATTGGAAGACTGCGGGATGGCAGAACCAGTGATGATATTATATTGAGTTCCTTGTCACAACTGTATTGATCTCCACAGGATCCACGCTGTAGTCAATTAGTAATGCTGAAGGTCGCATTCTACTACTATATGAGTTATCGATAATTATTGACCCTGTACTGAGCTAGCTATGAAACTCACCTACGCAAACGCTGAAGATGAACTGCCTTGATTATCTGCTACATCGAGATATATGTATTGGTATGACTTATCATGGCCTGATGATATCGTTTAAAGTGGATGGTGGTGATTGCACTAGCATTTGAGGAATTGTATTACAAGTAGATTGCAGTGAAGACAAAATAATCCTTCTCTTTTCTGCAAATAATTTCCAGCAGAAGATGTGTATACTTATTATAAGGAATCTAATATATATATGCTGGTTACTGAAGAAAACTGATCATAATGTGACTTTGTCTAATGCTACTGCTGCACTTAGTAGGGTGCAATGTAGCTGTGGACATGATATGCAACCTGAGTTAGCTTACTTGCAAAGAAATATCCCTGAGGTTGCAGACCATGTTGTACAGTGGCGTGAGCTGCAGATGTCGAGTGTGTGCGGCCGTATGCGAAGGTGTGTCCATTGTATCGTGTAACGAAACATGTCGCATTGACATAAGGTCAATAGATGACAAATGGTGCTAACTACATTAGAGGCAAGCTACATCATAATCCTTAGCATAGTGATATCCATACTTCCAATCAGCTCAACACTTCTCCAGAATGACTATCATGTCCATTTCAAACAAAGAACATTAAACAAAGAAGAAGAGGAGCCAATCAAACAATGTGGATTTCCTCAAAACAAATGTGCCCAATCAATTTAGTTTCCGACGGCATTCCCGATGCATTTTCCAGATCCGATACGATTTTCGAGATTATTCCCGGGACCATTTCAGATTCCATTATTGATTCTAATTCCGAGGCCAATCCCGGGCCCAATTCCGATCATTCACATTGCAGCACACTGCTTCAAGAAGGTGGGCTTCAGTAGTGGCTTGGTGAAGCAGTCGGCGAGCATCTCAGCAGTCAGTATGTAGCTCAAGTTGATCTCTCCATCTCTAGCCATATCTGCAACAAGATAGTACTTGGTCGCAATGTGTGCAACTGCTGTTCCGTGGTAGATTCTATTCGTGACACTCCCAATCACTGACTGTGAATCAGAGAACATGTGAGAATTCATTGGGATGCCAAGCTCGTTCAAGAGATGCAAGATCTGTGTGAGTCCGATGCAGCCTACTTCAAATGCATAGTATTTGGCATCGGTTGTGGACTGGGAAGTCCACTTCGGTTTTCTCTATCTCCAGTTGACCGCTCATTCCAAGGTGATGACCAGTCCACTTGTCGATTTATAGTCATCCGGACATCAAGCATAGTCTGAATCGACTTAACATCTAAGTGCACCTGCTCCTTCCCCTCTGAGTGTGCTTTCTCCAGGTGCTCCTCTGAGTGTTCCCCTGAGTGCTCCTCCGAAATGCAGTCACCAGTGTTTCGTGCCGTTGAGGTACCGAAACACAATCTCGATAGCTACCATATGTTCATTGCTGGGGTCGTGAATGTACCAGCTAAGAACTCCGATAGCATATGTGATATTGGGTCGAGTGGCAGCCATTGCATACATGGGGCTTTCAATAATCATTTGGTATGTGGTCGGATCACAGGTATCTTTGTCAGGCTTTCTCTTGTGAAGCTTTATCGCTATTGGCGTGGCAACTGGTCTGGACTCATCCATTCGGAACTTCGCCAAGATCGTCCTAATGTAGCTGTGCTGATGGATGTTGATCGTGTGAACCTCCCAATTTCATTCTATGTTCATGCCGAGATAGAACGAGACAGTTCCGAAATCATGCATCCTGAACCTCTTCTTCATCACATCCATGATACACCCAATCAAACCCCCGTGAGCAATGATAAGGAGATCCGGGGCGTACTGAATGACCGCAGCAACTATGTCTTGATCCTTATCATGCAGCAGGGACAGTCCTCTGTCGACATGTGATACCACGAACCCTATTGCTACCAGGAAGTCTTCAACGGTGCTATACTGAACGTGCGAAGACTGTTTCAGACCATAAAGAGACTTTGTCAACCGGAGTACCATCTTCCGCGAAGTCTTTCATCTTGCATCATTGTATCGGCTTCCATACTGGAGCAAACAAAAGTATCCCTGCAGTGGGTGCACATAGATCTCTTCTTCCAAGTCAACTCCCAAGAAAGCCATGCATATATCAATTTGATGAATCTTGAGATCCTACTTGGTGGTGATCGCGAGTGCCAACCTATTGTGGCCCAAGCCAGCAGTCAGTGCATACGTAGCCTGGTAGTCGATGCCTTCGATTTGGTGATTTCTTCCACAGACTAGTCTCGTCTTGAACCGCTGCACATTGCCTGCTCCATCGTGCTGGATCTTGTATACACAGTGACATGGCAAAGCCTTTCTCTCTTCCGGAAGCTCCAGGAAATCTCCAAAGACTTGATGCTGACCACTGGCATCGAACTGTTCTTTCATCGCCATATCCCATTGGTCGGCGAGCGGAGACTCCGTTGCTGCTTTGTAAGAGCTAGGATCGTCGATGCCATCCACCTGATTATCAGAGATTGGAGCTGCAGCGTAGATGGGATGTATATCCTCGAATTCCTCATCTTCGAGAGTCAACTGTGCAGACTCGGCCAACTGGTTCTTACCAGCGCAGTTCCGATGACTTCCTTCGGCAGGCGGCTTCCTTGTATCTCCAAGTGAAGTCTCAAGGGCAGCCAGGTCTGCTGACTTCTTCGTTGGATATAGAGGATCTGGAGGCGGATCGTTCTCCAATGGCTCCTCCATTTGACGTTCGGAACTGTCATCTCTGGTTGGCTGCTTTTCTGTGGGTTTGGACTTGTGGTTGACATCTCTGTAAAAGTGCTCGTTCACGATTGCTTTGTCTGCCGCATTCGGTGCTGTGTACCGCTTCCCTTCTCTGCATACCACATCTCGGAAGCGGTGAAGGGTCTTGCCCAATGGATCATATACGAAGTACTGGTTAGTTGATATACTGTACCCAGCAAATATGCCCAGAGTGCCTCTTGAATCCAGCTTCTTTCGTTTCTCTTTCGGAACGTGGACAAAGGCCAAGCATCCAAATACACGGAGATCCTTCAATGATGGCTTCCTCCCATGTGAGGCCTTGCACGGAGTCTTGCCAACTACCAATCGCGTCACAGTGCGGTTCTTGCGATACACTGCCTGTGAGACTACAAATGCCCGGCACTTCTTCAAAAGTCCAGCATTGTCCAACATGCATCATACTCGCTCCATGATCGTACGGTTCTTCCGTTGGACGACTGCATCAGACTGATGAGTGTAGGGCATAGTCGTTTCCGTTAGTATGCCCTCTGGTTTTAGGTATTCTGTGAATTGCTTGGAGGTATACTCACCCCCTCCATCAGTACGAAATCGCTTCACTTGATTGCCCAACTCCTTTTCTCTAAGAGCCTTCCATTGTTTGAATTTCTCTAGGGCTTCCGACATGTGCGTTAATATGTACTCATCTCTATGCCTCGTAGCATTGTCAATGAAGAGTGGCATATATTGATCTCCTCCAATGGCTGTTTCCAGCGGACCGCATATGTACTTATGCACAAGCTGCAAAGGATCTGTGGCATGGGAAGTTGTATTCGGAGTAAAGGGTTTTCTCGTCCATTTGCATTTGATACAACTCCTACCATTGCACTTGTTGGTACTTCTCGGAGTATCAGTGATTGTCGGCACGATCTCGAAAGCCTTCAGGACGTCGTGTGCCAAGATGAGGTGCCAGAACATCTGCTTCTCTGCGTCGTGCTAAGATTCATAACCAGTCATCTTTAGTGGCTGCAGGCAGCTGTCATTGATGTCAGTGTATTCAGTCGATTCCCAATGCAGAACTCGATCCAGAACGAACAGCCCATCAACCAGAGGTGTAGTGTCAATCAACGTGCCATGGCAATTGTTGAGGTTGAGACCGTAGTAATTTACCGGTTCGACTTTGATGTCCTTGTCCATTATCTGAGACTGTGAGATGAGACTGAACAATCGCAGCAAATGCACCACTTCGTGATGTATGATCGTTTCCCTCTTTCCATCTGGCCGAAGGCAAATTAACGTAACACTTCCATATTGGGATGCAAACGATGTGACCCCATTGTTTCCCTTCACCTTATTGGTAATGGGAGGATATTCGGTATCGGTGATGAACATTGATCGATGGCCAGAGATGTGAGTCTCGCATCTGCAATTGACGAACCAATCACTGGATAAAGCATTTCAGCTAGCCACCATCCAATAGTTCTCAATCAAAGCGGTGAGAGTCGAAGTAGCCGATGCTTCAGTTGATGCTTTTGCTGCAGTGTCGGCAGACTTTGGAGAATCGCCGTATTGCTGGCTCAAGCAGTTCTTGGTGATATGCCCTTGCCACTGGCAATGAAAGAACTTATGTGGATCCTTCTCTTTCTGATCGTCCTTATTATCTCTCTTATTCCTCCTGGGACTTTTGCCACCTTTACCGGCTTTGCCACCATTACCACCATTACCACCATTACCACCTTTGCCACCCTTCTTTGCAAAGAGCAGAGCTTCTGGAGCCAGCCCATTCTCTCTTTTGATTGCAGCTATGTTTCGACAAGCTTAGTGACGATCTCATCGGGCGTGGCGGTCATCGTGGCATGTTTGTCCATCATGAACTCCATAAAGACTTTCCACTCATCGTTCTCTGGGATTCCGCAAAGGAGGTAGATGATGTGTTCCTGCTCACTCATCTTGGCGATTGTCTATGCATTCGCATTGGTGTCGGCAGCATTGGTGTCATTGGTTGTTGGCACTGGGCAGAGATTGTAATCCTTGACTTTGCGATTGATCTGCAGTCCTGTAGCTTGAGGCTCCAAAGGTCTTCCCTAATGTCGAAGATATTGAGCTTCAACTTTGACTTGGAGGCTGATGTGAGCTTCTCCCAACGCGTCTTCGCATTCTCGACGACCATGTATTCCAATTGAATCCTCGGCTCCATGCCCAGCAGGATGGTCGATCTGGCAACACCATCACATTTCATCCCGTCTTTGAAAGCGGCCTTCACTATAGTGGTCAAGTTTACTGCTGGCTCTGCCAACTTGTTATCACATCCTTCGATGGCACTATACACTTGCTTATGCTCGAGAAGTAGGGCCATCTCGGTTGTTCATTGTGCACAGTTCATACCATTGAACATGGTAATTGTGATCGTTGTAGAACTCATCTTGCACGATCCTAATCTTGTGTCGCAATAGTCAGTTATGGTATTCGCTTAGACTGTATGTATTGGTGACTACCAGCAGTCGCCGTCAGAAGCACAGCAGGATGCAGGGTAACTGCTCAGCTTACGGAGCCGCGTCTCCATGATGATGTTGGCCTACACTCAACAAACGACAATGGAAGTATTGATTATTGGTTCGCATTTTCAACGCAAGGGCTCATAACTTGTTGTACCATGGCGTTCACTCAAGTAGTCGAGTGTGTACAGGTGTATGCGAAGGGGTGTCCATTTTACTGTGTAACGAGACAGGCCACATCGACATATGGTCAATCAATAAATAAAAGCGCTAACTACAAAAGATGCATGTTACGTCATAGTCCTTGGCATAGTGATATCTGTACTCTCAATCAGCCCAACAAACCAACCCTGACACCATAAATCATCACAGAAGCATAATCAATATTGTGCCGAATGTCTGTATACTGACCATTTCTGCACTAACATCCGCAATCCCCAAAAACAAGTTACACATAGTATTTGCAATATGACAGCATTTGACAAGAACTGACTGAAGGCTTACTCTAAACAATACCACTGAACAACAATGAATATTGGGCTTTCACCAGTTGAGACGGTACCACTTGCAGGTTATGATTGACCCAGGCCATCATGGTTTAACTTTAGTCAGTGTCCAGAATGCCAATACATTACTTAGTCAACTAATGATCTACTTATACACAACATACCTGATGCACCAGCAGCTGATGATATTCTGGATAATGAAACCATTCACTTCTAGATGCCTGACCTGACTTGTACCCCTGATTCAACTATGTCACAGGCTTCCCAGAAGGTTGTTGGACTGGAATATACTGGTGGGAAAGTGTAAGGAAATAAAACTGAATTGTACAGCAATTGTCGCAAGTACTCAGTGGTATGGCATCCATCATTGTCATTTCAGTTCATACATAACCTTCAACAGGGTTAAATATGGAGTCAACGAACGAAATGCTGTATTGATCATCATCTGAGGCATACATCGGATTACTGCACAATTGTGTTATTCCAGTGTACTGATACACTGCAAATGTTTCTCTCCACAGTCAATTGTGACCTCCGCAATATTCGTTGGAATGAAGATCATTTACCATTGTTCAGGATGTTTTACTAGAGTAATATTGTCCAATATTTGCAGCTCCTCTGAGTAAAACTCCCATGTCATGTGTATCTCAATGTTAAGCTGTTGAATCTTGCAGACTGGGAAGATACCCAAGTAAATGGGAAGATGAAAGCTGGTTATAGCTGATGGGATGTAGAGGATGACGTATCTGCCAGAGTTATGGTTGTGCCAGTTATATGTACATCCGACAAGTTTCACATGATAAAATTTTCTGGTTTTCATCCTCCCTGCTCACTTTGACTCACACTTGCTCATATTCAAGAAGATTTTCACCACTCACATTGACAGCAGACTGGAATTTGGTTGACGTGATCCCATGATGCATGAAGATTTTTAATTACGGTGATGTTGGATGACATAACACGATTCGAAGTGTGCTGCCTGCACTCTGGAATCTTGTAATAACTGATCCCAACTTCAAATGGGATTGTGCGGATGGACTCTAGAGTCAATGTTATTATCTTTTGGATACCTTGGTTAGAGATTATCCAGCACAAGTGTTGGTTGCGCCAGTTTAATATGGCTCATTTCCGATGGGCTAAGTTCCCAATTGTATGTCAATGGGACTTTAAACTTATAAACCACTTGATCACTCAAGATATCAGCATATTTACTTGGAGCATCAGGTCAAAACTAATATTGATGCTGTCCACTCTCTTCGTGTGCACCCAATCAGCAACCAGTTGGAGCAATATTCTCTTTGCAATGTGTATCAGTTTTGGCAGCCTGAAGAATTACATCAGCTGCTCCTGGGATTAGTTAAGAAGTCATTACACTGTCTGCTCAAACATCTGAAATCTTGATAAGTCAAGAATCTATGTGATACTTGACTTTCATTGGTACCATACTATCCATTCCTCCAGCCATTCTCTAAACCATTCGCTTTATTGTAAGCTGCAACTGGCTGGAAAAAGACATCCTGGGCATGACTGGAATACTGGCACAGGATCGCACTTCAATATTTAACTACTGAAATGATGATGGGAAATGTGCAGTGGACACTGCCTTTGAAAAACTGGTCCTGTGTGCAACCTGTGTATTCTGTGAACTGTGTCTACTTCTTAGCCAACAAAATCGCAAAGATTTTTCCCTTCAAGTACTAGATAATGTATACAAGCAATGTTATCAACGAAATGGTGCATTGTGGGGGCAATAATTGTTGAAGTCTGCGGAGACCAAACTGGACACAAAGTTGGCCACACCATCCCATCAGTATATGGAGTAAACATTTCATATGATTCTTTCAGCAGTGGAGGTCTATGTATAACTGGCTGATATGTTTAGTACATTAAAATGAAGGCAATTTCAGATACGTCTGAATAGAGCCTAACAAGCAGCTAGCAGATAGACAGATTCTAATTGACAGAAGGTAAATGATGAATTGTGGTATTAAATTCATGAGGTGATTGCTTTTAAAGAGTTGTGTTTCAAAACATTATTACAACATAATAAGCAACAACAATTGCCAAAACATGGGCCAGCTGCTACTGGTTGCAGAAGTACAGTCACCACAAGATGCAATCAAATTCCAACTGCCGCAGATCAAGCGATTGACAAGACAGGAAGTATGATATCTAACTAGCGCGCATATTATCAGATCCAGCTATCCAATGCTGAGATAGAAGCAACCACCTACAAGATTGCTAATATGGACTGCTGAGTTAATCAGCTGGAGAGAAGTACTCATATTGTCACAGTGAATGAGCAGATGAGGTTCAAGAAGGAAGATTCCATCTGCTGAATTGAGTTAGAAGCTTGGTGGTAGACTTTGAGCATTCAGGTGATCAAGATAACAATCCACATGCGCACATTGCACGCCAGATATGGCCAGATTCATCTTGAGTGCCACATATAATACTCATGTCAGCCATTGCATTCAGGAAATAATTTCAAGACAGATATTTCTGATTGGCTACATATCAGCAATGTGATAGAGGAATACCAATCTTCCAACCATTCAAGTACATTGGGCTGATCCTGTAGTATAATGACCTGTGTACCGGCATTGACTATATGGAGGAGACACTGCGGTATCTTGCGCTTTAAGGCTGGTATGATATTGCCTTGGCAAAACTCATAACCTGCAGTCCATGACTGATTAACAGCGAAAGACACACAGAGTCCATCTGGTATTTTTTTGGAATTGAATGAAACCACCATTATTCCACATTGGATCACAACATGTGCATGGCTTCAGAGAAATGCATGTTCGTGCAGTGTGCAGAAGTATGCAATCAACCTTACTCAGAGATGGAGAACTACATTTCACAATTCCCAACTTGGAATACCAATTGTTTACACAGAATGATGAAGAGTGGAGGCATGATGTTCGTGGACTAGCTCTTGGATGTGATCAGAATGCACTAATAGGTAGCATAAGTATCAATCTTCAGAATGCCCTGTTGTACTACCATCAGATATTTCACAGCCTACTTCTTCAGAGCAACTGGAACTGGATTGCAATGTACTATAAGGTAATGCCAACAAAGGGATTATGTCTAAATCTTAAAACAGCAGGGTCATGTGTACTAAAAGTGAGGAGAATGACTGTGATGACACCTTCCAAGGCCTATGTCATTCACTTCCTGTATCATACAGTGTCTGGACTCTACAAAATTGGATTCTCCATTCTCAGGAGTACCTGCCAGAAGGAAAAGCTACACTGCACTTTTTGACATGATTCAAAAAGACTCAACAATTGGAATTACATTCTTAAGCTGAATAATCTGAGGTAGTGATTCCAACATAGTTCAAAGATTAGCATGGTTTGGCTGGTTGTATTGGCAGGTGGTTGTCAAATTGACTGATAAAATTCATATGGTACCTGTCAGAGTAATGTTTCCTATGGCATGCTTGGTGCAACCGTATGTTGCATCTGATAGAATTGAGAGCCTATGCCTTGTGGATAATCATCTGGATTTTGATACCTACTGCACTGTGTATTAATTTGAATACCTGAATCAATGAGTGCAGAAGTCACATAGTTATGTACATTGCTCAGCTCAATTATGATATGATACATATCGCTTCTGGAGGGAATGACTTTAAGTTTGAGGTGTACTGTGTGAGTCTCAGGGACACAGTTACTAATCCAGATTGCTCCAAAATGGTCACATCTGAATTGTTTAGTATGGTAGTTTATTGAGGACAACTAAACACATCTGGATATTTTTGTGTTTTTATGCAAAAGTTCAAGAGAGTTGAGCAGTTTCAGACTTGTTTTCTCAGAGCATCTGATATGACATCTCATTAGGTTTGTCCTATTTGGGCAGATCTGGGAGTGCCCAGGAGAATAACTGTAGTTGATCACTGTTGCTGGGTTGTCCAGTTATGACTTCCAAACTATTGCACATTTTTCTGAAGAATTTGATTGTAGCAATGCAATCCCTATAGTTACTGGCGGTGTATGTTCTTTCTCATGTGTACTCTATTACCATGTGCATCTACATGAGTTATATGTATGAAACCTTTAGAAAGTTGTATAAGATTGGCCTATACAGGTAGAACTCATAACTTCGGCAATACTCAACTATATCTTCCCAACTACTACTCAACATATAATGTTGTGGGACAGAGTTCCTATAATGCACTGTTATTTCCCAGAGTTATAGTATTTTTAGGTGCAATTTTTAGGTGAAAAAGTTACTGAAATTTTCCCTGTGCCAAGAAATTGCCAAGTTTGTACGCAAAATTGCCTGTTTTGGCACAAATCAACCCTCAAAGCAAGAATATATCAAGTCTCAACAACACCAGCCACTAAGAGTGAATAACTTGTTGTTGTTGTTGTTGTGTATTCACACTATATACTACACTGTTACAAGAGAATGTCAGGACCAGATATCCCCGTCGCCTCCAGGCTAGCTGGCAACAAGGTGGTGGTCCCCTTCGCTGCCCTGTACATATGTTGTTACAGAGCTCAGCTACGGCTGATTGCTCAATCTCCAGCAATCACAATATTGAATTATTTTTATTGGTACATTGTATCTGCGCAAGTTCTGAGTTCTACTATATCAATTCACATTGTGACTACATGTAACTCTAGTGTAATACTATCTCAAATAATTAGAAATGGCATTTGAGTGCTAGGAGGCTGGATTGGCATGACTTGACTGGATATCAACAGCTTCAATTTTGCTGTATTAGAAAAAAGTTGTATTGTGTGATGCAATCATGAACAATTTTGTCCAGGTATCGAATATTTAGAAATAGATCTAGATAGATCATATATACCTCAATATGATGTACCAAATTTTTTTGTTATTGTGGAACATAAGTTTCTAACCAGGATTGATATGATGGATGAAATCAGAAGTAATTGTGGGACCTAGAACTTCAAAGACCTCTGCAGTAAAAACACTGCACCAGATTAGTGATTGTCTGCAGAACTGCACCAAGGTTTCAACTGCTCCAAATGTCTCCTACTGTACAGTCGAGATGATTCCACAGTTTCAAATGCAGAGTAATGTTTAAAAGGAATTGCGTAGCATCTTGAACACACTCTGATATTTGCTTGTGTATTTCTGGTGCACCTCGGGAAGCTTTCCAAATATGTGAATTGACATTGCCAATCTTATAGGGGGCCTGGAAGTATCTGATATAACTTAGGACAACTGGTGGGGCATAACGAGTATCTGGGAGATGTGAATATGGCCTCTGAACCATGTTACATTCTGCTAATAGAGGTATTACACAGAGTCTATTCATGCCAAGAAATACTCTCAGAGAGAGGTATAATTTTGTTACAAATTGGTCTTTGATTAGAGTTGTAGCTTCCCATGAACAATGGCAATATCTGTTCAATACAGCAAACAAATTGGGTTTCAGATTGAGAAAACATGACAACAATCATTATCAGATGGTGCAATAAACTAGTGTTGAGTGAAGTGTGGTGGTGGTCAGTATGAAATGTTAGTTAAGGAGAATTTAGAAGAGTTGTACTGGGATTGACAGATACTCTAGCTATCAATGGTAAAGGCAAATCAACAATTACTCAATTCAACCACCTGAATACATCTGTGGCAGTTCAAGTTTTGTTCAATGACAGTCATCAGAGAGCTATTGTATAGTGGATAAGTCATTTTGTAAATTTGATGCTCAGTATTGGACTTTCACTGCATTAGACAACAATTTACCCTTTTGTCGCACACAATATTTCGCCAATATTCACTATGTACTTATCTGTAGTTTAGTCACAGTTGTAATTCTAATATAGGCACAACTAAATTCAATACAATACTGAAAGATTACCTGGCAGTGGATATACAGATAGTATGCCCACCAGAAAACTTACTAATGTTTACTGATGATGCTATGTATCACTCAGAATATTCTAAGCATTCTACCCTGTGAAGCAGTTGTCATTTGAGAATTTTGACCTCCAAGTTCCTGTGAAATACATTGACTTCAAATATCTTTTTGTAACATTGAATGATATAATTAAGTATTGTTGAAAGTTAATGTATCCACAAGTCATTTAATGTACAGAATTCTACTCTTTACAGGATGTTCATAGTTGAAGCTTGTGAATAGGGTGTGGAAGATCAGACTGCCATATGCCATTGGCAGTAGATATTTGGTGAATTCAAGTCTGCGGTACATATATCCTAGCTGATTGTCTCCAAGCATCAGCGGTAGGACTTCTTCGGATAGTATCAGAATTAGTCTATTTCTGTGCCAGCAACACTTTAGGACTATGTAATATCTTTCCACAGTATACCAGACTTGGAAGTTGATTCTCCTGTGGGTGATTGACATGGTCTTTATAAATAACATAATACAAAGTACATGTTCCAGAACCATCAATTTGATATTAATTAGTCTTTATATTACTGTATTTCTTATCCTGCTTTTTAAAATAATCATATTTAAATATTATTGCTATCACCAACGCAAGGTACATTACAACAGAATACCTGTCATACTAGTGAGAAATCATTATAACTAACCATATTCTTCTATGAAATTTTTGATTTATGGTAAATATCTCAATTCATAAGTGGACTAGAAATTTTTAATTGCTGTCACCTAGGTTCAATCAGAGAGCAGCAATATTCCATGAAGTGATGAAAGAGTGGGATATTTGAGTGTCAAAATATTTCACTCAAGATTGAAAAATTATATAGTATAATATTAGTCAGAAAAATTGGTTCAAAAAGTTGGCACTAGATTGAGATTGATGCAACTTAAGATAGACCTAAAAGTTGTAAAAGTAAGAAAATGTCTAATATATATATATATATTGAAGATACCTGATATTAGTTCAAATTGAGAAATAGAAGAATATACTGGAATTGGAAGATTTTTGATACCCAGCATGAATTATAAGCATTACTTACAAAGTGTGCTATTGAATCAGCTGATTAATAGCATACAGGCCACACCTGGTGCGGAACATCAGCAAAATGAAAATCAGTCGAGAAGCAACACACAATCCTCCCAGACACACCGGGTGACCTGACCAGTGCTTTGAAGTATATCTTGATGCTCCCAGGCCCCACTGTAGCAGAGCAATGTGCTCTCAGATGCTGCAAAAACATTCACAGGTGCTCCTGAAAGCACCGGCAGTTATGGAGGTGGATTCAGGATGCTATGAGATCCGACGTATGGAATTGTCAGATGTTGGAGCTACTGCGACCTCTGTGCAGATCTGCACGAAACCTCAAAACAGCTGAGACTGCTGCACTGCTCTGCGGAACACTTCGAGAGCAGCTGGGACAGCTGTGCTGCACTGCAACAGACTTGGTGCCGTATTCTCACAGCAGTGGGTCATAAATAACCACAAGGTATTTGGTCTGATCCTATTTGTCTTTGGTATACTCACAAGATTTGCTACATTATAAAATAGCACACATTTTTCACCCCACTGTGTATATACACACATACAGTCAATCTGGTAGCAGATCGTAGTCGAGCATAATTAGAGGAATACCTGAACTCGCCCATTGAGAGAACTTTAAGATGTACCACTTGGAGGCCATTGTGCTAAATCAATGGAGCTAGGTGTCATGGGTTCCGAAGTCAAGAGACGGAACAAGAGAAGGAATGAAAAGAAGGATATATCATACAACAGTTATAAAATAGTAGTTGTATGGAAAAATACAGACGGTTAGCGGGCTGTTGATTAAGCACAGAAAGGAAAAGGGGTATATAAAAGAACCAAGAATTTAATGTTGATAGGGGATCATCGAAGGAGATGCTAAGCCCGTACTATCAGCATTACTGAAGGAATTCTATATGAGAGCGATAGAGGATCATCGAAGGCGATGGTAAGCCTGTACTATCGTAATCATGAAAGAGAATCACACTTGTGATGTGAAGGATAACTATGAAGTCTACTTTTTAAGACGAAGCATTGTTGGGACACCAATCTTAGAGAAGGGGGTGATGTTAGGGGTTCTCTCCTAGCAGTGTAGTGGTTCGGTAAAACCTCACGGTTATCACCATGCGGTGTGCCTTTTACTGGGGGCATGCTAATCACGTCTCGATTGGGCAAGCAAGAAGGCTTGGCGGATTCATTAAAAGCAAAGTGCTGCAGCAGCTGATTTGATGATGCAACACTTCCACCAGATCGAAAGGACTCAGTCCTGCCGAGCGAGTGTTCTCAACCAGATTCATTCTCAGATACTATGTGGTTGTAATGATTACACGGCAGTCGTGCTAGTACAGGGCTCCCTGGTTTTCTTAGTTGGATGCAGGGCACGTCCGGGTTAATGAACACCTGAGCACTTATGACTGAGGGATTATGGCGTTGGTGATATGCCAAAAGCGGACATCCGGCATTGAGTTGAGGAGTTGGTTCTGCAATGTTTAATCAGTGGCATTTGCCTTTTGATTAACGCGCATACAATCTACGTTGCCATAGCATGTGGGTATGACTATGAAGCAATTGACGTGTCTTCCTGTTACATGGAGCAGGCGTTCCAACTACCGATCGCCGATGAAATGCATATGTCTAAGTTGAAGTTATGGTCTGGTTATTAGCCAATATGATACGTGTCTCATATGGGGATGCGCGAGCACATCCGTCAGGCGCAAGAAAATAAGACGCAAGGATATCTACCGGGCATCACCAATAAGTCCCTCAGAGAAGTGGCTATCATTTAGGAATTTAATCATAGCGATGTGTCAAGGACTTTGGGCCGAAGGTAGTAGGGCACAAGCTATAAAGAGATCACATTGTTCCGGCAATGGAAAGGACAAGCTCGAACAGCGAGAGAAAAAACGATACCTACCAGCGGAGATATATCCTTATTTATTATTGCGTTTTTATGATACCTATACCTATTATATCTATATCTAGAATCTATTAGCTTTGTGTAGCGGCAGCCCCGCACCATTGTTATCCCAAACAGCTTATGACGATAACCTTCGAGAACGACGACGACGTCATAATATACGGCCTCGAGAAAATTATTGCATATGCCAGAAGAACTCAGCAGATCTTCGTGGCCCAGTGCGTTTGGTGGCTAGCTTCCATTTTAAGATTGGAGCAAGGATTGATCGTATGTATCGATAACCTTCGGAAAGCATCCAGTGAAGCGTCAGCCGAAATTTCAGGATCAGGAGTGTCCTTAACGCCTCGGGACATTCGGGAAGATTTAAGGAAACGTACCGAATTGTCTCCGGCTTTATCTAAGGACCTTAGGATCAATTCCAACCAGCAAGAGAAGAGATTTTCTCCTACGTCCCGGGATCTTCAAGAAGATCCGAGATCCTATATCGGAACCGATAATATACATCCAGATAGGATTCAGCAAGTTAGGAATGAGTCTCCTGACCTAGAAGAAGAGTACGATTCAGTGCCGGATCAGCTGTCCCGTGTTCTCAAGGAAGCAGGACAGTTCTTATCGTTATCCAGGAAGGATAGGAAGGCATTTAATAAGAAGAAGGCGAAGGATCAGTTATCACGGACGCGATCAGGGAAGATCCTTGCCAGACCATTAAACGATAAGCAAAGAAAGTATCTGCAGTCGATCCCTAAGGATACGATAGTGGAATACGTTGCAAATAGGAAATAGGATCTACGGCCGTGAACCTAGGTACTTACTCAGTATCGGCGGATACATAGTAGAGTTACTTAGGGTATACACCCCTGTAACACTAGGACACAGAGAGCCCACCATCAAGACTCCTGCACACCTCTCATGACATCGAAACAGCATTCACCAGATAGAGTGGTTCTGGTTCAAGTTGCGTACGAATTGGGTGAGAAGATATAATACTACATAGCATTGAGTATCCACCAAATCTCGGACAGAGCGAGTGAGGACAAAAGTTGGGAAAGATGGAGCTTGAATTTTCATTATATGATAAAATGAAATGGAAATGGGATGATGTCTATCTAATCCAGGGTCCAGCAAATATATACTCCCAATTACCACATCCTCCTGCGTTACCCCTATATCTCTGTACCAGCACCATTGCTCCTGACAGATGTACATGGAGGCTGTGATCGTGTGAGTTTGGAGATGCACTTGGAGGCTGTAATCAAGCGACTTTGGAGATGCACTTGGAGGCGGTGATCATGCGAACCTGGATGCTGTAACCATGCATGTTGAGAGATCTACATGGAGGCAGTGATTGGGCGAGTTTGAAGATGCACTTGGAGGCCGTGATTAAGCAAGTGTGGAGGAGTACATTGAGGCTGTCAATCTGGAGGCGGTAGTTCTGGAGGTAGGCAGGATGGGAGTTGAGACTCTATTTATTGGTTACCCTATAATTGTGGGAAAATAGACAATTGAGTACAAGATGGTCTGCCGAGAGATAAGACTGGCTGGTAGGGGAAGATGATTAATCTTAGAATCATACATTACGCAATGTATACAGTACTGAATCTATGCAGTACTCGGTAAATGCTGTACTCGGTGTAAACTGTACTCAGTGTATGTTGTACATGGTGTATGCTTTACTCGATGAATGCTGTACTCGGTGCAAGCTGTACCTAGTGTATGCAGTACATGCTGTATGCTGTACTCAGAGTATGCTGTACTCGGAGTATGCTGTACTCGGAGTATGCTGTACTCGGAGTATGCTGTACTCGGAGTATGCTGTACTCGGAGTATGCTGTACTCGGAGTATGCTGTACTCGGAGTATGCTGTACTGGGTGTATGCTGCACATGGTGTATGCTGTAATCGGTGTATGCTGTAATTGGTTTATGCTGTACTCAGTGTATGCTGTACTTGATGTATGCTGTACTCGGTATATGCTGTACTCAGTGTAAGCTGTACCCGGTGTATGCTGTACTCATTGTTAACTTCTGATCATGGCCTGGAGAGATTGAGAGCGATGACTTAACTTCGCATTGTTAGATGATGGTACAGTTGAGAACGAGAAAGAGAGCGAGGAGAGGTGATGGGGGAAGTTATAACGATATACTGAGACATACGAGAATTTGGGTGCGAGTGAATTAAGAATACAAGATACATCAGGTATGAGTTCTGATCCAGCCTGTAATATCACTAATAAGAGGTCTTCCAACCGAATCAGGCAAGTTGAACCTCTGATTTCTCCTATCCGCTCAGATCCTCCACAGTATTCTCTTCCCATCCTCAGTCTCTCTTGTTCTCGTCCACCACACTCCCATTGTTGCACCACACAAAGTTATGTCATCTCTCTCCATCTCTCTATGTCATGATCATGAGTGGACACCGAGTACAGCATACACCCAGTACAGCAGACACCCAGTTCAGCATTCACCCAGTATAGCATCCACCGAAAATAGTTTCTCATCCCTTGATTTCCATGATTACAAGTCAACCCCTGAATGTTGCTTCGGCTTCCGGTATGCCTCCCTATACATTCTATTGCCAACACCCAGCTCTCCATCAGAGCTCAGAGGTAAAGTCAGGTTCTCACATACCCACAGTTGCGAGTTTACTAACTGATGAACAGTATATCAGCAGCTGGCGTGCAATCCAGCACCCGCCTGTAAGAAGTCCTCCGAACTCACTTGATTACTGCCTCCAAATTCGCACGATCGTGGTGTCCAAGTGCATCTTCACATTCCCTCTATCATGGCCTCGGAGTGCATCTCTTAGTTTACTTCATCACAGTCTTCAAACATACTTGATTCCGGCCTCCAATCTCACACAATCATGGCCTCCCATGTACAACTTCAAACTCGCTCCATCACAGCCTCCAAGTTTGCACGCTCATGGCCTCCAAGTGCATCTCCCAACACACTCAATCACAGCCTCCAAGTGCATATCTAAGCTCACTCAATTGTCATCTTCAGGTGCACCTCATATTGCTCTCATGCACGGCCTGGAGGTAGTCCAGATATACCATGTGTAGATTGGTAGCTATATAGATACATAGATGAGAATACACACTGAATACTTGAGTTTTAATAACCATGGTACAATCAGTAGTAGCTATGATTTCATTCCACACCAGCAGCATTCATAAAGACAATGGGTTTTCCAGACTGCTCTACTGTGATTCTTGGTGCTCCCAGACTGGTTGCAGACTCTGTCAGACTCGGTGCCAGTGCTCCCAGGCTTGTTGCTGGCACTCCCAGGAGGTAAGAGGTGCACGCTATGTTCTCTTAGGCGCTCCAAGATGTTCCCACACCTATCACAGTCACTCCCTTGGTACTCCTGTACCTGTCATCAGAAATCCCAGTTACTCTGATGGCTAGCCAGAATGCCCTCCCAGGGTCTAAAACTCTGCTGAAATTGATGCATCTTAGTTTTCACTCCACATCCTCTCAGACACTCCTTGAGGCTTCCAGTGACTAACATAGATTTTGCTGATGAAAATACTAATTAATATTACAGGATGATTTCCTCTGTATTGAATTACTCCAGATTTAGTCCATGTAGATAATTGTCAAGTATTGGAGACTACTGTGTAGCATCTCATAGTTACTGTACATAGGAAATCCAAGAACACAATATCATCAAACATTATTACAGGTACTGCATGACCTATAAGATAGCCCTTATGGTTTGTTCAGAATAGTATTTACATATTGAGTTGTATATTGGACTTACGTATTGGAAGAATAAACTGATTTGTGCGAATTCCGTTTGTTTGGAATTCTGTTGCTATGCTCGCTGTTTTGAAACTATTCTTATTGATATACCTTCAGTATAGCAATTCTGCGGTATGGGATCTGTTGCGCAGAATTGCCCAGACATAATCAATGGAAACGATAGTATATGTACAGTTGCATTTATGACATGAATCGTCAAAATGACAGCTAATATTGAACATCACAATGGCGATAATCCTATGGCAGTCTTGACTTTTGAACCAAGATTGGATTAAAATATCAGCTGAAACAGAGCAAGATATGCAGCTTACACCTAAATTTCACATATCTTAGATATTCTATATTTGAAAGTATGACAAAGCTACTATCCATAGTTGACTAGCATTCACTTAGAAGTTTAATATAATGCTGAATATAAGTAACGGAAGTCTTCCTGGTATAGTATAAGCTGGTCAATAGCAGAGTGGGCAAGATTGAGAAATGAGAAATATGTATAAACATCAATAACAGATTAATAATCGATACCAGTTGGCTAAAGTAGATATTAATATACAAATATACATTCTGGATATAATAAGTACTACGAAACCTTGGTTATTCAGAATCTATGATATTTTTGAACTTCCAGTCTTAGCCAGCAATGATGTGACAACCTCAATTATTTTCTAAGCCAGATATGTTCATGGCATATATTATTATATAGCAGTTGAACTAGGTATTACTAAGACATTTTGGATATCCACTGTGATTAGACACCTGTCTGTTGAATATCCCAAAATGTGAGTCTCCAACTATACATGATACTCTAGTGCATCTGATTGTCACATTATTAGATTATCTTCAACATTTGAAGGTCTATCCCATCTTCAAATTTCTGGTGTACTTTGAATACTGTATTGGGTAATACTTTATATAGCAGTCTCCAATTATGTATATTCCACTAGTTTCCATTATTATAATATCAGCAGAGGCTGGAGTTTGCATTTGCAGACACCATATAGGGAAATTAATACAATGTTGAAATTAATCAATAGATTTTGGAAAGGTTTGCAACAACTCATTCTGATCTGTGTGAAGGGTAGTACTTTTCTCCACCAGCCATGTTCGACTAGTACAATAATCACAGCTTCAAATAAATCGCTTCAGGTGGAATCATTGTAGTTTACAATGCATTACTGATTAGACATCAGTATTCAGTTGGGGATTGTGTTCAATATCTAGAGTAGCTTTGAATGTTTACTTTTGATATGTCAGTAACTATTCATAAAATTGTGGCAGTATACTATTTTGAAATGTGTCTCTAGATTTCAATGAACTGGTTATCAAAGAATATACAACATTACCGAGATCTCACTCCATACTGTGTCCATTTTCTGATAGTTGCGTAACATAATTCTAATCCACTATCTGAGTTTACTATGTCACTCAGTGTGCAATATTGGGGTAACATATTAATCCATATAGTATATTCATGTGGGCCACTCCAAACTGTTGATGGTGATCACTTACTGATATATTGTAGCCACCATAAACTGAAACTGATAGACCTAGGTGGGAGACTCTGATTTGCCCCAGCAGAATAACATTAGAACATATCTGGTGCTGTTCAGTCTGCACTCTAATCATCTGTATATATGCCGCATAGTTTCCAGTATTGGGATTAAAAATCATACTACTCACTGTGGGTATAGATAATAATGCAGTGGAATTCAATGAATCTGGGAGTCTGAACTGCATTTCTGTGCAATAATTTTTGCCTATTTCTCAAAAAGTTCCCAAATAGCCACATTATTAACAATAGTACATTAACCACCCCATCCATTAATAAAAATGCCCCCAGAGTCAGTAATAATGAGCCACTTTATATTTAAGAGGTGTATCCGGAGAGGTATTTTCAAATCTCTTCTGTTAATGAATAAGTTGCTTATATAATGCAACATCCAGGTCTTATTCAGAATTCAATAGATGTTAATTGAATTGTATTGTCCATAATATATCTTGTAGTAATCAAATGATCAGAGAAAATACCCTCCAATTGTGCTGCTATTTATTCTGCCACTATATCAAATCATCTATCCAAGTCTCAATATTAATAAATCATTTATATGAAGTCATCTATCCACTCTCCAGATATCTGATGTATTCCGTAAAATTTTTGTTTGCATTTGAATTTGTATTATAGTTTATTCTTCTTTCATTTATTTAACATCCAGTAAATGTACATTGTTCCTTAGCATATAAACTTGTAGTTCCTTTTAGCACATTACAATTCTTATAGATTTCTGATTATTCAACCATTTGCAATTTGTATTGTTTACTATTATACATTGTATTGAACTATATCATTATTGGTTTGAATGTCATTCATTAATTTTTCCACGACTGCATGTAGTATCCCCACAGCGTACATGTTCATCAGAGTATAATTCACTTGACTATGAGGATAATTTCAATAAAAATATATCACCTGGTAATATCGATTGAATAGTGACTAGAATTTCAAGATTGCCCTAACTTATACGATAGATTTATATCTACACATAATTCCAGTTTCCCATCTAATACAGCTTTTCTGGTTGTTCAAGTGACCAGTATTAACAATGACAACACTCTATAAGTGGTGGGATATATTGCCATGCCATAAATATTTCATTGTAAATATAAGGTATTGTATATAGTGAGGTGGATATTGCATTAGTTCTTCCATGTATTATTACCTGTATTCAGATTAATACAGCTGACAATTTCATTCCAAGTATCCATAATATTTACTACCTTTACATGTAGTATATAAGTTATCATAATAATGACAGTTTAAATTGTATCTGCCACTTAGAGTATACTAATATCAATGATCAGTTTGTAGGCAGATATAGATAATGTATTTCTTTGTGGTTATGCTCTCTGAATCTCTAAATGGTAAGATGGTCCTGCATTTATTGTTCTAATAGAAAATTAACACTTTGTTCTCCAATATTGCTGGAATAATCTTTTTCAGATAAATTCGCTTATGTGTAATCTGTCTTCCCCAATTGTACTGTCATCAACAACTGTATGACAATGATGTTAGATGTTTCTTTCATGCTTGAGCAACCACAACTAATCTAAAGATCTTCTGTTAACTTATTATATTATTTATCAATATACCAGATATCTCTAAGTACCACATCCATCTACCCCATATGAACTATATTGCCCCAGCTCAATGCAGTGGAGATTTGGTTTCTGGCAACCTCCTGTTGAATACATGTTTCCAGATACTCAGTAAGCCTCTATTTAGTCAGTTCGGAAGAAATTCCAATGCTTTAGGATTTAAATTGGATAGTATAACTTATATCCATTGTATTTGTGGTGAGAAAACCACCACAACCTGAATCTGTATATACTTCATTGATGTTCTGCTTTGATTGCTGCAGTTGCTTAAACACTTACCTGGTACATTACGTAGTAAGCTGTTGAATTTCAATAATCATAATCATGTTGAGATCAGTTTGGCAAATGGGCTAATATCTCAGTACTTCCAGTATATAATATAATGTGAGATACCATCCAGGCAGATATAGCAATGAATCATTCTATGTTGAATGTAATGAATTCAATGCCTTCAATCAAAACTTACATTAATGCTAATGCTATCCTCATTCACATTTTCCTCCTTATTCACCAATCTATTATACTTTGAAATATTCCATGCTTATTTATAATTATTTCAGATTATTGATTATAGCTACAATGGGAGTATTCAAGATGACCTGTACAATTCTCCTGAGTGGGCCTAGAATACTAATGTCCATAATCCACTACCATTATTCACACAAATAAAATGAAACTGATTAGTAGGTGTAGCAAAAAGATATGTGTCCATAAATAGTTGTGCATGACCTGTCCATATATCCAGCTATTTGCAATTTACCTAGATGTTTATGTGTTGATATACACCAGATTGTATTCTTTTGATGCTAAGATACACTGCTATGTTGCTGTCAGTGAAAATGGCCAGATTTGAAATCTATTCATGAGAAGGAATATAATATGCTCTTCGTTGATAGTATCATCTTGATATACAGCTTCGAGTTAGTTTCCATGAATATGAGTCATATAGCTATCAATTTGTGCCAATCAGATTCCAACTGACAAAGATGTACTTGACAACTGAGAATGGGTACTTTAGACTATATTAGACAGATAATCTATTATGTTTATTGCTTGCTATCAGTTGCTATGTATTTCTAGATTTCTTGCTTTGGAAATCTTAATTTCCGTTTTCTTCTAAAATATCTTTACTAACTATCTCAATATTTAGTCTGAATAGTCTAAATATTCAAATTACAACCTGTCCTCATAAGTCTCTACAATATGGTCTACCCAACTGTTTCTGTGCAGGGGTTTATATATTCGCTATGTTACATACTTCTGTTAACTGCAGCTACTCCAATACTTTTTCTGATGAAATACAGCCATTTCTTCTATCTTTCGCTGATTGTATGTAGAGATGTTTGGTAGTTCAATTCTGTGGTGAAATTGATTGCACAGACATACACTTTGTTTCAGACTGATTGGTATATTATTTCCCATGAAACCAAGATTTGATAAATGGTTACTCTTGTTATCTTACTTATATGTTGTGAGAAATACCATTATGATGTATATGGAAAAACATACTGCATAGTAAATCTTAACCAAGACCAAAGACTATTTGTCTACCTGTATACACTAGCTGACATTGAACCTATCACCTGGCATTTAATCCATATTCTTGTACACTGGCTATTGTTATATAAGTCTTTATTGTTATACTTTACATCACAGTATGCTAAAATTCACCTGCAATACTCCACCCTTCTACTAAACACTGTTAAGGAAGAAAACAATCAAATCAACCTGATGTGTAACTTGGAATTCCCATAGTTGCCTCATTACAAACCATCACAAGAAGTGATCAGGAAAGGACTACTACTATTCCCTCATGATTGCCATCCATATAAACAAAGAAATGTTTCTTTCCACAAGACAATTCAAACAACCTCATATCAGAACATGAATTTATCTCCCATTGACTTTCAAATGACATTCAATTAAAATCAATCAATTGGTTCTGTAAATATACCAGCATGGTGGGCTTCAGCAGGTCTATATAACTAGTCCACTATGACTCAAGGATGGCGACACACTTGCTGTTGAGAGTCAACCTGGCAGTCAGACTTCACATTCAAGACTAGTGTTACCCACAAGTCTGGGAAACCTTCCAGCTGTGCCGGTTCAGACTGCAAAAACAGATCTGTTTGGACAACTGATAATAACAGTTCTGGACAGGGGCTTCGCATGTGGGTCAGAGTGAAAACCTAACTCTTGCTAAATTGACAGTGCTGGTTGTCAATACAATCAAACTGTGATTTTGGGTATGGTATGATTGATATCTTGCAATACATCTAAATTAGAACAGTTGCCATTAGGTCACTGAGTAGAACCATCTGTAGCTTCATACAATGCTTCTGTTTTTGCTGTTTGATACAGCTAAACTATCAAAATCCCTTATTCAACATCGAATGAATTCTGTTTCCACATTTTGCAGTTTGCGATAGCGATTAATTTGGAATCTGTGTTTTTCCATTTCTATATTGTATTTTTATATATAAAGGTGGTCAATAGTTCTATTATGAGCTCAAGGATCCACACAATGTCTTGATTACTCAATATGCAAGACCAGCAACTTTTGACACTCCGTTGACACTCATTTGCATAGTGGGCTGACATTTATGTCAAGCACTGTGTTGGCTGAATAGGCTGCCATTACTTCGTATGAGAATAATAACTACATAGAGAAACTTTGATTACCCAAGATGCCAGACTAAAAATCGTTGATGCTCTATTGATTCTCATTTTCAGGGTGGCGCAGGGAGCGTGTCCTATTGTTTTGGCCTCTAAAGGAGACCAATACCTCATTTATGGATGGCTGCAACCAATCGCCAGTTAGATTACCCAAGATGCAAAGCCAAACATTGTTCACATTCCGTTGGTGTTCATTTTCAGAATAAGACAATGACATTGTAACTATCTCTGTTGGCTGTGCAGGCTGCAAATATGTCGGCTATGGATAACAGTGACCAAATTAATCTTCAATTACCATACTTACAAGACCAAGAATCGTTGGCACTCTGTTGACACTCATTCCAATGTTCATTCCATTCAATATCTGCTGCCATCGATAATTGTATTTGTACCTAGTTGAAGGTATTGGTTGTCTTTCTGGCTGATAGTTACTCGGCTGTTTGGCAAAGCCAAGCCTAGTGATATTCTTGCACTGGTTGCTTTTATTCTGTTGAAATTTATACATCTTGCCAAGGGATTCATTTTGCCTGCTATACATATGTTTATTATCCAATAATCACATGCGACTGCTCACAATTCTCTCATATTGTTGCTTTACATGATATTCTTGGTCAAATGACCTGTACAGCCTGGAGAAAATAAATTGACGCATTCTGTCTTAGTATATCTTGTTCCCCTTAGTCCTCCTTGTTTCGGTTAATTTGACCATCATCAACACCATTTCTGCTGGTGTCTATGACCTCCATGATGGCCCAATCACTCCTAGGAATACTGTCTATGGCTCAAACATGCTGCTGCTGTGAGCTTTCCGAATACTCGACACCTTATTCTAGCTCTATATCAGATTCATCATCTGCCTCCCAGCCATCAACACACTGACTTGGAGTATGAAAGTAACCATTCCAGTTAGGCCAATTTTCGGTATCCAAAACTCATTCAGGTGCACTATGCTCATCACCTTCCGCCGGATGACGGTCAATTGTTTTGATTCTGTGTACATTTTATAACTATAGTTTATCCTCCAGGGAGATCATTTGCAGCCAATGCAGCTGCCTTAGGTGATCGTTCCGACAATTTGAATCCAGCCCCAGTATCATGCTGAAAATTTGTCTAGGATGCTTTGACTATGTCTTTGGTATCAGAAATGTAGCCAACGGCTGTCATTTGCTTGTTTAGAGCCTGACATTTCTGCTGTATGGCACAGATGTTTTGGCTGCCCTGCCACATCTCCAATCAGTCATGGACCTCGGGTATTCCATGAAATTTTACTCCTCCTCCTCTCTCTTCATTTCCAAGTTGTTTTCAGTGTTTCTCGTATTCAATGGTGTGTGATCTCCTACCAATATCCTGGTATGGGCTCGTGCAAACTGCCTTTCGATGACAGTGCCATGATAGGTCTCACCTGTGGTCTTCGACTGTTGCTAGCCGATGACATCTCACTGACTGCAAATACTGGCCTGGAGTCCAACACCAGGTAGTATAATACCAAATATGTCGGGTACCACGTTATAGAGTTTGGCGTATTTTCGGTGAATTTCATCTTGTTGATGGCAGCAATGGGTACTAGCCTGTATCCCACAGCGTGCTGCAACTCTCCATGAAATTGGGGAGGAAATCATTTAGCTTTGGATTAATTTGCTCCCAGTTGTGTGGTAATTCAGGCTGTGAATTCCAATAGAGCATTGCAAATATCAATAAGCATGCTGCATGATGACTTTGATCGGGCGTCATTTCAGCAATACATTTTGGTGGTAAGTATTCTTCATTATCTATGAACATATCATAATAATCATCACCAGAATGACCAGATATAGAGGCCATTGTGGAGGGGAAGTGATAGTTGCTTGGTATGTTTCTGGGTTCAATGACCTGCAAACATCTGTGTTTGGCACAATACTCATTCTCCACATACTTCAGAAATTCCTCTTTGTATTTGGTAGCATAAGAAGTCTTGTCCTCAGGATCAATATGATCCATTCCCTTCTCCCAATGCCTCAACAGTCGTAACTTCTGGAACAGATCAAAATTGTTTGCTGAACAGGGCAACATACTGCTCATTGGAGTAACATCAGCATAATATTTGAACAGCTTCTGTCAGGCAAACTTCATGGCGAAGTATAAGTCTTTCTTTCAGTAAATCTTCTTCTTAGCTACAGCTTCCATAACACTATACCTATGACAAAACCTGTCATTAACAACAGTGATTAAGCAATGAAGTCTAACCATATACTTCTTCGGCATCCACCAGGTCAAGTAGCAGCATGGCCTTTGACGTTCCATGATGTAGTTGACAACAGTCGATTCGTTCTGTGATGTAAAGAGTGGCTAGTAATCGCTGTATTCGGGTTTCTTGAGCCACTTGCAGGGGAATTCTCATAATTGGTTGGCTTGCCCAACCGACTGCACTGTTGAATTCTACTGTGTCCTCACATCCACAATTGGTAGTACCACAAGTAGTACTTTGGCGATTTGACAGTGAATGGACTCGTTTCAACGACCAGGTGTCAGTGTAATCAATACAGCTAGCAGTCCATGCTACATTGAGGTCAGTTTCAAGAGTTTCAGAATGATTTGAAGTGTATACTTTCTTGATAATCATTGCTAATCCTGATCTTATGGCTGACACCTTGATAATTCTAGCATTTCCCTCTGTTCGAAGTCTTTGACTCTTGCAAATGTCTATGCTTTCACTCACACCAAATTGCTGATTGTGCTAATGGGCATCCCAAGATTTGGTGCAGCCTGACACACTGAGTCTCTTTATGAATGCCCCTAATGCAAGTAGCATAATGTGCTTCATAAGTGGGATGCAGTTTCACGATGCTGGCCACTGGATTCAGGGGGCCCGAAGCGTTGATTCTAATTCGTGAGTCATTTAGCAATTTGAGGAAGTGTTATGAGTAATAATTCCAAGTAAATGGCCATCAGTTAGCTTAAAATGATCTTATACTTCCTTAAACTGGAGGGCTAGTCTTGCTCCAGTATGTTGACCCTTGACCTAACATCCTTGATTAGCTTCCACAATAGGAAGAGAATAGCCTACGCATCTCATTTAAACGATGTTATACTTCTCGCAATGCCTAATATCGATCCATACTGTTTGCAATAACTGATATTATGCGGAATTGGTTTGTTGATGTCCACCCATCTGAAGCATATCCTGCATGATTTCTTGATGGCTATTACTGCTTCATTGCATCGATTGTCACTGAGTATGCCCTCCGGTACATGTTGCTTATAGTGCTGGAGGACAGTAGCACTAACTTGTTTCACAATGCACTATATGACCATCATACCTCTAGGTTTGAAATAGTATCCCATGGGATATAAATCGAAACAAATACCATCATGAGATCGCAATGCCAGATGTCTTGGTCAAATTCCGCATTTACAAAGTTCTTAGCATCCAGTTTGAAGTGTTTTGTCAGTCAGTTCAGTTAATATGCATAAAACCTAAATGGCCAAATTGAACTTCCATTGCATACTTACAATGCTAATTCCTCGACTTCATTACATCTTCAGTATGAATACAGCTGGTTTATCGACCATTAAATTACTAGATGCAGTAACTTCTGATACTGTAAATTCTTTTGACTTTGCGATGTACGCTTTGGCCAGCAAGTGTATACACATTGAGTCGGTCCAAAGTTGTGATGGACAGTGATATACTTGAGAACATACAATACATGAGTTGCCTGGGCTGCTAGTCTCCCCCATTCTGCAGTGTGAATGGAATTGCCATGGAGTCACATGTCAAGAATTATTCGAAGCAATAAATCACTTGGAGCCAATATTGACAATAGCCCACCAACTATCAAAGATGAGATGTCAAGTAAGGTCGCTCCAATCACGGATAAAGAAACATTCAATTTTGGATAATAGTCTAACCTCTAGCAACAAGGAATATAAAGATTTTACATCCAACATGGCTGTGGGCATGTTATATCTGCCTAATTGGACTTCAGAGGTTGCCACAAATTGCGTGAGAGTAAAGCAGAAAGCTGGTTCTGAAATTTAATCTATAGAGCTACAAGTGAGAAAAACGTTGGACATATGAGACAGTGAACGGATAATTGTGAGGATGTATACAAAGGTGTATTGCAAAGAGCAGCCATTACACACTGAATGTAGAAACGATACAATGCAGCCCGTTGCTGTGTAGCATACTGAGCCCTCAAAATAACTGTGTACTCTCCATCAACACTTATTTTTAGGAGATAGTAGTGATATCATCACTAGCATATTTCCTCTTCAAGGCGGCTAGTACATTGATTATACCTTAACATCATTGCACAGTCCATTGTTTATCCAACATGCAAGACCAACAATTGTTGACTCTCCGTTGACGATCACTTCTTCTGAGGTGTTCGCAATATTCTAACTGATGATTGTTCCCATACAGGACCCCAATACTGCGATTGTGGGGTACTGCTGTTGCATAGCTCTGAATTTTCCGAGATGGAAGAACAAAAAATGTTGATGCTTCATTGACAACCAATTCCAAGATGGGGCAAGGAGCATGTCACATGACTTGTTACAGATAAAGCCAGTCAATATTTCATCTTCCAAAGGATGTGACAATACCGCCTTTTCATTGCCGTATGGGTAAGCGAAAAATCATTGACACTCCCTTGACACTAACTTTTAAGACATACTAAGAGTCATTGCATGTTCAACATTTGAGCGCCAAATGCATACAGTCATTGTTAACAGCGAAAACATTGTGTCAATGCTTCACCATTTTTTTCTAAAAGCTTTGAAGCCTCAAAATGTCTGATACCCTGCTGTATAAGTTGTCTGACAGATGAAAGAGGTGAGCCCATCATGTTTCACCACTTTCGGCCACTAATTTATGGCTCATGAATTGATCCACAAGTTACCAACATATATATGCTATATAATACCTTCTATATGTGATATTCTGCATGTAGACTGCTGCAAGCTATATACTACCTATCATATACCACCAGCCTCTGCCTGCTATATGCACTCTACCTCTAGGTGAGCAATATTCTGGATTGAGTAAACAGCAGCAGTCACAAAAGCATAGACATAGGTAGTCTTTGAAGTAACTGTCATATCGAGTGCGTACTTGAAAGTATATCACCAACCTGGTAGGGAGTGCACCATGGATGGATATTGGGAATGTCCTTGGGAGAAGATATGCAAGAATACTGTAGAATGTACTGAAGAGAATACTTGGAAGCAGCTCGATGGTATACTAGAGGAGTGTCCCAGATGGTTTAGTTAGATATATATTGACAGCTTACTTGGGTTCATAAAATCAAGCTGGCAGGGAGTATACCATTGAGTATGATTTAGAGCATGCTTGACAGCATGCACAACATTGTACTCGGAAGTACATAGAAGGATACTTGAAGATATACTAAGATGTATATCTCACAGTTTACTCTAAGATATACCCTGGGGCATCATTAGAGCTTACTTATAACCACACTGTCAGGCAGACTGAGACTGTACCATCACATGCAATCTGGAGTTTACTTCATAGTATACATGGAAGTATATATTAAATAATATTTGCCATTGTAGTTTCAAGTTTGTTGTACATTGCATGATGTATAGTATCCAGTATACAAAATTGCATCTGTATTACAGTCATCTAGTTAATGTACAGGTCAATTGGATTGCTGACTCAGTGATATCTTCTATATACAATGCTGATTGCACATTGCCATTATTATATATAGTCTATTAATAATAGTTACTAACATCTCAATCTGGCATTGAATACAAGGCAATTAAATGGTAGATACCATATAGCTCATTCCAGAATATATATAATTACTCTTTACAGCTATCCATAAATTTTCCAACTATATAAATGTAATCTCTATAATAAAAATGGATACTATTTACTGGGGTAAAATACCCATCATAATATTATTTTGTTCAGTAAGTGGAATGTTACTTTATAGTGTCCATAGTATTTCTCAATAATTGTATACTTGTACAAAAGGTACATTGAATGTTAGTTGTGATCAAGAGAAATAAAAATGTGATAGTGTCTAGAAATATCACCAACAAAAATTCTAATTACTTTGAGTAAGCTATGGATTTCAACTATACTCATCAATCTCTAATACAGTTATACTGAATATATTTTCAAAACTGCCACTCTATTTGTATTTGCTATAGCATTAACCATAAGTTGAACAAGGTTTAATCTGAGTTACAGCCATCGGAATCCCAATTACAGCCAATTTGACCTAATCACTTTCTTTAAATTTAAACATGTAATTTTATCTCACTTGCTTAACTTTTTATGCAACCTCATTTTCCTTCACTCTATACTTGTCTATCCATTTAAATTCGGTATAAACCTGTAGTATTGAAATTTTTACCAAATTGATCAGATTTTAACCCTGTTAATCTGTGAACCTTTGGGTGCAGTAAAGTCTCCAGGCTCTCTCTCACCTTCCTTACCCCTGCCACACTATTCTCTTTTTATCACTTCCACTTTCATCTTAGTGCATTAGTGCATTCCAGTATAGTTTTTGAAGCCTGATTCGAGGCCAATTAGGTGGCTTCTTTGAGTTTTGCTTCGACTTCGGTTGCGGCATTTAGGACGAGGTGCAGCGAGAGACTTGGACCGCGAACTCGTCGTTGATATGCTTGCACGGTGGCCCGTGCAACCATTTCACAAAACTTTTGATCCATGACTGTAATTATAATGGATAGAAGTGCGGTTATTACCATACTGTAGATAGAATAGATATTAGTGAGATTTGACATTCAATTTTCAGGACTCGAACACATCACCGTTGATAACTTAAACCAAGAATCATCCAAATTCAAAACAGGAATGAGAGGTAGTGGATATGGTGTTACAGATTAAGTTCAATTTTTTTTAAAATGGTATGTGAAAGACAGCCGCAAGTGGCTGAATATTGAATGATTACAACAACCCAATGCCAATTAGGAGATAATAACCTTACTCCCTATGAAACCTGTGAATAAACCTAACATCTGTTTTACAATCACCCTGGTTCTGAAACCTACTCTCTTGCGCGGACTCACATTGCTGCGCCCATCTGTTGGTCCATCTTACTCATGTAAAGTTCAATATGAGAGCTGAGCCGGTCATACTCAGCTTTGGCAAGGTCGACTTCCTCTTCAAGAGTCGCCTTCAAGTCGGCCATCTAGGAGAACACCTCTTAATTACGGTTCCCAAGTAAGACCGAATTTCGAACTGAGTACCTCTTTCTGTTTGATGTCGATCCTCGTGTTCTTCCTATCAATCTCCCGGCACGTTCGAGCTCTCTCCTCAGATAGTGTAATGTACTCTACCTTCAATGCCTCCATTTCGCGTTTGGCAGTCTCACGTCTGGATACTGCCTGCTCTCTGGCTCGTGCAAGCTTTTCTTCGGCGTTTTTAAGTGTTCGTAGGAGGCGCTAAAAACTTTGTCAGATTACAATTCCTGGTAATTGGGATCGGACAATACATCTTCCTTTCGTTCGATTTCCTTCACTTCATTTTCCTTTTGATGTAGGCTCTCTTGATGTCGTTGTAATTTGCGACCATGCTCCTCCTGTTTAGACAATACTTTCTGACACTCCTCCATGAGCTTAATGCATGAAGAAACATCTGCCTCGACAACTGCAAAACTGTCAGTGGATGTCTGCAGTGCACGGACATGTCGTTCGGCGATGTCAACCGCCTCTCTTTCTTTCAAGAGTGATTTGCCCAAATCGACGATGACGTGTTGAAGTTGATCCGGCGAATCAACGATGTAAGGTTGTAGCTTGTTACACTCCCTTTGATTCGACTCAATGAGGTATTGAGTATCCTGCAAGGAGCTGATCAAGGCTTTCTTCTCCCCCTTGACTTTCTCGACTTCATTCACAATGGCAGTCTGCTTCTTTTTAAAGTTCCTCAGATCACCCGTTAAAGTTTGGTTCATTTTTCGGGCTATTTCAATAGCTGGTTCCTCCCGCTCACGCCGAGACTTCAGATCCTGCGCTCGTCTCGCAAGTTCGTCATTCTCGTACACCAATCGTTCAATTGCCTCTCTCGTTTGTTCGCCCCTCGAAACGAGTCCATCGGTGAGATCCATCCGTCCTGCTCGAAATCTGAGGAAGTTGATAACGTTTGAAAGAATATGCTTCAACCTGACTGATTCTGGCTTCAGAATATCATTAAACGAAAAGTTGCGCACTCCACATTCCATCATGAGTTTGGTCAAGGAACAATAGAATGCCATCAGAATCGCAGCTTCTTGATATGGCTCAGGGAATTCCTGCTGATGACTCGCCGCCCGGATGATAGGTTCGACGGAATCTTTTTGCACGCCCATGAGCTCGGTGACGAACTTTTCAAACAGGTACTGGACCTTGGGTGGGGTGGGATTCTTGAGATCATCGGCGTAGAACTGGATTCCTAACTCGGAAAGGCATGCAATAATATCGTTGGCTTCCTGCAGGGCGGAAAACGAGTTAATAACAGGTCTTCATCTGAGGAAAAGAGAATTAGTCCTACAAGAGACAAATCATGTTCCGTCTGCTTCTGCTTCTGTTGATGCTTCTTACTCATGACAGATCCTGGAGTCTTCGCATTCGGTTGCGACGAACGGAAGTTGTTGCTCTGACGAGAGTTGTACGCCATATCGAGAGTAATGGCAATAGAGTTACGACTGGGAATTCGGCTTCTTCGGGGTGCTCTTGCTGTGCGATGTGGTAGTTATGGTAAAGTGCTGTTCTGACCCATTCGTGGAATCCCCCATGGTACCACCATTCGTCGACCCATGAATAGGACAGGTGAAATAACACGCAAATTAAAAAATAGCTTCACTTGTAAATTAAGTACTACTGGATATTTCTTTTACCAGTCCATTGGCTTTGCTTCACTTCTACATAATAATTTTTTATAAGCTGATTTGTTTGTTTTGCTGCTATATATTATTAGCAAGTTTACACGCTTTGCTGTACTGTGATACATTTCTTTCACAAGTCTATTTGCTTCACTTCACTTTAATATATCTCTATTTTCTCATAAGCCTATTTGCTTTGCTTTACAGCTTTATATCTCAGTTGTAAATTTACCGGCTTTTCTACACTGCTATATGTTACTGTTACAATTCCATTTACTATACTGAACTGCCATTGATATTGTTTACCCATCATTTTGCTTTGCATTGCATCAAAATATCTCTGGTATTTTGTAAGTCCATTTGCTTTACTTCACTTTTAGATAGCAAGTTTTGTAAATTACTTGGTTTTAATTTGCAGGTAAATAAATAAATAATATACTGACTTTAATTTACTAATACTTTCTTATTAACTATATAGGTAACTTTATCTAAACAGCAACTCAAGTTAAATGCAATTAGGTTCCAGTAATAGTAAAGTATTAATAGAAAAGATTTGAATAACAGGAAATTATTTTGGGTGCTTTGTTATGTTACTAACTTTACCTGCGATTGTATTAGATTACAAAGTGTACCATCAAATAGTATACTGCCATGACGCAATTATATATATAAGTTACAATTCTCAATTTTCACAATTTCAATTTAGGTTAACTAACAGATGTAGTATCTGTGAACTAATTTATTCTGATATAGCCAGCTATTAACAACTAATTCCAATAGTATTAGTGAAGAAATATCTATACTTATAAGATTGACATATAGCAGGAATGCTTTTGAATAAAGTTTGCAAAATAATAAGTGGAAATAGTAAAACAAAATATAATCAGTGAAACAGTAAATAGTTGAAGTAGTTATATTTGGTAATAATTGAAATAGTTTTTGATTTATTCTAAAAATCTTTCAATATAATCAAACAATTCAAATTCAACACAATATATAACTGGTAGATAGTACAATATGAATATGTTTTCAATTTCTAGATAGTAGGAAAAGAAAGAAATATATAACTTCAATAAAGTTTAATATCAGCTAAATTTAGTATACATACTGTTATTAAATTATCTAATATATATTATATTGAATATTAAATAGTAAGTAGCATATCGTAGTAATGGTATTTAAAAATTAATTACATTCTACATATGGTATCAACATACAAATTACATAACCAGCCCTGTGCAAATAGTAGTTGCATTCAATATCGGAAATTTTGGATTTCAATTTCCATAATTATCTTTGTGATTATCCATACAATCTCACAATTGTATTACTGTTGTAGTGGAAAAATTAGATTTTTATCACTATCACTAGTGTTGGAAGATTAGAGAGATCAAAGTGACAAAGATATAACAAAGGTGAACAAAATGATACAAAGTATATATCTTTGGTGGACAGCTGGGTATATACAGTGTATATTAATATATATCAGAATCCAAATCTTCTTTTTAATAGCTGTTGGTCACATTTTCTCAAATTGGGATTTTGTAAATCTCAATAATTTTTATGGTTTCTTATGGTGAGGTATTCTATTAATCTCTCTACAGCTATTTTCACTCCACAAGTCAGTACAACTCTCTCTTAGAGAAATCTCTTTGGATGCCCAGAGGAATAAGATGGACTATTGATAATAGGGTCTCTGCATTCTAGCTCTGCTTTATTCCAATGTAGAGAGTCCCAACAGAGATTCAAGTTAGTAAAGTGGACAGCAGAGTGGTGGGAAACGTCCAAATGCATATATAGTCAAATATAAGAGAAGCTGCTAATGAAAAATATCTATCTGACAAGTTGAGTGAACTCCAAAAGAAGGAATAATACTTCCATAGGCAGTACTGACAATATCAGAATGGAGTACAGGGTGTAGTAGAGCAGGAAATGTCGATACTAACAAACATAAGAGTGCCGACAATCTAATTCAATAAAAATCAAAAACAATCTACAGAGTAAGTACTTTAATCAATAGAGAAAGTATTGTCTCTGACCTTGCAGGCAGATTGAACACATTTCAAATAAGCTACATATGTATAAACAGGAAGTACACAGAGAAAAACACAATTTCATTACACCAGAAGGATAGTGACTGATCTTGCAGAAGTAGTAAACTCTGTACACAGATAGTAACCACCTATCTGAACAACAAATATCATGGCAAGAATAATACTATACCCTTGTTATGAATTATTCAGACATGAAATAATACACAGCAAGAGGAGAAATAACATTTGTACGATTACACAGATTGCCAATGATAATATTGTAAGATATGGGAAGGTAATAGAGAATATAATGCAAGAAATAGATATCCTACCCTAAAGGTTATAGAGGAGATTGTCAGAGGTGATGAGATTGCAGAAGGAAGTAAATGACGGAATGGGTTCACCTCAAATAGACTACTCATTAACCCCAATGTCCCATTTGCAAAAACTTAGACACTAACAATTCAGGATCCATTTTCCATTATTACCAAATTGCAACCTAGGCTTTTGTTTGAACTCCAAACTGCAACTGCAGAACCAGCCCAAGAAGCAACTCACCATATGTGATCTGCTTCCACCATGGATGTTCCCAGTGGCCATTCCAGTTCTTCCAGTATGAAGCTCTATAGCAATTTCAGAATTTGTACTGATACTATGTAAAAGTGTAAACACAACTACAGAAAATGCATTCAGTACTTGACACTTGCCATAGCAAAGGCTGGGAGGCAAATACCCCTTCTGGAAACCTGGCCTATCTAGTGTATAGTGGAGGGGATGATGCCAAGACCAACAAAGAATATCAAATCTATTATCTCATACAGATACATATCTGGTGACTGAAATGTAAATGTAACTTTTCTACACTCACAGTAAGAAAGAATCCGGCAGATAATGAAGTTAACAAATTCATATTTGGGCAAATACTGCAAGTCAAAAACAAAGTTTAACAATACCTCCTACAATGATGAGAAACAAGTGAATACATATAAATTATCATGCTTGGAACAGCTCTGCAAAGGTTAGCCACAATATTGGAAGACAGTCTGAAAGTATGTATTCAAATCTAGTACACCATCATCCACATTATGATCAACTGTATAGCATTGGGCAAGTTTTCAAAGCTGGCATTGCTCATTTGAGCCTTCCAAGGAATTGGTGGGCAGTGGTGGTAATGAAACCACAACTCAATTTAAGAGTTCTATTGATTTTCAAATACAAGCTGCTGTGGAAGTAAATCTCTTCCCAATACTGCAACATGTATGCCATTGCCCTTCTGGACCCGAAAGGTGCATATGCATTACTGGGAGTATCTCCTTACCAGGATTCAGCTGCAGCTTAGATTCTATGAATCCTGGTAGTGGTAAATATAGAAGATATGTCTCACCAAGAAATCCCAGTACCCAGGCAAGCCAACATGAATATGCCTACTGCTCAAGCTGATAACAGTGTTTACAAGGAACTTGGTATTATGATACTGTCGATGAAGATCTTAACCACTCAGAAAAGCAATCACAATCAGCTATGATACTTACACTACATGACAGCTAGTGCATGGGCGATCCAAGCTGCGGATCTGTTACAGCCTCAAAGAATAGAGACAGATTTTATCTTCCATGGAGTGGATTCTAACTATTAGGTTTAACACCAGCATGGTTCAATACCTGGTGCAAATTATCATGAAAAAGTATTCATTGTCACATTTAGTTCTGATGTACCCACAAATGTAAAGTAAAGTATGGTCCATTTTGAAGAATGTGGATAATATATCAGTAGTGCACAAAGAGTATATGGGGAAGAGATATGTCGTAATCCATTGGAAAGGAGATTTCCATTGATGGAAGTATATCCCCAGAAAGTGGCCAGAAATGCACAGCAGAGAGGTGAACTGGACATTACAGTAGCTTTATAGTCTTTTTAACTACATTGTATTGGTAATTCTCAGTAGTTTCCAAAGGCCAGCAGTCTAGTAACTGTTTGTTGCTTGAGAGTAATAGAATATCTGGCTGAAGTTGACATGATATACTCCAGTTGATCTGCAGGTATAGAAGATGATAGATAGGATAATAGAGACAACATTAAGAAAATGAGTCATAAGAAGAAGGAGGAACAAGAGGAGCAAGAGAAGAGCAGATTAGAAGGTAAGGAAACGACAATGGAGAAGAGAAGATAGGAATATTTAGACAAGGAAGAGAGGGAAAAAAGGTGGGCACTTGTGTAAACCCAGAAAGAATAGACTAGTATGGATGAGAGAAGGAAGAGAATTAACAAGATAATCAGGGGAGAGGCTTGGCAGAAATGCTTTGAGAACAAGACTTCAGATATTTCAATAAGTACTAGAAATTATAAACAGCAAACTATCAGGAAAGTGGTGGCATTCAGCAAACAGCTAGCCTGTGTAGAGAAATTGAATACTTGTCTCCAAAGACTGTGTAGGTTCCAAATTTATCATGAAGGAGACTGCCAGCCCGATATAATACTAACTATGATTTCTTACAAAGTAGCCAATTGATTTATTCTATTCTGACTTATCAGGTGAGAAATACCATCAAATTGACCTTTCAACTACTACTAACTGCTAATGCAGTTTCATTTCTCAACAAGAAACAAGTTGTAATACAAACACCAGCCACTCCAATGAAGGTTAGAATCACTGTCATATCCACCATTTGCAGCCTGAAAGATTATATTCCATTTAAACAATTCCAGTACATGAATGTTGTACCTTGCATTCTCTAACGGATGTATCAGTACAAGCTTTCTGTAGTGATTGATTATTGGGCTAAGTGGTGATTGGTGAGATTGGAGATGGCTAGAAAGTTTAACTTGAGGTCGAAACATGCCAACTATACAATTAACAATGTTGAATGTGATTTGTCACAATTAATTCAGTTAGTAGATTCTGTATCTGTCGTTATCAATTATTTCAAAATTTGCAATGCTCTCTTGCTATCAGAATTTGAATCAGCTCTGGCAATCCTTGACCATACTTGGGAGAAGTATTGTGAAATCTATGAAGGTAATATTGATAATGGTAGTTGCAAAATAACCAACTTCTCTATCTGTGGAACACAGCAGATAAATATTATTCGCAACTGGCCAGGGTATTGAACAGAGAGATACTTCAGTTGGTTGAGAAACTAATATTTCTACTCATGATCATGGTGACAAGGAAGCATATGGCCCAGCATACTGAAGAGTGAGGGTTAAAGATTTATGAGTGAAAAGTACAGCATTCAAATGGTGAAAAGGAAAAGCAGAGATAATTGATAGAGGGGGGTGTTTGCATGTGGGATGAAAGGTTGATACAGAATAAAAGAAAAGGGGTCATGTGAGAAGGTAGAAAAACAGAAAGTGAGGGAATAGGGGCTTTCAGAGGATAAGCTACCTGATGGAAAGAGGCATAAATAGTGAACACCAAGGGAAACAGGAAGAAACAGCAGGAAGCCGAAAGTTGGGTAGAAGTATGATAAAATCGAATGATAAGTGGAAGCTAAGACTTTGGGAAGGAGTATGCGGACAAATAGATGTGAATTCATGAGTTTTGCATAGATTTTGAAAATTGTCATTGTATTGCAAATTACTCAAATACAACAAATTGCCTTATAGTTTACATTGGTGAATTTCAACCCTAATCATAGCAGTAATGTGGTGTGGGTGAGTATAGATGACAATTATAGTGAAACAATGTGAGGCCTGTTACCATGTCAGATGAAAGGTCCCAAAATGTCACATATGACTGTAGAGAAAGAGCGGTTCCTCAGATCTTTCCAGTTACACATTCATGGCAATAATTGTGTTTCTCCAAGGTCTGTTAAAGAATATCATTTGAATGGGAATTACTGCAGAGTGTATGTCAGTTTTTATTGCAGAACATATTGTAGACAACAAAGAAAGAAGCCCTTCAGAGTGTGGTAGCATATGGAATATATGCCTATTTTAAATATCTGATAACCTGGAAATATTCAAGATATAGGAACAATCACACCTATTGAACAAGGTTGGACCAGATTGGAAGAGATAGAAGCATTATGAATTCCAAATACCGCAGCCTAAGTCTCATGTGGATAATGGAATCATTTAGGAGAGGGTGTGAAAAAGGTCAGTCAAGGAAGGCAACGATTCGGAATAGAAATGCTTTTAAATCAGTACTGAGAAGGAATGGAATATAACTCATGATTTTTAATCGTGTTGGAATAAATGTGCACAAAATGGAAATGATGAAAATATACTACCATATTGAGGAGAGTTCAAGAGGTATAAAAGAATTCAGATATCTTCCGTAATTGACCTTTGATATTTTTTCGTCCAAGTTGTGTATTGCAAGAATTGCCAGGAATACAAGGTATTTTAGAGTTCTCAGTTTGTGTATCAGCTGACCGGACTGGTACAGAGAGCTACAATTGCTATATTAGAATTTATTGGAGAATATTAAAACATACTGATGGCCAAGCATTGATGAACAGTGTAAATTGTTGGCATGGGATTTGGCCCAGTGGCTTCCCAAGTGTTTGGTGCTGGCGGGCTCGGGCATGAATCCGGTGGCTTATGGCCCCCATTGGCCTTGCCTGCCCCCACCAGCCTCACTTGCCCCCATGCTGAGGAGTAGGGCTAGCCCCGGCAGTGATGCCCGGCATTGGTCTCCGGATGTGATACTCGGCTTCGCCGATTATGCGCTCTCCTTTCCCATATATATTCGCCTGTCTTTCTCTCTCTCTTTACTCTTGAGACAATCACTTTTGTATGATAGTCAATTCAATATCTCTATTCGTACTCGATTGATCTCAACAGGTTATGAGCCCGGTGCTGAGGTGAACTCGATGCCTACTATTAGTATTTGTTACTGCCTCTCCTCTGCCCCTGTTCCAGTGGATCGAGCCAACATCTCTCTGTGTTTATCGTTTCTCCTCTGCCTGGTGGTGCATTGGACTGAATCGACGCCTAGTAGTAGTGCCTCTCCCATTGTTCAACCTCCGCCCCTCTATTTGTAAACCTCTTTATGGTCTCGTATTTTGACCTTGACCTTTTGGAGCCTGCCACTTTGAGTTCTGTTGGAATCGATGCCTACTATTAGTATTTGTTACTGCCTCTCCTCTGCCCCTGTTCCAGTGGATCGAGTCGACATCTATTAGTCCTTGTTCATCTTTTCTCCTCTGCCTTGTGTTGCATTGGACTGAATCGATGCCTAATAGCAGTATTTTTATCATTTCCGAAACTCCGCTGCCTCCGAAAGCATCAAGCATGGTCCATGAGCATTGGGTTGACTGCGTGTCCCCTCTTTGGGTTGACTGCGTGTCCCCTACATTGTTTGAGTCGACTGCGTGTCCTCTACGTTCCTTGGGCTGTCTTCACGCCCCTACTATCTTGCGTCGGCTGTGTCGACTACCACTCCTTGTGCTGACACCCTGTCAACTACCTCTCCTCCCACTGATTGCACATCAACTACACCTGGAAGCCTCGAGCACCTCCGATGTCTTGAGTACCGTGCAACCTCGAACAGCGTGTCTACCATCCCTCTTCGTATTGCCTACTCCACCTTCTACCATCGGTGTGTCGACGATTCGTTCGTGTCAACCACCTCTCCTCGCGTCGACTATATCTTGACGTCAGCTACTGCATATATCAAGATCCTTTGGAACTAAAGTGTGCTATTGAAAATATCTACGATGAGTACGGGTTATGGACCGCAGATACTTGGGCGATGACGGCCGACGCACAGTTATGCGATTCGAAACAGTGGACCTCAAGAGACCGGCGGTGGCAATTGTTGCCATGCATCCACAAAGCCTAGACTCCTCATGGCAAGGATAGGAAGCTCTACTGTGAGCTGTACATTGCGTACCTTCGACCCTGCAAACGGATGACAACAGCGATGACTTTCAGAATGTGTACATGGATTTTTAACTTAAAGAGTTTGTGAAGGATCTGTCTTGGGTAGATTGTTTTGGATATCGAATTTGGGCAGGACTTTGTTGGATTTGTATGTTTACTTTGGATTTGGTCTCCAGGGAGTGTTTCTTTGTTAGGGTTCAGGTCTTTCTCTATCCTTTCTTTCTCTTTTGTCAATAGGTTATTTGGGACTTAGAGGATTTCAAGGCCTTCGTTTGTTTTCTCTTCTCTTCTGCCCTTTCTAATTGGTTTGTCCACTTTGTTTGGAACGCCTTGGGCCAAAGGGGGAGTGTTGGCACAGGATTTGGCCCGGTGGCTTCCCAAGTGTTTGGTGCTGGCAGGCTCGGGCATGAGGCCAGTGGCTTATGGCCCCCATTGGCCTCGCCTGCCCCCACCAGCCTCGCTTGCCCACACCAGCCTCGCCTGCCCCCATGCTGAGGAGGAGGGCTTGCCCCGGGAGTGATGCCCGGCATTGGTCTCCGGATGTGATACTCGGCTTTGCCGAGTATGCTCTCTCTTTTCACATATATATTCGCCTGTCTTTCTCTCTCTCTTTACTCTTTACACAATCAATTTTGTACGATAGTCAATTCAATATCTCTATTCGTACTCAATTGATCTCAACATAAATACTTCTCAAAGATATCAGAGTACAGAGTTCAGAGAGTATACTTTGAGAAGAAGCGAAAGTTGGACAGCTTGGAGTTTGAAGGTTTCAAATGAAATATATTCTAATACTAATAACTGTAGTTGCAATTTTGGAAAGAGCAAGTGTTAGCAACGGTTCCAAATCTGCTGTTCGGTGTCTGGTCCGGGTTGCTATCGAACTGGAACTGTTGCGATGGGTTGTACTTCATCAAAAAATGGAACCTCACTGAACCCTCACTGTCTTGGCCAGTTCCACAGTTTCCCGAAATGTTGCACCTTTGGAGGTACAGGTATACCTCTGGGATTACACTGGATCACTCAATAATCCTGATATGGATACTTGATCCGGAATCACCAATTGTCACTCGGATTTCCGTGTTGGATCTACCTTCCAGATTAGTTCAACAATCAGTTACATCTCCATTATCTGACCTTTATCTCAATACGTCAACAACAGCGATCCTGCCAAGTGCAAGCAAGATGTGTATCAGCTTAAGCTGAGTAATGGTTGTAGGATCTCTATTGTTAATTGTCACTTCTTATCCGCAGGAAACCTTATTCCTGGTCGCCGAATAAAAAACTATTCACTCATGCTCCAATGGTTTATTGCTGATGAGATGAGATGTCTTCAATATCTAAACCACCATGCCATCTCAAGATATGCAGAGCCATATGAGTAATAAGTTTGTAACCAATAATCGATATATCAGAGTGCTGTTAAACTGGATGGACTTACAAGCATCAAGCCTTATTTTGACCCCACCTTCCTGGTCTGGACAAATCTGACCTGGGATTGATATGTCCGGAGTGGCGTGGGATACTCTCTATTCAATATAGAGCAAAACAGTTCAGTTGCAGATTACAGTATATTTGGCTCCAATAAATCATAGTCACAGTAAGGGATCGGTCATTTGCCTCAATTGTTGAACCGTTACGTACCCGGTGGGTATATGCGAGAGCACTGTCACTGGCTCTTGCTGACGGGAATTAAATTGTTGATAATTGGCATTGGATATGCTCGTATCTATATGAGATATCACCAATAGCAATTGTGTCCCAATATGAACACATTACCTTGATGAAGTAGTAATACTCCATGGAGTTAGAACTCAACTATCAGTAGTGGAAGTCAAGAATGATGAGGCAGTTGGGTATGTGAACTGTGAAACAGGCTTTCGTAGTCAAAGGTCTATTCAGGGTGTGAATCGCCTGATATATATTAGTGATACCAACAGAGAGGAAAGACATCGACAACCTAATATCGAATCAACAATCAACATTAAAATTTGTCAACCAATACCTATTGACCTTCTCTACCTGGAGGTTAAGCCTGCACTTTATTACCATGTATTATCTATTAGTTCTGTATTGAAGTCAATGAGGATACTTCCCTCTTGAAGTCCTGAGTTGTACGTTCATTTTTCCGTTCATCAGCAAAATGTGTTTTTGTCACTGGAAGCCTCCAGGAGTGTCTGAGAGGATGTGGAGTGTAAATCTAGATGCGTCAATTTCAGGAGAGTATCAGACCCTAGGAGGGCATTCCTGCCGGCCTTCAGAGTAACTGGGAGCACCGACAACAAGCATGGGAGTACCTGAGAGGGCCGGTGACGAATCTGGAAGCACCAGCAACAAGCCAGGGAGCGCCGGCGACACACCAGGGAGCGCCAGAGACAAACCAGGGAGTGCCGGCGAGAAACCTGGGAGTGCTGGCGACATGTCGGGGAGCACCACGAATCACACTAGAGCAGGCTGGGAAAAAAACTTCCTCTTAGGGAACGCTGCTGGTGAGCCTGGAAATTATAGCTACTTCTTATCGTTCAACGATTTTTAAAACTCATGTATTCAGTTTGTATTCTCATCCATGTATCTATGTATCTATATATCTACCCATCTACACACGGTATAGCTGGACTGGCTGCAGGCAGTGCTTGAGAGCAATTTGAGGTGCCCCTCAAAATGACAATCGAGTGAACTCAGGCCGGGATTGAACGAGTTTGGAGATGCAAATGGATATTGAGGTCGAGTAAACTGAGAGATGCACTGGGAGGCTGTGATCGAGCGAGTTTGGAGATGCGCTTGGATGCTGGGGTCAAGTGAACTCAGAGATGCACTTTGCGGCAGTGATTGAGCGACATTAGAGATGCAATTGGAGACCGAGATTGAGTGAACTCAGAGATGCACTTGCAGGCTGTCATTAAGCTAGTTTAGAGATGCACATTGAGGCTGTGATCAAGCAAGGTTGGAGTTGCAATTGGAGACCGATATGTAGTGAAGTTTGGGATACACACCGAGGCCGTAATCGAGCAAGTTTGGAGATGCACTTGGAGGCCATGATCGAGTGCACTGAGAGACGCACTCCGGGGCTGTGATCGAGCGGGATTGGAGATGCACTTGCACGGTATGATCGAGCGAGATTGGAGGAGTACTTGGAGGTGATCAATCAGGAGGCAGTCAATGGGAGACGCAGCAGGTGCATAGACTCTATTCATCGGTTACTTAACTCGAAACCAGGGGAATGTGATGAGGTGACTGTACGTTTGAAGCTCTTAAGGAGAGCTGGCTGGTGGCTGTCGATCTGTACGGAAGTACGCCGGAAGCGGAAGCTACATTCAGGGGTCAACTCGTAATCGTGAGGATGAAGGGACGACAGACAATCTTACGTGTATGCTGTACTTGGTGTACACTTTACCCGGTGTATGCTGTACTCGGTATATGCTGCACTCAGCGTAATGCTGTACACCGGGTTAACAAATGATCATGGCATGGAGTGATAGAGAGGGATGACTTAACGTTTTGTTGTACGATGATGGTAGTGTTGTGGATGAGAAACAGAGAGATGGGAGATGAAGATGAGAATGATATGGAGGATACGAGCGGATATGAGAAATCAGGAGTGTGAATTGACTGACTGGGTTTAGAAGACCTTGAATTGGGGTAATTACCTGGCGGGTTGAGACTCGTACCTGTCGAATCGGAGATGGTTAATTGACTCCTACACGAAATTCCCTGAAGTCCCAGTTTCGCATAATGATTTCCCCCATCTCATCTCATCTGTCTTTTTTTTGTCCTCAACTCTCCCATCACTTCAGAACGAGAAATTAAGTCATCCCTCTCTATACTTTGCTCAAGAGTTAACAAACTGTATAGCATACACCAAGTACCGTATACACTGAGCACTGCATCATCCGAAGATCGACTGTCTCCTGCTCCCGGCCAGCTTTTCTTATCTCAGCGGATGTTGTACTCAACTCTCTACATTCCCCCAATTACGAGTTAACCAATGAATAGAGTCTCCGCTTCCATTACACCTCCCTCCAGATCAATAGCCTCCAAGTACCCATCCAATTTTGTTTGATCAAGGCTTGCAAGTGTATTTTCCAAAACGCTCAATTACGGCCTCCAAGTGTATCTCTGAGTTCACTAGATCTCAGTCTCCAAGTCCATGTCCAAACTGGCTCAATCACGGCCTCCATGTGCATCTCTGAGTTCACTCGATCTGGGCCTCCAAGTTCATCTCTGAGTTCACTCGATCTTGGTCTACAAGTGTATTTATACACTTGCTCGATCACTGTCTCTATGCACCTCTTTACGGCATGACGGCGGGTGTATAGTGATAAAGTCGTAATGGAGGTGGACTGAGTGACAGGGAGTATATATTTGGGGGACCTTGGGGTAGATAGACATCAACTCATTTTCATCTCATCTTATTACACAACGAAAATACACACTTTGTCTTTTCCAACCTTTTGTGGGATTGCTTGGATCCACGCAAATGTGTGGATCTTCACTGCCGGGAAGTATCATATCCTGTCACCCTCTTCCTACACCGCGCGTGCCAGAACACCTATTTCTCACGAAGTGCCTGTGAATGTCGCGGGAGGTGCGGCGTAGTGTTGCTGGTGGGCTCTCTGCATTCGAGCTCTGTTATTTCACCAGAACAGCCTCCAAGTGGTGCATCTCTAAGTCCTTGGAATGGGCGTCTCCAGGTGGTCCGATTATGTTTGACAATCTGCGGCCAAATTGATAGTATGTGTATATATCGAGTGATATAAATAATGCATGCCATATTATGATGTAGCGAATCTTGTGAATGTAACAAAGACGAATATGATAGACGAAATGCCTAGTGGTTATGGAACTCTATGACCCTGTTGAGCTGATTGGAAGAATGGATATCACTATGCCAAAGACTATGATGTACCTTGTCTCTTCTGCAGTCAGCACCATTAGTCATCGATTGACCTTATGTGGATGCGACATGTCTTGTTACACAGTACAATAGACACACCTTCGCATACGCCCGCACATAGTCAACTACTCGAGTACACCCCATGGTTCAATAGGTTATGAGCACTTGAATCTAAAAAGGGAAACAAAGATTGACACTTCCACTTTCATTTGTTGAGTGGAGGTCATCGTCACAGAGAAGCATCTCCACAAGCTAAGCAATTACCCCACATTCTAGTGGGTTTCTGACAGCTGCTGCGGGATGTCATCCGCAGAGTCCAAAAGACTACGATAAGTGATGATTGCAATACAAGATGAATTCGATGACAATCACAATCACCAAGATCAATGGCACGAACTATGCAAAATGGGCAACCGAGATGGCCCTACTTCTCGAACAGAAGCAAGTGTCTGGTAGCATCAAGGGATACAATGACTAGCCAGAACCGCCAGCAGCAAATGCGACCGCTACAGAGAAGGCCCCTTTCAAACACTGGATGAATCGCTATGCTCTTGGCGGATCGACTATCATGCTGGGCATGGAGCCGAGGATACAAGCGGCCGATATGGTCGTCAAGGATGCGAAGATGCTTCGGGAGAAGCTTGCATCAGCCTACAACTGAATGTGGTAGCTCAACATCTTTGGGATTAGGGAAGACATTTGGAGCATCAAGCTACAGAACTTTAGAGATATCGACAATTACACATTGCGGATCGATCAGAAAGTCAAGGATGACAATCTGTGGGCCGGGCCAACGACCAATGTCACCGACGCTGCCGACACCCATGCAAATGCAAAGTCAATCGCCACGATGAGTGAGCAGCAACACATCTTCTACCTCCTACAAGGAATCCCCAGAAACGACGACTGGAAAGCCTTCTTGGAGCTCATGATGGACAAAACGCCACGATGACTGCCACGTCCCACGAGATCGTTACCAAGCTTGTTGAAAAGGAATCTGCAATCAAGAGAGACAATGGGCTCGCTCCAGAAGCTCTGCTGCTTGCAAAGAAAGGTGGCAGATGCAGCAGAGGCTGCAAAGTTGGCAACAGTCCAAAGAGGGATAAGAGAGATGATAAGAGAGATAATAAGGACGATAGGAAAGAGAAGGATCTGTGGATGTGCTTTCATTGCCAGCGGCGAGGGCATATCACCGAGAACTGCTTGAGCAAGCAACTCGGCAATCCTCCAAAGGCTGCCGACACAGCAGCAAAAGCATCGACTGAAACTACTTCGACTCTCACCATGTCGATCGAGAACTACTGGTTGGTGGCCAGCTCAACTGCTTCATCCAGTGATTAGTTCATCGATTGCGGATGCACGACTGACATCTCCGGCCGTCAGTCAATGTTCATCACCTGCACCGAATATCCTCCGAATCCAAAGATGTTGAAGGTATACAATGGGGTCACATCTTTTGCATCTGGAGATGGGAGTGTTAGGTTAATTTGCCAGCTGCGAGATGGAAAGACGGAAATAATAATACTGCAAGATGTTGTGTATTTGCCCGGATCGTTCAATCTCATCTCATAGTCTCAGATCATGGACAAGGACGTCAAAGTCGAACCGGCGAATCACTACGGTCTCAACCTCTTCAATCGCCATGGTAAGTTCATCGGCACTGCACCTCACATCGATAGGCTCTTGGATGTGGATCCGGTTCTGGATTGAGCTCCGGAATTGACTGAATACACCGATATCGACAACAACAGCTCCCTGCAGTCACTTAAGATGACTGGGCATACATCTCGGAACAATGCAGAGAGGCTGATGCTATGGCACCGCCACCGGGCACACGTCGGTCTGAAGGCTTTGGAGATGTTGCCAAAAGTCGTTGCAGACCCTCCGAGAATGACTGTGAAGTGCGATCGCGAGAGTTACAACAAGTGCAAGTTAGCTCGGAAGCCCTGTACTCCCACGACCTCCCGTGCCACTGAGCCACTGCAGCTCATGCACTCGGACATATGAGGTCCCCTGGAAACAGCCATCACAGGAGGTCGACATATGCTACTCTTCAATGATGACGTCATGAGGCATACGGATGAGCACATATTGAAGAACAGGTGGGAAGCCCTGGAGAAATTCAAGGAATGGAAGGCTCTTAGAGCAAAGGAGTCGGGCAAGCAAGTGAAGCGATTTCGTACTGATGGAGGCGGTGAGTTTACCTCTAACAAATTCGCAGGATAGCTACAATCAGAAAGGATCCTACAGTAAACGACTACTCACTATACTCCTCAGCGTAATACAGTTGTCAAACAGGCGAACCGCATGATTAGGGAGCGCATACGATGCATGCTGGACGATGCTAGACTTTTGAAGACATACGGCGCATTTGCAGCCTCATTGGCGGTCTATCATAAGAACCACACTCTGTTACAATCTGTAGTCGGCAGGACTCCGTACGAGGCCTGACATGGATCCGGAAAGAAGTGATTGTTGAAGCATCTCCGTGGGTTCGGATGCTTTTGTTTTGTGCACATTTCGAAAGAGAAACGAAAGAAGCTGGATTCCAGAGCCACTCCCGGCGTATTTGATGGGTACAGCATATTGATTAAGTAGTACTTTGTATACGATCGATTGGCCAAGACGCTTCACTGCTCCCAAGATGTGGTATTCAGAGAAGGGAAGCGGTATACAGCACTGAATGCTGCAGAGGAAGCAATCTTCAACGAGCTTTTCTACAATGATCTCATTGAGGAACCCAAACCCATAGAGAAGGAATCAACCAAACGTGAAACGGAAGAGTCATTGGACGATGATCCACCTGCGGAGCCTCTGAAGCCAAAGAAGAAGTCACGAGAATTGGCTGGCCTTGAGTATTCACTTGAAGATGCATGGAAGCCGCCAGCAGAAGGAAGTCACTGAAACCCTGCTGGCAAGTTGGCAGAGACTGCACAATTGCCTCTCAAAGATGAGGAAGTCGACGATATGATTCCCACCTACGCTGCAGCGGGGACCTTCGATGATCATGAGGATGGCATCGACGATCCAAAGTCTTACAAAGGAGTAACTGAGTCTCCGCTCGCCGAGGAATGGCATATGGCGATCAAAGAAGAATTAGATGCAATTGATCAGCATCAAGTCTTTGAAGATTTGGTGGAGCTTCCGGAAGGGAGAAAGGCTTTGCCAAGTCACTGGGTATACAAGATCAGGCACAATGGAGCAGGCAATGTGCAGCTGTTCAAGGCCAAGCAAGTCTGCGGAGGAAATTACCAAATCGAAGGCATCGACTACCAGGCTACATATGCACCAACTCCTTACTTGGGCCATGTCAGGCGGGCACTTGCCATCGCCGCCAAGTATGATCTCGAGATCCATCAAATGGACGTATGTACAGCTTCCTTGGGAGTTGGCTTGCAGGAAGTGACCTATATGCACCCACCGCAGGGATATTTTCGTTTGGTCCAAACTGGCTGCCGATTCAGTGATCCAAGATCAAACACTTCGTGGATGATGGTACTCCGCTTGAGAAAGTCTCTTTATGGCCTGTAAAAGTCTCCGCACATTTGGTATGACACTTGTAAGGACTTCATGATCTCGATTGGGTTTGTGGCACCACATGTCAACGGAGGACTGTTCATGCTCCATGACAAGGACGATCACGGCATAGTCATTGCTGCAGTTGTTCTGTACATTGATGATCTCCTAATTATTGGGAAAGAGTGCTTCATTGTGCTGATCAAGGATCAGATGAAGAAGATGTTCCGGATGCATGATCTCGACAGTGTCTCCTCCTATCTTGGCATGAACCTCGAACGCAATCGGAAGCATTACACGATCGCCATCCATTAGCACAGCTACATTCGGACGATCCTGGCGAAGTTCAGAATGGACGAGTCCAGGCCAGTTGCCACGCCAATGGCAATGAAGCTTCACAAGAGGAACCCCGACAAAGAAGCCTGCGATCTGACCATATACCAAACGATGATCGGAAGACTTATGTACGCGATGACCGCCAATCGGCTCGATATTGCATATGCCCCCGGAGTTCGCAGCCAGTACAATCACGACCCGAGCAATGAGCATATGGTAGATTTCAAGTGCGTGTTTCGGTACCTCAATGGCACGAAGGACTGGCGTCTGCATTTTGGAGCAGCACTTGCAGAAAGAACACTCAGAGACGAAGAAAAAGGCGCACTTGAATGTCATGTCGATTCGGACTATTCTGGATGCCCGGATCACTATAAATCGACAAGTGGACTGGTCATCACCTCCGGAGGAGTGGTCGACTGGCGATGGAGAAAATACAAGTCGACTGCCCAGTCTACGACCGATTCCAAATACTATACCTTTGGAGTAGGCTGCATGAGACTCATACAGATCTCGCATCGCTTGAACGAGCTCAGCATCCCGACCATCCCTCACCTATTCTCCGATTCACAGTGACTGCTCGCGATCATCAAGAACAGAATCTACCACAGAACTGCTGTTCCACACATTTCGACCAAGTACAATCTTGCTGCAGATATGGCTGGAGATGGAGAGATAGACTTGAGCTACATACTGACTGCTGAGATGCTTGCCGACTGCTTCAAAAAGCTGCTCCCGAAGCCCACCTTCTTGAAGTAGTGTGCTGCAATGGGATTGATCAGAATTGGCCCTCGGGAATGTCCCCAGGATTGGAATCTGTAATGGCCTTGGAAATAGCCTCGGTACACTCGGAAATGGTCATGGAAATGGAATCAGAATTAGAATTGGAAATGGCATCAGGGATGCCATTGGAAAGCAAATTGATCGGGAACAATTGTTTCGGGGAGATCCACGATGTTTAATTGGTTCTTCTTGTCCTGTGTTTACTGTTTTTTGTTTTAAACCGATGTGATAGCCATCCTGGAGGAGTGTTGAGCTGTTTGGAAGTCTGGATATCACTATGCCAAAGACTATGATGTATCTTGCCTCATTTGTAGTTGGCGCCATTAGTCATCAATTGACCTTATGTCGATGCGACATGTCTTGTTACACAGTACAATAGAGGCACCTTCTCACATGTCTGCACACACTCGACTACTCGAGCACATGCCACTGTACAGCCGAACCACTGCTGTGAGTTTACCGCAGCAAGTCTCCTGCAGACCTGCACAGAGGTTTCCGCTGCTCCAAAATTTGACAATCCCATAAGTCAAATTTCGTAGCATTCTGAATGCACCTTGATAACAGCAGGTGCTATTAGAAGCACCTGAAAATGCTCTTGCAGAGTCTGAGATCACATTGCTTAGCTCCAGGGGGGCCTGGGAGCATCTGGAAGTACTTAGAAGCACTGGTGAGGTCACCTGCACTGGCTGGGAGATTTGTGTGTGGGTTCCAGACCGATTTACATTTTGCGGATGTTCGATATTATGAATAAACCTATCGCACTTTGTATATGGGAATTCTTAGTACCCTTGTCGAAAGAAGTCGTTGCTCGGGAAGAGAGCAAGACAATACTCGAGCAGCTGAAGGAAGTCCGAAGGAAACTCGATAGCGTGGTAGTCCAGAGGAAACTTCTGCTACGATACTCTTGAGTAGGCACAACTCCTTCTGCTCAGGTGAAACTACTTTGTTGTCTCTTATGAAACAGGTCAATACTTGGAGTTGTTGCACTCAAGGACAGTTGGTCCTGGGGTATACATGCCGGTTACTGTTACAATACTCTGAAGTCCAAAGGGAGTCTGAGATCTGGCACAATAGTGAGTTGGTTCAGAGAATTATCTGAGTAGGATACTCTTAAGTCATGTACATCCGTATTCTGATACCATAAGATAATAATCTTCAGTCTATACTATCTTTTGGAAGCAGAGAACAGAACAGTTACCTTTTGTCCCCTTGGTTGGTAATCCTTATATGCATCCTGAGTGAAGTGTTATCATTGTTCTCTTTATCTGTCCGGATGTCATTAGGGTCTTTTATTGAGTAGAACCTAGGGTGGATTTCCCAGTGTTACATGAACCCAGAACTTTGGCTCCAATTAAGTATTTCAGTTCTGATCTTATCAAAATATGATATCTATGTACAAGGTGCAGGTTAGGCTGCTCGGTCATCTCCCATTCTCCAATTCGCAATCCGATCAATGTTTATTGAGTCATTATGCAAATCGCGCAATTTTCGGCATTATTTCAAAGGGTGTCAACAAATACTGATTGAACTCCAAATTGAAGAGCAGGAGATTAGAGAGCATCTGAAACTGCATCTTTTACACATATATCATATTGTGATACGATCTGAACACAAATACTTAATTGGAGCCAAAGTTCTGAGTTCACGATATTGTGGCAGTGCTGAATTCAAAACCCGCCCAAAAAGCGCAGTTTTAGGTGTGGTCCAGGTTTGCAACCACTCAGCATTAGGCATTTGTGTTCCTTCACGGTAGCTGAACTGATCTATGGCCCCGGTTTTGGGTCCAACCTGGACCACAGTCAGGTTACCCATAACTGTTGCTCAAACTTGAAACTGCTAAAGAGACAAGTTTGGAAGAGGTATTTGACTGGTACTGGAACGAAACAAAATTGTGAGGTGTGTATTCAGCAATATAGAAATGTGTCTGAAGGTATAAAATCTTGAGAAGGTATGGCACTGAAGAGAATGCAGAAATGATTGGAACTACAGGGTCTTTTGGATTAATTACAGATTGCATGCAATCTGAATTGCCAAGGGTTAAACTATAATGAATTTATGTTAGAGATCTGGCAGTTGGATAGGAAGTTTCATTGGGAGAATGAATATCAGCAACCAATGGCCATCATCAAAGAAGCCTCAGTCAAGCTTCTGTAATAAAGGTGTTAGATGTTAAAAATAGTTGCAATTAATAATTGGAGTCAATACCTGGTTAGTAGGGTGTATGGTAATCTGACTTCAGGAAAAGGAAAATTTGGACCAGTATAAACATTGGCATGACATTGGGCATTGGTGTACAGCTGAGAAGAGCAGTGATATGGACAAGGTGCGAAAGCTATATGATGAGAGAAGGATTCAAGAAGTTTCGCAATCATCTCCCTCTGGCCAGGTTTCTTGTAACACAGATCCTAATACTCATCGATATTAACTGTCCATCCCCACCAATTACAATCTAGCTGCAACCAGGTTATCAGCAGGGGAGTGTGGATATATCTGTGAGAATTGAATATACTATACACTTCCGTAAAAACATTGTTTATTGTATTTCACATGCTTAATGGCTGTGATGTGCAGAGAAGTCCATATGGGTAGTTCAAGATACTGTGGAGAAAACACTAACAGCAGATTGGTAGGAAATATATTTAAAACAGACATTGGAAAAATAGATACTGAAGAATATACAAGACAGTCAGACAACGGAAAGAGTATATTAGCCATTTCTGGGTTTTGGTCTAGTAGAGAAATATGAAGACAGGTGGAAGGAGATCGTCCAATTTATGGGGCACCAGTAGCAGCTGGAAAAGAAAACTCACAAGAAACTGCCCCGATATTAGCAAGCAGCAATGGAAAACATCATTTCAATGGTACTAATCTACTACAGAAGCAAACCATGGAACAACTGGCAACAGGATTAGTGAGATCAGAGCAGACAATGACAGCAACAGACAGTGTACATACAATGAATAAGTGGTGTACATCAGCAAAATGTAAATCGGTCTGGAAGCCACACCCAAACCTCCCAGACACTCGGGGCGGCCTCGCCAGTGCTTCCATGTTCTTCCAGATGCTCCCAGGCCCTCCTGGAGCTGAGCAAAGTGCTCTCAGACTCTGCAAGAGCATTCTCAGGTGCTTCTGAAAGTACCTGCAGTTATGGAGGTGCATGCAGGATGCTACAAAATTTGACTTATAGGATTGTCACATTTTGGAGCAGCTGAGACCTCTGCTCAGATCTGCGGGAGACTTGTTGCCGTATTCTCACAGCAGCGGTTCTTAGAGTTCCATAGCCACAAGGTATTTTGTCTATCACATTCGTCTTTGTTACATTGAGAAGATTTGCTACATCATCATATGGCATGCATTATTTGAATCACTCAATATACATACATACAGTCAATCTGGCCACAGATAGTCAAGCATAACCGGAGCACCTGGAGACGCCCATTGACAGAACTTAGAGATGCACCACTTGGAGGCTGTTGTGCTGAAACGATGTATCTAAAAGGCAGAGAGCCCACCATACATGCTCAACCACACCTCTTACCACTTCCAAAGTGACTTCGTGAGAAAGAGGGGTTCTGGCTCGAGGAGCGTACGAACAGGGTGAGAAGATATGATACTACTCGGCAGTGAGGATGTACGCAATTCGGTGGATCCAAGAAATCCTGCAAAAGGCGGGAATAATAGAGTGTGTATTTTCGTTGTATGATAAGATGCGATCAAAATTAGTTGATGTCTATTAACCCCGGGGTCGCCAAGATATATACTACCTGTCGCTCAGTTCACCTGCATTACCTATGTATCTCTGTACACCCGCTGTCGCATCTTAAGGATGTACCTAGAGGTGGTGATCGAGCGAGTTTATAGATGCACTTGGAGACCAAGATTGAGTGAACTCAGAGATACACTCAGCGGCCGAGATTGAGTGAACTCAGAGATTCACTTGGGGGCCGTGATCAAGCGAGTTTGGACATGCACTTGGAGACTGAGATCTAGTGAACTCAGAGATGTACTTGGAGGCTGTAATTGAGTGTATTGGGAGATACACTTGGAGGCCTTGATCAATCAAGATTGCAGGAGTACTTGGAGACGGTAGATCGGGAGGGAGACACGACGGTAGGTGAGATTCTAGTCATTGGTTAACTCGTAATTGGGGGAATGTAGCGAGTTCCGTACAACATCCAGCGAGAGATGAGAAACTGGCAGGGAGCGGATGGCAGTTGATCTTGTGATGATGCAGTACTTAGTGAATGCTGTACTTGGTGTATACTGTACTTATTGTGAACTTTCGATCAAAGTATGGAGAGGGATGAGATAACTTTGTGTTCTTACGTGACGGTTGAGTTGAGGACAAGAAAGAGACAGATGAGAGTGGATGGGGGAAATCATTATGAGAAACTGGGACTTCAGAGAATTGCGTGTGCAAGTCAATCTACCATCCCCGATACGGCAGGTATAAGTCCCAACCCGGCTGGTAATTACACCGATGCGAGGTCTTCCAAACCCAATCTGGCAAGTCGTACTGCTAATTTCTCGGATCCGCTCATATCCTCCATAATGTTCTCATCTTGATCCCGCATCTCTCTTTTCCCAGTGTATAACTGTACCATCATCATAGAACGAAAAGTCAAGTCATCCCTCTCTATCTCTCCATGCCATGATCATGCGATACCATCAAGTACAGCATTACTCCGAGTGCAGCATACACCAAGTACAGCATACACCGAATAAAGCATACACTGAGTACAGCAGACACCTAAGATTGTCTGTCATCCCTTCATTCTCACATAGACAAGTTGACCCCTGAATGTAGCTTAAGCTTCTGGCATGCCTCCATACAGATCGACCGCCACCAGCCAGCTCTCCAGAAGACATTGAAAGGTAAATTCACTTTGTCACATTCCCGCAGTTTCGAAATAACTGACCGATGAATAGAGTCTCAGCATGTGATGGGTCTCCTATCGACTGCCTCCAGATTGACCACCTCCAAGTACTCCTCCAATTTCGCTAGATCATAGCATGCAAGTGCATCTCCAAACCCACTCAATCATGGCCTCGGAGTGCATCTCTGAGTTCACTTGATCATGGCCTCCAAGTACATATTCAAACTCGCTCGATCATGGCCTCGGAGTGTAACTCCGAGTTCCCTCAATCTCGGTTTCCAATTGCATCTCCAAACTCGCTCAATCACAGCCTCAAAGTGCATCTCCAAACTTGCTCCATCACGGCCTCCAAGTGCATCTCTGAGTTCACTCTATCTCGGTCTCCAATTGAATCTCCATTGTCGCTCGATCATGTCCTCAAAGCGCATCTCTGAGTTCTTCCGACCTCGGCCTCCAAGTGCATCTCCAAATTCGCTCAATCACGGCCTCGGAGTGTATCCCTGAGTTCACTCAATCTCGGTCTCACAGTGCATCTCCAACTCGCTTGATCATGGCCTCAAAGTGCATCTCCAAACTCACTCGATCATGGCCTCGAAGTTCATCTCTGAGTTCACTTAATCTCGGACTTCAATTGTATCTTCCAAGTCGCTTGATCACGGTCTCAAAGTGAATCTCTGAGTTCACTCGACCTCGGCTTCCAAGTGCATCACCAAACTCGCGCGATCACGGCCTCCCGGTGCATCTTGCAGGTCACTCAATCTCAATCTCCATTTGCATCTTCACACTCGGTTGATCACGGCCTGAGTTCACTCGATTGTCATTTTCAGACCCACATCGAATTGCTCTCAAGCACTGCCTGCAGCCAGTTCAGATAAATTGTTTGTAGATGGGTAGCTATATAGATACATAGATACATAGGTGAGAATGCAAACTGAATACATGTGTTTTAAAAATTGTTGAACAATAAGTAGTAGCTATGATTTCCAGGCACACCAGCAGCGCTCCCAAAGAAGATGTTGTTTTTCTCAGACTGCTCAACTGTGATTCGAGGTGCTCCCAGAAATGTTGCCGGTGCTCCCAGATTTGTCCCGGTCGCTCCCAGCTTTGTAGCCGGTGCTCCCAGTTATTCTGGAGGCTGGCTGGAATGCCCTCCTAGGGTCTGATACTCTGCTGAAATTGACGCATCTAGGTTTACACTTCACATCCTTTCAGACACTCCTGGAGGCTACCAGTCACAGAATATATTTTGCTGAGATATATGGAAAGGATCAATCTAAATGATTGTTATATGGCACTATTGGCTGGGGATGTGCATTAAGGTCAAACCATTAGAGAAACCATGTAAGCAATGCTCATTGCTAGCTCCAGTACAGCATAATGAACTGCTTGGAAGTTCAATTTTAAGTTATACATAATAGTAAATGAGAATGGATTTCAGTAATATCCAAATAGGGGAAGGGTTCTTGATACCTTTACACGTAAAAGACAATGTCAACTAGTGAATAGAGCAATGACTTCTAAAACAGCATGCAACAGAAGAGGTGACCAATACCAATTAAACAGAAGTAAATTTTTGCTTTAGATTCACAGGAATACAGTTAGTGGACAGATTGACAGGACAATGTTAAACAGTTTAAAAGTCAATTGCAAACCTCCTAGACACTCTGGTCCGCTTCACAGGTGCTTCTAAGTAATTTCAAAAGCTCCCCACTATTGTGGAAGTAATGCAATTCTGGTGCTAATGGTTCTTAAGTCACATGCCAGAAGGATCTGAAGTTGGCATTCAAGAGTACTTGGAGATGCAGTTGGTAGTTGGCACAGTGTAAACTCAGAGGCTGTCATAGTAACCATTGCCTGTTCTAAAGAATCCACCACCCAGGCAGTTAGCATAGGGTAACATTGTCACCAGAATCAATCTGTACAATCCTATAGGAATCAAGGGCAGGTGTTGTCATGATACCTACTTTGGCCCAGCACGATTCAAACTTGGTTATGCCATGCTTTGTTCATATTGTTGGCTCCATTTGGGGAACATGAGATCAGTCCAATGATAACCCAGCCATGCCATTCAGGTGTATGGCAGATATCAATTGAGTGTTACCACTGGTGAGATATAACTGCCAGGTATGCTAGTCACCTTAAAAATCGGTGGAGTGAGTCTTATTGGATGCACAAATACCTGGCACAATCGTTGCTACTGCCGAAAGTTGATTCGCTGTATCCCATCACAAATCGCCCGTGTACCTGGCGCTGTCCATTCAACTTTCTTCATACTCAGCGAGGGGAACTTGTTCGAGTTTGCGGTACATCTGGTGCCCTAGGTGAGGTACAATGATAATGAACCAATTAAAAATATTTTGGTAGTACAGTTTTCCGAAGATATGGAGGTCATCTCATATTCAACAATCTTTTCCGAGCCCAAACTGTTGTGCTGAGTGGAGATTTCAAAGGGTATCAACTGAATGGAATAATTCAATCTTGACCATGTGCAGTCCACATCTCAGATGTTTATTTATCTATATTTTTGTTTCCAGGCTAACAAATGGTGTGTGCTGAAAGTTGTATAAGGACTGAAATGAAAGTTATGGATTCAATAGTTCAGAGTACTTGTGATGCATGTTGTATAATGTAGTTGCTTTGCCATATGCTTTGGGGGGGGGGGGGGGGGGGGGGGGGGGGGGGGGGGGGGGAGGGGGGGGGGGGGGGGGGGGGGGGGGGGGGGGGGTATGGGGGTTTGAT